>Ga0116187_1000013_pt1 | contig 199560 bp, 176 predicted proteins | sample AD_JPNNA6_MetaG_FD_89755 | JGI IMG/M metagenome (GOLD analysis project Ga0116187, IMG submission 89755) | Active sludge microbial communities of municipal wastewater-treating anaerobic digesters from Japan - AD_JPNNA6_MetaG | ecosystem: Engineered > Bioreactor > Anaerobic > Digestate | place... | reverse complement strand
TGTCCGGTGCCCCGGATGGCACCCTGTATGGCATTGTGTCTACGTGCGGCACCTCCTCCAGCCTGGTGACTGTTGATCCGGCCACTGGTGCAGTTACGGACTTGGGCGATCTGACCGGCGTGGGCTGCGGTATTGACCTGGCCTACAACACCAATGATGACATGATCTACATTGTGGACCTTGTCACCGACAGCCTCTATAAGGTTGACCCGGCCACCATGACCACCACCCTGGTCGGCGCGCTTGGTGCCAACGCCAACTACGCCCAGGGCATGGACTTCGAAGAAGAAACCGGCACCCTCTACTGGGCGGCCTACACCACCCAGGGCGAACTGCGCATCATCGATACCACGACGGGCGCCAGCACGCTGGTGGGTGCCTTCCCCGGCGGCGCCGAAGTCGATAGCTTTGGCTTTGCCACCGGTGGCGCAGCCGATGTCCCGTGGCTCTCTGAAGACCCGGTCAGCGGTACGGTTCCGGCTGACGGATCTCTTGATATCACGGTCACCTTCGATCCTGCCACCCTGAGCCAGCCTGGCGATTACATGGCTGAACTCAAGATCAAGCACGACAGCCCCTACACCTACGCCAACATCCCCGTCACCCTGCATCTGACGGCTCCGGCCACTTTCGGTACCCTGAACGGTACTGTGTACGCCCTGGAAGCCTGCGATGTGAACCCGCTGCCTCTGCAAGGTGCGACCGTCAACTTCTATGATGATCTTGGCGTACTGGTTGCCTCTGCCACCACCCTGGCCGATGGCTCTTACACCTGGGCTCTGGAAGCCGGCACCTACGACATCGAAGTTCTGGCGGCTGGTTACATTGATCAAATGATGGAAGATGTTGTCCTGGCTGAAGGCGCAACCGTCACCACAGACTTCACCCTGCGCCTGGATGCGCCCTGCATCACCGTCACCCCTGAGTTCCTCGAAGAATCGCTGATGCCCGACACCACCAAGACCGTCCAACTGACGCTTGAAAACATTGGCGCTGCAGCCGGCGACTTTGAAATCGCCGAGTTCGAAGCGGCTCTGCTCAACGCGGACGTTGAACTGATCCTGGACGACGGCAGTCGCGACAATGGCATTGGCATTGGCGGCAGCTCGCAGTTCATCTTCTTGAACCGCTTCACCCCGCCTGCGGATGCCTATCCGTTCGAACTGACCGAAATCCAGGTGTTCTTCGGCTCCGAAGATCTGGTTACGGTTGGCGATGAGATGAAACTGGTGGTTTACGAGAATGTCACTGGCAACACGGACCCGGCGGTAGGTTCCAACTACCTGGCTGGCTTCCCCGTGACCGTGCAGTCCGTTGGCGCCTGGAACATCTACACCCTGCCCGAACCTGTCATGTTGTTTGGGCCTGGCGATGTGTTGATTGGCGTCATTGCCCTCGAACTGCCTGGATCTTCTTACTACCCGGCTGCTATTGATGAAACGGCTACGCAGGAACGCTCCTGGGCTGGTTGGTGGACAACCCCCACCGCCCCCGAAGTTCCCACGCTGCCGCCCGATTCCGACTGGACCCTCATTGATGCCTACTTCCCTGGCAACTGGATGGTTCGCGGTATGGGTAGCTCTGCTTCCGCCGACATCGTCTGGCTGAGCGAAGACCCGGTCGCGGGCACTGTTCCGGCTGACAGCAGCCTGGATGTTGACGTGACCTTCGATGCCACCGGCATGGCGCTGGGCGACTACAACGCTCGCCTGCGCGTGGCTGGTATGGCTACGGGTTCCGTCTTCGTCCCGGTGACGATGCATGTGGTTAGTGATCTCAATCAGGCGCCTGTTGCTGTTGCGGATGCCTACACCATGAACGAAGACACCATCCTGACTATTGACGCTCCGGGTGTGCTGAACAATGACAGCGATCCTGATAGTGACCCGATCACGGCAGTGCTGGTGAGCGACGTTACAAATGGTACTCTGGCTCTGGCGGCAGATGGCTCGTTCGTCTATACGCCGGATGCTGACTACTTTGGAACAGACACGTTCACCTACAAAGCCAATGATGGTGAACTTGACTCCAACGTTGTCACGGTAACCATTACCATCAACGATGTTCCTGATGTCCGTTACATCTTCCTGCCGATTATCCTCAAGTAAGCCCGATAATCTGTAGGCTCTAGCTGGCAGGGCGGGATTATTCCCGCCCTGCCTTTTTATTTTTGGCTTCGAAACAGGTTTTTGTGGGGATGTAACTTTTTTGTGATTATTGCGACTAAATAGATAGTAATTCACAATAATTCAGAGCTTCATCGCTCAAGGAGAACCCTCATGAAAACTTTCCGTTCTTTCCTGCTGCTGGGCCTGTTTGGCCTCTTGCTGCTCACCGCCTGCACTGCCACCCCGGCTTTCCTGCAGCCGGAGGTCGTCAATGCCCAATCCACCGCCGATAACAACGGCAGCCCATCGCTTCTGGAGAGCGTGGCCTTCAATGGCGTGGTTGAAGCGGTTGCCGCCGACAGCTACACCGTGGATGGGTTGGTGGTGCGTGTGGATGATCGCAGCCAGGTGGCTGCCAACCTGAATGTTGGCGCGGCCGTCCAGGTTTCTGCGCTGCTGCTGCCAGACCGCAGCCGCTATGCCCTCTCCATCCAGCCGCAGGCTGCTGGTGCTGTCAACGTAGCCGAATTCAAGATCTATGGCCTGGTGCAGGGCATCGCCGATAGCAACTGGCAGGTCTCCGGTCAGACCATCCTGGTGGATGCTTCCACCCAGATTGAAGCGGGCATCGCCCTGGGTGACTGGGTTGAAGTGGAAGGCCGCCTGCTCAATGGCGCCCTGTCGGCTGCAAAAATCAACCGTGAAGATCGTGGCGCCGCCACGCCCGTCCCCGGCCAGACTCCCGGCGTCTTCCCCACTGGATATCCGGCTCCGGTGCAGACCCCTGGCGGCGAAGTTGAATTCTACGGCGTCGTTGCCTCCATCACAGGCGATACCTGGATGATTGCCGGTCAGACTGTGCGCACCACCGCCGCCACCGAAATCAAAGACGGCGCCACCGTGGGCGATAACGTCAAAGTTCACGCTACCCTGCAGGCTGATGGCACCTACCTGGCCCGCGAAATTGAAAAATCAATGGGCGGCGGCAGCCCCACTGAAACCCCTGGCGGCAGTGAAGTCGAATTCTACGGCGTCGTTGCTTCAATCACAGGCGATACCTGGATGATCGCCGGTCAGACGGTGCGCACCACCGCCGCCACCGAAATCAAAGATGGCGCCACCGTGGGCGATAACGTCAAAGTTCACGCCACCCTGCAGGCCGATGGCACCTACCTGGCCCGCGAAATCGAGATTGACACTGATAATGGCGGTGACGACAATGGCAATGACGACAACGGCGGTGACGACAACAGCGGCGGCGATGATGGCGATGACGATGACTAGCCGTTGGATTTCTGGTACCTTACCAGACTGAGATTGAAATTGAGATGATCCTCCGCTAAATCACTGGCGGAGGATCATCCCTGCCCCGACTTTTTGACGGTATACTCAATGCTGATGAACCCCGAACTGTTGACCGACCCCCAGGCGCTGGGCCAACTGCATGACGAGCATTACCCCGCCGTGTACCGCTACCTGGCCTACCGCCTGGGCGACCCGGCATTGAGCGAAGACCTGGCCGCTGAAACCTTTTTGCGGCTTTTAGATGCTCTGCGCAAACCGCTGACGCGCGTTGACAACCCCCGGGCCTGGCTGCTGGGCACCGCCCACCATCTGGCCATGGATGCCCTGCGGCGCAAATACCGCCGCCGCGAAGAAGATCTGGCCGATCACGAATCGTTACCCGCCCACCACTCCCCCGAAGCCGCCGCCGAATCCGCCCAAACCCTGCGCCAGGTTCGCCAGGCCATGCGCCGCCTGACTGCCGACCAACAGCATGTGCTGGCCCTGCGCTTTACTCAAGAGCTCTCACTTGAGGAGACGGCCCAAATGATGAAAAAATCGCTGAGTGCAGTCAAGGTCATCCAATTCCGTGCCCTTGCCGCGCTGCGCCGATTGTTACTGGAAGCTGATATCCGATGAAAACCCCTGATTTTTCCACCCATCTGGATGCTGCGCTTAATCAACTTAACGCGGGGCAAGACCTGGAGCAAATTCTGGCTGCCCACCCCGCCCAGGCGGCTGAACTGCGCCCCTTGCTGCAGGCCGCACGCTCAGCCCGGCTGCCTGCGGCAGCCCAACCCGACCGGCTGGCCCAGAATCGCAGTCGCGCCCGGTTTTTAGCCGCGGCTCAGTCACAAAGCCACCGCAGAGCCTCATTTTCATTGGGACGGCTGGCACTCAATGCCCTGGCGGCTTTGCTGCTGGTCATCGTCACCCTGGGCCTGGGCGGGCTGGCCTCTGTCCAGGCTCTGCCCGGTGATTCACTTTACCCGGTCAAACAGGCCTTGGAGCGGGCTCAATTGGCGCTTTCCAGCGGCGCACAGAACCGCCTGACGCTTGAAGAACAGTTTGACAGCCGTCACGCGGCCGAAGTTGAACAGTTGATTGCCCGCGGCAGCAGCGGTCAAATGGTCAGCTTTGCCGGCATCTTGACCCTGGGCGCCGTAGATGGCTTCTGGGTGGCTGGCATCCCCCTGCAGCTTTCCCCAGATCTGGAAGCCAGCGCCTTTAACCTGATGGGCGCCTATGTGGAATTGGACGGCACGCTGCTGCCCGATGGTCATGTTCGGGTCAGTCAGATGCAGCTCCGCCTGTTTAATCTTCAGGGGCGTCTCCAGCAGACCAGCGCATCAACCTGGCTGGTGGATGGCGTCCGGGTTGAGATTGCCCCGCAAACGCAGATTTTGGGCCAGCCCCAGGCGGGCCAAAGGGTTGATCTTACAGCCATTCGCCTTTCAGATGGACAGTTCCTGGCGCTCTCGGTGGTGCTGGGCAATGCGCCCACCCCTACCCGGGCATCGGCCACCCTGGTTCCGCCACCCGGTGAAACCCCCGCCCCGGTGCTGATTATCACACCGCCGCCCGCAACCGAAGAACCTGTCGAAACTGCGGAGCCGCAGGAAACCGATGAACCTGATGATTCCGACACGGCAGATGACGCGGATGACCCTGTTGAAACCGAAACTGTTGAACCCGCCGAAACTGAAGAAACAGACAAAACCGAGGCCCCCGGCGGCTAAAATGACGTTATAATCCACCCCATGACTCGAAAGAACCTGCTGCTCACCATTTTACTGGCGCTCAGCCTGCTGAGTGCTCTGTTTGGCGGCGCCCGGCCTGCCGCGGCACAAACCGCCCCCGCTGACGATGCCGACCTGCCGTTGTGCCTGCCCGATGCCTACCCCACCGCCCCCGCGGACTGCCTGGCGCTGGGCCCTTCCCCCTACCTGACCGAACTGGCGCGTAAAGGCATCGATTATCCCTTCCGCCCCCTGCCAGCTTACCGCCCCGACCCCGCCATGGGCTATTCCGACATCAATTACCTCAAGGTTGGCGAGACCGCCCTGCCGCTGTATGCCTCGCTGGAAGACGCCATGTCTGGCAGCGCCGTCCAATCGCTGGGCTCCGGGCTCAAATACCTGGCGGTTGGCGGCCGCGTGGATAATGACGGCGGCGCTTTTTACCCCACCACCTCGGGCTTGTGGGTGGCTGCCCGGGATACAGAGGCCGCCTGCTGCATCCGCTCCGGGCGCATCTGGGGGTTGGTCTTTGCGTCCAACCCGGCCTCGTCCTTTGGCTGGATTGTGGATCAGGCTGAACTGCACGCCGCGCCCGGCTATGCCGCACCCAAACTGCCCACCTCGCTGTACCGCGAGACTGTGGTGCAGATTTACGACAAGGTCAGCGCCGACGGCACCGACTGGTACATGCTGGGCATGAATACCTGGGTTGAGCGGCGCTACATTCGTCAGTTTGTGGTCAACCTCACCCCACCCCAGGGCGTGGAAAATGGCCGCTGGATTGAAATCAACCTCTATGAGCAGACCCTGGGCGTCTATGAGAATGGGCGGCTGGTCTATGCCACGCTGATCGCCAGCGGCGCCGAGCCCTATTACACCCGCCCGGGCCTCTTCCAGATTTATGAGAAGCTGGACAAGACCACCATGTCTGGCGCCTTTGAAGCCGACCGCTCCGATTTCTACTACCTTGAAGAAGTGCCCTATACCATGTACTATGATGAGGCGCGGGCTTTGCACGGCGCCTACTGGCGCACCCTCTACGGGTATCCGCAGTCGCATGGCTGCGTCAACCTCTCCATTGGCGACGCCCGCTGGCTCTACGAGTGGGCGCAGGTTGGCGACTGGGTTTATGTCTGGGATCCCTCCGGCGAAACCCCCACCGATCCCGCCCTCTACACCGAAGGCGGTGCCTGAAATCCGGGATTTAGGATTGAGACCTCATCCTGTGCATGGGTTCGCGCTCTGGGGTCTCCATCATAAATCAACAATCTGCAATCCAACTGGTTGCATCTCCATGCCGCCCGTGTTAAAATAACTCAGGGACTATTATTCTTCCAGCGGGAGGCTGTTCATGTTTGATATGGTCGAGATGATGATAGACAGCGTGCGGGTCAGCCTGACCAATCAGCAGCGCATTGTGATTTTGCGCCAGCTCGACGTTGAACGTTACCTGCCCATCTGGATCGGTCCCTACGAGGCCGAGGCCATTACCATCGCCTTGCAGGAGATTGAAGTGGCCCGCCCGCAGACCCACGACCTGCTCAAGAATACCCTCACCACCCTGGGCGCCCGCCTGCTGCGCATTGAAGTCATCGCCCTGCGCGAAGATGTCTTCTATGCCCACCTGATTGTCGAAATCTCCGACCGCCTGATCGAGATTGACTCCCGCCCCTCCGATGCCCTGGCGCTGGCAGTGCGCTTCCATGCACCCATTTATGTTGCGCAAGAAGTCTTGAATACCGCCGGCGTCACCCCCGAAGAAGACGTCCAGCAGACCCCGCAAAGCGTCACTTCCCCGGCCCCGGCTGAAGAGCCATCCTCTGACCGCCTGTCCATTTTTGAAGATTTTCTCCAGAACCTTGACCTGGATGATCTGGATACCCCCCACCCGGACGACGAACCCGGCCCCGATCCCAACTCTGATCCTGATCCCGATCAGCCCGCAGGTCAATGAGCATGTCTGACCTGCCGCCCTTTGAAGACGAAGCCCCGCAGCCCGAACTTCAGGCCCAGCCCCACAGCCGGGAGGCCGAAGAGGCAGTGCTGGGCGCCGTCCTGATTAACCCCGAAACCTACTACAATATTGCCCAGTTCCTGCGCTCCGATGATTTCTACATTGTCCGCAACCGCTGGCTCTGGGAGGCCTTCAACCGCCTGCACGAGCGCCGCATCCCCCTCGATTACCTGACCGTTTGCCAGGAACTGGAGGAAGGCGAACACCTGACCGAAATTGGCGGCCCGGCCTATGTCACTGCGCTGATCAACCAGACCCCCACCTCCATGCACGCCGAAGCCTACGGCCGCATTGTGGAGGCCCACTCGGTGCGGCGGCGGATGCTGCAAGCCGCCAATGAGATGGCCCGCCTGGCCTATGACCAGAGCCAGACTGTGGACAACATCCTCGGTGAGGCCGAAAAGGCGGTCTTTGGCCTGTCGGAGCGGCGCATCCAGCACGACCTGCAGCCCATTTCCACCGTCCTCAGCACCTATTACGACCGGGTGGACTCGCTCTCCCAACTCGGGGATGACATCTACGGCGTGCCCACCGGCCTGTATGACCTGGATAAGCTTCTGGGTGGGCTGCAAAAATCTGACCTGCTGATTATTGCTGGTCGCCCGGGCATGGGTAAGACGGGCTTCCTGCTTTCCATTGCCAAAAACGCCGGGCAGAAACACAAAAAACATGTGGCCATCTTTTCACTGGAAATGTCTGGCGAGCAGCTTGTCCAACGTCTGATCGCCCAGGAAACCGGCATTGATACCCAGCGTCTGCGCACCGGCAAACTGGAAGAACATGAATGGCCGCTCTTCACCCATGCGGTGGAAGTGCTGGCCGATACCCGCATCTGGCTGGACGACACCCCCTCCATCACCCCATTGTCGCTGCGCACCAAGTGCCGCCGCCTGGATATGGAATTTGGCCTTGATCTGGTCATCCTGGACTATATCCAGTTGATGTCCAGCGACACCCGCACCGATAACCGCGTGCAAGAGGTCTCCTACATCTCCCGCAGCCTCAAAAACCTGGCGCGTGAACTCAACGTTCCGGTGCTGGCGGCTGCCCAGCTCTCCCGTGCGGTAGAGCAGCGCACCGACAAGCGCCCGCAGCTCTCTGATCTGCGTGAGTCGGGCTCGCTGGAGCAGGACGCCGACATTGTCATGTTCATCAACCGCCCCGATGCCCTGGAAAAAGACAGCCCGCGGGCCAATATGGCCGAGATCATCGTTGCCAAGCACCGCAATGGCCCCACCCATCCCGGCATCGAGCTGGTCTTCTTGAATAACCTGGCGCGCTTTGAAAACGCCGCCACACCCGGTCAGCCGCCTGCTGGCGGCGCCCGCCGCCGCTAAAGGAGGCTGCAGTGCCATCGTTCACGGGCTTCTCTGCTGGTCAGGCCAACCCCACCCCGGTGCCCAATGCTTTCTTTACAGACCTGCTGCCAGAAATTGACCATCTGGATGAGCTGCGCATCACGCTGTATGCCTTCTGGGCCTTGAACCAGCAGGAGGGCAATCTGCGCTTTCTTACCCGCCGTGATTTTGAACGTGACAAACGCCTGATGCACTCACTGGGCCGCACCAAAGCCAAAGCCCAGGCTGCCCTGACCAATGCGCTGGAGCGCGCGGTGCTGCGCGGCTCGCTGCTGCAGGCCTTTTTGCGCCCCGGTGAGGCTGCTGAAGAGGCGCTTTACTTCATTAATACAGTGCGTGGTCGCGCCGCTCTGGATGCCCTGAAGAACGGCGAATGGTCGCCCGCCGATCAGGCCCGCCCCGAAATCACCCTGGACCTGGAACGCCCCAACATCTTCCGGCTCTATGAACAAAACATCGGCCCGCTCACCCCCCTGATGGCGGATGCGCTGCGTGAGGCCGAAGAACTCTACCCCGCCGAATGGATTGAAGAAGCCATTTCGGCAGCAGTCAAAGCTAATGCCCGTTCCTGGCGCTACGCAGAGGCCATCCTCAAACGCCGGGAGAAAGGACGCGATGGAACCGCTCGAGGAAAAACTGAAAAGAGTAGCCGCCGCTACGTCGAAGGCGAACTCGGCGAATTCGTTGAACACTGAGCCGACCCGCTCCAACCTGCCGGGCGATCCCAACTGCCCCATCTGTCATGGCATCGGCTTTGTGCGCCAGGACCTGCCCATTGATCATCCCGATTTTGGCCGGATGACCGTCTGCACCTGCCGCCAGAAAGATGCCGTCACTTCAGCCCAGCAGCGCCTGTTTGCCCAGAGCAATCTGGCGGCGCTCTCGGCCATGACCTTTGAGACCTTTAAGGCCGAAGGCCGCCGCGGCCTTTCAGACCAGCACCTGCAGTCGCTGCGCACTGCCCGCACCCAGGCGCAGCAGTTCGCCGCCACCCTGCCCGGCTGGCTGGTCATTGAAGGCGGCTATGGCTGCGGTAAAACCCACCTGGCTGCGGCCATCGCCAACCATGCCGTCAGCCTGGGCGTGCCCACCCTGTTCCTCACCGTCCCCGATCTGCTGGACTGGATGCGCTTTGCCTACAGTGACCCCGGCGCCACCTTTGAGCAGCGCTTTGAAGAAATTCGCAACGTGCGACTGCTGGTGCTGGATGATCTGGGCACCCAGAACGCCACGGCCTGGGCGCAGGAAAAACTCTTCCAGATTCTAGATTACCGCTACCTGCACCGCCTGCCGCTGGTGATTACCACTAACCTGGAGCCCGGCGACCTGGACGGGCGCATCCGCTCGCGCCTTCAGGATGTCACCCTGGTCACCACCCTCAAAATCAGTGCGCCCGATTACCGCACCGGCTCCAACGAAGCCGAACAATCCCTGCTTTCAACCCTCAACCTGTTGAATGACCGCACTTTTGGCAATTTTAGCATGCGCGAACCAGACCGCCTGCCCACCGATGTGCAGCGCAGCCTGGAGAAGAGCTTCCGCGCCGCCCAGGAGTTTGCCGAGCGCCCGCGCGGCTGGCTGGTGCTGATGGGCACCTACGGCTGCGGCAAGACGCACCTCGCGGCTGCCATTGGGAATTATCGCGCGGCTGGCGGGGAAGAGCCCCTTTTTGTGGTCGTCCCCGACTTGCTCGATCACCTGCGGGCGGCCTTCAGCCCCAACAGCACCCAGTCTTATGACCGCTTGTTTGAAGAAGTTCGCAACGCCCGATTGTTGATTTTGGATGACCTGTCCACTCAGAGCGCCACACCCTGGGCGCGTGAAAAGCTCTATCAGATCATCAATCACCGCTATAACGCCAGCCTGCCCATGGTCATCACCACCGCCAGCTCGCTGGATGAGATTGACCCGCGCATCCAGAGCCGCCTGCTCGACAGCCGCCTGTGCAAAATCTACGCCATCCTGGCGCCCGCCTACCGGGCCGCCACGGCGCCGCTCAAGCGCCCGCGCACCACGCGCAGCAGCAAAACCAGTTGAAGGCTGCTACCACTCTCGCCAGAACGTGAACCGCACCGCTGAACCGCTTGCCTCATGTTTAGAGCTGGCGGTCAGCACCTCTATCCAGGTTTGCCCCGGCTTGAACGGGAAGGGCTGCCCGCTGGCATCTACCAGCGTCAGGATGCTGCTTTCGCTGGGGCGCGTCCAGGTCACCGGGAAAATCTGCCCGTCCCGGGCAATCCAGGCGGGGCCCTGACCCAGCAGCACCGCCTCGGGCATCTCCACCTCGGGGTTGGGCTCGCGGTCTTCGTGCGGCACAAACAGGATCACCACATTATCGGCGGCAATCGGGGCGCCAGTCAGCGCATCGGTCAACGGTGCGTAAACTTAGCTGGCAGCATCGGCAGCATTTTGCGTGTCCGAAGCCCGCTGGTAGCGTCCGCTGGCGGCGTCATACGTCCAGCGATTGTAAATCGCCGCTGAGAAGTGCACATCCACCTGGGTGGCTGGTGTGCCCCCGCCCGGAGCAGCCAACTCAAAGCGCATGCCGTCCAGGTTCTGCCGGGAATTATCAATCCCATTGCGGGCGCAAACCGCCTGCACTTCGGCCGTGTTGGCCATCAGGAAATTGCTGGGCCCAAAGCGCGTCAGCGCCGGGTAAGCGCGATCACTTTCCAGCAGCAGGCGTTGATAAAATTCTGCCGAAATCAGCCGCTCATACACACGCGGGTCGGCATAACCGAATAAAAACACAGCTTTATAGGCCCGAATCAGGTGGATATCATGGTGCCGCGCCGAGCGAATGGGCATCACCTGGGTGGCATCCTGCCCGTAATACAGCGCCGCAAACCGTGTGGAGCCTTCCTCGGTGTAATATTCAAACACCAGGTCCGCCAGCGACAGTCCGTACTGCGGCCGGTCATACCGCGGCAGGTTTTGCACCTTGATGATGATCGGGCGGCGGTTCAGCAGGTTGGGGTCTTGCGGCGCCAGCCCGGTCAGCGGGTTGATTTCGGCGGGAAAGCTATTGGGCCCATAGCCCGGATAGACTGGCGTGGGCGCCAGGGTGGGCGTTGGCACAGTCGTTGGCACAGCCGCAGTGGCGGTTGGCGGCGCTGGTTGAAACGGCGTTGCCGTCGCCGGCAGGGTTGAGGTGGGAATCACCGTTGGCAGCGGTGAAAGTGACCCGCAGCCAGCCAGCAGTGTGACTGCCAGCAGCAGGCCAAGGATTTTCCAGAGTTTGGGCATGGTTTTGCCTTTCTCGAAATTTTTATCGGAATGGCCGGGCAGACCCTATTCGTATTTCAAGGCATTGACCGGCACAATTGTGGCTGCCCGCAGGGATGGGTACAACCCGGACAGCAGGCCCACCAGTGTGGCAAAAATAACGGCGAACAAGATCAACCAGACCGGCGTGGCAATGGCGCTTTCCGGCGGCGCCATGCCGCCTTCAGCGGCTTGCTGTGCCAGATAGTTCAATGCCACCACGTTCAGCCCCTGCGCCGCCAGCCAGCCTAGCGCCGCGCCCCCCATCCCGCCCAGCAGGCCAATCCCGGCCGATTCGCCCAGGAAGATGCTCAGCACATCCCGGTTGGTGGCGCCAATGGCTTTCATCAGGCCAATCTCACGGGTGCGTTCCAGAATCGCCATGGTCATGGTATTGGCGATGCCAATCGCGGCCACCAGCAGGGCAATTGCGCCTACGCCGCCAAAGATCAACTGCAAAATCAGGAAGAAGCTGTTGATGCTCTCGAGGTAGGATTGCGGCGTGTAGGCCATATACCCCAGCGCATTGATCTGTTCAGCCACATCCAGCACCTGTTCGGGGTCGGCCACCCGCACAATCACATTCGGATAGCCATCCTTGTTGCGGTTGATGCGCGTGCCGCTCGCCCATTCAGACCAGGGCGTCATTTCATCCAGGCGGACATACAGCGCACTATCCGATTCACTGCGGGTTTCGGGCAAAATCCCCACAATCCGCAGGTTGATGCTCTTTTTGACCATTTGCCCATCGCTGGTGTACTTGTAAATCACCAGCTTGATCTGCTTATTCAGCAGTTCGGGCTGTTCGGGCTCATCCTGTCCCGGGCGCCACTTGGGGTCATAAAAGTTACGCGCCGCCCACCCGCCAATGATGGCGGTGCCGCGCTCCAGCGTGGTTACCCCTGTTTCGGCCGTATCGCCCAGGTTCGCCAGGTTGTCGGTGCCAATCCCAATAATCTGCCCCCAGGTTTCCAGTTTTCCTGAAACAATGTGGGTTTCATAATATAGGTAGTCGCGAGGGATCACGTATTCCACCCCGGGCAGGGCCGCCAGTTCTTCCAGCGCTTTCGGCGTCAGCAGCTTGGCCTCGGATGAACCCGGGATTTGACCCTTATCGCTGTAGACAACGCCGCCGCCTCCCCCTCCGCCGCCGGTGTCATAGTTGGGGTAAACTTCAATCCGGCGCAGGTCGCTGATGCCGTAAAGCTGGCTGGTGGCGCTTTGCTGCAGGCCAATTGCCAGCGAGACGAGCAGCACGACTGCCGCCGTGCCAATGACGACTCCAATGGCCGTCAGAACCACCCGCCCCTTGCGGCGGCTCAGGTTGCTGGCAATGATGCTGACCAGGTCAAAGAAACGCATACGTGCAGCCTTTATCCTTTGCCGCCCGGAACGGGTTCAATCGGCTTATCTTCGGGGAAGGTCTCTGCTGGGATGGGTTCGGGAGTCGGCTCGGCGCTGTCCAGCCCAAACAGGCCCTTGAAGAATCGCAGCACCTTATCCCAGAAAGTTTCGGGTTCCGGCTCAATAATGGGCGGCTCGCCATTTTCACCGGGGATCGGTTCAATATACATTTCTTCAACATTTACCGTCAGCGTTTGTGTCACCGTGCGAACCATGTTGAAATCATCCGTATAGTTGATGGTCACCGTCAGGTCAAGCGGGCCAGCGGCATAGGGCATCACCTGGGCATCCAGCGTAAAGTAGCCGCCGGGTTCCAGTGCGCCGACCAGCGCGGTGTTATTGCTGATGTCAGCGTTCTCTGAGGTCACAGTGATGTTGCCCAGCACCGCGCTCTTACGCCCCAGGTTGGTCACCTGCAAGGGCAGCATATTCATTGAATTGGAGAAGAAAATTCCCGGGTCTGTGTAGAAGTTCACATCCAACTGGGGCAGCGAATAGATCAACAGCGTAATCACCTGGTCATCCAGCAGACGGTTGTTCTTCGGGTCGGTGTACACAAACGCCAGTTTGAGCGGGTAGGCCCCCGGGTTGGCCGATACATTAACAATCAACTGCATGGTCGTGCTGGTTGTGTTTGCTGCCAGCAGGTCACCCAGATAGATTACGTTGGAACTGCCCAGCGGCGCAAAAGTTGAAAGATCACTGCCGCTGCCCGAAACCCCGCCCGGCTGCGGCGTGCCAGAAGCATCCAGCGTCACGCCGCCGCCCAGAACCATCGAGACCGCCCGCGCATCGGCATTGCCCAGGTTGCGCAGGTTCAGCGTCAGGTTGAAGATTGTGCCGGGCTGCAGCGGGTCCACATCGCTGGCGTAGCTGTCCACCACAATCTGCGGGCGGGGCACCAGCGGTGAGATGGTGGGGGTAGCCGTAGCTGCCACCCAGTTGGGCGTCTGAATGTCAATCGTCAGCACAAAATTCTCGCTGTAACTGATTGTGCCATCGTTATTCGTGTAGCTCAGCGTCATGGTAATCACGCCCAGCGTCCGGCCCCACAGGTCCGTATCTGCCAGCATCGGCTGATGGAAGTTGATATCTGCCGAGGGCGCCAGCACGGGCGTGGCAACCACACCGCCCGTATCCTTGGGGTAAAAGTCGGTAGAGGTGAAGGTGGCAATAATGTTGCGGGCTTTTTCGCCGCCAATGTTCACCAGCCGCACCCCCAGTTCAAACTCATTGCCCGGGCGGATGGCACCTTCGCCTGATCCATACGAGTCGATGATCAAAATCGGGCGCGTGGTAGCCGGCGGGGGCAGGGTGGGGGTTTCTGTCGGAGTAGGGGTTTCGGTTTGCGCCAGGGTGGGCGCAGTGTTCATCAGGCTGAAGAGGGTCAGCGCAGCAATCAGGATGAGAACAGGCCAGGTGCGTTTCATAAAGAGTGTTTCTCCAGTGTGTCAGCCTTTAAGCCTCGGCGGCTTGTTGGCTTTCGAATTGAGAGGCCGCTTCAAATTCGGCCTCACTGACAATGCGGCCATCCAGCAAATAGACAAAGTGGGTGGCAAAGTGTTTCATACGCGGGTCGTGAGTGACCACCACAACGGTGCGTCCGCTGCGGTGCAGGTCGGATAATAATTGCATAATCGCATAGCCGCTGGACGTATCCAGGTTGCCGGTGGGCTCATCCGCCAGGATCAGCGCCGGGTCATTGACCAGCGCCCGGGCTACAGCCACGCGCTGCTGCTGCCCGCCCGAAAGCTCGGTGGGGCGGTGGCGGGTGCGTTTTTGCAGCCCCACCTGCTCCAGCAGCGCCAGCGAGCGCTTGTGGCGCTGCGCCGGTGGAATGCCCGCAAACCGCATCGGGAAGGCCACATTCTCCTGGGCGGTCATGCTGGAGATGAGGTTGAAGGACTGAAAGATGAAGCCCACGCGCCGCCGCCGGAAGATGGCCAGGGCGTTTTCGTCCATCTTATCCACCGATTCTCCCCCCACGGTGATTGTGCCGGAAGTGGGGCGGTCCAGCCCTCCCAGCAGGTACAGCAGGGTGCTTTTGCCCGAACCCGAAGGACCCATGATGACGGCAAACGCGCCCGCCGGAATATCCAGGTCAATCCCTGCCAGGGCCTGCACCATCGTGCGCCCCATCATGAAGACTTTGCGGAGCTGCCGGAATTGGATGAAAGCAGTATCGTCCATTGGCTTAGAAGTAGAAGAATCCGCCTGTCGAAAGGCCGCTCAGCTTGGCGCCAATAAAGGCTGGCAGCGCCCGCAGCGTCAGCACAATCAAAAATGCAATCAGGGTGGCAACCCAGGCCTTGCGGCGTGAGAGCCCCGAAAGCGGCAGCACACCGACCAGCAACAGAACAAACTGCCAGATCAGGTAAATATCCACCAGCTTGAGCACCGCGCTCCAGAACGGCGCTTCTGCCGGGGCAAAGCCCGAGAGCCCCGCGCTCTGAATCACGTGCCCCGAGGCCAGCACGGCAATGGCCTGCACAATCAACCGGATGGCAATCGGCATACTGGCCCAGGCGGTCAGGTTGAGCGCCCCCGCATTGGAACTGCGGCTGCCTGCCAATGTCAGTGAAAGGTGTAAAATGCTGCCCAGCAAAAACCAGGTAATCCAGATGCCTGCCACGCCGCCCAGAATAGGGAAGACATACAGGTTCACCGGGCTGGCCGAACGTGCCAGCGCGCTAAAGTACTGCTCTTGTTCTTCGGGCGTCCAATATTCAAACCCGTAGGGCAGTTCGCCGCTCTGCGCTTCCATGACGGCCGCACGGCGCGCCGATGCTCCCGCCACTACATTCAAGATCACCAGGATGCTGAGGACCAGCAGCGGCACCAGCCAGACGCCATGTTCCTGAGCCACAACTTCGGTCAGGGTGCGCTTGGGGCGCAGAAATACCGGCAGCAGCCAATCCCAGCGCATCCGGCGGGGCTTTTCTTCGTGATTGAGTTCAATGTCCATTTCGGTCATGGGAAATCCTCTTGAAGTGCAGGCCTCGGCGCCTGCCAGGCATAAAAGTGGAATGTACCAAATATACCATAGACGTCGTTCTGTCAACAAAAGTTCCAACAAATCACAAACTGCACAGCACCGGGTATAATCAACCCTATGCATGCCTCTGCCCACACGCCACCCAATGCCATCCTCCGGCGGATGATCCCGGGGCTGATGCTGGGTGTTCTGGTTCTCATTGGCCTGGCCCTGCTGGGGGATCTGAATCAGGTTGGCGCCCACCTGCAAAGCTTCAACTGGGCCGTTTTTCCGCTGGCGCTGCTGCTGACTCTGTTCAATTACACGCTCCGCTTTTTCAAGTGGCACTATTACCTGGGGCAAATCGGCGTCCACACCCTGCCCCTGCTGGAAAGCGCCCGGCTCTTTGTGGCGGGCTTTCCGCTGGCGGTCACCCCCGGCAAGGTCGGTGAGGTGCTCAAAGGCGTCTGGCTCGAACAGCGAACCGGCGTCCCGGTGGCGCGCGGCGTTTCAGTAGTTGTGGCAGAACGCATCAGCGATGGTCTGGCGGTGCTGGCGCTCTCCACCCTGGGCGTCATTGCCTACCCGCGCTACTGGCCGGCCTTTGCCCTGGTGCTGGGCCTGCTGCTGATCCTGGTCATTGGCTCTCAGATCCGCCCGGCGGCGTACTGGGCCCTGGGCCTGGGCGAACGGATTCCATTTATAAAACGCTTCATCCCGGCGTTGCGTGAATTTTATGAAGGCAGCTTTATGCTCTTTCGTCCCGGCGCCATGCTGGTGGGCGTTGGCCTGGGGACCATTTCCTGGCTGGGCGAGGGCATCGGCTTCTACTTGATTTTGCTTGGGCTGGGGCTGCCCCCTGGTTTGGAACTGCTGGGGCTGGCGGTCTTTGTGCTGGCTTTTTCCACCGTTGTGGGTGCGGCTTCGGCGCTGCCGGGCGGCCTGGGCGCCGCCGAGGCTTCCATCGCCGGCATGTTGGCCCTGCTCTATGGCCTGGACCCCGCCACGGCCTCGGCTGCCACACTGCTCATCCGGCTGGCAACCTTCTGGTTTGGCATTGCGCTGGGGCTGCTCACCTGGCTCTTCTCGCGTGATCTGCTCGGCTTCACCCCATCTCCAAAGAGGCAGCATGACGACAACCCTCAAAGTTGATTTTCACGTCCATACCCGCTGGTCGCGCGACAGCCTGAACCAACTGCCGCAGCTTTTGCAATCGGCCGAACGGCGCGGGCTGGATCGAATTGTGATTACCGACCATAACACCATCGCCGGGGCGCTGGCTGCCCGTCAATTGGCCCCCGAGCGCGTGATTGTGGGCGAAGAGGTGCTGACCACCCGCGGCGAACTGCTGGCAGCTTTTGTGACCGAAGAGGTACCCAAAAAACTGCCCCCATTGGAAGCCATTGCCCGCCTGCGCGCCCAGGGAGCCTTTATCAGCGTCTCTCACCCCTTTGACCGTCAGCGCAGCGGCTGGGCCCTGCCCGACCTGCTGGAAATTGCCCCGCTGGTCGATGCCATCGAAATCTTCAACGCCCGCTGTTATACCGCACAGCAGAATCTTGAGGCGCAGCAGTTTGCCGCCGAACATCACCTGCCCGGCACCGCCGGGTCCGACGCCCATGCCCCGTTTGAGGTGGGGCGGGCGCTGCTTGCCCTGCCTGCTTTTGATGACCCCGCCAGCCTGCGAGCTGCCCTGCCGCAAGCCCGTCTCTTTGCCCGGCGCTCGCTGCCCCTGGTTCACCTGCTCTCTTTCTATGCCCGTATGACTCATAAATTTCGAATCCGCTGAGATTTTGCGCTTGTGTTTTGCCCATTTGTTGTATACTAATAAGCACCCGGATTCATCAAAAATTAATCTTCCTGTACAAAGGGGCAACCAGGCGAGAGGTCATGCGAATCAAAACATTCCCTTTGTTGACCACCACATTGCTGCTGCTGGGGCTGATCTTAACAGCCTGCTCCCCCAAACCAACTGCGACCTTACCCAGTGAGATAATCATCGGCGTCTATGAACCGATGACGGGTTTTCAGGCTGAGGGCGGGCAGCAAACCATGCAGGGCATCAATCTGGCTTATGAGCAGGACAGCAGTGCACTGGGTCTGCCGGTGCGCCTGGTATTGATGGATAACCGCAGCGACCGCTATGAATCTGCGTCTGTCGTCAACCGCCTGATCGAGCAGGAACATGTGATTGCCATCATCGGCAGCTACGGCTCATCCAATGCCATTGCCGGCGGGGCCGTGGCCGAAGCCGCCGGCATCCCGGTGATGGGCTGCTCACCCACCAGCCCGCTCGTCACCACCGGGCGAGACTATTACTTCCGCGTCAGCTACATTGACCCCTTCCAGGCCCGGGTGATGGCCCAGTATGCGGTGGACCAAGAAATTAGCCGCATTGCCATTATTTACAACATCACCCAGGCCTATTCGGTCGGCCTGGCAAATGATTTCCGGCAGTCCTGGCTTGAGCTGACGGGCAGTGCCGACGGGATTGTTGCCACGGTGGCCTACAGTGATGGCGATGAAGACTTTACCGATCAAATCACCCTCTCAATGACCGCCGAAGCAATCTACATCCCTGGCTATTTTGGCGATGCCGCCCGGCTGATGCAGCAGGCCCGCGACCTGGGCTACACCGGGCGCTTCCTCGGCTCGGACGGCTGGGAGGCCCCCGAACTGCTCTCCATTGGCGGCGAGGCGGTTGAGGGCGCAGTCTTCAGCACACACTTCTCTGCCGAAGTCCCCGATTCGCCCCTGGCACAGCAGTTTGTCACCCAGTTTGAGGCTCGTTACGGCGAACCCCCCAGCGCCTTTGCCGCCCTGGGATACGACGCCTACCGGTTGGTGCTGGATTCAATTGAGCGTGCCCAATCGGCAGACCCCGCTGCCATTCGAGATGCCATGGCTGCCACGCGCAATTTTGCCGGGGTTACCGGCAGCATCACGATTGATGATTCGGGAAACGCTGTCAAAAACGCGGTGCTGATGGTTGTGCGGGATGGCGCATTTGAATTTTTGGCGCTGGCAAAACCCTGATGTAATTTGATTTTCAATGCTTCTTGGATTATACTGGTTCTACATTTTCAAACCGGGAGGTTACAATGGAAGAACTGGTCAAGCTTGTGTCCAAGAAGACCGGCCTGAGCGCCGATATGTCGAAGGTCGCCATCGAAACCGTGATGGGCTTCCTCAAAAAGAAGCTGCCCGCCCCCATCGCTGCACAGGTAGATGCTGTTTTGAAAGGTGATGCCGCGGGTGTAGCTGGCACCATTGGCAGCCTGCTTGGCGGCAAGAAAAAATAATCTTCTGCGTCTATTCACCGGCAGCCCTAAAAGCTGCCGGAATTTACATCTACTTCAGGAGTACGTTGAATGACTGCCTATACTCAAACCCGTTGGGATCTGGCCGATCTCTACCCGGCTGCTGACAGCCCCGAACTGGAAGCCACCTTTACCCAGCTGCGTGACCAGGTGCAGGCATTTGCCGCTCTGCGCCCGCAGCTCACCGAATCCATCACCACCGCCGATTTTCTTGCGCTGATTCGCAAGCTTGAAGCTATTGATTACCAGGCCTCCCGCCTGGGCGGTTTTGCCCATCTGCAGTTCGCCGGCGATACCCAGAATCAAAAGGCCGTTGCCCTCTTGGGGCGCGTGGAGCAGTTCCTGGCGGGTCTGATGAACGAGACCCTGTTCTTCAGCCTGTGGTGGAAGGGCGTCTCTGACCAGACCGCTGAACGGTTGATGGCCGAATCGGGCGATTATCGCTACTGGCTTGAAGAAATGCGCCACTTCAAACCGCATACCCTCACCGAGCCGGAAGAAAAAATCATCAATATTAAAGATGTCACGGGCATCAGCGCCCTCACCCATCTCTATGATGCCATCACCAATCGCTACGTCTTTAAAATGGAAGTTGACGGCGAAGTGCGCGAAATGACCCGCGGTGAGCTGATGGTCTATGCCCGCCATGCCGACCCCGATCTGCGCGCCAAAGCCTACCAGCAGTTATATCAGGTCTATGGCGACGACGCCGCCCTGCTGGGGCAGATCTACCAATACGTGGTGCGCGATTGGCGCAGTGAGAACGTGGAGCTGCGCCACCATGCCGAGCCCATCTCGGCCCGCAACCTGGGCAACGACATCCCCGATGCCGTGGTGAATACCCTGCTGGAAGTGGCCCGCAAGAACGTCACCCTCTTCCAACGCTTCTTCCGCCTCAAAGCGCGTTTGTTGGGCGTTGAGCGGCTGCGCCGCTATGATATTTATGCTCCGGTTACCCAGGCTGAAAAACAATACCCCTTTGGTCAGGCTGCCGAACTGGTGCTGGATGCTTACCACAAGTTTGATCCCAAAGTAGAAGCCCTGGCCCGCCGCGTCTTTGAACAGAACCACCTGGACGGCGAAGTCCGCAAGGGCAAGCGCGGCGGCGCTTTCTGCGCCACCCCGCTGCAAGATGTGACCCCCTGGGTGCTGCTGAACTACCAGGGCCGCGCTGACGATGTGGAAACCATGGCGCACGAGCTGGGCCATGCAGTTCATTCCATGCTGGCAGCCCACCACAGCATCTTCACTGCCCATTCTTGCCTGCCCCTGGCCGAAACCGCCTCCACCTTCGGCGAAATGCTGCTGGTGGACCGCATGTTGGCCGAAGAAACTGATCCTGCTGTCCGCCGCGATATCATCTTCCGCCAGTTGGATGGCGCCTATGGCACCATTCAGCGGCAGTCGTTCTTTGCCATGTTTGAGCGCCAGGCCCACGACCTGATTCAGAACGACGCCGCGGTGGATGAGATCTCTGAGGCATACCTCCAAAACCTGTGCGACCAGTTTGGCGATGCGGTTGAACTGAGCGACGAATTCAAGTACGAATGGGTTTCCATTCCGCACTTCTACCACACACCATTCTACGTTTATGCCTATGCCTTTGGGCAGCTCCTTGTCCTGGCCCTCTATCAGCAGTACAAGCGCGAAGGCGAGAGCTTCAAGCCGCGCTATTTCAAGATTCTCTCTACTGGCGGCTCTGAGGCGCCCGTGCGCCTGCTGGCAGATGCCGGCATTGATATCTACAAGGCTGAATTCTGGCAGGGCGGCTTTGATGTCCTCGCCGATCTGGTCGATCAGCTCGAAAAAATGTAAGCCCGTAACTCTTTTCACAGAACTTAAGGCGGTCTGTTTGCTCCGGCAGGCAGGCCGCCTCTTGTTTCGCATAATTTCCCAAACTCATTATAAATACATGACATAGATTATAAAGGGGTGTGCTATAATATTTTCTAATTCTCTAATCTACCGCTAATTTAGTCCAATGGTTCAGATTTGGATCATTGGAGTCTGCGCGGTATTTGATTGTGTCTGGCACCTGTTCGTTCAGAATACACGATCAAATTTTTATTTTCGCGACCCTTTTTTCTCCTACCACTCGACTAATACTTCAAACGCAGCCCATATGATTGAATCCCCCCCCATCACAGATGAACAACTGGCGCGTTCTGCCCAGCAAGGTGAGCTGCCTGCCTTTATCAAGTTGTATGAGCGTTACCTGCCGTTGGTGTTTAACCGGGTGCGCGCCCTGATCCCCGAACAAGATGTGGAGGATGTTACCCAGGAAATATTTATCACGGTCATGAAAGCCCTGCCTGGTTTTCGCGGCCAATCCCGCTTCAGCACCTGGCTGCGAACCCTGATTAACCGCCGAATTGCCGATTACTATCGGCGCCGGCCCCAGCCCGAAGTCCGCATTGACCTTGACCATGGCAGCCACCACACCGGGACGCACAGCAGCATGGACGAACTGATGGCCCTGCGCAGCGTCCTCCAAAAAATCCCGACCAAATATCAAGAAATTATCTTACTCCGTTTTGCTGAAGGATTGTCTTTTGATGAAATCGCCCACCAGACCGGCAGCACGTTAGAAGCAGCCAAGTCGCTCTTTCGTAGAGCGATGACAGCACTGCGCAAGGAATGGGATCAGTATTATGAGTGATCAACAACTCCCACCGCTCCCCCCTCAGCTGCCGGCAGACGAAACCCCGGAAATTCAAGAAATGAGTCAACGTGTTGAGCAGCTTATCGGTTACCACCGCCCCGAACCTGAAATGCAGGCTCGCATTCGGGCGCGGCTGGCTGCCGAGTGGCGCACCCGTCAGACCAAGGAGCCGCGCTGGCAGTCGGCTTCTGGGCGAGCCCGCACCTGGGTGCTGCGTCTGGCATTTGTGGCTGTGCTGGCATTGGCTGCTGCCTTGCTGCTCATCCCCGAAACCCCCGTTTCACTCCCTGGCACAGCCCAGGGTACGGCGGGCGTCATCTCCTGGGTCATCCTGGGAGCCTGTCTGATTGGTTTACTGGTCATCGGGTGGCTGCGCCGCCGCCGATAACCCCGCTTTTATCCTTAATCCTGTTTCGTTTCCCTGATATGCCCCAAACCCCGGGGCGGGAGAGAAGAAAATGAAGCCACGCAATCGTATCCTCCAAACCCTGACAGCCATCTTTCTGATCCTGTCCCTGCTGCTTAGCGGCTGCGAAGACATCGGCGAATGGCTGGGAGGCACCGCCCTGGAAACCCCGGGCGCGGTTGACGTTAAACCCACTCAGCCCAGCGATGTCGTTGAGACGCCGGCGATTGATATTCGCCAAACGGCGACTGAGATTCTGGCGACTGATACGGTGGTGCCACCTACAGAAACCGCCGCCCCGCCCAAGGAAACCAGCATCCCGCCCACCGAAACCAGCGCTCCAATCCCACCAACTGCAACCCAAAAGCCGGATTCCAGCACCGCCACACCCACCCCGCGGGCCTGGATTGAGTGCCACACCCAGAACTACACCCATTCCGAAACCTGTACCACCGCCGCCACATCCATCAAGGCGGTTTGGGGCTATATTGAGGGCTGGTTGTATGTTGATGGCGTCCAGGTGGACTCGGTATCTTACACACACATTGGCGAAGGCAATACCCAGACCTTTAACATGGATACAACCTATACCCCTACCGGTCACACGGTGCGGGTTGTTTGGAAGTACTATAACGAGGATCAGGCGTACATGCCGTCTTACAGCAAAGACGCCACCTACACCGTTGCTTCGTGCGCTACCCCTACCAAGACCCCGACTAAAACCCCCACCGCCACCCCCACCAGCTGGGACCGCTCTTCACTGGTCTTCTCACCTGGCTGCACTTCGGATTGTACTGAGGTTCGTGCCGAAGTTTGCAATGGCGGCGATGGCAACATGACGGCTTCCACGAACTACCAGTTATATTATTCTGCAACTGGAAATCCCAAAAACGGCACCATTATTCAAACAGGTACTGTGGGCCCATTGAACTCGGGAGCCTGTGAAGACCTGGACTTTAACCCGAATGGCCAACTGGGTAACTACATGTTCCGTGTGGAGCAGCTTCCGGGGCATCCGGGTTCAGGCGAACTGTGGAGTGATCAATGCTCCATTGCGGCCTGCGCCACGGCAACATTTACGCCGACCGCCACCGCGACGAAAACCAATACACCGACTGTAACGGTAACGGCGACGCCTACCAATACCGCCACCAACACGCCTACTCCAACGAACACGGCGACGAACACACCCACACCGACGAACACGGCCACCAACACACCGACCCCGACCAACACGGCCACCAACACGCCTACCCCGACCAACACGGCGACGAATACGCCCACTCCAACGAATACGGCCACCAACACACCCACGCCGACGAACACGGCCACCAACACCCCCACGCCGACGAACACGGCCACCAACACCCCCACGCCGACCAACACAGCGACCAATACGCCTACCCCGACGAATACGGCCACCAATACACCCACACCGACCAACACATCTACCTTTACCCCCACACCGACCAAGACCAACACAGCCACCCCCACCCAAACCCCCACCACCTGGGATCGCTCCTCGCTGGTCTTTACGGCGGGCTGCGACTCGGATTGTACAGAAATCCGGGTAGAGGTCTGTAATACGGGCGATGGCAACATGACCTCAGCCACGAATTACCAGCTCTACTATGCCGTGACGGGCAATCCTAAGAACGGCACTGTGATTGACTCAGGCACAGTCGGTCCGTTGAATTCCGGTCAATGCGAAAACATGACCTACGATACGGACATCCAGCCGGGCGGCTACATGTTCCGGGTGGAGCAGTTACTGGGACACCCGGGCACAGGTGAACTGTGGAGCGATCAATGCTCGATTGCCACCTGCGCCACCGCCACATTCACCCCGACTGCGACCCCCACCAAGACCAACACTCCCACGGTCACGCCGACCAACACGGCCACCAACACACCGACCCCGACCAACACGGCGACGAATACGCCCACACCGACCAACACGGCCACCAACACACCGACCCCGACTAACACGGCGACGAATACGCCCACGCCGACGAACACAGCGACCAATACACCCACTCCGACGAATACGGCTACCAATACACCCACTCCGACGAATACGGCTACCAACACACCCACGCCGACCAACACGGCCACCAACACCCCCACGCCGACCAATACAGCGACGAACACTCCCACACCGACCAACACGGCCACCAATACACCCACTCCGACGAATACGGCTACCAACACCCCCACCCCGACCAACACGGCTACGAATACGCCTACTCCGACGAATACGGCCACCAACACGCCCACGTCGACGAATACGGCGACAAATACACCCACAGCGACCAATACACCCACACCGACCAACACGGCCACCAATACGCCAACCCCGACCAACACACCGACCTTCACGGCTACACCGACCAAGACCAATACTGCGACACCCACCCAAACCCCCACGACCTGGGATCGCTCCTCGCTGGTCTTTACGGCGGGTTGTGACTCGGATTGTACGGAAATTCGGGTAGAGGTCTGTAATACCGGCGATGGCAATATGACTTCGCCCGCGAATTACGAGCTTTATTACGCGGTTACGGGTAACCCCAAGAACGGCACCGTGATTGACTCAGGTACAGTTGGCCCGTTGAATTCCGGTCAATGCGAAAACATGACCTATGATACGGACATCCAGCCGGGCAACTACATGTTCCGTGTGCAGCAGTTACTGGGGCACCCGGGCACGGGCGAGCTGTGGAGCGATCAATGCTCGATTGCCACCTGCGCCACTGCCACGTTCACCCCGACTGCGACCCCCACTAAGACCAACACCCCCACGGTCACGCAGACCTTCACGCCTACCCCGACCAACACGGCCACCAACACGCCTACGCCGACCAATACGGCCACCAACACACCCACACCGACCAACACGGCCACCAACACGCCTACGCCGACCAATACGGCCACCAACACACCGACACCGACGAATACGGCGACCAATACACCGACCCCGACGAATACGGCCACCAACACGCCGACCCCGACGAATACGGCCACCAATACGCCTACACCGACGAACACGGCGACCAATACGCCTACTCCAACGAACACGGCGACCAATACGCCTACGCCGACGAACACGGCGACCAATACGCCTACCCCGACCAACACGGCCACTAACACACCGACCCCGACGAATACGGCGACCAATACGCCTACTCCAACGAACACGGCGACCAATACGCCCACCCCGACCAACACGGCCACCAATACGCCTACTCCGACGAATACGGCGACGAATACGCCTACCCCGACCAACACGGCCACTAACACACCGACCCCGACGAATACGGCGACCAATACGCCTACTCCAACGAACACGGCCACCAACACACCGACCCCGACGAACACGGCGACCAATACGCCTACCCCGACCAACACGGCGACCAATACGCCTACGCCGACCAACACGGCCACCAATACGCCTACTCCAACGAATACGGCGACCAATACGCCTACTCCAACGAATACGGCGACCAATACGCCTACTCCAACGAATACGGCGACCAATACCCCCACGCCGACCAACACGGCCACGAATACGCCTACTCCAACGAATACGGCGACCAATACCCCCACGCCGACCAACACGGCCACGAATACGCCTACTCCGACGAATACGGCGACGAATACGCCCACCCCGACGAACACGCCGACTAAGACCGCAACGCCGACCAATACGCCAACCAAGACGGCCACTAATACCCCCACCCCGACGAATACGGCCACCAACACCCCCACCCCGACCCCGACCAACACCCTGACGCCTACCCCGACCCTTACCCCCACCACGGTGACTGATCTGGATCTCACCTTTGTCTGCGGCTTCCCCGAAGACACGGTCTACAACTGGCGGGTGAGCAACCCCAACGCCTTCCCGGTGAACTTCACCTGGCAGGTAATCGGCGGCACAGAATCCGGCAGTGGTACGGCCCCCGCCAATGGACAGGCTGACTTCACCACCTCGGCAGGCCCCAAGACCGTGCGCATCCTGGTTGGCGGCCTGGAAATTGACCTGCAGGACAGCGGCGCCTACTGCTTCACCGACCTCACTCTGAGCTACGTCTGCGAAATTGGCGGCGCTCACCACATCTGGACAGTGAACAACCCCAACGCTTTCTCCGTCGGTTATGATTGGTCGGTAGAAGGCAGCTCCGAATCGGGCTCTGGCACGGTTTCGGCCAATGGCACCAACACCTTCCAGACCTCCAATGCCAGCCAAACGGTCAACATCACCTATCGAGTAGACACCTATCCCACCCGCTCGCAGGATGCCCTGGGTCAAATCTGCTCTCAGCCTTCCTCCACCCCCACGGTCACACCCACCCCCACGCAGACGGCCACCCCCAAGCCGACGGTAACTGAACCGCCCCTCATCATCATCCCGCCGCTGCCCACCCCGGCCCCGGCTACCTGCCCGCAGTGGATCATCTTCCACACCTTCCGCGATCAAAACCTGGAAGTCTACCGTCTGGACGGTGTTGAAGGCCAGCCTGGTTACAAGCTCTTCAACCTCTCCCGCTCCAACGCGGTGGACTCTCGCCCCAGCCGCTCACCCAACGATGCCTGGGTGGTCTTTGAGAGCAATCGTGATGGTAACGTGGAACTCTACTACACCGACAGCGGCGGCAACGCCCAGGTGCGCCTGACCAATACCCGTTCCAATAACATCAATGCCATGTTCGGGCGCGACAGCAACACTGTTGCCTTCCAGTCTGATCGAACCGGCAACTGGGATATCTTCCAGACCGACCGGACGACCAAGGTTGAAAAGCAGTTGACCATCAACCCCGCTGATGACGAGAATCCCTACTGGTCACCGAACCTTGAATGGGTGGCTTTCCAGTCCAACCGTAACGGCAACTGGGATATCTACCTGCTCAACGTGCCCACCGGTAACGAATTCCAACTGACCAACTCTCCGGCAGATGAAATCTATCCGGCCTGGTCGCCCAACGCCAAACAGATCGCCTTCCTGATGCTCAACCCCAATGGCATCTACGATCTCTACGTTGTGGATATTGACGGCCAGAACCTGCGCAAGATCTCCGCGGCCAGCGGCGATTCGGGCAACCACTCCTGGTCGCCCGAAGGCTACCGCATTGCCTACCAATCTGAACGCGATGGCAATCTGGACATCTACACCTACGACCTGCGGACTGACAAAGAATACCGCCTGACGGATTACAAGGGCGCCGACTCTGGCCCCACCTGGGATTGCGGCGGCACCAACATCGCCTACACCTCCACCCGTGACGAAACCACCAACATCTTCCAGGTCTACTGGCAGGGCGGTGGCTCCAGCAACCTGACCATTCACCCCGCGACAGACAAGTGGTCGCAGTGGTCACCCAGCAAAGAATCTGCCAGTCGCGGCAAGTAACCCAATCGCTCCTCCGGGGCGGGCATAGCCCGCCCCGGCTACTCAAGGTCAGCCTTGCCGGGGTCAATATCTCAGCAAGGCTGACTTTTCAAAATTGACAAGCAATCTGGTTTGTTAATCCCTCTATTTTATTGTATGATAGAACCATGTTAATCCCCGCTTATATTATTGCTGCTGCTATCCCTGCGCTTATTCTCTATATCATCTACTCGCGCGACCTGTACAAAACAGGCGCTTTTCGTTTTGTGGCCCTCTGCTTTGTTGCCGGGGCTGCGGCCTTTTTTCTGGCAGCAAAAATTAACACCCTGGTGTTGAATCTGGGCTGGTTAAGCCGCGAGAACATCATCCGGTTCTCGGCGCCGCTGGTCGAAGAAATCCTGAAGTCGCTGCTCCTGCTTTACCTGGTGCGGCGCATTGATTTCACCTACTTTGTGGATGGCGCCATCTACGGCTTTGCGGCTGGCATTGGTTTTGCCATTATTGAGAACTTTTCTTATATCTCCGCTGCCCAAAACGCAGCCCTTGGCGTTGCCATCAGCCGGGTGATCTCCACCAACCTGGTCCATGCCACCGCCAGCGCCGTGGTTGGCATTGGCCTGGGCCTGGCACGTTACGAGCGCGGCTGGAAGCGCCTGGCCTTTGGCCTGGGCGGCTATCTGGTTGCCATTCTGCTGCACAGTTTCTACAACAACATGGTCACCCGCGTCAGCGGCGGCATTGTGCTGCTCTTTGCAGTGGCGGTCGGCGCAGGTGGCGCCGTTTTTATCATCTTGTCCATTCGCCGCGGCCTGAAGGAAGAGAAGCGTTGGATTGAGGAAAAACTGGGCGATGCCGACCGCGTCACAGTCCAGGAGGCCGCGGTGGTGCAGCGCATGGATACCCTGCAAAAAGTGCTGGCGCCGCTGGCGGCCCGCTTTGGCCCCAAAAAAGCCGAACAAATCGAAAAACTGCTGCTGGCTCAGGCTCGCCTGGGAATTTTGCGTAAAACCGCCGAAAAACTGCCCGACCCCAAAATGCGCAAAGGCGTTGAAGATCAGATTGCCAAACTTCAACAGGAAATGGATCAGGCCCGGCGCAGCATTGGCGCCTATGTAATGCTCTACTTACGCAATATATTTCCCGAAGGCGGCAGCCCGCTCTATGGCCGTCTGGAAGAGGCCATCAAAGAGAAAGCCGCTGCCCGGCCAGCCACTGGCGGCCCCAACCTCTACGCTGCTCTACAGCAGCGCACCGCCAAACCGGCCGCGCCACCAGATTCTGAACCGCCATCGCCATGACGATGGCATCGCATCCGTTTTTTTCACAGGGAGATGTCTTGTATGGGTAAAATCGTTTCTATTCACTCCTTCCGGGGGGGCACCGGAAAATCCAATCTGACGGCCAATGTGGCTGCCCGGGTGGCTATGGCCGGCAAACGTGTGGCCATTGTGGATACCGACATTCAATCGCCGGGCATTCATGTGTTGTTTGGCCTGGATGATCGGACGATGGTTCACTCATTGAACCAGTATCTGCATGACGAACTCCCAATTGCCGACGTGGCCTTTGATATTGGCGCTGCGGCTGCCAATGATTCGCTTCCAGGCCGCCGACAATTGGCAGGATGCTCGCTCTGGCTGGTACCTTCCAGCATCGACGGCGCTGAAATTGCCCGGGTGCTCAAAGAAGGTTATGATGTCATGCGGCTTAATCGCGGCATGGTGAGCCTCTTAAAAGACCTCAAGCTAGATTATCTGTTTTTGGATACCCACCCCGGCCTAAATCAAGAAACCATGCTTTCGGTAGCCATTTCAGACGTGTTGATCATCATCCTGCGCCCCGACCAGCAAGATTTCCAGGGTACGGCGGTTACAGTGGATGTGGCCCGCAACCTGGATGTACCCGATATGATGCTGGTGGTTAATAAACTGCTGGAAAAATACCCCCCCGAAGAAACCCGCACATATGTCGAACAGACCTACGGCGTTCCTGTGGCTGCCGTCTTGCCGCTGAGCGAAGACATGGCCGACCTGGGCAGCGCTGACCTCTTCTCCCTCTGCCATCCTGAACACAGGTGGTCGCAGGGCATCCAACAGGTTGCTGACAGATTACTGGCGCTTTGAGCCCGGAAATTAGAGGAACCCCCTATGTTATGCTGGCATTGTGATGAACCGGCGCGAGCCACCTGCTATTTTTGCGGCCGCGGTGTATGTAAAGATCACGCCAAATTTATGCCGTCTTTTCTGGCGATGTTCCTGGGCGGCGATAACACGCCCAAGGGACTGGCCGTTGCCAATGTCATCTGGTGTGGCGAATGTGAGCCCCAACCGGAGCCCATCCCCATGCCAGAGTTGTTCTAACCAGGAAGCGAGGTACGTATCATGGGCGGAGTATTTGATCGCTTACAGCAGCGTTTGAGCGTTCAGAAGCGCGAGGAAGGCATTACCGCGCTGGAACTGGCTGAACTGCCGCCAAACCTGCGCAAACTGATGCGGCTGATGCTGCGTGAAATCGAGATGGATTATCCAGCCATTTGCGCCGCCATTGAAGCCATGCCAGAATCTGGGCGCTTGAAGAAAGACGAACTGGATCAGGCTCTGGCTGAGCTGACCAAACAAAACTGGCTGCAGCGCACCGTTCGCAGTGGCATTGCCACCTATCAGGTCAACCTGCGGCGCAAAGCCGGGGTGACCCTGCCTCCTGGCATCTGGACGGCTCTGGATGAACGCATTGCCCAGAGCAAACAAACCCCGACCGAACCCGAAACCAAAGAATCATAAAGATTGGAGGAAAATCTTATGGGCAAAATCGTATCCGTACATTCATTCCGCGGCGGCACAGGCAAATCAAACTCTACCGCTAATCTGGCTGCCCAACTTGCGTTGCTGGGCAAATGTGTTGGCATTGTGGATACCGATATCCAGTCGCCAGGCATCCATGTGCTCTTCAATCTGCAGGAAGAAGCCATGGTGCATTCCTTGAATGACTATCTCTGGGGCAAGTGCGAGATCCAGGATGCCGCCATGGATGTGACGTCAAACCTGGGCGTCCCGATTTCTGGAAAAATTTGGCTTATCCCATCCAGCATCAAAACCGGTGAGATCGTCCGGGTGCTGCGCGAAGGCTACGACGTCAGCCTGCTCAATGATGGCTTTCAGAAGCTTGTAGAGGAATTGAATCTGGATGTGCTGTTGATCGACACCCATCCGGGCCTCAACGAAGAAACCCTGCTCTCCATTGCCATTTCCGATGTCCTGATCATCATCATGCGCCCCGATCAACAGGATTATCAGGGCACTGCCGTAACGCTGGATATTGCCCGCAAACTGGGTGTGGCGCGCATCGCCCTGTTGGTCAATAAGATCCCCCAGGTTTTCGACCTGGCAGATGTCCGGGCCCGGGTTGAACGCATTTACCAGATTGAAGTGGCTGGTTTGCTGCCCCATTCGGATGATATGATGGCTTTGGCCTCTGCGGGCGTCTTCAGCATCAAATTCCCCGACCATCCCATCAGCAAGATTTATCGACAAGTTGTGACCCAACAAATCTTAGGTTAGTCAGGAGCATCTATGCAGACCCCTAACCGCATCGTTCGTCTCCATCCAGGCGAGTTTCCCCTGGTGCTGATCCTGGGGCTGGTGCTGCTGGTCAATTCGTTGACCATGCAGCTTGGGGGCATTGTGGCGGTCAGTGGTTTTCTCAATACCGGCGGCATCAATTCCATTTTGGTTGTCTACCTGGTGGATTATGCGCTCATCTTCCTGTCTGGCGTTTTTCAATCCCTCATTGTAGATCGGTTTGACCGTACCAAACTGGTCAAAGCCATGGCACTGCTCTTTGCGCTGGTCTATCTGGTCTTGCGGTTGCTCTTTTGGCTGGGTGCTCCCGACTGGTTGAACTATGCCATCACCTTTGTGTTTGCTGAGCAGCAATTTGTCTTTTTCCCGCTGGTTTTCTGGGTGCTGGCAAATGACCTGTACAGCATGGAGCAGTCCAAACGCCTGTTCCCACTCATCTCCAGTCTCAGCTTTGTGGGCGAACTGATTGGCATTGGCCTGGCCATTGCTGCCCCAGTTATCATGCTGGCGCTGAATGTCTCCATCGAAGAGGTGCTAACCCTCAATGCCATCCTTTACCTGGGTGCCTGGTTGTCGCTGCACTTTGGCTTGCGGGGCCTCAAACCCCGTACCACCGTCCGGCAAAAACAAAACCTGCGCGAGACCCTGGTGGAAGGCTGGGACTTTGTCCGCAATGTCGACTCCTTCCGCTACTTGATGTATGTCATCATCGCCCTGGCCGCCAGCTGGCTGATGCTGGAATTCCGCTTCCTCGGGATTACCGACCAAACCTACCCGGACCAGTTCAGCTATCAGCGTTTCTTCAGCATCTTCCGGCTTGTGTTAGCCCTGGGCGGCTTTGCCATGCAGGCCCTCTTCACCAGCCGGCTGCTGGCAGCCATGGATTTACGCCGCGCCTTCTTTATCCTGCCGGCAGCGGCATTGATTGGCGCTGTGTTGATGCTGGTCTTCCCCGGCGCCACACCTGTCATTGCCGGCATTGGCATCTACATGCTGGCCCGCCTCACCATCCACGATTCAGCCATCAAGTCGCTCGAGTCGCTGATCCCCGAAGAACGCCGCGGCCGTGCCAGCACATTTTTAGATGGCTACCTGCCGGCAGTGGGTGTGATTGGCGGTGTGCTGCTGACCGGAGTAGTGGTGTTGATTGGTCAATGGACGCAGACAGACCTGCACTGGCTCTATCTGGTGCTGGCTGCGGTCGCGGCAGCTTTGTCCATCTTCTGGATCTTCAAGATGCAGAAGGTGTACGACAACAGCCTGCTCAACTGGCGGCTTAAGCGCCGCCGAACCACAGCAACAAGTGTGATGGACAAACTGGATTTCTAACCATGATTCTGGCAGAATACCCCGAAACCGGATTGCAAATACATGAACTGGCGCACCAGGGTGGTGGCTTGCTGCCAGCCTGCCTGGAGGTGTTCGCCGAACAATTCCCCGAATATGCTGCCGAGCCAGTCAACCTGGACGAGCTGCGCATAGCCGCAGAGTCGGCGCCCGACCCCGCCGCCCTGTTCCAGCCGCACCTCTGGCTCATCACCGTTCAGGGACAGCCCGCCGGCATGACATTCTTTCTATACAACCGCCGCCGCGCCATCGGTTTGCTGCTCTTCATCGCCATCCGCGCCGAGCATCGCAAAGCTGCCCCGGCTGGCGTTGCCCGGCTCTCCGATTGGGTTCTGGAGCATATGCTTCACCAGATCCGCACCGATGGCGAAGCCGCTGGCAAACCCGCCCTGGGCCTTGCTGCCGAAGTGGATTATCCCCACCTGATGGCCCGCTACGAACAAATGGGCATGCTGCCTGTCCCGGCAGCCTATGCCGAACCGCTGGCTGGCATGACCGCCAGTATGGTCGGCACCGAAGCACTGGAACAGATTGTTTTTCACCCGCTCTTGCTGGGCATGTTCCCGCTCGGGGCGCTGACTGCGCTCTCGCCGGAACACATGGGCGAAATTGTGCTGGCTTTTTTACAGGATTACTATGAACTACCATTGGATCATTGGGCCGTGCAGCGCGCCCTCGATTCGCTGGGCTTGCGCCTGCCGCGCCCGGCATCAAGCTGTCTCTATTCAGAGAAGGGGGAATTAATGGTCGCTGAGCTTGCTCATGATGTATCGGTGACCGTGGTGGATTTACTGCGTACTCCATCTGCCGCAGATGTGGACGCATTGATGGCGCTCTTCGATGAGCTTTTCCCGCAGTACGCGCCCATTCCCTACGTGGTCAATGAACTAAGACAAATGACCTGGGAGCCTGCCGAGATCAGGTCGCCTTTTATCCGGCATCTGTGGTTGGTCAGGGTTAATGACCAGCCCGCCGGCATGACCTTCTTCTGCTACCACAAAGAACGCAACCTGGCGATTGGCGTGTACCTGGCAGTGCGCCCGGAATTTCGCCGCCTGGTGATCAATGGCTACCACCGTCTGGCGGAATATCTCATTACCCAGACCCATCAGGTCATTGCCGCAGATGCTCAGGCTTGCGGTCATCCCATCCCATCGGGGTACATTGCCGAAGTGGATGTCAGCCGCCTGATGCAGCAGTACCGCCAGTATGGTTTCATCCTCCTGCCGGTCAGCTACCACGAGCCGCGCCTGCCCGATGGCTGCACGGTTCTGCTGCCGCCCGACTCGCTGGATTATCACCCCATCAACCTGGGCTTTTTCCCACGCAATCCCCAGACATTTGACGAACTACCCTCGCGCGACTTGATTCGCTCGGGCCTGTTGACCTTCCTGGTGGACTTTTACGGTATCCCCCTGGATCATTGGTCTGTGCAGCAGGCTTTGCAGTCTATCCCGACGGATCTACCAGAATAGGAACTCTCACCATGGTCGAAGTCCCCACCCAACCCCAACCCAAACGCAAAGGCTTTTATATGAGCCTGCGGCTCAAGCTACTCATCAGCCTGACGCTGCTGTTCACGGCGGCCTTTGTCGGAATTTTCTACTGGTTCTATAACTTTGTCTCAGACCAGACCTGGAACCTGATTAAATCGGATGCCCAGAGCACCCTGAATGGCGCCCTCGAAGGCATTGACGGCGACCAGTTTGAAGCCCTGGTCCAGGAAGCCCAGCCGCGTGCCGATGGTTACACCGACGATCCGCGCTACTGGGAGCATGTGCAGTGGCTCTATCATGTCCACGAAGTGGAACCGCGCGCCTTTGTTTATACCTACGTCAAGGGCACCAAAGAGAACGAAGTCATTTTTATTGGCAGCCATGGCGCAGCCATGACGCCCCCCGAAGGCGCCCCATTCCTGGCACCCTACGAAGAGCCAGCCGACAACCCCTTGCTGACCCGTGGCCTGTCTGCCCCGGTAGTCAATGAATTCTTTCTGGAATCCTCCGGGGCTGATGATTTTGGCGCCTGGGGTGTTACCACCTGTACGCCGATCAAAAATTCCAAAGGCGAAACAGTCGGCGCATTGGGGATTGATTTTCAAACCGACTACGTCAAAAAGGTGCAGGCCACCTTGCGCACCCTGCTGCTGGTGGTTTTTGGGATCATCTATATCGGCTTTTTCTTAATCATCTGGTTCTACTCCAACAGCCTGGCGCGCCCCATCACCCGCCTCACGCACATTGCCCGTCAGATTGGGGATGGTCACTATGACCAGGACCTGGCTGGCCTGACCAAGGCTCGCCTGCGCGATGAAATCGGCACTTTGGCCGAAGTGTTCGATATCATGGTTGGCAAGGTCGAGCATCGTGAACAATCGCTGCGCCAGGAAGTTCAGCGCCTGCAAATTGAAATTGACGAATCCAAACGCCAGAATCAGGTGAACGAAATTGTCGAAACCGAATTCTTCCAGGAACTGGTAACCCGCGCCCAGGAGATGCGTGATCGCAAACGTGCCCGCCTGGCGGGTGAACTGCCGCCTCAGGAGTAACCGGATGAAAGTCATCGGCCTTCATTCATTCCGCCGCGGGGTGGGCAAATCCACCCTGGCAGCCAACCTGGCTTACCTGCTGGCTGCTGCCGGAAAGCGCACCATCCTGATGGATGTGAACCTCTATTCGCCCGCGCTGGAGATTTTCTTCAAGCTGAAGCGCGACCTATCTGCCCCCACCCTCAACGACTACCTGAGCGGCTCCAGCCCCATCACCGAGCTGGTTTGTCAGCCCATTCCCGACCTGCCGCTGCATCTTGTTCCGGCCAGCAGCCGCACTGCTGATATGATCTCTGCCCTCCGCCCGCCGTGGGATACCACCGCGCTGCTGAACGGCGTAACCGAGCTTGATGCCAGTCTGAACCCGGATTATTTACTGCTGGATATGGCCTCGGGCCTGCACGAAGAATCGATTTTGTGCATGTCCGTCTGTAACCTGATCCTCGAAGTGCTGCGCGCCGACGCCCAGAACTACCAGGGCACAGCCATCATGGTGGATGTCGCCCGGCGCCTGCAGGTGGAGCCCCGCCTGGTGCTCAATGACGCCCCCCCCGACCTGGACCTGCCGGTTGTTCAGCAGCGGCTCGAAAAAGCCTACGATTGTCCGGTCGCGGCCATGTTCACCCACTCCGACCAGATGATGGCGCTGGGCGCCGTTGGCGGTTTGTTTGTCCGCCAGAATCCCGATGCCGAAATAAGCTGGCGGCTTAAGGAATTGGCTGCCAGCCTTTAGCGCGGCTGGTCGTTTCCTGTGCTTTTTGTAAAATCTTTAAATATAGCCAAAAACCATCTTGTATAAAATCCGGTGATATGCTAGAATACAAATAAGCAAGCGTCTGGGTGCCCCCCTCACTCAGGCGCTTGCCCATTTAATCCCCCCTGTCTTACAATCAAATGGGTCCAATCTGTCTGTGTTACAATAGGAACACTCTATTACCCTGAGGCTAATACTCCATGCTCAAACGCTGGCAATTTTGGGTTGGCTTGCTCATCAGCATTGTATTTCTATACTGGTCGCTCCATAACCTGAAGCTTGATGAAGTCTGGGCGACTTTGAAGACAGCCAAATACCTCTGGCTGATCCCGGGTGTGGCGGTCTATTTTATGGGGGTCTGGGTGCGGGCCTGGCGCTGGCATTATCTACTGCGCCCGCTCAAGGCCATTCCCACCCGCACCATGTTCCCCATTGTGGCCATCGGCTACATGGGCAATAACATCTACCCCGCGCGCGCCGGCGAACTGCTGCGCGCCGCCATCCTCAAACAGCGTGAAGGCATCTCCATTTCTGCCTCGCTGGCAACCATTCTAATCGAGCGCATCTTCGACGGCGTGGTGATGCTGGGCTTTGTCTTCTTCAACCTGCCCGAGTTGGCCAAATTGACCGGCGCCTCGGGTTTTGTCGGCAACATCCAGCAGCTTTCTATCTGGGGCGCGGTCATCTTTGCGGCGGCCCTGCTGGCCTTCTTGCTGGCTGCCATGTTCCCCCGTCCCGCAGAGCGCCTGATGAACTGGTTTGTCGACCGGCTGGTGCCGCAGCGCTGGCGTGAGAAAGTGCGTGAGTTTGGCCTGCGCTTCCTTGGCGGACTGGAGTCACTGCGCTCTCCCCGCGATGCCCTGATGGTTCTGATCACCACCACCATCGTCTGGCTGTTTGAAACAGGCAAATACTGGTTTGTGATGCACGCCTTCCCGTTTGAAGTCTCGTTCTTTGCTCTCATGCTGATGAACGGGATCGTCAACCTGGCGACCACGCTGCCTTCAGCGCCGGGCTACGTTGGCACGTTTGATGCCCCCGGCATTGCCCTGCTCACTGCCTACAATGTCCCCGGCGAGCTGGCTGCCGGCTATACCCTGGTGCTGCACGGCGCCCTGTGGTTCCCCATTACCCTCCTGGGCGCTTACTACTACCTGCGCCAGCCCTTGCGCTGGGGTCAGGACCTGCAAAAGCTGCGTAAAGAAGAAGATGGGCAGCCCACTGCGCCAGCATCACCATCTGAAGTGAAATAACCAAACAGGAGTTTTCCATGCGCATTGCCATCATCGGAGCCGGAATCAGCGGCCTGTCTGCCGCCCACGATTTGCTCAAAGCCGGGCACTCGGTAACTATTTTTGAAGCCGCTGACCATGTCGGCGGGCTGGCTGCCGGGTTCAAAGAACCGCACTGGGATTGGTCGGTGGAGCAGTTCTACCATCACTGGTTCCAAACCGATGCCGAGATGCTGGGACTGATCCGTGAGCTGGGCTGGCAGGATGATGTGCTCTTCCAGCGCCCCAAGACGGTGGTGTATTACAAGGATGATTTTTATCCTCTCGATTCACCCCTGGCCGCACTGACCTTCCCCGGCTTCACCTTGATAGATATGGCCCGCTTTGGCTTTGTCACGGCCTATCTGCGCTATCTGGCGGCCTGGCAGCCTCTGGAAAAAGTCACCGCCCACGAATGGATGCGCCGCTATTACGGCGAGCGGCTCTATGCCACCCAGTTTGAGCCCATGCTGATCGGCAAGTTTGGCCCGCATTATAAAGAAGTGAACATGGCCTGGTTCTGGGCGCGCTTCAAGACCCGCTCCACCCGGCTGGGCACCTTCATTGGCGGCTTTCAGGCCTTTTTAGATCGTTTTGCCGAGAATTTGCGCTCCCGCGGGGCTGAAATCCACCTCAATACCCCGGTGCAGCAAATTGAACCCCTGGCTGAAGGCGGGCTGTGCCTGCGCCTGCCCGGCGCCGAGCCGCTGACCTTTGACCGGATCCTCTCCACCACTTCGCCCGCGCTGATGGCGCGCCTGACGCCGGCCCTCCCCCGTGAATATCTGCAGGGGCTGCTCAACCTCAAAAGCATGGGCGCCGTGGTGATGGTACTGGCAATCAAGCAGCAGCTCTCCGAGAAGGGTTACTACTGGTTCAACCTGCCCAAGACGGCGGGCTATCCCTTCCTGGCGCTGGTGGAACACACCAACTTCCTCTCCTCCGATTACTTCGGCGGCGACCACATCATCTACTGCGGTGATTATCTCGACACCGATCACGAAAACTTCCGCCTCAGTCAAGATGAACTGCTGGCGCGCTTCCTGCCGGCGCTCAGCCGCGTGAACCCGGCCTTCACCCCCGACTGGGTGCGCAAGTCCTGGCTGTTCCGCACCAATTATGCCCAGCCCATCCCGCTGGTCAATCACTCGCGCAACATCCCAGACATCCAAACGCCGGTAGCCGGTCTCTATTTTGCCAGCATGAGCCAGGTCTATCCCTGGGATCGCGGTACTAACTTTGCCGTGCAAATTGGCCGCCAGGCGGCCCGCCTGATGATGGGCAGCTAACCCCGCACGAAGTGCGGCATCTGCTCCGGAATCTCCAGCGAGATTTCCACCAGCCCGGCAAATTCGCCGTTCTGATACCAGGGTGACTGGTAAATCAACTTGCGCACACCATTCTTCTCAATGGTGTACACATTGCGCTCATGCGTCTCCAGCATCTGCCGGATCATCTCCTGTGAGTGGGCAGAGTGGCAGTCCATCAAGCTCTGTCCCACCAGCGCCGCGCCGCCGTCCTTTTCAAAGGTTTTGGCGGATCGGTCATTCATATAAACGATAATACCCTGTGTATCGCAAACCGTGATTGCGCCGGGGAATTCCCGCGCCCAGGTAAAGTCTTCCATGGGGGTTATGCTCCTTTGATTTCAACCGTCATCATGTCAGCGGGCACCGGGCCCTGTGCCCAGCCCAGCATCTGCCCATCCGAATACCGGAAGTGATAGGTCTGCGGCGGCTCGCCGCGCAGCAAGCGGGGCAGCACCACATGCAAATTGCCCACCACCTGGGGCGCCGTGCAGGCCCAGCCCTGTGGCTGCCAGGCCAATAGTCCTTCGCTGCAGTCCACTGGCTCCTCGGCTGGCGCCTCAGCCGTGAACAGCACCAGCCCGCCGGGCTCAATCTCAAACCCTTCCCAGGTCAGCACGCCGCCAAAGCGCACTGTTGGCAGGGTGTAACCCGTCTCTTCACGTACTTCTCGCAGACAGGCTGCCAGCGGCGCTTCCCCCGGTTCAATATGCCCGCCAACCCCGTTCCACAGCCCCTGGTTGGGTGGGCGGTTGCGCAGCAGCATCAACACCTGGTCGGCGCGGGTTAAAAAGCACAGCACAAAGCGGCATCGGATCAGGCTCATGCTGCAAGTATACCGCAGTGAACGCTAAACCGATATCGAAATCAGATGTTCCCGCCATAATTGGAGTAAAATCGAGCGTGTTGTTTTATTTTTCCTGGAGGAATTTTCATGCAAAAAATCAACCTTGTACCCCTTTTGCTGGCAATCGTTTTGATTGCCCTGATGGCGCCAATCCCGGCGCCGGTTTCTGCCCAGGGCACCACCTGGGATATTTACGTCAACGACACGCGCGACATCCACGATTTTGGGATTAACAGCGTTTGCGATGCTGATTTTACCGCCCCCAACGATCAGTGTACACTGCGCGCTGCCCTGGACGAAGCAAATTACTGGAATCTGGGTGATGACGCAGTCTATATCCATCTACCTGCCGGGCATTACACCCTGACGCTGTCCGGGCGCAATGAGAACGACAATGAAACTGGCGACCTGGATATTACCCAGACCAACGCCCAGATCATCATTGAGGGGGCAGGCCCAGGATTGACCATCATTGATGCCAGCGCCCTGGATCGGGTCTTTGATCTTCGCCCGAATGCCTGGGTGGATCTGCGCAGCCTGACGATTACCGGCGGCCGCACCGAAGTCCCCACCGATCCTTTTGCCTATGGCGCCGGAATCTATAATGATGACGCCTTCCTGACCCTGGATTCGGTCATCATTGAAAACAACTCGGTAGTTTGCCTGCCCGGCACCGATAACTGTTCACAGGCCTCGGGGGGTGGGCTGTTCAATCGAACGGACGATGTCGCCGTTAATCAAACCATCATTCGCAATAATTCAGCCACGCGCGGCGGCGGGATTTTTAATACAAATAGTGATACAGCGCCTCTTGTTCTGATAAACTCGACCATCAGCGGCAACCATGCCACAATTGCCGGCGGCGGCATCATCAACTATGGCGCCATGCGGATGATCAACGATACGGTCAGCGGCAACACAGCGGGGGGAACAACAGGTGGCGTGAGTAATGAGTCGGTTTTATATCTTGCCAATGTCACCATTGCCCGCAATTCTGCTGCTTATAACGCTGCCAACCTCCATAATGTTTCTGGTGCTACGCTTTATCTGAAGAATTCCATCATTGCCGATGCTCTTGGCAGCGATTACGTGACCAATTGCGATGGCACCGGAACCTGGAATACGGCCGGCTACAACATTTCCGACGATGCTACCTGTCATCTTACCGCTGGTGGCGACCAGACCAATACCGATCCTCTGCTGACGCCGCTGGCATACCTGGGCGGACTGACCCCCACGCACGGTCTGCTGCCCGGCAGCCCTGCCAGCAATAACAACCCCACCGGGTGCACAGATTTCAACGGCTTCACGATCTCGACAGATCAGCGCGGCTACAACCGCGATTTTGTCGGCTGTGATGCCGGCGCCTTTGAAGGCCTGGCCCGGGTCGTCAACCTGCCTGCCATCCTGCGCTGAAATTTTTGCTCATAAAAATCATTAAGATTTGACGAAACCGACCGCCTTCGGTACAATCAATTCAGAGACTGACGGTATGGATTTATCACCCGATTCAAACTCACTGGATGCCCGCCTGCTGGCCCTTCATCAGGCCAGCCTGGAACTGGTGCAGGAAATGTCGCTGGAGGCTCTGCTCCAACGCATTGTCGATGCCGCCTGTCAGCAGGCCGGGGCGCGCTATGCCGCCCTGGGCGTGCTGAACGAGAACGGCGACCTGCAGCAGTTTCTGACCTCGGGCATGCCGCCGGAAGAAATCGCCCGCATGGCACACCCGCCGCGCGGCCTGGGGCTCATCGGCGCCCTGATGCATTCGCATACCGCCATCCGCATCCCCGACATCTCTGCCGACCGGCGGCGCGTCGGCTTCCCCAGGCATCACCCCCCCATGCGCTCCTTCCTTGGCGTCCCCATTCGCCACAGTGGGCGCCAGTTGGGGCAGCTTTATATCACCGAGAAAATTGACGCGCCAGAATTTACCCTGCAAGACCAGCAGGTGATTGAAGTGCTGGCAGCTTATGCGGCCGTGGCAATTCATAACGCCCATCTCTACAACAACCTGCTCGAACGTGACCGGGCGCTGACCCGCCGCAACCAGAACCTGGCCCTGCTCACTGAACTGGCCTCCACTCTGGCATCTGCCTCTGAAATAGACGAAATTCTGACCCAATCCATCCCCCCGGTGATGGACAGCCTGCACCTGGAAGTTGGCGAGGTCTTTCTACGGCAGGGCGAAAGCCGCATCCTCAGCCTGACGCTGCATCGCTCGGTCCAGGTCTCGGCGCTGTGGAAAAAATCGCAATTTATGCTGGGAGAGGGCCCGGTGGGGCAGGCGGCGCAGACCGGGCAGTCCCTCTGGTTTGATTTGCAGTCGTTAGAGGCCGCCGATCTGCACCCTGATGCTCAGGCAGCCGGGCTGAAACAGGTGGCCTGCTTCCCCATCACCGGGCGGCAGGGCCCGCTGGGGGTCTTCTGCATCGCCACTACCCACGAAACCCCTCTGGATGAGTTGGAAACGCAGTTTATGCTCAACATCAGCGCCTGGATGGGCACCGCCCTGGAGAACGCCCACCTCAGTCTGCAAAGCCGCCGCCTGGCGGTGCTGGAAGAGCGCGAACGCTTCGGCATGGACCTGCACGACGGCGTCATCCAGTCTATCTACGGCGTTGGACTGACGCTTGAACACGCCCGCCTGCTCATCAATCAAGACCTGCCTGCCACCCGCCAGCGCATTGAGCAGGCCATTGGTGACCTCAACAGCACCATCAGCGATATCCGCTCCTATATTCTCGACCTGCGCCCCCGCCAGCTTCATGACGATAACCTCATGCAGGGGTTGGAACGCCTGGTACACGAATTTCAACGCAATCGCTCAATCCCGGTCAGCCTCCAGGGCCCGTCAGATGGCTTCCCCAATATGACCGATGCCCAGGCGTTGACCATCTTCCACATCTGCCAGGAAGCCCTGGCTAATATCGCCAAACACGCCCATGCCACCGCCGTTGAAGTGGTGGTCTGGAAGGCGCAAGACCGCGTCCTGCTTGAAGTGCACGACAATGGCCGCGGCTTTGACCCCGACCAGACCCGCCAGCGGCTGGGGCACGGCCTGTCAAACATGCTGACGCGCGCCCTCAATGTTGGCGGCGAGGTGGATATCTCTTCTGAGCCGGGCAACGGCTCGACCATTCTAGCCTGGGTCCCCTACTTACCCGATGACGACACCCTCTAATTTGCAAAAGGCCGCCGAGCGCGGCGAACCTTCACACGTCTGGCGCGCCGGGCAGGAACGCCGCCTGCACCAGATTCAAGCGGCTGCCGGTGACCGCGCCCGCGGCCGCGTCTTTGTGGATGGCTGCGGCCTGGGCGCCTACCTGGCCCGCCTGACCCCCGCCGCTGCCCTGGCTGCCGGCCTGGACATTGAGTTCCCCCGCACGCTGGACGCCCGTCAGAACACCCATACCCTGGTAGGCGAGGCCGCCCCCCTGCTGGTGGTTTGCGGCGCGGGCGAGGCCTTGCCTTTCCCATCTGATTATTTTGACCTGATCCTCAGCCACGAGGTTTTGGAACATGTTCAGGATGACCGAGCTGCCATTGCCGAGATGATTCGCACCCTGCGCCCCGGTGGGCGGCTGGCGCTCTACTGTCCCAACCGCGGCTATCCTTTTGAAACGCATGGCATTTACTGGCAGGGGCATTACCATTTCGGTAACATTCCCTTGGTCAACTGGCTGCCGCGCCCCTGGCGCAACCGGCTGGCGCCGCACGTGCGGGTCTATTCCCGCCGCGACCTTGAGGCGCTGTTTGCCGGGCTGCCGGTGCGTTTTGTCTCGCGCACCCACGTCTTCGGTGCCTACGACAATATCATCGCCCGTCGCCCGCGGCTGGGGCGAGCCTTGCGCGCGTTTTTGCAGGCGTTGGAACGCACACCCCTGCGTATTTTGGGACTCTCACACTTCTGGGTGGTGGAAAAGGTGACCCTATGACCGATCTGCGCACGCTGTTCAGTCAGGACGAATGGAAACTGCTTCAATTCTCGGCACTGTGGGTTTTTCAGACCGTGGCAGTGGCCGATGGCAAGATTGACGAGGGTGAAGTGCGCGCCCTGGGGCGCGAACTCTCCGAGGCGCATCTCTATCACAACCCGCTGGCCTCCCAAACCCTGCAAACCCTGGCCGATGATTTTAACGCCATCTACAAGCTCTTCAAAACCGATGAACGCGGTCCCCGGGATGGTTTGGCCGCTGTGGCCGACCTGGTGGAAGAACGCATGGGCATGGACGAAGCCCGGCGTTTCAAAATGGCCCTCTTGCTGCTGGGGCGTAACATTGCCCTGGCAGAAGGCGGTGGTTTTCTGGGCCTGGGTGAGCGCACCAGCGAGCAGGAGAAAGCCGCCCTGGTCACCATCGCCAGCGCGCTGCGGACCATGTAAGTCATTATTCCCCCGGCTGTTTCAGGCGGGGGATATTTTCGTCAAATCTATTTTATCAACCAACAAGGAGCTGCTATGTTGAAAGTCGGGTATATTGGCCTGGGTCTGATGGGCAAGTCCATTGCTCGCAATATTCACAAGGCGGGTTTCCCGCTGGTGGTGCATAACCGCAGCCGTGCCGTTGTGGACGAACTGGTCGCCGAAGGCGCGGTGGCGGCTTTTTCTCCGGCAGAGGTCGCCGCCCAGGTGGATGTGGTCTTCACCAACCTGCCTGATTCGCCCGATGTGGAGCAGGTGGCGCTGGGCCCGCAGGGCATCATAGCCGGGGCTCACCCCGGTCTGATCTTTGTGGACAACTCAACCATCAAGCCCGCCACCGCCCGGCAGATCGCTGCTGCGCTGGAGCCGCACGGCGTCCAGTGCCTCGATGCCCCCGTCAGCGGCGGCGATATTGGCGCCCGCAATGCTACCCTCGCGATTATGATCGGTGGCCCCGCCGCCGCCCTGGAAACCGTCCGCCCGGTGCTGATGGCCATGGGCAAGACCATTACCCATGTGGGCGAATCGGGCGCCGGGCAGATTGCCAAGGCCGCCAACCAGATCATGGTCGCCGCTCAGATGGTTGCCATGGGCGAGCTGTTGATCTTCGCCCAGCAGGCCGGGGCCGATCCTCGCAAGGTCATCGAGGCCATCCGCGGAGGCGCCGCCCAGTGCTGGACCCTGGACGTAAAACCCCCGCGCCTCTTTGACGGCAATCGCCAGCCAGGCTTCAAGGCCCGCATGCAGGCCAAAGACCTCAACATCGTCCTCGAAACCGCCCGCGAATACGGCATTCCGCTGCCCTCCGCTGCCGTGGATGCCCAGCTCTTCAACGCCATGATTCAGAACGGCCTCGGCGACCTGGATAACTCTGCCGTGCTGGCGATGATTGAAGCCCTGGCGAATGCCCCGCTCAAAATCTAGCCTGTCGGCAGCCCGGTTTTCACAGCTTCGATAAATTCTTGCCCCCTCCCCGTTCAAGCAGGGAGGGGGTAAACATCATATCCCCTGATGACAATTGTTTGCACAATCTCATATCTAAAATTAAAAAATTACCCCTTGCCCCGTGGTAGAATCAAAATGCAAATTCAATCTTTTGGAGGTTTACGTATGGAACAACAGGTCGGCACCTTTGCGGTCAAGCAGGGACTGGCTCAAATGCTTAAAGGCGGCGTGATTATGGATGTGGTCACCCCCGAACAGGCCCGGATTGCCGAAGAAGCCGGTGCCTGCGCCGTAATGGCGCTCGAACGCGTCCCCGCCGATATCCGTGCCCAGGGCGGCGTGGCTCGCATGAGCGATCCCGAACTCATCCTCAAAATCATGGATTCCGTCTCCATCCCCGTAATGGCTAAATGCCGCATCGGTCATTTTGTTGAGGCGCAAATCTTGCAGTCGCTCGGTGTGGATTATATTGACGAATCCGAAGTTCTAACCCCCGCCGATGAGGCGTTCCACATTTATAAGCATGCCTTCAATGTGCCGTTTGTCTGCGGCTGCCGCAACCTGGGCGAAGCCCTGCGCCGCATTGGCGAAGGCGCAGCCATGATGCGCACCAAAGGCGAAGCCGGCACCGGCGATGTGGTCGAGGCCGTACGCCATGCCCGCCAGGTTTTGGGCGATATTCGCCGCCTGCAAACCATGCCCGAAGAAGAACTGATGACCTATGCCAAGGAACTTGGCGCGCCCTATGAACTGCTGGTTCAAACCCGCTCGCTGGGCCGCCTGCCGGTGGTCAATTTTGCTGCTGGTGGCATTGCCACCCCCGCCGATGCCGCTCTGATGATGCAGCTTGGCGTGGACGGCGTCTTTGTGGGCTCGGGCATCTTCAAGTCGGGCAACCCGGCTACCCGTGCAGCCGCCATTGTCAAAGCCGTCACGCACTACACCGACGCCGCCATCCTGGCGGAGGTCAGTCGCAACCTGGGCGAGCCGATGGTGGGCCGCACCGTGGCAAACCTGCCCGATGCTGAGCGCATGGCCGGGCGAGGCTGGTAAATGGCTTTGCAGATTGGTGTTCTGGCGCTGCAGGGCGCTTTTGCCGAACATCAGGTTGTGCTGAAGCGCCTGGGCGCCTCGGTGACTCAGGTGCGCCTGGCTGATGAGTTGGCTGGCCTCGATGGTCTGATCATTCCCGGCGGCGAGTCTACCACCATGGGCAAGCTGGCGGTGGATTTTGGCCTGCTGGAGCCGCTGCGTACCTTCGGCCAAACCCATGCCATCTGGGGCACCTGCGCGGGCGCCATCCTGCTCTCGCGCGATGCCCGCCGCGCTCAACCCCTGCTGGGATTGATGGACATCACCGTCGAGCGCAACGCCTTTGGCCGTCAGACTGAGAGCTTTGAGGCCGACCTGACCATCAACGCCCTGCCTGAACCCGAGCGCCCATTCCACGCTGTATTCATCCGCGCCCCACTGATCGAATCCATCGGTCCCGGTGTGCAGCCGCTGGCTGCCCTTCCCGGGGATTTTGCGGGTCGTCGTCCGGGCCTGGGCGGTAAAATTGTGGCCGCGCAGCAGGGCCGCCTGCTCGCCACCGCTTTTCATCCCGAACTGACCGCCGATGACCGCTTTCACCGTTACTTTATGGAGCTGGCAGCATAGAGGTCCGTCCGTTTGCCTGGCCTGATTTACTGAACGTCTACCGTTTCCGGCGGCAGGTGGTTTGCCTGGATCAAACGGGTCGGTTGACGCACGGCAGCCCCATTGGTCTGGGCTTGCTGCTGCGTCACCTGCGCCTGGGCGATTATGGCGACTCTGCCGCCGTAGTGGAATTAGGGCGTAGCCGCCTGCTGGGCCGCATGCGCTACACACTGGGGCAGCGCGCCGCCCACCTCACCTTCCTCATGCCCCAGGATGCCCTTGAATCCACCCCCGGCGCAGTGCTGCTGGATAGCCTGGCCGCGGCCGCAGGTGAGCGCGGCGCCCTGTGCCTGCTGGCCGAGTCCGCCGATGACCTGGGCACTTTTGAACTGCTCCGCCGGTCGGGCTTTGCCGTCTATGCCTGGCAGCGTTACTGGCGGGTGGCCGCCGCCCCGCAAGCCGCGGCAGATCTCTCCTGGCGGCCCTACCGCGCCGCCGATGAGAACGCCGTCCGCAGTCTGCATCAACAGCTCACCCCGCCGCTGGTGCAGGCCGCCGAAGCCTTCGAACCCCGGTTTGCCTCCGGTTGGGTTCACTGGCAGTCTGGTGCTCTGCGCGCCTATGTCGATGTCCAATCCGGGCCGCGCGGCGTATGCCTTCAGCCGCTCATCCATCCAGAAGTCAGCGATGCCGGTGCCCTGCTCGATACCCTGCTGGCCTATCCCGACCGCTGGCTGGGCCGCCCCGTCTATCTGGCGGTGCGCTCTTACCAGGCCTGGCTCGAACCTCTGCTGGAAGCCCGCGGCGTACCCGCCAGCATCCGTCACTCCTTGATGGTGCGGCACCTGGTGGTCTTCAGCCGCTCCCTCCAACCGGCAACTGCCCAGGCCGCCCTGGAGAAGGGCTGGGCGGGCCCAACGCCCACCGCCCATACCATTAATGGCAATAAACGAGTACAATCGGAACTGTATGACACAGAGACGCATAACAGATGATTTACATACCCTGCTGGGGGTTTTGCCTCCAGCAATTGCCCAGGCGGTTACCCGCGCCAACCACGAAGACGCCCTGATCGAAATTGTCCTCGATCTAGGGCGGCTGCCCAAGGCTCGCTTTTTAAATGAAGAAGTAACCCTTAGCGACATGGAAGTTACCTCGGCAGAAATCGAAACCGTTGTCGCCCGCATTGGCGATTTCGATGCCGACAACCGCGCCGGGTTGGAGCGCACCCTGCACCGCATCTCCGCCATTCGCAACCGCCGCGGCCATATCGTTGGCCTCACCTGCCGGGTGGGCCGGGCGGTCTATGGCACCATTGATATTATCCAGGACCTGGTCGAATCCGGTCAGAGCATTTTGTTGCTGGGCCGCCCCGGCATTGGCAAAACCACCATGCTCCGCGAGGCTGCCCGCATCCTCGCGGAGACCAAGCGCGTCATCATCGTAGATACCTCCAATGAAATTGGCGGCGATGGCGATGTGCCCCACCCCGCAGTGGGCCGCGCCCGCCGCATGCAAGTGGCTGCGCCTTCCCTCCAGCACGAAGTGATGATTGAGGCAGTGGAAAACCACAACCCCGAAGTCATCGTCATTGATGAAATTGGCCGCGAGCTGGAAGCCCAGGCCGCCCGCACTATTGCCGAACGCGGTGTGCAGTTGGTGGCTACGGCGCATGGCCGCACGCTGGAAAACCTGCTGCTCAACCCCACCCTTTCTGACCTGATCGGCGGTATTGAAGCCGTCACCCTCTCCGATGAAGAAGCCCGCCGCCGCGGCACCCAGAAAACTGTGCTGGAACGCCGCTCTCCCCCGACCTTTGATGTGCTGATTGAAATTCAGGAGCGCGACCAGATGGCCGTGCACCCCGATGTCTCGGCCGCGGTCGATGCCCTGGTGCGCGGCGCCCCGCTGCCACCCGAAATCCGCAGCCGCGGTGCCGATGGCGAAATCAAGGTCGAAAAACCCGCCCCCCCGCCACCAGCCTCCCGAGCCCTCAATCAGGGTTCCCGCCGCGCCTATGCCAATGGCCTGGAAGAAGAGCCCTATGCCCCCAGCCGCCCGGCCCGTTCGCCCCGCCCCGAATATGAGCCTGCTGCCCGTCCAGGGCGAGAGCCGTTAAACCCGGTGCGGGTTTATGCCTACGGCGTGGCCCGCAACCGCCTCACTCAGGCCGCCCGCCGGGTGGGGGTGCCTGCCATTGTGGTCCAGGATATTGCCGAAGCCGATGTGCTGATGACCCTGCGGTCTTATTACCGCTCGCATGAGCAAACGATTGTGGATGCTGAACAGCGCGGCATGCCCATTTATGTGCTGCGCGCCAACACGGTCAGTCAAATGGAACAATCGCTGGCTGAACTCTTTAACCTGGCCGCTACCCCCGATAACGGCCCTGCTGAGTGGGATTTTGTCTCGGCGCAGACAGCCGCGGCCATTCAGGCGGTCTTGAACGGACAAAAATGGATTGATCTGCCCCCGGCCTCGCCCCAGGTGCGGCGCATGCAGCACGAAATGGCCCGCCAGGCGCAACTGGTCTCTCATTCTTATGGCAAGGAACCGCACCGCCGCGTGCGGATTTTCCGGGAGTAACGCATGTTCATCACACTGGAGGGGCCTGAAGGCAGCGGTAAAACCTCGCAGCTGCCCAGGCTGGCTGATTATCTGCGCGAACAGGGGCTATGATGTTCTAACCACCCGCGAACCTGGCGGCACCATCATTGGTGACCAGGTGCGCGCCGTACTGACTCGCCTGGATAATACTGCCATGCAGCCCCGCACCGAAATTTTGCTCTTCCTGGCCGCCCGTGCCCAACTGGTTGAAGAAGTCATCCGCCCGGCGCTGGCGCAGGGCAAAATCATCCTCTCAGACCGCTACGCCGACTCCACCCTGGCCTATCAGGGTTATGGGCATGGCGTTGATCTGGCGCTGCTCCGCCTGCTGCTCGACTTTGCCACCGGCGGCCTGCGCCCCGACCTGACCCTCCTGCTGGATGTGGACCCCGCAGTCGGCCTGAGCCGGCGGCGATCCAGCGGCGGCGAATGGAATCGTTTGGATGCCTACGCGCTGGAATTTCACCAGCGTGTGCGCCAGGGTTACCTGACCATGGCGCATCAAGAGCCGACCCGCTGGCGGGTGGTGGATGCCTCGCAGCCCCCAGACGTGGTACAATCAGCCCTATCTCAACTGGTACTGAACCGGTTGCGCTGCGATGTGTAGCAGCCGCCGGACGTATACCTCATTATTGATCTTTCTAAGAAAGGTTAGGTCGCTTTGAAGAAGTTTGTATTCCCCCTGCTTGTGATGCTCAGCCTGCTGCTGGCTGCCTGTGATGGCATGATCCAGGCCGAACCCACGGCTATTCCCACGCCGGTTCCCGCCACTGCTACGCCGGTCGTTCAGGAAGGCGCAACCGTGCCTGATTGCCAGGTTGCCAGCATCTTCCCTGAACCCCGCGCTGCCTACGAGATCACCATCCCACTTCCCGAAGCGGAAGATCACATCCGCGGCGCCAAAGATGGCCGCATGACATTGATCGTCTATAGCGATTTCCAGTGCCCGTACTGCGCCCAGCTTGAGCCGCAGATCAAGGCCTTCCTGGATGCCTATCCCGAAGAGGTCACGGTGATTTTCCGCAACCTGCCCCTCATCAGCATCCATGAGAAAGCCCAATTGGCTGCCCAGGCTGCCGAAGCCGCCGCCCTCCAGGATAAATTCTGGGAAATGCACGATGCCCTGGTGGACGCCAATAACTGGTCGGCCTGGACCGCGCTATCGCTGGAAGAGTTCCCCAGCTGGCTGAAGACCACCGCCACCTCCATCGGCCTGGATTCGGAAAAATTTATGACCGATCTCACCAGCAAAGCCATTGAGGAATCCGTCTCGGCTGAAACCCAGGCCAACTATGCCCTGGGCCTCAACTCCACCCCTTCGGTTTTCCTCTTCATGGACGGCAACTTGTACTTCACGCCCGAAGATCAGATTCCCTTCACCTATGCCAACCTCGAACTGATCCGCAGTCTGTATGACCTGCGCGCCATTGAATACAAAGAATGCCCGGCCAACACACTCAAAGACAACAAGACCTACACCGCCACCCTCAAAACCACCAAAGGCGACATTGTGATCGAGCTGTATGCCAAGGAAGCTCCGCTCACGGTCAACAGCTTCATCTTCCTCTCGAAAGAGGGCTGGTACGATAATGTCCCCTTCCACCGTGTGCTGGATGGCTTTGTGGCCCAGGCTGGCGATCCCACCGGTACCGGTGTGGGCGGCCCCGGCTACATGATCAAGGACGAAATTGTCGATACCCTCAAGTATGATCAGGCTGGTGTGGTTGGCATGGCCAATTCGGGCGCCAATACCAACGGTAGCCAGTTCTTCATCACCCTGGATGCCCAGCCGAATCTGGATGGCAGTTACACCATCTTCGGCCATGTGGTTGAGGGTATGGATGTGGTCAACGCACTGACCAAGCGTGATCCGTCTTCCAGCACTGATCTGCCGGAACCCGATTACATCTTGTCAGTGACCATCACTGAGAAATAATGGCGTCGCGCGCGGGATTTCATTACCCTACGCTCGCCCAGCTCATTCTAAGCGCGTGCGGCGGACTGTTCGGCCTGTTCGCCGCCGCGCTGTTGCTCTTGATGGGGGGCATGAACCTGGTCTCGGGGAATACCACATCCCAGACAACCAGTTTGCTTAACCTGGCTGGCGGCACGGCGCTGGTTGGCTTGCTCTGCCTGCCTTCGGCAGTCTATGCCATGCTGCGCCTGCTAGAGCGTCCCCTGCCCGACTGGCGGCGGATGCCCGGCATTCGCCTGTTTGCCATTGGCCTGCCCGTACTCTGGGGCATGGCGCTGGTGCTCGCCGCGGTGGTCATTGGTCACCCCGCCGAAACCTTTGTCATTCCCATCATCTACCCCGTAGTGGTGGGGGTGCCCATTGCCTGGCTGTTGCTCATCGCAGGGCGCGGCTTGCTGCTGGGCGGCCCTCAGCGCCGCTGGGGAACCGTCAGCCTGAGCCTGACGGGCACCCTGATCACCGTACTGGTGACCGAGGTACTGGTGCTGGGAGTGCTGATTTTGATATTTGCCTTCTGGCTGGCAGCTAACCCGGACCAAATGGCCTTTTTTCAGAATTTTGCTGCCGTGGTTGAGACCGTTGAGGCGCAAGATTCTATGGATGTTATGCTGCGCCAGCTTTTCCAGTATCCCGGCGTAATCCCCGGCCTCATCACCCTGGCAGCCGTGATTATCCCCCTGATGGAAGAGCTGATTAAGCCCCTGGCGCTGTACTTTTTGCTGGGCCGACGCCTGACCCCCGCCCAGGGATTTGTGGGCGGCCTGATCTGCGGCGCCTGCTTTGCCCTGACCGAAAGCATCGGCTCACTGAGCCAGGTGGCCGACTCTTCCAGTTGGATCATGCTGGCAGTTGGGCGCGGCGGCACCGCACTGCTGCACATCACCTGCACCGGCCTGGTTGGCTGGGGGGTGGTTTCTGCCTTCACCGAACGCCGCTGGGGCCGGTTCTTCCTGGCTTTGCTGGGCGCGGTAGCGCTGCATGGCACCTGGAACGCGGCCACCATTGCCCAGAGCGTTTCAACGCTCATGGACGGCGCGCTCTGGAAAACGCTCGGCGCCCTGTCACCGGTGATGCTGGGCATCATCGCCATGAGCAATCTGATCATCCTGCTGGTGATGAACCGCCGCCTTCAGCCACCGGTTGAGGCGCCCGCAGTTGCGCCCGCTGGCATGGATGCTTAATTAAATCAATCAAGAGGAAAACATATGGATTTTATTATGCAAATCGTGGACTTCATCCTCCACGTGGACAAATATCTTGACATGATTATTGCCACAGTCGGCAATTGGACTTATGTGGTTCTGTTCATCATCATCTTCATCGAAACCGGGCTTGTGGTCACCCCCTTCCTGCCCGGTGATTCGCTGCTCTTTGCTGCTGGTGCCTTTGCGGCCCGCGGCGCCTTTGACGTCATTCTGCTTTACGTCTTGATGGCATTCGCTGCCGTGCTCGGCGATACCGCCAATTACTGGATCGGGCACTACATTGGCCCGCGCGTCTTCACCACCAAATCCCGCCTGTTCAAGAAAGAATACCTTGACCGCACCCAGGCATTTTATGAAAAACACGGCGGCAAGACCATCTTCCTGGCCCGCTTCATCCCCATCATTCGCACCTTTGCGCCCTTTGTTGCTGGCGTTGGCAAGATGACCTACGGACACTTTATCACGTATAATATTGTTGGTGGCATTGTTTGGACAGCCGTATTCATCTTCGGCGGCTACTTCTTTGGCAACCTGCCATTCGTCGAAAAGAACTTCTCGCTGGTCATTATCGCCATCATCGTCATTTCGGTGCTGCCAGCAGTCTATGAGGCGATCAAGAATCGCCGCCAGCCCGCCAAACCCGCTGCCGAAGAAAAGACTCCTGCCGCCACGGAGTAATACTTGATCCTATGAAACGTGATACCCTCCAGAAAATTCTCCGCTTTTTGATTCGCGTTCTTACCGACACGCGCTTTGAAGGCGTGGAACACATTCCCACCCAGGGCGGTGTGATTCTGGCGACCAATCACCTCAGCCGATTGGATATCCCGGTGCTGTTTGTCAACCCGGTGCGCAACGACCTAACCGGGTTGGTGGCAGACAAATATAAGCGCCACTCCATCATCGCCTGGTTCACCCGTCAGGCCCAGGGCATTTGGCTGGACCGCACCAAGGCGGATTTCTCGGCCTTTCGCGATGCCATCGCTGCACTGGGTGAACAGAGAGTCCTGGGCATTGCCCCCGAAGGCACCCGCAGCCCGGGGCAATTGCTGGAGGGCAAGCCCGGTACCATCTTGATTGCCACACGCGCCAATGTGCCGATTGTGCCGGTTGCCATTACCGGTACCAAGGGCGGCATGCAGAAGATCCTGACCTTCCGCCGCCCCCATATCCGGGTGCGCTTTGGCCCGGCCTTCCAGGTGCCGGCCCTCAGCCGTGAAAACCGCGAAGCTGAACTGAAATACTGGACAGATGAACTGATGTGCCGCATCGCTGTCATGCTGCCCGAAAGCTACCGCGGCGTCTATGCTGACCATCCCCGTCTGGCAGAATTGATCGCCGCCGAGCAGTAATCGGCGGCTTTTTTTCGGGCTAACAGGGGGCGTTTAGGGGCAGCCTTGCCCCCCGGTTTGAATCCACAGGACGCTGGCCGCGTCCTGCTGGCATAATTCCCACTCGGGCTTTTGGGCTAATGCACTGCTCAACGCCGAATCAGCCGTGGTCAGGGCAATGCGGATATCCCATTGCTTCAAAATGGCCTCCCAGCCGGGCAGTGCCCGCTCCACCCGGTCCGATTGGATGATGATTTCATCGCCATAAATATCAGACCGGCTGTCCAGAAAGACCGGGTATTCGGGCAGCGCCCAGATCAAGTATCCGCCCATTTGATAGTTATTAAAGATATGCCCTTCTGGGCGAGCCGTTCTGAGATATTCAACCGCGCCAGTGGGCCAGGCAGAAAGATCGCGCGGTGTGTGCAGCACGGTATCCAAACGCCCCCCAAACATAAGAATCGAAAAGCAGAAGAAGGCCAGCGCCACACCGGTCACCGCCGGCGCCGGAGATTTGACCGCCAGCTTTTCGCCTGCCGGAACGCGCCAGCCTAACAGGTCGGCCCAGAGCAGCGGCAGCACCACCGCGCTGATGGCAATATGCCGCGCCGAAACCAGCCCCATAGTCAGCACCCCGGCTAACGCTGCCAGCCGCCCCACCTGCCTGGGGCCGCGCCGCCGCACCACAATCACCGCGCTGATCAAAATTGCCGCCAGGAAAACTTGCCCGTAGGGGCGGTGAAAATTAGGCGACTGCCACTCTTGAATCATTGTGTCTTCGGCCACCCGTGTGGTGGTCAAAAACATTTCCCGGTGCATGGTCCAGCCGTAGGGGTTGATGAATGTTGCCGCCGCCATCAAGGCCAGCACCAGGGCAAACTGCCCCAATCGCCGGTAGTTCTGATCGCGCAAGGCGGCCCGGTTCAGCCGCCGGGGCCAGCGGATTTCATCCAAAGCAAAGGCGCCAGTCAGTAAAAATCCCACCGGCCAGCCGCCGTGAGTATTCACCCAGGCCACCATCACCACCGGCAGCAGCCACAGTGCCCAGCGGCTGCCGCGCTGATGCTGGTCCAGCAAAATCAGGGTCAACAGCGTAAACAGCAGTGTGAAGATATTGGGCCGCGCCGACCAGTAGACGGCAGAAAGCACCAGCCCGCTCAACACCAGTGCAAACCGGCGCAGGTGGGGTGTCTTCAAGTAGGCCCACAAAACACAAAACGGTGCCGCCAGCACCACTCCGGCAGTCAGATCCACGCCGATATAGCCCAACCAGGTGTACATCTGGTAGAGCAAAATCTCATACCAGGCCCCCGGGTGCGACCAGATGGCCCCCGGGCGGGTGTAAGAAAACGGGTCGGTGGTCAGCAGCTGCCCGTTCTCAACCATCCACCGCCCATGCGCCAGGTGCCACCAGCTATCAATCTCAATGGAGTTGCCCAGCAGCACCCACAACACAAACAGCACAAAGCCTGGGAAAAACAGCACCCGCACTGCCGCCTCCAGTCGGGGCAGCAAAGCGGGCGCGTGGTGTGCAGGTGGCTGTAATTTGTCTGGACGGCTATCCGTCATTGTCGTCAATATCCAGGCGATAACCCATCCCGCGCAGGGTCTTCAGGTAGTGCGGGCGGCGCGGGTCTTCTTCAATGGCCTGCCTGAGCCAGCTAATGTGGACATCCAGGGTGCGCATATCGCCGGCGTAATTGGTTTCCCACACCTGGGTAAAGAGTTCTTCCCGGGGAATAACCTGCCCCACGCGCTCCATCAGGGTTTTGAGCAGCGCCACCAGCCGGGGCGTCAGCCGGGCCTGGCGGTCATGGCAGCGCACCCAGCGATGCCGCACATCCAGCTCCAGTGGGCCAACTTGCAGAGTATCTTTCTGCTCGGCAGGCAGCAGCGGCTTGATGCGGTTCAGCAGCTTTTGCAGTGTAAATGGCGCTACAAGCAGAACATCGGCGCCATATTTTTCATTGGGGTCTGCCTGTTCATCCACAATCAAGACCAGCGGCAGGGTGGGGGCCTGCAGGCGCAGCGCCGTAACAATCCGTTTGCCGCTGGTGCGCATTGAAGCCGCATCCACAATAATCAGATGGGCATGCGCGTCTTTAAGCCGCTCCTGCGCATTGCTGCCGTTGGAGGCGGTCTCAACGTTAAAACCTTTTTTTGTCAGCCCCGTCACCAGTGAGGGACGGTCTGAGCGCTTGCCTTCCACAAGTAGGATTTTGGCCCGATTTGGCATAAGCACCAGCCTGATGTGCGAAGGTTGAACGTGCTGTTCTGGCTTGGGCAGTGGTCTGCGCATTGCCCCGGCGGTTGTCTCGGTGTCTGCTGGCGTGCCAGCCGAACCGCTGCCCATCATCCGCCAGGGAACATACACCCCGACGTTACATGATTATACCTTAAAAACTTAAAGAACGCACCACTCACTTTTAAGATTCCTGTGGGTAAAAAACAGTCCGGTGAGCTTGCTCACCGGACTGCCGCGATGACATGTATCTTACTTTCCGACGTTGATAAATTCGCCGAAGAAGCGCTTGAAGTAGATGAAGCTGCCCGTGCGACCAACATGATTAGGGTCTTTGGCATTCCATTGGGCCCCCAGGGTTGCCACCACATCGTTGGCATCCAGCTCGGCGCCGTTGCTGAACGTGACGCCGTAACGCAGGCTGAAGGTCCACTCGGTCAGCGCCGCATTCGATTCCCAGTATTCGGCCAATCCGGGCGCCAGTTCAGCCGAGCCGTAGGCGTAAGTCACCAGCGGCGTATAGAGCAGGCGCGCCACCCGCATGGTGTCGTTGCTGGTTTCGTCAGCCGGCCACAGGAAGGTGGGCTCGGACTCTAACATAAAGGTCAACTGATCATCAGGGGTGCTCATCTGGTCAAAATTCTCATTCAGCGGGCTGATGATGACGTTAGTCACATCGGCCTGGAATACCGCCGAGTCGTTGGCGTGGGCCAGCGGAATAATCAAAATATATTCCTTGAGCTTCTGGTTGACGATATCGTAATAGTACTGCCGGCTCTTGGCATCACTGGTAGCTTTGGCGTTCAGCAGCGCGGCCGAAATATCCCCATATGGGGTGCCGTACCGCTGTGAACTCGCGCTGAAGTTGGGGTCGTAAAAGTTTGTTGCATCCGGATACTCCGCGCTCAACCCGGTTAGGAACAGCCCCAGTTCGCCTGCTTCAACGGCTGCATTAAATTCACGTTCTTCCATGCGCACCGTTGTGATTTTGAGGCCAGCATCCACCAGTTGGGCCTGAATTTCCTGCGCCACCAGAATGGGGCTGGGTAAATATGATGTGCTGGTATCAGTGTAGTAGAGGAACAGTTCCTGGTCGTAATTGAAACCGGCTGCATTGAGCAGGTCGGTGCCTTCTTTGATGTTATAGTCATGCCAGCGCAGCACATCGCTGTGCCCGGGCGTCAGCGAGCGCGGCAGAAACTGCTCGGCGGCTTCAGCGCCAGCCGGGAAGCTATTGGCCACTACCCGCTGGCGATCAATCAACATAGCCATCCCCAGGCGCACCCGTGAATCATTATAGGGCGGCACATCGCGGTTTATCCCCAGAAAGGCAATACTCAACGCCGGGCGGGTATAGGTGATGTAGTTCGGGTTGCCCTTGAAAATCGCCGAGTTCAAGTCTGGGCGGTCAATCCCATCTGCGCGGTCAAACAGCAGCTCTGACCGGCGGTAAACCGATGAAGGATTCCAGCGCAGGGTCAGGGTTTCAGAGCGGGGCGGCACGCCCCAGTAATTGGGGTTGGCGGTCAGTTTGAGTGATGTTCCGGGAACCCACTCTTCAACCATATAAGGCCCGGTGCCGTTGGTTTCCAGGCTCAGGGCAGCTGAATCGCCGCCTTTTTCATTCAAGTATTCAGCGTCTTGAATCGAAAAGGTCGGAAACGCCAGCTTGGAGGGCAGGGCGGCATCCGGGTAACAGAGCGTGAATTTGACAGTGTATCGGTCAAGCGCCTCAATGGATCGGAACTCGCCGCCGTAATCGCAGTTTGGTGAACTGACTTTTAGGGTCGTGTACACATCCACAGGCTGTACATCATAGGGGTTGATTGCCTGGCAGCCGCCAAGTACCAGGCTTAGCAACAGAAAAGCGGTGAACAGTGCGTTACGAAAAAGAGAACGTTGTTTCACGTTGATTGTCCCTGGGTGAACCGTAAATGGATAGTGACCGGGCTTTAATCTCAGCCCTGTTTTGATTATACGTGTTCCTGTTTGAATGTCAATTCAACCCCACTTGATATTTCTGTAAGGACAGGGGCCTTACAGCCCCAGCGCGGCCAGATTCACTGCCTCTGCCGGGATCTGATAGGCCCGGCTGAGCAGATCCGGCGTCAAAACCTCCTGCGGTGTTCCCTGACTCAACAGCTCGCCCCCCACGAGCAGCGCCACCCGGTTTGAATAGCGCGCCACCAGGTGCAGGTCGTGCGTCACCAGCAGCACCGCCAGCCCGTCATCGTGCGCCAGCGAGCGGATATTATCCATCAGGCTGATCTGGTAGTGCAGGTCCAGGTGCGTGGTGGGCTCGTCCAACAGCAGCAGCGGTGAACCCTGTGCCAGCGCTCGCGCCAGCAGCAGGCGCTGCTGCTCGCCCCCTGAAAGCTCATCCACCCGCCGCTCTGCCAGTTCCAGCGTGCCGGTGCGCTGCATGGCCTGGTGCACCGCCGCCTCGTCCTGGGGTAGGGTGCGCCCCAGCCAGTTGATGTGCGGCGTGCGCCCCAGCATCACCGTCTGATACCCCGTGAACAGCGCCGGCAGCTGCCGCGCCTGGGGCACCACCGCCATCCAGCGGGCCCGTTCCACCGGCGATAACTTCGCCACATCGCGCCCGTCCAGCAGCATTTGACCGCTCTCGGCGGGTTGAATCCCGCTCAGGGCGCGCAGCAGCGAGGTTTTCCCCGCGCCGTTGGGCCCAATCACCGCCAGAACCTCGCCAGAATTCAGCGAAAAACTGACTCCGTTGAGCGCCACCCGGAGCCCATAGCGTACCACCAGTGATTGCACATCCAGCCGCATGGTCATCCCCCTCGCTTGCTGCTCCGCAGCACCCACAGGAAAAATGGCGCTCCCAGCAGCGCGGTGATGATGCCCACCGGGATCTCCTGCGGCGCCATTGCCACGCGGGCCACCACATCGGCCAGCAGCAGCAGGCTGGCACCGCCAATGGCTGCCAGGGGCAGCAGATGGCGGTAATCGGGGCCCCAGGCCAGCCGCACCAGGTGGGGCACAATCAGCCCCACAAAGCCAATCACGCCTGCAAATGAGACCGCCGCCGCCGTCGCCAGTGTCGCTGCCACCACCACCAGCCGCCGGACCCGCGCCACAGGCAGCCCAAGTTGCTGGGCCTGTTCCTCGCCAAACTGCAGCACGTTCAGTGCGTGCCCCAGCGTGAACAATGTCCCCAGCCCCAGGGCCACATAGGGCAGCGCCGCCAGCACCGGCAGCCAGCCGCTCAAGGTTGCGCCGCCCATCATCCAGGTCAGCGCCCGGCGCAGCTCGCCAGTGGCGTTCAACATTAAGAATGATGTCAGCGCAGTGGCAAATGAACTGATTGCTATGCCTGCCAGAATTAAGCTGGCAGTGCTGGCGCCGCCCTGCCGCCGGGCCAGTTGATAGACCAGCAGCGCACTGAGCAAGGCGCCCGCAAACGCCGCTACCGGCACGGCCATCATTCCTGCCAGCGTATAAGGCCACCGGATGCTCATTGCCAGAATGGCCCCCAGGCCGCCGCCGGCAGCCACACCCATCAAGTAGGGGTCAGCCAGCGGATTGCGGAAGAGACCCTGATAAGCCGCCCCGCTGCCTGCCAGCGCCGCCCCCGTGATGGCCACCAGCAGCGTGCGCGGCAGGCGCAGTTGCAGCAAAATGGTGCCGGCCGTCTGCCCGCCCTGCCCGTTCAGCCACTGCCAGATCTCGGCTGGCGCAAGCCACACACTGCCTACCACCACGCTGAGTATCAACGCGGCGCCAAGCAAAATCAGGTTGAGCAGGTAAGGGCGGGATAGACGGGGCATGTTTGATCTGTTACTCGAATAATTCCGGGTGCAGCAGGCGTGCCAGGGTTTCCAGCGCATCCACCAGCCGCGGTCCCGGGCGGCTGATCAGGTTGTCATCAAAAACCAGGATCTTGCCGCTTTCTACCGCCGCAATCGCATCCCAGCCGGGGCGGGCCGCCACCTGTTCGGGCGTCATGCCGTAGGCGGCATCACCCAGCAGAATTATCTCCGGGTTGGCTACAATCAGTGCTTCCTGGCTGATCTGAGCCCAACTGGAGTCCATTTCATCACCCACGTTGTATCCACCTGCCAGGCTGATCCACTTGCTCATAAAGGTATCCGGTCCGGCGGTCCAGGGTTTGGCGGGGTCGGTGCCATCCAGCTCATAAAACACAGCCGGCAAATAGCTGCTTATGGCGACTTTTTCCAGCACCACCTGCACCCGAGCCTTGAGTGAATCGACCAGCACCTGCGTTTCGGCTTCATGCCCGGTCAACTGCCCCACGGTGGTCAGGTTGGCATACAGCCCATCCAGGTCATCCGGGTTGGGCAGCATGTAGACGGTGATGCCCAATTCTTCCAGCGCCTTTACCTGTTTGGGGGTGTTAATGGCGGTTGCCAGCACCAGGTCGGGTTCCAAAGCGGCGATCGCCTCAAAGTCATATTCACCCATCGAGCCGCCCACGCTGGGCAGGTCTTTGGCCTCAGCCGGGTAATCTGAAAATTCATCGCGCCCCACCACCTGATCGCCAGCCCCAATGGCATAGAGAATCTCAGTATTGGAAGGCGCCAGTGAGACAATCCGCTGCGCCGGGCCAGCCAGCACAATGGTGCGGCCTTCGCCATCAATATACGTCGTCCCGGTGGGGGCCTTGGGCGTGCAGGCGGTCAGCAAAATGGCCATCACAAGCAGAATCAGCCAACTTTTCTTCATAATAATACTTAAACTCCTTTAGGGGTAAATTGAAACAAATCTGTCATCAAACAAAAGCCCCGTCCAACGTGGACGGGGAGGTATAAACGTGAAGCTGCCGGGCGCTTCCACCTCCTTTCCGCGAGGGTGTGGTCAGCATCTCTCTGGGCGGGCGACCTGGCTTGAACCTTTGGTTCTCACAGTTGCGCGACAGCACCGGACTTGCACCGGTTTCGCCTGATTGAGGGAGCCTTCCCATCCGGGGGAGAGGCGCCCAGGAGATGTATTCAATTGACAGCCTGATTGTATATGCAACCCGGCACAGCGTCAAGGGACGATGTTTTTTGATTTGGGGGTTGACAGTTCTGGCCTGTTAGATTATCATCTAACAGGTTAGACGTATATCTAATGATATCTTCTGCTTCACCTTCTTCTCCCCCCCTTTCTCCGTCCCTCTCCTGGGACATCGGCTCGGCGTATGACTTCTTCGTCAGCATCTACGTCCTTCATCGCCCCGCCGACTTTGGCCTGCGTCCCTCCTGGGCCGCGGGCGTCCGCTCACGCTTGGCAGGTCCGGTCCGCGATTTTTTGGAAGAAACGCAAAATTTCCTCACAGTCCCTCTTCCCTGGCTCCACGACCTCCCTGCTGTGCCCAAAACTGCGGTTGTAGCCCTGGAAGCGCTGGCGGCGCTTCCAGCAGCGGACCGCCTGCCAGCCTTGAGCTTCAGTCCCGAAACTACGCCCGAACTCCGCGAAGCCTGCGCCGCCATTGCCGCCCGCGGTAGTTGGACTAACGCCGAAGCCGATGTGATCCGGGCTGTCTTCCAGCGCCGCAATGTCACCCCACGCCCTGGCGCGGTGCAGCAGGCCTGTCAGGCTTGGAGCGATCCGGCAGCTTTTGGTGAACGGTACCTTGAAGCGGTGCAGCTTTACAACAATGTCTTTTTCCGTGAAGAAGAGGCGCGCATTACGCCCGCGCTTGAAAACGCCCTGACCGAAGCCCGTACCCTGGCAGCCCAACTGCCTGTTGCCGACCTGCTGGATGAATTGACACGCGGCGTCCATTTCCAGGCCGCGCTGCAGCTCGATCAACTGGTGCTGGCACCATCCTTCTGGAGCGCCCCGCTGGTCTTCTACCGCCCGCTGAACCCTGGACGCGCCATCATGCTCTTTGGCGCTCGCCCCGCCGACCAACCCCTGGTGCCGGGTGAAAACATCCCCGCCGACCTGGTGGATGGTCTGAAGGCCCTGGCTGACCCCACCCGGCTGCGCATCCTGCGCAACCTGGCGGAGGGCCCTCAAACCCCCTCCGAACTGGCCCGTCAGGTGCGCCTGCGCCCACCCACAGTCATCCATCACCTTAATCAACTACGTCTCTCTGGTCTGGTGGAAATTACCGTCCAGGCTGAAGGGGAGCGCCGCTACGCCCTGCGCCATGAAGCGCTGGCTGCCGTCATCGCAACCCTGAAGGCCTTCATACAACCCGAGTCTGAATGAACCGAATATTAAATGTATTAAAAGATTACGCCAGTAATCTGGCGAGTTTTCGGCGTAACGCCTGGCTGTACCTCATCCACACCATCCTCTCCGGTGCCGCAATGGGCGTTTTCCGCCTGTTGTTCAACTTCTACGGCACCAGCCTGGGATATGATTCGCAGTTGATCGGTGGTTTGATTACCGCCAGCAGCTTTACCGCCCTGATTGTAGCACTGCCCATGGGCCTGCTGGCTGATAAACTGGGCCGCAAGGTCTCGCTGCTCACCAGCTCCCTCACGGTAGCCAGTGCGGTGATGCTCATGGCATTATTCCCCTCCCCCGGCCTGTTTATCGGCATGAATATCTTGATGGGCATGGCCCAGAGCCTTGGCGGCATCACTATGGGGCCGTTCCTCATCGAAAACAGCTCTGACCGCGAGCGCGTTTATCTCTTCAGCTTCGCCTCTGGTATGAACATGATCTCGGGCTTTGCTGGAAACTGGATCGGTGGCAACATGCCGGGCTGGCTGGCTGTAGGTTTGGGGGTTACCGCCACCAGCGCCCCGGCGTATGCGGCGGCAATCAAAATTATTGCCATTGGCGCCATGGTGGCAGCCCTGCCGCTGATGCTGCTGCGCACCCCGCGCCTGTCTGCGGCTGAGCGCTCGCTCTTTGCGCCGTTCAGCTACCTGGGCAAGCACTTCTCTCAGATGGGCAAACTGATTTTGCCCATGCTGCTCGTCTCCATCGGCGCCGGCCTCACCATGCCCTTTATGAACCTGTTCTTCCGCGATGTCCACCTCCTTTCAGATGCCGCGGTTGGCAGCACCTTTGCCTGGGGGTCGCTGGCCATGGGCCTGGGCTTGATTATTGCCCCGCCGTTGGCCGACCGCATGGGCAAAATCAAGCTGGTGGTCCTCACCCAGGGCCTCTCAATCCCCTTCCTGGCGCTGCTGGGCTTTGGCCCGCTGGCGGTCAGCCTGACGGCCTATTACATCCGCCTGACCCTGATGAATATGAGCGGCCCGGTTTACCAGACCTTTGTAATGGAAAAGGTGGAGCCCTCCGCCCGCGGCACCATTGCCAGTCTGGTCAGCATGGCCAACAGTTTTGGCTGGGCATTCAGCCCCATTGTCAGCGGCTGGATTCAGGTACGCTACGGCTTCGGCCCGGCGTTCTGGGGCACCATCATTCTCTATGCTGCCGCAGTCTTCTTCTACTGGTGGTTTTTCATGGCGCCCAGAAATCAATCGCAATCGGCGCAACTTTCTGAAGCTCCGCGCATCTAAATCCGTGGTGGCGTAAAAAACGCCCAGATATCACAGGTGGAGGATGTTGTTTTATGGAAATGGTAATTGATTTTCCCGGCGGCGCCCGGGTAGATGCTCACTTTGGCCCCTTTACGGTCGCAACAGACCAGCCCCCGGCGGCAACGGCCCCAACCCCGTTTGCTCTGTTTCTCTCTTCACTGGGCACCTGCGCGGGCATTTATGTGCTGGGCTTTTGCAACCAGCGCGGTCTGCCCACCCCGGGCATCCGCATCATTGAACGGGTTCATGCCAACCCGCTGACCCACAAGGTTGAGAAAATTGACCTGGAGATTCAGGTCCCGCCCGAGTTCCCGGCTAAATATTATGACGCCCTGGTGCGCTCTGCCGAACAGTGCGCGGTCAAAAAACTCATCGAGAATCCCCCCGTTTTTGAAGTGACCACCCGGGTCACAGAATAAAGCCCCTGCCCTCCGGACGAGCCCCCTGATCTCGCCCGGAGGTTTTTTGTTTTCAGGCTACGCCGCCACCGCCTGCCGGACGATTGTGCCCAGTTCCAACGGCATCGATTCGACATCTTCCAGGTCGCCCTGCATGTAGGCTTCGTAGGCGCTCAAGTCAAAGTGCCCGTGCCCCGACAGGTTGAACAGGATTACCCGCTTCTCCCCTGCCGCACGCGCCGCCAGCGCCTCATCAATCGCTGCCCGAATGGCATGGGATGACTCCGGCGCTGGCAGAATGCCCTCGCAGCGGTTAAACATCAGCGCGGCCTCAAATACGGCCCGCTGCGGCACTGCCACTGCCTCCATCAACCCGGCGTCATACAGTGCGCTGATGATGGGCGCCATGCCGTGATACCGCAGTCCGCCGGCGTGAATCGCTGGCGGCATAAAATCATGTCCCAGCGTGTACATCTTCATCACCGGCGTCATCCCGGCGGTGTCGCCGTAATCAAAAGCGTAGGTGCCGCGGGTCAGAGAGGGGGTTGCCGTGGGTTCCACTGCCAGCAGGCGGGTGCGCTGCCCATCGCGCAGGTTCTGCCGCAGGAACGGAAAAGCAATCCCCGCAAAGTTAGACCCACCCCCCACACAGCCAATCACCACATCCGGGTATTCGCCCGCCAGGTCCATCTGTTTGAGGGCTTCTTCGCCAATCACGGTCTGATGCAGCAGCACATGGTTCAGCACCGAGCCCAGCCCATACTTCTTCATCCCCCCCGACTTGACGGCCACTTCCACCGCTTCGGATATGGCAATGCCCAGCGATCCGCTTGTCTGCGGGTTGATCGCCAGAATTTGCCGCCCGGCTTCGGTGCGGTCTGATGGGCTGGCAAATACCTGCGCGCCATAAGTCTGCATCAACGCCCGGCGGTAAGGCTTCTGCTGATACGATGAGCAGACCATATATACCTCCAGGTCCAGGCCAAAAAACTGGCAGGCCATTGCCAGCGCCGAACCCCACTGTCCGGCGCCAGTTTCGGTGGTCAAGGCATGCGTGCCGCCAATCTTGTTGTAAAACGCCTGTGCCACCGCCGTGTTGGACTTATGGCTGCCTGATGGCGAGACCCCTTCATACTTGTAGTAAATATGTGCCGGGGTATCCAGCATCTGCTCCAGCCGCCGTGCCCGCAGCAGCGGCGTGGGGCGCCAGAGCTTGTAGATCTCGCGCACTTCTTCAGGAATATCAATATACCGCTCGGTGGTCATCTCCTGCTCCAGCAGACCTATGGGGAACAGGGCCGAAAGAAAGTCTGGCGTCACTGGCTCCAGCGTCACGGGGTGCAGGGGCGGCGGCGGAGCGGCGGGCGCATCTGCCAGAATGTTGTACCAGGTGCGCGGTAGGTCAGATTCGTTGAGTTGAAAACGGGTGGTGGTTTGCGTGGACATGATAATCTCCTTATCGAATGAAAGCTTGGGTCAGGTTAACAAAACAGGCCTTGCACAGCCGCCGGATGCGCCGCGGGATTCAGCGAGCGGCTGTCTGTCAGGCCAATGGCTGCGTAAACATCTTCCAGGGTGGCGCGGGCCATCGGACGGGCGCGCTCGGTGCCGCTGTACAGAATATCCAGCACTTCGTACCGGCGGGCAGCCAGCTCCGCCCGGCGCTCCCGCAGCGGCGCCAGATAGTGATTCAGCGCGGCTGCCAGAATCCGCTTCACCTCCACATCGCCGACCTTGCCGGCGGCATAACGCGTTTTCAGGTCTGCTACCAGCGCCGCCTCGGTATGGAACAAGTCCAGGTAGGTGAACACCGGGTTGCCATCTACGTGTCCCGGATCAGTGGCGTGAATGCGGCTCGGGTCAGTGTACATTTGCATCACCTTGCGCTCCGTCTCGGCTGCCGTATCGCGCAGGTAGATGGTATTGCCGTACGAGGTATGCATGGTCCGGTTGTCGGTTCCGGGCAGGCGCGGCATCCGGGATAAAACTGGCTGCGGTTCGGGGAACAACGCGCCATAGGTTGTGTTAAACCGCCGGGCTACCTCGCGCGCCAGTTCCAGGTGGGGCAGTTGATCTTCGCCCACCGGCACAGCCTCGGCCCGGTAGAGCAGAATATCGGCGGTCTGCAGTACCGGGTAGGTCAGCAGACCCAGCGATGGATTGAGCCCCAGCGCCTGAATCTGTTCTTTGTAGGTGGGCACGCGTTCCAACCGGCTGACCGGCGTCAGCATGCCCAACAGCAGCCCCAGCACCGCATGTTCTGGAATGGCCGATTGCAGGACCAGCGTTGCGCGCGCCGGGTCAATCCCGGCTGCCAGCCAGTCCAGCACCATTTCAATCGTATTTTCGCGGATCCTGGCGGCGGTTTCGCTGGTCGTCAGCACATGCAGGTCTGCCACCAGGAAGAAGCACTCCCGCGTGTCTTGCAGCGCGGCCCAGGTTTGCAGCGTGCCAACCAGGTGGCCGATATGTCGCGGCCCGGTGGGGCGATGCCCCGTCAATATACGTGTTCTTACAGTCATCTGACACCTCCGTCTGTGGTCAAAACAAAACCCGGCGTTCATCCAGAAGGACGAACGCCGGGTTCGTGGTGCCACCTCCGTTAGGCTGCCATTTGACCTTAACAAAAAATCCCCGGTGATAAGCACACAGGGGATAACAGGCCAGCCTCACTCTTTGCGGGTACGGCAGCAAGCTGCGATACCCTTTGCCCTGATAACGGTGGCAGCTCCGGCGCAGGCTACTGGCAGATAGTGCGTTTGCCTGGCAACTCCAAGGTCCATTCGGCGCCGGGGTGCGGGCAGGTTCTCACCGTCTCCTGCTCTCTGGACCGTCCGTTCAGCGCGTACTCGTCCTCTTCAACGTCTTTGGATATTGAATTACTGTGATTATAGGCCGTTTGATGGCACTGTCAAGAGTGAATTTCTCCGGTTCACCGTGGGCCTTGAAACCTGTCTGAATCCATCCCATTTTCATTTGACGTCAAATCCTCATCCATGTATAATCAACCTGCAGGTATCCTGTTTTCTCAGGGCGAGATATGGCGTTAAAAGGCAATCTTCGCGACTTTTCGATAACGCAGTTACTCAACTTAATAAATTTAGCACGAAAAACCGGATTACTGGTCATTGAAGGTTCGGGTGAGGCCGCGCGCATTCACTTCCGGGATGGCAAGCTGGCTTACGCCCAATATGCCGTTGAAGACAATGGCTTGGCGGCCATCTTGCAGCGCAATGGCAAGATTTCTGCCAGCCAGTATCAAATCCTCAAAGAGCGCGCCGGCCACATGACCGATAAAGAACTCGGGCTCATGCTGGTCAATGCTGGCTATCTCTCACAAAATGATATCATCGAGAGCCTGCAGCACTACTTCATCCAGGTCACCCGGCGCCTGTTCACCTGGGCCGATGGTTTCTTCAACTTTGACGGCGAAAATCCCCCGCCCGATAACCGCATCCTGGTGCGCGTTGATCTTGAAAACTTGATCATCGAAGGCGCCCGCCAGGTCAAAGAATTAGAACAGCTCCAAGAAGAAATCCCCAGCCTGGATATGGCGCTTAAATTCACCGACCGCCCCGGCGCCAATATCCGCAGCGTCAATCTCAGCCAGGATGAATGGCGGATTGTCTCCTATGTTAATCCCAAGAACACCCTGCGCCAGATCGCCCAGGCTGCCCGCCTGAACGACCTGGAGATCCGCCGGGTGGTCTATGGCTTGCTTCAAGCCGGCCTGGTCGAACTGGTTCGCCCCGGCGGCGCCCCCCTGCCGCCCTCAGGTCGGATGTTCCCCACTTCCGACCGGGGAGAACAACGCTCGCTGGTCAACAAATTGATCAGCCGCATCCGTTCGCTCTAATCTTATTTGGGAAGGATTTGTTATGCAAACCGTAAAAATTGTGGTAACAGGCCCCTTCAACTCTGGTAAAACCGAGTTTATTCAGACGGTCAGCGAGATTGACGTGGTCTCAACGGAGCGCCGCATTTCCTCCGAAGCCGAACGGGTGAAAGAGACCACCACCGTGGCGATGGACTTTGGCCGCATCACCGTGGACGAAGACCTGGTACTTTACCTGTTTGGCACACCGGGCCAAAAACGTTTTGACTTCATGTGGGAAATCCTCTCTGAAGGCATGCTGGGCTTTATTGTTATGGTGGACAGCACCCGCCCCGAAACCTTCCGCGAGGCCCGCTCCATTCTGGAAACCTTCCGGGCCTATGCCCCCACCCCTTACGTTGTGGCGGCTAACAAGCAAGACCGCCCCGACGCCTGGGAACTGGAAGACATGCGCGTAGCCTTGCGGCTCGACAGCAAGGTCAAACTGCTGCCATCCGTCGCCGTGGACCGCGAGTCGGTCAAATCGGTACTGCTTGAACTGTTGTACAGCATCCTCGCTGAGATGGACTCCAACCCCGGCCGTTAGGCCAGAGAGACAGTTCTGCCGTGTCGTCAATCACTACAGATCAGGGCATTTTGCACTATGAGGTTTACGGGCGCGGAAAGCCCGTCATCTTGCTGCACGGCTGGCTGGGCTCCTGGGGCCTCTGGCAGGAGACGATGACCTTCCTGGGCCAATATTACCGCACCTATGCGCTGGATTTCTGGGGGTTTGGCGAATCGGGCCGCAAGCTGGATACCTACCTGGTGAACGATTTTGTCGCCCTGGTGGACCAGTTTATGGACAAGCTAGGCATCGAAAGCGCCCCTCTGGTGGGGCATTCCATGGGCGGCACGGTCAGTCTGCTGGTATCCCTGCGCTACCCGCAGCGCGTGCAAAAAGTCACCGTAGTCGGTTCGCCGATTGCTGGCTCATCGCTGGCCTTTCTGCTAAAGATGGCGGGCATCCCCTTCAACGCTTCAGCAATTTTTACCTTCTTTGGCCTGTTCCGGCGCATCATGCGCGCTGCCGGGCCCTTCATCTGCCGAGACCCGCGCTTTATGGACATGATGGACAGCGACCTGACCAAGCTGACGCTGGAATCCTTCTTCTCCAGCATTGCATCGCTGCGTCGCACCGACCTGCGCCCTGAACTGGGCAATGTGCAGGTGCCGGTCTTGGGCATGTATGGCGATCGGGATAATATTGTCAACCCCAATCAGTGGAAATTAATGCCGCGCATCCCGCGGGGCACCTACCTGCGCTTTAAGAATGCCGGGCATTTTATTATGCTGGATGAACCCCAGCCCTTCAAAACCCAATTGAAAGACTTTTTGGACAGCCCGCTCCCGGCACCCATCATCACCTCCTCCCCAAACGAGGTTCAGCTTGGCCCATCGCTGTAATCAATCACTCACCCTGGCGATTATCCGGGGGATGAAAGAGGTGATTGGACAGACCGGCGTTCAGGCCGTGTTGAATCTGGCGCAGCGAGAGCAGGTTTTATCCGCACGTTTCAACCTGGATGACCCGCGCGGTCTGTTGTTTAAAGACCTGGCGGCCCTGCACAGCATATTAGAGGTTTCTTATGGCCCCCGCGGCGGGCGGGGTGTGGCCCTGCGCGCTGGACGGGCGGCTTTTGGTCATCTGCTGCGTCAGACGGGCGATCAGATTGGCCTGACTGATATGGAATATCGCCTGCTGCCCACGCCCCAGCGCATTCAGACTGGCCTGCAAAAACTGGCTGCCCTCACGGCAGCAAGCTGCGCCCAACCGGTTGAGGTCACCGATACCGAAACCACCTGGGTTTGGCGCATGTCGCTGTGCCCCGAATGTTATCGCCGTCAGGCGGCAGAGCCGGTTTGCCATTTTGTCACCGGATTATTACAAGAATTTATGGCCTGGGCCAACAGCGGTCGTTTTCACCATGTAGAAGAGATCGAATGCCGGGCCACTGGCGGGGCAGCCTGTGTCTTCTCAATTGATCGGCAGCCCCTGGAGTTGGGCTGAACATGCTAAAAATCATCCTGCAATGCCCCCGATATCTGGCTCCCTTCAACGAAAGAGCGCGCGACCTGCGCATCCAGAACAAACCCCTTTGGCTGCACCAGCGCGATCTGCTGGCTGGCATTACCACAAATGAGATGGAACTGCCGCCGGGCGCCCGCCTGCCGCAGGTTCACGAGCCTTGCCTGGTCTATCGCGACAACCTGTTCTTTGATGCCGACTTTCTCAATGCCTTTCTGGCTGCTGCCCGCAAACGCCAAACCCCCAGCCGCGCCGCCATCTCTGCCAATGACGCGGCCTTTCGGGAGCACTGCCTGCCTCTCTCGGTTTCATACACCCCTGCTGGTGATATTTACCTGGTGGATCTCTGGTACTATCCCGATGGCCCTGTGCCCAATGCTGAACCGCTGGTGGTGGATATGCAAACCCGCGAACTAGGTTATTACCATGTACCCACCTACATGGCCAACGAAACCGGCGACCTTACCTATCAGATCCCGCTGCGCTCTTTGATAGCGATTGATTCCTGGGTTCACATCTTCATCGCTGACTGTGTCTTTGGCCTTTTTGGCCGCGGCGCCCGGGTTGAAAAACGCCTCAACGAAGACCTGGCTTTCAAGCTGAAGGTCATTGGCACTTCGTTGTATGAAGGGCGGCAGGTGCTGCAGTGCTCCAGCCTGGTCAAAATTGGCCGCAACTGCTCCATTGACCCCGATGCCGTCATCCATGGCCCCACTACCATTGGCGATAACGTGACCATTGGCGCCGGCGCAGTGATTGAAAACTGCATCATTGGCGACAATGTCAATGTCTCACAGGACTGCCAGTTGATGCTCTCGGTGGTTGGCGATGGCACCTTCCTGCCTTTCCGTGCTGCACTGTTTATGACCACCATCATGGAGCACGGCATGGTAGCGCAAAATACCTGCCTGCAAATGTGTGTGGTTGGGCGTAACTCGTTCATTGGCGCGGGCAACACCTTCACAGACTTCAACCTGGTTGGCGGCGCCATCCGCGCCCGCGATGCCAACGGCGAACTCAAGCCCTCCAACCGACCGGTGCTGGGTGGCTGTGTGGGGCATAACTGCCGCCTGGGTTCGGGCCTCATCTTCTATCCCGCCCGCATGATTGAATCAGACGTGGTCATGTTTGCATCCAAAGAGCGGCGCGTGGTGGATCATGACATTGTCTATGAAGAGAGCGACCACCTGCGTCTCAAGAATCCCGGCATTCATCCCCGGCTCTATCCACGTCCCGGTGAAGAGGTAGAAGAGACCTGGTAAGGGGCAACTTAATATTTTTGTAATGGGGATTCTATGATTAATTGGGCTGCCTCGCTCCCACTAAAATTAAAATTCGTGTACAATATTAGAGTGATTGACTCTAAAAGAGAGTCGGTCTCTCCGCTGCTTTTGTTGACTATCAGGGATTTCATTCACGGAGGCCCCCATGGGTAAAGCCCGACTATTGATCGTAGAAGATGATGGCGACATCTCCAATATGCTGCGTATTTATTTCACCAGCCAGGGATATGATGTTGACCTGGCCCCGCGTGGCTCAGATGCGCTTGAGAAGACTCGTCAGGTGATGCCGCACCTGATTGTGCTCGACATTATGCTGCCCGATATTGACGGTTACGGGGTTTGCCGCACACTGCGCATGAACACCCGTACCAGCCATATCCCCGTCATCTTTCTCACCCAGAAAGATGAGCGCAGTGATCGCCTCCAGGGTCTGGAACTCGGCGCAGATGACTACATCACCAAACCATTTGACATTGAAGAGCTGAAGCTGCGGGTTCAAAACGCCATTGCCCGCGCGGAGCGTGAGAGCCTCACCGACCCGCAATCTGGCCTGCCGGCTGGTCGCATGATCGAAGACCAGCTGCGCCGCATGATCCGCCAGAAGGGCTGGGCCTTCATGGACATCCGCATCAACCACTTTGATCCCTTCAAAGATGTGTACGGCTTCATTGCCGCCAACGATGCCCTGCGCTTCACCGCCATGCTGATTGGCGAAGTGGCAGACGAACTGGGCAACGACAGCGACTTTGTTGGCCATGCTGGCGGCGATAACTTCGTCCTCGTCACCAGTGAAGAACGCGCCGCCGCCATCCGGCAGCGCCTCAAGGAACGGTTCGCCGAAGCCGTGCTGGCGCACTACTCCTTCATGGACCGCCAGCAGGGCTACATCAATGTCACCGATAAAAACGGTCAGACCACCCAGGCCCCGCTGATGACACTGGCCGTCGGCGTTGTTTCGCCAACCACTCACTCCTTCGCCGATATTCGCGAGATTACGGAACTGGCTGCAGAAGAACGTCGGCGCGATACTCAGTAAGCCTGACTGAGGCCGAATGTTTAACAATAGCGAGTACGTTCTGGCGGTGCTTTATATCCTGGCAGCCCTGCTTTTGCTAGGGCTGGTCTGGATATTATTGCGTTCCGCCCGCCGGCTGCGCCCCATTTTGCAGGCCCGCCCCCCCGTGGATTTGCCCGTCACCCCTGCCGAAACCCACACCGATGCGGTGATTGTGGTTCAGGCCGGTGGACGGGTTTTGTCCATTAACGCGGCGGCCCGGCAGTTGTTTGGCCTGCAGCCTGGCGAATCGGCCAACCTGGAACGTCTCGCCCGCCGTTTGCGCCCCAGTGAACCTTTTATCAACCTCTGCGCCGCTGAAGGGCAGGCCCGCTTTGTGCTTGAAGGCAAGGCCCTGCAGGGCGTCTCTTATAAGCTGGCGCTGGAACCTGAGCCAGTGGTGGTGGTTTCGCTGCGGGCTCCCGGCGAAGAATCCCGCTCGGGCGGTTCGGCGGCCCTGCAGAAGCTGCAAAACGCGCCCTCTTTCCTGGCTGCCATGTCTGCCGATATGGATATTGACGCCACCATCCTGGCTATTCTCCAGAGCGTTGACCGCCTGATTGACTCGGATGTGGTTGAAATGACCATCTGGGATGCCGGAAAAGAGCATCTGACGCCCTACCGCATGGTTGCCACCCCCGGCGCCGAGCCCCGGCTGGATAAACCCACCCAGCGCTACCGCATGGGCGAGGGCTTTTCCGGGCAGTTGATCCGCGAAAAGCAGCCCCTGCTGATTACCGATACCACCACCCGTCCCGAACTGCGTCAGGCTGCTGACCCGGTTTCTTTCCCGCTGCGCTCTTATGTGGGCATGCCCCTGCTGGTCGGCTCTGAATTTATCGGCACGCTGGAACTGGGCGCAGTCACCCGTGGCAACTTCCAGCAGGAAGACCTGGAATTATTGCAACTGCTGGCCCCGCAGGCTGCGGTTGCCATCCATAACACCCTGCTCTACAATCGCGAGCGTTACCGCACAGCGGAACTGGCCGGGCTGGCCGGGCTGGCTCAGGCCTTTACCACCGTCAGCGACCCCTCTTCCCTGTTTGACCGCCTGCTCAAAAGCATCTCCCCGCTCATCCCGGTGCAAATTCTGGGCTTTTTGCTCTACAATGAGACCACCCGCCGACTCGAGGGTCAAGCGCCCATTATCGGTCTGCCGGAACAATTTATGGACCTCTATAACACTGAGGTCGCGCCCGACAGCCCGTTGGAAAAAGCCCTGCTCGACCAGGATCTGATTATCACCGGCAACGCCATGGAAGACCCGCAGTGGCAGGTGCTGGGTATCGACCAACTGGCGCGCGGTGCCTCGCTGCGCGATACCGCCCTGATCCCGCTCAACGCCAGCGGGCACACGCTGGGCTATTTGCAGGCTTCCAACCATACCGACGGCGGCGTGACCTTCACCCAGGATGAGCTTCACCTGCTGCTGATTGTCGCCAATCAGGCCGCCTCCATTATCGAAAATTCACGCCTGGTGCAGCAATCCCGCCTGCGCGCCCAGCGCGCCGAGGCCCTGCGCCGCATCACCGGGCTGGCTTCTTCTGCCGCCACGCTGGATGAAATCTTCCAGTACTCGCTGCAAGAACTGGCCCGCCTGCTGCATGCCGACCTGGGCCTGGCTTTTGTCCTGGACCAAAACCGCAAGCAGTTGAGCCTGCTGCAATCTGCCGTCATTGGCGAGCTTCCGGACCTGCCAGAGCGTTCCCGCGCACTGCTGGTGGAAGATGCCCAGTTTGCCTTCACCGTCACCGGCGCCCAATCCACCATCAATGCCCCGGAACTGACTGCCGAATCGGCCATCATCCCGTTTTATCAACAGATCTTCAAAGCCGCCGGTGTGCAGGCCCTGTTGGGCGTGCCGCTGGTTGTTCGAGATGAAGGCGTGGGCGAGCTGTGGTTTGCCAGCCGCACCCCCGATTCCTTCAATCAGGCTGATGTGCAGGTGCTGACCACTGCCGCCGGGCAGCTTGCCGGTGTGGTGGAGCAGGCCTTCCTGGTCGCCCAGACCGATGCCAGCCTGCGCCGCCGGGTAGAGCAGATGACCGCCCTCACCCGCATCAGCCGCGAACTCAGCACCTCGCTGGATTTGCAATCCCTGCTTCAACTGGTCTATTCCGAGGCCCTGCGCACCACCCGCGCCGACTGCGGCACCATCACCCTGTTTGATTTGAGCCGCCCGGAAGCCGAAACCCCGCGCTCGCGCTTCTCGGTTGGCGATCCGGTAGGGCGGGAGCTGTCTGCGCTGGAATTGAAAGTTCTGGCTCAGGCCCAACCGTTGAACCTGCCCGATGTCACCGCCGAAACCGACTGCATCCCTTCGCATGAAGGCATTGCCTCAGCCATGATTGTGCCGGTTATTTACCGCCAGCGCCCCGCCGGTTTGATCACCCTGCACGGCAAGACCCCGGCGCGCTTTGATGAAGACGCCGTTGAAATCGCCAAATCTCTGGCGGCTCAGGCCGCCATTGCCCTGGGCAATGCCTTCCAATTTGAAGAAGAATCCCGGCGCGGCGAACTGCTACGCCGCCAGGTGGATACCATTGGCAAACTCTTCCAGGTCTCCAAGGTGATGCGCCCCGGCCAGAATGTAGAAGAAGCCCTCACCGCCATTGCTAACGCCATCAGTGAGACCAGCCGCTTCAAATTTGTGGTCATCAGCTCGGTGGATAATGCCACGGGCACCATGCGCCGTCTGGCTAATGCCGGGCACCCGCCGGAAGTCTGGGCTGAAATGCGTACCCGCCGCAACCCCTGGAATGTGGTGGAAACCCTTTGCCAGCCAGAGTTTCGCTTTGGCTCGTGCTTCTTCATCCCGGCAGATCGCCGCCCGGTAGTCACTCAGGATGTCCATTTTGTCAGCATGCTCCCCGCCGAAGAGACCCACGAGCAAGATGCCTGGGATACCAAAGACCTGCTCTTTGTGCCGCTGTACGATGCCGAAGGCCTGCCGCTTGGTCTGGTCAGCGTAGATGGCCCGGTGGATGGCCGCCGCCCCGACCGCCCCACCCTGGAGGCCCTGGAACTGCTCTCCATGCAGGTCGGTGTGGTGCTGGAAAACAGCCGCCTCAACCAGGCTTTGCAGGAACGCACCGAAGACCTGCAAACCCGAACCAACCGGCTGGAGGCCGCCCTGTCTGGTGCCCAGCAGAGCCTGCCGCTGCTGCTCAACCGCCACCTCGAACAAACCATTACCATTCAATCGCTCCACCGCCAGAACCAGCGCGTTCAAGATGGCCTGGCCCTGACCGAGCAGGTCACTACTCAGAATGATGCTCCCAGCCTGCTGCGGACGCTGGCGCGCCAGATTTTGACCCGCTTTGACCTCCAGACCGCCTTGATTGGTGAACGGCTGGGGTCTGAACTGCACATTGTGGAAGTGATTGGCGCAGCTCCCGCGGGTGCCAACCCGCAGGCCCTCTTTGGTCAAAAGAACCCCCTGCGTCAGGCCCTGCAGGACGGGCAGCCGCTGCTGGTCTCCATGCTGGAGCGCGAGCCTGAGTGGAAAAATATCCCACTGCTCAATGCCTTTGCCGCCCAGAGCTTTATTGCCCTGCCCCTGCCGGTGACCGAGGACCGCTCACTGGCCCTGCTGGCCATTGGCACCGACTCGCTGCCCGAATTTACCACTGAGGATCGTCAGTCTTATGCCCGGCTGATCCGGCAGGTTACCATCAGCCTGCAGAACCTGGAACTGCTGACGGAGACCCGCCGCCGCCTCAACGAAATGAACCTGCTGCTCGATTTCAGCCGCAAGTTGGGCTCTCTCGACCCCGCCAGCATCCTCAAAGCCCTGCTGGAGAACGCCCGCGAAGCCATTCCGGTGGGCACGGCTGGCTGGGTGGGGCTGCTCAACAAAGAAGGCCAGTTGGAACCGCTGGCCGCCAGTGGTTATGCCGATTCAGATGCACTGCTGGAAATGCGCTTCCCGCTGGAGGTCTCTGGGCGCAGCCTGCCGGTCAGCGCCTTCCGCGCCAATCAGCCGCTGCGGATTGGTGAATTGAACTTTGTCCAGGAATACACCCTCTCGTCCGATGACCTGCTGCGCTATCGCCGCGCCACCGGCGGCGGCTTGCCCATTGCTGCCCTGGCGACCCCCATTGGCCTGGGCGAACATGCCCTGGGTGTGCTGGTTCTGGAAAACTTCACCACCCCCGACGCCTTCATCCCCGAAGACGAGGGTGTGACCCAGTCCCTCTCCCAGCAGGCTGCCCTGGCGTTGGATAATGCCCGCCTGCTGCAATCTGCCGAGCAGCGCGCCGCCCAGCTTCAGGCGCTCACCGAAGTTGCGGGCACCATTACTTCCAGCCTGCAAACCAACGATTTGATTGCTTCCCTGCTCGACCAGTTGGGCGCCGTCATCCCCTATAACACCGCCACACTCTGGCTACGCTCTGGCTCCGATGTGACCGTTGCGGCTGCCAGCGGCTTTGCCGATAACGAAAGCCGCCTGGGCCTCTCGGCTCGCGTGGAAGACAGCCTGCTCTTCCAATCCATGATTGCCACCGCACAGCCCATTTCCGTGCCCGATGTGCGTGAAGATGTCCGCTTCCCCAGCCTGTTGGAACCCGATCACTTCTCCTGGCTGGGTATTCCCCTGTTAGCCAAAGGTCAGGTCATTGGCCTGATTGCCCTCGAGAAAACCGAACCCGGCTTCTACACCCCCGAACATATCCAGGGCGCCACCACCTTTGCCGGTCAGGCCGCAGTTGGCCTGGAAAACGCCCGCCTGTTTGAAGAATCCGTCCGCCGCGCCGGCGAACTGGACCAGCGTTCACAGCGTCTGGCGCTGCTCAACCGGCTCTCCAGCGAACTGGGCGCCTCACTGGATGTCGACTACATCCTCAAGATCACCTGCCAGCAGCTGCTCAGCGCCATGGGCGCTAACCGTGTGGGCGCGGTGATGCTGGGCGATGGCGGGCGGCTCACCCTCCAGGTTGAGGTTCCGGGCGCTGGCGAACGCCTGCCGCGGCAGCTGCCTGCCACCCCGCTCTTCACCCGCCTGATCGAATCTCAGGGCCTCTTCTCCACCGCCGATGCCGCCGCCGAAGCCGACCTGCTGCCCATTTACGAAACCTATTTGAGCCAACGGCATACCCGCTCACTCCTCATCGTACCCCTGATGACCGGCTCCACCCTGCACGGCTGGCTGCTGGTCCAATCGGTTGAAGTCTATCGTTACAGCCTGCCCGAACTGGAACTGGCCCGCACCATCAGCAACCAGGCCGCCATTGCCATCCAGAATGCCCGTCTCTTCCTCGAGACCACCCGCCTCAAGGAAGACCTGGAGCGCCGCGTTGAAGAACGTACGGCTGAACTCAGCCGAGAGCACCGCAATTCGCAAACGCTGCTGAAAATCAGCACCGAGCTTTCGGCCAGCCTTGACCTGGATCAGGTGCTGGTGCGCACGCTGTCTGTCCTCAACGAGTCCATTAGCGCCGAGCAAAGCCTGATTGTGCTGACCGCCCGACCCCAAAAATATTCTGCGGGCGAATCCCTGGTGGATGTTGCCGCCCTGACAAGCGATTCCCCCGAACAACAGGTGGCCAAGTGGGTCGTCAAGCGCCGCTCTGCCGCCGTTATTGATGACATTGCCACCGATGCCCGCTGGCAGTTCCCGGCGGATCACCCGTTTGCTTATAAGAGCGCGCTGGCAATTCCTCTCACCCTGGGCGAAGATGTACTCGGCGCGTTGATGATTTTCCACCGCCAGGGTAGCTTCTTCATCCTGGAGCAAATTGGCCTCCTCGAAGCGGCTGTCCGCCAGATCAGCATTGCCCTCAACAATGCCGAACTCTTCAACCTGATCCGAGATCAGTCGGAAAACCTGGGCGGTATGCTGCGCGAGCAGCAAATGGAAGCCAGCCGTTCCCGCAGCATCCTCGAAGCTGTGGCGGATGGTGTGGTGGTCACCGATGCCAGCGGCGCCGTCACGCTCTTCAACCCCTCGGCGGAACGCATTTTGGACCTCAAAGCCGATGATGTTTTGAAGCGCCCGCTCTCTCAATTTGTGGGCCTGTTTGGACATGCCGCCGGTGCTTGGTTTGCCACCATTCGCACCTGGTCGCAAAACCCCGCCACCTACCAGCCCGGTGATATTTACTCTGAGCAGATGGACCTGGATAATGGCCGAGTTGTATCCGTCAACCTGGCTCCAGTATTCTGGCGCTCGCAGCTTCTGGGCACCGTCTCAACCTTCCGCGATATCACGCATGAAGTTCAGGTGGACCGCTTGAAGTCTGAGTTTGTCGCCAACGTCAGCCATGAACTGCGCACTCCCATGACCTCCATCAAGGGCTATGTTGAAATTATGCTCATGGGCGCCACCGGCGAACTGAACGCCCAGCAAAAGCACTTCCTCCAGGTGGTCAAAGGCAGCACTGAACGCCTGACCATTCTGATTAACGACCTGCTCGATCTCTCCCGCGTTGAAACCGGCCGCGTCACCCTGGCAATGCAGTCTCTTGATCTGAACACGATTGCCCGCATGGTGGTGGACGAAATGCAGGCCCGCTCCGAGAGCGAAAACCGCCCCATGACCTTCACGCTGGATATTCCTGCCGACCTGCCGCCCGTGCTGGGCGATGCTGAACGCGTTCAGCAAATCCTGGCCAACCTGGTGCGCAACGGCTATATCTACACCCCGCCCGGTGGCGAGGTTCAAATCCATATGAAAGCGCTGGATGGCGAGGTTCAGGTGGATGTGGTGGACAACGGCATTGGCATTTTGTCCGAAAACCAGCACCGCATCTTTGAACGCTTCTATCGCGGCGACGATCCGCTTGTGCTGGCTTCGGCTGGCACCGGCCTGGGGCTGGCAATGGCCAAGACCCTGGTCGAAATGCACCACGGACGCATCTGGTTCGCCAGTGCGGGCGTCAGTGGCGAAGGCAGTGTATTCTCCTTTACGCTGCCGGTTTATGCTCAAGAGGAGGCTTAGGGACTTCTGGATGGCTAAAATATTGATTGCTGAAGACGAGAAAGATATCCGCGACCTGATCACTTTTGTGCTCACTTTCGCGGGGCATCAGGTCACGGCGGCTGCCAATGGCGAAGAAGCCTGGCTGGCTGCCCCCACCGTGATGCCAGACCTGATTATGATGGACGTGCGGATGCCGCGCATGACGGGCTATGAGGCCTGTGAGAAGATGAAGGCAGACCCGCGCGTGGCGCACATTCCGGTCGTCTTTCTCTCTGCTAAAGGGCAGGAATCCGAGATTCAAACGGGGCTCAGTCTGGGCGCCACCGAATACCTGCTCAAACCCTTTGCACCCGATGATCTGACCCGCCGGGTGTCTGAATTACTGGCCAAGTACAGCAAATAATCACACGAGGATAACAGGAATTCTGGCATGAGCGTCATCGTTTTGAATGGTTCCGACATGGTGCATTACGAGGTGCTGGGGCGCGGTCGCCCTCTCATCTTCCTGCACGGCTGGGTCGGTTCCTGGCGCTACTGGATTCCCTCGATGCAGGCCGCATCCATCAGCTTCCGCACCTATGCGCTGGACCTGTGGGGCTACGGCGATACCACTAAGAACCACCGTTACTCATTGGCCGACCAATCGCAGTTGTTGGATGGCTTTATGGACTACATGGGTATTGGCCGGGTGGCGCTGGTGGGGCACGGCCTGGGCGCTTTGGTAGCAGTCTATTATGCCCTGACCCATGCCGATATTGTGGACCGGGTGATGGCCGTCAGCTACCCCATGGATGAGAGTATGGTCAACCCGCGCATCCGCACCAGCCCGCCCGCTGACCTGGCGGCCTGGCTGCTGGGCAAGACGCCGCTGACCGAACCTGTGCTGACCGATGCCCCTAAAGCCGATGGGCAGGCCATTCAGGCTTCAATGGAAGATTATTCAGCCAATGGCTTGAAAGACATCTTTAAAACGCTGGGTACCGCCTGTCTGTTTGTCAATGGCGAAAATGACCCTGCAGTGCAGCCACCGCGCACCGAGCAAATGGCCGAAATGTCAGAACAAACCCACGCGGTCCTGTTTGAGCAGAGCGGGCACTTCCCCATGCTGGATGAAAGCAGCCAATTCAGCCGCCTGTTGATGGATTTTCTGGCCCTGACCTCTGGCGAAAGCCCGCGCGACTTGCAGCTCAAAGAAGAGTGGAAGCGCCGCGTACGCTGATTTTTGCCGGGTGTTTGGCTTCCGGTTATGACAAAACGCCAATCTCATCACGTCAGTTGTCCTACAATTAGCCTGCCGCCAGAATGGATGGCTGCCGGGGTGGTATAATCTCCGCGCGGCCTGTCCGCCATTCTATATTTTAGGAGCCCAACATGGGGAAAATCTCTTCCAAACAGGGGATCAGCACACTGGTTAATCATGTGGCCGAAGGCCACAACCCAATGCATGCGCATGTGACCCCCATTTTCCAAACGTCAACCTTCAGCTTCCCCGATGTTGCCACCGGGGCTTCCATCTTCAAAGGCGAAGAGCCCGGTTACGTCTATACCCGCATTGCCAATCCCAATCAGGCGCAGCTTTCCGCCAAGTTGGCCGTGCTCGAAGGCCTTGACCTGCTGCGCGCCCGCCCCGACGAAGCCGTCGAAGCTGTGGTGGATGCCCACGTCTTTGCCACCGGCATGGCAGCCGTTACCACCGCCATTCTGGCGCGTGTGCGTGGTGGCCAAACCATCATTGCCCAGAAAGCGCTTTACTCCGCTACCTATAACTTCTTGCAGGAACTGGCCCCGCGCTACGGTATCCGCGTGGTCTGGCTGGAAGACGATCTGAGCCTGCCGCGCTGGGAAGAAGCCTTTGCGGCCAACCCCGATGCTGTGCTGGCCTATGCCGAAACCCCTGCCAACCCCACCATGGCAGTTGTGGACCTGGCTGCCCTTTCTGAACTGGCGCACCGCCACAATGCCTGGGTGATGGTGGATAACACCTTTGCCACGCCCTACTGCCAGCGCCCCCTTACCCTTGGCGTGGATGTCAGCATCCACTCCACCACCAAATACCTCTCCGGTCATGGCGTTGTGGTCGGTGGTGCGGTTATCAGTCGCCATGTCAACTGGGTGCGCGGTGAACTCTTTTCGGTGATGAAAATCCTGGGCGGCACCCCCAGCCCCATGGACTGCTGGCTGACCAGTATTGGCCTCAAAACCTTTGAGCTGCGCATGCAGAAGCACTGCGAAAACGCCATGCAGGTGGCGCAGTGGCTCGAAGCCCAGCCCCAGATTGCCCGTGTCTTCTTCCCGGGCCTGCCCAGCCACCCGGACTACGCCATTGCCAAAAAGCAAATGCTGTCCTTTGGCGGCATGATCTCCTTTGAACTCAAGGGCGGTCTGGCTGCCGGTGAATCGATGATGAACCGTGTCCAGCTTGCCACCCTGGCGGTCAGCCTGGGTAATGTGGATACGCTCATCCAGCACCCTGCCAGCATGACGCATGCCGCCATGCCCGCCGCAGCCCGCCTGGCGGCTGGCATCACCGATGGTCTGGTGCGCCTCTCCGTCGGCGTTGAAAACGTCGAAGACATCATCGCCGATCTTGCCCAGGCGTTGGCCTGACCCGTCTCTGAACGCTTTGCTGGCGCGCGAACTCGCACGCCAGACCAAACCAAAACTCGCACTCCAGAGAATCTCCCCATCCCCCTCTGGAGTGCGAGCTTTAGCTCATTGCTATGGCAGGCTAAAATGCCGGGGTGATTACATCCGGCTGCGCAGCAGCTCTGTTGTGGCCCGGGTATTATTTTCCAGGTCAATAAACAGATAGACCGCCTCGCCAAACGCGTACAGCGTCAGCGCAGAGATCAACCCGCCCAGCAGAATCCCCAGCCCGGCAGCAATCCCAATCCCAATGCCCGCGCCTGCCGGCAGTTGGGTGCCATATTGCTCCAGCAGTTGGCTGGACAGCCCTCCCGCCAGGGCAAAGCTCAGGCAACTGCCCACCGAACCAATCACCGTCAGAATGGCGCTAATGATGCCCAGGATTTTATACATCGAGCCAATAAACCGCAAGATCTTAAACCGTTTTTCCATGATATTTTCTCCTTCTGACATCATTATAGTGGGAATCACCCAATGAGGTATAATCAAAGCGGCATGTTGTTTGACAATTTCATTTGATCAAGGAGCATTATGACCCGGCCAACCATTTCGATTATCGCCCCTGTGTACAATGAGCATGAATCACTGCCCGAGCTCATCCGCCGTGTACACGAAGTGATGGACCCCAGCGGGGAAACCTGGGAACTGGTCCTGGTGGATGACGGTTCCAGTGACGGTTCAACCGATATTATCCGTACTCTGGCTGAACAGGATAAACTGGTTCGCCCGGTGATTTTTGCACGCAACTTCGGGCATCAAATTGCCGTCACCGCCGGCATGGATTACAGCCGCGGCGACGCGGTCATTGTCATTGATGCCGACCTGCAGGACCCGCCCGAGGTGATGCTGGAAATGATTGCCAAATGGCGTGAAGGCTACGAAGTGGTCTATGCCGTGCGCGCCGAACGCGAAGGCGAAACCTGGTTCAAGAAATTCACCGCTGCCACCTTCTACCGCCTGATCTACAAGATTACCGATGTCAAAATCCCGCTGGATACCGGCGACTTTCGCCTGCTTGACCGCAAGGTGGTCAATGTGATGGGTCAGATGCGTGAGCATCACCGCTTCTTGCGCGGTATGTCCTCGTGGATTGGCTTCAAGCAGATTGGTGTCAGCTACCGCCGCGCCGCCCGTTTTGCTGGCGAGACCAAATACCCGTTCAAGAAAATGCTCAAGCTGGCCATGAACGCCATCACCAGCTTCTCCTATGTGCCGCTGCAGGCCGCTTCCATTCTGGGCTTTATCTGCGCCGGCATCAGCCTGATCACCATTCCAGTTGTCATCATCGCCCGTGCGGCTGGGTCTGAGGCGTTTTTCGGCCAGGCTTCCACGCTGCTGGCGGTATTGTTCCTTGGCGGTGTGCAACTAATCTCGCTGGGTATCCTCGGCGAGTACATTGGCCGCATTTATGACGAAGTTAAAGGCCGCCCGCTCTATGTGGTGCGCCAGGCCCCCGATAAAGACGAAAAATAACTCAGGAGATTGGACATGACTAAAATTGATTTAACCGTACTGCCCGAACGCCGTGAGCGCGCCATTCAGCGGGCCCGTGAACGCAACATCATCATCCCCACCTTCGCCGAAATGGTCAACCCTGCCCTGATCCCGGCGGGCATTCAGGCTGAATTGCGTAACATCGGTCTGTGGGATATTCATCCCCGCAACCTGTTTCGCATCAGCTGGCATAACCAACCCCAGCCCAGCGGCGGCGGTTTCGGCGGCGTCAATTATGTTGAGCTGCCCTCCAGCCTGACCGGCACCAAGGCCCGCATTGTAGCTCTGGTGGGCAAGTGGTTCCCCACCGGCGCCCACAAAGTTGGCGCGGCTTTTGGCTGTTTGGCCCCCCGGCTGGTTACCGGCCAGTTTGACCCCACCACTCAGAAAGCCGTCTGGCCCTCCACTGGCAACTACTGCCGCGGCGGCGCCTATGACTCGGCCCTGCTGGCCTGCGATTCGATCGCCATCCTGCCCGAAGGCATGAGCCGCGAGCGCTTTGACTGGCTCAAGAAAGTTGCTGGCGAAGTCATCGCCACCCCCGGTAGCGAATCTAACGTCAAAGAAATTTTTGATAAGTGCTGGGAACTGCGCGGTTCCGGTCAGGATCTGATGATCTTCAACCAGTTTGAAGAGTTTGGCAATTACCTCTGGCACTATACCGTCACCGGGCACGCCATGGAAGAAGCCCTGCAGGCTGTGATGCGCCCCGGCGATACCTACCGCGGCGTAGCGCTGACCACCGGCTCGGCGGGCACCATCGCCGTTGGCGATTATCTCAAAGAACGCTTCCCCACCAGTAAGATTGTGGCTTCTGAAGCGCTGCAGTGCCCCACCTTGCTGCGCAACGGCTACGGCGCCCACCGCATTGAAGGCATTGGCGACAAGCACGTGCCCTGGGTCCACAATGTCCGCAACACCGACATGGTGGTAGCCATTGACGATGACGCCGTGGTAGCCATTGCCCGCCTTTTCAACGAGCCCGCCGGGCGCGCTTACCTGCTGCACATGGGCGTCCCTGCCGAAACAGTCAATCAACTGGGCTTGCTGGGCTTCTCTGGCATTGCCAATGTTCTCTCGGCTATCAAGTTTGCTAAATACTACGAACTGGGCGAAACCGATGTGGTCCTCACGGTCCTGACCGACTCGATGGAGCTTTACCACAGCCGGATTGAAGAAATGCACGCTGAATTTGGCGCCTACACCGAACTGAACGCCGCCGCCGATTTTGCCCGTCACCTGCTGGGCGTGACCACCGACAACCTGCTGGAACTCTCCTATGCAGAACGCCGCCGGGTGCACGACCTCAAGTACTACACCTGGGTGGAGCAGCAGGGCAAGACCTACGAGGAGATTCTGGCGCAGTGGTACGATCCCACCTACTGGACCGACCTGCATGGTCAGGCGGCCGAAATTGACGCCCTGATTACTGACTTCAACGAGCGCGTTGGGCTGATCCAAAAGTACCGCTAACCGCCATGGATGCCTGGCCTCCATCCACTGCATTGATCCTGGTCGGGGTGATGCCCTCACCGCGTGACCTGGAGATTGCGCGGGTGCTGGGCTGGTACCGCATTCCCCTGCGTACCGCCCCCAAGGTGGTGGCAGTGGATTATCTGGCGTTTTATCAAACCGCAGCGTTTGGCGAAGACCACGGCGCGCGGATTGAGTGTGTGTCCCCTGTGCGCGGCCACGAACTGACCACCCGCGCCGAGCTGCTGCGCGCTGAGCCCGACCATCCCCGCGCCCACGAGGAATATTACAAACTCTTGCTTGGGCCGCTGCAAACCCTGCCGCGGCCCATCACCTCGGGCGCCTGGCGGCGGCTCACCTTCCTCTACACCACCGGCGAACTGCTCCAAGCGGCGCAAACCCTGGATGATCTGGTGGTGCGCTCCGATGAACGCGCCCTGCTCTGGGCCTACCTGCGCGAACGCGCCGCCCAGGCGGGCCAATATCACGCCGCAGACCTGCCCGAACTGCCCCTTGACCCCGCCATCCTGCTCATGCTGGGCGGTTTGGGAGATGTTGGAGAGCCTGGCGAATGATCGCGCCAGGCGGTTAACCTCTGGTTCTTCCGTAGGGGCGGACCTGCGTGTCCGCCCGGAAAACCACTCAGGAGCCTCACTTCAGATCGCTTCTAAATTCATTCAGAGAGGTGTAATATGCGCAAATTACTTATCCGCAATGGCACCCTGGTCACCGCGGCCGAACTCTACCCGGCCGATATTCTGGTGATTGGCGAGCAGATTGCCGCCATTGGGCAAAACCTGCCCGCCGACGACGCCGAGGTGGTGGATGCCGCCGGCAAGCTGATCCTCCCCGGCGGGGTGGATGTGCACACCCACTTCGATTTACCCATGTTCGACACCGTCTCATCTGATGATCACTACACCGGGCACAAGGCCGCCGCTTTTGGCGGCACCACCACCGTGATTGATTTCGTCTCACAGGATTTCCCCTCGCTTTCAGACAGCATCGCCGCCTGGCACGCCAAAGCCGACCCCAAAGCCGCCGTGGACTTTGGCTTCCACATGAACATCACCCACCTGGACGCGGCGATTGAGGCTGAAATGGCAGACCTGCCCGGTCTGGGCATTACCAGCGTCAAGGTCTTCACCGCCTATAATAACCGTCTGCGCCTGTCTGATGGCGATATTTTCCGTGTGCTGCGGCTGGGCGCCCAGCACGGCCTTTTGACTCTGATGCACGCCGAAAATGGCGACGTGATTGATCTGCTGACTGCCGAAGCGTTGGCTGCCGGTTACACCGCTCCCGAATGGCATGCCTACACCCGCCCCAGTTGGGGCGCCGTAGAAGCCAGCCTGCGCGGCGCCGCGCTTGCCGCCCAGGCCGATGCCCCGCTTTACATCGTTCACATGAACACCGGCGGCGAGGTGGATATGCTCCAATATGCCCGCCAGAAGGGCCTGCCTGTAATGGGCGAGACCTGCCCGCAGTACCTCTTCTTTACCGTCAATGATTTGCGCCGCCCCGATGGCGCCAAATGGGTTTGCTCGCCGCCCATGCGCACCTCAATGGATAATACCCGCCTCTGGCAAGGCCTGATGGATGGCACCATCCAGGTCATTGCCACCGACCACTGCCCCTTCTTCTTTGATGGCACCCAACCCATCACCTACGAAGGGCAGCCCATCGCCATCCCTGGCAAGGAACTCGGCCAGAGCGACTTTACCAAAATCCCCAACGGCCTGCCCGGTGTGGGCGACCGCCTGCCCGTCCTCTGGACGCATGGCGTGCTGCGTTCCCGCCTGACCCCCAGCCAGTTTGTGGCGCTCAACTGCACCAACCCCGCCCGCATCTTTGGCCTCTACCCCCGCAAGGGCTCCCTGCTCCCCGGCGCCGATGCCGATATCGTCATCTGGGACCCCGCTCTGACCACCCTCTATGGCGTGGCACAGGCCCAGCATCGCACCGATTACAACCTCTATGAGGGCTGGGAACTGACCGGCATGCCCGCCCAGGTCTATCTGCGCGGCCAACTGATTGTGGATGGCAGCCGCTGGCTTGGCGCAGCCGGGCGCGGGCACTTTGTGCCTCGCGGCGTCCCCGAAATCATTTAACCCGGGTAAAATTTACACATGCTTGTCCTGCTGCCGGCATTGCTGCTGATTGTCCTGGGATTTGTCCTGCTGGTCATCCAGCGGATGCGCCCTAACTTCGGCTATGCCTGGCTGGGCGCCTCGGCTTCAACCCTCATCGTCTGGGGGCTGATGCTTTACCTGCGCTTTCGGCTGCCCTCAGAACTGGTGATTGAAAACTGGCGCGCCTTTTCAGCCCTGGGCAGCGATTCACTGGTCTTCCAGGTGGATTACATTTCCTGGCCTTATGCCCTGGCGCTCAGCACTCTGATTGCCGCAGTAGTCATCAGCTCGCCTGCCCGCCTGGATGCGGGTGGTTCCCTGCCATCCTGGGACCGCGGTCTGATGCTGGTAGGCATGGGTCTGCTGGCGGTTTTTGCCGCCAGCCCGCTGGCACTGGTTTTGATGTGGACCGCCATTGACGTTGTAGAACTGCTGGCGCTGCTGGGCACCGCCTCCGGCGACCGCCTGGAGCGCTCTGCCGTGACTTCTTTTGCATTCCGGGTCACCGGCACGCTGCTGGTGCTGCTGGCTGTGCTGCAGGGCGGTCCCGGCGCAACCTTTAATTTTATCTCCCACAGCCAGCATTTGAGCCTGCTGCTTGTCCTCGGCGCTGGGCTGCGCCTGGGCGTTTTACCGCTCAATGTTCCCTATGCCAGCGAACCCGTTTTACGCCGTGGCATTGGCACCCTGCTGCGCATGGTTGCCGCGGCTTCCAGCCTGGTGCTGCTGGCCCGCCTGCCCGAAAATGCCGTTCCTGCGGCCTGGGTGCCCTGGCTGCTGATCCTGGCAGTTCTGGCGGCGCTCTACGGCGCCGGGCGGTGGGCCGCCGCCAAAGACGCCCTCAGTGGGCGCCCTTACTGGCTGGTGGCCATGGCTGCGCTGGCGATTGGCTGTGTGGCTCAAGGGCAGCCCTCGGCCAGCCTGGCGTGGGGTGTGGCTATGATTTTGCCCGGCTCGGTGCTTTTCCTCTTCTCGGCGCGCTCTACCGGGCTGCTGGCGCTGCCCGCTCTGGGTCTGATTGGCCTGCTGGGCCTGCCCTTCACCCCGGCTGCGGGCGGCTGGGTGGGATTGCTGGGCAGTCCCATCAATGGCAACGGGCTGCTCTTCCTGGTTGCCCAGGCGCTGCTCGCCATTGGCTACATCCGCCATGCTCTGGCTCCCGCGCGGCCCTGGTCCGAACTGGAAACCTGGGCCCGGGCAGTTTACCCGCTGGGTCTGGCGCTGCTGATTGTGGCCGATATTCTGATTGGCATCTGGGGCGGTCCGGGTTTTCGCACCCTGGGCATCTGGTGGGCAGCGGTTATTTCCACCGCCTTCATCGGATTTTTGGTCATTGGCGGCCGTTTGCTGCGGCCCGCTGCGCGCGTTGGCTGGCTGGTCACCCTGGGGCAGCGGGTGGTCAATTTTCTATCCAAAATCATCAGCCTCACCTGGTTTTACCGCCTGCTGGAATGGTTCTACGCCCGGCTGGGGCAGGTGGTGCGCTTTTTGAGCCTGATCTTTGAAGGCGATGGCGGTGTGCTCTGGACCCTCGTGTTCCTGGCCCTGGTGATTACATTGATCCGCAGTCAGGTCACGCCATAATGGAAACACTGCTTTCGATCATTGCACTTATTTTACTACTGGGCGCCTCCTGGGTGCTGCTGCTCAGCCATCACTGGCGCTGGAGCATCGTGGCTTTGGCGCTGCAGTATGTGGCTGTTTTTCTGCTGGTGCGGCAGGTCTGGCCGTTGGGTTTGTCGGCCGTCAAGCTGGTTGCCGGCTGGATGGCTGGCGCAGTCCTGACTGCCTCGCGCCCCGAGACCGGCCTGGAAGAAGATACCACCAGCTGGGCAACCCGCATCTTCCGCACCGTGGCAGCCCTGCTCTTCTGGCTGATGGCTTTTGCCTTGGCGCCGGCCCTCAAAGAAATTTTTGGCGTCTCCGAAATCTTCCGCTTTGGCAGCCTGGCGTTGGTGGGCATGGGCCTGCTGCAAATGGGGGTCAGTACCCGCCCGCTGCGGATTATTCTGGGCCTGCTGACCACCCTGGCCGGGTTTGAACTGCTGTATGCCGCAGTTGAAGATTCGATTATGGTTGCCGGGTTGCTGGCTGCGCTCAATCTCGGCCTGGCCCTGGCGGGTGCTTACTTCCTGTCCCTCAACACACCAGAGGAGTCCGCATGAGTGCCCCGCTGATCTGGATCGTCATCCCGTTGGTTCTGACCGGATTGCTCTGGCTGCTGCACCGGCAGCCAAAGCGCGCCGCCCTTGCAATGCTGATCATCTGCCTTGTGCTGGTGATTCTGGCGGCAGCCTTACCGATTGGCTCCTTCATTAAAATAGGTCGTACTACCTTTGAACTGCCCACCATACTCACCCTGTTTGGCCGCCGCCTCGTTTTAGAGGCCTCGGACCGCATCTGGCTGATGCTGGTTTATGGCCTGGGCGCGGCCTGGTCGCTGGGCATTGTGCAGTCTCGCGTGCACCGCTCTTTTACCCCACTTTCACTGTTGATGATTGTGCTGCTGGTCGCCGCGCGGGCGGTGGAGCCGTTTCTTTATGCCGCCCTGCTGGTAGCCGTGGCGGTGCTTGCCAGCCTGCCGTTGATGCTGCCGCCGGATGCCCGTCCGGGGCGCGGCATCATGCGCTACTTGATCTTTCAGACGCTGGCTGTCCCCTTCATTTTGCTGGCGGGCTGGGCCGCATCCGTGGTAGATGCCAACCCCTCCAATGAGGTTTTGCGGCTGGTTGCCAGCGCCTCGCTGGGGTTGGGGCTGGCCTTCTGGCTGGCGGTCTTCCCGTTTTATTCCTGGGTGCCCCTGCTCGCCGGTGAAGCCCACCCCTTTGCCGCAGGTTTTGTGCTCAGCCTGCTGCCCACCACCGCACTCTTCCTTGGCCTCGATTTTTTGAACGGCTTTGGCTGGCTGCGCAATTCCGAAATTATCCTTACCGCCCTGCGCCTTGTCGGCGTGTTGATGGTGGTCACGGGCGGCATCTGGGCTGCTTTCCAGGAAGACCTGACCCGTCTGTTCGGTTATGCCATCATCGTGGATCTGGGCGCGGCGCTGCTTTCCATCAGTCTGCGCAGTGATATTGGCCTGACCATTTTCGCCGCCGGACTGATCCCCCGTCTGCTCTCGCTGTTCATCTGGGCGCTGGCGCTGGCTTTCCTGCGTGTCCGTCAGATTCCGCTGACCTTCGCCGGAGTGACTGGTTTGGGGCGCCGTCTGCCGATTTTGTCTGCTGCGTTGGTGCTGGCTTGCCTCTCCCTGGGCGGGCTGCCGCTGCTGGCGGTCTTCCCGGCGCGTCAGGCCCTGCTGGTGGAACTGGCATCTCAATCGTCCATTGCGGCGGCCTGGGCGCTGGCTGGCAGCTTTGGCCTGCTGCTGGCTGGCTTCCGGCTGCTGAATGTGCTGCTCAAACGCACTGAACCCGGCTGGCAGGTAACCGAAAACCTGTCCGAAGGCTTGCTGCTCTCTGCTGGTATAATCATTCTTCTACTGATTGGTATTTTCCCCGGCGGCATCCTGGGCAGCCTGCCCGATACCCTGCCGCTGGCTTTCCCCAACCTGCCCTGAGGATTGTTTTTTCTGGAGGAACGCATGGATATAGAGCAATTTGTTGCCCGTCTGGAATGGCTGGAAGATGAGCGCCGTAAAGATAAACTGACCATTTCCACCCTGCAGGAGCGCCTGGCTTCCCTTGAGTCATCACTTCCCGGCATGGTGCAGCAAATTAAAGACCTGACGGGTGATCTGGCCCGCCTGACGGCCTCTCTGGCCCGCATTGACCAGGTGGAAAGCGCAATTGCCCAGGTGCGCGTCGAATTTTCCCGCGCCCTCGATACTTCTGAACGCACTCGCGCCGAGCATGATCGCGAAGTGGACCGTGCGCGCCAGGCGGATATGGATGTGGTCAATAAATCGTTTGCCGAACTGCGCAAGAGCATCGAATCAATTGGCGAACTGCGCCGCGGGCTGCAGTCCCGCACCGAAGAAGACTTCCGCCTCTCCCGCCTGATTGAAGAGCTGGAGCAGAAGGTCACCCAGACCCGTCGCTCTGACGATGAATATCGCCATGCCCAAAAATTGATTGAGGATGGGCAGCGTCAAGAGGCCAAACGAGTCACCGACCTGCAGGGCGAAGTAGCCGCTATTCGCAAACGCATGGAAGAACAGCGCGGCAAGCTGGATGTGACGGTGGATACCCTGCGCAAGGTGGAAACCCGTCTGGCAGACTTCCAGACCACAGAGGGTGAACGCCGCCAGGCCCAGGTGGCCTTCATCGAAAAACAAAATATGTTGAACGTGGATCGTGATCGCACCTGGAAGGAATGGCAGACCCGTTTTGAGCAAATCGACTCCGTTTCCACTAATCTGGATACGCAGTTGCAGTCTCTCGATGCCACCCACCGCGCCATCAAGCGTGCCCAGGAAGGCTTTGAAGAAATCACGCAGCGCTTTGAGCGCCGCATCAACGAAATTACCGAGATGCAGCGCCTCAGCGAAGACCGTTTCCGCCAGGAGTGGGTGGGGTTCCGTGCAGATGATCAAAAACGTTGGACTAACTACACCCTCTCCCAGGAAGAGCAGCAGCGTGAGGCCGGGCGCCAGTACGACAAGCTGGTTGAGCGCATGACCCTGATTGAAGAATCAACCCACGAATTGAACGACGCCCTGACCCAGAACGCCGAACAGACCCTCAAACGCCTGCAGGGGTTGATGGCCCTGTCTCGTGAGTGGCTGGAAATGCAGGAACAAAACGGTAACTCGCTGCGGAGCTAGGCACCAGCCATGCATGTGATTGGCACTGCCGGACATGTAGATCATGGCAAATCAACGCTGATTGCCGCGCTGACCGGCACCCACCCTGACCGTCTCAAAGAAGAACGCGAACGCGAGATGACCATTGAGCTGGGTTTTGCCTGGCTCACCCTGCCTGGCGATGAGACGATAGGCATTGTGGACGTTCCCGGCCACCGTGATTTTATCGAAAACATGCTCGCCGGGGTTGGCGGCATTGATGCCGCTCTATTTGTCGTTGCCGCCGATGAGGGCGTGATGCCCCAGACCCGCGAGCATCTGGCAATTCTCGACCTGCTGCAAATCCCCGGCGGCGTCATCGCCCTGACCAAGACTGACCTGGCGCCTGATCCTGACTGGCTGGATCTGGTGGAACTGGATGTGCATCAGGCGGTCAGCCAGACCGTTCTGGCAAAGGCCCCCATTTGCCGGGTTTCAGCGCGCACCGGTGCCGGTCTGGCAGAGCTGAAGCAGGCGCTGGCAGACTGTCTGCGTGCCCGCCCCCCGCGCCCCGACCTGGGGCGCCCGCGCCTGCCCATTGACCGTATTTTTACCATGTCCGGCTTTGGCACCGTGGTCACTGGCACCCTCACCGATGGCACTCTGCGCCTGGGGGATGAGGTGGAGGTGCTGCCATCCGGGCGGCGCGGCCGCATCCGCACCCTGCAAACCCACCGCCAGAAGCAGCAATCTGCCCAGCCGGGCAGCCGCACAGCGGTCAATCTCACTGGCCTTGAGGTGGATGAAATTCAGCGTGGCAATGTCCTGGCGCTGCCAGGACACTACCGCACCACCCAGCGGGTGGACCTGCATTTTCGCCTCCTGCCCGATGCTGCCGGCCCGTTGACCCACTCCACCGAAGTGAAATTTTTTGTCGGCGCTTCCGAGGTGGTGGCTCGGGCGCGCCTGCTGGGGAGCGAATCCCTCAATCCCGGCGAATCGGGCTGGCTGCAGTTGGAACTGCGTGACCCTGTAGTGACGGTGCGCGGTGATCGTTACATTCTGCGCCGTCCGTCCCCTTCCGAAACCCTGGGCGGCGGTGTGGTGGTAGATGCTCAACCGGCCAAACGTCACCGTCGTTTTGACGCTGCCGTGCTGGAGCACCTTGAAGCGCTGCTGCAGGGTGCCCCAACGGACCTGCTCTTCCGTTCGATTTTGGCCTTAGGTATTTGCACCCCGTCACAGGCTGCCGCCCATGCCCGTCTGTCGGCAGAAGCTGCCGCTGCAGCCCTGGATGAACTGTACCAGTCCGGCGAAGTTATCCATCTGGATGGGGAAGGCGCCACAGCACTGCTGGCGGCGCGCCCGCGCTGGCAGGCGCTCACCGATCAGGCGCAGTCTGAGCTGACCGCGTTTCACCGCAGCTACCCGCTGCGTGCTGGCACCCCGCGTGAGGCCCTTAAAAGCCGTCTCAAGCTGGAGCAGCGCCCCTTCCAGGCCGCCCTGCGTCACTGGATTGCCGCCGCTCTGTTCGTAGAAACCGGCCCGCTGCTGGCCTTAGCCAATTTTAGCGTTCAGCTAAACCCCGCACAGCAGACCCAGGTCAAGGCTTTGCTGGCGCGCTTTGCCGCTGCACCGTACACCCCCCCTTCAATCAAAGAGTGCCTTGCTGAACTGGGCGAAGACCTTTACGCCGCGGTGGTTGAGCAAGGGCTGCTGCTGCCGGTCTCCGCCGAAGTCGTTTTCCGCCCGGCAGATGTTGCCGCCATGCGCCAGTGGGTTGAAGAGCATCTGGCGGCGCATGGCACACTGGCTGCTACCGAATTTCGCGATGCCTTCAACACCAGCCGCAAATATGCCCTGGCCCTGCTGGAATATCTGGATGCGTTGGGCGTCACCGTGCGGGATGGCGACTTTCGCAAGCGCCGCAAGTAAGCATTTTCCCTGAGTCCTGCTCAGCAAGCTGACCGGATCGGTGGTCTTACTTGACTGTGTGCCAGACCGCGCTCAGTGTGCGCAGAGCCGTCACGCTGCGGGTGCCCCAGGTTTCAGGCGCAATATGAAACCCATCATCCCGGTTGGGGTCCATCCCGTGGTACGGCAGCGGCTGGGCCGCTGACCAGAAATTCCACAGCGGGATGTCATACGCATAAGCCAGCCGGGCCGTGGTCAAGTTGATGCTGTGATCCCCCTCTACATTATCCGCTTTGGTTGCCAGAATGGGCAGGGTGCCGCGTTCAATAAAGAACTCAATAATCTGGCGCATATACTGCTCGTAATGCTCGGGCGTCCGTCCTTCCCACCACACCTCCAGGCTGATGATGACAATGCTGGGTCGGTTGATGCGATATTCACACTCAATCGGGGTTTCGCCGGCTTCGCACAGGTCTGGGTCCGCCCAGATGGGCGAGAGCACCGCCGCCGCGTTGAAGCCGCCATTCACCGCCACCCCATCACGGCCAAAAGACCCGGCAAACTGCCGGATTGTCTCTTGAATATCGGGTTCACCGTCAAACCGGTCGTAATACATCGGCTGGTCATAAATCCCCATCAAAACCTCGCTGATGCTCTGGCAGTCGCCTACCTTTGAGAATGCCAGCGGGTTGTTGCCCAGCGCCAGCCCAGTCTGATAGATTTCAATGGCCCGGACGCTCACCCGCGGCACAATCGGCCAATTTTGCCAGTCTTCAGGGGGCTGCCGCAGGTCAGGCGTGGGGGTGAAGACCGGCAGCGCCGTTGCCGTAGCCGGTCGGGCGGTCTGAGTCTCGGTTGACGCTGGCAGGGTAGTCTCCACTGCCGGGCGGGTAGGGATTTCAGGTGCTGGCTGGGTGGCGGTGGGCGCACCTGTTGTGCTGGTCGGTGGCAGCTCTGTGGGTGGGGTGCAGCCTGTCAACAGCATCAGGGCGCATAAAATGATAAAATAACGGTAGAAATTCCCCATGGGCTGGGTACCTCGATGGTTGGATTAAGAACGCCCGAATTTTACCACGCGCCCTAAATCCGCTGATGTCCGGACAAAAGTTCGGACATGAGTAACAAACAAGAAGCCCCGAAGAAGATAAACTTGGTTTTCCGAGACCATCTTTATCAACTCAGAGGCTTCATGGACAAGTTTATCAACAATCAAGAATTTATGGTGGAATTGTTTGACAATGCTGAACTGGCGGAACGGGCAGGAGAAATCGGGGCGGCCATTCTTGAGGCGCGCTCGTTACGCTTGACCGACATCGCCGTGAAAATGGAGGGTGAAAGCGCAGCCGGTTACAAGAGGATCCAGCGCTTCCTGGGAAAAGCAGACCCCCGGACAGCCCTGTGGCGGCTGTTTCAAGAAGATGCAGAGTTCGTGATTGGCGACCCAACCGAGATTGAGCGACCGCACGCCTGGAAAACAGAATATGTAGGCAAGCTGAAAGACGGGAAGACCAGAGGGTTCTGGGCCTTGATCTTAGCCACACCCTATCGAGGCCGGGCCATCCCGTGTGGGATGGTTACGTATTCATCGAGAACGATCGCCCAGGGCTTGGATTCGCGTAACCTCAATCATTTTCGAGCATTTGAAGGCTTGAAGGACATGTTGGGGGGACGCCCGTTGGTGTTGGATCGAGAATTCAGCTACCTGGAATTGATGCTCAACCTCTTCGAAGAGCAGATCAACTGGGTGATCCGTCTCAACTTGCGCTCCCATCCGCCCAAATTCTATGATGATGATGGCAAGGAAGTGGCCTTGACGATTTCACCCGGGGAAACCGTAGTTCTCAACCACATCTGGTACATGGGCAAGGTGTGCATGAACGTTGTCGGAACCTGGAAGAAGGGGTTGAGCGAACCAATGTGGGTGATGACCAACCTGGAAGCCAAGCGAGGCTTACAGATTTACTTTACCCGTATGAAAATTGAAGAGACTTACCGCGACTTGAAAAGCTTGCTGGGTTTGACCAAGCTCATGAATAAGCAACAAGTCTACATGGAGAAAATGGTCGGTCTTTTGTTGCTGACCTTCACCATTGGCCTGCTGGTCGGAGAAGAATTGCGTGATTTGCTTTATGGCGAGCCAATCGCAGAAGAAGAGCCAATCGAAGACTATGAGCGTATACCAGGATCGCCTTCGCTCAAAAAGGGTAAAAAATGGAAACGCTATTCTGGTTTGTTTGTGCTGCTCAAACAGAAATGGTCACTTTCTGACACACAGAGAGCGGCGGTTCTGCATGCCGCCCTGACTACCTTTCGTTGCTTGGTTTACCCAAATGTCCGAACTTTTGTCTGAACCTCAGTAAATCCGTGCTTGACAGACTCCCCACGCCTGTGTATAATACCCGCTTGCACTGCCCCGGCAGAAAACGCCGGGCGGTTGTGTGTATTATTCCCATCTTCCCCGCAGCTCGGCGGACGGTCCGCAGGGACTGTGGTGAAGCGAAGCTTGGAGAGCAAAAATGAAGTATGCAATTGTTGAAAATGGCGGCAAGCAGTATCGCGCCGTCGAAGGAGCCACGATTGACGTGGACCTCCTGCCGGTGGAAGCCGGTCAGCAGGTGGATCTGTCGGTCCTCCTGGTCGTGGATGGGGATCAGGTTGCAGTGGGTACACCCGCCGTCAAAGGCGCCCGTGTCCATGCAACGGTGGCTGCCCATGTAAAGGGTCCGAAGGTCTTCACCTTCAAATACAGCCCCAAGAAGCGTATTCGCACCAAGACCGGGCATCGCCAGCAGTACACCCGTCTGGTTATTCAATCGATTGAGATGGAGTAGTAGCGATGGCACATAAAAAAGGTGGTGGTTCCGTTCGCAACGGACGCGATAGCAATGCGCAGCGGCTCGGCGTAAAACGCTATGCCGGTCAGTATGTGCTCTCTGGCAACATCCTGGTTCGCCAGCGCGGCACCCGCATCAAACCCGGCCTGAATGTTGGCCTCGGTAAAGATGATACCCTCTTCGCGACTGCGGAAGGTGTGGTGGTCTACATCACGCTGCCCACTGGCCGCAAGCAGGTCAGTGTCATGCCGGTTGAAGTTGTTGTTGAACAACCGGCTGAGTAAGTTATTTTGCTCCAGCACCGTCTGCCCGCAATGAGCCAGACGGAAGCTGTGAGACCCCAAAGAAAGGTATTCATCTCATGAAGAAGGGCATTCACCCCAATTATTATCCGGACGCCAAGGTAACCTGCGCTTGCGGCAATACCTGGACCACCGGTTCTACCCGCAAAGAAATCCGCACCGAAGTTTGCTCGGCCTGCCATCCGTTCTTTACCGGTCAGCAGCAGCGCCTGGTGGACATTGAAGGTCAGGTTGATCGCTTCTATCGCAAACTGCAGGCTCGCCAGTCGTTCGTTGACCAGCAGCGCACCCGCGAAGAATCCCGCACTTCCCTGGCCCGCCCGGTTGCCGAACTTGAACTCGGCACCCGCCCCACCGACGCCCTCACCAAGGCTGGCCTCACCACTGTGGGTCAGATCCTGGAAAAACTCCAGGCCGGTTCCGAAGCCCTGCTGGATGTTGAAGGCTTTGGCCGCAAGTCGCTGATTGACCTCAAGAAGAAACTGCGCCAGTTGGGCTATGAACTGCCCGCTGCCGCCGAAGACACTGCGGTCTAATCCTCCGACCCCGTTTGTAAGCTCATCCCTGCGCCCTCAAAAGCGCAGGGATTTTTTATCGGCGCATCCCGGCTTTCACTTCCCCCAAACCCCCTAAGATGCGGTAAAATCTCATTAACCTTCTCCAGGAGCAGACTTGCATGAAGCATCACACCGGCTCTATCGAAGTTATCACCGGGTCCATGTTTTGCGGCAAAACGGATGAACTCATCCGCCGCCTGCGGCGCGCCACCATTGCCCGCCAAAAGGTACAGGTCTTCAAACCCGCCATCGACGCTCGCTACGCGGTTGAAAAAGTCGCCTCTCATGCAGGCGCCCAGTTTGATGCCATTCCTGTCAAAACGGCTGCCGACATCCTGACTCTTCTGGAGCCCGACACCACCGTCGTCGGCATCGATGAAACCCAATTCCTGGGTGATGAAATTCTCGGTGTGGCGCAAACCCTTGCCGGGCGCGGCATCCGCGTGATCGCCGCCGGGCTCGACATGGACTTTCGCGGCGAACCTTTTGGCTGCATGCCCGCGCTGATGGCGCAGGCCGAACGCGTGGATAAGCTCCAGGCCATTTGCATGGTCTGCGGCGAGTCAGCCAGCCGCACCCAACGCCTGGTCAATGGCAAACCTGCCCGCTATGATGACCCGGTGATTATTGTTGGCGCCTCCGAAATGTACGAGGCGCGCTGCCGCCAGCACCATCAGGTGCCGCGGAACTGAGGAGAACAACGCAATGCGTGATTATCGTGAATTTTTGGGCGAAGTCCTGATCCCCGAAGACCAGCTCCAGGCCCGTGTAGCCGAACTGGGCGCAGAAATCAGCCGTGATTTTGCCGGCGGCGAGCCTTTGCTGCTGCTCTGCATTCTGCGCGGCGGAGTCGTCTTCCTGACCGACCTGATGCGCCACATCAGCATCCCGCACATGATCGAATTCATGGCGGTTTCGTCCTACGGCGTGGGGCATTTCCAGTCCACCGGCTCAGTGCGCATCACCCTCGACCTCAAAACCGATATTCAGAACACGCATGTCATCCTGGTAGAAGACATCATCGACAGCGGTCATACCATTGCCTCGGTGCTCGAACTGCTCTCCACCCGCAAGCCGCGCTCGCTCAGCGTCTGCTCTCTTTTAGACAAGGCCAGCCGCCGCGAGGTCTTTGTGCCCATTCGCTATACCGGTTTCTCCATTCCCAATAAATTCGTCTTTGGCTACGGCCTTGATGTAGATGACTACTACCGCAATTTGCCGTTTATTGGTGTGGTAGATCTGGAACGTTACACGGAGGGCGGCGCCTGAACCCGCCAATGCCATGAACTTTGATTGGGGCTTCCCCGAAGTATTCAGTTTCTTACAGGCCCAGCCGCAGCCCATCTACCTGGTGGGCGGTGCGGTGCGCAATGCCCTGCTGGGATTGACCAGCCACGACCTCGATTTTGCAGTGGCTGGCAAAGCCTATCCCCTGGCGCGCCGTTTGGCTGATCACCTCAAGGCTGATGTCTTCCAACTGGACGACGTGAACGACACCGCCCGCGTCCTCCTGACCGCGCCAGATGGCAGCCGCTTCCGGCTGGATTTTGCCACCCTGCGAGCTGCCAGCCTGGAAGGCGACCTGCGCGCCCGTGACTATACCATCAACGCCATCGCGCTCGATGTTCACGATCTTTCAGCGATGATCGACCCCCTCCACGGGGCCCAGGATCTCAAAGATCATGTGCTGCGCGCCTGCTCCGATGCCAGCCTGCAGGATGATCCCCTGCGGGTGCTGCGCGGGGTGCGCCTGGCGGTGCAGCACAACCTGTTGGTTGAGCCGCATACCCGTCAGTTGCTTCATCAGGCTGCCCCGCTGCTCTGCCGGGTTTCGGTGGAACGCTGGCGCGATGAACTCTTTCGCATTCTCGAAGGCCCCCGCCCGGCCCAGGCTGTGCGGGTTTTGCAGCAGCTTGGCGCCCTGACGGTCATTTTGCCCGAACTGATCGAACTGCAGGGCGTGCAGCAGACTGCCCCGCATGTGCTGGATGTCTGGGAGCATACCCTGGCTGCGGTGGATCGCCTGGAGCAGCTCTGGGCTGTGCTGGTGGACGGCCTGCCGCGCCCCGAAGCTGACCTGATGATCAGCCTGGCAGACATGCGCCTGGGGCGTTTTAGTGCCGGACTGCGCCAGCATTTTGCCGCCCCCCTGGTGCCCGAGCGCTCGCTGCGCGGCCTGGTTTTCCTCGCCGCCCTGTATCACGATGTGGATAAGCCCGCCGTGCGCAGCGTGGATGAACTGGGCAAGGTTCATTTCTACCGCCACGAAAAAACCGGCGCTGGCCGGGCCGCAGAACGCGCCCGCGCACTGGCGTTGAGCGTGGCCGAAGTGCACCGTCTGAGCGGAATTGTTCATAACCACATGCGCATCCATCACATGGCGCGAGATAACCGCAACCCTGACCGCCGGGCCATCTATCGCTACTATCAGGCCGCCGATGTAGCCGGTGTGGATATCTGCCTGTTCACCCTGGCTGATACCTGGGCCACCTTTGGCCCCACGCTGACGCAGGAACGCTGGCTGACCGAAGTGGATATCTGCCGCACCCTGCTTGAAGCCTGGTTTGAAAAGCCCGAAGAGGCCGTGCGCCCCGTCCGGTTAATTGGCGGCGCCGACCTGCTCACCGAGTTTAATCTTCAACCCGGCCCTCTGATTGGCGACCTGCTTTACGCCGTGGAAGATGCCCAGGCCGCGGGAGAAATTGCCACCCGCCCCGAGGCGCTCACCTATGCCCGCAACTGGATCAAGTTGTATGGCGACCTGGAAGAAGGAGTCTGACCCCATGAATTCTGAAACAGTTCCACTTTATTATGAAGAGGTTGGCCAGGGGCTGCCAATTGTCTTGTTGCACGGCTACCCGCTCAATCACACCATCTGGAAGCCTGTTGCCGACTTGCTGCAAGACCGCGCCCGTGTGATTATGCCAGACCTGCGCGGGCATGGCCGCTCACCGGTGGGCGAGGGGGAGCCTTCCATCCGTCAAATGGCTGAGGATGTCTATGCTCTGCTGGAAAAACTGTCCATTGACCGCGCCATTGTAGTCGGGCAGTCTATGGGCGGCTATGTGGCACTCTCATTTGCTCATGCCTACCCGCGCCTGCTGGCTGGCCTGGGCTTGATTGTCACTCAGGCCGAGGCCGATACCCCCGAGAAGCGCCAGGCCCGCCTGCAAACCGCCAGCGAGGCCAAACGCCGCAGCCTCAAGGGTGTGCTGGCAGCCATGCCGCCCAAGATGTCCCCGCGGGCCGACATTCAGGCTGCAACCCACGCCATTATCGCCGATGCCTCCCGTGCCGGCGTGATCTACGCCCTCAAAGCCATGGCAGACCGCCCCGCTGCGCTCGACTGGCTGACCGAAATTGAGGTCCCGGCAGTGGTCGTCTCGGGGCTGCAAGATGCCTTCATGCCGCGTGAGCGCGGCATCACCCTGGCGCAAATGCTGGGACGCGCCTGGCTGGTGGAACTGCCAGATGCCGGGCATATGCCCATGCTGGAAGAGCCCCGCGCCGTTGCCGATGCCCTGCTGCAGGTGCTGGACTGTGTCCAGACCCCGGGCTGTCAGGGATAAATCTGATCTAGAATCGGTTCGTAGGTGCAGCGGCAGCCATTGTGGTGCGAGCAGCCCGGTGTGGGCAGCGGCGGCACCTTGTCTTTGTCATAGACCCCCTCGTTCGACTGGCAAACCGGGCAGCAGTCATTGGCTACCACCACGCGGATCTTCGTCACGCGCGGGTTGGCTTGCAGGCGCTTCAACGCCATGGCATTGTTCGAATAATCTCGCAGCGCCGCGCCGCAGGTGGGGCAGATTAACGCCATATCGGGGGTCTGGGTGTTGCATCGAGAACAGGTCTGCATGGTTGTTTTTCCTCCCTTTAGTTCAGGCCGCAGCCGTTGATAAGACCGCCTGGCCGGGTTTGCGGCTCACCAGCCGCTGAATATGCGCCATCAATTCGCCGCTGGTCACCGGTTTGACCAGGTAATCATCGGCGCCGGCATCCAGCGCAGTAGCCACCATGCCGGGTTCGTCCAGCGCAGAAAGAATGATGATCGGCACACTGCTGAAGCCGCGGATCGCCTTACAGGTCTTCCAGCCATCCATGCGCGGCATCATCAGGTCCAGCAGCACCACATCAGGCGAAAACTCCCGAACCAGTTCCAATCCTTCCAATCCATCGTGGGCGGTAATCACAAAAGCGCCGCTGGGTTGCAATAGCAACGTCAGCAGCTCCGTCATAGCAGGGTCGTCATCAACGACCAGAATCCGTTTAATGTGGGGTTTCCCGGCACTCATAGCTCTTATTATGATATAAAACCCGGCTTTTAAACCTTGCAAGTGCTTAACAAGTTGCCCACCGCACTGAGCGCTGTTTTCTGCGCCAATCATTGAGCCAAAGGTGATCTCGGATGTAAAATTCACCCTCAACCTCCAAAACCCGATAACTTTTATGGTAAAATTTATAATTAGTGTGCTTTTCTACTAACCGTACACCCCGTACAGGGTTCAATTCTTTTCGTTTGAGGAGTTCGTAATGTCCAAAAAATGGGTCTATTTGTTTGATGAACTCGACCAGGCTCAGGCCTATGTCAACAACTCACTGGACGCATTGCGCGGCCTGCTGGGTGGCAAAGGCGCCAACCTCGCCGAGATGACGCGCATCGGCCTGCCCGTTCCGCCGTTCTTCACCGTCACCACCGAAGCCTGCAATGCCTACCTCGCCGAAGGCGAGAAATTCCCTGCCGGCTGCTGGGATCAGGTGATCACCTCCCTGCATAAAGTTGAAGCCGCCAGCGGCAAAACCTTTGGCGATCCCAAGAACCCGCTGCTGGTCTCCTGCCGCTCGGGCGCCAAGTTCTCCATGCCTGGCATGATGGACACCGTGCTCAACATCGGCCTCAATGATGTGACCGTTGAAGGCATGGCCAAACTGACCAACAACCCCCGCTTTGCCTACGACTCATACCGCCGCCTCATCCAGATGTTCGGCGCCGTCGTCCTCGGCATTGCTGACGAAGCCTTTGAAGACCCGCTGGAAGCCTTCAAGCACAGCAAGGGCTACAAGATGGATACTGAACTGACCGCCGATGACCTGAAGGAACTGGTCAAACAGTTCAAGGCCACCGTGCGCCAGCACATGGGCTTCGATTTCCCGCAAGACCCCATCGAACAACTCCGCCTGGCCACTGAAGCCGTCTTCAAATCCTGGAACGGCAAGCGTGCCATCGATTACCGCCGCGCCGAAGGCATCCCCGACAATCTCGGCACCGCTGTCAATATTGTGACCATGGTGTTCGGTAACATGGGCATGGACTCCGGTACCGGCGTGGCCTTTACCCGCAATCCTGCCACCGGCGAGCGCAAGCTCTATGGTGATTACCTGCTCAATGCCCAGGGCGAAGATGTCGTCGCGGGCATCCGCAATACCGACCCCGTCCAGAAGATGGGCGAGACCCTCCCCGAAGCCTACGAAGAGTTCCTCAAGATCTGCGTCATCCTTGAAAAGCACTACAAGGATATGCAGGACATGGAATTCACCATCGAACGCGGCCGCCTGTGGATGCTGCAAACCCGCAATGGCAAGCGCACCGCCAGCGCGGCTGTGCGCGTTGCGGTTGAAATGGTTGCCGAAGGCCTGATTACCAAGGAAGAAGCCCTGCTCCGCGTCACCCCCAAGCAGGTCGATGCTCTGCTCCACCCGCAATTTAACGACACTGCCAAGAAAACCGCCAAGAAGGAAGGCCGCTTCTTCGCCAGTGGCGTGAACGCCTCCCCCGGCGCGGCTGTGGGCCAGATCTACTTTGATGCCGATGCCACCGAGCGCATGGCCAAAGAATCCGGCCAGGCAGTCATCATGGTTCGCCCCTTCACCAAACCCGATGATGTTCATGGTATGCTGGCTGCCAAGGGTATTCTCACCAGCGAAGGCGGCGCCACCTCCCACGCGGCTGTGGTTGCCCGCCAGTTTGGTGTGCCCTGCGTGGTGGGCGCCTCTGCGGTCAAAATTGACCTCGAGCGCCGTGTGATGCGTGTGGGCGATGTGGAAGTCAAAGAAGGTGAATGGATTTCCGTGGATGGCGGTACCGGCGAAGTCTACCTGGGCAAGCTGGAACTCACCGTCCCGAATCTGGAAGAACAGAAGGAACTGATGACCCTGCTCCAGTGGGCGGACGAAGCCTCCCGCCTGCAGGTCTGGGCCAACGCCGACTATCCCAAAGATGCCCGCCGCGCCCGCTCTTACGGCGCCAAGGGTATTGGTCTGTGCCGCACCGAGCACATGTTCTTTGAAACTGTGCGCCTGCCCATCGTCCAGCGCATGATCCTGGCCGAAACCAGCGCCGAGCGCACCGCCGCCCTCGATGAACTGCTGCCTTACCAGCGCGCTGACTTCGATGGTTTGTTTGAGGCAATGGATGGCTATCCCGTCATCATCCGCCTGATTGACCCACCGCTGCATGAGTTCATGCCCGACGAAGAAAAACTCCTCGAAGAAGTCATCGCCATGCGCATCAAGGGTGAAACCAAGGGCCTGCCCGAGAAGGAAAAACTGCTGGCTTCCATCCGCGGCATGCACGAAAGCAACCCCATGATGGGTCTGCGCGGCGTCCGCCTCAGCATCTACATGCCCGAAATCGTTGAGATGCAGGTTCGCGCCATCTTCGAAGCCGCCGCCGACTGCACCAAGCGCGGCATCGTGGTCAAACCCGAAGTGATGATCCCCCTGACCGGCACCGTTGCCGAACTCAAGTGGATCCAGCCCCGCCTTGTGCGCATTGCCAAGGCTGTCACTGAAGAGAAGGGCGTTTCCTTCCACTATAAATTCGGCACCATGATCGAAATCCCGCGTGCCGCCGTCACCGCTGCCGAGATCGCCGGCCTGGCCGAGTTCTTCTCCTTCGGCACCAACGACCTTACCCAGATGACCTTTGGCTACAGCCGCGATGATGCCGAGCGCAACTTCCTCATTAAATATGTTGAAGAAGGCATCCTGCCCAAGAACCCCTTCCAGACCCTCGACCGCGATGGCGTTGGCCGCCTGATGCGCATGGCCGTGGAAGATGGCCGCCGCGCCCGCCCCGACCTTGAGGTGGGTATCTGCGGTGAGCATGGCGGCGATCCCGACTCGATCGAGTTCTGCCACCTCATCGGCAACAACTACGTCAGCTGCTCGCCATTCCGCGTCCCGGTTGCCCGTCTTGCGGCAGCCCAGGCCGCCATCAAGCACGGCAAGTAATTCGCCTGCCAAACAACCAACCACAGCGCCCGGCTTTAAGCCGGGCGCTGCTTATATCCCCATATCTAACCTTTCCCCTCGCACTTTATTTTCTTTTTCAGTTTGCCTTTGGTATAATCTTGATAGTTTGAGTGAACAATATCAGTAATTCCGTCATTCAATTGACGCATTCTTCAAGGGAGCTTTCTATGGATAAAGCGGAACATCTAAAACTATACAAAGAAATGGTGGTCATTCGCCGGGTTGAGGAGCGCGCTGCCGAACTTTACCAGCAGGGTAAAATTGGTGGCTTTCTGCACCTCTATATCGGGCAAGAGGCCGTCAGCACCGGGCTTGTCTCCGTCCGCCAGCCGGTGGACCGGGTGATCACTGCCTACCGTGACCACGGCGTGGCGATCAACTGCGGCATTCCGGCCCGCCAGGTGGTCGCCGAACTGCTTGGCAAGGCCACCGGCTGCTCAGGCGGCAAGGGCGGCTCCATGCACATGGCGGATGTTGAAAAGAACTTCTGGGGTGGTCATGCCATTGTTGGTGCGCACCTGCCGCTGGCCTCCGGCCTGGCGCTGGGCGATGTCTATGCTGGCAACAAGGCCGTCACCCTTTGCATGTTTGGCGATGGTGCCACCAATATCGGCTATTTTCACGAGGCGGTCAACCTGGCCAAAGTTTGGAACCTGCCCGTGCTGTGGGTCTGCGAAAACAATCAATACGGCATGGGCACTGCTGTAGATCGGGCCTCGGCAGTCTCTGAGATTATTGCCAAGGCCTGCGGCTACGGTATGCGCGCCGAACAGGTGGACGGCATGGATATCATGGCGGTTCGCCGCGTGGCTGGCGAGATGATCGCCGAAATCCGCGCCGGCAGCGGCCCCCAGCTTCTGGAGGTGCTGACCTACCGCTTCCGCGGCCATTCCATGGGCGACCCCGAGCGCTACCGCCAGGCTTCCGAGGTGCATCAATGGCAGGAAAACGACCCCATCGGCATCTACCGCAAATATCTGGTCGATAACAACCTCGCCACCACCGCCGAACTGGACGAACAGGATGACCTGGCAGAAGCCGAGGTCACCGACGCGGTTGCGTTTGCCGAATCCAGCCCGGAACCGGCGCCTGAAGAACTCTTCAAACATATCTACGTGGAAGAATAGGAGCCTGCAATGGCAAAAATTACCATGCGCGAAGCCATTTCCCAGGCTTTATGGGAAGAAATGGAACGAGATCCCCGGGTCTTCATCCTCGGTGAAGAGGTGGGCGTCTGGGGCGGCACCTATGCCGTGACCAAAGGCTTTCACGATCATTTTGGCGCCGAGCGCGTCCGCGATACCCCCATCGCCGAGGCGGCAATTATCGGCGCGGCCATCGGTGCTGCCCTCACCGGTCAGCGCCCCGTGGCTGAGCTGATGACCATCAACTTTGCCTTCTCCGCGATGGATCACATCGTCAACGAAGCCGCCAAGATGCACTACATGTTCAACGGGCAGATGCGCCTGCCACTGGTCATTCGCACCGTTGGCGGCGGTGGACGCCAGCTCGGCGCCACCCACTCGCAAACCCCCGATGCCATGTTCGCCCATTTCCCGGGTCTCAAGGTGGTGGCGCCCGGCACCCCGGCAGATGCCAAGGGCCTGCTCAAAGCGGCTATTCGCAGCGAAGACCCCATTTTCTTCATCGAACATGCCACGCTCTACCAGACCCGCGGCGAAGTGCCCGAGGGTGATTATGTCATCCCGATTGGCAAATCCACCATCCAGCGCCCCGGACGAGATGTTACCATTGTGACCTACAGCAAAATGCTGGAACTGTCGCTCAAGGCTGCCGAACAATTGGCGGCTGAAGGCATCGAAGCCGAGATTGTGGACCTGCGCAGCTTGCGCCCGCTGGATATGGACCCTGTCCTTGAATCTGTGCGCCGCACCCACCGCGCCGTAATGGTCGAAGAAGGCTGGAAATCCTTTGGCGTTGGCTCCGAAATTTCCGCCCGTATTCACGAAGAAGCTTTTGATGATCTCGATGCCCCGGTCAAACGTGTGGCGCAGCTTGAAGTGCCCCTGCCCTATAACCGGGCGCTGGAGCAAATGGCCCTGCCCAAAGTTGAACACATCATCCAGGCGGTCAAGGAGGTGCTCTAATGGCCGATACCGTCTCCATGCCCAAGCTGGGCTTTGATATGGCTGAAGGCACCCTGGTGCGCTGGGTCAAGGCCGAAGGCGAAGCGATTAACAAAGGCGATGTGCTGGCCGAAATTGAAACTGACAAGGCCACCGTTGAGGTGGAATCGGGTTTCGGTGGCGTGGTGGCGCGCCATCTGGTCGCCCAGGGCAGCATTGTGCCCGTCGGTGCACCCATTGCCATCATCGCCGCCCCCGGCGAATCCGTGACCGATGCCGCCCCCGCGGCTGCCGCGACAGAAAAGCCCGCCGCGGCCCCGGTTGCTGCGCCCATTCCGGCGCCTGCCCCCGTGGCTGAAGTTCCCCCTGCAGTGGGTGGCCGCGTCAAAGCCTCGCCTCTGGCCCGCCGCATGGCTGCCGAGCGCTGCCTGGCGCTCGAAGGGCTGCGCGGCACTGGCCCCGGCGGCCGCATCGTCAAGCGCGATGTGGAAGCCGCCGCCCAAACGCCCCCGCCGGCGCCGGTCATCCCCACCGCCGCGCCGCTGTCTGTAGCCCAGCCCCGCGCCGCCGAGCAGGTGCCAGTGGACCGTCTGCGCGCCGCCATTGGCCGCCGCCTGGTTGAATCCAAGCAGCAGGTGCCGCATTTTTACATTACCCATCAATGTGACGCCGGCCCGCTGATGCGCCTGCGCAAAGAGGTCAATGAAATGCTGCCCGAGGATGGGCGTCTCTCGGTCAATGATTTTATCGTCAAGGCCACCGCTTTGGCTCTGCGCCAGTTTCCCAACCTGAATGCCTCGCTGCAGGGCGATGTGATCCTGCGCCACGGAGCAGTCAATATCGGCGTGGCTGTTGCCGTTCCCGGTGGTCTGCTGACCGTGGTGTCCAAAGATACCGACCAGAAGCCCTTGCGGGTCATCTCTGCCGAAGTGCGGGAGATGGCGGCCCGCGCCCGCGCCGGCAAAGTCCGCCCGGAGGATATAGAAGGCTCCACCTTCTCAATCAGCAACCTGGGCATGTTTGATGTCGAGTCTTTTGTCGCCATCATCAACCCGCCCGAGGCGGCCATTCTGGCGGTGGGCTCGGTCAAGGAAATCCCCGTGGTTGTGGATGGCGTTGTCCAGCCTGGCCTGCGGCTGAATGTAACCCTCTCCGCTGACCACCGCATCACTGATGGCGCTGAGGCAGCCCAGTTCCTGCAAGCCCTGGCCGAATTCATCGAAAAACCTGCCCGGATGTTGGTCTAGAACGGCCTTCTGGTGCCTTTGAATAAAATTAATTCGGGCGGGTCATTGGACCCGCCCGAGTGATTCTGATTGCATTATGGGGTAGAACTGCGCCGATTTGAAAAAAATTACGGCTCGCGGGCGTACAGGCTGGCGTAAATCTCAAAGTTCTCAAACACCCGCCGCACATAATCACGTGTCTGGTCGTAGCGAATACATTCCAGATACAGGTCAGGGTCTGCGCCAGAAAGCTCGCTCCAACTGCGGGCATTGCCCGGCCCACCGTTATACGCTGCCAGCGCACCGTAATAGTCGCTGTTCAGGTAGATATACTGCCGGGATAGGTAGCGCGTGCCCATCCGGATATTGACTGCCGGGCGGTAAAGATCATCTGTCGTATAGCCCACCGGCCAGCTCATTGAAGTGGCTATCTCCTGCCCGGTGGCTGGCATGATCTGCATCAGCCCTCGCGCCCCTGCACTGGATTCGGCAAACCCCTCAAAGAAGCTCTCCTGCCGGATCACCGCAAAGACCAGCAGCGGCGGCACGCCTTCCTGGGCCGCGGCGTCCAGCACCAGATCCTTGTAATAGGCGCCGAACCGAATGTGGTTGAAATAAGCCGGCGCTTCCAGCGTCCCCGCATCATCCAGCCCGGCCAAATCCAGCACCTGCCGCGCCGAGAGTATCGCCGAGCGGTACAGCCCGCGCTCCAGGAAAAAGTTCATTAATCGGTAGGTGGCCGCGGCATCGTTGAGTACATTCAACCGCAGGGTTTCATACTCACCCCGTGCCGAGCGGTATAGCCCCAACTCCCACAGGGCGTTGCCCTTGACCATCCGGGGGTCCGCTGCCAGCGCATCCAGCCCGCTCAAATCTGTCTCTGCCGGCAGGCCAAAAGTCACTCGCATCCACGTATCGGCCTCAACCCGTTCGCTTGTCAGGTCGTAGGCCAGATCATAAACCGCTGGTTGTGTGAAGGGCACCTGGCTTGCCAGCAGTTGGGCTGCCCGTTCAGAGTAATACCCGGTAGGATCGCGCTGGGCAGCCTCCTTCCATGAGGCCTGTGCGGCTGCTGCATCATTCTGCGCCAGTTGGCACTTGCCAATCCACAGGTAAGCCATAGCCTGGTCGCCGGGCTCGCCCGCCAGCACCAGCACCCGCTGGAAGACCAGCAGCGCCTGGGGATAATTCCCCAGCCGGTAGTACGTAATCCCGGCCAGAAACAGGCCGTAATAGCTGTCTTCCGCGTTTGGATATTCATTCATCAGCCGTTCCCAGGCCTCGGCAGCCTGGCTCAGGTAGCCCCCGCGCTCCATGATCTGCGCCGCCCGGAAAAGAAACCCTGGTGCATCGTCCGAGCCGGGCACCTGCTCAATATAATCCAGTAGAATTTGAGCCCCGCGGGTATAATCTCCCAGCCAGTACCAGTAGGTATCCGCAATTTCATCATGGGCATCGGCCCAGAAACGGTCACCGCTGTGGTCCTGGATCAGCGCCTGCCATTCGGCAATTGCCTGCTCGGGTTGATCCAGGGCGCGCTGACAGAGCGCTTTATAATGATGTACCGCCCCGTCATGGGTGGGATTGGCCTTCAGGTAACGGTCAAATGCCTCAATGGCATAGCCGTACTGCCCGGCGTAATAATCCACCAGCCCGCGGTTGAACTCATCCACCGGCTGGTCGGCATTGACCAGCGCCACCAGCCCGGTGTAGGTATCGTAAGAGGTCGGGAAAAACAGCACCGATTCTTGATAGCGGGCATAGGCCTGTTCCGGCAGCCCCAGCGCCATATAGGTCTGCCCTGCCAGCAGGTTGGCGGTTGCCTTGGTGTAATCGCTGGCGGTGCTTTCGTACACAGCCGTGAAGGTGCGGATGGCATTGGTATAATCGCTCACTGCGGCATAGGCGCTGCCTTTTTTGATCTGCAAGTCATCTGTAATCCCACTGCTCGCAGCAATGGCGGCATCATAGGCTTCCACCGCGGCCAGGTAATCCCCGGCAGCTTGCAGGGCATCGCCGCGCTTTTCGTACATCATCGCATCCAGCACGCCCGGGCGCAGTTGAATATAGCCCAGATATTCCTGTGCTGCCAGCGCCGGCAGCCCGGTTTGCATATGGCACTCGGCAATCTGATAATATGCCGGTGCTGCGGCAATCGCCTGGGGGTACTGCGTCAGCAGATTTTGCAGCACATTCAGCGCCGAAGCGCAGTCGCCGTTGATGGCATAGGTTTGCCCCACCCCTAACAGGGCCGCAGCCTGGGTTTCGGTATCGGGCGCCGCATTCAGCGCCGCCTGAAATTCTTGCAGCGCTGCCGGATAATCGCCGGTCAGCAGCAGCGCATCGCCCTGTTCCACACGCACCGTTGGCGGCACGGTGGGGGTGGGCGTGGGGGTCGGCTGCGGCGTGGCGGTGGGCGCCGTGGTTGCGGTTGGCACCAGTGTCGGCTCGGCCTGATTGAATGGCAGGTTGCAGGCGGTCAATAACAGGGTGAACAGCAAGAAGATGATAATTTTTTTCATTATATTCCTCCATCCATAGCGGGTGGTTAAGCTGATTATACTGTAATGAGGCAGCCAAACCAGAATATGCAGAGATTTCCGCACTTCCCTGTCCAGTCAACCTTTTGACAATTTAGGGCTTGCATGTTAAACTTCCTCTTGCATTTCAACCCCGGCGCTCTGCGACACACAGGGCGTCTTTTTATGCGAGGACTATGCTCACGCTCTGGTGGGATGACACCACAGAAACCGTCCAGATGATTGATCAGCGGGCACTGCCGGCCCGGCTGGAAATATTGTCCTGCCGCGATGCTGCTGCCGTTGCTGAAGCCATCCGCAACATGACCGTGCGCGGTGCGCCGGCCATTGGTGTTGCCGCGGCCTACGGCCTGGCGCTGGCTGCCTGGCGCAGCCCCGCCACCGACCCGGCAGACCTGCGGGCTGACATCACGCAGGCGGCTGCCCTGCTGCGCGCCACCCGCCCCACTGCGGTCAACCTGGCCTGGGCGCTCGACCAGATGCTGCGCATAGCCGATACTCCTGGTCTGACGGTGGACAAACTGCGCCACCGCCTGCTGGCTGAGGCACGCCGCCTGGCCGAGGAAGATATCGCCACCAACCGCCGCATGGCCGAATTTGGCGCCGCGCTGATTGACGACGGCGACACCATCATCCACCACTGTAACACGGGCTCTCTCGCCGTGGTGGATTACGGCACCGCCCTCGGCGCCATCCGCCGGGCGCACGAGCAGGGCAAGCGCATCTTCGTCCTAGTGGACGAGACCCGCCCCCGTCTTCAGGGCGCCCGCCTGACCGCCTGGGAACTGGCCCAGTATGGCATCCCCTATGCCATCATCCCTGATGGCGCGTCCGGGCATTTTCTGCGTCGTGGCGAGGCCAACAAGGTCTTCTTCGGCGCTGACCGGGTTGCCGCCAATGGTGATGTAGCCAATAAGATCGGCACCTACATGCTGTCGCTGGCTGCCCACGCCAATGATGTGCCCGTCTATGCCGTGATGCCCGCCTCTACCATTGATCTCAGCCTGCCGGATGGCAGCGACATCCCGATTGAAGAACGCTCTGCCGATGAGGTTCTGAACCTTACCATTCACGGCGAGCCCATCGCACCAGCCGGCGCCGCGGCGCGCAACCCGGCTTTTGATGTCACCCCCCACACGCTAATCACCGCCCTGGTCACCGACCGCGGCGTGGTTTATCCCCCGTTTCACATCCATCTGCCCCGTCTGTTGAACGGGGCTCAATCTGGTTCACTCTGAGAGGTTTGCCATGACCATTGTTTGCACCGGTTCAATCGCCTACGACTACCTGATGACCTTCCCCGGTTACTTCAAGGATCACATCCTGCAGGAACGGCTGGACTGCATTTCCCTCTCCTTCCTGGTTGATTCGATGGTCCGCCAGCGCGGCGGCACCGCCCCCAATATCGCCTATACCCTGGCGCTGCTGGGTGACCGTCCGCTGGTCTTTGGCACCGTTGGCGAAGACTTTGAAGATTACCGCACCTGGCTCGAAAGCAAACATGTGGATACCACCTTTGCCCGTCTCATTCCGGGGGTTTTCACAGCTTCATTCTTCTGCAATACCGATCGCTCCAATGCCCAGATTGCCAGCTTTTACCCCGGCGCCATGGGCTTTGCCAGCCAGTTATCCCTGGCGGAACTGACCCAGTACAAGGTGGACATGGTGGTCATCTCGCCCAATGACCCGCAGGCCATGGATCGCTGCGTGCGCGAGTGTCAGCAAATGGGCCTGCCCTACCTTTATGACCCCAGCCAGCAGGTGGTGCGGGTCAGCGGCGAAGAACTGCGCCGCGGTGTACAGGGCGCCTACAGCCTCTTCTGCAATGAATATGAATTTGAACTGCTGCAAAAACACACCGGTTTCAGCGCCGATGAGATGCGTTCATTGGTCAAGATTCTGGTGGTCACCCTGGGCGATAAGGGCGCATCCATCTTTACCGCCGGGCAGGAAATCACTGTGCCGGTAGTCCCCGCCCGCGAAATTGTGGACCCCACCGGTGTGGGTGATGCCTTCCGGGGCGGTTTCTTGCGCGGCTGGCAGCTTGGCCTCGATTGGGCCACCTGCGGTCAGATGGGCGCGCTGGCAGCCACCTACGTCCTGGAGCAGCGCGGCCCGCAGAGCCACAGCTACACCCTCCCCGAGTTTGTGGCCCGCTACCGCCAGCACTTTGACGATCACGGCGCTCTGGATGTGCTGACGCGCTGAAATCCAATCATCCAGCGCCAAACGTGGAACATATCCAAGAATCGCGATACAATATACCGGCTTTTGGCAGAACCCCATCCGGGGCTGCCTTGCCCCGGTTCAAAATTTTTTAGGAGGAAGTAATGACCCAGTACGATGTAAAAGACCTCTCCCTGGCTGAAGGCGGACGCCGGCGGATTGAATGGGCTGCCCGTGAGATGCCTGTTTTGCGGAGCATTAGCGAGCGCTTTGCCAAAGAACGCCCCCTGGCGGGCATCCGTATGTCAGCCTGCCTGCATGTGACCGCCGAAACTGCCAACCTGATGCGCACCCTGCAGCTTGGCGGCGCCGAAGTGGTTCTCACCGCTTCCAATCCCCTTTCAACCCAGGATGATGTGGCCGCCGCGCTGGTCTCATTCTCTGAAATCCCCACCTACGCCGTCAAAGGCGAAGACAATGTGACGTATTACCGCCACATCAATGCTGCCCTCGATCATCGCCCTCATATCACCATGGACGATGGCGCCGATCTGGTCGGCACCATCCACAAGGATCGCCGCGATCTGTTGACCGAGATTCTCGGCGGCACCGAAGAAACCACCACGGGCGTCATCCGCCTGCGCGCCATGGCTGCCGACAAGGCCCTGATGTTCCCCGTCATCGCCGTGAACGATGCCATGACGAAGCACTTCTTTGATAACCGCTATGGCACCGGTCAATCCACCATTGATGGTATTATTCGCGCCACCAACGTTCTGCTGGCTGGCAAAGTCTTTGTCGTCGCTGGTTACGGCTGGTGCGGCCGCGGCCTGGCCATGCGCGCCCGCGGTCTGGGCGCCAATGTTGTTGTCACCGAGATCGATCCGCTCAAGGCGCTGGAAGCTGTCATGGAAGGCTACCGTGTAATGCCCATGGCCGATGCTGCCCGCATTGGCGATATCTTCTGCACCGTCACCGGCGACCTGAACGTGCTGGATCGCCATCACTTTGAGGTGATGAAAGACGGCGCCATTATCTCCAACTCGGGCCACTTCAATGTTGAAATCAACATCCCGGCCCTGGCTGAGATGTCGGTTGAGAAAAAACTGGTGCGCCCCTTTGTTGAGCAGTACCTCACCAAAGATGGCCGCTCCCTCTTCCTGCTGGGCGAAGGCCGCCTCATCAACCTCGCCTCGGCCGAAGGTCACCCCGCCAGCGTAATGGATATGTCCTTCGCCAACCAGGCCCTGGCTGCCGAATATATGGTGCGCAACGGCAAATCGCTGGAACGCCGCGTCTACAGCGTCCCCGAAGAAATTGACCACGAAATTGCCCGCATCAAGCTGAGCGCCATGGGCATTCAGATCGACACCCTGACCCCCGAGCAGGTTGCTTACCTCGGCTCCTGGCAGGAAGGTACCTAAGTCTCTCGCGCATTAACGTGCGCCGCTAAAACTCACCACGGGTATGCTGCCAATTGTTTTTAGCTGCATGCCCGTGGTGAAAATATTATCCAGAAAGCCCGCTGCTTATGAAACGTTTTTTTGCTCTTTTGGCTGTTTTATTCCTGGTCACCCTGGCGTTAGCCGCCTGTACCACGCCCACGCCCGCCCCGACCTTCACGCCGGCCCCCACGGAGACTGCCACACCCCAGTCCTCGGCAACCCTGCTGCCCACCCTCACTGATACCCCCACACCGCTGCCCACCGCCACGCGGACGGCTACCGCCACCTGGACGCCCACCCCCACGCCAGACTTCAGCCAGGTACGCGTTACTGCGCAGGATTATCGCGCCGCCACGTCAAATTACCTGATTATCCTGGCCTTCCCCGGTATTAAAGAGCCTTACCTCACCCGCCTGAACGGCAATTCCTATAACTGCGTTCTGGATGAGAACTATCCCGATCAGTATTTCTGTGTTGGCCCCATCACCGGCTATATGAAGCCAGTGGCTGCCGAGTTCACCCGTCCGGGCGAGACTACCCCGTTTTTCACCGGCTACATCGGCGGCTATCCCTTCCCGGAGCCGACCCCGCTTCCCGTAGGGGCACCCGATACCTGGTGCCCGCTGCGTGGTCAGCACATCACCTGTGAGCCGGAATATTACACCAAATATGATTGCTGGATTACCACCTGTTATGACCTCTGCGGTTACTACTACAGCGTGGATACCTGCCTGGCTGTGACCCCCACAGTTGGGCCGTAATGATTGACAAGGAGATGAAAATGCGTAAATTGACCTGGATGGGTTTGTTGATTCTGGCGGCCATGATTCTGGCTGCCTGCACCCCTGTCCCCACCGCAGTGCCCACCGCCCTGCCCACCGCCACCAACACCGAAACCCTCGCCCCCACCGAAACGCTCGTACCCACCGATACTCCGGTCCCCACCGCTACCAATACCCCCACCCTCACCCCTACCATCACGCTTACCCCCACCGCCACGCCCGATTACAGCGTGATTCAGGTGATCTGGCAGGAAAGCTACGCCAACCGCCAGCCAATTGTTGCCCTGAAGATCCCCGGCATTACCGAAGCTTACGGCGCCAAAATCAACAACGTGGCTTACACCTGTTCAATTGACGCCAACACCCCCGATACGCTGTTCTGCAACGGTCCGCTGCTGCCGTACTTCACTTACGTCCAGCTAGCGCTGTATCACCCCGGCGATTCCCTGCCGTTCTACGAAGCCACCATCCCCGGCCCGGTGCGGGCGCTGCCCACCGCCACCCCGGTAGGCAACCCCAACACCTGGTGCCCCGATCGCGGTCAGAACGTCCACTGCGAGACTGAAAACCGCACCTACCCCGGCGGCCTGCAGTGCGTGGTCTCCACCTGTTACGATGCCTGCGGTTATTACTACAGCGTGGATACCTGCCCGACAACCACCCCCAATCCTTGAGTTAGCAGGTAGATAGAGCAATAAAGAGGCGAACCATCATTGGTTCGCCTCTTCTGATTGCATCAGGTGCATTCACTCACGGCGAAAGGGTAGGGGTGACACCCGCCTCGGGTTGAATGACCGTAAAGTCAATGAAAAACGGGTCGCCAAATGGCAGTCCATCCGGGTTGTGGGCCTGCCAGGCGCTGCGGTAATCGCCCGGCTCCAGCGGCGCTGTGAACACAATTCGGATCACTGTATTGGTGCCGCTGCGGGTAGGCGTCAGCGCCTGTTCGCTGCTGGCGCCCAATTCTTCCCCGGCAATCAGGCGCAGCCGGTAATTCTCATTCCAGTTGCACGTGCCGCTGTTCTGCACCTCCCAGCGCTTATCCAGCGTGGAGCCCGGTTGAACCTGGCTGCCGTCTGGAATCGTCACATCGGCAATGAAGCTCAACAGGTCTTCGCAGGGGCCGCCGGGTGTGGCAGCTTGCGGCACAGCCTGAACGCTTTCTGTTGTGGGGGTGGGTGGATTGGCCGTGGGCGGCACAAACAGCGGCGCATCGGCCTGGGGGGCCTGGCGCTCGGGCTGCGGCAGGCTGCAGGCAGTTAGCCCCAGCAGCAAGACCACGGCCATCATTCCCAGCCACGCAAAGCGTTTCAGCGCACGCATCGCAGGCGGCTTATTCTCCGTCGTCCTCGGCCTCACCGTCGCCGCCGCCCAGTGTGATCACCGCTTCACCGCTGAGCACCTGCTGACGGATGGCAGTTTCGATCTCATTGGACAGCGCCGGGTTCTGGCGCAGGAACTCTTTGGCATTTTCGCGGCCCTGGCCCAGGCGCTGCTCACCGTAAGAGAAGAACGCGCCGCGCTTGGTCACAATCTCTAACTGGGTTCCCAGGTCAATAATATCGCCGACCTTGGAGATGCCTTCGTTATACATAATATCAAATTCGGCCACACGGAAGGGCGGGGCCACCTTGTTTTTGACGACCTTCACGCGCACCCGGTTGCCGATGATATCCGCGCCCACTTTGATGGATTGGATCCGGCGCACATCCAGGCGCACCGAGGCGTAAAATTTAAGCGCCATACCGCCCGAGGTGGTCTCGGGGTTGCCAAACATCACGCCGATCTTCTGGCGCAGCTGGTTGGTGAAGAGCACCGCCGTTTTCGTCTGATTGATGGCGCCAGACAGCTTGCGCAGTGCCTGCGACATCAACCGGGCCTGCATACCCATCGAGGCATCGCCCATGTCGCCTTCAATTTCCGCCCGGGGAACCAGCGCTGCCACAGAGTCGATCACGATGATATCCACCGCGCCCGAGCGCACCAGCGTTTCCACAATTTCCAGCGCCTGCTCGCCCATATCGGGCTGGGCAATCAGCAGGTTGTCAATATCCACACCCAGGCGGGTGGAGTAAGCCGGGTCGAGGGCATGTTCCATGTCGATGTAAGCCGCGGTGCCGCCCAGTTTCTGCGCTTCGGCCACAGTGTGCAGGCACAGCGTGGTCTTGCCGGAAGATTCCGGCCCGTAGATTTCGGTGATGCGCCCGCGAGGCAGCCCGCCAACGCCCAGCGCAATGTCCAGCGAGAGCGACCCGGTGGGGATCACTTCCACGGCCAGTTGGTGGGCTTCGCCCATGCGCATAATCGAGCCTTCGCCGTAGCGCTTGACGATATCACCCAGGGCGCGGTCCAACACGGCCCGCCGGCCCGGGTCCATAGATGAATTTTGAGCTGAAGATTCAGCAGGCGGGGAGGATTTACGCGCCATGTTTTTTCTCCTGTTGGTCAGTATATGTTTATTATATCCACAATTGGTTTGCGCATGGAGCGCACAACTGTCAAAAATTATAGTACATTTGTTCGGTTTGTCAAGTTTCTGAGCCCATCAGCTTGCAGAACCCGCACACCCCCGCGCTGCTGGTCGGCTGCCCGCAGTTTGGACAGGGGTGCAGCCCGGCGCGGTCCGCCTCTTGCGCCGGGCCCGGAAACAGCGCCGCCCGTGCCTGCAAAAACTGAACGTAAAACTGCATCTTGGCGCCGGGCCGCTCGGCTTCCATGCGGTTGAGCACGGTTTTGTAATACAGCAGTGTGCTGCCCTCCGCAAAAGGACATTCCTCTTCAATATATTCAATCCCTTGCAGCAGGGCATAGGCAGCGGTCTCGCGCTCATAGAAGCGGCAGAAAGGCTTGGCCTTCTGCGGCAGCCCATCATGCGCTTCCAACCGGGGCGCCTGCCGCGCCAGCATCGGCACCGCCCAGTTCATCGTGTTGAGGTACAGCACCGCGGCTTCGTCATCCAGGTTGTGGGCCGTCATCAAGACATCATAGCGGCCCCGGATCGCGGCTTCGTTCATAATGTGCCGCTTGGTCTGCCCGCAGACGGAGCAGGGCTTGTACCGTCCGCGCGCACTCTGCCCCGCCAGGTCGGGAATGCTCTGCCCGTACCGCTCGGTTACATTGACCACCTGCAAGCTCAGCCCGCGCTTGGCGGCAAAGTCCTCAGCGTAGCGCTGCGATTGCGTGGAGTAATCCCCGTCTCCAGCTATCCCCAGGTGGATGTACATCCCATCTGCGGCATACCCCAGCCGCCAGAGCACATCCCACAGTGAAAGCGAATCCTTGCCACCCGAAACCGCCACCAGAATCCGGTCGCCGGGCCGCGCCAGTTGATACTTCTTGATGCTCCGGGCCGTTTGAGCAATAAACCAGTCAATGTAATCCTGCCGGCACAGCGCCAGGTAGTGCTGCGGCATTTTGATGACGGCGCGTTCGCCGCATTTTTTACACTTCACCGGCTGCCCCCCGAAATCACCGGGATCAATTTGATCACGTCGCCATCGTTCAGGCGCTCATCTTCGGTCAGCAGTTCGCCATCGCGCACCGCCAGGTAGGTCTCGGGCGTCACGCCCACCAGTTCCATGGCGCGCTTCACCGTCGGCGCATGCGGCAAAATATGTTCTTGCTTGCGGAGAATAATGGTGACAGCCAAGTTCAGCTCCAGGGTCAGGGTTTTTGTTCAGCCAGCCATTTGCGGGCCAGTTCTTCACTGTCAAACGGCGTGAAGTTGCGTCCAGAGACCACCTCCACACCTTTCAGCAGCATTTTCATAAAACTATCCAGCCCCACCACAGCCGTAGCCATGGCAAACGGCGCGTTTTCAGTCGCCGTATCTTTCAGCGCCCGCACGGTGTCCACATCAATATGCGGGCGGTAAGCCAGCACCAGAATCCGCAGTGAACGGGGAGGCTGGCTCTGAATCATCTCGCGGGCCGAGGCGGCCGTTTGCAGCAGCTCTTCGTGTGAGGTCTCCGAAAAATCCTCCACCAACAGTTGAATATCCTGAAAAATCTCAAACCGAACTCGCTCTGCCACAGCACACCTCCTCCGTTTGGGTCAGTCGCTGCGAGTGCCATCGGGCAGCGTGGCCCCCGTCAGCGATTTGGCTCGCAGGATGCGGTAATCGGGCACATTGGCGCGCAGCAAATTGGCCCCACTCAGATTGGCATTGGTCAGGTCGGCGCCGCCCAGGTTGGCATCCAGCAGGTTGGCCCCCGCCAGGTCGGCCTCATAGAGGTCCGCCTCAGCCAGGTTGGCCTCGCGCAGGTCGCAGTTGCGCAGGTTGGCGCCGCGCAAATTGGCCTTGCGCAGGTCTGCCCCCACAATAATTGAGCCTTGCAGCGTGGCGCCGCCCAGGTTCGCCTCGCGCAGATCCACCCCTTCCAGGTGTGTGCCGGTCATATCGGCCTTAATCAAGGTGGCCCCGCGCAAATCCACGCCGCGCAAGTCCACGCCGCTCAGGTTCAGGTGCGAGAGCCAGAGGGGTTTGGGCTGGTTGAGCAGCATATACACTTCATACCGTGAAAACTCGGCCATGCCGCACTCCTTTTCTGCCAGAAAACCACTGGACATTTATTTCATTGTAATTGAAAAACCAAAGATTACAAGTAGCGCACTGGCCGCAAAAACCCATCCCCCAAACCGCAACCGTCGGAACGCAAAAACCGCTATAATAGGGGGTGCCTGCTGTTCCTCATGCCTTTGAAGGAGGATGTCTTATGACTACAATGCCCCCCCGCCCCGCACAGCCCCCGGCTGGCAATGCGCCCGTCGGCACGGGTGCCATGTCCTTTGTTCCGCCGCCCATCTCCAGAATGGAAGATACGGGCCTGTCACCGCTCTGGCTGCAAGACCTGGTCTTGAAAATTATGTATTTCCAGGGCTACATGACCGGCTTCCGCATTGCCGAAGATATTGCCCTGCCCTTTACCGGTATTGTGGACCAGCTTCTCGAAGCCCTGAAGCGTGAAAAACTGCTGGAAGTCCGCACCTCGCAAATGGGCCTGGGGGAAGGCGCCTATGTTTATGCCATTACCGGCGCCGGCATCGCCCGCGCTCGCGAGGCGCTCGACCGCAGCCAGTACGCTGGCCCGGCCCCCGTGCCGATTTCCGTCTATAACGAATCCATCCGCCGCCAGAGCCGCGGCCGTTTCCAGATCACCAACCGCCTCATGCGGCAGGTGCTGGCGCACCTGGTGCTCTCTGAAAAAGCCTATTCGCGCCTGGGCCCGGCGGTTAACTCGGGTACCTCCATCTTCATGTACGGCCCGCCGGGCAACGGTAAAACCAGCGTGGCCCGCGCCGTGGGCAACCTGATCCAATCGCAGTTGATGTACATCCCCTATGCCATCAGCGTGGACGGGCAGGTCATCAAGCTCTATGACTCGGTCAACCATCAGGTTGCGCCGGAAGAAGATGCCACCCCCATGGGCACCGGTTCGTTGCGCACCGGCGCCCGCCGAGACCCGCGCTGGATGCGCATCCGCCGCCCCTTCATCATCACCGGCGGCGAACTGACCCTGGCTGGCCTGGACCTGGTGTTTGATGACACGCTCAAATTCTACGAGGCCCCCTTCCAGATGAAAGCCAACGGCGGCATCTTGCTGATTGACGACTTTGGCCGCCAGCAGGTTCGCCCGCGCGATCTGCTCAACCGCTGGATTGTGCCGCTGGAAAACCGGATTGATTACCTGGCCCTGCACACTGGCCGCAAGATTGAAGTGCCCTTTGATGTGCTGGTCATCTTCTCCACCAACCTGCCCCCGCGTGAGCTGGTGGATGAGGCCTTCCTGCGCCGCCTGCGCCACAAGGTTGAAGTTGGCGACCCGACCTACGAAGAATACCGCGAAATTTTCCGGCGCGTCTCCGGTCAAAAAGGCGTCCAGTATTCGGATCAGGGTCTGGCCTATCTGCTTCAAGAGCATTACATCAAACGCAACCGCAAGCTGCGCGCCTCACACCCGCGTGATCTCTGCGATCAGATTCTGGATATTGCTCGTTACCTCAACCTGGAGCCTGCTATGAGCCGCGAATTATTGGATCGTGCGGCTGATTCTTACTTTGTGGAACTATGAACCTTCTGCCTGATTTACCCCGCCCCGTCTTTTTCGCTCACCGCGGCGCCTGTGCGCACGCCCCCGAAAACACCCTCGCTTCTTTCCGCCTGGCAGTGGAGCACGGCGCCCCGGCGGTTGAACTGGATGCCAAGCTCAGCGCCGATGGTCAGGTAGTCGTCATTCACGACCCCACCATCAACCGCACCACCGACGGCAAGGGTTTTGTCAATCATCTGCCGCTGGCGGCCCTGCGCGAGCTGGACGCCGGTTCGTTCTTTGCCCCCCGCTTTCGCGGCGAGCGCATCCCCACCCTGGAAGAAGTCTTTGAGACCGTGGGGCGCAATATCCTGGTCAATGTCGAACTGACCAACTATACCTCCCCGCTGGATGCCCTCACCATCAAGGTGGCAGAGCTGATCAAGCGGCTGAACAACGCCGACCAGGTGATTTTTTCCTCGTTTCAACCCCTCAATCTGGTGCGCATCCGTCAGATGCTGCCTCAAGTTCCGGTCGCCATTCTGTTCTCTCAAGGCGCTGCCCGCCGTAAGACCACAGCCTGGTTGGGCCGCCGCGTGGCCCCGGAGATTGTCCATCCTTACCTCACCGATGCCACTGCCGATTTTATCCAGCATCAACATACGCTCAACCGCCGTGTCCACGTCTGGACCGTGAACGACCCGCAGGAAATGTGCCGCCTGTTTGCCGCCGGCGTAGATGGCATCTTTACCGATGATCCCCTGCTGGCGCGCCAGACTCTGGAGAATATGGCATGATTCCGCCCGAATGGCTGGATGCCGCTGCGGCGCGCCTTGCGGGCCGCGTGTGCATCACGCCGGTGACTTATGATGCCGAGCTGGATCTCTATCTGAAGTGGGAAAACCGGCAGACCACCGGCTCTTTCAAGCTGCGTGGGGCGGCCAACAAAGTGCTGTCCCTGCAGCCCTGGGAACGCGCCCGCGGCCTGGTTTGCGCCTCGGCGGGCAATCACGGGCAGGGGGTGGCCCTGGCCGCGCAAGAAGTCGCTGCCCCGGTGATCGTTTTCGCCTCAGACCATGCCACCCCGCTCAAGCTGGCTGCCATGCGTGCCCTCGGCGCCGAAGTTCGTACCGTCCCCGGCGGCTATGAACTGGCCGAGCGCACTGCCCACGAGTTTGCCATTGAACAGGGCTATGCCTGGGTTTCACCGTACAACGATGGACAGGTGATTGCCGGGCAGGCTACCCTGGGCCTCGAACTGCTTGAGCAGCTCAGCCCCTTCCCGGCGCAGGTCTGCCTGGTGCCGGTGGGCGGCGGCGGTCTGATCTCTGGCATTGGGCTGGCTCTGCGCCGCCTGCCGCACCCGCCCCGTCTGATCGGTGTGCAGTCGCAGGCTTCGGCCTTTTTCCACGGCCTGTTTCATCGCGGCACCCAGGCCGATGTCATCGAGACTGAAAGCCTCGCCGATGGCCTTTCTGGCGCCGTTGAAGCCGACGCCCTGACCATCCCGCTGGTGCGCTCCCTGGTGGATGACCTGGTGCTGGTCTCCGAAGAACAGATTGGGCAGGCAGTGGCCTTTGCCTGGCAGCGCTACGGCGAGGTGATTGAAGGCTCGGCTGCGGTGGCATTGGCGGCGGTATTATGCGGGCAGGTCATGGCGCGCCCGGCTCTGGTTGTCCTCACTGGCGGCAACATTCAGCCCGAAACCCACCTCGCACTGCTGCAGCGTTATGGAGCCGCCGCATCATGACGCTCCGGCGCTCGCTGCTGCTGCTCACTCTGATCGCCCTGCTGGCTGCGGCGCTCTTTCCCTCCACTCGCGCCCTGGCCCAAACCGATGACCCCCGCGCCCATGCCCAGGCTCTGCTGGCGCAAATGACCCCCCAGGAAAAAGTGGGGCAGCTCTTCCTGGTCACGTTTGAAGGTCTGAACGTTGATACGGACTCTAAAATTTACGATTTGATCGTCAATCAGCATGTCGGCGGGGTGGTGTTGAGCGCCGATAACGATAACTTTACCGGCCCCGAGGGAACCGCCGTAGCCACCCAAAATCTGATCACCACGCTGCAGACCAGCGCCGCCAATACTACCGGTGTTTATGTACCGCTGTTTGTTGGCATTTCACAGGAAGGCGACCTGGCCCCCTACGATTCGATTTTTAATGACCTGACGCCCCTGCCCAACCAGATGGCCATTGGCGCCACCTGGAAGCCTGCCCTTGCTCAGCAGGTGGGCACCGTCATGGGCCGCGAGCTGGAGGCCCTGGGCTTCAACCTGTACCTCGGTCCCTCCCTCGATGTGCTGGATGTGCTGCGCTCAGAAACCAGCGACGACCTGGGCACCCGCACCTTTGGTGGCGACCCCTACTGGGTGGGGGCTATGGGCAGCGCCTACATCAACGGTCTGCACACCGGCAGCGATTACCGCCTGGCGGTCATTGCCAAGCACTTCCCCGGCCGCGGCGGCTCAGACCGTCCACCAGAAGAGGAAGTTGCCACCGTTCGCAAGAGCCTCGAGTCACTCAAACAGATTGAACTGGCGCCCTTCTTTGCTGTCACTGGCAACGCTCCCGACGCTGCTTCAACGACAGATGGCCTGCTGGTTTCGCATATCCGTTACCAGGGCTTTCAGGGCAATATTCGCGCCACCACCCGCCCCGTCAGCCTGGATGCCGCCGCGCTCGAGCAAATCCTCACCCTGCCCGAACTGACCCCCTGGCGCGACAATATGGGCATTATTGTCAGCGATGACCTGGGCAGTCAGGCGGTCCGCCGCTTTTATGACCCCACCGGGCGCACGTTTGATGCCCGCGCTGTGGCGCGCAGCGCTTTCCTGGCGGGCAACGACCTGCTCTATGTGAATGAGTTTACCGCCACCGGCGACCCCGATACCTATACCACGCTGCTCTCTACGTTGGAATCCTTCACCCAGAAGTACCGTGAAGACGCTGCCTTTGCCGAGCGCGTGGATGCCTCGGTTGAGCGCATCCTCACCCTCAAATACCGGCTCTACGGCGAATTTGCCCTCGAAAACATCCTCCCCACCGCCGATTCCCTGACGCTGGTGGGGCAGGCTCAAACCGTCTCCTTTGAAGTGGCCCGCCAGGGTGTCACCCTGCTCAGCCCCACTGCCGCCCAGTTGAGTCTGGATCTGCCTCGCCCACCCACCGCCAACGACCGCATTCTCTTCCTGACCGACACCTACAACGCCCGCGCCTGCACCAACTGCCCGGAGCAAACCCTGCTCGGCGTCAGTGACCTGCAGCTCGCGGTCCAGCGGTTGTATGGCCCTCAAGGCGGCGGCCAAATTTCCGCCTCCCGGCTCTATGCCTATTCCTTCAGAGACCTCAAGGCCCTGCTCGATGACCCGCTGGCGCAGCCCACCCTGCAAACCGACCTTCAGAGCGCCAACTGGGTGGTGGTCTTGATGCTCGGCGAAGATGCCGACCGCCCGGCTTCAACAGCCTTCCGGCAGATGCTCTCACAGCGTCCCGACCTGCTCTCCGGCAAGCACGTCATCGTCTTTGCCCTCAATGCCCCCTACTATTTGGATGCCACCGATATTTCCGTCCTGACCGCCTACTATGGCCTTTACAGCAAGTCGCCAGACTTTGTGAATGTGGCCGCGCGCATCCTTTTTCAAGAAATTTCACCGGTTGGCGCCTTGCCCGTCACCGTCCCTGGCGTGGGCTACGATTTGATTGATGCCACCTCGCCCGACCCGACACAGGTCATCCCGCTTTATCTGGACCTGCCCGCAGCCACTGCCACCCCCAACGCGGCCGGCACCCTGGAGCCCACGCCCGCTCCCAGCTACCTGATCGGCGATACCATCCCCCTGCGCACCGGCGTGATTCTGGATCGCAATCGTCACACCGTGCCAGATGGCACCGTGGTGCGGTTCGTTTTTGAACTGGGCGGCGAAACCACCACCACCCAGCAGATTGAAACCGTGACCATGCAGGGTGTGGCCCATGCCAGCTACCGCATCCAGTCTGCGGGGGCACTGCAAATTCGCGTCATCAGCGACCCGGCTTACTCTTCCGATATCATTCAATTGAATGTGGCTGAAAATCAGGGCGCGGTGCCCACTGTGCTGGTCGCCACCCCCGAGCCAACCATCACCCCCACCCCCGAACCAACCGCCACCCCGTCGCCCACCCCTCAGGCGCCCCCACTGACCACCCCACCGCCCACGCTGACCGGTTTGCACTGGCTGCTGGCGGCAGCCCTGGCCTGGGGCGGCGCAGCCGCCATCTATGGGCTGGGGCGCAAGCGTGCAACCCTGCGCTGGGGTTTGCGCTGGGCGCTGTTGGCGGGCCTGGGTGGCTTGCTGGCTTACCTCTTGCTGCTCATCCTCTCGCACACCTTCCCCACCTGGCTCGAATCTGCCCGGCTGGGCGCCACATTGGGTTTCACCATCCTGGGGGTCTTGCTGGGTTGGCTGGCAGGCTGGATCTGGCAGCAGGCCATGCTGCGCCGCCGGCGTTAAACGGATATTCCCCTTAACGCGAAACCGTCAGCACAAACGTGACCAGCGTCAGCAGCGCCAGTGCCCACATTAAGCCGCTCTCGGTGGGCTGCTCCAGCAGGTCTTTCAACTGCACTGTGCGATTGATGGTCGGGCGCGGCAGTGTGGGTTGGTCGCCCAGCAGCGTCTGCCGGAACCGCTCCACCGTCTCGGGGCGCTCATCAGGGTGCACTCCCATCGCCCACAAAATGGCCCGTTCCGTGCGCGGGCTGATCTCCGGGTTAATTTTGCGCGGCGGGGTCAGGCTCTCCGGCGAGAGAAACCGCTCGCGCGCATCGGCTGGCTGCGTATTGGTCAGCAGGTGGTACAGCGTGGCGCCAAAGGCGTAAATATCGCTGCGCACATCGGTGTGCCCGCTGTCGCCGCCGTATTGTTCCAGCGGTGTGTACAGCGCCGTGCCCTGCCCCTGTAAGATGGTGATGGTCATTTCCCCCGGCGCCAGCAGCTTCACCAGTCCGAAATCCACCAGCTTCAACAGCCCGCTGGGGGTCACCTTTAAATTGCTCGGCTTGATATCGCGATGTAGAATTGACGGATCCTGGCTGTGCAGGTAAGTCAGAGCATCGCAAAGCTGCGCTGCCCAGTTCAGCACATCGGCCTCCGGCAAAAACCGGTTATCCTGCCGCGCCTCCAGCATCAACGCCCGCAAATCTTTGCCCGGCACATAATCCATCACCAGGTAATCCCGGCTGCCAATCGAGAAAAAGTCTGACACTTTGGGCAAATTGGGATGATCCAGCCGCGCCAGCACGGTGGCCTCGCGCAAAAACTGCTCGCGAGCCTCCCGCACCAGTTCGGTGGGCAGGGTGCGGTCGTGTTCCACTTCTTTGAGGGCGCACTGCCGTCCTTCCAGCCGCTGATCATCCGCCAGGTAGATGCTGCCCATCCCACCCTGGCCAATAATCCGGCGAATCCGGTAACGGCTGCGCAGCACCTCTCCGGCTTTTAGCGGCAGGGGCATGGGGCGCAGTCCTGAGAAAAAGGCGACAGCCGCTCCAATCCGGGTCAATTCGGCGTTGTCTGGATCGGCGCTCTGTCAGTTGTCGAATTACTCAATTACTATTATACTAGAAAAGAAGCGATTATCTCTATGCGCGAAATTCCCCCCGAAGTTCCCATCCTCATTGCCCAGACTGGCCCCCTCAACGGTCAGCGTTGGCCCCTGACCCAAACCGCGGTCATTGGGCGTGATCCCGATTGCGATATTGTCATCGCGGACCGGCAGATTTCGCGCTTCCATGCCCGCCTGACGCCGGATGCCGATGGGGTGATCCTGGAAGACCTGGGCAGCAAGAATGGCACCTACTGCAACGGCTCGGTGCTCACGGAGTCAGTCCGCCTGCAGGATGGCGACCAGGTGCAAATTGCCCTGGCGCAGCACTTTGTCTATCTCAGTTCAGATGCCACCCTGCCGCTCGATGGCACTTTGCCGGCAATGGCGGCAGCCCAATCCAGCCCTCTGACGCTGGATGCTCCCTCGCGGCGGGTCTGGGTCGGCGGGGTTGAAATTGTCCCCCCGCTGTCGGCGCCGCAGTTCCGCCTGCTGCAAATCCTCTACACCCATGCCGGGCAGGTTGTCAGCCGCTCCGATCTGGTGGAAACAGTCTGGACGGAGGCCGAAGCCGAGGGTGTTTCCGAGCAGGCTTTGGATGCCCTCATCCGCCGCCTGCGTGACCGCCTGGCTGATGCTGACCCGCAGCACAATTACCTCACCACCGTCCGCGGTCACGGCGTTCGCCTTGACCTGGGTCGCAGCGAATAAATCGCTCTGAGGCGTGCAGGTTTGAGCCTCCACGCCGGGCAAGAAAACCTATCCCCCATCCAACAAACAACCGCACGGGTAAAAACCCGTGCGGTTGCACATCGCACACTAAAATCGCCAGCCCTGGTTCTGCTTAAACTTCTGCTCCATCGAGAAGCGCATCGCCGAGCGGTAGGCAGCTTGCAGCGCGGCCACAATCTCAGGCTGTTGGCCTTCGGCCTCGCTCTGCACGGCCAGCCGGTTCAAGATCTCCAAAAATTCCGGCGTCACCATCTCAGCATTGGCCTGCAGTACCGTACGCCGGGCCTCGTCGGTTCCGGCGCTGACCAGCTTTTCCACCAGCTCCATCTCGGGGCGGGCGCTGGCATGTTGCAGCACCATCACCACCCGCTGCAGCTTTTCCAGCCGGGCCTGATCGCCTTTTTGCTGGGCAGCCTGCAGTTCAGCCTTAAGGACATTAATGAAGAAATCGTTGAACTCTGGCAAGTGTTCTTCGGTGGCCGCTTCAATATTCTCCGCCGTCACCAGGCTGTTCAGCAGGTCTTCGGCGGCCTGAACCTGGGTCTGCACCTCGGCGTCAATCGCCTTGGTCATTTCCAGGAGCTGATCGCGCAGGGCGGTCAACTGCTCGCGCTGCGGGCCTGCCGCGGCTTCAATCCGGTCGCTCAAAATCTGGAAGAACTGGTAGTCCAGCCCGCTGCGGGCCATGCCCACCAGCGCCGCCCGCCGGGTTTCGGTGGGGGCTTCCACAATCAGGTCCAGCAGCTTTTCGCGCGTCAATCCCGCCTGGCTCGCCGCCTGTAATGACTGGATGGCTGCCTGGGTTTCCTCGGCGCGTTCTTTCAGCTTCCGGCCCAGTTCAGTATTTTCCAGCAACTCCTGCTGCAGCATCATCAAGGCCTGCGCCATCTGCTGTTCGTTGTTATGCACCGCTGACTCGCCAATCTGCCCCAGCAGCGCAAAGAAGTTTTCGTCAATCAGGGCTTCTTCCTGCTTGATAATCTCAACCCGGGTTTCAGACTGCGTTGTGGAAAGCAACCGCCGCAGCAGGTTGAGCCGCTTCTGCTGGTCTTCAATCATCTCGCGGGTGATGCCATCAGCTTCCAGCACGCGGTTGATCAGGGTTTCGAAGGTCAGCATCAACTGCGGGCGCAGCAGGTAGGCTTTGCGCTTCTCTGCCGGCAGCCGGTTGACTACCTGTGAGATCAACGGCCCCATCACGCGTTCCTGTTCATTGATGGGCAGTCCCAGCTCGGGCGGGAAGTAGGTCAGCAGCAGTTCTTTCTCGGGGTCATGATAAACCAGCGGGGTCGCCAGCATACCGGAATAACCGCAGTTTTGACATTCAATCACGTTAAGGCTGCCGCTCAGCAGGCGCTGCTTGGCCTGTGGGTCAACAGCCACGTCCACCACTTGTTCCACCTCGGCAAGCAGGGGGGTACGGCAGCGCGGGCAGGCAGTACGGGTTTGAGACATAGTTTTTTAACTCACTCCAACAGAATGTGAGGGGATTATACCAGATTTCACCCTGGCGGATTTTGAGTGTACAACTAATCCATGTCCGCTTTTTCTCTTCCCCTTGAAACACCTCGCCTGACCTTGCGCCGCCTGACCCCTGCCGATGCCCCTGCGCTGTCGGCTTACCGCTCCGACCCCGAAGTAGCCCGCTACCAGGGCTGGCAGGCACCTTACAGCCTGGAACAGGCCCATGAATTGATCGCTGAAATGCAATCTGTCACGCCCGGCGAACCCGGCTGCTGGCTGCAAATTGCCTTTGCGCTCAAAACCACCGGCGAGTTGATCGGTGATTGCGCCTTCAAACGACTGAGCGGTGACCCCCGCCAGGCCGAACTGGGCATCACCCTGGCGCAGGCCTATCAGGGCCAGGGCTATGCCGCCGAAGGCCTCACCTGCCTGATCAACCATCTCTTTGATACTTTCAACCTGCACCGCCTGTGCGCCAATATTGATCCCCAGAACGCCGCCTCAGCCAACCTTCTCAGGCGGCTCGGCTTTCGCCACGAGGCAACACACATCGAGAGCCTGTGGCTGAATGGCGCCTATATGGATGAAGCCTGGTACGCCATCCTCCGCCGGGAATGGCTGTTAGCCCACAATGGCGGTTAGGTTATTCAATCATATAAGACCGCACACCCTCAATTGAGCTGAGCGCCGATTCCAGGTCGTTCAAATCATCACGTTCTGAAACGCGGATGGTGTACTTCAACTGCTGCCGGGCGTGCCGCAGGTTGCGTTCCACGCTCGCCAGCCGTACCCGTTTGGTAATCTTGTTCAGCGCCGCAGTGATGTCTTCTTTAATCCGCGGGCGCACATCGCACGAGATGGTAATCACGCGCACCAGATAAGCCGACAGCCAGTGCGTTTCCAGCAGGTTGAGGATTGTCAGTACCGCCAGCAGCAAGATTGTGGTAATGACAGCAATCCAGTAATGCCCTGCGCCGACCACCAGCCCAACCACCGCCATGGTCCACAACGAGGTAGCCGTGGTCAGACCTTTCACGCTGGTGCCGTAACGCAGAATAGCCCCCGCTCCCAGAAAGCCAATGCCCGAAAGCACCTGGGCCGCCAGCCGGGCCGGGTCGCCGTTTGGCGCAATCTCACGGTACTGTGTCGCCAGGTTAATCGAAAGCGTCATCGCCAGCGCCGAGCCGATGACCAGGATAATATGAGTGCGCAGCCCCGCGGGTTGATTTTGCCGCTCGCGTTCCAGCCCCACCAGCGCGCCCAGCGCCGCAGCAACCAGTAAACGGATAAAAATTTCGGTTTCAGGGATCATATCGGTCACCTCAAGAGATGAGTTGGGTTTCCTCAATACAAAAAGGGACGCAGTTGTTTGCGTCCCTTAATTTTACATCAGTTATGGAATTACTTTGCCAGCATAATCAGCAGCATTTTGACCGGTGTATGCGCCAGAATGCTGTGCGGCAGGTTGGGTTCCATAAATGCCCAGGCGCCGGGCTTGGCCTCAAACGAATCTTTGCCCAGTGTCAGAGTGCATTCGCCTTCTAGAATCTGAATCATCGCCGGAACCGAGGCTGTATGCTCCGAAAGCTCCTGTCCGGGAGCAAAGGCAAACACAATCGCCTTCACCCGGTCGTCTTTATGCAGCTCGCGGCTGACAATGCTCTCGGCCGGAATGCTGTCCACGGTGGCGGGCAGGCTGGCAAAATATTGATAGGGGGTGGTCATGGTTTCTCCTCCAAAGCTGAATTTTGAATGGCCTGCTGCAGTTCTTCCAGGAACTGGGCAGGTTGAATTTTGTACACACGGGCCGCGTCTTCCAGGGTTTCAAACGCAGCCATGCTGCAGCCCACGCAGGCCATGCGCCGCTGTAAGAAAACGGGCACAGCTGCCGGCCACTGGAGCAGCAGGGTGGCTACCGAACACTGGGGATCAAGGGGTTGGCTCATCATGTGATTATCATACCCCGATTTTGCTTATTGTTCTTTGCGCTGGCGCAAATAAGCCCGGGCAGGTTATTCCCGCGCCGGCAAATCTTCGGCAATGCTGACCAGCCCATGCGGAAACCGGATCATCACCCGCTCGCGCCCCGATCTCACCAGACCCTGCGCTTCCCACTGGCTCAAAATCCGGCTGACGGTGTACAGCGTGGCGCCAATCATCTCGGCCAGGTCTTGCCTTGTCAAGGCCAGGCCAATCTCAACCCCTTCGGGGGTCTTTACCCCGGTCTGGGCCGCCAGTCGCAGCAGCGTCCGCGCCAGGCGGCGTTCCACCCGCTCGGTGGTCAGTTCTCGCAGCCGGTTCTGCGTCTCTTGCACATGCTCAGCCATCAGCCGCATGATATTCATTCCCAGCAGCGGGAACCGTCCCACCAGCCCCATCATCGCCTCTCGAGACCAGGCCAGTGCCGTGCTGTCTTCCATCGCCTGAGCCGAAACGGGATAGTCTGTGGCCTTGATTGCTGCAATGATGCCAAACAGCGCTCCGGCTGAAATCAGGTTGAGGATCACCTGCTGCCCATCCGGTGTCACCTGTGCCAGCCGCACCCGTCCTTCTGTCAGCGCCAGCACCTGCTCTGCCGGGTCGCCCTGATAGAAGAAAAAACCGTCCCTCTCCACCTGGCGCACAGTGGCTGCCTGTTGAATCATCTGCAGGTCGGCATCCGTCAACCCGGCAAACAGCTCGGTCTGGCGAAGTAATTCGGGTTTGAGGGGTAAATTTGGCATCATTAAATTGTATCACGCCCTGTTGTTTGCGCCAGCGCAAAGACGCTGCCGTCTGAATCTGGCATAATCTAAGCATACTTGATCATTAATCTCATCAATTGATTGAAGGAGCCCGCAATGAGTGAATACATTGATAACGTAACCCGCCGTAAGCAAATCATCCTCAATGTGCTGCGCGGTTTGCATGAAGGCAAAAGCCTCGAAGAAGTCAAGGCCGAATTTGGCGCCCTGGCGGCTGAAATCAGTTCAGCCGAAATTGCCGAAGTGGAACAGATGCTGATGAATGAGGGCCTGCCCGCCGAAGAAATTCAACGCCTGTGCGATGTGCATGTCGCCGTGTTCCGCGACAACCTTGATAACCAGCGCCCTCCCGAAGCTATCCCTGGACACCCGGTGCACACCTTCCGGGCCGAAAATCAAATGGTGCTGCGCCTGCTCGACGCCATGACCGCTGACCTGGCCCGCTGGGATGCCGAAGGCGACTCCACCGCCCGCCCCCTGGCCGCCAGCCTGGAAAACCTGATGCAGCTCGACCGCCACTATCTGCGCAAAGAAAATATGCTTTTCCCCTACCTCGAACAGGTTGGTTTTCGCGGACCTTCAACCGTGATGTGGGGCATTCATGATGATATTCGCGTTGCGCTGCGCCAGCTCAAGAGCGCCCTGGCAGAGGCCACCCCCGAACTGAAAAAGGTCAGTGCACTCTTCAATGCCGTTGCCATGATGATCCGTGAGATGGTTTATAAAGAAGAGAAAATCCTCTTCCCCGCCGCCCTGGAGCGCCTCAAAGAAGCCGACTGGGTCGCCATCCGCGACCAGGAAACCGAAATTGGCTACTGCCTGGTCACTCCCGGCAACGAATGGATGCCGCGCCCGCAGGACCTGCATGCTGCCGATCCGCAACCGCCTACACAGCCGCAGGGCAGCCTGCCAGAAGGCCTGCTGGCGCTCAGCACCGGTGCACTCTCTCTGGAGCAAATCAACCTCATGCTCTGCAACTTGCCGGTGGATATTACCTATGTGGACGAGAACGATGAGGTGCGGTTCTTCTCCCAGACCCGTGAACGCATCTTTGACCGCACCCCGGCTATCATTGGGCGCACCGTGCAAAACTGCCACCCGCCGCAGAGCGTGCACCGCGTCCAGCAAATCCTGGATGATTTCCGGGCTGGCCTGCGCAGCGTGGCCGAGTTCTGGATTCAGATGGGCGGCAAGTTTGTGCATATTCGCTACTTCGCCCTGCGTGATGCCGCTGGCAAATACCACGGCACCCTCGAGGTCACCCAGGATGTCGCCGGCATTCGCGCCCTGCAAGGCGAGCGCCGCCTGCTGGATGATGCCCCGGCCCGGCCATAATCCCATCCGCTTTCTAGCGGCCCTTCCACTTCGGAGGGGCCGCTTTTGATTTGTGTTTTTGGGCGCTCTGTTATATGATGAAGACATCCCGCCCTCAAGGATCTGCTCCATGACTTTGCATAAACTCAGCCCCTCTGACCTGACCTTTTTATGGGACGAATGCCCACGCTGCTTCTACCTGAAGGTGGTGCGCAAGTTTGGCCGCCCGGCTTCGGCCTTTCCGGCCATTTTCTCCAAAATTGACAGCCTGATGAAGGCTTATTTTGAGGGCCGCTCAACCACTGCCATTTACCCCGGTTTGCCGCCGGGCAAGGTTCAATTCGGCGAGCGCTGGGTGCAGTCTCAGCCCATCACCCTGCCCGGGCATGCCGATTCCTGCTATCTGCTGGGCAAGTTCGATACGGTGGTCTCGTTTGAAGACGGCTCTTACGGCGTGGTAGATTTCAAGACCTCGCAGGCGCGCCCATCGCATCTGGCTTTTTATGGGCGGCAGCTTCACGCCTACGCCTATGCCCTGGAACACGCAGCCGGCGGCAAGCTCTCGCTCAGTCCCATCAGCGGCCTGGGGCTGCTGGTGGTCGAGCCCATTCAGATGACGCAGATATCCGATCAGATCGCCTATCTGGGTTCGGTCACCTGGCAGGAAATCCCCCTGAACGAAGCTGGTTTCCTTGAATTTATCGGCAAGGTACTTACCGTTTTGGAACAGCCCGAACCGCCCGAAGCTGCCCCGAACTGTGCCTGGTGCCAGTACCGGGCTGAGGTGCGCCAGCGTGATGATTAACCTTACGGCGCGCCGGTGTTGATTTCCAGCGGCGCTTCGGGGTAAAGCCCTTCCAGCGCTGGCACTCCAGACGCATCCCCCCGCAGGGCCTCATCAAAAAAGGCCAACGTATAGGTATTGATAATTGTCATCGCCCGGTCAGAATCCAGCGTACCTTTCAACTTCATCAGCGTCAGCAGCGGGGTAAGCTGCGAAATGTCGGTAAAATCAAAGTGCCGGGTATCGGCAATCTCCACCAGGTAAGCCGGGCTGTGACTATTCTCATAGAGTGCCTCAGCCAGCGGAGGGTTTCCCGGCAGCGACCACTTCTCGCTCCGCAAGAACAGCGCAGGCTGTGTCAGCCCATGCGCCGGCACCACCCGGTCATAGGGCACCATCCAGGCATCCATGGTCAATACCGCCTGGCAATCCTCATTGTTGTAACAGAACTCTGCCACCGCCCCGCCGCCGGTGGAGTGCCCAAAGGCGCCCACCCGCGCCAGGTCCAGGTGCCCGGCAAGCGGGCTGGCAATGGCGCCGCTTTGCAGGTCATCCATCTGAGCGCGCATAAACCTCAAATCACTGACCCACATTTGACCTACAATCCGGGCTGCCGCATTAAACTCCGCCGCCGGTGCGCTGCGCGGCAGGGCGGCCTGATTGGCAAATATCACGTCCCCATCGGGATAAATGGTGATGACCGCCCCTTCCGGATGATCAGCCGCAATCACAACATACCCATGACTGACCAGTTCCTCGACCTGAAAGGTATTTTGATAGCGCATGCCCGTCCAGCCGTGTGAGAAAATCAGCACCGGCGTCTGAGTCAAGTCGCTGGCGAAGGGCGGTTCCAGCGTGGTATGCGTCTGGCTCAACTCCAGGTGATTAAGCATGAAATCGGGCAAACCGAAATTGCGTGCAATGGCTGGCGCCATCACCTTCAGGTCAGGGAAGTAAGGCGCAGGTTCGGCGGTGGAGGGTTTATCGGTGGGGTACCAGGCTTGCACCATCAGCCGCCGCACCTCCCCGGTGTACGGATCAACCGCATCCGGATTGACCCAGTAAAAAGTTGTTGTACCCACGTCATAAGGCCCGGTGGGCTGCGGCAGTTTGGGCACGGGCATCAGCGCAGGCAGAATCCCACAGGCTGCCGCCGCAACAATCCATACCCAGCGCCATCTCCGGCGTGGGGCAGGGTTTTGCCGTGCCCGGTAGAGGGTCAGTCCAATCAAAAGCGCCGTCAACCCGTAAAGCGGAATCATCTGCCAGCGTGTGCCTTCCAGCAGCACGTGCAGCAGTGTCGCCAGCAGCGTCAGTGCTCCTGCCGCCAGCGGCAAGGCCCGCCGCACCCGCAGCAGCATCAGCACTGCCAGCAGCCCATTTCCCGCCAGGATCAAAATCTCATAAAGCCGCATTGTTTTTCCTGCTTTCTCCGATACTGAAAGATTACACTATCATTGCGCCACTTGAAAAAAAAGTCAAGCCCCGCGCCAGCCGAAAAAAACGCGCCCAATCCCTTGCGAAACATTTGGCTCTGTGCTAAAATAATCCCGTTGGAACAACGTAACGCAAGCACTGAAAAGTGGGCGCCCCCCACTTTTCTGCATATATGGGTGATGGTTGGAGAACGAAAAGGATGAAGAACGAATTTACCCTGGCCTTTAATGAAGTGCTGGAAGAGAAACAGCTCCCCAAGGAAGTGATCCTGAAGGCGCTGGAAATGGCGATGGTGTCGGCTTATCGCCGCGCCGTCAATGCTTCGGCTGCCCAGCATGTAGAAGCCACCGTGGATGTTGATACCGGCAAGGTATCGGTCCGGGCGGAAAAAGAAGTCGTGGAAGAAGTTGTCGATCCGCATACCGAGGTCCCCCTCGCTGAGGCTCGCAAAGTCAACCCGGATGCCCAACTAGGCGATATGGTCATTGTGGACTCCACCCCGGCAGACTTTGGCCGCGTGGCAGCCCAGACAGCCCGGCAGGTCATTCAGCAGCGCATCCGCGATGCCGAACGCCAGGCTCAAATTGACCATTACGAAAAACAGATTGGCGAAATCATCAGCGGCGTTGTGCAGGCTGTCAATGCCACCGGCCTGACCATTGGCCTCGAAATGAAGGCCGAAGGCACCATGCCGCGTAAAGAATTGATCCCCGGCGAGCGCTTCCGCATACACGATCGTGTGCGTGCCCTGCTTGCTGAGGTCAAAGACAGCCCGCGCGGCCCGCAGATCATCCTGTCTCGCACGCACCGCAACTTCCTGCGCCGCCTGCTTGAAACCGAAGTGCCCGAAATTTTCCACGGCGTGGTGGAGATCCGCTCCATCGCCCGTGAACCCGGTCAGCGCGCCAAGGTGGCTGTCTCAGCTACCCAGAGCGGCATCGACCCGGTGGGCGCCTGCGTGGGTATCCGCGGTGTTCGCATCCAGGCCATTGTGCGCGAACTGCACGACGAAAAGATTGACGTGATCGAATGGAACGCCGACCCCGCCATCTTTATCGCCAAGGCCATCAGCCCGGCGCGCGTCACTGGCGTCTATTTGAATGACCAGTCTGTCAATGGCAAAACCGCCACAGTGGTTGTGCCCGAAGATCAGCTCAGCCTGGCCATTGGCCGCGATGGACAGAACGCCCGCCTGGCAGCCAAGCTGACCGGCTGGCGCATTGACATCAAGAGCCTGCCCGAAGCCGCCAGTGAAGCCCTGAAAAACATCACAGAAGATGCCTCCCTGGCCGCCATTGTGGATGCTGCCCTGGTTGAGAAAATCAGCGATATGCTGGTTCGCAAGGCCGAAGGCCGCTCGCTCTCGCCGGAAGAATATGATCAGATGGGCCAGTTTGTCGATCGTGTGCAGCGCCGCGCGGTTCGCTTTGCCGCCGAGAAGCCCGCCGACACGGTTGAAGCTCGCCAGTCTCACCCCGATATCCCCGCCAGCGCCTACGAGACCAATATTCTCGACAGCGGCCTGCCGGAACACGTTTGCTACATCCTGCAAGAGGCCGGCTATGCCACCGTATCGGACTTGGCCCTGCAGATGAAGAAAATGCCCGATGACATCCTGCGCCTCAACGGCATTGGCCGCAAAGCGATGGATGAGATCAATAAATTGATGACGACTCTGGCCGAAAAAGCCCAGGCTGATGCGGCTGCTGTTGCCGAAGCCGAGGCTGCGCCCGCTGCCGTTGAAGTTGAAGTGGAGCCTGTGGCTCAACCCGAAGCGGTTGTTGTGGAAGTGGAAGCGGAAGCGGCCCCGGTTCAACCCGAACCCGAAACCGAACCTGTGGCCCAGCCCGAAGCCGTTGTTGAGCCCGCTGCCGAAGCTGAAACTGAAGCCGAGCCCTCCCTTGAAGAGATCTTCTCCCTGCGCCCCGAAGCCCTGCACCCCATTGCCGTGGATGAGGAGGAAGAGGAAGACAGCAAGGGCAAACCTGGCAAGAAGAAGCCCGGCAAGAAGAAACGCCGCCCCGTGGTCGAATACGACCCCGACACCGGCGCCGCCGTCTATCGCAGCCCTCACCAGGAAAGCGATGACGATTGGGAACTTTAAGATTGTGATTTAGAGTCAGGACAGGTGACCAAGAAAGTCAAACCCCGAGTCAAACATACCCCCCAGCGGACCTGCGTAGGTTGTCGGCTGGTAATGCCCAAGCGCACCCTCTCACGGGTGGTGCGCACGCCCGAAGGTGTCCAACTGGACCCTTCGGGCAAGGCAAACGGGCGGGGAGCCTATGTGCACAACAGCCGAGACTGTTGGCAGCGCGCCCTCAAAGGCGCCCTGGCAAACGCCCTGCGCGTGGAACTGAGCGACTCGGACCGCACCCAATTGGAAGCCTTTGTCCAGACTTTGCCGGAAGAAACGCCGCCAGCCCCTGTGGTGTCCGCGTGAACCGGCAGCCTGAACGCTTAACAAAGATGAACCGCTAATTTGCCCGCACCCTGCCCGGCGCCGCCGGAAAGCTGATGCCCTTTTGGGTTTCATCGCCAGGGAGCGGTCTGGCGGAGGGGGCATCTTTACCGGAAGTGCCGAGGAGGTGTTTTATGAGTGAACAAGGGCAGAAGCAGATCGAACTGCCAGCCGTCATCATCGTGCGCGATCTGGCTGCAAAGCTGGAGACCAGCCCCATCAAGGTGATGAAAATCCTGATGGATGTCGGTGTGATGGCAAACATAAATCAACAGGTCGATTTTGACACCGCCGCAGTTGTGGCTTCAGAAATGGGCTTTGAGGCCCATCCTGAAGCCATTGATATTGTTGAAGAAAAAGAAACGGGCGAAATCCCCCTCTGGCGGCAGCTCATTGCCAACGAAGACCAGCGCAACCTTGCCAACCGCGCCCCGGTGGTCACCATTCTGGGGCATGTCGATCACGGCAAAACCACCCTCCTCGATGCCATCCGCCACACCAACGTGGCTGGCGGCGAGGCGGGCGGCATTACCCAGCATATCGGCGCCTATCAGGTGGAACATAAAGGCCACACCATCACCTTCCTCGATACCCCCGGTCACGCGGCTTTTACCGCCATGCGGTCCCGCGGTGCCCAGGGCGCCGATGTGGTTGTTTTGGTGGTGGCTGCCAATGACGGCGTAATGCCCCAAACCCGTGAGGCCATTGCCCACGCCCGCGCCGCCCGTGTGCCGATCATCGTCGCCATGAACAAGGTGGACCTGGACGGCGCCAATCCCGACTTTGTCAAACGCCAGCTTGCCGACATGGACCTGGTGCCCGACGAATGGGAAGGCAATACCCTGGTCGTGCCGGTCTCTGCCAAGCTCCGCCGCGGCATCGAAGACCTCCTGGAAGCCATCCTGCTGGTAGCCGAGAACATGGATATTCAGGCCAACCCCAATGGCCGCACCATCGGCACCGTGATTGAAGCCAAAGTGGACCGCGCCAAGGGCGTGGTCGCCACCCTGCTGGTGCAGAACGGCACCCTGTCTGTGGGCGATATTGTGCTGGCTGGCACCGCCTGGGGCCGCATCCGCGCCATGTTTGATTTCCGTGGCCGCAAGCTGCAAAAGGCTGGCCCCTCCACCCCCGTGCAGATCATGGGCCTCAGCGAAGTCCCCGAAGCCGGCGACCTTTTCCAGGTGCTGCCCAGTGAGCGTGAAGCGCGCCAGGTGGTGGAAGACCGCCGCACCAAGGCCCAGGCGCAGCGCGCCGCAGCCCCCAAGGCCACCCTTGAAGAACTCTTCAGCCGTGTGCAGTCAGGCGAAGAGCGCGAACTTCGTCTGATTGTCAAAGCCGATGTGCAGGGCTCGCTGGAACCTATTATCAACGAGCTGAATAACCTGGGCAAGGAAAGCACCATTGGGCTCAACGTGCTGCATGCCGAAACCGGCAATATCAGTGAAAATGATGTCATGCTGGCAACGGCTTCCCACGCCATTGTGATCGGCTTCAACGTCCAGGCCGATTTGGCTGCCCGCCGCCTGGCTGAGACCGAAGGCGTCTCCATCCGCCTCTACAATATCATCTACCGCCTGACCGAAGATATTGAGAAAGCGCTCAAGGGTATGCTGGCGCCGGAAATCAAAGAGGTGGTAGTGGGCCGTGCCGAAGTCCTGGCGGTCTTCAAGATCAGCAAGGTCGGCAACATTGCTGGCTGCAAGGTCAAAGAGGGCGAACTGCGCCGCAATGGCAAGGTCCGTCTGCTCCGCGCCGGCGAAACGCTTTACGAAGGCGACATGTCCAGCCTGAAGCATGAAAAAGAAGATGTGAATGTCGTCCGTCTGGGCTTTGAATGTGGCGTTGCCCTGCGTAACTTTACCAACATCGAACCCGGCGACGTGGTTGAGTGTTATGTTCTGGAGAAGAGCCTCTAATCTGATTTTAGAGCGCCATCTGTTGTTTGGAGTGCGGACTAAAGTCTGCAAAGGAGAGATGCCATGCCTTCGCAATTAAGGCTGCAACGGATTGCCGACCGGATTCGGCAGGAATTATCTGAAATGCTGGTGATGAGCAACGTGCGCGATCCGCGTCTGACGGGTGTTTTCATCACCGATGTCAAAGTGGACCGTGAATTGGCCTTTGCCGACGTCTACTTTTCTGCGGTTGAGGGGCAGGAGCGCGCCAAAGAAATCCTGGCTGGCTTAAACAGCGCCAGCGGTTTCCTGCGCCGCATGCTTGCCGAGCGGGTTGACCTGCGTGTCTTCCCCCGCCTGCGCTTTCACTGGGACCCCACCCCCGAGCGCGCCGACCGGATTGAACGCCTGCTGGCTGAAATCCGCCCCGACACGCCCACCCCGCCCCCGGCTGATGACGCCGCGGATGAAGACGAGGATGCCGAATAATGGTTGAACCGGCCACCGCCCTGGATGATCAAATTCGTACCCTGTTCGCCAACGCCGAACGGATATTAATTCTCTCGCACATTCGCCCTGATGGCGACGCGGTGGGCTCAACCCTGGGCCTGGGCCTGGCGCTGCAGGCTGCGGGCAAGCAGGTGCAAATGGTCCTGGCCGATGGCGTCATTCGCACCTTCAAACACCTGCCCGGCGCCGATCAGATTTTGCAGCAGCCCGCTGGCGAATTTGATGTGCTGGTCACACTGGATGCCTCAGACCCGCGCCGCCTGGGTGAACCCCTGGAAGGCCGCACCCCCGACCTGAATATTGATCACCACGTCACCAATCTGAATTATGGGCGCCTCAACCTGGTGGTGCCCGAGGCTGTCGCCACGGCAGCCATTCTGGCGGAGCGGCTGCCCCTGTGGGGATTGTCCATTACGCCCGATGCCGCCGCGGCTCTGCTCACCGGGCTGCTGACCGATACCATCGGCTTCCGCACCTCCAACATGAATGCCGATGCCCTGCGGCTCGGCGCCATGCTGATTGATCACGGCGCCGACCTGCCCGAACTCTACCGCCGCGCCCTGATTGTGCGCACTTACTCTGCCACCCGCTACTGGGGGCTGGGCCTCTCCCGCCTCGACCGTAAAGGCCGCCTGTGCTGGACCAGCCTCACGCTTGAAGATCGCAAACAAAGCGGTTACCAGGGCAATGATGATGCCGACCTGACCAATATCCTCTCCAGCATTGACGAGTGTGATATCGTGGTGCTGTTCATCGAACAGCGTGAAGGCACCGTCAAAGTCAGCTGGCGCTCCCAACCCGGCTATGATGTCTCGCAGCTGGCCTTCAGCTTTGGCGGCGGTGGTCATAGTGCGGCTGCCGGAGCCGATATTCCCGGCACGCTCGACGAAGTTCGCCCGCGTGTACTCCAGGCCACCGAAGCGCTGCTCAAAGCTGCGTCTGCCGCGGCTTGAAAAATGTTATAATTCTTATACAAAAAGGATAAACGAAACAGAGGTAAAAAGCCATGGGGAAACCGTTCCAAGATCCAAATGATGCGATTTCCGGCGTCCTGGTTGTGGACAAGCCCGTTGGACTGACGTCTCACGATGTGGTCCAGGTCATTCGTAAAGGCACCAACCTGCGCCGCGCCGGCCATACCGGTACGCTTGACCCGCGCGCCTCTGGTGTGCTGGTCATTTTGCTGGGGCCGGCAGTTCGCCTGAGCGAGTACGTCTCTGCTTCTGATAAACGCTATCAGGCAGTGATCGAGCTGGGCGTTTCCACCGACACATACGATGCCGATGGCGAGGTCTTGACCTCTGCCCCGGTTGATAACATCACCGAAGAACAGTTCAGCGAAGCCCTGGCCGGTTTTGTGGGCGAAATTGAACAGGTGCCGCCGCCCTATTCCGCCATCAAAATTAAGGGCCGCCATGCTTATGATATGGCCCGCGAGGGTGAAGAAGTTGACCTGGCACCCCGCAAGATCAACGTCTACAGCCTTGAGCTGCTGGAATGGGATCCCCCGGAGGCGGTGATTGATGTCTACTGCTCCTCGGGCACCTATGTCCGCTCTCTGGCAAACGATCTGGGCACCAAGCTGGGCTGCGGTGCGCACCTGGTGGGGCTGCGCCGCACTCGCAGCGGCCGTTTCACCCTGCGAGATGCCATACCATTGCGCAAACTGCGCGAGGCCTTTGATAATGGCACCTGGGGCCAATACATCATCCCCGCTGCCGAGGCTCTCAGTGACTGGCCCGCCCTGGTGCTGGATGAAAAACAAATTGACGAAGTGCGGCACGGCCATATTGTTGCCGGCGAAGGCGCCGCTGAGGCCATGGTGCGTGGCGTAACTGCCGATGGCGAACTGGTGGCTCTGCTGGTTTATGACGCCGAAAAAGGCGGCTGGCAGCCTAAAAAAGTCTTTGTAGCCAGCTGATAATGCGTCACGAAGACAGCCTGGAGGCGCTGCATCTGACCGGCGCCTGGGTCACCATTGGCACATTTGATGGCGTTCACCGCGGCCATCAAGCCCTCATCCGCACCCTGGTGCAGGATTCTGCCGCCGCAGATGCTCCCGCGGTCGTGATTACGTTCACACCGCACCCGCTGGTGGCCCTGCGCGGCAGCACCGGCCCCTACTGCCTGACCAGCCCGGCGAACCGGGCGCGCCTGTTGGGCGAGCTGGGCGTGGATGTGGTGATCACCCTGCCCTTCAATGCTGACCTGGCTGCTCTGAATGCCGATGCGTTCATGCAGCGCGTTCAACGTGCCCTGGGCCTGCGCCACCTGCGCGTGGGTCCCGACTTTGCCCTGGGACGCGGCCGTGCGGGCAATGTTGAAAAACTGCGTCAGATCGGCGCAGAACTTGGATACGAAGTCTCGCTCTTCCCCACCGTCACCCTGGATGGTGAACCCGTCTCATCCAGCCGCATCCGCTCTGCCCTGCTGGCAGGGGAGGTGGGCACTGCTGCCCGCTTGCTGGGCCGCCCGCACAGCGTGGAGGGCCTGGTTGTCCATGGGGATGGCCGCGGGCGCGGGCTGGGTTTTCCAACCGCTAATTTAGATGTTTCTCCCTCCCGGCTTTTGCCCGCCAACGGGGTTTATACCACCTGGGCCTGGGCCGGCGGTGAGCGCCTGCCAGCCGTCACCAATATCGGCGTGCGCCCCACCTTTAACGGCGAACCAGCCCTGCGCGTGGAATCACATTTGCTGGATTTTGATCGCGACCTGTACGGTCAGGTCTTACAGCTTGAGTTTCTCTCCCGCCTGCGCACGGAGCAGCGTTTTAATTCGATTGATGAATTAATGACCCAGATCCGGCGTGATGCCCAATCTGCCCGGGAGGTGTTTGCCCATGCCGCGTGACCGTCAGGTGTACTTGCTCGACCCGCAGGACCTGCCCCCTGAAACCATCGCAGTGACCTTTGCCAAGACCTCCCGTTCACCGCAGTCTTTCCGTCAGATTGCCGCTGAACTGACCGATGCCCGCAGCGCTGATTTTCACGAAAAATGGGTGGTGGGCTATGGGCATGCTTCAGTGGCTGAACATGCCGTGCTGCACATCGCGGTTGAAAACATCTCCCGCCTGGCGGTCGAGACGCTTGAATCCAACCGCCTGGCGTCTTATACCGAAAAGTCCACCCGCTACCAGCAATGGGGCCCGGAGGACTTTTTTATTCCCCTGGAACTGGACCGGCATTTGCTGCGAGAGCGCTTCGCTGAAACCTGCCGCGATCTGTTTGCCACCTATACTCGCTGCCTGCCCACTGTGCTGGAGGCCATCCAGCGTGAAGACCCGCGCAGCCCGGCAGAATCGGAAGAGGCCTGGCTGCGGCGCGTGCGCCCTCAAAGCGTGGATGTTTGCCGCTTTTTGCTGCCGGCGGCTGCGCTTGCCAATGTCGGCATGACAATCAACGCCCGCGCCCTGGAACATGCCATCAGCAAGCTGCTTTCGCATCCCCTGGCTGAGGTGCAGGCCATCGGCGCTGAGATAAAATCTGCGGCGCGCCAGAGCGTGCCCACCCTGGTCAAATATGCCGATGCTGTTCCTTACCTGCAATCAACTGCGGCGCGGCTATCAGCTCAGTCTGCCGCTTTGCCCCGCATTTTAGATGCGCTTGCCCCGGATGAAACCGCCTGGTGCCGCCTGGTAGATTTTGACGCCAGTGCCGAAAACCGCGCCCTGGCTGCGGCGCTGTATCGTTTTGGCAGCCAATCTTATGCCCAGGCTTTGGCGGCAGTGCAGGCTTTACCCCCTGCCGGGCGCTCCCAACTGGCGCAGGCTGTGCTGGCAGACCTGGGCACGCACGACATCCCCCTGCGTGAACTGGAATACGCTACCTTTACCTTTGATTTGATTTTGGATCAGGGCGCCTATGCCGAACTCAAACGCCACCGCATGATGACGCAAACCCCCCAGGCGCTCACGGCTGCGCTGGGCTATGCCCTGCCGCGCCGTTTCGCTGCGGCAGGCGTTGCCGGTGATGTCCGCCGCGCCCTCGATGCCGCCCACCAAACCTGGGCTGCCCTGGCCGAATTTGACCCCAACGTGGCATCTTATATTGTACCCAACGGATTCAACCGGCGGGTTCTGCTCCAGACCAACCTGCGCTCCCTCATGCACTTCATCGCCCTGCGCTCTGCCCCCAACGCCCACTTCTCCATCCGCCGCATTGCCCACCGCATGGCCGAACTGGTGCAGCAGGCCGCCCCGCTTTTGGGCAGCTACCTGCGCACCACCCCCGGCGAAACCTGGCAGCAGGTGGAGCAGGTGCATTTTGAAACCACAGCATAATTGGAGAATCCCTCATGACTAACCCCTTCTGGAATCCCGTTGAAAAGCGCGTCCGCTCGCTCTGGCGATTAGTGATTCAAGCCCTGTTCATGTTTCTGGTCGCCGGGATAATTAGCGCCGTGCCGGTGGTTGTCTTGACCCTCCTGTCCAGTCAGATACCATCAAACTTTTTCCTGATGAACGTTGTGACCGTCATCGGCATGGCCCTGGCCATGCTGCTCTCGCTCTGGCTGGCGGGTCTGTTTTTAGACCGCCGCCCCCTGCTGGACTTTGGTCTGCACTTCTCCCGCGGCTGGTGGCTCGATTTTGCCTTTGGCCTCATCCTTGGCGCCGTGCTGATGGCGATCATCTTTGGTGTTGAACTGGCGGCTGGCTGGGTCACCATCACCGGCTATTGGCAGGTGGACACTCCCGGATTGCCCTTCTGGGCCACCTTTAGTCTGATTCTGGTGCAGTTTATTTGCGTGGGCATCTACGAAGAGCTTTGGTCGCGCGGCTATCACCTGCGCAACCTGGCCGAAGGCTTCAACTTTGGCGGCAAAATGCCCCGCGCCGCCCTGTTGATTGCCTACCTCATCTCTTCATCAGTATTTGGCCTGCTGCACATGGGCAACCCCAACGCCAGCCTTATCAGCACCTTCAACATCATCCTCGCTGGACTCTTTCTTGGCCTGGGCTTTGTTCTCACCGGCGAACTGGCCATCCCCATCGGCCTCCACATTACCTGGAACTTCTTCCAGGGCGCCATCTTTGGCTTCCCCGTCAGCGGCACACCCCGCACCGCCACCCTCATCGGCATTCAGCAGGGCGGCCCTGACCTCTGGACCGGCGGCGCCTTTGGCCCCGAAGCAGGCCTGATTGGCCTGTTAGCCATCGCCCTCGGATCCCTGCTCATCTGGTTGTGGGTCCGCTGGCGCCGGGGCACATCCCCCCTGCATACCCGTCTGGCTGTATATGCGCCGAAATATCAACAATCTGAACAAACCACAGATTACACTCCCCTCGCCCCTGAATCTTAATCCCCTCTATCCTTGCACATAGGCCTTTGCCTCGGCAATCATCGCGCCCAGGTCTTCTTTTGCCAGCCGCATTCCAGCGGCATACGCAGCTTGGTAGGCTTCTGGCATCAATAAAGCGCGCAGCCCGGTGGTCACAGTCTCCATTTGCTCATAATCTGCCGGGGTCAGCAGCTGTTCAATGCCCGGAACCCCCGCAAAAGCTCCTAGGAAGCGCGCCCCGGTTTCCGCCTGCCCCGCCTGCCAGCCCAGGTAGGCCACATTCAACAACCCCAGCGCATAGGTGGCGTAATTAATCCCCGGTGAAGCGAAGTAAATCTTGAGCGCCTCCCGGGCTTCATCCATGCGCCCCTGCCGCTGAAGAATATCCGCCTGATTGATGTAGGTCAGTGCCAGATTTAGTGGATCTTGGGCGCGCACAAAAATCTTCTGACATCGCTCCAGCAGTTCCAGTGCCCGGTCATAATTTTGGGCTAACCGCTCCAGTTCTGATAGTATGAGGGTTGCTCCACCAATGAATGGCACCACGCCCAGTTCAATTTGAATAGCCATATTTTCGTTGAAATACACCCGCGCGGCATCCAAATCGCCGCGCTGCATTTTGACCAGTCCCAGCATATAGGTTGCCCCACCAATCCCCGGGCGGTCATCGGCTGTGCGGAAAATCTCCAGCGCCTCCTGCCCGGCTCGCTCGGCTGCATCCAGGTCGTTATCCATGCGCCCCAAAAAGCTCAACGCCACCAGCGTACCGGCGGCGCCAATGCGGTGCCCAATGGCATGACACAGCGCCAGGTTTTCTTCAAATGCGCGCTTTGCCGTCTCAAAATCGCCAGCTGCATTTGCGATTGTGCCCCTGGCAGCCAGGGCTCGCAGCAGCCCCACCGGGTCATTCAATTCTCTAAAAATGGCAATTGATTCGTCGGTTCGGTGCAGGCCCAACAGCGCGTAGGCCTGTTCACCGCGCTCACCCAGTTTTTCAGCCAGCGGCAGTGCGGCTCCAAAGTAAAGCTGAACTAGGGTGCTATTGCTTTGCTCTCGGGCAGCCAGCCCCGCCCGGTTGAGCGCCTTCAGTCGCAGCCGGTCAGAGACCTCTGCATTGGGGTACCCCAAAAGTGTTTGAAAACGCTCATTACACTCTGTCCAGAGACCGCGTATCCCCCAGTAGGGCGGCAGTGTGCAGGCAATCCGCAGTCCTGCGCTGATATTGGGCCCGCTTTCCTCTGCCAGGCACCACTCGAGGGCGGCTCGCAAATTATCATTTTCACGATCCAGCCGTTTTAACGCCGCCAACTGTTGATCTCGCCATAGTTCCGGTTCCAATTGTTCGGCTATATTCAGGTAATATTGCAAATGCCGGTTACGGCAAGCCGTACTCTCTCCGGATTCCAGCAGTCGGTCGCGGGTGTACTGCCGGATGGTTTCCAACATTCGGTAGCGGGTTTCGCCGCTGCGTAGTTCCGTCAGCACCAGCGACTTATTTACCAGCCCGCTCATCAGGTCCAGCACTTCCCACTCGGTCAGTTCCTGCCCGTTAATACTGCCCGAGCAGATCGTCTCTGCTGCTTCCAGCGTCCAGCCGCCTGAAAAAACCGCCAGCCGCCGGAACAGCACCCGCTCGGCCTCGTTGAGCAGATCATAAGACCAGTCAATCAGCGCGCGCAGCGTTTGCTGGCGCGGCAGAGCGGTGCGGCTGCCGCCCGTCAACAGCCGGAAGCGGTCATCCAACCGGGCAGCGATTTGTTCCACGCTCAACACCTTCACTCGCGCGGCAGCCAGTTCAATCGCCAGCGGAATGCCATCCAGCCGCTGACAGATTTGCGCTACCGCCGGGCCATTATCCGGCGTCAATTCAAATTCGGGCTGGGCTGCGGCTGCCCGTTCAGCAAATAAGCGCACCGCCTCACAGTGTGAAAACTGCTCCCAGGGTGGCAAATGCCGCGGGTCGGGTGCTTCCAGCGAGGGCACCCGGAAAATATTCTCACCGGTCAGCCCCAGCGCCTCGCGAGATGAGGCCAGTAAGTGCAGCTGCGGGTTGACCTCCAGCAGCGCTTCAGCCAGGGATGCACAGGCATCAATCACATGCTCGCAGTTATCCAGAATCAAGAGCAAATTTTTGCCATGTAGATAATCATTCAACACTTGTAGCAGCGGGCGATCTTCAGACTCCCGCAGCCCAAAGGTCATGGCCGTGGCGCGCATTACCTGAGTTGGTTCGGTCACCGGCGCCAGTTCCACCAGCCAGGTGCCATCGGCATAATGATCCAGCATCTCGGTGGCAGCCTGAATGGCTAACCGGGTTTTTCCTGTGCCGCCGGGGCCAATCAGGGTTACCAGCCGCTGTTCAGACAGGCGGTTTTGCAGTTCCTTCAGCTCACGCACCCGGCCCACAAAAGAGGTCAACTGGGTGGGTAGATTATGCCGAAACGCTTCCAGCGTCCGCAGCGCTGGAAAATCATCCCGCAGGCCCGGGGCAGTCAATTGATAAATATGTTCGGGTTGGGCCAGATCTTTCAGGCGCCGCTCGCCCAGGTCCAATAAGCAGACCTCAGGCGGCAGTTGATCTTTCACCTGTTCGTGGACAGCCTGCGAGACCAGCACCTGCCCGCCGTGCCCGGCTGCCAGCAGGCGCGCCACCCGGTTGAGTGGCTGCCCAAAATAATCGCCATCTCGGCTTTCGGCAGTTCCACTGTGCACCGCCATCCGCACCCGCAGTTCCAGCGCGCCGCAGGGCTCTGCGGTCAGCTCTCGCTGGGCTTCCAGCGCCGCCTGAACGGCCTCCAATGGCGAAGAGAAGGTGACGCAGAAAGCATCACCAATGGTCTTAAAAACTTCACCCCCGTGAGCGGCAATCACTGTCCGCAAGCGGGCATCGTGGCAGGCCAGTGCAGCCTGCATTGCATCTGGGTGAGCCTCCCACAAACGGGTAGAGCCTTCAATATCCGTGAACAGGAACGCCAGCGGGACAGACGCGGTGGACATAAGGTTATTTTATCAGGCTATCATAAAAAAAGCGGGCTCAAGAAGCAGTCTTAATCGCAATTTGCTCGCGCACAATCTCGCTTGATTCAGCATCGGTCAGGGCCAGCAGCACATCGCCGGCTTCCAGCACGGTGCCGCCGCTCGGCAGCACAAATTCATTGCCTCGGGCAATCAGCATAATCAAAAATTGCTGCGGCAGCCCCAACTCCACAATAGACTTCCCCACCACAAACGAATCCGCCGGAATGGGATATTCTTTCAACTCGCTGCTCAGCCCTTCCATGCGGGTGTATTCCAGTGGATAGATCCGTTTTGCCTCCAGCGGCGCATCCACTTTCAACCAGCGGGCCACCTGTGGAATCAGTGTGCCCTGGAACAGGGTAGAGGTCAGCACCACAAAGAAGACGACATTGAACATCAGCTCGGCCTGCTCCAATCCGGCCAGCAGGGGGTAGGTTGCCAGGATGATCGGCACGGCCCCGCGCAGCCCCACCCAGGAAATAAACGCTTTTTCGCGGATCTTGAGTTTGCTCGGCAGCAAGGCCAGAAAAACGCCAATCGGCCGTGCCACAAACATCAACCCAATGGCAATCAGCAGGCCAACACCCATGATTGGCGGCAGCCGGGAGGGGAAAACCAGCAGGCCCAGCGTCAGGAACATGGTGATTTGCATCAACCAGGCCAGCCCGTCGTGGAAGCGCATCACACTCTTGCGATGGATGAAATCGCCCCGCCGGAGCATAATCCCGGCCAGGTACACGGCTAAAAACCCGTTCCCACCGACGACGTTGGTCAGCCCGAAGGTCAGAAAAACCAGCGCCGTGGTGAAGACCGGGTAAAGCCCGTCATAGCCCAGGCGAATCCGGTTGAGCAGGAAAAGCATCCCATAGCCAGCCGCCACCCCTAGCCCGGCCCCCAGCAGCATTTGCAGCACAAACGAGCCCAGCAGATCAAGCGTTGAGAAATCAGGCTGTGTCAGAATTTGAATCAATCCCACCGTCAGGAAAATTGCCATCGGGTCATTGCTGCCCGATTCAAATTCCAGCAGTGGCTTGAGCTGTCCCTTCAGGTTGATGCCCTTGGCGCGCAGCACCGAAAAAACCGCTGCCGCATCGGTGGATGAGATCACCGCACCCAGCAGCAGCCCTTCCACGATTGAGAGCTTGAGCAGCAGGGCGGCAATCAACCCCACACCCAGCGCGGTCAAAAGCACGCCCACAGTTGAAAGCAGCAGCCCCTCTTTGACGATTGGCCGGACGCTGCGCCATTCGGTATCCAAACCGCCCGAAAATAGGATCAGCACCAGCGCCACCACCCCTACCGATTGGGCAATCTGCGGATTATCAAAATAGATGCCCCCAATCCCATCAGACCCGGCCAGCATCCCCAGCGCCAGGAAGATGAGCAGCACCGGCACCCCAAACCGGTCAGAAATACGGCTTGCCAGCACGCTGACCACCAGCAGCCCGGCCGCGCCGATGATAATCCAATCAATCATCAGCGCCGCCTGTTCTAGTAATGGCAGGTGTGCACATCATCTCGGGCAAAAATCTGCTCCAGGGCCTTCTCGTGGCCTTTTAGCGGTCCCCGCACCAGCAGGTTGAGGGTCATCTCACCGCCAGAACGGGTCAGGCGGTGGGTTTTGACGCGCAGCTTATTCTGTGCAAATAGGTGCTCCAGTTCAGCCACCTTCTCTGGCGCCAGTGCGCAGACAATTTCATAAGTGCGCTCTTCCCAAAGGTTATCCAGGCGGTGCTCAAAAAAGGGCAGCACCCACAGCACAATCAGCGCCAGCACCGTTGAGACGCCCACCAGCGCATACAGCCCACCACCCAGGCCCACCCCCAGCGCTGCCGTCAGCCAGATGGCCGCGGCCGTCGTCAGCCCAATCACGCGCCCGCCATCCCGCAGGATCACACCGGCGCCCAGGAATCCCACTCCCGTCACAATGCTTGCGGCGATGCGGGTGGGGTCATTATCTCCCGCCAACCGCACAGACAGGATGGTGAATAATGTGGCCCCCACACAGATAAAAATCAGCGTCCGAAATCCAGCCGCCTTATCACGATATTCGCGCTCAATCCCAATCAATCCCCCGACCAGGACAGCCAGCACAATTTTCAACAGGTCTTCGGGTTGCAAGTACATTATTATCGCTCCGGAGAGAAGTTTGATTTTATTGTAACAAAAACTTGCCGAATTGTGGTTAAATAGACTCATGCCAAAAGAGCAGCGTTCTCTACGAGTTGAAGCCGTGGTATTACGCCATCTGGATTGGGGCGAGGCGGATCGCCTGCTCACCCTCTTCACGCGCGAGGCTGGCAAGCTGCGCGCCGTTGCCAAGGGTGCCCGCAAGGAGCGCTCCCGAAAGGCCGGGCACCTGGAGCCCTTCACCCGTGTGGCGCTCATGCTGGCGCGCGGCCGTGATGCCTGGATTGTCACCCAGGCCGAGACGGTGGATGCCTATCTGCCCATCGGTCAGGACTTGACCCGCATCGGCTACGCCTCTTATGTGATTGAACTTTTAGACCGCTTTACCTATGAGGAGGGCGAAAATCGCCCCCTCTATAACCTGTTGACCGATACCCTGGCGCGCATTGCCGCCCTGCCCGACCCATTCCTGGCGGTGCGCTATTACGATATCCGCCTCCTTGACCTGTCCGGCTTCCGTCCGGAGCTGTTCCACTGCGTGGGCTGCGGCGCTCTGATTCAACCCCAGGATCAGTTCTTCTCTGCCCTACAGGGCGGGGCGCTCTGCCCGCGCTGCGGCATCAATCCGGGCGCGCAGGCCTGGCCAATTTCAATGGCGGCTCTCAAATACCTGCGCCATCTGCAGCGCTCCTCCTATGCCGAAGCCGCCCGCGCCGACCCCTCCGAGCCGGTCCGCCGGGAGATGGAGAGCCTGCTCCAGCAGTATCTGACATACCTGCTAGAACGTCGATTGAACACCCCGCAGTTTTTGCGTGAGGTGCGCCGCACTTACCCGGCTGAGTAAAGCTTATTGCACCGGCTGTCCCGGAAACTCACCTTTGGGCAGTTTCTTCTCCAGCACAAACACCACCACCCAGGGCATTGCTGCCGTCAGCAGGCTCACCAGCGGGCTCCATCCGCCAAGTGGAATCAGGGGCAGGGTATTGCTCAGCGCGTGGAAGAAGATCACCAGCGGCAGGCTGCGGGTGTGGTTATAAATCCAGACATACAGGTAAGTGACGCCAATTAAAGAGATGGTTTGCCCCGCCAAACTCATGATGATGGTGGTAACCAGCGCCGCGGCGGGCATTTCAACCGTGGTGGCTAATGTGGAATAGATGGTGAACGGAAAATGCCACACCGCCCAGATGATCCCCAGCACCCAGACCGGCTTCTCGCCGCTGAGGGTTTGCTGCAGCCGGGGCAGCAAATAGCCGCGCCAGCCGGGTTCTTCCCCCAACCCGCTGGTGAGAATTTGCATGATAAAGATCGGCAGCAACCACGGCAAAAACGCCAGCAGCGCTGCCCCGTTGGGTTTCATCAGACCCGTCAGCAGCCCAATCAACATGGGCACTCCCGCAACGGCAATCAGGACCAGTGCTGCCCGACCATACCACTTGCCGCTGCCCCAGCGTTTGAAGGATGCAAACAGCGCCTGCACGCCGCTCTTGCCGCCCTCCAGCCCCGCCGTGATGGTGGCGGCCAGCAGCGGTCCATAAACCGCCAGGCTGAACAAGACCGCCAGCAAAATATGTTCGGAATTGACAAACCCCTCTTCAAACAACGCCGGATAATTCGCCGCCAGCGGCAGTGTGTAGCTCTTTTGCTCGCTGAGCAGTAGCGTGGGAATCCACAGTGCCCAGGTAAAACCAAAGGCAATCAGGATATAAATCCACAGGTATTTGCGGGATGTTTGGGCGGTTGTTTTCATGTCGGATAACCTTTGTTGGATGGCGGTCAGGGAATGCCGAATGATACCATAAAACTTATCACAGATCAGGGTGCTCGCGAATTTGCAGTGCCAGCAGCACGGCGCCAATATAGGCCGCCAGTGAAATGATCATCAAGGCCGGATAACCCACCGCGCCCACAATCAGGCCGCTGGTCATGGTCAGCAGCACCACCATCCCGCCCACCGTCTGGGTAAAACCAATCATCAGCGAGCGTTCTTCCGGTGGCACAATATTGAGCATCAGGCTGGGCGAAGCCACGCCCACCGCCGCCACCCGAATGCCCACCATGGCAAATACCGGCGTCAGCAGCCAGGCCGCAGTCAGTCCCGAAATAGCCAGCGGCTTTGCCAGCAGCACCATCCCGGTCATGATGGCTGCGGCAATAACACCAGCAACCGCGCCCACAGTCAGCACTTTCTGGTTCCCCACCCGCCGTGAGAGCCAGCCGAACAGCAGGTTGGCCAGTAAATTAGCAACCATTTGCACCGCCAGGTAGACGCCTACCCATTGCAGCGGCGCATCTAGTTCCCGGTTCACATACACCATATAAAACGGTACGGCAGACACGCCCACAAACAACAGGGCCTGTGTTAGCAGGTGCCGTCGGTAGTTCGGGCTGGTGCGCACAATCCCCAGCGCAATGCGCAGTTGCTGCCGAAAAGGTCGGGAGGGCCGCGGGTTTGCGTCTGGCGTCTCTTTGATCTGGTTGAACAGCATCAGCGAGATCGATGCAAACAGGCAGAATCCAATTGCCAGCAGGCCGTAATTATTGGGGAATGTAATCGGGGTTGCCGGATCCAGCAGCCAGCGCACCAGCCCGCTCGCGGTGATGCCCAGCAGTCCGCCCAGCCCCAACCGCCAGGCAAACAACTCGCCGCGGCGGACGGGCGGCACGGTCTTGCTCACCACTTCCAGAAACGGCAGCCCGCCGATCCCTGAGGCCAGCGAGGCAATGCTGTAAGCGACAATTAAAGAAATCAAAATCCAGGCCGGGTCTCGCACCAGATTGACCACGGCTGCCAGCAAAATCCAGCAGGCGATTCGGATGAACGACATGCCCCGGTAAACCGCTATCTTCAACGGGCGGCTTTGCACATACCCCGCCACAAAGAACGGTGGCAGATACCACCCCGCACTGCTGATGGGCCCAAACAAACCCAGGATGAACGCCGAAGCCCCCAGTTGATTGGCCAGTGAGGTGACCACCAGAGTGGGATCGAACAGGGTTTCTGCAAATACAAATAAAACGCCGTTAATGGCGCCCAGGAAGAAATTCCGTTTCATCACCTGAGGCGGCTGTGATTCAAACGGCACAACAGCGGGCGGGGTAGTGCTCAAGATACAATCTCCTGCAAATGGAAAATCGCGTCAATCCTATCAGGGTGAGCATTGAAAGTCAAGCAAGCCGGAACACGGCTTTTGTTCCATCAGGATTTTAAGCCCGCATTAAATGGCAGGCGCACCCCTTTTCCTTGGTATCAACCTACAACCATTTTGAAAATTTAAAATTAAGCCTTAAAACCCCGTCTGTTCGGTTTATAATTTAGCCATCCCTCCAACTGGAGTTCTCCAATGCCCAAAAATTACCAAGCCTCGCTGGCGCGTATTGAGCAGCGTTTCCGCACCTTTCACCCATTCTATGCCGATGGCTGGCGTGAACTGCCGCTGACCGAGCGCATGGCCGCGCGGTTTATCCCCGGCGCCAGCATGGCCATTGTCGAAGGCGGCGAGATCATCTGGGCGGGGGCTTATGGCGTCCGGCGCCAGGGCGATCCCGATCCGGTTACCCCGGAGACCTGCTTTCAGGCGGCTTCCATCAGCAAGCCGGTGGCCGCGCTCACAGCCCTCAGCCTGGTGGCCGAAGGCCGCCTGACCCTCGATGCCGACCTGCGAGACTTTCTGCGCTCCTGGCAGATTCCCGCCCGGGCTGGCTGGCAGCCGCGCGTCACCCTGCGCCAACTGCTCTCACACTCCGGCGGCATCACCGTGGATGGCTTCCTGGGCTATCCGGCCCGTTCTGCCGTGCCCACGCTCCAGCAAATTTTGAACGGCGAGCCGCCCGCCAACTCCCCGGCCATTCGGGTGGATACCCTCCCCGGTTTCCATTTTCGCTATTCCGGCGGCGGCTATACCATTGTGCAGCAGCTCATCGAAGACCTCACCGGTCAGCCGTTCTGGCAGGCCGCCTGCCAGCGCGTGCTGGAGCCCGCCGGAATGACGCACTCTACCTACCTGGACCCCCTGCCTGCCGACTGGCACTCCCGCGCTGCTGTGGGGCACCGCAATAACGGCGACCCGCTGATTGGCAACTGGCACCGCTATCCCGAAAGTGCCGCCGCTGGTCTGTGGACTACGCCCACTGATCTCGCCCGCCTGATTGTCCTGCTGGAAGCCACCCAGTGCGGCCAATCTGCCCGTCTGGTGCGCCCCGACCTGCTGGCTGATATGCTTACCCCGCAGATTCCGCTGCGCGGCATTGGCCTGGATGGCGATGAGGGCCTGGGCTTCTTCCTCACCGGCGAACCGGATGATCTGTATTACGGTCACGGCGGATCCAATGAAGGCTACCGCAACCAGATTCTAGCCCGTAAGGGGCGGGGGCAGGCTGCAATCATCATGACCAACTCTGACAGCGGCGACGCTCTGACCGATGAATGGATCAACAACGTGGCCCTGGAATTTGGCTGGGACAGCTTTGTAGATACCCCCTTCCTGCCCATGCTCAATCCACCTGCCAACGCCGCCCTGGCCGAATTCGCCGGCGATTATGCTTCTGGCGACTGGCAGTTCCACATCCGTCATACTCCCGCCGGCCTCACCCTCGAAACCCCCGGTCAGCCCGCGCTTACGCTTTGCCCGCGGGATGTGGACCGCTTTTACCTCACCCAGCTCAACGCCTCCATCCAATTCCAGCGTGAAGACGGCCGCATCACCGCCCTGGCCTTCCGCCAAAATGGCGAAGACCTGACTGCTGAACGGGTGGCAGAGTAACGTGTGTCGTTAACGCCTCTGTGTTTGGCCTGTTATCCAGATAGATGTAAAATTTTTCCCACCGGTACCCGGATGTTTTGACCACGCCCCGGGTTTTGAAGTACAATCCATTCAGTTCTGACTGTTTAAGGATTGTGCTGCATGGCTTCATTAACCCTCATCCCTCCCGCCATTCTTCCCCCACTTGACCCCAACTTTCGCCCGGCCAGCCTGGCCAACCGGCATTACCGCCGCCGTGTTGGCGCTGCCGGTGTACCGGTGGTGCTGGGCCTCGAGCGTGAAGATGGCCGCATCTCGCGCTGCGAAACCGCCATCTTCCCCCCCGGTCACCCGGAGGCCGACGAAAACCTGCCCTACATCGAGCGGCTGGTCAAATTTCTGCTCTGGCAGCGCGGCGGATTTCGCCTCTACGTAGGCGGCCCGGCTGAACTGGCCGCTCAACTGCGTGCCATTTACGCCCTCACCGGCCCGCGCCGCTTTGATGTGGATTTTATGGGCAGTCAGGTCTATCAGCACCCCTTTGAGGTGGTTGCCTGCCGCCCCCAGGATATTCCTCCCACCCGCGAGCAGGGGCAGGCCATTGGCCGCCACCTCAACGGCTGCCGCATCGGTTTTGACCTGGGCGCCTCAGACCGCAAGGTCAGCGCGGTGCTGGATGGCCGCGTGGTCTTCAGCGAAGAGGTGATCTGGGAACCCAAAAATCACGCTGACCCGGCCTATCATTACCGCGAGATTCTGACGGCCATCCGCTCAGCCGCGGCGCACCTGCCCCGTGTGGACGCCATTGGCGGCAGTTCGGCGGGCATCTACATTGATAACCGCCCCATGGTCGCCTCGCTTTTCCGCGCTGTGCCGCCCGACCAGTACGATCAGATCCGCACCCTGTTTGTGCGCCTCTCTGCGGAGCTGGGCGTGCCAATTTATGTCATCAACGATGGCGATGTGACCGCCCTGGCGGGCGCCATGTCGCTTGAAGAGAATGGTATTCTGGGCATTGCCATGGGCTCCAGCGAGGCAGCCGGCTATGTTGATGTCGAAGGGCATATCCTTGGCTGGTTGAATGAGCTTTCATTTGCCCCGGTAGATTATGCCCCCACCGCTCCGGTGGAAGAATGGTCCGGCGATGCTGGCTGCGGCTCGCAGTATTTTTCGCAGCAGTGCGTCTTCCGGCTGGCGCCGCAGGCTGGCATCCACATCCCCGCCAATATCACCGATGCCGAGAAGCTGCAAACGGTTCAGGCGCTGCTTGAAGCCGATCACCCCGGCGCGGTGCAGATCTGGCAGAGCATGGGCATTTACCTGGGTTATGCCCTGGCCCACTATGCTGATTTTTATACCATGCGCCATGTGCTGATCCTGGGGCGCTGCACCTCGGGTCGCGGCGGCGAAATTATCCTTCAGACCGCCCGGCAGGTCCTGGCTGCCGAGTTTACCGATCTGGCTGGCGCTTTCCAAATTCAATTACCCGACGAGAAAAGCCGCCGCGTGGGGCAGTCCATTGCCGCGGCCAGCCTGCCGGAAATCAAACCTTAGGAGCCTGGCATGAAATTCCATCTGGATACTGCTGATCTTTACATCCCCGACGGCCAGCCCGCGGCCGCCGCCCTGGCGCGCACCACACATCTGGCCATCGCCGCCCATCAGGATGACATCGAGATTATGGCCGCCGCACCCATTCTGGAATGTTTTCAGCGCGCCGACCGCTGGTTCACTGGCGTGGTAGTCACGGATGGCCGCGGTTCACCCCGCGCCGGGCTTTATGCCCAATATGATAATGAAGAGATGCGCCTTGTGCGTTTCAAAGAGCAGCGTAAAGCCGCCTGTGTGGGCGAGTATGCCGCCCAGGTGATCCTGGATTATCCCAGTTCTGCCGTCAAATCGGGCGCCGATGATCGCCCCGTGGAAGATCTGGTGGCCTTGCTAAAAGCAGCCCACCCGCAGGTTGTCTATACCCACAACCTCGCCGACAAGCACGATACCCACGTTGGCGTGGCGCTTAAAGCCATTGCCGCCCTGCGCCGCCTGCCGCCCGCCGAGCGCCCGCAGCAGGTCTTTGGTTGTGAGGTCTGGCGTGGCCTGGACTGGATGCTGGACGAGGAGAAGATCGCCTTTGATCTCTCCGACCAGGAAAACCTCCAGTCTGCCTTGCTCGGCGTCTTTGATTCGCAGATCAGCGGCGGCAAGCGTTATGACCTGTCCACGCTGGCCCGCCGCCGCGCTAACGCCACCTATTACGCCTCTCACGGCGTAGATACAGCCACCGGCCTGGCCTTCGCCATGGATCTGACCCCCCTGGTAGCTGACCCTGACCTCGACCCCGCTGATTTTATTCGCGCCGCTATCGACCGCTTCCAGAGCGACGTCGCGGCCCGCATTGCCCGCCTGCGCGCTTAATCCTCAACCGAAAGAAGCCAAACCCTCATGAGCCTGTATGCCGAAATCTTTGAACAACCCGCTGTTTTGACTCGCCTGCTCACCACCCAGCGTGATGCCGTGCTGGCGATTGCCCGTGACCTGCGTCAGCGCAGTGTGGATTACGTCTTCCTGGCTGCCCGCGGCACCTCCGATAATGCTGGGCGTTATGCCAACTATCTCTGGGGCGCGGCCAATCAACTGCCCGTGGCGCTGGCAACCCCGTCGCTGTTCACCTTCTACCATCAGCCGCCGCGCCTCAAGAATGCCCTGGTGCTGGGTATCTCCCAGTCCGGTCAATCACCCGATATTGTCGGCGTACTGGAAGAAGGCCGCCGCCAGGGCTGCCCCACGCTGGCTATTACCAATTGCGCCGATTCCCCGCTGGCAAAAGCCGCCGATTATGTGCTGGACATCTGCGCGGGCCCCGAGCGGGCTGTCGCCGCCACCAAAACTTACACCGCCGAACTGCTGGCTCTGGCGATGCTCTCTGCTGCCCTCGCCGATGACGCTGCCGCCTGGGAAGCCCTTGCCCAGGTGCCCGATTGGGTGGCGCAAACCCTCCAGCAGGATGCTGCCATCGCAACCGCGGCTGAGCGTTACCGCTACATGCAGCAGTGCGTGGTGCTGGGGCGCGGCTTCAACTATGCCACCGCCTTTGAATGGGCCCTCAAGCTCAAAGAACTCACCTACGTCTCTGCCGAGCCCTATTCATCCGCCGACTTTTTGCACGGCCCCATTGCCATGGTCGAGCGCGGCTTCCCGGTGATGGCCGTTGCCCCTACCGGGCAGGTTTATGCCCCACAAATGGAACTGCTGCACCACCTCAAAGATGATCTGCTGGCAGAACTGGTCATTATCTCCAATGACGAATCTGCTCTTGCCATGGGTAAATCAGCCATTCGCATTCCGGCAGCAACCCCCGAATCCCTCACGCCGATTGTCAGCATTCCTGCCGGGCAGTTGTTTGCCTACCACCTGACCCGCGCCAAGGGCTACGATACGGAGCAGCCCCGCACCATCCGCAAAGTGACCGAAACCCGCTAACTATTCTTCGGTTTCGAATTCCATTCCCAGCAGCACATACCGCTCATTCAGGCCCGCCCGGCTGTAAAAAGCCTGGGCGGCCTGGTTATCTTCTTCGGTGCCCACCTCAATCTCATCCATGTCGCGCGCCAGCGCCTCGGTGATGGCGGTTTGCATCAGCAGTTGACCCAACCCCAGCCCGCGCTGCTGCCCGTCAACCACCAGTTCATTTACCAGCGCGGTGCCGCCCCGGTGAAAAAACGTCCGGTAAAAAATCATCGACAGAAAACCCGCCACCTGACCGTCCGCCTCGCAGACCAAATTGAGGTAGATTTCCGGGCGCTCTGCCATCTCAACAAACAGCTCACGCAGCCGCTCCAGCTTCAAATCTGATTGGGCGTGCGCCACTTCTTCAAGCTGGGTCAGCAGTCCCAGCACAGCGGGCAAATCCTTCAACTCACAGGGGCGAATAATGGGGGTCATGGTAAACGTCTCCTTGGCATCATTATACTGCCAGATCCATTCGGCTCATTTTGATCAAAAACGCTGCGCCCTCCACTCGGAGGGCGCAGTGAGGTTGAAAATGCTGGCAGGTGGTTACCCCTGCTTGGCGCCGCAGTTGGGACAGAATTTAGCCCCTTCTGTGGCGGTGCCGCATTGTGGGCAGTTGGCCGGTCGAGGGGCTGCCTCGATCTTAGTGCCGCATTCCGGGCAGAACTTGGCGCCGTGTACGTCGGCTCCGCACTTGGGGCAGGCTGCTGCCGCAGGTTGAACCATGGCAGTCCCACATTCCGGGCAGAACTTGGTGCCCGGCGCTGCCAGGGTCCCATCCTTGGGGCAGCGTGCCATGGCGCTGGTTGCTCGCTGAGCGGCCTCAGCCGCGTTTGAAACCTGGCTGGCAACGCGATCCAACCCCAGCGCCGCGGCAAAACCCTTCAGCGCCGCACCGGCTTGTTGACCCCGAGACTCGGCAATCTCATCGGTGCGCGGGCTATCTTCCTGGCAGTAACCCGACTGCGTATCAAAGTCCGACAGGCAGACGATCCGAGTGCAGGTGGGGCACTGGCGAAAATGCTGCTGCACCTGCTTCCAGGCCGATTCCAACTGCGCCGGGGTCAGGTTGTAGCTGTAGCGGGGATCTTCCCCGGTGACCTTGTTGGCTACCGCGCTGCCCACCAGTGGAATCTTGCGCAGCAGGCCGCTGGCAGCCTGGCGGCCGATGTCGGATGATATGGTGCCCACCACATCCGGCTGGCTGCGAAACTCGCGCCCGCAGATATCACAGTAGAAGATGGCGTATGGCCCCGCGCCGTCATTGCGGATATCATAGCGCGGCATACGTGAAAACTCGGTCATTTGAAAACTCCTTAAGAATATTATGAGAGGGGAACACCCTCATTCTATCCCGGCATAATCCGGTCTGTCAAGTTAACCGCAGGCCAACTGCACGGTTATCATACAATTCACCATAAATATCTGCATGAGAAGATGTTTGAGGTGGGCGCGATAGGGCTCGAATATCATCCCTCGATGGGACTTGCGAACCTTAAGAAAAAACATCCCCAGTTTTGGGGATGTTTGAGGTGGGCGCGATAGGGCTCGAACCTACGAACCTCACGGATGTGAACCGTGCGCTCTAACCAACTGAGCTACGCGCCCGAACGAACTGATTATAGCAGATGGCGCCACCCTTGACAAGGATTGCCGCAGCCGGTTTTTGAGTATAATGGAGCCATGACCCAATTCAACTTCTCCTACCCAATCCCCATCCGCTACAGTGACCTGGACCCCCAGTGGCACGTCAACAACGCCCGCTTCCTCAGCTTTATCGAGCAGGCCCGCTATGCCTACCTCATCGAACTGGGCCTCTGGGATGGCGTGGACTTCTTCAACCTGGGCCTCATTGTTGCCGATATTCATATGGCTTACCTGGCCCCCATTGAACTCGGTCAAACCGTGCGCATCTATATCCGCGCCGACCGGCTGGGTAACAAGAGCCTCACTTTCGCCTATGAAATCCGAGATGAAGCTACCGGGTTGCTGCATGCCCGCGCCGAAACCGTCATGGTCGCCTACGACTACCATACGCATCAGAGCATTCCCCTGCCGCAAAGCTGGCGTGAGCGCATCACCGCTTACGAGGCAGCCGCCCCGGCGAATTAATCCACCCAATCTCTTTCACCCAGGAGCCTTCCCGTGATTCCCCCCATCAATTCTGAACAGATGCTTGCTTTTCTTGCTGGCTTGCTGAACACCCCCAGCCCCACCGGTTTTGCCGATGCCGGCATCAACTTCACCGAAGCGGCCTTACAGGCCTACCCCGCTCTGACCTTTACCCGCACCCGCAAAGGCGCCCTGGTGGCTCGCTGGCCCGGTCAGGCTGATGACTCCCCCCGCTGCCTGACGGCCCATGTAGATACCCTGGGCGCCATGGTTAAAGAAATCAAATCCAACGGCCGCCTCAAACTGACCAAAATTGGCGGCTATGCCTGGAATACAGTGGAGGGCGAGGGCTGCACCATCTTCACCGCCGACGGGCGCAAAGTGCGTGGCTCCCTGCTCCTGGCCAAAGCCTCCACCCATGTCTATGGCGCCGAGGTGAATGATGCCAAGCGTGGCGATGATGCCATGGAAGTGCGCCTGGATGAAATCACCTCTTCAGCCGATCAGACCCGGGCTCTGGGCATTCAGGTAGGCGATTTTGTGGCCTTTGACCCCCGCGTTGAAATCACCAACGGCTTTGTGCGTTCCCGCCACCTGGATGACAAGGCCTGCGTGGCCTGTATTGTGGCGGCTGTTGCCGCCATTTCTGCCGCAAGTCTCACCCCGCGCCAGACCACTTACCTGCATATCAGCAATTACGAAGAGGTCGGGCACGGCGCTTCCGCGGGCGTTCCCGCCGAGGTGACCGAACTGATCTCGGTGGACATGGCTGCGGTAGGCGAAGGCCAGACTTCTGACGAATTCCATGCCTCCATCTGTGTCAAAGACTCCAGCGGTCCCTACCATCACGGTCTCAGTAATCACATGCGCCGCCTGGCAGACCAGTATCAGATCCCGTATAAAGCCGACATCTACCCCTATTACAGCTCCGATGGCGCCGCATTCTGGCGGTCTGGCGGTGATGTGGCTGTGGCGCTGATCGGCCCCGGCGTGGACGCCTCGCACAATTATGAGCGCACCCATACCGAAGCCCTGCTGGCAACCACCAACTGGCTGCTGGCTTACCTGCTCAATTAAGTCTTGCGGGGCGGCAAATACCTGCCGCCCCGTTTTATTTAATCCGCTCCAGCACCCGCTTTTGAAAGTTCGCAAAAGCCGGGCGCAGTTCAGCGTGCCGGGTTTGAGAATCGAGCCAGTTCAGCAGTGCTTCAATCTGCCGCTGCCAGTTTGCTGCTTCTTCCTTGGGTGCAGCAGCCAGGCAAAGCTCCAAACCTTCCAACTGCAGCCAGGGATTTTGGCGTTCAAGGCCCCGATTTAAGCAGGTCTGCCCCAGCGCCAGCGCCGCCGGATAATCCCCCCGCTGCAATGCCATCAAGCCGTGCAGCTTATCGGGGTTGCAGGGTAAAACGGTTAGTTCGCGTTCGGCTAACTGGCGCTCAAGCGGCTCCAGCCGCAGAACTGCGGTTTCAATCTCCCCGTTCAGGATTTGCGCATAGGTTAATGCCAGTTCAGCCTCAATTTGATAGATATTCAATTCCTGAGCCTGCGCCTCGTTAATCACGCGTTCTAGAAAATGATGTCCCAGGTCCCCCTCACCTTGCATCAGCAAGGTGGTTCCCAGGCCAAGCAGGTTTTCAAGGGTGTAAATACCGCTCAAAGTCGATCCCAACCCGTCTTGATAATTCTTCACCGCTGCCGGGTAAAATTCCAGCAGCCTGAAAATATCGCCCCGCAGCAAATTAGCCAGTTTGATAATATCGACAAACTCAATTTGAGTTACATTATCCAGCAGGGTAGTGATCGTTTCCCAGGCATCGTCTAGCCTGCCCAGTTGGGTTTGGGTGGCTGCCATCACAAAGAGGACGTTTCCCACCAGCCCGGGATTATGGTTTTCCCGGGCCGCTGCCAGCACCGAGCGGGTGATTTCCAGCGCCATATAATGCTGCCCCATGCGGTCCTGCGCCCCGGCCAGAATATTGCGCCCATAAAACCCCAGAACGGGGCGCCGCAGTTCCAGGCTCTCTTGAATAATCTTACGGGCTTCAGTTTCAGCTTTGCGCGGCCAGCCCAGCCGGGCATAGGCAATTGCCAGCCGAATCCGGGCAAACAACCCGGCAGAGCGGGTACCAATCGGTTCCTGGTTTTCGCTCAGTCTAGCTGCAGCAGTCCACGCGCCCAGAGATTCGCGGTAGCGTCCCAGTTGCCACAGGCACAACCCCCGGCAGCTTTGCGCCTCCACCAGTTCATAATAATCCTGAATCGGCTCCAGGTACGTCATGGCGCGCTCAATATTGACCAATCCCTGCGCCGGTTGATGTTCCATCGCATCGGCATCTGCCATACAACGCAGCGCACAGCCCATCATCAGCGCGCTGCTCCGCTGTTCACCCGCCTGAAATAATTTTTGGCTGGTCAACCGCAGTTGGTCAATCTCCATTGTGTAAAAGAATGTTCCCGCCCACCAGCGGTACAACAGATAGACCTGTTGGTCAGCCAGCGCATCCCCCAGCTGTTCCCGCAGGCGGTCAGCCCGTTTGAAAGCATTCTTGGCTTCCTGCCAGCGGGCATTAATTTCTGCATTTTTCCCATTTTCAAACCAGTAATTAAAGGCCTTTTGCAGATCTCCGGCCTCTTCCCAGTGATAGGCCAGCTTTTCCAGGTTGATGGTCTGTGGTTGAGCGCTGGATTCCAATGCCAGCGCCAGCCGTCGGTGCAGTACCTGCCGTCGCGGCCGCAAGAGGCTCTGGCGAGTTGCCTCCTGGGTGATATCATGCACAAACCCGTAGCCACCTGCCGGGCGCGCTTCTGGCATCTCACGGATCAACCGCGCCTGGATAAGTACCGTCAGCGCCTCGGCTGTCGTTTCCATCGGCAACCGGGCCACTGCCTGCAAGTGATCCAGCGTAAAGCGTTTGCCAATCACCGCTGCAGCTTCCAGCACTTCGCGGCTCTGGGGCGGCAGCTGCTGCATGCGGGTCTGAATTAACGCAATCAGGCTGCCAGAACTGGGCAGCGCTTCTGGCAGGTAAGGGCTGTTCATATCAACGTGCAGGTCTTGCAGTGCATAGAGCAGCTCTAACAAATAGTAGGGGTTGCCCCCGCTGTCCATCTTGAGTCGAAAAGCCAGTTGCTGCGTGGGCGGCTGTCCAAGAACCGACCGGGCTACCTGAGTAATCTCGTCCAGGTTCAGCGGCCGCATATCAATGGCCGTCAGGCTGCGTCCGGCGTTGGATGCGTTGCGCAGCTTTTCCAATGAGGGGTTGCTTTCCTGCGGGCGGACCGCCAGAATCAGCAGCCCGTTTTTGTTGAAGAAATCCCGCTCCAGCAGATAAACCAGCGCTGCATAGGTCGCTTCATCGCCCCACTGGGCCCCATCCACAAACAGCACCACGCGCTGGCGGCTGGCCAGGCTCAACAGAATCTGGTGCAGTGCCTCAAAAAACTGCGTTTGGGGAACCTCGTTATCAGCGTCTTGCTCTGGCTTGAGTTCCGGGCGTAAAATCGCCAGGTCGGGCAGCAGGCGCACCAGCGGCTTGAGCCAGGCGGCCTCAATGCTCTGCCATTCTGAAGGCTGTACATGCCGGCGCAGCAAATCCACCCAGGGCTGCAGCGGTAGATTCTCTTCCAGCGGGCGGCACAATGCCAGAAGCTGGCGCGGCTGTGGGCTTTGGCGGCGCACAAATTCGTAAACCAGCCGGCTCTTACCCGAACCTGCTTCGCCCAGTATCAGCGCGGCCCCGCCGCGCTGATAGGCCCGTTTCAGGTCTTCCAGGGCTTCTTCCTGCCCCATAAATTTATTCTGCGCCTGCACAAGCCCTTCCCAGTTAGGGTGCAGTTCGGGGACAGGCTGATTTTCCAGGGTCAGCACCTGCTGCATCACTTCGGCCAGGTCGCCTGGCAGGTAGATGCCTTCATCGTCATATTTCTCGGTGACGTAATTGGCATATTCGGCAGCCTGTTTGATGTTGCCGCTCTGAATCAGGCAGCGCAGCTTCCGAATGTTTAACCCGGCGTTAGTCGGATCAAGGTTCAGCCCCAATTGCAGCCGTTCTATGGCGGTTTGTAGTTCCCCGTCAGCCGCCAGGTGGTCAGCCAGTTGGGTGATGGCAGTCATCAAATCGCGTTCCAGTTCCTCGCTCGTTTGAGTCAGCCAGACATCCAGCTTTCGACCCTCTGGCAGGCGCACCCCCGAGAGAAACCGCGCTGGCTGCCGCCACAAATCCACTGCCCGGCTCAACCGTTGAAAGGTTGCCGCCGGAAGCTGTGGGCGGCTGCCATTGCCTGCCGGGCGCCCATCTCCGTGGATCAGGCGGTTAAATTCCACCACATCTGAATGGATCAGCCGCGCATCCAGTTCCACCGTCTCTGGATTGGTGATGACATAGATCGGCGCAAACAAGGCTCCGCGCAGCTTGGTAATTGCTTCTGTCAGGTGCCGCCGGGCCGATATTTCGTCTTCATCCTCAAAGAACAAATCAACCAGTTCATCACGCGTCACCGGCCCTGGCTGGCAGGCCAGATAAAAGAGCAGCCCGCGCGTTTGCTTGCGCGGAATTTCAATCAGTTGGTCGTTTTGCCGCACGGCTGGCGGCCCCAGCATTAAAATCTTGAGCAGTCCATCCGGGGCCACGGCTCAGCTTCCTTGGGAGCGCCGGGCCAGCTCCAGGGCCCGCTGGCGGGCTACAGCCAGGGTTTCCTGCGCAGCCGAACGATTGGCTGCCGTCAGGCTGCCCAGCATCTGCGCCAGTTCATCCCGCCGTCCCGCATCGTTCAGCGCTTCCACCTGTGTCAGTGTTCTGCCGTCAGCCACCTGCTTGCGGACGCAGTAATGCTGGTCGCCATAAGCAGCTAACTGCGGCAGGTGTGTCACACATAACACCTGATGCCGCCGCCCCAACAGCCACAGCTTTTCCCCCACCACCATGCCAACCCGACCGCCAATACCCTGGTCAATCTCATCAAAGATGAGCGTGGGCACAGCATCGGCCTCGGTCAGCACCTTTTTCAATGCTAACATCAACCGGGAGGTTTCACCCCCGGAGGCAATCTTGACCAGCGGCTTCAAGCCCTCGCCGGGATTGGGGGCAATCAAAAATTCACAGCGGTCCACCCCATTTTCATCAAAACTTACCGGTTTGCCCGGCATCACTTCAATCCCATTTGCGTCGGGCTCGGTCTGCAAATCCACAGCAAAACGTGCGCCGCCCATATTTAAATCAGCCAGCTCAACCTCCACCGCCTGCCCCAGTTTGACGGCTGCCTGCTGCCGCAGTACCGAAAGGGTCTGCGCCTGGGCGGTCAGCCGGGCGCGCAGGTCGGTCATCTGGCTCTGCAGCTCGGCAATGCGCTCCGCTGAATGGGTAATGGTTTCCAACTGCTGGCGGGCCTCAACGGCTCTTGCCAGGGCGCCTTCAATGCTGCCGCCATACTTGCGCTTTAGATCATGGATCAGCGCCAGCCGGTCTTCCAGGGCTTCCAATCGGCGGGGGTTGGCTTCAATTTGTTCCAGATAGGCCCGCAGACTGAGCGCCAGGTCGGCCGCATTTTCAGATAACCCCGCCGCCTGCTCAGCCAGTCCGGCCTGGGTTGGGTCCACGCGTTCCAGGGTGTGCAACAGTTGCACCATCTGGCCCAGCAAATCGGTGATGGCCGCAGCTTCGGGGCTGCCCTCGTCCAGCAGCGTCAGCGCCTGCTGCGCCGCGCTTGCCAGGTTCTCGGCATTCGCCAGCCGGTTGCGTTCCAGGCGCAGCTCATCTTCTTCGCCGGCATGCAGGCGGGCAGATTCAATTTCATCGGCCTGATAGGTCAGCATTTCAACACGCCGCGCCACATCAGCCTCTTGATTTTGGAAGCCCAGCAGCTCACGCTGAACAGTCCGCACGGCCTGGTAGGTCTGCCGGTAGGCCGCCAGGGCTTCACTCGCCTCGGCAAAGCGGTCCAACAATCCCATGTGCGCCCGGACATTGAGCAGTGAAAGATGCTCAGACTGCCCGTGAATATCCACCAGATAGCTGCCCAGGCTGCGCAGCAGGCTCAGGTTCACGGTGCGTCCGTTCACCCGCGCAATGCTGCGGCCATTGGCGCGCAGTTCGCGCCCCAAAATAATCTCGTTGGGGTCATCGAGCAAATCTTCTGCTTCCAGCAGGGCGGTAATATCGTCCCGGCTCGTTTCTGGCAGCCGGAATATCGCCTCCACACTGGCGCGTTCGGCGCCGCTGCGAATTTGCGCCGCATCGGCGCGTCCGCCAATCACCGCCTCAACCGCGTCCAAAATAATAGATTTGCCCGCACCGGTCTCACCCGTGAAGGCAATCAGCCCGGAGCCAAAACTGAGCTCCAGATGTTGGATGATGGCAAAATTCTCGATTCGCAGTTCGGTCAGCATGGTGTCTTTCGTTTAGCCTTTGCCAGACAGTCGGTAGTAAACAGTGGTGATGATCAGGATGAGATAGATACCCTGCCACATCATGGGCCCAATCGCATACCAGAGACCATAGCCATCGGCCAGCGCCAGGACGGTATTGATGACCTGAAACATAACCAGCGGCAGCGACCCCAGCCCGACAGCCAGCGCTGTGATCTTGTGCAGCGCCGGACTGCGCCGCCGGCGGGTAGCCCAGCGCACCGCCTCGGCCGCCAGCACACCGATAATCGGGGTGAGGAAGATGGTAAAGAATCCAATTGCAGTGGTAAAACTGCCCAGAAAGGCAATGATCGCGGCCACCAAAAAGGCCACCGGATAATCCCACTTCTTGGCGGTATCATACACCTTTTGCTGACCGCGCACACATTCTTTGCAGCGGTAGCCCACCGGTGTTTTGACAGCGCAGTCGCTGCAAATCGGCTTTTCACAGCGATTGCACCGCAGCAGGGTGGGGCGCTGTGGGTGATTGGCACAATAAAGCGTCGGGTAAGAATTGTCAGTGGTTTCCTGGGTCATTGCGGTAATCCTGCGGTCGGGTTTTGTTCCATGTACATGGTCAGGTTGCGATAAAAAGTGCCTGGAGCCTGAAAACGGATAAACTGGGCTGTATGCGCATCCGCCCGGGTGTGAATGGCATCGCCGTCTTGCAGCGGCACCGGCGTTTGCCCGTCGCCGCTGTAAACGGCCTGTGGGCTGTGCCCGTGCACCTGAAAAACCACCTGGGCACCTTCAGGCAGCACAATGGCGCGGTCCATTGAAAGGTGCGGCGCTACCGGCACAATCACAATACTGCGCAGTTCGGGCGGCAGCACAGGCCCTCCGGCAGCCAGGGCATACGCGGTGGAGCCCGTTGCCGACGCCGCTATCAGCCCATCAGCCACATAGCTGGTCAGGGGGTCGTTGTCCACCCACGCGCTCACCCGAATCGGCCGTACGGTGGCGCCGCGGCAGACCACCACCTCATTGAGCAGCAGCCAGTGTGCCAGCATCTCCTCGCCGCGCCAGTGCTCGGCGCGCAGCATCATGCGGCGCTCCAGCCGATAGTTGCCCTCCAGCAATTGCGCCAGTCGGGTCGGCCACTCAGCGCGGTCCACCTCGGTTAGAAAACCAAAATGCCCCAGGTTGATGCCCAGGACCGGGGTGCCCGGCAGCGCACAGAGGCGGCTGGCTCGCAGCATGGTGCCATCCCCGCCCAGCGCAATCACCAGGTCAAACTCACCCGCCTGCACCTGCTGCCGCATGGCCTCGTCTGAAAAACTCGCGCAGATACACGTCTGGCCACGCAGTTTCAAAAACTGGCAGATTTGCTCTGCTTCACCGGCGGCTTCCGGCAGTGAAGCGTGCATCATCACAGCAACGCGTTGAGGACTGGAATTGGACATAGGCCAAGTATGATTATACCAACTTACAGGCGCTGGTTACAGGTTTTGCGAAACCCGCAGCGCTCGCACCGCCCCGGCTCTTCGTGAGAGCGGTCTGGTTCCCCGCGCATTTCCTGCTGCCGCACTGCTTTGAGTGTGGCAAGCAGCTCAGCTTCCAACGCCGGTGTGTAATCAATGGCAAAGCTGCGGTTCCGGTAAACCAGGATGCCGTAGGGCGGGCGCCGTCCGGTCTGAGCCTCAACCAGTCGGCAGTAAGCCGCCAGTTGCAGCACATGCCCGGCGTAAGGCTCGGCGGGGGCATAGCGGCTTTTCACTTCCACGGGCAGCGTTTCTTCGCCCTGCCGCACCAGATAATCGGGGCGCCCCGTCAGCCCGGTGCTGGAATCATACAGGGGCGCTTCAGTCTCACCCCATAAAGCCGGGTCTGCATAGATGATCCGTCCGGTGGGCAGCCCGCTTTCCTTGCGCTGCCGTCCCCCCAGCCACAGCAGCAGCACGGCGCCAACCAGCAGCAAGATGATTAACAGCGGCATCAGCGCCTACTTAATCGCCTGGCTGGTCAACCAGACCACCAGCGTCACCAGCCCGCCCAGCAGCAGCAGCCACCCGGCGGCGCGCATCAGGCCGGCGGAGAGTGTCCGCCGGCCATGCGATTGATGATAACTGCTCCCGGCAGCCAGGTCGGTCAGATTATCTGATTCAACCCCCTGCAGTTGATACCACCAGGCGCGCTCACAAAACCGGTAACTGCCCAGATCAGAGGCTCGGATCGCCCGCATGGTCAGCCAGTTGTTCTGCCAGCGACGACATGGCGTTATGCAGCCGATCCTCCCGCTGACTCAACGTCAGGTCTGCGCGGGTGCGTTCCACAATGCCGCGCAGCAGGTCAGTCTGGCGCCGCAGGCCGTTGGTGATGGCATCGGGATAGTCCACCGTAATCATCAGACTGTAAATCTCGTCCATCCAGCCCAGCAGCCGTTCAGCCTCGGCCGAATAACCGCTGCGCAGGATATCCAGGCAGCGGCGGCGCAGCTCGCCCGGCACTTCAGCCATGCCGTTCAGGTAGGTGGCATATTCTACGCCCAGGTCTTCAGGCATCGGCAGCGCCCGGTTTTCAATCAGCGCGCAGGTGATATTGGCCTCGGCGAACTCCTTGATGGCGTCTTGCGTATAACCTGCATAGAACAGGTCTGGAAAAGCCGCCAGTTCCTGCCGCAGTGCAACCACTATCGCGGTTGCTTCTGTCAGGTGCTGGTGCGCCGTTTCAACCTCGCTGCGATGAATGGCTCGAATTGACTGCGCCGCATGGCGCGTCAACTGTCGGGCCTGGGCCAGTGCCCGGTCGCGGGCCTGGTTGCGGCTTTCAAAAATCTGATGCACTTGCTCGCTGAGAATTTGCAGGGGTTCCATGCAGCCTCATTCCGGTGCCGGGGGCGGCGGTGGGGGTTGAATATTGCGGAAAAGATCGGTCGCCAGCGAGGTGTCGCCGGGCAGCTTGATCTCGCCAAAGCTGGCTTCGTAGCGTGCCAGGTTTTCGACCATGGCGCGCAGAAACAGCTTCAGACTCACCGGCGACATCACCAGCCGGGTGGATACATTCAGGCTCGTTTGCCCGGGCAGCAAGCGCGCAAAGTCAATCACAAACTCAGCCGGGGTGTGGCTGATGCGCGCCAGGTTGCTGTAGAGCGGCTCCAGGTCGGGCGGCAGCTCCAAACCGGGCGGGGTAGGGGGGTGTGTCATGGTTGTTTAGAAGGGGATGTCTTCGTCACCCGCTTCGGGCACCGGGGCTTCGCCAGGTTCAAACTCGCCCTCAGTGCGCGGCGACAGGAAGCGCACCGTGCTGGCCGAAATTTCAAACGATGCGCCAGAGCTTCCGTCTTGCCGCTTGAAAATCTTTGGCCCGCCTGTAGCGCCATCACAGACCAGGCGGCCTTCCACCAGCACCATCTTACCCTTCTTCAAGTAGGTGTTGCAGCTTTCGGCCTGCTTGCCCCACACAGACACGCGGAACCAGATCGTCTCTTTAACCCGCTGTCCGCTCGAATCGGTGTACTGGCGGTCAGTGGCAATGGAAAAACTCGTCACGGCGTCGCCGCTCGGTGAATAGCGCATTTCGGGGTCGCGGCCCAGCCGCCCAACAACAACAATCGTGTGAAAACTCATCGTATTTTCCTCCAGGGTACAGGGTTTGCGAAAGTACAGTATGATTATTTTACACGGAATCACCAATCCGTAACCTTAAAATAAGGGTGCGGTTTTTGCCAAAGCAAAAACCGCACCTGAAGGAGAAAAAAGAAGTTAAAGTTAGTCGAGCATTCCGGCGTAGCGGCCCAGAATCTCCATAATCTTGAACATGCCGCGCACCGCCAGGCGGGTTGGGCGTTCCAACAGACGGCCTTCTTCATCCAGGTTGCCCACGCCGTTGCTGATCATAATGTTGGCGTCATACGCAATGGTGGGGATCATGCCCATCTGCGACATGGCGTTCTGCAGCAGGTGGCTGCCCGCATACATATCCTCAATCGAGAAGACCGGCAAGCCCCAGGCACCGTTGGCCCAGGAATCGTAGTAATTCAGTTCAACAGATTGGCAGTTGACCGACTTGTAAATCACCCAGCCCTGGCGCAGCGGGGTCGGCAGTGATTCGAATTCTTCCATCACGATCGTGTACAGGTCATCCAGCGCCTTCAGCGTGATTTCGGGCTGCTCTTTCAGGATGCGCATGGCCGCAATGGCGCCCGCCAGTGCTTCCTTGCCAGGGTCAAAGCCCACATGCGAGGCCTTGCCGTGTGAAGACAGTGTGCCGTACCGCGCGCCATGAATACCCAGCGCCCGGCGCATCAAAACCATCTCTTCTTCCTTGCCGATGATCAAACCGCAGGTCGGCGCGCCTGAGGCCTTGTCCATCGAATACATCATCACATGCGCACCCGTCTTACGAATATCGGTACCGATAAAGGGCACCCCCCAGGCATTATCTACAATATAAGGGATATCATAGCGGTTCGCAATTTCCGCCAGGCCAATTTGCAGCAGCGGAGCGCCGTTGGCGTCTTTCTGCCCGTAGCCATAGCCGGGGGTATCATACCCCAGCGAGGCGATGCCAGCCATCAGTTCGGGCTGGCGGGCGCAGGCTTCAGCCACCCGTTCAATGGTCGCTGCCGCATCCACATGCAGCATGTTGGGGATCGGGTTGAATTTGATGCCGTGGCATTCATACGTCGCACCGACTGGCTTGACCACCAGCGTATCCAGGTTGAAGGCGCGTTTGCCCTGCACGCCGTATTCGCCAGCAGCTTCGCCGCGCTCGGCATTGATTTCTTTGTACTTGGGCGGGAACGGCCGGCCATAGGCACCCTGATGGTGCAAATGCCGCTCGTAGAGCGCCATGTAGCGGGTGCGGTAAGGCTCGCCGCGGCCCAGTGTGGGCGGCATGCACAGCACATCAAAGGCCGTATTCAACGCCGCCTCGCAGGTATTCACCAGCGCCGCGTCATATTCATCGCCATAGTAAGACTTCACCAGGTCGCGCAGCTGTTCATCCAGCACCGCGCTGGGCAGCACCTTGCGAGAGACTTCATTAACAGCCTCTTCCACCGCCCGGGAAAGCAGCCCGTGGCAGCCCGAGACGGCCCCGGTCAGACCCAGTGCGCCGCGAAATTCCGGCAGCAAACCCAGGTCTTCAGCCGCCTTGCGTGATTCGGCATAGATGGCCTGCGTATTGGCCTGCAGGTGCTTGTATAGCTGGTAACGATAGTTAAATTTGGGGGACATGCAAAACTCCTTGGGTAAAGTGAAAAGAGATAAGGTGGAAATCTATTCGACAGCCGGGCTGCGTTGTTGGTGGGCCAGCCCGACAAGTTGATTAAAGTCCTGCGCGGCCAGGTCGGCTGAGACAGAGAAAAGGTGCTGTCGGGCAGCTACCTCAGCGGCGGCGGCGTCGCCAGCCTGCAGCGCCTGCAGAATGGCCGCGTGTTCCGCCACCGACTTCTCCAGCCGCCCCGCCTGAAAGGCTGAAAGCAGCCGGTAGCGCTGCAAATGCTCATCCAGATTGGAGAGGATCTGCGTCAGCCAGGCGTTGTTTGCCAGCCGCAGCAGCAGATCGTGAAACTGCCGGTTGAGGGTCGAAGCCTGTTCTAAATCACCGCGCTCTGCCGCCCCGGCATGTTCTGCCAGCAGAGCTGTGGCTTCAGCCAGTGCCCCGGGCGTCAGGTGGGCGGTGGCTTCACGGGCCGCCAAGCCTTCTAGCGCAGCGCGTACTGCAAAAATCTCAATCACCGTTTGCTGAGATATTTCGGCCACATTGTAGCCTTTATAGGGCTGCTTGGCGATAAAGCCTTCTTTTTCAAGCCGCGCCAGGGCGTTGCGCACCGGCGTCTTGCTGATGCCCAACCGCCGCGCCAGTTCAGCTTCTACCAGCGGTTCGCCGGGCATCAATGCAAAGCTCAAAATTGCAGCCTTCAGTGCGTCATAAGCCCGCATCTCCAGCGAGATGGGATTATCCAGAGAGGTAAGGGTTGGGGAAGGGGTGTTCGTCATATGGTATACGGTATACCGTATACCATAATTATAGTGACCGCCCTGCCAATTGTCAAGCCCTCTCGCTGAAAAATCATTCCCCTCATCCGCTTGACGGCGAGTCAAGGTTATGCTAGTATGGGAAAAACCTTAATAATTTCGCAAATTTCGCTAATTTTGCACCCTCAAGGGGGCAAAATCGATTCAAATCAAGGAGAGAATTCCCAATGACACGCAAATTCCTCATTCCTGTGCTGGCTATCGTTATCCTGGCGCTGGCGCTCAGCAGTTGCAAGCTCCCGGCGTCAACCCCGGCCCCCGTGGCAGCCACACCCACCTCTGAAATTTCCTTCCCAACCTCGCCGGCCGCGCCCGGGTCTACTACGCCCGTTGTGCAGTCTCAGCCAACCGCGCAGCCTACGCCCACCGTGATGGTCGTTACGGCAATCACCCCCATTCCGCCGGTATCGCCGACTGCCAACCCCTACACATATGTCGCCCCGGCTCGCCCGCAGAACTACACCATCCAGAAGGATGAGAGCCCCTATTGCATCGCCCGGCGTTTTGACCTGGACCCCGACAGCCTGCTGGCCCTCAATGGCCTGACCAAGAACGCCATCGTCCAGCCCGGCGACGTGCTGAAGATCCCCCAGACGGGCAACTGGTCAGCGGGAAACCGCTACCTGGCAGCGCACCCGGCCACCTACACCGTCCGGTCAGGTGACTCGATCTACAAGATCGCCTGCGCTGTTTATGGCGATGTGGATCCCCTCGCGATTGCCGCAGCTAACGGTCTGGCGGCCCCCTACACGTTGTCGGTAGGCCAGGTGCTGCAAATTCCGTGAAATTTGAAGTCCTCCATCGCGATGTCGTTTACCAGGGGCGGGCGTTTGATGTCGCCCGCCTCCGGTTGCGTGTCCCCGGTGGCGACCAGAAGCATTACGATCTGGTCGAACACCGCGATTCCATCTCCATCATCCCGCTGGACAGCGATGGGCAGGTCTGGTTTGTCCGCCAGTACCGTGTGGGCGTAGATGGCGACCTGCTCGAGCTGCCGGCTGGCGTGCTGGAGCCCGGCGAGCGCCCCGAATCAGGTGCCGCGCGTGAAGTTCGCGAAGAAGTGGGCATGGCTGCCGCCGAGCTGCGTTACCTGGGCGGCTTTTACCTCACCCCCGGCTACTGCAACGAATTTCACTCCATCTTCCTGGCTACCGGTCTCTATTCGGCGCCTCTGGCAGCCGACCCCGATGAGTATTTGCAAATTGAAAAACTGCCGGTAGCGCAGGCCTTCCAAAAAGCCGAGCGTGGTGAATTTCGAGATGCAAAAACCATGGCCGCTCTGTTCCTCCTCAAAGGCGCCCTGCCCGGCTAAGCCAGCCGTCTCCTCAACCGCATACTGCCCGCCCTCAAGCTGCTGCCTGAGGGCGGGCTGTCTCTTCTTTACAGTTTAGTAAGCCGGTTAGATTGCGGCTGTTTTAACGCCATTTTCCCTTATAATTTAAATCAGCCGGTCAACATAAGTTGATCAGGCTGGGAGATGCTTGATGACAAAAATCCTGCTGATTGAAGACATTCCTGATAACGCTGAACTGACCTGTAAAATTCTGGCTTCTGCCGGGTATGAAGTGGTTCACGCCCCCGAAGCCGAGCTTGGCATGGAACAGGCCATATCCGTACAGCCCGATCTCATCTTGCTGGACCTGGGCCTGCCCGACTATGATGGTCAAACCCTGGCTGGCTGGCTTAGCGCCGACCCGCGCACTGCTGCCATCCCCATTGTAGCCTACACGGCCTGGCCCGAGGCCACTGCCCGCCAGATGGTGACCAGTTATGGCTGTGCGGGGTATATCCCCAAACCCATCATTAAAGTGAATGATTTTCTATCCCAGATCGCCTCTTTTTTGAAGCCCAATCCATCCTATGACTCTTCCATCCAGCCCGGCAATTGAACTTGTCCCTGCCAGTCAATTTACCATTGAGCAGCTCACCGCGCTGTATAACCAGACGCGCGTCGATTATCTGGTGCCCATGCCCATGAACGCCGCCCGCCTGGCGGAATATGTCAGCACCTATGATGTTGACCTTGATCACTCCCTGGTTGCCCGGCAGGGAGACGATATTCTTGGGCTGGCCATGCTGGGTGTGCGCAAAGACCGCACCTGGATCACCCGCCTGGGCGTCTTGCCCACCACCCGCCGGCACGGCACCGGGCAGGCCCTGATGGAAGGCCTGCTGGAGCAGACCCACCGGCTGGGCATCAAGTTCTGTATGCTGGAGGTGATTAAAAACAACACTCCGGCGCACACACTGTTCTTGAAGATGGGCTTTAAGGAAATTGGCGAGCTGCTGGTCCTGCGCCGCTCCCCCACCCTCCCCCCACCCGACCCCGTGATTGCCGACGCCCAGCGCCTGGAACTGGTAGAGGCGCTGGACCTGGTTGCCCGCAACCGCGGCACCCAGCCCTGGACCAATCAGTCCGAAACCCTCAACAACGCCCGTGATGTCTCTGGACTGCGCGTCACGCTCCCAGACGGCAGCCACGGCTGGTTGGTATATCAGCGCCAAAAATTTACCCTAACGCGTTTTGCCTATAAAACCGATGTGGGTGATCCAACCGCAGTTGCCACCGCCTTCCTTTCCCATTTACATTACATGTATCCCCGGCTGGACACTCAGCTCGAGAATATCCAGGTCAACGACCCCCACCTGGCGGCCCTCCAGAAAACAGGCTACGTCGAAGCCTTCCGACGTATAGAAATGTGGTGGGGCGATCCGCCACCCAGCTTGCTCACACCTAAGGGCAAATCCTGAACCCCTGGCTGCCGGGTTGAGTAAAAACTCCCCGTCTGTTTTCAATATGTTGTATTCCGATTTTGAGTATAATAATTCAGGTGAATTTGATAGGAAAGGTTTGTCTTTCAAATTCTCAAACCAGACAATGCCTCATAATGTTTTGATCTGCAGACAGGAGACTGTGCATGGACGATTCTCGGCCACGATTGCAGCAAGAATCAGGGGATATGTCCGGCACGCCTGAGGGTGGTATTTTGAAAACCAACGAACACCGTTATCAACATCTGGCATCGCTGACAACCGAAGGATTGATGATCCATCGGGATGGCCTCATTTTAGAGGCCAATCTGGCGTTTGCCGAAATGCTGGGTTATCCCAACCCAGACCAGCTTATTGGCAAAAATGCTCTGGATATCATCCCCTTTACCGCCGAAGCCCGGCAGTGCGTACTCTCGCACCTGCATACCGGCGCCATCGAAACCTACGAGACCGAGCTGCACACCCCGGATGGTTCGATAATTTCCGCAGAAATGAGCTGCCGCGATATTGATTACCAGGGCCAGCCGGTGCGCCTGCTCATTTTGCGAAACATCACCCAGCGCAAACAGACCGAGGTTAATCTCACCCGTCAACTTGAGCGCCTGAATGTGCTGCATACCATCGAGCAAACCATCGCCAGCGTCACCGACCTGCGCGCCATTCTGAATATTTTTGTGCAGCAAATTGTCGATCAGGTTCATGTTGATGCCTGCGCCATCCTGCTGTACAACTCCCAAACCCGCACCCTCGATTTTGCCGCCAAGCAGGGGTTCATTACCCACGCCCTGGAATTTACGCACCTCAATATTGGCAGTGGTTTGGCCGGGCGCGCAGCACAGAACCGGCAGGTGGTTTTCATGCCCGACCTGGCGGAAATGACCAACAACCCCGCCCTGACGCAGGCCATCGCCAATGAGAATTTCACCGCCTACCTGGGCGTCCCGTTGGTCGCTAAAGATAATTTGCTCGGCGTTCTGGAAATCTTTCACCGCAGCCCATTAACCGTTGAACAAGACTGGGTGAAATTCCTCGAAATTCTGGCCAACGAAGCTGCCATTGCCATTGATAACGCCCGGCTGTTAAGTGATGCCCAGCAGAGCTATAAAGAGACCAGCGCCCTGTACCAAATTAACAAAAAGCTGATCGCCTCCATTGACCCGCAGGAACTGATGGACGAAGTTGTCAGCCTGTTGAAGGTCAGCTTTGGCTATCACTATGTGCAAATCTTTGTCGCCGACTCTAAAACCGGTGATATCGTCATGCGTGCTGGCAGCGGCGAAATTGGCGCCCGGCTGAAGGCCGAAGGTTATCACCTTTCTCCCGGCGATGGCATTGTGGGCTTTACCGCTGAAACCGGCGGGCCCTTCTTCACCAACAGCGTTGAAGATCTGATGGTGTTTGTGCGCCCGCCCTACCTGGCAGATACCCGCTCTGAACTGGCCGTTCCCATTCGCAGCGGTGATAAATTCCTGGGGCTGCTGGATATTCACCAGGTTGCGCCCATGATTTTGACGGAACGCGATGTCCAGCTTGTCACGGCTGTTGCCGACCAGTTGGCCGAGGCGCTGCAAAAGGCCGCCCTCTATGCCGACCTGCAGGAAGCCCTGCGGCACGAAAAAGCCACCCGCGATCAGCTTGTGCATAATGAGAAATTGATTGTCGCTGGCCGCCTGCTGGCTTCCGTCTCCCATGAATTGAATAACCCCATCCAGGCCATTCAAAACGCCCTTTTCTTACTCAAAGAAGAGCAAACCCTGTCTGACCAGGGCCGGCAGGATCTGGATATTGTCCTCTCAGAAACAGATCGCATGGCAACTATGCTGACCCGCCTGCGTCACACCTACCGCCGGGTGAGCGCGGCCGAATTTAAGCCGGTTAATATCAACGATATCGTTCAGGAAGTGGGCGCTCTGGTAGCCACACATCTGCGGCATCATCAAATTTCGTTTGAACTCCAGTTAGACCATGCCCTCCCCCCCATCTCTGGCCTGGAAGACCAGCTCCGGCAGGTGGCACTCAACCTGGTGATGAATGCCGTCGAAGCCATGCCCGGAGGCGGGCACCTCAAAGTCACCGCCCAGCATCTCCCCGACACACACGAAGCCCTGATTACCGTCTCAGATACCGGCCCGGGCATTCAGGAAGATATTCTCCCGAATATCTTTGAGGCCTTTACCACCAATAAAGAACATGGCACTGGCCTGGGACTCACCATCTCCCAGGAGATTATTCTCCGGCATGGTGGCCGCATCCAGGCTGAAAACAATCCGCAGCGCGGCGCCACAGTCTCCATCTGGCTGCCGGTGACCGAGGTCAAAGGGGAGGAATGAATATCACGGGCAAGCTGTTGATTGTGGATGACGAGCAGGTCATCCGGCATACGCTGGCGCGCATTTTGCAATCATCTGGCTTTGAAGTGACCACCGCCGAAAATGCCGAGCAGGGATTGGCGTTTTTAGAAACCTCCCACTTTGACCTGGTTTTCATGGATCTTCGCTTGCCGGGCATGCCCGGTTTAGATGCCCTGGATATCATTCGCACCCGCTGCCCCGGCTTGCCGGTTGTCCTCTTCACCGCCCTGCCCGACCTGGACTCAGCCGTAGAAGCCCTGCGCCGCGGCGCCACCGACTACCTCTTGAAGCCGCTCAAACCCGAGATTGTCATAGAACGCATCCAGGCCATCCTGCTTGCCAGGCAAAAAGAACGCCGCAAGCGCGAAATTCAAGCCCAGATTGAAGCCCTGCAAGGGGAATTGACCCAGCTCAATGATGAAGGCACGGCTTTGCCCCCGGCGGCTTCACCGCTTCCCACATCAGAGCGCTATTTGAAGCGCGGGGATATTGCACTGGACCTGTACACTCGCCGGGTGACCGTTGGCGAAAACAGCATCAGCCTGCTGCCCACATCCTTCGATTTCCTCCTGGTGCTGGCGCGGCACGCACCCGAAGTGGTAGATTATCAAACCCTGGTCGCAGAAGCTCAAGGTTACAAAGCCGATGCTCGCGAAGCGCAGGAACTGGTCAAGTGGCATATTCACCAGATCCGGCAGGCCATTGAACCAGATGCCCGTGAACCCCGCTACATCTTCAACGTGCGCGGGATTGGCTATCGTCTGGTGAGCGACTAACCGCCCACAAACCGACCAAAACAATAGTGACACGGGGGAATGCTTTACCAACTTTTCCCAACCATTCCTGGTCAAACGCAATCGGTCAAACGGGTCAGAATCAGGCAAAATAGTACTGATGAAAACTCAAAAATTTCCTGCCGATGTCCATGCCCGCGTCCTGGTCGTTGACGATCACCCCACCACGGCCACAACCCTGGCGCGTGCTATTTCCCTGCTTGGTCCCGGCATTGAGACGGTCATTGCCAGCACGGGCGAGCAGGCGTTTGAGATGGTGAAAGAACACCCGGTGGATGTTCTGATCACCGATATGATCATGCCGGGTATCAATGGTCTGCAGCTGGTTGAAAAACTGCGCGCCCTGCCCGAAATCTGCCCGGCCTATATCATCGTGATTACGGCTTACGAGATCCCTGATCTCGAAAAGGCCGCGCAAAAGCTTTCTGTCAACGATGTGCTGCTTAAGCCGGTACGCCCCGATTGGATCTGCCAGTTGATTGCCAGCGCCATTGCCCATCTCACCGGTCAGGCTGGCACTCGGCCATCTGCCCCCCCGCAAAACAAGCAATCTTCCGGATAAGCCCTTATCCAACCCTTACCAACCCTGTCTGAATACCCCCTTTATTTCAAAATTCAAGGAGATCGAACATGAACAAACGCTGGTTTTCACTGCTTGTCCTCGCCCTGATGGTGATCACACCACTCTTGAGCGCCTGCAACAACAATGGCGGCGCCCCTGAAGATCAGGTCACCACGCCGACTGCCGTAACCCTCAACCTGCAGTGGCTGCCCCAGGCGCAGTTTGCCGGCTATTATGTCGCCCTGGACAAGGGCTGGTACGCCGAAGAAGGCATTGACCTCACCATCCGCCCCGGCGGCCCCGATATTTCTGCCATCGATGCCGTCCGCACCGGCTCCGCCCAGTTTGGCACCAGCCTGCTCGCCGACATTATTGTACTTGGTCAACAGTCCCAGGACCTGGTCAGTATTGCTCAAATTCAGCAATCCAATGGTCTGCTGCTGATCGCCAAAAAAGACTCGGGTATTGCCACCCCCGCTGACTTTGCCAATCATACCGTGGGCGTCTGGTTGGGCAACTGGGAAGCCCAGTTTGATGCTCTGCTGGCTAAAGAAGGCATTGACCCTAACTCTTTCACCCTGGTCTCACAGGGCTTCAGCATGGACAGCTTTATTAATGGTGAACTCGATGTGGCCTCGGCCATGGTTTATAACGAATACTATGTGGTTCTGGAAAGCGGCTACAAACCTGAAGACATTAACATTATCGACTACGCCGACTATGGCCTCGATTTCCCCGGCGACACCCTGTTCACCTCCAAAAAGATGATTGAAGACAACCCCGACCTCTGCCTGCGCATGGTGCGCGCCAGCCTGCGCGGCTGGCAGTACGCCATTGAAAACCCCCAGGAAGCGGTTGACATTGTGATGAAATACGACGAAAGCGGCAGCCTGACCCGTGAACATCAGGTCTCCATGATGAATGAAATCATCAAGATCGTCCAGAGCGACCTGATCCAGGTAGGTTATACCGACCGCAACGACGTCCGCCGGACGATTGATACCCTCTATTCTTACAACGTCCTCGATACGCAGGTTAACCCCGATTTGTTCTTCAATAATACGTTTTGGGAACAGGCTCAGACCAAACCCTAGGAGGTTGGCTATGTTAAATCGCCTTTTTGATTTTGCGCGACAGGGGACGGTTCGTATCCGTCTAATCGTTGCGTTCCTGCTGGTGTTGGTACTGGCGGGTCTGGTCTCAATCACCATCCTGGGCAACTTCAACTCGGTGGTGAACCGCCTGGAGCGCTTCACCAGCGTGGATGCCCAGGTTGAGCGCCTGCTGCTGACCACCTCCCGGCGTGTGGCGTCATCCCAGTTGAACCTCAACCGCTACATTCAAGACTACGTCCCCAGCCCTTACGAAGCCCTGGATGATGTCGATCAGGCGTTGATTGGCCTGAACGAAGGCCTGGCGCTGGATATTGACAAGGCAACCGCAGATAACCTGACCCTGATCATCACCTCCCTCACCAACTATCAGACTCAGATTGGCGAACTGCAAACCGCTCAAGATGCCGGCGACGCTGCCCAGGCTACCCGTTTGGAATCGCAGTTACAACGTCTGGGCAACGACATCAGCGTGCGGCTGGAAAGCATGGCGGATGAAAACGTCAAGCAGGTCACCGCCACCAATACAGACGTGTTGGCTCAGGCGCAAAACAGCATTCGCACCGGTGTCATTTTGATTGTTGTGGGTCTGGTTATGGCAGTTTTGTTGGCTGTGTTCAACACCGTCAGCATCACCCGCCCGCTCGAAGCCCTGCGGCTTGGCACAGAAGAATTTCAGCGCGGCAACCTTGAAGCCGAAATCAGCACGGCCGGGCGGGATGAATTTACCGTCCTGGCGCGCACTTTCAATAACCTGGCGAAACAGATCCGTGATCTGATCCTCGACCTTGAAAAACGCGTTGCCGACCGCACTAAAGCCCTCGCCACCTCCACCGAGGTCAGCCGCCGTCTCTCCACCATTTTGGAGCAAAAAGAACTGGTCGCCGCAGTGGTGGACCAGGTGAACGAGGCTTTCGGCTACTACCACACCCAGATTTACTTCTTCGATGATCGCCAGGAAAACCTGGTGATGGCTGGCGGCACCGGCACCGCCGGTGAAAAACTCCTGGCCCAGTTCCACAAAATCCGGGCCGGGCGTGGTCTGGTGGGCCGGGCGGCTGAAACCAACGAGCCTGTTTTGGTGCCAGATACCTCGCAAAACCCCGACTGGCTGCCCAACCCCTTCCTGCCCGAAACAAAGTCCGAAATTGCGCTGCCAATCACCCTGGGCAACCGGGTTCTTGGCGTCTTGGATGTGCAGCAAAACCAAGCCAATGCCTTGCAGCAAGCTGATATTGATGCCTTGCAGTCCATTGCCAACCAGATTGCGGTGGCTATTCAGAACATCCGCCAGTATGAAAGCACGCAGAAGATTGCATCAGACATGAGCGTGGTGGCCAACGTGGGTATTGCTACCTCTACCATCATTGACCCTGACCGCCTGCTGCAAGAAGTGGTGGACCTCTCCAAACAATCCTTCAATCTGTATCACGCCCATATCTACCTTTTGAATGATGCTGGCGATACGCTGGTTCTCACGGCTGGCGCCGGTGAGGTGGGCCGTCAAATGGTGGCTGAAAACCGCACCATCCCGCTGGATCGTGAGCAATCACTGGTGGCGCGTGCCGCCCGCTCCCGCGAAGGCGTGGTGGTCAACGACGTGACCCTTGCCCCGGACTTCCTGCCCAATCCCCTCCTGCCAGACACCCGCTCGGAAATGGCCGTCCCTATGCTGGTGGCCAACAAAGTGGTGGGCGTGCTGGATGTGCAGTCTGATGAAGCCAACCACTTCACCGACGTGGACGTCAGCATCCAAACCACCCTGGCCTCTCAGGTGGGTGTTGCCTTGCAGAACGCCCGCTCCTTTGAACAGATCCAGAATCAGGCCGTGCGTGAAAGCGCCGTCAACTTGATCACCCAGCGTATCCAGAGCACCACCAGTGTTGAAGATGCCCTGCAGATTGCGGTGCGCGAATTGGGCCATGCCCTGGGCATGAAACCCACTTCAGTAATCCTGGATCCCGATGCCCTGACAGCCGAATCCGGCAAATAAACGGATCCCCCAGACGATTACGGAGAATCAAAATGGGCTTAACAACCACTTCTAACTCAAATCAAACTGCCAGTCAGCCGCGCCGGACACTCAGCTTTCGCGCCCGCCTGATCCTGGCATCCATGCTGATTATTTTCCTGGCAGTTGCTGGCATGGGATTCTACGTCTTTTATCGTGCCCAGCAGACCGACCTTTACCTGACCCAGCAGTTGGATACCACCGTTCGCCAGCAGGCCGAAACCGAACTGCAAAAAAGTATTGCGGCTGAAACAGAAACCCTCAACAACTTTTTTGCCGCCCTGCGCAAAGAAATTACCACCCTTGGCGATACAACAGTAAAACTATTAGATAACGAATCCAAACTCAACACCGGCGAGTACTGGAATGCTGAAGATGCGCTGTATCGCCTGTCGAGCACTAACTGGGATAATTCAAATTCAGAAGTGCTTTCTGTTTTTATCCCAGGAAATTTGGATTTGACCCCTGAGTGGATATCTGAACTGAACACCCTGGCTCAGCTAGACTTCACCACCCCCGCCATCCTGGCTGCTAACCCTGATGCTGTAGCAATTTACTTCGGCGGCGTCCGTGGTCAGACAATGTACTATCCCAATGTTGATCTCGCCGCCCTGGTCCCCGCAGATTTTGACATCACCCAGCGCCCCTGGTTTGTCGCTGCATCGCCAGCCCAAAACCCCACCAGGAGCGCCGCCTGGTCTGACCCCTACCTGGATGCCGCCACCAACGGCCTCATCATCACCGTCAGCTATCCCGTTTATGACAGCTCCGGTGAGTTCCGGGGCGTGCAGGGCATGGATGTTCAGTTGAATCAGATTACCCAGGTGGTGGGTAACCTCAAAATTGGTGAAACCGGTCACGCCTTCCTGCTGGATAAAAACAAACGCCTCATCGCCATGCCCGAAGCCGCCTATGCCGATTTTGGCATTACCCCCGATGCCTACCCCCTCGGCAATGTGCTGGATCAGGCTGTGCTATCCAAACTCTCCCCTGATTTTGCTGCCGCTGTTGAAAAATTGACTGCCGGCGAAAGTGGACTGGAAACTACCACCATCAACGGCGTTGAAAATTTCATCATCTATGCCCCGGTTCCCGAAGTGGGCTATGGCCTGGCCATTGTGGTCCCTGCCCAGGAAATGCTGACTGGTGCCACAGAAGCTCAGGAGCAGATTGCCCAATCCACCCGCAGTTCGCTGGTACTGGGTGCCGTACTGGTTTTGGCCATCCTGATTCTGGCCTTCCTGGCTGCCTTCTTCATTGCTAACCGATTGGTCAAACCGCTGGGCGCTCTGACCGCTGTCGCTGGAGAAATTGCCCGCGGCAATCTGGATGTTGAAGCCCAGGTTGGCGGTCAGGATGAAATTGGTCTGCTGGCATCCACCTTCAACAGCATGGCCGCCCAACTGCGGGCGTCCATTGGCGCGTTGGAGCAGCGCGTGGCAGCTCGGACCCAGGACCTGGCCACTGTGGCCGAAGTGGGTACAGCCACCGCCACCATTCTGGAAACAGATCGCCTGCTTCAATCGGTGGTCGATCTAACCAAAGAACGCTTCAAGCTGTACCATTCGCATATCTACCTGCTGGATGAGGCCGGTCAAAATCTGGTGTTGACGGCCGGCGCTGGCGAACCGGGCCGCGTGATGGTGGCAGAAAAACGCACCATCCCCCTGGATCGGGAACAATCGCTGGTGGCCCGCGCTGCCCGTGAGAGCAAAGGCGTTATCGTCAATGATGTCACCCAGGCGCCTGACTTCCTGCCCAACCCCCTGCTGCCCGATACCCGATCTGAGCTGGCGGTCCCCATGATCGTCGGTGGCAAGGTGATTGGCGTGTTTGATATCCAATCTGACCAGGTGGACCGCTTCACCGAATCGGATGTCAACGTACAGACCACCCTGGCGGCTCAGATTGCCACATCCATCCAAAATGTGCGCTCCTTTGAGCAGACCAAAGCCCAGGCCGACTTTGAAGCCCTGGCCAGCGACATCGGCGAGAAAATTCAGCGCACCAACTCTGTTCAGGAAGCTCTGCAAACTGCCATCCGTGAACTGGGCGTGGTTTTGAGCGCCGCCCGCGTCAGCGCCAGCATTGCACCTGTGCGCCAGAGCGATGCTGACCAAACCGAGCCTAACTAACCTGTCAGACGATGTCCTCCTCTGATAATTATGGAGAGTGAAATATGACCCATACAACAGCTGCGAATTCTTCCGCAAAGTCGCTTTTGAGCAACCGTGGCATTCGAGCTCGTCTGACGGCCCTGGTAATGATTTTGACCATCCCGCTTCTGATTGGCATTACGGTGTACATTAGTTCCCGGGCGGGTTCGGAAATTCAAAATCAATCTTTGCTGCACCTGGAAGAGAAAACGCTTTCTCTGTCCACTACAGTTTCCACCTGGCTGGATTCACAGACCCGCTCTTTGAAGCAGACGACCTTGCTCCCCAGCATTACGGCCATGCGGGCCACTCAACAGAAACCGGTTTTGGAAGTCATTACCCAGTCTTACCCCAATCTTTTCCTGGTTCACACCCTGGATTTGAATGGCCTGAACGTAGCTCGTAGCGATGCCGGCGCTCAAACTGATTATAGTGACCGGGCCTGGTTCAAGGCGGCTCGCGATGGCACTCCAGTGACTTATGAGGTGCTGATCAGCCGTACAATCAACAAGCCCGCACTCTCAATGTCTGCCCCAATTTACAGCGGCGACCAGATTATTGGCGTGGTGGGCTACACCAGTGAACTGACCGAAATCAGTGATGAAGTGGTCAGCACTGAAGAGGGCGGTACCATTACCTTCATTGTGGATGCTAATGGTTTTATGGTTGCACATCCCGACCCCACCTACACCACTGAAAAACTGGCCGATTTCAGCGCCTATCCGCCCGTTGCAGCCCTTATCCGCGGCGAAACCGGGCAGATGACATTTACCGATGACCGTGGCGTCAAATGGAGTGCTTATGCGGGACGTTTGGAGAATGGCTGGGGCATCATCACCCAGCAGCCTACCGCCGAACTACTGGCTCCAGTGCGTCAGTTCCAGGCCGTGGCCGGTATCTTGATCGTTTTAGGCACACTGGCAATGGCTATTCTGGTTGGAATTGCCATTCAGCGGCTCCTGCGGCCAATTGGTCTGCTGACCGATACCGTGACCGCCATCGCCGGTGGCGATTTGAATCAGGTCGCTGAAGTTGTGAGCCAGGACGAAATTGGCGTTCTGGCAACGGCCTTCAATAACATGACCGGCAGACTGCGCGATTCCTTTGCCACCCTGGAACAGCGTGTAGCAGAACGTACCCAGAGCCTGGAACTCGCCGCTGAAGTTGGCCGCTCGGTCTCGCAGGTGCGCGCCCTGGATGTGATGTTGAAAGACGCTGCTGAACTGATCCGTTCACGCTTCAACCTCTATTATGTGCAGGTCTATCTGACCGACCCCATCCAGAACAGCCTGGTCCTCAAATCGGGCACTGGCTCGGTGGGCGCCGAACTGCTCAGCCGCAATCACCGCCTGCCCCTGCAAACATCTTCAATTAATGGCCGTGCAGCCATCGAGAAACACTCTATCGTGGTGGCCGATACAGACGCCAGCATGACCTTCAAACCCAACCCATTGCTGCCCGACACCCGCTCAGAAATGGCCATCCCGCTCCTCGTTGGTGACCGGGTGGTGGGTGTGCTGGATCTGCAGAGCAGCGAACCAAATGCTCTGAACACAGAAATCCTCACCGCGTTTGAAGCCCTGGCCGGTCAGTTGGCGATTGCTATTCAGAATGCCTTCTCCCTTGCCGAAACTCAGCAAGCCCGTGCTGAGGTGGAAGCCCAGGCCCGCCGTCTGGCGCGCGCCAACTGGGTGGAATACCTCGATGCTGTTCATGCCCCCGAATCATTTGGCTATGTATTTGACGGGCAGGAAGTTGCCCCGCTGGATTTAGGTGAAACGACCCCCACCACCGAAAGTGGAACCGCCTTTGCCGCACCCATCGCCGTCACTGGCGAAGTGCTGGGCAATCTGGTGGTTGAGCTGGCTGGCCAACCCCCCATGGCCCGCACTGAAGAACTGGTCAACAGTGTGGCCCGTCAGGTGGCGCAGCAAATCGAAAACCTGCGCCTGCTTGAATCTGCAGAGCGCGCCCGCGCCGAAGCGGAAAAAGTCTCCCGCCGTATGACCGGTGAAGGCTGGAAGGAATACCTGGATGTCACCGGGCGTGAGAGCCTGGGCTTCCTCTATAACCTGTCTGAAGTCCGACCGGTTGCGTTTGACAACGATCAACTGGCTCAGGAAACCGGCGTCACCCTGCCCCTCAAGGTGCGCGATGAACCCGTAGGCACCCTGATGGTTCAGGGCCTCGATACCACCGATAACGATGCGCTGGGCCTGATCAACACTGTGGCTGAACGCCTGGGCGCACACATCGAAAGCTTGCGCCAGCAAGCTCAGACCAAAGCCGCGCTGGAGCAAACCGAAAACCTGTCAGCAGCCGGCCTGCGCCTGGCTCAGGCAAGTGATCTTCAGGATATGCTCCAAATCATCCACGATACCCTGAACATCCCGGTGATTAACCGCCAGCTGCTCGGCGTCTTCAATTACAATGCCGCCAACGAACTGGTGGACATGGAAATTGCCGCCAACTGGTACAGCGGCGTTGGCACCGAACCTACCGAAATCGGTCACCGCTACACCCTGGAAGAGATCAACGCCCAGTCCTACTTCACGATGCCTGAGCCGCTATTCTCGAACGATATGCAGAACGACCCGCGCGTGATCGAAGGCCCACGCCAGCTTGTGACCCATCAAAACATCCGCGCCATGGCTTCCATGCCGCTCTTCATTGCCGGGCGGCAGGTAGGCGTCCTGCTCCTTGAAGGTCAGGAGCCGTACAAGTTCTCACCTGCCGATACCCGCCTGTTCATCGCCATGGCCCCACAGATTGCCACTGTTTTGGAAAACCGCCGCCAGTTTGAGCGTGCTCAAAAGCAGGCGGAACGCCAGAGTACTTTGAACCTCATTAGCCAGAAGATTCAGAGCGCCACAACGGTCGAAGCCGTGCTGCAAATCGCCGCCCGCGAACTCGGACACGCCCTCGGCGCGCCGCGAACCATTGCCCAACTGAGCATCAAGGACCAGGAATAAGCGCAACCAGGCTGAGGAGGCCATGACTTATGCCCAAGAAAAAGATTGATACTCGGCTCCATGATCTGTTCTCGGGGTTTGATCGCCCGGAAGCCCATCCGGAGACAGACGCCGCGCCAGTTCAGGGCGGTGACCTGGAGGCAGCCCAGCCCCAGCCTCTGGAACCAGCAGAAGTCCTTGCAACCGCGCTGGAACCGGCTGCCCCGGCAGCGCCAGAACCTGCGGCGCCAGTCAGTCTGCCCCAGGCGCCCATTATCTATGAGCGCGAGCAGGTGGGCTATGCCTACACCGACAACAACCTTCAACGCGTGCGCGAATCGACCTTGAAGCAGGGGGAACTCAAAAACGCCATCCTGGCGCCCCTGACCACCAGCGGGCAGTCCATTGGCGCGGTGGTGGTGGAACCTCCCCCATCCCAGACCTGGACTTCTGAAGAACAAAACCTGATTGAGGCGGTTGCCCAGCAGGTCTCACTGCAAATTCAAAGCCTGCGCCTGCTGTCTTCTGCTGAGCGTGCCCGTACTGATGCCCAGGCTGCCACCCGGCGTTTCATCCACGAAAGCTGGGATTCCTATCTGGATGGCATTCATCAGAATGAGCGTATCGGCTACGCCTATGATCAAAGCGGGGTTGAGCCTTGCATTGATCCAGCCCCACGAGACGTGACCTATCAAGAATCTGTGGATGTGATGGATACGCAGGTGGGCCATGTGATGCTTCAAACTGACGAAGGCCACGCGCTGTCTGATGACGAACAGGCCCTGGTCTCGGCGGTGGCCCGCCAGGTGGGTCAGCAGGTTGAAAACCTGCGCCTGCTGGCAGATGCCGCTCGGGCCCGCGCCGAAGCCGAAGATGCCAGCCGCCGCCTGACGCGTGAAGGCTGGAGCGGCTTCGCCCAGGCCAATGCCGATCTGACCCCCGGCTATGTGTATGACCTGAATCAGGTCTTACCATTGACGTCTCAGCCCCAAAATGTCAGTCTGTCTCAACCGCTGATGGTGCGCGGCGAGGTAATTGGCGAACTGGCTGTCGCCGGATTGAACAACCCCTCTCCCGAAGCTGCTGGACTGATGGCTGAAATTGCCACCCAGGCCAGCGTCCACCTGGAAACCCTGCGGTTGAACGAAGAACTCCGCCGGCGTGCCTTCGAACTGCAGGAACTGGATCGCCTCAAATCTTCCTTCCTGGCGAACATGAGCCATGAACTGCGCACCCCGCTCAACTCCATCCTCGGCTTCTCAGATGTGATGCTGGAAGGCATTGACGGCCCGCTGACCGAGTACATGGAAAACGACTTGCGCCTGATTCAGAAAAATGGTCAGCACCTGCTGCATCTGATTAACGATGTGCTCGACATGGCCAAGATTGAATCCGGGCGCATGAACCTGCACCCCGAAAAGGTCAAGCTGAGCGATGTCTTTACCGAAGTCATCAACATCACCTCTTCGCTGGCTGGCGAAAAAGGCCTGGATGTCTTCATCGAATCCACCTCCAACACTGACCTTGAGATTTATGTGGATGTTACCCGCTTGCGCCAGGTGATGATCAACCTGGTCAATAACTCGATCAAATTCACTGAAAAGGGATTTGTATCCATTCGAGCAGAAGAAATGCCCGACGATCAGATCATGATCGCCGTCCGGGATACCGGCATTGGCATCCCCCCCGACCATCTGGAAAGCATCTTCCAGGAATTCTCACAGGTCGATACATCCACCACCCGCAAAGTGGGCGGAACCGGCCTGGGCTTGCCCATCAGCCGCCGCCTGGTTGAAATGCACGGCGGCAAGATGTGGGCCGAAAGCAGCAATATTCCCGGCGAAGGTTCCACTTTCTTTGTGCTCTTACCGCGCGAAGCCAAAATCTCCGAACCCATTGAGGTTGTAGCAAAGTAACATGGCAAAGCTCAAGTATTTGGAATGCGTCCTCTGTGGTCATCAGCAGCCTTATGTGCCGCTGGTCGCAGCTGTTTGCCAGCAGTGCGGCTCGCAGTGGTTAGAGGCCCGCTATGATTATGTCGCATTCAAACAGAATATCCTGCGCGGCCTGCCCGGCCGCCCGGCCAACCTGTGGCGCTATCAGGATATTTTGCCCGTCGAAGCACCCGCAGCCATCAATTTGTATCCGGCCGGCGGCACACCGCTCTGGCTGTCGCAGCGCTTTGCCCCCGCCTTGGGGCATAATACGGTTTATATCAAAGATGAACGCTACGGCCCCACCAGTTCCTTCAAAGACCGCCAGGCGGCGGTTGGCGTAGCCGCCATGCTCGAATCAGGCGTCAAAGAGGCCGTCATCGCCTCCACCGGTAATGCGGCGGTGGCCTATGCCGCGGCCTGCGCCCGCGCCGGCATCAAGCTGTGGGTCTTTATGACCAGCCTGGTTCCCCAGGAAAAGCTGCGCGAGGCTGCCCTGTTTGGCGCCGAGGTCATCCGCGTCAGCGGCAACTATGATCAGACCAAGCAGATCGCTGCCCAGTTTGCCCAGCGCCGCCAGCTCTTCCTTGACCGGGGCGCCGGTTCACTCCCGGCCCGCGAATCAATGAAAACCATTGCCTACGAGATCGTTGAGCAGTTGAACTGGCGCTCGCCCGACTGGTACATTCAAGCCGTCAGCGGCGGGCTTGGCCCGCTGGGGGTTTACCAGGGCTTTAAAGAACTATTCAGCATGGGCCTGATTGACCGCATTCCCAAGCTCGCCGTCATTCAGGCGGAAGGCTGCGCCCCCATGGTCAGGGCTTTCAAAGCCGGTAAAGATACCGCCGATCCCGTCATCCCCGACACCTGCATTATCATCCTGTCCACGGGTGACCCCGGCAACTCGTACAATTATCTGTGGCGCCTCACCCAGCAGTTTGGTGGCACCATGGAATCCGTGACCGATGCCGAAGCATTTGCCGCCATGCGGTCCCTGGCGAAAAGCGAGGGCATGGCAGTGGAACCCGCAACCGCAGTGGCTTTTGCCGGACTGGAAAAAATGCTCCGTAACGGCATCATCCGCCTGGACGAACAGGTGGTCATCAACTGCACGGGGCATACCTTCCCGGTTGAAAAGCATGTCCTGGGCGATCAGTGGGCTGTGGATGTTCATCTCAGCGAGGGTCAGGCCGCGGCTCCCCGTGAAGGGGTGCAGGCTGCCCTGGAAAATCTGGACGAGAAAACCACCACCGTGCTTTTGATCGACGACAATGGCGATGATGCCCTGTTGATCCGCCGCCTGTTGGAAGCCCGCAAGAAATACCGGGTTTTCCATGCCAAAGACGGCCTCGAAGGCCTGAAGATGGCCCGCCAGAAACGCCCCGACCTCATCGTCTCAGACCTGACCATGCCCGGCATGGATGGCTTTGGACTGGTGGAGGCACTGAAATCCGACGAGCTCACCCGCAATATCCCGGTGGTTGTGGTCAGCGCCAGAGATATTACCCCCGAAGAGCGCCAGCGGCTCAGCGGACACATCGAAGCCATGTATCAAAAAGGTTCGCTGCCCTCGCGCAAGTTTGTTGAGCAGGTTGTGCAAGTGATTGAAGAAGAAAAGGATAAAGAGTAAGGCCAGGTGCAAATCATGGAAAATGCCATTTTATGCATCGAAGATAATCCGCACAATATGCTCCTGATGAAGCGTATTCTTGAAGCTTCGGGGTATGTTCTGTTCCAATCGAACACCGGGTTGGATGGTATTCGCATTGCTGAGACAGAAAATGTGGGTGTGATCCTACTGGATATCAACTTGCCGGATATTGACGGTTATGAAGTCATCCGGCGGCTGCGCTCCAGTCAGAAAACAGGGCTGGCCTCCATCCCCATTATTGTCCTTTCGGCCAACGCCCTGGTCGGCGATGATCAGAAAGCCCTGTCGGTGGGGTGCAATATGTACCTCACCAAACCGGTTGATATTCAGGATTTGCGGGATGCCGTCAATAAATACATCCCCGCTCCAAATTCATTGGACGAATGAACGCACAAGAGTTTATGGAAACCAAAGCATTGATGTATCAATCTCACTCACTCGCCGCCCCTGCAGAAGTTTTGTCTGGCGGATTTGAAAGGCCAACTATTGTTCAAGGAGGTGCATGATGGGGCACACGATTTTATACATTGAAGACAATCCCGACAACATGCTCTTGGTCTGGCGCGTTTTGGAATCGCGGGGCTACATATTGCTCTCGGCAGTTAACGGCTTGGACGGAGTTCAAATCGCCGAAACCCAGGAAGTTGACCTGATCCTGGTGGATATTAACCTGCCCGATATTGATGGCTACGAAGTTACCCGCCGCCTGCGCAGCAGTTCGAAAACGGCGCTGGCCTACACCCCTATTATTGCCATCACCGCTAATGCCCTCAAGGGCGATGCCGACAAAGCCCTCTCTGCCGGTTGTGATGTCTACATGTCCAAACCCATCAACATCCGTGAACTTGGCGCCCGGGTTGAAGCCTTCGTCCCCTCGCAAGATTGATCGCCCGCTCCTGGTTTATCCCAACAAAAGCCAAAGCCCTCTCGAAAAGAGAGGGCTTTGTGATCGCGAATCAACAATCCTAAATCTAAAATCCTAAATCTCTTGTGCCCCCAAGGGGACTCGAATATCATCCCCCCTCGGGGACCACTGTTTTGCTGAAAATCAGCAATCCTAAATCTAAAATCCTAAATCTCTTGTGCCCCCAAGGGGCCTCGAATATCATCCCCTCTCGGGGACCCCTGTTTTGCCTGAAATCAAAATTCAGTAATTTATTGTGCCCCCAAGGGGACTCGAACCCCTGTTTTGGCCTTGAGAGGGCCGCGTCCTGGGCCGCTAGACGATGGGGGCGTGAAGCGGCAGGATTGTATCATGCCGCTGTACAGATGTCAACGTCATTGACTATTTTTAATCACCGTGCTATCATCCAATATGTACAGTTTCATCAAGGTTGAAACACCCCCGCTGGGGATGAGCGCGTCTTTCATTTATTATCATTCTTTATTCTGGCGCAGTTTTTCTCATCATTATCCAGCACATTAACAAATCATAGGTTTAGGAGGAATTATTCGATGAGCATTGATTTTATCGTGCGTTTAATTGGGATGGTCGTATTGGCTGTGGTTGGCGTCTATTGGGGCACTGCCCTGGGACGGGCAGCCAATGTCAACCCCGACCCCAACACCTTCTCGGTTGAGCAGTATGCCTTCACCATTGGATTGGTCGGCGCTCTGACGGGCCTGGTTCTCACCCCACTGCTGACCACGCGCCCGGTGCGCGCCTTGCGTTCGCTGCTCACCCGCCTTTCAGCACAATCGCTATTTTCGGCCCTGCTGGGCCTCATTGCTGGCTTAATTATCGCCGCCCTGGCGGCTTTCCCGCTTTCCAAACTACCAGAGCCAATCGGCAATGTCTTGCCGTTCATTGGCGTCCTGGTCTTTGGCTATATTGGCGTCTCAGTTTTCGTCATGCGTCAGAATGATATTTTTGCCGTTATGCAGTCCATTACCAAAAGCGGTGGGCAATCCTCTGCCGATGGCGAAAAATCTGCCGAGCCTCTCGCCGATGGCCGCACCATCCTGTTGGATACCAGCGTAATCATTGATGGCCGCATTGCCGATATTGCCCACACTGGCTTCCTGCCCGGTGCCCTGCTCATTCCCCGCTTTGTCCTTGTTGAACTGCAGTACATCGCCGACTCGCCCGACAGCCTCCGCCGCCAGCGCGGCCGCCGGGGCATGGAAGTGCTTTCTCAACTCCAGAAGGAGCCCGGCGTTCCTGTGCGTATCAGTGATATTGATGTCGAAGGTGTCCGCGATGTGGACGACAAGCTCGTCATTCTGGCCCGCCAGCTGCGCTGTCCCATCCTGACTAACGACTACAATCTCAACCGGATTGCCGAGTTGCAGGGCGTTACCGTCCTCAACGTCAATGACCTGGCCAATGCAGTCAAAAGCGTGCTGTTGCCCGGTGAAGCCCTCAACGTGCGCGTCATTCAGGAAGGCCGCGAGTCCAATCAGGGCGTTGGCTATATGGATGATGGCACCATGGTGGTCGTTGAAAGCGGCCGCGATTACATGAATCAAGAAATTCTGGTCACCGTGACCAAAGTACTGCAAACCGCGGCTGGCCGCATGATTTTTGGCCGCCCCGAAGATCGCCCCGAACGCTAAGGAGTTTGATATGGCTCTGCGAATTTACAACACCCTGACTCGCCGTAAAGAAGATTTTGAAACCCTCGAACCCGGCCGCGTCCGCATGTATGTCTGCGGCCCCACGGTCTATAACAAGGCACATATTGGTCATGCCATGTCGGCCCTGGTCTTTGATATCATCCGCCGCTATCTTGAATACCGCGGCTACGCTGTGACCTACGCCATGAATTTTACCGATGTAGATGACAAAATCATTGCCCGCGCCAACCAGATGGGCGTAGATCCCTTTGGCCTGGCCGAGCAGTATATCACCGAATACCAGCATCACCTGGCTGACTTGAATGTCCTGCCCGTCACTCTGCACCCCCGCGCCACTCAGGAGATGGATCAAATTATCAGCATGGTGCAGGGCCTCATTGACCGCGGCTATGCTTATCCCGCGGGCGGCGATGTCTACTTCCGCGTCACCCGTGACGAGGATTATGGCCGTCTCTCGGGCCGCCGGATTGAAGAAATGCAGGCCGGTGCGCGCATCGAAGTGGGCGACCTCAAAGAAAACCCGATGGACTTTGCCCTCTGGAAGGGCGCCAAGCCCGGCGAACCCGCCTGGGAAAGCCCGTGGGGCCCTGGCCGCCCCGGCTGGCACATTGAATGCTCCGCCATGAATCTGCATCATCTTGGCGAGCAGATTGATATTCACGGCGGCGGCAATGACCTGATCTTCCCCCACCACGAGAATGAGATCGCCCAGACCGAAAGCCTGACCGGCAAACAATTTGCCCGTTACTGGATCCACAACGGCATGCTGCAGCTCTCCGGCGAAAAGATGTCCAAATCGCTGGGCAACCTGATTACCATTGAGGAATTTTTGGCCCACCATGAAGGCGATGTCTTCCGCATGGTCATCCTCAATTCCAGCTATCGCGGTCCGCTCACCTATACTGAAGACGTGGCCCAGCAGGCTGAACGCGGCCTTGAGCGCCTGCGCTCGGCCCTGCGCCCGGCCCTGCCCGGCTCAACCGGCGCCGATGTCCCTGCGTTGGATGTTCTTTCAGCCCAGGTGCAGACCGCCCAGACCGGCTTTGTCGATGCAATGGACGATGACTTCAATACCGCCGGAGCACTGGCTGTTCTCTTTGAATTGGTCCGTGTGATCAACCAGACCCGCGCTGCCGGCGCCACCGATGCCCAGCTTCAGCCAGCCCAGGCCTGCCTGAGCGAACTGATGGGGGTGTTGGGTTTGCACCCGACATCCACGGCAGATCAATCAACAGGTCAGGCCGATGCCTTTATTGACCTGCTGCTTGAACTGCGCAAAGAATTGCGCCAGCAAAAACTCTGGGCGCTCTCAGACCGCATCCGTGACCGGTTGACCGACCTCGGCGTAACCATCGAAGACAGCAAAGAAGGCTCCTCCTGGCGTTGGAGCCGTTGATCGCCGCATGGAAGATCCCTATCCGCCTGCTGGCTTTGATGATTGGGCCGCATCTTATGATGACAGCGTAGCCGACAGCACAGGCTTCCCTTTTGAAGGCTATGCCCGCGTCCTTGAGACGGTCTTTACCCGCGCCGCAGTCCAACCCGGCATGACGGTGCTGGACCTCGGCACAGGCACGGGGTTGCTGGCCGCGCCCTTTGCGGCGGCTGGCTGTGACCTCTGGTGTACCGACTTTTCAGCCCCCATGTTAGAGAAGGCCCGTGCCCGCCTGCCGCAGGCGCATTTCGCTCTCCACGACCTGCGCCAGCCCTGGCTGCCCGAATGGTCGCAGCGTTTTGACCGCATTGTCTCGGGCTATGTCTTCCATCATTTTGAAGACGAGCAGAAGCTTGCCCTGATCTTGGAACTGGTTTCCCGGCATCTAAAACCTGATGGCCGCCTGCTGATTGCAGACCTCGGCGTAGTCGAGCCAACCGATTGGCCGGCTGTAGAAAAGCGCGCCGGCGGCGATTGGGAAGCCGAACTGTACTGGACAGCCAGCCTGATGGTCCCGGCAATCCAGGCCCTGGGGCTGCGGGTGACCTACGAGCAAATTTCCTATTGCGCGGGTGTGTATCAAATTACCATGAACGATCGGATGATAATTTAAATGAAGGAATGGATTACTGGGCGTAACCCGGTTTATGAGGTTCTGAAGGCCAACCGGCGGCAGTTTTTTCGCCTGCTGTTGGCCACCGGCCTGGAAGAGAAAGCCCGCCTGCAAGAGATCACCCGGCTGGCTGGTGAGCGCCGCCTGAAGATTGAGCGCGTCCCCCGCCAGCAGTTGGATGCCCTGGCAAACGGCCCTGAGAGTCATCAGGGTGTGGCGCTGCAGGCCAGCGGCTACATGTACAGCGACGTGCCCGCAATCATCGCCGCTGCCGAAAAATCGGGCGAGCCGCTATTTGTGCTGGCCCTCGACGCGCTGCAAAATCCCCAGAACGTAGGCACGCTGCTCCGCACGGCTGGCGCGGTGGGAGTGCATGGCGTCATCATTCCCCTGGCACACACCGCCACCATTACCCCCGCGGCAATCCACGCCTCTGCCGGGGTGGCTGAACACCTGCGCGTTGCCCAGGTTAACCTGGCGCAGGCGCTGTCCACCTTCAAACAGGCTGGCGCCTGGGTCATCGGCCTGGAGGGCGATCCTGATTCGCAGCCGGTGGAACAGACCCGTCTCGATGGCCCCCTGGTGCTGGTGGTTGGCAGCGAGGGCGAAGGCATGCGCCTGCTGGTCTCGCGCTCCTGTGATTTGCGCATCCGCCTGCCCATGTCTCCGGCAGTCGAATCGCTCAATGCCGCGGTAGCCGGTTCTGTGGCGCTTTATCTGGCCCTGTTGGCTCGCCGCAAGGCCTGAGTCAGGATGAATCAAAAAAGCGGCAGGCTTTTTGCCTGCCGCTTTTCGTTTAGCGGTTGATAACAAACGCCCACAGCCACCACAGGCCAATCATCACCATGCCTATGGTGAACCGGATGACCCCGGCCCAGCCGCAGCCCATCGCCATCTCACGGGTTGAATCCCAGGCCTTGCGCCAGTCCTTTTGTCGAATCCATTCCACAATGAAAATGGCAGCCAGCGCCACAGCCAGCCCGCCAAATGGCGTCCAGAAGATACCCGCAATCACGCCAGCCAGCAGGGCAACAATAATTGCCATCCAGCTTGCGCCTTGCTGGCGCGCCCCAGCGCCCATCATGATGTTGTCCACCACGTTGCCGCCGATCATAAACAGGGTGATGAAAGCGAAGATGATCCCGCTGCCCCAGGCGAACCCGGTGACCAGCCCATAAATCAACGCCGCCGCCCAGATGATCGTCAGCCCGGGCACAACCATTGTCAGGAGGCTGAAGAGCCCCAGCAGCATAACCGCCAGGATAATGATCTGCAGTGCAATTTGGCCGAGGTTTTCCATGGCTTCAGTTTACCATAAAAGCGCTTTGGGCTATTCCGGTTTTTCGATCCGCTCGATGCCGCCCATCCAGGGGCGCAGCACTTCGGGCACCACAATTGAGCCGTCAGCCTGTTGATAATGCTCCATCACGGCGATCAATGTCCGCGGCAGCCCCAGCCCCGATCCATTGAGTGTGTGCACCAGCCGGGTTTTGCCGCCATCTGCAGGGCGATATTTAACATTGGCGCGCCGCGCCTGAAAATCGCCCACATTTGAGACCGACGAAACTTCCAGCCATTCACCGCATCCCGGCGACCAGACTTCCAGATCATAGGTCACCCGGGCATTAAAGCCCAGGTCACCGCTGCACAGCCGCAGGATCCGGTAGGTCAATCCCAGCCCGGCGCAGGTAGCCTCGGCGTCTGCCAGCATCTTCTCCAACTCGCGCTCCGATTCTTCTGGCCGGCAGAAGATGTACATCTCCACTTTGTCGAACTGGTGCCCGCGCTTGATGCCGCGCACGTCGCGCCCGGCGCTCATCTTCTCCCGCCGGAAGCAGGGGGTATAAGCCGTATAACGCAGCGGCAGGCTGCCCTCATCCAGAATTTCTTCCATGTGCAGCCCGGTCAGCGGCACTTCGGCGGTTGGCACCATCCACAGGTCTTCTTCAATGTCGTGATACAGGTTGTCCACAAACTTGGGCAGCTGGCCCGAGGCAAACAGGGTACCCGCGCGCACCATAAAGGGCGTATATTTCTCGGTATATCCCTGGCGGATGTGCAGGTCCAGCATCCAGGCGATCAACGCCCGCTGCAGCCGGGCCCCTGCGCCGCTCAACACATAAAAGCGCGAGCCGGTGATCTTGACCCCGCGTTCCAGGTCCAGAATGCCCAGTTGGGGCGCCAGGTCCCAGTGTGGGATGGGAGTGAAATCATACTGGGGAATCTCACCAACCTGCCGCAGCACCACGTTGTCAGCGTCGCTCAGACCGTAAGGTGTCTCAGGGTCCGGCAGGTTGGGGATGGAGGCCACCAGCGCTTGCAGTTCCTCGTCCACCTGCTTGACCTGTACATCCAACGCGTCGATCTGGTCGCCAACCTGACGCATAGCCTCAATCTTGGCTTGGCGCTCAGCCGCATCTTTGGACTTTCCAATTTCCTTTGAAACCGCGTTGCGCTGTGCCTTCAGCGATTCCACTTCGGTAATCAAGGCGCGCCGGCGCGCGTCCATCTGCTGCAGATCATCCACCACGCCAGGGTTCATCTGGCGGATCTTCAGCGCCTGACGCACCACGTCAGGCTGTTCACGAATGAGATTGATGTCGAGCATAAAAGCCTCCTGAGCAGAAATCAAAAGCCCCCACACTCGTGCAGGACGAGGGGGGGACTGCTCGTGGTGCCACCTGCTTTTGCCGCCCGTGCGGCCTCATTGGGGGATAACGGTTTGCGCCGGCCTGCTTCGGACCTTGGCCCCGGCGCAGGCAACCCGCCGTTTGCACAGCGACCGGGGTGGATGGTTTTGGCGCTCCTGTCAGCTTTCACCAGCCGCTGACTCTCTGAAAGGTGGACCAGAACCTGTCCCCGGGTGGGTTGTTGAATATGTCTTGATTATAGCGGAGTCTCACGACTTGTCAAGCGGAGGTCATGCAACTTTTGTAAAGCAGGTCAATTGTAATGGCTTGAGCTTTGAAAATAAATTCTTCCAATGCTCTGACGTGCAGGTTGATTAGTCCGCTGATCGAGTAGTCTCTGTCCCAAAGCTGGTAGGTTTTGAAAAAAGAGCAAGTTCGCCGTAATATGTAAGGTAACCAAACCACAACAATTACGGGAACTTGCCATGTCCATTGTCACACTACGACTGCCAGAAGTCAAGTATTGCCAGGAAGAAAGACCACGCCGCTGCCCCTATTGCCCCGGAGAGACCTTTCAACGCTGGGGCAATAGGGGCAGGAAAACGGGTCAAGGATCCATGGCTGGGGGAGGTGTGGGTGTATCGATATCGCTGCTGCCGCTGCCGAAGGACGTTTCGACATTATCCCGAAGGCATAGATCGTGGGCAGCAGACGGCCCGGATGAGGGCCGTGGCCGCGATTGGCTGGATTTTGGGAATGAGTTACCGGGGGAGTTCGCGATATCTGAGTATTTTTCGGATCCAATTGAGCCGGATGAGTATCTGGCGGGATATTCAACAACGAGCCAGGGAGTTGAGCCAAGCGCGGTATTGGAAGCCGGTGCGGGTCTTGGGTGTGGATGGGGCGTATGTGCGGGGGTGGGGAAAAACACAGCCAGTACTGGTGGCGGTCGATCTGGGCACGGGAGAGCCGGTGATGGTAGGTTATGTGGATGAGAAAGACCCACAAGCCGTGAAGGGATTCCTGGAACCGCTGATGCAGCGGCTGGGAGTGAGTGTGATTGTGACGGATGACCTGTCCAGTTATAAACAGGCAGCAGCAGCCTTGCAGTTGGAGCATCAAATCTGCCAGTTTCATGTGCGGCGGTGGGTGGGTCTGGCGGTGCATGAGCTCAAAGCATGTCTGCCGCCGGAATGGGTCGGGGTGGCTGAGGAAGCGCACCAGATCTTACGCGATTTGCCAATCGAGGGAGACGAGCGCCTTGTGGCCTTATCGCGCCGGTTTCCCCCCAGGCAGTGGGGGCAAATGGGGCATGAATGGTCGAGTGTGGACAAGCTGCGGGC
>Ga0116187_1000012_pt1 | contig 199916 bp, 184 predicted proteins | sample AD_JPNNA6_MetaG_FD_89755 | JGI IMG/M metagenome (GOLD analysis project Ga0116187, IMG submission 89755) | Active sludge microbial communities of municipal wastewater-treating anaerobic digesters from Japan - AD_JPNNA6_MetaG | ecosystem: Engineered > Bioreactor > Anaerobic > Digestate | place... | reverse complement strand
TTTGAATATGACTCTACCATATCGACACAGCGACACAAAAAACTTTCTCTTGTTTTTTAACCTTTTTCTAATATTCTGTTGTCAAAGAACGCCACCCGCTGGTAATTGCGACACAGCCTCCGGTTGCGCACAGGAAAAAGTGACGAAAATGAACAGTGTGCTTGCCAAGTGAAATGAAGATGTGTTACACGATAGATGCTTTGTAGTCAGAGGCATTATTTGAAAGGGAGGAAAAAATGCTGACAGTCATTGCCAAGATTCCCATTAAAGAAGGAAAAATGGATGAGGCCCTGAAGGCTTTCGGGGAACTGATGGTGAAGGTCTCCGGTGAGGAAGGCACCATGATGTATTCGCTAAACAGGGATCGGGCCATTGCCAATACACTGGTCGTTATTGAACAATACAAAGATAAGGAGGCGTTCGATTTTCATGTCTCCACAGAGTATTTCAAGGAATTTTTTACCGTGTCGGCGGCATTTATCGGCGGCAGGCCGGAAATGTCCGTGATGGAAGAAATAAAAAGCATCTGAGTCTTCTCCGGATTGTGCAGGCTAAAATACAGGTGCGACGCAATCTCCCGCCTGCGCGTTAAGAAGCCTTGTTTGAAACTCTTTCACCCCGGCCGAGCCCTCCGGGGGAGACCAAATGGCAAAGGACGCAGGGGCTGCCGGGTCGTAGGGCCCCTTCTTCACTTCAAAAAAAACAGACCCTTGTTCCATGGGAATCCATGTGTGATAGATATCCGCCGGAATCTCCACGGCGATGATGTTGCGGCCGCGGCCAGCCTGGATCCGCTCGGTTACCGTGCCGTCCAGGTCAAAAAGGAGTATGTCGAAGAGGCCGCGGATGATGAGAGCAAGCTCGCTTTTCCCTTCGTGCCGGTGCGGCCGGAAATAAGATGAAGGTTCGGCCGCGATAAACAGACGCTGCACGGGATCTTCCGGTGATTCATGGACATTGTAATTGGCTCTGAGACGCGGCAAAGCGCCTGCCTGGTCGATCAGAGAGCCGAGCATTTCTTCTGTTATGATTTTCACTTGTTTACCTCTGGGTTTTTTAATGTGCAGCCTATGATTAGCACATCCGGCGGCTATGTCAATGACAGAGCCGATTACCAGCCGTGCCTCTCTGGTAGCGGCGGGCGGGGAAAACTTTTGCCTGCTTGCGTAAGATGAAAAAATTTGTTACTTTACGCGATATTTTAGATCCTGGCTGAGTATACAAGAATAAAGGGAGGCGTCTATGAAAAAGCATAAAAGCTTCATTTTACTTGCAGTAACGATTCTGGCGCTGACATGGGCGGTACCGGCCGCCATGGCGGACGACATTGTTTTCGGTTTTACAGGGCCTTTGAGCGGTCTGGGCGCTGAATACGCGGAGGATTGCACCAATGGACTGGAAATGGCCATTGATGAAATCAATCAGCGAGGTGGTGTAACTGTAAGAGGGAAAAAATACACTTTCCGGCTGGAGAAAATGGACGACAAGGTGAACCCGGAGCTGGCTGTGGCAAATGCCAGAAAGCTCTGTAATGAGCACAAGGCGATTGCTGTGTTCAATCCGGTGGCCACAACGGTCGCCCCGCTGATGGAGATCAATCAGGAGAAAAAAAACGAATTTATCCTTATGGGCTATACCAGTGTTCCCACCATGTCCAGGAAGGGCAATAAACTTCTGGTTATCCAGGCCGTGCCCTTTACCCTATACGTTGATATATATGCGAAGATTGCCTGGGACAAGGGCTGGCGCAGGGGAGCGATGGTGGTGACGCAGGGTGAGTACGGCGAGGCGTGGCGTAATCTTTTTGCCGCCGCCTGGACGAAGAAGGGAGGCGTTATCGCGGCAGACAAGCCGGCCAATTATTATACAAGGACGGACTATGCCGTCCCTCTGGCGGAAGCTTTGGCGACCAACCCGGATTTTCTCCTCATCGGAGGACCTTCCGCCACGACGGCTCTGATCATCGAACAGGCGCGTGCACGGGGCTTCGAGGGCGGCTTTATCATGACCGACCAGGCCAAGCTGGATGCGGTCTATGCCGTCATGCAAAGACCTCTGGGAATGGAAGGATGTATCGGCATCGGAATGGTTGGCTCAACAGGTTTCCCGGCACACGACGCTTTTGCCAGGTCTTATGCGGCCAGGTATAAGAGGGCACCGACCTGGGAGAGCGTTCTTAATTACACGCATGCCCATGCCCTGGCACAGGCGATTGAGGCGGCAGGATCGGTGGACAATCCGGCGGCAATCCGCGCCGCTTTCCCCAAGGTCTTCCCCATGCTGGGCGATAAATACCCGGTGGAGCTGTGGGGGATTACGACGACAGGTATTTTGATCTACCATCCTCTTGTGCAGACAATGAGGCATGGCCGGTTTACGCAGGCAACCGGCTACATCTGGTGGTTGAATACACAAAAAGAATTCGCAGCCATGAAACAAATGTCAAAGGGCACTACCCATCTGGTGTGGTTCCCCCAGAAGTAAGCCCTGTTTTTTTGCAGTTTATCAGAGGGGTGGTCGCGTCTTTTACAGGGCGTGACCGCCCCTTTTTTATCGAAACACAAATTTGTTTTGACAATGGTAAGTTCATTTTCTATGATTTGTGACGAAAAATTCAGGACAGCGGCGCGACACGCCCTGTCCGACCGTTTTGGTTCACCAAGCACCGAAGCGGTTTGCCCGTCATAAAGATATATTCAGGGAGGATGGCATGCTTAAAACGAAAATGACAAGGATGTTCGACATCAAGCACCCCATCATGCTTGCCGGCATGAACTGGATTACGGAGCCACGGCTCGTTTCCGCCGTCTCAAACGCAGGCGGTCTGGGACTTTTGGCCATTGCGCGATGCAACCCGAAAGAGACAAGGGAAAACATCAGACAGATACGGGACATGACTGATCAGCCATTCGGTGTGAACCAGATTCTGGTAGGTCCCGGCGCAAAGGAAAATATCGCCGTGGCGATCGAGGAAAAAGTCCCCATCATCAACTACTCGCTGGGGAAGCCCTGGTTTGTGAAGGACGTGCATGCCTATGGGGGCAAAGTGGTCGGCACCATCGCCATTGCCCGGCACGCGGCCAGAGCCGTTGAACTGGGCTGCGATGCTCTGGTCATTACCGGGCATGAGGCGGCCGCGCACGGTGCGGCGGCGACTTCGATGGTGCTGATTCCTATTGTCGCGTCCATGGTCGATGTGCCGCTCATCGCCGCGGGAGGATTTTACGACGGCCGCGGTTTGGCGGCGGCGCTGGCGCTGGGGGCGGACGGTATTTCCATGGGCAGCCGCTTTATGGTGGTTAAAGAGAGCATGGTACACGACAACTTCAAAAAACTCTGCCTTGAAGCCACCGAACAGGATACTCTCTATGACAATGTCTTTGACGGCATGGACGGGCGCGTCCTGAAAACCAAAGAAGCACAAAGGATGATGAAGCGTGGCTTCCCGCTGGTCGAGTCCATTAAGGGCGCAATGCTAGTGAAGAGGCTGATGAACCTGTCCTGGGCTAAATTCGTGGGAGTCAGCATCGAAATGCTGCGCGCCGAAGAAGGCCATCCACTGATGGTGCTGGCGCGCCAGGCGGTGGGGAATATGAAGCACCTCAAGGCTCTCAATGAAGGGGACGTGGAGGGAGGAATTCTTTTTGCCGGGCAGTGCTGCGGCGGTATAAATGATATCCCCGCCACCAAAGAGCTCATTGACCGGGTCATCAGCGAGGCGCTGGCCGCAATGGAAAAATTAAACAGCTACAAGGCATGATTGATGCCTTCCGGCCGGCAGGGTTTTCGGGCCCGGCCGCCTGGGTGAAAATATGCAGCTTATTCTTATACGTCACGGCGAGACGCTCTGGAATAAAGAAGGGCGGGTTCAGGGTGCCAGCGATGTCGAACTAAACGAGACCGGAATCGAGCAGGCCCGCCAGCTGGCCTTTTCCCTTCAGGGTGCGGCCATCGGCGCAGTCCATACCAGTCCGCTGAAAAGGGCCTATCGGACCGCCGAAATCATCAATAGCTTTCACGGCAAGATGATCGAAGTCCACTCCGATCTGATGGAGATGGACCAGGGTGACTTTGAAGGTGTTTCTTTTAAAGAGCTGCTGGCCCGCGAAAAAGAATTTCTCCGGCGCTGGGTTGCCCAGCCCGCTTCGGTCAGTATGCCGCGGGGGGAGTCGCTGGCGGATGTGCAAAACCGCGCCTGCAGGACGATCGAAAAGATAATCGCGGCAGGCGAAGACGCGCTGGTGGTCGCCCACAACTTTACCATTGCCGCCATATTGTGTCGCCTGAGCAATATCAGCCTCAACGAGTTTCGCAGTGTTTGCGTAGATAACGCCTCGAAAACTCTCATCCGCATCCACGACGGACAAACAAGCGTCGAGCTGATCAACGACCGCTCACATCTGGCGCAGACGGGTTTTCAGGGAGGTTCTAAATGAGCACCCACCAGAATTCCGGTTTCCTGGAAAACTATGACCGGACCAGGCTCAAAGAGATTTATGACGAGCTGTATCCCGCCTATGACGGCATTTTGCAGTCGCTGCGCAGACAGGTTCGCCAGTTGCTGGATGCCAACCGCAGCTTTTTTGCCATCAAGAGCCGTGTGAAGCACTTTGATGCATATTTTGACAAGCTCATAAAAATATCGCGTCACGAGCGTCCGGGAGAGAAATCGGCGATTACGGACATGCTGGGACTGAGAATTGTCTGCCCTTTCCTGGAAGACATCAAAATGGTGGAAAACCTCATCAGAAGCAGCTTCAAGGTCCTTGAGCTCGACAGGAAGGGCGCCCGGCAGGCAATAGGAGAGTTCGGCTACGAATCGATTCATCTTCTGATTAAGGCGGATCCCGTATGTCACGGTCGCGGTCTGCCGCATACATCGGATATGTGTGAGATTCAGCTGCGCACCATTTTGCAGGATGCCTGGGCGGAGGTGGAGCATGAACTGGTTTACAAATCGGACATAAACATGCCCAATGAGTCCATCCGGAGAAAGCTGGCCTCACTGAATGCGACACTGACCTTGTCGGATCTGATTTTCCAGGAGCTGCGCGACCACCAGAAAGATATCAGGCGTCGCGACAAAAAACGCCGGGAAAGCCTGGATAATAAATTCACAGAACTACCGGAAATCAGCGAAGTGCTCAAGTGTCCCGAAGATTCGGCGTATCCGCCGGTGAGCCCCGACGAAGCAGCAGAGGCCATCGCCGGAAAAAATCTGGAAAAGGCCCTGTTGGCTGCGCTCACTGCGCACAGCAGCGGTCAGCTAAGCACAGCCGTGGAAATTTATTCGTCGATATTGCGCCTGAAAATGGCCACGCCAATCCGCTCACTGGTTTACAATCACCGGGGCATGGCCTATTTCGCTCTCTCGGATCACGCACGCGCCTTGCGCGATTTTTCCAAATCCATCAAATGCGACCCTCATAATGTGCGCAGTCACAACAATCGCGCCCTCACGTTCCGTGTATTAAAACGCTTTGACCGGTCGCTTACGGACTATGATCGCTCCGTAGAACTCGACCCGTCACAGTTCGACGGTTTTTGGGGGCGGGCGCAAACTTTGTACGAAATGAAGCTCTACACCAGAGCCCTGGCCGATTGTAAAAAGGTTCTGGGGATGCGCAGTGATTTCGAGGCGGCCCGGTCGCTCACCAAAATAATCAGCAAGCTTGTTTTCTAGTGCCCGCAGATGAGCGCCGCGCGGCGGCAGTATTTTATCGGCGTCCGAAGATATATGGACAATAAAGGTGTCAGTTTTATGGCCATCAACCGAAAATTGATCGATGAATTTTATGAAGGGCTCGACGAGCGGTCCCGTGCCTCACTTCTGGAGGCAGTATCCCGTGTGGTGAGCGTGAAGCAAAAAGGGGGCAAGGTGGCGGTGGTGACCGGAAGCGGCCCCAATCTTCACGAAGGCGTGACCACGCTGATTGCCGAGCTGATGGACAAAGGCATTGTGGACAGTGTCACAACAAGTTCCGCAGTAATTATTCATGAAATGGGCGGCGTGCTGGACAGGGTGAAAATGTGTGACGCTTCTGTCTTTGGCTTCGATGAGAAAAAAATGCCACGCGGGAATATTTTTGAATTCACCGAGATGACCGACAGGCAGCTCGACGGCCTGCGCAGGGAAATGCCGCTCGACGAGGAGCTGCTTAGAAAGGGCGCCCGCACCGAAGGGCGTATGGTCATCAAGGCGGCGGCCAATATGGCCTATCCCATGGGACTGCGCACCGAGATGCTGGCCGATGAGATTCTCGGTATCTGCCGGAGCATAAAGCATCCTTTTGAAGCGGTCGCCGGCTGGGGATGCGACACAAGAACCATGCTGGGCAAGGGTGCGCAAAAAAATCTTCCCGTACTGGTCACCGTTCCTCAGTTAATCGGCGGCGGCCATGTCGGTTTGGCTGTTGCCGACAGTATCCCCGTGGCACGCCGGTCACGCCTGATCGCCGACATGATGGCCCGGGCGGATGTGATTATCGAGTCGGCGGTTGCCCTGACCCAGGAAATTCATGACGGCCCTTTTGAGACCTATACCGGACACGGCATCTGGTCCTGGTGGCGCGGAGAGCCGGTCTTCAGTCTCGAGGGCAAGACACTGATCCGCTTTGATCTGGATGAAAACATCCGCCTTGCACAGGATCTGCAAAAAGACAGCGCAATGATCCAGAAGGCGATAAACGAAGGTCTTCCCAAAACCAAGCTTTCCAAAATTCCGTTTCGCATGGAGATGTCGGCCTTCGCGCGCCATGAAGGGAGCATTCCGGTCATCGGTGATATCGGGATGATCTGGCCGGTGTTCGCCCTGAAAATAGCGGATGCCCTGGGCATAGATCTGGAATTCATGAGCTACAAGCAGGAGACACAGGAAGGGAAGGAAATGAGACAATGGATTGTTGAGCACATAAATTACTTTGATCGGGAAAAAATGCTCGCCGGTCTGAAAAGGTGGGAAGAAAAAAATGGCCATGCCTAGGATTCTGGGGGTTATACCCTCGCGCTACGCGTCGTCGCGTTTGCCCGGAAAGCCGCTTATTGACCTGTGCGGAAAAACAATGCTTGAGCGAGTCTATGAGCGTGCCGTCGCCGCGGAGATTTTTTCCCGTGTGATTATCGCCACGGATGACCACAGGATTTATGACGCGGCGCAGAAATTCGGCGCGGATGTCGTCGTGACGCGTGCCGATCATCCGGACGGCTCCAGCCGGGTCGCCGAAGTGGCGCGCGGCGTCGATGCGGATTATGTGGTGAACATCCAGGGAGATGAGCCGATGCTTGACCCACGGATGCTCCGCGAGCTGGCCGATGGATTTATCGCGGATAAAACAGCCGACAGCGCGACCGTCTCGGTCCCGATTTCAGACCCGGAGGCTCTCTACAATCCCGGTGTGGTCAAGGTGGTCAGGGCTCAAAACGGGCGGGCTCTTTATTTCAGCCGCTCGCTCATCCCCTACCCGCGTGTGGATACGGGATGTACGGTTTACGAGCACGTGGGCGTTTACGCCTTTACAAAAGATTTTCTTCTCAAAATGGTCGAGCTGCCGCCCACACCGCTTATGGAAACTGAATCGCTCGAGCAGTTGCGCATACTCGAGCACGGCTACACGATGGCGGTCATCGTCACGCAGTACCCCTCACAGGGGCCGAACGTGAACACACCCGAAGATGTGGAAAAAATCCGGCGCATCCTGGAAAAACAAAACAGCCGCCGCTGAGAGGGGAGAAATGAAAGCTCCGCAGGAAATCATTGCTCTTGTTGAACGCTTTGATCAAAATCTTCAAGCCTATCAATCCGGCAAATATAACGAAACGCAACTCCGGCGGGAATTTATCGATCCCTTTTTCAAAGCGCTGGGCTGGGATGTAGAAAACACATCCGGTTACGCCGAAGCCTACAAAGATGTCATTCACGAAGACGCGATAAAAATCGGTTCTGCCAACAAGGCTCCGGATTATAGCTTCCGCATCGGCGGCACGCGCAAGTTTTTTGTGGAAGCGAAAAAACCTTCCGTCAACATTGCCGGGGATATCGGCCCTGCCTATCAGCTCAGGCGCTATGCCTGGTCGGCAAAACTGCCCCTTTCCATCCTTACAGATTTTGAGGAATTCGCCGTTTATGACTGCCGCGTTAAACCGGACAAAGCCGATAAAGCATCCACCGCGCGCATCATGTATCTGAACTATAAAGATTATCTGACCCGCTGGGAAGAGATAGCTTCTATTTTTTCCAAAGATGCTCTGATGAAAGGCTCTTTCGATAAATACGCGGAAACGACCAAAACAAAAAGAGGCACCGCAGGCGTTGACGCTGCTTTTCTATCTGAAATCGATTCCTGGCGGCAGGCGCTCGCGCAAAATATCGCCCTGCGCAATCTCAGTCTCACCCAGCGGGAACTCAACTTTGCTGTAACAAAAACGATTGACCGCATTATTTTTCTGCGTATTTGCGAAGATCGGGGCATCGAACCCTACGGCCGGCTTATGGCGCTGCAAAACGGCGCGGACGTTTATCAGCGCCTGACAAAATATTTTTATGACGCCGATGATAAATACAACTCCGGCCTGTTTCATTTCAGACGGGAAAAAGATCGCATTGAGCCGCCCGACGATTTGACTTTAACTCTTTCCGTTGATGATAAAATCTTAAAAGATATTTTCAAAAGCCTTTATTATCCCGAAAGCCCGTATGAATTTAGCGTTTTGCCCGCCGATATTCTCGGACAGGTTTATGAACAGTTTCTGGGTAAAGTGATACATCTCACGCCGGGGCATCGCGCCAGAGTGGAAGAAAAACCGGAAGTGCGCAAAGCGGGCGGCGTCTATTATACACCGACATATATTGTCGATTACATCGTCAAAAACACCGTGGGCAAACTCCTCGAGGGCAAAACCCCCAAAACGGCAAACAAACTGCGCATCCTCGACCCGGCCTGCGGTTCCGGCTCTTTCCTTATCGGCGCGTATCAATATCTGCTGGATTGGCACAGAGACAAATACATTGAAGACGATGCGGAAAAACACGCCAAAGGCAAAGCCCCGAAGCTTTACCAGAGAATCCGCAATGAATGGCGGCTGACCACGGCGGAGCGCAAGCGCATTTTGTTAAACAACATCTACGGCGTGGATATCGACCCGCAGGCGGTGGAAGTAACCAAACTCTCGCTGCTGCTCAAAGTTTTGGAAGGAGAAAGCGACGAGACCATCAAATCAGCTTTCAAACTATTCAACGAGCGCGCCCTGCCCGATTTGGGTAACAACATCAAATGCGGTAATTCGCTCGTCGGCCCGGATTTTTATGAAGGCAAACAGACCAGCTTTCTGGACACGGAAGAAATCCAGCGCGTCAATGCCTTTGATTGGGATAGGGAATTTCCGGAAATATTAAAGGCCGGCGGCTTCGACGCCGTCATCGGCAATCCACCGTATATACGTATTCAAACTTTAAATGAATGGGCACCTGCAGAAGCGGAACATTTTAAAAAGACCTACAAATCAGCGCAAAAAGGTAATTATGATATTTATGTTGTCTTTGTTGAAAAAGGCTTGCAGTTGCTTAATAAATCTGGACGCTTGGGTTTTATTCTGCCACACAAATTTTTCACTGCACAATATGGTGAAGCAATACGCGCTCTGATTGCTAAAGGCCAACATATTTTTAAGATTGTCCATTTCGGCAATCAACAAGTTTTTGTAGGAGCGACAACATATACTTGCCTTTTGTTTCTTGACAAAACGGCTCGTCCCGAGTGCAACTTTATAAAAGCTGACAACCTTAGCGATTGGCGAATCATGGAACTTGGTATCGAAAGTACTATATCTTCGAAAAATATCACCGAGTCTCAATGGAGCTTTATAGTTGGTAAGGGTGCGGAACTTTTTGAAAAGTTAAACAAAATGCCCGTAAAATTGAAAGATGTGGCTGATAGAATATTTCAAGGTTTGGTAACAGGGGCTGATTCTGTTTTTATTTTATCGAATGCTGGTAAAAATCGTTATTTTTCCGAGTCTACTCAAACAGAGCACAACATTGAATGCGAACTTATGCATCCTTTATGCAAAGGCTCAGTGAATATTCGACGCTATCATATCAGCGAATTGAAAAAATCTATTCTTTTCCCATATAGACTTTCGGAAGGAAAAGCTATCTTGCTGACCACTAAAGAACTATTAGAAAAATACCCAGTTGCTTGGGAATATTTAAAAACAAATCGTTCGTTGCTCGAGGCACGAGAACGGGGAAAGTGGAAACATGATAAGTGGTACGCATTTGGTCGTTCTCAAAACCTAGGTGAAATGGAACAGCCTAAAATAATTACCCCTAGTATTGCTAATAAAGCTTCTTTTACATTAGATTCAAATGACTACTATTATTTTGTTGGAAGTGGTGGTGGCGGTGGTGGTGGTTACGGAATTACACTAAAAAATAACAAAGCTTCCATGCAATATATAGTGGGATTGTTGAACTCAAAATTACTTGATACTTTTTTAAAATCATACAGTAGCCAATTTAGCGGTGGATATTATGCATATAACAGACAATACATAGAGAAACTTCCCATTCGCACAATCGACGTTAGAAATTCAGACGAAAAGAAAATGCATGATAAAATGGTGCAACTGGTCGAGCAAATGCTTTCGCTAAACAAACAACTGGCGGAAGCCAAAACCGACCATGAAAAAACGTTAATCCAGCGCCAAATCGCCGCCACCGACAACCAGATCGACAAACTGGTTTACGAGCTATACGATTTAACTCCCGAAGAAATCGCCGTCGTGGAAGGAAATATCTAACAGAAATTGGGGCAAGGCCCTGCCATATAATATTTCTGATATTTCAAGACCTGACGCCAAGCCCGATACAGGAGCGACAAATGGATATGGTTAGCAATTAAATAATTTGAATCAAAATAGTAAGTATGCTAATGATTCCGGAGTAACAGATAAAAATGCAGCACTGGAACAGATTCATAAGAAAAGAGGCTCTACCACGGCTTATGAAACGATCCTTTTTGAAAAGTTGAAAGTATCGGCGTCATAACATTGAATCGTCCCAAAGAGATTAGAACCATGACTTCCAAGGACATCCCGGAGGCAGTCGCGGCTTTCGCCATGAAACGCAAGCACCCGGTTCTTCACCCGGCCGACATTTCATACACCAACAGGGAATGACCATGATCAGAACATTGAAAGAGTTTTCCATGTCGGCTCGGGAAAAGGGGCCGAAGAAGTTTGCCGTTCTGGCTCCAGAAGACGAGGAGTTCATGCGGGCGGTCAAAATCAGTAGGGACATGGGATACATCGAGCCCGTTCTTGTCGGGAATATTAGAAAGATGGAAGAGGTTGCGGAAAAGGTGGCCTTCAACATCGATACGTTCCAAAAAATTCCACAGACCGGGGAACAAGCCATCTCCAACCTGGGAATCAACATGTTGTTTTCCGGCGAGTTGCCCATTGTCGGCAAGGGGCAGATCCCGACATCCTATATCTACCGGTCGATTATACGCGAGGAGGCCAAAGCCGTTTCCGGCATGACAGTGAGCGTGGTTTCCTTCTGGGATATCCCCGGAATGGATCATCTGGTGGCGTTCACCGACACCGGCGTGAATATCAAACCGGGCGTCAAGGCAAAGGCGGAAGTCATAAAGAATGCTGTTTTCGTATACCACCTCATAGGGCACCCCAGGCCGAAGATCGCCGTCCTCTCCGGCCAGAGGGAGATCGGCGGCACGCTCGATTCATATAAGGACTATGATATTCTGAAAAAATCAGCGGATGCAGGGGAGTTTGGGGAGTGCGAACTTGTTTCTGCCACCTCGTTCACGGATATCTTTCTTGGAGATAAGAACCACAGGGACGGGATAACGGATTTAAAAGGGGATGGGCTGCCTCATATCCTCGTCGTTCCCTGCCTTGATACAGGCAACATCCTCTGCAAGCTCGATTTTTTTCTCGATGTAACACGCAGTTCCCTGGTTGCCACTTCAAGGGGGCCGGTCTGTATCCCGTCCCGGTCGGACTTCAGCGACAATATAGTCCAACAGATTGCCATGTGCGTCGTCCTTGCCGACGAGATGGAAAAAGGGGAGCAGTGAGATGTTGCGTTCGTTCAGGGATATCTTGGATAGGGCAAGCCTGGGAGGGGCAAGAAGACTAGTCGTACCCAACCCGAAAGAAGAAGATATGCCCCTTCTTTCTGAAGCCGCTGCGGCCGGACTGATATTTCCCTGTCTTGTCGGGGATGGAGAGGCTATAAAAAGCATGATTGACGAATCGCCTCTGTCGGAAAAGGAATATGAAGTCATAGAGGAAAATGATCGGCAGCCGGCTCTGAACAGGGCACTGGAAGTTCTCAACGCCCATGATGGCGGCATTTTCATGCAAGGCGGCATTCCCATTCAGAATGTTTTGCATGCCCTTCACGACAAGACCAGAGGGATGATTCCCAAGGGCGGCATCATGAGTTTCGTGTCGGTATTCCCCCCTTTGAAGGGTGAGAAACTGATCCTCGTCACGGATACATACATCAACAACCATCCCTCAGTTGCCGAAAAACAGCAGATCCTGACGAACGCACTAAAGCTTGCGCGCGTACTTGGCATCAAGGTGCCGAAGGTGGCTGCCTTGGCAGCCATCGAGCAGGTAAATCCTAGCATTCCCTCGACATTGAGCGCTGCGATCCTCTCAAAGATGTCCGAGCGTCGCCAGTTTGGCGATGCCGTTGTAGAAGGGCCGCTCGACATTGACTGTGCACTGAGCAGGGCAGCCGCGGAGCGCAAAGGCGTCAACAGCATTGTGACAGGGGAAGTGGATATCTATCTTGTCCCTGAAATAGATACAGGCTTTCTCATGGCCGAGGCACTGGTTTTTTTCGGTAAGATGAAAACAGCAGGCGTGGTTATGGGAACGAGCAAGCCGGTGATCCTTGATCTTGCCTTTGTCTCCCGCGAGGACCGTCTTGCCCGGATAGCTCTGGCATGCCTGTTGGACGGAGAAGGCGGTTCCTATGGATAAGGAGAAGCATCTGCTCGTCATCAACGTAGGGTCCACATCGACGAAAATCGCCTGCTTCCGAGGCAACACACCGGAATGTTCGGAGAATATAGGCTACAGGTCAGAAGATCCGGCCCGGCTCTCCTCTCTGGAAGAACAGCTCCCCCTGAGGGAACGGGATATAATGAACTTTCTGAATGAGAACTTCATCAATGTGGAAGATCTTGACATGATCGTGAGCCGTGGCGGTTTATGCAGACCGGGACCGGGCGGTGCTTATGCAATTGACAGGAACATGTGCGAAGATCTCTTGGCGGGGAAATACGGTAAACATGTGTCAGCGCTGGGGCCGTCCTTGGCCTTGAAGCTTTCCCGGAAACATGGGATACCCGCCATTGTCATCGATCCCCCGAGTACCGATGAATTCGAGCCCCTGGCAAGAATCTCGGGTATGCCCGAGATTGAGCGTAAAAGTGCTTTCCATGCGTTGAATCAGAAAATGGCTGCCAGAAAATATGCCGCTGAAGTCGGGAAAAGATATGAGGAAATCAATGTCGTCGTGGCACATCTGGGAGGGGGTATCACTGTGGGCGCCCATAAGAGGGGGCGTGTCATTGACAGTACCCACGGCCTTTCCGAAGGACCTTTCACCCCGGAGCGAGCCGGAGCGTTACCGACCATGGATCTCGTCGATCTTTCCTGTTCGAGAAAACATGGAAAACATCAGGTTCAAGCAAAGCTCACAGGCCATACTGGATTGGCTGCCTATCTGGGAACCAGGGATGCCGTGAAGGTGGAAGCCATGATCAAGGCTGATGACAAAAAAGCAGCCCTCATTTATGAAGCCATGGCGTATCAGATCTCCAAAGAGATAGGAGCCATGGCGGTTGTCCTGAAAGGATGCATCGACGGGATCATTATCACCGGAGGACTGGCTTACTCGGCAAAGCTTATAGAGTGGATCACTGAACGGGTTGGATTTCTGGCACCGATGCGCATCTACCCTGGGGAGGACGAGATGGCGGCCCTGGCCCAAGGCGGCCTCAGGGTCTTGGAGAAACAAGAAAAAGTGAAAATATACGGGCAGGAAAGTGTATAATGAAACTTCAAACAAACAGCCGTATAGTTTGGATGAGAAATCTTGGTATGGCTTATGGGCATGCTCAAGAGGGAGCGAGGGAGAACAAAAAATGGCATTTCAAGATTGCATATGTTTTCAGATGGGAAAGGCGGTTCGAAAGGTAGCAAAAGCATACCGGGAAGAAATAGCCCATTATGGTCTCACTCATGGTCAGTTCTTCATGCTGGTGGCAGTAATGGAAGAAGACGGGCTCCTGCCGAGCGAGTTGGCTGAAAAGATAGCCCAGGACCGGGCAACGACGACAGGGCTCCTTGACAGGCTGGAGAAGGATGGATGGATTGAAAGGAAAATGGACACCCATGACCGCCGATCATTGAGGATCTATCTCACTGCCCGCGGCAAGAAGCATCGGGCATCCATCATGAAACTGTTTGAGGAGACCAACCGAAAATTCGCCAGCCGCTTTACTCAGAAGGAATGGGAGCAGATGCAGTCTTTCCTGAGTCGTCTGGAATCATGAAGGTATAATGCATCCGGGGTGATGAGAAGGTATATAAGATAGTGGGGATATCGGGAGATTGGGGCAAGGTCCTGCCATATAAGATTTCTGATATTTCAAGACCTGATCCCATGAGCTTTTGTGTGGCAAAATGAGTCGGCTGCGCGGTCAGCTTTTTTCCTTTTGCGCTTCTTGCTCTCCTTCTTGCGCAAAGTTGCCTTCACGGCTGTGGTTCTCGGCGAAAAGCCTGGAAGCATTTCCATAGCAGGTGAGGAATGTGTTGATGATCGCATCGAAGGGCACATCAGCGAAGGAGCCGTGGTCGGTGATGTATTCCATGTGCCTGCGCCCCTCCAGATCGAAGGGTTGAAAAACCGCATCGTGGGTTCCGTCCCATTCCAGTGGCTTCACACGAAATTTTTCGCAAAGAGACAGGTTGAAGGCCGGTGTCACTTTTATCCAGCGGTTATCCAGGAAGATGTCGTTGTAGCCGTGGTAATAAAAAATATCAGTTTGCATCATCTCTTTGAGCCGTGCGGTCGCCAGGTGATTGCGAACATCGGCAAAGTGCAGCTTGCAGGCGATACCCTCGGCGCGCAGCGCGGCGGCCAGCACGATGGCCTTGGCCACGCAATACCCGTAGCCTTGCTTCAGTATCGTGCTGGCCTTGAAGGCGTGGCGTGTCGGTTCGATGCGGTACGGGTCGTAATAAATCCCGTCGCGCACGGCATAATAAAGACGAATCGCTTTTTCCCGTTGGGTTTGGGCGCCGTTAACCGCTTCTAGGGCAAATTTCTGCACCTCCTGCGAATCGTTGTCGATAAATTCTGTCGGTAGAAGAAATTCTTTTTGCATGGCCTCTCCTTCAGGGCTTGATCATGACTTTGACGGCAGCCGGGTCCTCAAGTTGTGTCCGGAATGCCTGGGCCGCTTCGTCAAGGCCGAAGCGGTGCGAGATCATGCCTTCGGTTTTCACCTTTCCCGCCTTGAACAGGTCGATAACGGCTGGAAAATTGCCACCCAGGCAGCCTATCAGTGTGAGATTTTTGCCGATGACCGGCAGGGGCTGCCAGGTGAGCGGGTCTTCATAAACTCCGACCAGCAGAATCTTTCCGCCGCCGCGCGCCATTTCCACCGCCTGGTCGAACGCGGCCTGATTGCCTGCGCATTCCACCACTGTGTTGACACCCATGAGGCCGGTCGCCTCCATGACCGCCTCGACGGTGCTTTGTGTCGCCGCGTCAATGATCACATCTGCGCCGCTTAATCTCGCCGCCTCCAGACGCGAGGGCCTCCGCCCCGCAGCAATCACTTTTTTCACTCCCATCGCTTTCAATATCTGGACGGCATACAGACCGATCACGCCCAGGCCGATCACGGCGACAACCTCGTCAGGCTTGGGTTGGCCCCGGTTTACTGAAAAATAAGAAATGGAAAATGGCTCTACCGATGCCGCGTCCTCATAGCTCATTTCACCTGGTATGGGAAAAACCGTGCGGCCGGGAGCCGCAAAAGGTATATGTACATACTCGGCCATCGCTCCGGGAAGCTGATAACCCAGGAGCTCCATCGCCTGGCAGCGGTGCGCCTTTCCCTGCCGGCACCAGAAGCATTCATTGCAGGGGGAAAAACCCACGGCGGTGCAGCGCGTACCGATTTCAACGCCCCGGACATCCTTGCCCACTTCGACAATGTCGCCGCTTAATTCATGGCCGAAGATCGTTCCTTCATGGCCGTCGAATTTGTACCAGTGCAGATCCGAGCCGCAAATGCCACATGAATTTACTTTGATGATGACACCGTGTGGTGCACAGACTGGGTCATCGACCGTCTGTGTCCGTATGTCCTTTGCGCCGTGCAATACCGCCGCTTTCATAATTTCACCTCCGGCTATACTTTACTAAATTCGTATTCCAAAAATAACCGAAGCTGTCAAGGAAGTGATCAGCCCCAACACTTGAGCCCTATATAATCACCGCGACACCGCCCTTAGCTTGTGACTCGTGGTTAAGGATAAAGGCTAAAGGATAAAGGATGAAGGATGCTTCGACAGGCCGAGCACGAACGGGCATTAAAAGCTCACCACAAACGGCAATAAAATGCGAAGGGCACCCTTTGTGTCCCCTGCGGAGACTGTGTCGCAATCGTCAAAAGCCGTCAACATCGTCATACCGGCGAAGGCCGGTATCAAGAAAATGATGAAAATACTGGATTCCGTGTCGCGCTTCGCTTGCACGGAATGACAAAAAAGTAATTTCGACACAGTCTCCAAAGGGGGACACAAGAGGTTTGTTTTTGTTTCATCATTTATCCTCTTAGCGTCACCCGCATCGGAGAGGACGCGGATCGTCGGGACCGGAAAATAAGATCAAAGCGCGAAGCGCAACCTTCGTGTCCCCCGTTCGTCCTGAGCTTGTCGAAGGATGAGCGGTGTTTGACGAAGCATGCCCTGAGCCTGTCGAAGGGGGCGGCGGGGGTGGGTTGCTTTAGCAGGCCGGGGGTGGAGAGTTAGCAGATTAGATGATTAGAGGTTTAGAGGATTAGAGGGTTGGCGGGTTAGATGAATGGTGGCTGCGATTAGCTCGTGGCTCGCCGTTCATGGTTCGACAGGCTCACCACGAACGGTCAGTAAAAGCTCACCACGAACGGGCATTTGAACTAACCGCGAACGGTCAGTAAAAGCTCACCATGAACGGCATAAAAATTCATCTGTCGTATCAGTTCATCTATGTGGATTGAAACTGTGGCGGGACAAATCGCTTGCCACTGTCACTTATACCTTTTCCCGTTGACACGCCCGGGTATGACCGATATAATCGGCACGTCATTTTACAATAACCATATATTTGAAATCACCGCCCGGAACAAAAGAAGCGTTCAAAAGCATGGGCGATTTGCGAAATGCTACCATGGAAGGTGCCGGCATGAAGGAGAGAAAAAATAATTCCACGATTAAAAACTGGCCGCAGGATGATCGTCCCCGGGAAAAACTGCTTAAGAAAGGAGCAACCGCCCTGAGCAATTCCGAGTTGCTGGCAATTCTCTTGCGCAGCGGTGTCCGGGGAAACAGCGCCATCGACCTGGCCAGAGAGATACTGGATAAGTTCGGCACATTCCGTAATATGAGCCACACCGATGCGCGCAACTGGCATGAATTCAAAGGTTTGGGGCCGGCAAAAATCGCTCAAATCATGGCTGCTTTAGAAATCGGCAAACGTTTTCGCGAGGATGAGGCAAGCAACGCCAGACAAAAAATATCCAGCGCCAAAGATATTGTGGATATCATCATGCCGCAGATGCGCGATTTAAAAACCGAGGTCTTCAAAGTAATCTATCTCAACACAAATAATAAAATCATCGATATTGCCGATGCCGCGCACGGTACGGTAAATCAGGCCGTGCCCATGGTGCGGGAAGTCATTCACAGTGCTCTCCAGAAATTCGCCGCCGCGATCATCTGCGTGCACAACCACCCCAGCGCCAATATCACCCCGAGTGCGGAAGACAAAAGAATAACCGTCGAACTTGCCGAAGCCGCCCGACTTTTGGGCATCAGAATGCTCGACCACATCATCATTGGCGACGGCCGCTACTTCAGCTTTGCCGATGAAGGAATGATCCCTTGAGCTCCCCGCCATAAACAGGTCCAATAAAACTCAGATGGGGATGAGATGGATTTGTGCATCAGTTGCAGATTACGCACAATCGGCGGCAACCTTAAACAATTGCGGACCGGTTCGGATGATATTTGATAGCCCGTTCATGCCTGGTCTCTCGTGGTACACCAGAAGCTTCGGGGCAATTCGCTCTGCTGTAACGCATTGCTTTATGCTGCAGGTTTTGATAGATTATCGAAGCTATTTACTGAGCCTGATGGACAGGACAGATTTAGAAATATGCTTTTAAGGAGGAATAGTTATGCAAAAAAGAGTTGGTTTCATTGCGGTTGTGTCTATGCTGGCGGTTTTGCTGGCCCTGCCTTCCTGGGGATGGCAGGGGCGGATGGCTGGTCTGGGTGATGCGGCGGGACTCGTCGCCGACGAGTCGGATTTTCTTATTCATCCGGCGGCCATCGCAACTGGTAAGGGGTTCAATGCCTACGGGCACTACCGTCTGACCTATGAGAAGACGAAAAACTGGGAGTATAGCGCGATCGTTCCGATGATGGGTAGGATTTATCCTTTTACGGCCGACGGCCGTTTGTGGAAGCACGAGGGACAGCTCGGAGCGGCGCTGGGGTTGGGGCCGGGCAGACTGGGAGTTTTTTTCGATTATACCACAGCAAGCGGCAAATACACCGGCGCCGAGGTGTATGAGGGACAATTTGGTCCCGGATATGAAAACTTTGAGCTGGAAAACAAGCTGGACAACTTTGCACTCAAGGCCATCTACGGTCTGCCGGTCGGTCCGGTTAATGTTGGTGCGGAGCTTGGGCTTGCCTATGTAAAAGAAGAGCAGAAGAACCTCATGCCGACTGAAATGTTGGTAAACTATCCCTGGGGAGCAGAAGACTATCCTGAGTATAATCTTCTGCCTTACATGATCCCCTTTGATTCAAAATACTGGGAGGCAAATGCGAAGGTATCCGCGGCGGGCAAGACGGGGCCGGTATCTTATATGTTTACACTGCGCGGCGGCCTTCCTTTTGCAACGGACAACGAATATGTGCATTTAGTCGAGTACAACGGTTTTTGGGCGGAAGGCAAGGTAAAAGGATTCAACGTGGCCGGTAATCTGTGGATGAGATATGCCGTGTCGGACAATATTTCACTGCCTTTTGTTGTAAGTACAGGTTTTAAAAAAATTACACGTGACGGCGCTGGTTTCAGCTCCGCCCCCTCCACAATAGAATACGAACATGAGGCAAAAGATATTTTTGTGACAGTAGGTGGCGGAGCGGAAATGACCCCCGCCTCCGGCACCAGACTTGCGGCAGGGCTCTACTACAATTATCTGAAATCAGATCAGAATATGCAGTTCATGGATACGTTTGATCCGTCAGAATGGTATATCGACAATTATACGAATATGCCCAAAACCTCTGAGCATCGTCTGACCCTCAGGTTGCTGGCCGAGCAGGAGCTCAATTCCGTGCTGTCCCTGCGCGGTGGCCTGAGCGCCTTTTACGGTTTGGCCAAAAGAGATTACTCCTATTATGCAATGAGTGACTCAGATATGTATTGGCCGGTAGACGTTTCTGCTGATGGGGCGCACTATGGCGTGAATGCGTCACTCGGTGCGAGCATCAAAGCGGGCGCTGTTGTCTTGGAGCCTTTTATCAACGCCGGCTACGCAAAATTAAAAACCGACGGTGACGGGGTCACATGGTTCGTACCGACCTATGTCGAGGCCAATAAAACGAACTGGCTGGCAGGCGGGGGCTTGTCGGTGAAGTTCTGAAACAAGACGACATGAGTCTGTGAAAGGGCGGGTGGTTTTACCCCGCCCTTTTTTTCCGTCCGGCCAAAGCCCCTATGCAAAGGTTGATATTTATCTTCATTTTTACAGGTGTTTAGTGTAAAAGAACTTAGGTAAACGGACAAGCGATGAGCTTATTTGCAGGTCATTACCGGAATTTTAAATCGGCGACGTCGTATTTTAAGGAGGAGTAATTATGCAAAAAAGAGTTGGTTTTATTGCGGTTGTGTCTGTGCTGGCGGTTTTGCTGGCCCTGCCTTCCTGGGGCTGGCAGGGGCGGATGGCTGGTATGGGTGATGCAGCGGGACTCGTCGCCGACGAGTCGGATTTCCTTATTCATCCGGCGGCCATCGCAACTGGTAAGGGGTTCAATGCCTACGGGCACTACCGCCTCACATATGAAAAGACGAAAAACTGGGAGTATAGCGCGAGCGTTCCGGCGATGGATGTTATTTATCCTTTTACGGCCGACGGCCGTTTGTGGAAGCACGAGGGACAGCTCGGAGCGGCGCTGGGGCTGGGGCCGGGCAGACTGGGAGTTTTTTTCGATTATACTACAGCAAACGGCAAATACACCGGCACCGAGGTATATGAAGGGTTTTCCGGTCCCGGATATGAAAACTTTGAGCTGGAAAACAAGCTGGACAACTTTGCACTCAAGGCCATCTACGGTCTGCCGGTCGGCCCGGTTAATGTTGGTGCGGAGCTAGGGTTTGCCTATGTGAAAGAAGAGCAGAAGAACCTCATGCCGACTGAAATGCTGATAAACTTTCCCTGGGGAGCAGAAGACAAGCCTGTGTTAAATCTTCTGCCTTACATGATCCCCTTTGATTCAAAATACTGGGAGGCAAATGCAAAGGTATCCGCGGCGGGCAAGACGGGGCCGGTATCTTATATGTTTACACTGCGCGGCGGCCTTCCTTTTGCAGCGGACAACGAATATGTATATTCAGATTTAGAAGACCCGGAAAGTTTCTGGGCGGAAGGCAAGGTAAAAGGATTCAATGTGGCCGGTGATCTGTGGATGAGATATGCCGTGTCGGACAATATTTCACTGCCTTTTGTTGTAAGTGCGGGTTTTAAAAAAATTACACGTGACGGGTCTGGTTTCTTTGACGGTGGCTTCCCAATAGAATACGAACATGAGGCAAAAGATATCTTTGTGACAGTAGGCGGCGGAGCGGAAATGACCCCCACCTCCGGCACCAGACTTGCGGCGGGGCTCTACTATAATTATTTGAAATCAGAGCAGAATGCTCAGTTCATTGAGCCTGGCGATCCGTCATGGTATTTCGATAACTACACGGACATGCCCAAAACCTCGGAGCACCGTCTAACCCTCAGGTTGCTGGCCGAGCAGGAGCTCAATTCCGTGCTGTCCCTGCGCGGTGGCCTGAGCGCCTTTTACGGTTTGGCCAAAAGAAATTACTCCTATATCGCAGACGGTTACTTCTGGATCACACCATCCCCTGTGTCGGTTTCCGCAGACGGGGCGCACTATGGCGTGAATGCGTCACTCGGCGCTAGCATCAAAGCGGGCGCTGTTGTTTTAGAGCCTTTTATCAATGCAGGTTACGCAAAATTTAAAACCGACGGCGACGGCTTCACAGAGTCCATGCCGACCTATGTCGAGGTCAATAAAACGAACTGGCTGGCAGGCGGGGGCTTGTCGGTGAAGTTCTGAAACAAGACGACATGAGTCTGTGAAAGGGCGGGTGGTTTTACCCCGCCTTTTTTTGTGACGGCTGGCGGGCGAAGGCGAAAGGAGAAAGGACAAAGGCTAAAGGGCAAAGGCGAGAGGCTAAAGGATAAAGGACAAAGGAGACAGGCTAAAGACTAAAGGCGAAAGCTCGCGCTCGTGCCTGTGGCGGGGGAAAAAGCTGTCCGGTCAGATTGCCACGCAGCGAAAGCCCAGGATGTTGGAGGAGACGTCTTTTTCAACATAGTGACGGTCGGTAAGGCTGATCTTGCCGTGCGCAATCCAGCTTGCCCCCTTGGTGATACATATCTCCGTCGTTTGCCTGTCACCCGGCACATCTCCTGTCCACTCCAGAACATTTCCCAGCGCATCGGCTACACCCGCCTGGTTGGCGAATTTAATGTAGTGGTCCACCGGGGTTGTGTCTCCGTGCAGGCTGGCCTCCGTGTTGCAGGCGTTTTCCAGCCATTCATTTCCCCAGGGGAAAATGTAACCGAGGGCGGAGCGTGCCGCCGCTTCCCATTCGATTTCCGTAGGAGCCTTTTTCCTGTCCATGAGGCAAAGGCGCGCGCATCTTCCAGGCTTACATGCACGACCGGATGTGTTCTTTTCAGATGCAGCGAGCTTTCCGGCCCCAGCGGTCTGTGCCAGCAGGCACCCGTCACCCTCCTGCTGTAGGCGCTCTTATGCAGTGAAAAACGTTCCAAACCCGTGACCGGGTCCCGGCTGTGCTGCATACGCGGGTAATAAACGATACTGTAACCGTAGCGCTCCGCTGTGGTGACATAGCCTGTCTGCTCGACAAAAATTTCAAAAATGGCATTGGTGACCGGGAACTTGCCGATGTAGAAATCCGGCAATGTGGCAATCTGTTCGGGAAGCTCGCTTTTGGCCAGATGTGCCCCTCCTACCAGATAGTTGCCTCCTTTGATGAGCACATGGGCATTGTAGAACTTGTCGCGTAGGCTCAAATAGCGGTTGAATTCCTCCGCAAGGAAATGAGCCTTCTCGCGGATTTCCTCCTCCGTGTACACGCTGCCCGACAAATCTGGCCCCAGTGAAGCCAGCGCCGCAGCATCCTGGGCCAACCGTGTCAATAATTGCGCCTTATCCCGGAGGTCGGCATCGATAAAGGAACTGGAAGGTGTCACACCTGCCTCCTGGCCCGCTTCATCGTTAAGAGCCGGCTGTTGTTCCATGGCCGGGTCGTCGCCCGCAATTTCTTCACCGATCGAGTCTTCCTCGGCATCTGATGAGGTCAGCAAAGTATCATCCGTGAGGACTTCTCCGCCTTCGCCTATCTCCTGATCCGGGGATAGTTCGGACTCGTCGGCAAGCATGTCTTCGTCGGTGACCAAAACAACCTCTTCAAGAGCCCGGTCATCTGAAGTCGTGACCTCATCCTCCGGCACATCCCCTTCGGCCTCGATTGTTTCGACAATCTCCCCTTCAGAGGGGTCATCCTCTGCCGCAAGGCCTGATTCAGGTGCGTCTTCGGAAACGAGGACTTCTTCGATTATTTCTTCCACGTCGGCGCCCGGCTCATCTGTTGGAATCTCCTCAATACCCGGTCGAGCGTCAGCTTTTGCATCTCCTTCGGCCTCGAGTGTTTCGACAATCTCCCCTTCAGAAAGGTTATCTTCTGCCGCAAGGCCTGATTCAGGTGTGTCTTCGGGGATGATTATTTCTTCGAGTATTTCCTCCGCGGCGGCGACACCTACCTCATCTTGGGAAACCTCCACGGCTTTAGTCTGATCCTCACGGGCGAGGGCATCCAGATTTTCACTGAGCTTACCCATCATTTCTTTGATGGCAGAAATCTGATCATCATCAAGGCCCGTGTCCCCACCCTCAAGAATCTCGCCGACCAGATCCTCCACAGCGGCCATGATCTTGCCGATCTTGTCGCCGGCACCAAGCTCCGTATCTACCACGATATCCGAGACAGCTTCGGCCAGCTTTTGTGCCGCCTCTGTGGCGGAAGATTCCGGCTGGCCGTCCCCATGGCCTTCACCAGGAGCCATCCGGCGGAAAATTTCTTTGAGCTCACCGGCCTGCTCGGCGGAAAGCCCGCTTTCCGGATTGTCGATGGCCTCGGCAAGCATCTGCTCGAAGGCGTTCATTATTTTCGCTATTTTTTCGTGCTCGTCTGTTTGTGTATCTCCGAGTGCCTGTTTAATTTCGGCAAACGTGCGCTGCAAGGAAATGTTCGTCTCTTTTTCCTTTTTGCTTTCCAGTTGATGAGCAAGTCCCGCGAGGCCTTTGTCTATTTCGGAAAGATCATCATAAATGCCGCCTGGTCTGGTTTGGCCTTCGTCCTGATGGCCGAAACCATCGACTTCAGTTCCCGAGAGTGACCCGCCTTCGCCTGCGGCGCCTTGTGCGCCGCGAATAATGTCTTCCAGAGGTATGCCCAGCCTGCCGGTGATTTCACCCAGAGTGCTTTTAATCCGTTCGATTTCCTCCTGTGCATTTAGGGCATCGGTACCGGATATTGCATGGGAAAGAAGATCGTTTAGCGCGGCGAGGATGTCGCCTATCTTGCTTTGGGTATCGATGCCTTTTTCCCTGAAGACCTCCATAATGCCGGACAGTGCTTTATCTTTGGCCTCATCGGAGATGGTGAAGATATTGGCGGGGCCGATGATCAGCCCCTGCGGGTTTTCTCCTTCCGCGTAGAGTTTTTTCAGATCCGCATTGACGCTTGATTTCAGGCTGCTGAAATTTTTTCGCTTCGCTTTGAGCCGGGCGGGATCATCGCCCGTCTCCCAGATGGTCTTGATCAGCTCTTCTGTGTCGATGGCTTCAAGAGTTTCGACGTCCGCTTCGCCGCCGTAGCAGGAGCGTATTGCCTGCAGCAACCTTGCTTTTTGGGTTGTTTGGCTTTTGTAGCGAAGATTTTCAATCGCCTCGTCTATGTCCTGAAGCTTGATTACGATGGGCAAAGTTCGGACTCCTCACACTTAAGATGACACTTATATCGCAAAAAAGCGCAATTTCTTGAGCTTGGTCTTGCCTTTCCGGGCAATGATGCTTGCAGAATAATCAAAAAAATATTAAAAAAACAGTAATATTTTCGATAATGCAGCCGATATACGCGGAGGATGACGAAAATACAAAGAGAACACCGGCGGGACCAAAGATGCGTGATGAACTGAAACAGCAATTTGAGCAGATATTTGTAAGGCACTATGAACGACTGGCCAACGCCACTCAGTCGGTCGGCGGCCTTCCCCTGACACTCGAAAACATCGTCTGCTTTATACTTTTCGGCGGACGGGAGCTGGACATTGAAGATGTTTATGGTGATGTCAGTGAACGCTATAATATGGAGACTTTCATGGCTGATGCCCGGGAGGCGGGTGTGGAAACGGAAGATCATCTGAAAGAAGCGGTTTCCGGGATGCTGGCAAAAAAGTTTCTTCACCTTCAGCCGGACAATCATTTCTACGCCTATCAGGCAACGCGTGAAACGGCGCGGCTGTTCAACCGTGTTTACCCCAAAATGCAGGGTATAAACATGCTGGCCTACATCGGCCAGACTCTGCAGGAGGTGGAAAGCGGCCGGGTTGATGAGGAGTCCGCCCTTTCGCGTTTCGATCAGACACTGCAAAAACAGGGCGTGCCTCTGCCTAAACCGAAAATTCCCGTGATCAAACCGACGCCCGCTCCACAAAATGCAGAAGAGTCCAAGCCGGCCAGCCCCAGAATCATCCGCGACTATGTCGTGACCAGTTCCGTCAAAACAAAGGCTGAAAAAGAAACGATGCCTAAAGAGGCGCCTGCCGCAGAAACCAGGCCGGCGTCGCCCCCGCCGGACGAAGTCGAGTCACTTCCTGCCGGGGAGCGTCAGCGTCACGGAGAGATTCCTGAACCGTCTCCCACAGCGGGAGAGACGGTGCTGAAGGGTGAAACAGCCACACAGGCTGAAGACGAAAAAGAGGCAAGGCAGGACGAAGAGGATTTGAAGTCGACCCAGGCTCCTGCAGTGCCGGCCGACGATGAGGAAATAGCGGCCAGAATCGCGGCGTTTGAAAAAGAACTCGCACTTGTTTGTCCCCTGTGTAAAACCAGTGCGCTCAAAGAGCAGACAACATCGGCGGGAAAGATATTTTACACCTGCACCTCGGGTCAGTGTAATTTCATAAGCTGGGGACGCCCCCATCAGATTCCCTGCCCCAGGTGTAAAAATTCATTTATGGTGGAAGTATCCGACGCCGACGGACAGGTGTTTCTGAAATGCCCACGGGCGACCTGCCAGCATCGCCAGCCGCTGGTGGCCGCACCCGCCGCACCGGCCACAGTCAGAAAAGTTGTGCGCAAAAGACTGGTTCGCCGCAAAGCCTGATTTGGGCATTCATCCCCATAGCCTGTTGCAACAAAAACGCAGCCGAACATGGGATAAGGATACATGCACAAAAAACTCCTGCCGCGGCCAGAATCCTATTGCAAGGAGATGCTTTAATCGCTATGACAAGCTCCATGCGCCGGACATTCCATTTCATTATTATTTTCATAACCATGTTTGTTCTTCTGGCCTGCAGCCAGTCGCAGCAGGAAGGCAACTCTTCCGTGCAGGTGGACAAGCCGCCCGCCGACGGTGATATCCTGGTGCGCGGCGACATCGGTGATGCGAGCAATCTGATACCGCTGCTTGCCTCTGATTCCGCATCTCATTCCATTGCGGGCATGATTTATAACGGCCTGGTCAAGTATGATAAAAACATGAACATCACAGGCGATCTGGCCGAATCATGGGATGTTTCACAAAACGGGCTGGTCATCACCTTTCATTTGCGCCGCGGTGTCAAATGGCATGACGGCTCTGACTTTACTTCCGCAGATGTCCTGTACACCTATCAGGTGACGGTTGATCCCAAAACCCCGACTGCCTATGCCGGCGATTTCATGCTGGTCAAAAAGGCCGAGGCGCCGGATGCCTACACCTTCCGTGTAACTTACGACAAACCCTTTGCACCGGCACTGATCAGCTGGTCGTCCGCGATACTGCCGCGGCATCTGCTGGACGGAAAGGACATCACCCAAAGTCCCCTTTCACGCCATCCGGTCGGCACCGGCCCATATAAATTCAAGGAGTGGGTGGCGGGGCAGAAAATTGTGCTGGTGGCCAATGAAGAGTATTTCGGCGGCCGGCCCCGGATTGACGGCCGGATCACCCGCATCATTCCCGACACGGCCACCATGTTTCTGGAGTTGCGCGCTAAGAATCTCGACATGATGGGCCTTACGCCTCTGCAGTACACACGCCAGACGGACAATAATCTGTTTAAAAACAATTTCAACAAATATCGCTATCTGGCCTTTGCCTACACTTATCTGGGCTATAACCTTAAAAACCCGCTTTTTGCGGACAGGCGAGTGCGGCAGGCCATTTCGTACGCCATCAACAAAGAGGAGATTATCAGCGGTGTGCTGCTGGGTCTGGGCAAACCGGCAACCGGCCCCTACAAGCACGGCACTTGGGCCTACAACGACAAGGTAAAAACCTACAATTATGATCCGCGGCGGGCGCGTGAGCTCCTTGAGCAGGCCGGCTGGAAAGATGCCGACGGTGACGGCATTGTGGAAAAAAACGGCCGGCCGTTTGAATTTGAAATCCTCACCAATCAGGGCAACGAAACAAGGCAGAAATGCGCCGAAATAATCCAGCGTCAGTTAAAAGAGGTGGGGATCGCCGTGAAAATCCGCATTGTCGAATGGTCCGCGTTTATCACCCACTTCATCAACAAGCGGAATTTCGATGCAGTCATCCTCGGCTGGACCATCCCGCTTGACCCTGATGCCTATGATGTGTGGTATTCCGGCAAAACCGCGCCGGAGGAGCTCAATTTTGTTTCCTACAACAATCCCGAAGCGGATGAGATGCTCGAAAAGGGGCGCAGCACTTTTGATCAGGCGGCGCGCAAAAAATACTACGACCGTTTTCAGGAAATCCTGGCCGAGGACCAGCCCTACACATTTTTGTATGTGCCCGATGAGCTGATCATCGTCAATAACCGCTTCCGCAACATCGAACCTGCGCCCATCGGTATCGGCCACAACTTCGATAAGTGGTATGTCCCGAAAGACGAGCAAAAATACACCATGACGAAATAACGCGGCTCATTTCCAAATCAATTGCACATTATAGAAGTACTCTCCCGCAGGAGGCCGTGTCGTAAGCGTAAAGAGGCCATCAACATCGTCATGCCGGTGAAAACCGGCCTCCAGCACATGCTGAAAATACCGGATTTCCCCGTGTCAAGTACCAGGCAGGCTCAAAGTCGCGTCTCACTTGCACCAAATTACAAAAAAGTAATTACGACACAATCTCCAGCGACAGTCGACGGACTGTTGGCGCATTGCTGTATGGCGTGACGTTCACAGCCCATGGCCGGTAGTTGATTTGCTTCTTTGAGCGTAAGCAAAATTCATAATAAAAACTGCTTGACAATAGAACATACGTTCCATACAAGGAAAGACATGAAAAAGGTGCGCAACACAAAAACACTGGGGCGAATCCTTGCGGACTTTTACCGTAGGCACAGGCGCATGCCGTCTTATGCCGAGATGATGGAACTGTTCGGCGTCCGTTCCAAAAGCGTCGTTTCCTACTGGATAGACAAACTCATCGAAGGCGGGATTCTGGAGAAAGACCAGCGGGGGTACCTGAGGCTTACGTCTTTGTCTGCGGGCATTCCGCTGGTCGGCACTGTTGCGGCGGGGCTGCCGGTGGCGGCCGAAGAGAGCGCCCGTGATATGGTCTCGATGGACGAATATCTTGTGGAAAAGCCCGAGTCCTCTTTTCTGCTGCGTGTTACGGGCGATTCCATGTCGCAGGCGGGCATTATGGAGGGAGACCTTGTTGTGGTCGACCAAAGCCGCGAGCCCAAAAACGGTGACATTGTTCTGGCCGAGGTGGACGGCCAGTGGACGATGAAATACTTTCGCCGCCGGGCCGACAAGGTAAGTCTGGAAGCGGCCAACCCCGCCTACCGCTCCATTCACCCGTCCCGCGAGCTCAAAATCGGCGGCGTAGTCATCGCCTCCGTCAGAAAATATCCGGTGTGACTCCGGGCCGGGGAAAACCCTCCTATTTCAGCGGGGACACTTCCTGCCACCCAAATCCCGATACAGCCGCGCAGGCCGCTTTCAATGGCATACATAAAGCCTTGTCGCTTTTGTCGTTATAAATTGTGCCGGTGGCATATCAATGACTATCAGGCAATGATGTCGTCTGTCTCAGGCGAAGGGTCGCAGATGGTCAGGATTTTGTCCACATTGAAGGTACGCTTTGACTTGCGCGCCGAACACAGGGCGACCAGGCCCAGGAAATCATGGCCGTTGTATTGCATTTCGCCCATCGTAATAGGCCTGACCACGCGGCGTGATTTTTCATCTTTGGCTTTGAGATAGAGAATTTCAATTTCCCTGTTTTCGGTGATCGCCTCACGGAGCATCTTTATTTTGTCCTCCCTGCTCAAGCTGCGGGCGGCCTGCGCATATTGCAGGCCGGTGAGAAATTTAACGACCTGCCAGTCCATCATGATGTGGCTTTTTTTCAGCGGCTGCTTCAAAACGATGCCGCCCAGCGTCGTGCAGCGTGAAAGGGCGACATACATCTGGCCGTGGGCGAAAGTCCCTCTGCCGACATCGATCAACACATTTTCAAAGGTTTTCCCCTGGCTCTTGTGGATGGTCACCGCAAAGGCCAGCCTCACCGGGTACTGGCGGAAAGAGCCGACCTCTTCGGAGCGGATCTCGTCTTTATTGAGGAAGTAGCGATAGATCTTCCACGTATAGGGGAGGATATGCGCTCTTTCGCCGTTGTCCAGATCGGCCACAATTGCATCTTCCCCGTCGCCGGTGGTTTCAAATTTCCGTATTTTGCCGATCGTACCGTTAATCCAGCCGCCGGCCTGGTCATTGTTGAGAAGCATGATCTGCGCACCCTTTTTCAACTTCAACTCCAGGGCCGTCGGCAAAGCTTCGTTACCGAAATCTCCCTCGATTGCGCCGGTTGCCTTCCAGACGCGCCCCGGCAGTTGGGCCAGCCGCCTCTCATTTACGTCATCGGCCAGCCGGTTGGTCGAGGTAAGCCGGATATAGAACTTCCCTTCCGGTTCCTCAAAATCAGGGTCGCAGCGCGTATTGAACAGAGCCAGATCATCTTCGGTCGCGGAGCGGTTACGGATGCCGTTCAGCAGGCGGACGAATTCGTCATCTTTTTGCCGGTAGACCTTTTCCAGCTCGACGTACTCCATATTGAGTTTGTCAAAACATTTCGCTCCGAAAAAATAAGGTGCGGCGTAGTGGGTTTTAAAAATGTCGCGCTCGGCGGAGGTAACCACCGGCGGCAACTGGTACAGATCTCCGATAAAGATCATCTGGACGCCGCCGCAGGGCTTTGTCTCGTCCGGGCCGTTGAAACGCAGGAATTTGTCGATGCAGTCCAACAGATCCGCGCGCACCATGGATATTTCATCGATCACGATGGTGTCGAGTTTCTTGTATATCGTGGGCGCGGCGCTTTGTGTTTTCTTTTTTCTTTTGATGGCGGCGGGTGTCACATTGGGCTTGAAGCGGAAAAAAGAGTGGATGGTCTGGCCTTCGACATTCACGGCAGCAACGCCCGTCGGTGCCAGCACCACCGTGTTTTTTTTCGTGTGATCCCGGAAATAGGATAGCAATGTTGATTTTCCCGTACCGGCACGCCCCGTGACCAAAAGATTGGTGGAGGTTTTATCCATCAATTCCCACGCGCGGCGGAACCCTTCATTGAAGTCAAGAACCTTGGTTTTGGAGTTTTGTTTCATGCGGGGTGTCCTTCGGGATTTTTGGGTAAATAATCACAGTTTGTCCCCCTATTCAATGAAGAATTTCACCCCGCCGGGGCTGTAGTTTAGTGATGACAGCCTGAGAAAAAAGTTGCAAAACAGAGGTAAGGTTAACGCACAAGTCGGTCAGTCGCGGATTTGGCGTGGCAATCCGGCACTCAAGTATGCTACAAATATTTACCAGAAAGTTGGTAGCCTATGAAAGAGTATCAGGTCATCATTATCGGATCCGGCCCGGCCGGGCTCTTTGCCGCCCGGGAGCTCGAACGCCTCGGCGTGGAGGGAATTGCCGTTATCGACCGGCACCCATATCCGGCAGGCGGTCTCCTCAATGACGGGAAGCTTAATTTCGACTGCCGAGTGGGGATTGACCCGGCGGAGCTTAAGCTCAGCCTGGAGGCAGCCGCACGTCTGATGGCGGAGATAAGAGAGGTCTTCATTGGTTTTCCCGGTTGCCGCCAGGTCACTTTCACCGACCGCCACGAAAAAATCGAGGAGCTCGACAGTGTCGCCCGCGAACACGAGGCGGAATTTCTCGCGCCGGAGCAGTGGCACTGGGGCACGGACAACGGCCGGGCGGTGGTGGATTATCTGCGCGACGCTCTGACAAAGACAAAATTACTGCTGGGGACGGAAGTTGTATCCCTTGCCGCACGCGATGACCGAACCTGGAGCGTTTCGTGCCTCCGGGACAAACAAACACTTGACCTTGCCGCCCGTGTGGTGCTGGCTGCGCCGGGCCGCAGCGGCGCCTACTGGTTTCGTGATGTCGCCCACACCATCGGCGTTACTCATAATTTCGGCCCCATCGACGTCGGCATCCGTATTGAATTGAACCGGAAATTCTATGACGAAGTGACGGACATCGTCTATGACCCGAAGTTCATTTTCCGTACGGCGCGCCACGGCGACCGGGTGCGCACCTTCTGCACCAATCCGGGCGGCCGCGTGCGCACGGAAGACTACAACAGCTTCAAGCTGGTTAACGGTGATGCGCTGGCCGGAAAGAAAACAGACAACACGAATTTCGCGCTCCTGAACACCATCGCCCTGACCGAACCTTTTTCCGATACCACGGAATTCGGCCAGATGATCGCCAAACAGTTTTTCCTGCTTGGAGGCGGCAGACCGATCGTGCAGCGGGTGGGGGATTTCCGGGAAGGGCGCAGAAGTTCCGCAGCCACTTTCATGAGCAAGACCCGCCATTTCGGCATGTGCCGGGCCACCTGCCGCGCCACACCGGGAGACATAGCGCTGGGCATGCCCGCACGTATCATCGACAACCTGTGGGAGTCGCTAAAGAAAATGGATAAGATCGTGCCCGGCATTTTACACCCCTCCACGCTGCTTTATGCGCCGGAAATTAAATTTTTCGACACCCATTTCCCGGCGGATGAGCATCTGGAGACGAATGTTCCGCGTATTTTTGTGGCGGGCGACGGCACAGGAAAAAGCCGCGGTATTGTCGGCGCGGGCATCTCCGGACTTATCGCCGCACGGGGTATCGCCGAAAAATATTTTTCCTGAACATGGCGGTGAGTTGTGTGAGGATGGAGGCGCCGCTGATGCAGGAGCTCATCTCCGGCACAGGCGGGTGCTCACCTGACAAAAAAAGCGGGCCTTCGGGCCCGCTCTGTTTTTCCATACTTCAGCCTTTTTATTTTTTCTCCAGCGCCAGCCGCGCCTCTTCCTTGGATTGAAAAATATGCGGGGCGAGATTGCGCTTCTTCAGCTCGTCGCCCAGTTTCATTCTCAAAAATGCGCTGGTGGTGTAGCGCGTCACGTCACTGTAATATTCAGAGACGACAAACTGAACCATTTTAATGTATTCGTCTTCCAGCTCGGGCACGATGGAAAAGTTATCGTAGTTGACGATCGTCTTTACGCGCCTGCCCAGCGGCCGGCAGATCTCGGAGACGCGTGTACGAATCGTGTCGATATCGTTTTTCGTTTTGACGGCCAGCCCCTCGAAATTCAAATAGAAAATATTGGTGGCCGGGTCATAGCTCAGGCGCTCTTCGATGGGGATGCTCAAAAGATCGTCTTTCAGGCCCATCGGAACCGGCTTGAAAATCCTCTCGTCCATCAGCCGCGGGTTTTTGACTATCGGTTGAAAATCCATCTGTCCCAGAATGTCTTTTTCCAGGTCGATGCCCGGAGCGATCTCGATGAGCTCCACCCCTTCCGGCCTGAGCTGAAAGACACACCTTTCCGTGACGTAATAGATAAGTTGATTGCCCCGGCGGGCCGTTTCGCCGCTGAAGGTGATCTGTTCAACAGCCTTGATTATTTTTTTCACCGACCCCTCACGGACGATATGGAGCCGGCCGTCCTGTATTCCGACCTCCAGTCCTCCGGAGGTGAATGTGCCGGCAAACACGATTTTTTTCGCGTTTTGCGAAATATCGATAAAACCGCCGCAACCGGCCAGTTTGGTGCCGAAGCGGCTGACATTAACATTGCCCCGGGCGTCCATCTGCGCCAGCCCCAGACAGGCCAGGTCCAGTCCTCCTCCGTCGTAGAAATCAAACTGCTGATGCATGCTGATCAGGCAGTCCATATTGGTGGCCGTGCCGAAGTTGATGCCGCCTGCCGGAATGCCGCCGATTGTGCCTGCTTCCGCTGTCAGCGTCAAATAATCGAAGATGCCCTCTTCATTGGCTACACCGGCCAGCCCTTCCGGCACGCCGATGCCCAGATTGACCACCATGTTGGGGCTCAGCTCAAAAGCGGCGCGCCGCGCGATGATTTTGCGCTCATCCATCGGCAACGGCTCCACGCTGGCCGACGGGATTTTCAGCTCGCCGCTGAAAGCCGGATTGTAGGCAGTCCCGAAAGTCTGCCAGTGATTTTCGGGTTTGGCCACGACCACGCAGTCCACCAGAATGCCGGGAATCTTCACCTGCCGTGGATTGAGAGCGTGGCGGTCGGCGATTCTCTCCACCTGCACGATCACAAAACCGCCCGAGTTCTTCGCGGCCATCGCCAGCGGCAGTACCTCCAGTACCAGCGGCTCTTTTTCCATCGTGATATTGCCGTCCATATCCGCCGTCGTGCCCCTGAGAAACGCCACATTGATCGGTGTGGTCTTGTAGGCCAGAAATTCGCGGCCGTCGAAAGAGATGAGCTCAACCATGTCTTCCGTTGTTGCGGTATTGACCTTGCCGCCGCCGAGACGCGGGTCTACATAGGTTCCCAGACCGACCGCGGAAATAGTGCGTGGATGGTGTTTGGCGATATCGCGGTACATGTGCGTGATCACGCCCTGCGGGAAATTATAACATTCGATTTTTCCCGCCAGCGCCAGTTTCTGCAGGCCAGGCGCCAGCCCCAGGTGGCCGGCAATCACCCGCCTGATGAGACCGTCATGGGCGAGCCTGGTCATGCCTTTTTCCCGGCTGTCACCGATGCCGGCGGCGAAAATCAAAGTCAGGTTTTTCGGCTCGCCTGTTTTCAGGAACCTCTGCTCCAGCCCCTCGAGGAGCTCCTCGGGCGAGTAGCCCACGAAACCGTCGATGGCCAGCGTGTCGCCATCGCGGATGACCCGGATGGCGTCGTCCAGAGAGACGATCTTGCCGCGCTTCATGCCGGCGCGGATGTCGGCGATAACAGGACTGACAATGCGTTTTTCACTCATAGATGGCCTCCGCGGTGGGGATCAGGCGGTCATGGTGCCGCCGTCCACATAAATGGTGATGCCGGTGATGTACGAGGCGGCATCCGAGGCCAGAAACAGTACGGCGCCGACAATATCTTCCGGTTCGGCGATTTTGCCCTTTGGAATGAGCTTGGAGATGACCTGCTCGAGCTCCGGACTTGACCAGATGGGCTTGCTGAAATCGGTACGCGTAAAACCGGGGGCGACCGCGTTGACGTTGATGCCAAGCTGCGCCCACTCCTTGGCCATGGAACGGGTCAGATGTTTGAGTGCGGCCTTGCTCGCTCCGTAGGCGGACATCCCGGCTTCGGCCTTGTCCGCTCCCACCGTGGTGATATTGATTATTCTTCCGCCCTTTTGCTCGATCATCTTTGGGACGACCATGCGGCTCAGCAGCCAGACCGCCTTGACGTTGGTGTGAAATATTTTATCCCAGCCGTCCTCGCGCAAATCCAGAAGTCCCCTTAAGTAGCTGCGCGCGGCATTGTTGACGAGGATGTCGATGCGGCCGAACTCAGCGATGGCCGCCCCGACCAGATTTTCGAGCTGCTCGTTAATCATGATATCCGTCACCACGGAAAGGGCCCTGCCCCCTTGTTTGCGGATTTCCTCCGCGACGGCGTCGATTTCCGCCTTTGTCCGGCTGCACACGACCACATTGGCGCCGGCTTTAGCCAGCCCCAGAGCGATCACCCGGCCGATACCTTTGCCCCCTCCGGTCACAATGGCTGTTTTGCCTGATAAATTAAAATTGATACCCATAACCTTTCCCTCCTTTTCGGTAAAAACTGTAACTGATATTTTCAATGCGCACGGATTCTTTTATAAGCTTTTAAAAAAAGCTTTGCAAGCGGGGAAACGGGGAATGGAAGATGGTGGATAGCTTGTGGCTGAGGCTAAAGGCTAAAGGCCAAAGGCTAAAGGCTAAAGGATAAAGGATGCTTCGACAGGCCGAGCGACCGGAGGATTGGAGGGTTAGAAGTTTAGAGGATTTGAAGGTTAGAGGCTTAGAGGCTAAAGGCTAAGGGCTAAAGGCTAAAGGATGGTTCGACAGGCTCACCACGAACGGGTATTAGAGCGCGAAGCGCAACCTTCGTGTCCACAGCCGGAGACTGTGTCGCAATCGTCAAAAGCCGTCAACATTGTCATACCGGCGAAGGCCGGTATCCAGTAAATAATGAGCAAATAGCTCATGGCTGTAGTCAGAAGAGGATTAGAGGATTAGATGAATGGTGGCTGGCGATTAGCTCGTAGCTGTTAGCTCGTGGTTCAACGGCAACGTATTAAAAACCCCCGCTCGTCCTGAGCTTGTCGAAGCCTGCCCTGAGCCTGTCGAAGGGGGAGTGGGAATATGATTTGCCGTTCATGGTTCGACAGGCTCACCACGAACGGTCAGTAAAAGCTCACCACGAACGGGTATTAGAGCGCGAAGCGCGCCCTTCGTGTCCTCCGCCGGCGGAGGTGGCCTGCTTTAGCGGGCCGGAGGTGGAGAGTTAGCGGATTAGATGATTAGAAGTTTAGAGGATCAGAGGATTAGATGAACGGTTTTTTTCGTGATTGACATCCGTGCCACTTCCTTTTAATGTTTGGCGACTGCTGTAAAGATAATCACGACCGGCCTCCGACCGGTCAAAAGGAGTTATCATGAGTGCACCACTTGTCATCGCGATGTCCCGGGGAGAGGAAATTGTTCTTCTGCCGAATATGGCCAACCGCCACGGGCTGATTACCGGCGCTACCGGCACCGGGAAAACCGTCACTCTTCAGAAAATGGCGGAAGCCTTCTCGTCGATCGGGACTCCGGTTTTTATGGCCGACGTAAAAGGAGACCTCTCCGGCATCGGTGCGGCGGGCGTCGCCTCCGAGAAGTTGCTAAACAGGCTTGCCTCCATCGGCATCAGTGATTTTCAGCCGCGAGCGAACACGGCTGTTTTCTGGGATGTATTCGGCGAAAAGGGGCATCCGGTGCGCGCCACCATCTCGGATATGGGTCCGCTTCTGCTGGCGAGGCTGCTCAATCTCAACGACACCCAGGCAGGCGTGCTGACGCTGGTTTTTAAGATTGCCGATGACAACGGCCTGCTTCTTTTGGATCTCAAAGACCTGCGGGCGATGGTGCAGTTTGTGGGTGACAATGCCCGGCAATTCACCACCGAGTACGGCAACATCTCCACCGCATCGATAGGCGCCATCCAGCGGGGACTTCTCACGATCGAGGAGCAGGGCGGAAACAAGTTTTTCGGCGAGCCGATGCTCAACATCGCAGACCTGATGCAGACCGATAGTGAGGGGCGCGGTGTGCTCAATGTGCTATCCGCAGAGAGGCTCTACAACAGTCCTAAGTTGTACTCCACATTCCTGCTGTGGATGCTCTCCGAGCTTTTCGAACAGTTGCCCGAGGTGGGGGATCTGGAAAAGCCGAAGCTGGTATTTTTTTTCGATGAAGCCCATCTGCTGTTCAACGATGCCCCGCGGGCTCTTCTGGAAAAAATCGAGCAGGTCGTACGCCTGATCCGTTCCAAAGGCGTGGGAGTTTATTTTGTCACGCAAAACCCGCTTGATATTCCGGAGACGGTGCTCGCGCAACTGGGTAACCGGGTGCAGCACGCCCTGCGCGCCTTCACGCCCCGCGACCAGAAGGCGGTGAAAACCGCGGCAGAAACCATGCGCGCCAATCCGGATTTTGACGCGGCCGCCGCGATTACCGAACTGGGCGTCGGCGAGGCGCTGATTTCTTTTCTCGATGAAAAAGGCAGACCGGCGCAGGTGGAGCGGTCTTTTGTGATTGCTCCCAACTCGCGCCTGGGAGTCTTGACCGACCAGGAAAGATCCGCTGCCATCAGGCGCTCCCCCGTGTTCGGGTACTACGAAAAAGAGCTCGACCGCGAATCCGCCTATGAGATGCTGCGGGCAGCCGCCCAAAGAACTGAAACCCCGGCCGCTGCAGCCCCGCCGAAAGGAGCGGGCCAGCCGCCTGCGCAAAGTGCGGGTCAGACGTCCGGCGGCATCGCCGGTGGTTTGAATGATATACTTTTCGGACGTACCGGACCGCGGGGCGGGAAGACGGACGGCCTTGTTCAGGCCTCCGCCAAAAGTCTTGCCCGCACCATCGGCTCCTCCGTCGGGCGGGAAATCGTCCGCGGCGTGCTCGGGTCACTGCTGGGGAAGAAAAGATAATCTGTTATTTCAAACTCTTCACTTGCATCTGTTTTATTCTCTGCGTACCGGATTTTTTTGTCGGTATCTATTTCTCTAAATTAACAGCCTTTCTTGATAATATAAACATTAAAATTCCTGGCTTGATCAAGTACGTCGGAGAAGAGCACATAAAAATTTCAATTCGATACCACCTGTTGTCTCATTAATAAATGTTACCGAAGTAAGAGTGAGTATTGAGAACGTTGCCTCACAAAAGATGTTACCGAAGCCTGGTAATCTTTTTGAGCTTCAATTGTATAGCCGTGTTTAGCTCAAAGGGGTTTAAGTTTTCAAGTTGTTTTGTCAAAGCAAGCTTGACCGATTCATTGATGTATATTGATTCCATGATTCTTTGATATGGTGTTTTGGGGTCATCATGTTTCTTGATGGTTTTAGAGCCGATGCGTTCTTTTTCAATGAGTTTGACCGAGGGTAGAAAGAAGTTATGGAAGAGCCGCCATTCGTTGCGGTAGAGATTGTTCATGAGGGGGACCACCTTGTGATTGTCCAGTCTTTGATACCCCAGCCACTGGCGGACATGCGTCCAGTTTTTCTGTTCGATGTGGGCGTTGTCGTTTTTGTGATAGGCCCTGCTGCGTGTAAAGTTTACGGGCTGTTTTCGATCAGTGAAATGACGAAGAAGGTGATAATTGAGAAACTCACTGCCGTTGTCTGAATCAAAGCCCAGGAGCGAAAACGGGAGCATTTTTTCGACATCCCGGATTTGTTCCAGCACTCCTTTTTCACCTTTGCCTCAGGCCGCTCTTTGTTCCGTCCAGTCCGTAGCGATATCCACGAAGTCAACCGTGTAGGCAAACATGCCCATCAGATAATCACCGCAATTGGCGACCGTGTCCGCTTCAAGATAACCTGGCCGGGATTCATCCCATTGATTTGTATTGATCGGGATTTGTTTGCGAAGGAGCGTGCCCGGCATGGTCGTCGATCTCCCTCTTTTTTGATACTGAATACGGACGGGTTTTAAAATTCGGTCGATGGTTGACGGGGAGATAGCCCATAGAGCCTTGAGGACATCTTCTGTGAGCTTGCCGAAATGATCACTGTATTTAGGCAGCCATATCGGCAAGACGGATTTTAGTCTTTTGGAACAGGGGAGATTGGCTGCCAGCCAGATCTGTTTCAGTGGACGGATAATAGCCTCTTTATTGTAAACAGAAGGTTTTCCTCTTTTTTTAGCCTTTGGCTTTGTAAACCGCTTATATTTTCTTAACCTACGGATCGCATGTTTCCGATGGTAATCGCAAACAGCGCAACATTGACTGATGATAACCGTCTTTTCTTTACGGTTGGCTTCCTTATACCGCTTGTAAAGAACCTCAAAATACTCTTCCTTGGCCTGCGGACTCATAAATATACCTCCGTTTCCGAATCGTTTCTCGGTAACATTGATTTATGAGTCAACGTATACTTTTTATAACACCCTTCGGTAACATTTTATTTGAGGCAATTCGCCCAATTATTTTGATTGTAATTGTTCATGTTTTTTTATATAATCATGGACATGGACAATAAAAGCTTTAGATAGGAGGAATATCCAATGAAACGAAGAGATTTCTTAAAGGTAATGGCTGCAACAGGTGCCGGGGCTGCTATCTCCGGCGGGATGGGGACTCTAACAAAGGCTGCCCACGCGGCAAAAAAAGAAGATTTCGGCGAAGTTAAAAGTATAAAGGTATATTGTGTCTCTGAAACGAGCTGGTTTGACAACGCAACTCTTGGTCAGGACATAAAGGCGGCCGGAGGTATCAATACAAACCAGTACGATGTATCGTATACTGTTGACAATTTGGGAGGGTATGCAGCTGTAGTAGAAGTAGAAGCCCTAAATGGCAAAAAAACCAAATACTTACTCGACACAGGATGGAGTAATGATTGGATGGACTACGTCTTTGAGAAATCAGGTGTCGATAAAATGCTAAAGACAAAAGAGATTGACACGATGATCATTTCACACGATCATATCGATCATTATTTTGGACTAGAGAGTACATTAAGACATCAGCCAGATATTAAGATTTACTTTCCAGGGACTTCAATGAAGAAAAGCTTTGAACTCCTAAAAGGAGCGGATTTTTCGTCTACGCCAGGATGCCCGAAGAACACAATTCCACACAAAGGGCAGTTGATAGTAACCCAGACCAATAAGCTGTATAAACTGCAGGACGGTGCAGCAGTGGTTTTTTTTGACGCACCAGCCACCCTGCAAGTTCGCGGTGAAAACGTTATGTACTTCAAGATCAAAGATAAAGGATACGTTACGGTGACCGGATGCTGCCACCCGGGTATTTTAACTTTGATCAACTATTCGCGGAGGAATTTTAAAGACGGAAATAAGAATTATGGGTGCTATGGTGGCCTTCATATCTCGCCTTTTGAAAACTGGGATCCCAAAATGGACGATTTGATCAAAGGAGTGAAGGCGATGAACATGACAAAGATTGGTTGTAATCACTGTACTGGCTGGATCTGGGCAGAAAAAGCGGCAGCAGAGGGATTGCCTATTGTTCATGGAACAAACAAGAACCTTTCCTACAAGAAGACAGGAACACTCGCACGTGCGAAGACCTCAAATGTGTATCTTGGCAATGGTGATGAGATTGTTTTCTAAAAAGAATATTCTTAATTGTACATAAGGAATGGGGCGATTGCTTCGAGTGAGTATGTCTTGGGGCCGCCCCTTCCTCGGTTTATTTACTTCAAACAGTCCAAACCTAACTTGGGGGTGATATATCATGAGTAATCATAAATCGAATGAAAACTGGCTTACAACACGGCAGTTGGAACCTAGATGGTCTGTCGGACTGTCTGGCATTGTGAACTTAATTGTCCTCCTTATTGCAATTTTTGCATTTTGGTGGATCTTCTTTTCCAACGCTGGTATTTTCAAATTGTACACACCTCTTTTGGGATTTTCACTGGTCATATGGACGCTACTCATACTGCTTTGGCAGACTGAACTTTTTGACTATTGGCCGTTTCCTCGATCTTTTTTAATCAATGTACATCCCTTCGCTAAAGGCGCAACGATGACAATCTTTATGTTGGTCGTTTATATCGCTCTTGTAATAGGATGTGTGTACATAATCATGGGAAAATTCGGCATTACTTATTTCAATTGGAATAGCCTTATGACTTATGGTGAATTTGGACAGGATGCAACTTCCGCAAGAGAGACAGCTTCGTGGGCGATGCTTTCTCTCTCTGTCCCATTTTTTCTTTTCAGCATTTGGTTCATGTTCGGGATAGGTAAAGATATATTCCATGAACTGAAACAGCCCAAATTTGGGATCGCCATGTTGTCGATTATCGCAGTTCTCGGCATCTATTTCTATTTCATTTTTTTTCATCCACACATTGGTTCTATGTTTTACCCAAAACAGATTTATGCCGCGGTACCTTCATGGTGGGAAAACATAGCTCATACTAACAGCGCTGAGTTCAGTTTGGGCATTTTGTTCGTTACTGTAGTCGGTATTTTTTATTCCTTCCATTTATGGGATGGCTGGCCCTACAACATGATTCAGAAGCAACCGTGGCGTTTTATATTTTTTGCTATTGTTAGTCTGATTATCGGCTATGCTATCTTTCGTGTACAACTTTTTATCTTCGACTACATTTGGGACGAGGCTTATATCGGCGGCCAGAATGAATCCAATTTTGGATGGCGGTACAGTCATACTGTCACTATGGCCAACTTTATTCTCATTATAGCATTAATCCAGAACATCTTTTTTGGTAAGGCGTATGAAAAGATGAATGCTGTGCTGCGCTCAATTATCAAAACAATAATTGCTGTGGTTGCAGGGCTGCTATTGGCATGGGGTTATTATACCTGGGGGCCAACTATTTTAGGAGTGTGCGAGGGGGTTTCTCATCCTTCAGAAAATGCAGCCGCCTTCCTAATAATGTGCGTTAATCTGATCATGATTCAGGACTATTTTATGGATCGTTGGCCTGGGTACCGGCTCAAAAAGTGAGCAGCGAGAAATAGTGTAAATATGGTTGCTATCCGACATAACGATCCTATTATATTTTTTGAAATGCTTCTACTTGAGCTGTTTCATGCGGTATTTCATAATGATAGTGCTCGGCGATGCTTTGGTTTTTCTCAGATATCTCAGGTTATAACTCAAGATGGTTTGCCTGCATGGTATTTGTGGTTTTCTGACAAGTGCGGCGCATTTTTACTCACTGTAACAGAGGGACACAATCTGTACCAAGAGACAGTGTGTTCTGCGCACGAGGATAGTGGCACTTTGCGGGCCCGTCTACTAATAAGATATTTCCCCGATGTGGACGATTCTTTGTTCAATACATTATCCACTTTTGAGCAAATATTGCGGAAGAGCTCTTTTTTTGATTCAACTGGTACTCCTTCCTTTGAAGAGGGGATAGTAATCCCTGAAGGCTTTTTCGTCGCTGGATGTATAGACGTTATTGCTTATTCGACGAAAACGGATGTGGATTTTTATTGTTCAGCCCCTGATAGATGGCGAGATTATCGATTAAATAGCCTCAATCTTACGGATAATAATGGAGAATCATGCCAGAAAGTTTCTCCTGGTTGCCTAGACAGAGACTTCCCCGGATGGGATATATCTTTCTTTTTATTCGATAAACTAATTTCATCATTTTGTTTTCTATCCAACCAGGCACCTTGTTGCGCTGGGGCCGCCTCTAGACCATTTGTCCATTATGAAATCGATAGCAAACATAGTCTCAAAGCAGTTCACGACCCAGATATAACAAAATACAACTTTGGCGTTTCTTTTAATAATTGTACTAAACCTTATTTTTTAAAAAAAAGACATTACTCTTTTGTGGAAGCCCTTGAGTCTCTAGATCATATCGTTATCGGCATATGGGAAAACCCTGATAGCATCCCTATGCATTTTCGAAGACCTCAGTGGTGGACGATCGGAACTACACATTTTCATTCTGAATGTAATAATCTGTGCTCGTGTTATGATGATCACTGAGAGAAAGGATTGTATCTGTATGATTGATAAAACGCGGCGCAATTTTTTCTATGATTTTTTCGTGAAAAATTCGATCAAGTGTGTTTCGGAGGCTTTAAAGGCGTACAAAGGCACCCAAAACGAGCTTGATTATTTCAATTCCTTTGAATCTGCCTATCCTCTCATATCCGAGAGTTATTCTTTCCTTGACGATGAAGTGGAGCGCCTTGGTATCGACACTGAAGGTATGACGAAGCTTGAAATCGTTAGAGAGATTTATCAACGCGACAAAAAGTATTCCTCGGATTATGAATAAAATTATCTAAAGTCGTAATCACTTAATTTGATTCCAGCGAACTCAAGTGCGTGCTCGGGTCACTGCTGGGGAAGAAAAGATAACCTGTCGGCAGCGGCTCTTACCGCCCGGCCATTATTTCAATGCCGGCTGCCGGGGTAACCCCGACAGCCGCAGATTGTTTTGGATATCGTGCGGCCTATTTTCCGGAGGCCTTCTTTTTTGCCGTTTTGGGGGGAGCTTCTTTTTTTGGTGCAGGCTTCTTTGTCGCGGCCGGCTTGGCCTTTTTGGCCTCCGCTTTTTTCTTCGGTGCGGGGGCGGCTTTTTTGGCCGGTTTGGGCCCCTTGTTTTCCATTATCTCATCGCAGCAAATTATTTCGGCCATTGCGTAGCCGCAATCTTCATCGATAATGACTGAAAGGCCGCATACTTCACAACTCAAGACGTCTCCGGGCTTTACTTTGGGCATGGGCTCTACCTCCTCGTTATTGATGGACTCCTGCATCCGTTTTCCACGTCATTAAGGGAGATTTTAAGTTAAAATATTTTATCTTTCAAGCTTGATTTACTTTTTATTTCTTCGTGTCTGCGGCCGGGCCGGACCGTGCACAAACCGTATGGGCACCGCGGAGGCGTGCTCGGGGAAAGGACATCTTGACATTGTCTGCCGGTCTGATATTGTTTTTTCCACAGGACAAAGTACCGGTTCTTCTTCCGACAGGATTATACAAATATGTCCCTTAAGAACGAACAGAAATACCGAAGCTGGGTGGAGGTGGATCTGGATAACTTCACCGCCAACCTTCGTGAAATCAAAAGACTGATTGGCGGCAATGCTGCTATCATGCAGACCGTCAAGGCTGATGCCTACGGGCACGGCGCCATAGAAATATCGCGCGCCGCCTTGCGCGAAGGAGCGCGCATGCTGGGCGTGGCCAACGCCGATGAAGGCATTCAACTGCGTGTCGGCGGCATCGAAGCCCCGGTGATTATTTTAGGTCCGTCCACAGAGGCGGAACTTGCCGACATCATCAAATATCACCTCACTCCGTCCGTTTCCGACATGAAGTTTGCCGCTACCCTTGAGGAACAGCTCGCCAAAGCAGGCCGCACTATGCCTGTACATGTGGAGGTGGACACGGGGATGGGGCGTGGTGGTACAATGCATACCGAAGCTCTCGACCTGATCCGTCAAATCATGAGCATGCCGCACCTCATCCTGGAGGGACTGTTCAGTCACCTGGCCGCCAGTGAGACGATCAGTGGATACAATGACGAGCAGTGGCGGCTCTTTTCGGAGTTGCTCGCCGAGCTCCAGCGTCAGGGGATACATATCCCCATCCGTCACATGGACAACAGCGGCGCGATACTTAACTATCCCGGTCTGGAGCTGGAAATGACTCGGCCCGGCATTATGACCTACGGTATCTACCCTTCGGAAGAGACTAAAAATAAGGCCCTGCTGGCACCGGTCATGTCGTTTAAGACAACCATCGCCCTCATCAAGGACTTTCCCTCCGGCTACGGCATCGGCTATAACCGCACCTATGTCACCACAAAAAAAACGCGCGTGGCGACCATTCCGGTCGGCTACGGCGACGGCTATCCATTTGTCATGTCCAACCGCGGCGAGGCTCTCATCCGGGGCCGGCGTGCTCCGGTAATCGGGCGTGTGTCCATGGATATGTTGACGCTTGATGTCACGCATATACCCCAATGCGAGCCAGGCGACGAAGTGGTGCTCATGGGGCGTCAGCAAGACGAATATATCAGCGCCAATGAAATCGCCTCCCGTGCGGGAACCATCAGCTACGAAATATTGTGTGCGCTGGGGAAACGCGCCCCACGTGTGTTTCTGCAGAAAGGGGAAATGGACGCGGTGGAGCCGCGGTTGCGCAGAATTTATGTGCCGGGAGAAGAAAAATCGCTGGCGCGAATCGACAACATCATCCGCCACTGTCTGCAGGCACGCACCAGCGAGGAACTGGGTGATGCAATCTACTATGAAATGTTTGAAACCCTGTTTGGCAAAGAAGACCATCAACTGGAGCTGCGCTCCGGCTTCCGCTACGACATCACGATTTCGGCGCTGCCGGAAACGGTGGAGCAAAAACGGCGTGCCGGCGCCTATTTCAGTCTGAAAACCCACGTTGAATACATAAAGACCATCCGCAGCGATGTATTCATGATCGGCTGCGCCTCCGACAGCCGTCAATTGGCCGCGCTGATTGAAGACCAACGGTGCGAATACCGCTGGATCCTCGGCGGCGGCGATCTGGTCATTGAAAGAGATTTTAACGTGGAGAAAGTGCGTGTCGACGGCGAGGACATCCCCGTTATAGAAACAAAAAAAACCGATCGTGGCTACGAGATCTGGTGCGGCAGCGAAAGCCTGAAGGGCAAACTAAACACTGAGGTCAAATTCGAAATTGAAATACTGACCAAAAAAGCCAAAAGCAACCGGACATTCCCAGTGTATCTGCTGTATCCGACACGGGGGCTGGAGATAAACTTCAACCACGAAAACGCCAATTTGAAAAATGTCCGGGCGGAAAGCTTCTTTGCCGGCCGCCAGCCGCTGGCCACGATCCGGACGATCAAAGACAAATCAATCAGTATCAAAATGCCGGATGAAGAATGGATCTTCCCGACAAGCGGTGCAATCTTCATCTGGGATGTGTGAGCGAAAGGACTAAGGATAAAAGATAACGGATGCTTCGGCAAGCCGAGCGACCGGAGGATTGGAGGGTTAGAAATTTAGATGATTTGAGGGGTAGAGGCTAGAGGATAAAGGCAAAAGGCGAAAGGCTAAAGGTTAAAGGATGGTTCGACAGGCTCACCACGAACGGTTATTAAAGCTGGGCATGAACGGCAATAAAGCGCGAAGCGCACCCTTCGTGTCCTCCGCCGGAGACTGTGTCGCAATCATCAAAAGCCGTCAACATCGTCATACCGGCGAAGGCCGGTATCCAGAAAATAACGAGAAAATAGCTCATGGCTCGCGGTTAAGGATAAAGGCTAAAGGATAAAGGCGAAAGGATGCTTCGACAGGCTCAGCATGAATGACAATAAAAGCTCAGCATGAACGGCAATAAAAGATAAGGATGAATGGTCAATGAAGAGCTCAACATGAACGGCAATAAAAACTCAGCACGAACGATTATAAAGAGAGGGTAGAAGATTGGGAGGTTGGCAGGCTGAGTGAGTGTCCGTCCCCTTGTAAGGTGAAAAATTATGGATGATAAAAATCAGCGTGAGTCTCTGGGAACCAGGCTTGGCTTTATTTTGCTGGCGGCCGGCTGCGCCATCGGGCTCGGGAATGTCTGGCGTTTCCCCTTTATCGCGGGAAAATATGGTGGTGCGGCCTTTGTGCTGATTTACCTTGTTTTTCTCGTCATTCTGGGCGCACCGATAATGGTCATGGAGTTGGCCATCGGCCGTGCCGCCCGGCAAAATATCGGCAGGGCCATGAAGACCCTGGGGCCGGCCGGGACGAAATGGCACATCTACGGCCATGTTGCCATCGCGGGAAACTATTTGCTGATGATGTTCTATACCACGGTTACCGGCTGGATTCTCGCGTATGTGTTTTTTACATTGAGGGGCGATTTTGCCGGCCTCACTCCCGACGGAGTCGGCGCTTTTTTCGGCGGCCTGCTTTCCGACCCCATGACCATGCTTATCTGGATGGCAATCACTGTTGTGTTCAGTTTTTTCATCACCGGTATCGGCCTGCGCGAAGGGGTGGAACGGGTTTGCAAGGTCATGATGATGCTTTTATTTATGCTGATGCTGGCACTGGCCGTCAATTCCGTTTTTCTGCCCGGCGCCGGCGCGGGGATAAAATTTTATCTGCTTCCTGATTTTAGCCGCCTGCTGGCCGCAAAGCCGGGAGAAGTTATTTTTGCCGCGATGGGGCAGGCCTTTTTCACGCTGAGCCTCGGCGTCGGTGCCATCGCCATCTTCGGCAGCTACGCGAAAAAGGAACACAGCCTTCCGGGTGAGTCCTTGCGCATCATCGGCCTGGACACATTTGTGGCGTTGATGAGCGGCATGATCATTTTTCCAGCCTGCTTCGCCTTCGGCGTCAATCCAGGCGCCGGGCCCGGTCTGATATTCGTCACTCTTCCCAACATCTTCAACCAGATGGCCGGCGGGCGCCTGTGGGGCGCGTTCTTTTTTGTATTTTTGAGTTTTGCCGCTCTGACCACCGTGATCGCGGTATTTGAAAACATCGTCAGCTACTGGATAGACGTTCACGGCTGGAGCCGCAAAAAAGCCTCTGTGCTGAATGCCGCGGCGGTTGCGCTCCTTTCCGTGCCTTGCGTACTGGGGTTCAATTTGCTTTCCGGTTTTCAGCCGCTGGGAGCTAACACCAATATCCTTGATCTGGAAGACTTCATTTTCAGCACGACACTGCTCCCGGTCGGATCACTCATCTTCCTTTTGTTTTGCACAAACCGCTACGGCTGGGGCTGGAAAAACTTTATCGCGGAGGCCAACACGGGAGAGGGAGTTAAGTTTCCCCGCTGTGCCAGATTTTATGTGACATATATATTGCCGCTGATTATCGTCCTCGTTTTCATCAAGGGCTACTGGGATATTTTTGCAAAAGGATGAGACTCGGGTCGCAAAATTGCCGAGCTGCAAGACGAAAATACCGACTATCATCAGGGCCTGCCGTGTCCGGTCATAAAATATTCGCCATAAGGGTGGAATGAGCATGGAAGAAAACATACGCGCAGATGAAAAATTCAATGAGGCAAAAAAACTGACCATGATTATTTACGCTCTCTATGCAGCATCGTTTTTAGTAGGTGTCACTTCTATTTTTGCCATCATCATAAACTATATAAAGAAAGACGAGATGGCCGGGACTGTTTTAGAAAGCCATTTCCGCTGGCAGATGCGAACCTTCTGGTTCGGCCTGCTGTGGGCTGTCTTGGGTGTGATCTTGGCATTTGTCATTGTAGGTTTCGTCGTTTTGCTTGTCAATGCGATCTGGATTATTTACCGTATAGCCAAAGGCTGGCTGAACCTCAATGAAAACAAGCCGATGTACTCAGTTAGTTGATGGTGGGTGGTTAAAGGACAAAGGCTAAAGGCTAAAGGCTAAAGGATGCTTCGACAGGCCGAGCGACCGGAGGATTAGAGGGTTAGAAGTTTAGAGGATTTGAAGGGTAGAGGCTAGAGGATAAAGGCTAAAGGCAAAAGGCTAAAGGCAAAAGGCTAAAGGCTAAAGGATGGTTCGACAGGCTCACCACGAACGGTCAGTAAAAGCTTACCACGAACGGGTATTAGAGCGCGAAGCGCCCCCTTCGTGTCCTCCGGCGACTGTGTCGCAATCGTCAAAAGCCGTCAACATCGTCATACCGGCGAAGGCCGGTATCCAGAACATGCTGAAAATACTGGATTCCCCCGTGTCAAGCACGGGTCAGGCTCAAAGTCGTGCTTTGCTTGCACGGAATGATCAAAAAGTAATTACGACACAGTCTCCGAAGGGGGACATCAGAGGTTCGTTTCTTGTTTCATAACAGTCATAATAGGGACAAGTCATGATAACTTCCCTCAATGGTTCGATTGCCGTGTAAACGAGACCGGATGGAAGGGCAATTCTAATCTGCCGGTGAGGTTAGAGATTTCAAGATTGACTTGACAGGCAGATAAAACTTCGATACGCCCCGGCACAAATTTGCGTTTCCGGAAAATGGTGATCGGCAGCATGATTAAAGCACAGTTTGAAAGTCTGGGAGTTTTTTTCCCCGACCGGATTGTTTCTACGGAAGAGCTCATTGACCGGATGCCCGTCAAGCCTCTTTTCGATTTGGAATTTCTTACCGGCGTCAAAGACCGGCGCTGGCGCTCCGACGCGCAGGATTCCTACACTATTGCCATGGCCGCCGCTTTAGACTGTCTGAAAAAATCCCGATACAGCCCCGAACAGATCGATGTGCTCATTTGCGCCTCCATCAGCCACTTCAAGGGCGGGCTAAATCTCTGGATGAAGCCGGATCTGAGCAAATTTTTGAAAAAAAGCCTGGGATTGCGGCCGGACGCCATGAGTTTCTGCATGACCAACGCCTGCGCGGGAATGCTCACCGCCGTGCATATTCTTAACAACATGATACAAACCGGCGCCGTCCGCAACGGCCTGATTGTAAGTGGTGAATGCATCACCCCGATTGCCGACACGGCCGTCCGCGAGATTAAAGAAACGATTGATCTTCAGTTTGCGTCCCTGACCGTCGGCGATTCCGGCGTGGCGCTGATGATGGATCGGGCAGAGGACGAGAACGAGGGCATTGAATTTGCCGATTTCGTGACGCTGGCGGAGTTTGCGGATCTGTGCCTGGCGATGCCCAGTAATGAAAATCCCGGACTGGCCATGTATGCCCGTGCGGTGGATATTCACCAGGAGGCGATTCTTCGCCTGCCGAGAATCCTGAAATTTGTAATGAAAAAACATCAGATTACCGGGCGTGATTTTGATTATGTCATTCCGCACCAGACCTCCACACGCGCGATTGAAGCAGCTTTGGCTCTGTGCGAAAAGCATCTGCAGGTACTGCCCGAGGCTCTCATCAGCATTGACCGATACGGGAATACCGCATCAACATCACACTTTGTCGTCCTGCATGACCACCTGGAAAACAAACGGTTGAAAAAGAACTCCAAAATCTTTTTTCTGGCGCTGGCGTCGGGCATGGTCATTGGTTTTGTTGCGGCCAGAATAGGCAAACTGGAGGCGTGTTATGGGTACCGTTCTTAAGGCGTCCTTCGCGTCGCCTGACGGTCCCCCAAGCTCGGTGGGCATGGCGGCGTTTGCGGCAAAAAACTGTCTGGCCCAGTGCGGCATGAGCATCTCGGAAGTCGATCTGCTGATCAATGTCGGCGTTTTCCGGGACGACAACATCATAGAGCCGGCCATGGCGCCCCTGATCCAGAAGCAGGCGGGCCTGAACCCGGACCCGGTCCGCCGCGGCAGTCTGGATCACACCACCCTTTCCTTTGATATTAACGACGGGCCGGGCGGGTTTCTCACGGCGGTTCGAGTAGCCGAATCCTTTTTTAAGACAGGCCGCGCCCGACACGCGCTGGTGGTCGGCGGGGATATTCATCCTTCACGAACCCCTCACCGGGATTTTCCCTTTTCCACAATGGCCGCGGCCGCCCTGCTGGCTTTTGCCGAAGGCGACGGACAGGGTTTTTCCGGTTTTCATTTTAAAACCTCGTCAAACGGCAGTTTCGGTTTTTCCGCAAATGTGGATTTGATGGCCAACGGTTTGATCAGCCGGAGCTCGATGAATTTCGAGATGGAAGAAGACTATACCGATCGATTAATCGCCTTTGCTTCTGAGATGCTTCTGGAGTTGTTTCAATCCGGCCGGATGAATGCTGAAGCTATTGATTATGTCGTCGTCTCCCAGCAGATCAAGGGATTGGGCCGGCGGATTGCCGAGGCCGCCGGTTTGAACGGTAAGGCCAGGGTCATCGATCTTTATGACCAGTACGGTGACGCCCACACCTCCACACTCATGGTGAGCTATCATCATCTGGCAGGGGGAGATCTTTTGAAGAAAAACGACCGCATCCTGTTTCTTTCCGCAGGCTCGGGGCTTTCCGCTTCCTGCGCCCTGTACACCGTCTGACCCGGCTTTCCTCCTGTCGCCTCAATGGTGACGTTAGTTGGAAGAGGTTTAGAGGGTTGGAGGGTTAGATGAATGGTGGCTGGCGATTAGCTCGTGGCTAAAGGACAAAGGCTAAAGGCTAAAGGATGCTTCGACAGGCCGAGCGACCGGAGGATTAGATGATTAGCAGTTTAGATGATTTGAGGGGTAGAGGATTAGCTCATAGCTCGTGGCTCGTAGCTGGTAGTTCGTGGTTCAACGGCAACGTATTAAAAACCCCCGCTCGTCCTGAGCCTGTCGAAGCCTGCCCTGAGCTTGTCGAAGGGGGGCGGCGGAGGTGGAGGGTTGGCAGATTAGATGATTAGAAGTTTAGAGGATTGGCGGGTTAGATGAAGGGTGATTTGGAGGGATTTTGTGAAGTTGTCTAAAGTGTCGCAAATCAGGGGGAGGAAGAAAAACGCCCGGGAATAATCCCGGGCGCTGTGGAATTGTTTTATTTTTTCTGATTTCTAATGTTAGTCATAAAGAACAACCAGTTCAGGTTTATTATCAGTATTGTCCACCATACGCCAACCGCAATAGAAATCGAGCAGATCCATGTTGTTTTCGTGGGTTAAACGGAATTGAGAGTTCTTCCTGTCCGCGTCAACATCAGCCTGCAGTTTTGCCGTGACATCAAATTCCACCCAGCCCACGCTGTTAGCGGCCGGAGTGTCGGTTATGGACGGGGACTCAATATATCCGCCGAATTCATTTGCTAAATTTCGAGGCTCGCTGGGGAACCCATCAGTGTCGCCGTAGTAGATATTTTCCAGAACAGCGTTTTCCGGTGAACCCGTGATATCATGGAGATACACGCGGAAATAAGCTCTGTGAACTGTCCTGCCGCTGAGCGCCACAATGTTGAAATTATAAATAAGTTTCCATACATTGAGATAAGCATCTGAACCTGATGGGTCCGTTGCGCTTCCGGTAGAGCCACTCGCAGAATTTCCGACAGAATCAATACCGTGCCCCCCAATAGTAAACGGATCGTTATCCGTATAGTAGGTACGGTTGATGTAGAAATCCCCTACAGGGTTAAGCGTCAGTTTGGTTACGAGGATGACCGTTACAATATAGTCCCGTGTTGTGTTGTCTTCCGCGCGGACGCGATAAGTAACTGGGTTGGTGAAGTCTATTGCTGTTGTCCCGTTTGCCTGAGGGGTTCCATCGACAGTCACAGAAACGCCCGTGGTAGCGAAAGTGGCGATGAGAGCAGTAACGTCAGTTCCGTGGGGCACTAAAACGGTAATATTTGAGCCGTCAATGATTCCCACGGCGTCTTCGGTTAATTCCGGGTTGTTGCCAGCAGTGAAAGAAAAGGCAGTAATTTCTTTAGCTGAGCTCAGCACTACCCCGATGTCACTGCTGCTGCCGCAGGAAAGCAGGTTAAAGGTTAAAAACAGGGCTAAAATCGACATGTAAAAGAAAGATTTTTCAGACCGCATAAAGCACCTCCGTAAGGTTGTGAGAATGTTAAAAAACTCCCAATAACCGACAAAGAGCTGTTTAAATGCGTCGCGTGGGTTTTAGAATTAATTGTAAGAAACGTACCGATGGAATTTAGTGAAATTTCTCGGCGGCGCTGAAGATGAAATTATCATTTTTGTATTTGTTGTCAATTGATATTTTGGGAACAGCAACGATCATGACCGGGGGCTGTGTGTCGTGTGTTATGTAGGAAATATGGCCATGAGAAGAGGTTCTGCCGGGCATCCGCGGTTTAGGGTAATCCGGCCAGCCACTGCCGGGCGGGAGCGATGAGGATTTTTTCTTTATTATTGGTGAAAAAGCGATAGCCTTATGGCCATTTTTTATTAAATTGTAAAATAGTCAGGACTATTTTTTGAGTAGGATGAAAATGGTGGATGGTCAATGGCACGTGGGTAAAGGCTAAAGGCCAGAGGCTAAAGGATGCTTCGACAGGCTCAGCATGAACGGCAATAAAAGCTCAGCACGGACGGCAATAATGCGCGAAGCTCACTTTTCTTGTCCTCCGCCGCCGGAGACTGTGTCGCAATCGTCAAAAGCCGTCAACATCGTCATACCGGCGAAGGCCGGTATCCAGAAAATAATGTGTAAATATCTCATGGTTCGTAGTCAGAAGAGGATTAGAGGGTTAGATGAAGGGTGACTTGGAGGGGTTTGGTGAAGTTGTCTAAAGTGGCGCAAATCAGGGGGAGGAAGAAAAACGCCCGGGAATAATCCCGGGCGTGCAGGCGAATGTGTTGATTAACTGGTTGACGGCTCTAGTCGCGTTCGTATGCGCCCATTGACCAGGGCGCGGTGCGTGCCGTGCCTCTCTTGTCAATTTTCGAGTCGCCGCTGATGTTTTCCGGAAAGGATAACACTCCAGAGAGGTCTTGGCCTCCTTGGGTAACGGCTGTGGGACTCGCGGCAGTCAGGTCGTATTCGGGACTTGCGGAAAGAAGAGGGTCGACAATGATATTCCCTGTGCTGCCTGGGCGAAAAGTATTCAATTCATTGATTGTTTCCAATAAGTTTGAGCCAGAATTAAAAATATATGTACAACCGAAAAAGCTATTATTTTGTATATTGACGGATGCACATTTCGGCGAGTCACATTCCCGTATAGCGGAAATGGTCCTACCTGACTCTGGCTGGCAAACAAAGATATTGTTTTTAATGTCCGCGTTGGTTGGCCGGTCAACATTATGATGCGAATTAGCGAAAATGCCATAGGCATCGCCGGATGTGCTTACGCTCCTTACGATAATGGTGTTGTTATAGACCAGAGGAGTGCCGGAAACGAAATCGAAAGACATGGCGTATGCATCTATTCCCGCTTGAGTTATCTCCATGACATTATTAAAAATCCGCGGCTGGGCTTTCGCGAGGGGATCCGAACTAGATGCATTAATACCATATGAGAAGCCATTTGTATTGCTGGTGATGTAATTTCCGTGAATAACAACTTCAAGTGATGAGCCATTCTGAGTATTTCTAAGATCAATACCATACGAAATGCTACTTGATGATCCGCTGCTGATGTTGTTACGGTAAATTTTAGAATCTGAGCTCAGAGGGTACTGAATTAGTATGCCTCTTGAGCTTGCATTGCCACTGCCGCCATTGATTGAATTATCATAAATAGCCTGAGTGCCTGCCTCTTTGATAAAAATTCCGGTGGAATTGCCGACGCCATGCCCGCCGCTCGACGTGCCTCCGTTGATGTCGTTATCAAAAATATTCGTATTGGATGCGATGTTGTCAATATAAATACCTGCCGACTGGGTACTTCCACTGCCTCCCTTTATGGTGTTGTTGTCAATCAACAATTTGCCAGCATCGATGTTCACGCATACACCACGGGAAATATCGGAATGTTTCGATTCAATGACAAAGCCCTGGAGCCTCCAGCCGCTCGAACTGGCCGGTGACCCCGTGAATGTAACAGCACAGCTATCGTTTCCTTCTATGGACGTCTTGTATTTGCTGTTGTTTCTATTGACGACATTGCTGTCGCTCCAGTCGGTCGCGGAAAAGCCGCCGTAGAGAGAACGGCCGTTACCTATCGTGACGCTCTCATTGTAGGTGCCGGCGGAAACAGAAATACGGATGATGCCGGGTGTGGGCGCGGCTGCCGCAGCGCCGATCGTTTTTTTGGGGTGCTCGATGCTGCCGTCATTTGCGTCATCGCCACTGCTGTCAGAGACAAAAAGAGTATTGCGTTCATTGGTGGAGATCTCTATTTTAGTTGCGGCTGCCTGCAGCCTAGATGTCGTGTCCTCAGCCACGCAATAGACATCGTAGTGAGTGGAGTAGGTAAGCCCGATTATTTTCAAACTGGAAAAATTATCGTTGTCTGTCGGGGCAAAACCGCTAAATGCGGGATCATCATTTGCGTCTTCACCGTTTTTGACCTGGCCGGGAGATGGTTCCGGATCTCCCTGGGGTACGGCAACGCAGTAAACAGTGCCTTGTTTGTTCAGCTCGGATTTGACATAGACGTTAGAGTCCAATACATTGGCGTTCGGGGAACCGGCTTGCCATTTCGGCGGCTCTGCATTCCCGCCTCCGCCGAAAAACCCTCCTCCACCGCTGCTGCAGGCGGCCAGAAAAATACTCGTTAACAATGCAGCCGGAAGTAGTTTTTTGTTTTTTACCATATATCCTCCTTAATTTATTATTGTGCGCATTTTATCATGATTCTTTGGTCTCATAAAAGAGAATTTGGGGGGATAGGATAAAGGCTAAAGGATGCTTCGACAGGCTCAGCATGAACGGTCAGTGAAGGGATCGGCACGAACGGTTATTAAAGCCGGGCATGAACGGTAATAAAGCGCGTGGCTCACTCTTCTTGTCCTCCGCCGCCGGAGACTGTGTCGCAATCGTAAAGAAGCCGTCAACATCGTCATGCCGGTGAAAACCGGCATCCAGAACATGCTGAAAATACTGGATTCCCCCGTGTCAAGCACGGGGCGGGCTCAAAGTCGCGCTTCGCTTGCACGGAATGACAAAAAAGTAATTACGACACAGTCTCCAAAGGGGGACACAAGAGGCTCGTTTTTGTTTAATTATTTATCCTCTTAGCGTCACCCGCATCGGAGAGGACGCGGATCGTCGGGACCGGAAAATAAGATCAAAGCGTGAAGCGCAACCACTTCGTGTCCTCCGCTGGCGGAGGTGGCCTGCTTTAGCAGGCCGGAGGTGGAGAATAATAGTTCATGGCTCGTGGTTAAGGCAAAAGGATGTTTCGATAGGCCGATCATGAACGGCAATAAAAGCTCGGCACGAACGGTTATTAAAGCCGGGCGCGAATGGCAATAAAGCGCGAAGCGTGGCCTTCGTCTGTTAATTATAAAGAGCAGCCAATTATGCGGATTATTTTGCATATTTAAAACAATAACGAAGACATTCTCATTATTGACAATCACTCGCGGTTGGGGCAAAATTTCCCCGAAGAGACGACATTTAGTAGTTATTGTTGCCATGTCGGCGCTATGTTATTTCCTGTGGGAACTTTCCCAGGTTTATCACAGATATTTGGCAGGAGACTGTCCCTTAAAATTGTTCAGATAACGGAGGTGCGAAATGAAGAAATGTGCCGCATGCGGAGGAAATAATAAGCCCGATGCCATGTTTTGCTCAAATTGCGGACAAAGCCTTCAACAGGCGACGGGCAGGAAATGCCCCTCCTGCGGGGCAGACAATGAAACGGATGCCGCATTTTGCACCAACTGCGGCACCCGAATGGAAGGAGGAGAAGCGCCGGCGGCGGATCAATCGCCCATCGCGGAAGAGCTTTTGGCCTTAAACAGCGAATTTCTCTCTGTCCGCCAGACAGCTCCGGGGTGCTTTGAATTTTCGTCCGATACGGGAGCCTCTTCGCCCCTGCAACGTGTGAAGATAAAATATGACGCTTGGGCAATACTCGAACCGGCGACCAGACAATTGGTTTTCTGGGAAAAGATGGTGGAGAGTTCGTCGGGAATGCAAGCGGGTGTCTTTACAGAAAAAACAAAGCAAAAGGGCATCGAGGTCGGCAAGGGTGTTCATGGAGAATTACTGTTTGGTGGAAAGTATGGATTTGAATACGGAAAATTAAGAGAGGTTGTGAAGAATATCGCCGCAGGGCAGGGCTGGAAATTTAAACTAAGTATTTTCAAACCCAAAGCTCCAACGCCGGTAGCCGGGTCGGGCAGGCCGGGCGGGAAAATCCCCTTGCTGAAAATTTTTGCCGTGGGCGCCGCCGTTTTGCTGGTTTTGCTTCTTTTGATGATCGGTTATTGCTCACTTAGTGGCGGCTCGTCGAAACAGGCCTCCCGAACAGATATGGGAATTTATGAGGAAGACGAGAGGGAAGACGGTCGGGACGGGGTTTATGGGGAAAACACGAGAGGGACCGGCGAGCACGGACAAATCATCATGACCGACAGGAAGGTGTACAGTAGCGGCGAAGAAATACGGGTGAACTACTACCGGGCTCCGGGAGGCTCCAGGGATTGGATATGTATCGTGCCTGTCGGCTCGAGAAACACAGATGCGGGAGATTATCAATACATCCCGCAGCGCGGAGATGGAGTGATGACCTTCCGCTCTCCGGGGCCGGGAAGATACGAAGCGCGCGCGTTTTACCGCTACAACCCTGGCGAGTACCGTATCACCGGCCGTTATACCTTTACCGTAAGGGACTGAACGTGCCGGCCGGGTGAGGTTTTTGTCATTCCCCGCCTGCAGGCACAAAGAGTTATGGTGGATGGTCAATGGCACGTGGCTAAAGGCCAGAGGCTAAAGGATGCTTCGACAGGCCGAGCATGAACGGTCAGTGAAGGGCTCAGCATGAACGGTAATAAAGCGCGAAACGCGCCCTTCGTGTCCTCCGCCGGCGGAGGTGGCCTGCTTTAGCAGGCCGGAGGTGGAGAATAATAGTTCATGGCTCGTGGTTAAGGCTGAAGGGTGCTTCGACAGGCTCAGCATGAACGGTAAGTGAAGGGCTGGGCACGAACGGTAATATAGCGCGAAGCGCAACCACTGATGTCCCGTTCATCCCGGGCTTGTCGAAGGGCATGTTCCTTGTCGAAGGATGGATTTGTCAGGGAAATGTCATCGCATGACATTTTTGATTTAACTGGTAGTCCCACCGGGATTCGAACCCGGGTTACCGGCGTGAGAGGCCGGCGTCCTAACCGCTAGACGATGGGACCTTTTGACGTGTTGGGATCGGCGGAGGTAGCGGGTGTTTTGCCGCTACGGCCTAGCTTGACCCTTTCGCGAAGACAAAAGCTAAGTGCCACTCCTAGTCAATGGAGGACAAATTGTCAAGATAAAATGCCCGGCCGGCTGTGCATGCTTTTTCTGTGGGTTGTTTCGGGAAGTCGTCAATTTTCTGCCAGGCGCAGTAGCCGCGAGCAGCTCTGTTACGAAGGTTTCAGCCTTGTGCTTCGATGAATTTTACCGCGTCTTCAAGCCTTTGTGCCACCCGCTTTTTCCCCAGTGTAGCCATGACTTCGTCGATGCCTGGGCTGACTGTTTTTCCGGTAAGTGCCAGGCGCAGAGGCTGGGCGATGACTTTGAATTTAATCGCCTTCTCTTCAATGAAGGCCTTCAGGAAGGCTTCCAGTCCCTCTTTGCCGAAGTTGTCCAAGGACGAAATCCGTCCGGCCAGTTCTTTTAAATGAGGCAGAATTTCCGGTGTGAGAAATTTGCCGGACGCTTCCGCGTCATATTGAAGTTTGTCCGTAAAGTAAAAGTCTGCCGCTCCGGCCAGTTCCAGCAGAGTTTTTACACGCGTCTGGAGGTCGGAAATCACTTTTTGTGTGAAGTCCCTGTCGCTTGTGTCGATTGATGAAGGCCACAGTGTCGTCATGTCGTCAAAAAGACGTGACGGTGGTGCTTCCTTTATATAATGAGCGTTCAGCCACAGCAGCTTTTCAGGATTGAATACCGAAGGTGATTTACCTACAGACGAAAAATCAAAAAGTTCAATCAGTTCGGCGGGGGAAAATATTTCCTGATCACCGTGCGACCAGCCCAGACGCACCAGATAGTTTACCAGTGCCTCCGGCAGGTAGCCCATTTCTTTGTAGGCCATTACCGATGTGGCTCCGTGCCTTTTGCTCAGGCGCGCCTTGTCCGGCCCCAGAATCATCGGGACGTGTGCGAATTTGGGGACGTCGAAGCCCAGCGCACGATACAGGAGAATCTGCCGGGGGGTGTTGTTGACGTGGTCGTCGCCGCGAATGACGTGGGTGATGTTCATCATGGCGTCATCGACGACAACGGCGAAGTTGTAGGTAGGGTAGCCGTCGCCCCGTTCAATGATCAAATCGTCGAGTTCTTCATTATTGAAAACGATGTTGCCTTTGATGAGATCTTCCACAATAGTGACGCCCGTCTCCGTGCCGCGGAAGCGCACAACGCTCCCGGGTGATTTTTTCAGACCCCGGTCACGGCAGGTGCCATCGTATTTGGGTTTTCTGCCTTCGGCCAGCGCCGCATTTCTTTTGTTTTCCAGCTCTTCAGGTGTGCAGGTGCAGTAGTAGGCCCTGCCTTCGCCAATGAGTTTTTGGACCATTTCACGGTGGATGTCTACACGCTGTGCCTGAAAATACGGTCCTTCATCCCAGGAAAGCCCCAGCCAGGCCATGGCGTCAAGGATGGCTTTGGTTGATTCGTCGGTGGAGCGCTGTTGGTCGGTGTCTTCGATTCTCAGAACAAACTCACCGCCATGGTGACGGGTAAAAAGCCAGTTAAAAAGAGCTGTTCTTGCTCCTCCGATGTGCAGGTAGCCGGTTGGGGAGGGGGCGAAGCGGGTGCGGATCTTTGCTGTCATGATATATCCCTTATTTTTTCGGATCTTATAGGGCTTCAGGTCCTCATTTGTCAAGGAGCATTTGCGCTTCTTTGGTCAAAATCTGCTTGACAATTACGTGATTTTATCATTAACTTCGCCGCTTGATGCGTCGGGCTTAAATAATTTTATGACAGTTGGGGCTCATGTCCGATTCTTTGAAAATCAATTTGTTGATTCTTCCCGAAGAAGGGCTGAGAATTACTTTTTCACCCGACGACCAGTGGCTTGGCCGCCACTTTCCCGAGGAGGAATTGCCCGATTTTTTACTGGTGAGGGCGGAAGTCCGCTGTCTGGTAACCAAATCCGGCGAAACTGTTTATATCCGCGGGGAGCTGGAAGCACAAATCAGCCAGGAATGCAGCCGCTGTCTGGAACCGGCGATGGTTTCCATCGGCGGCGATTTCGCCTATACGATGGTGCCGGCAAAACCACAGACCGTCCCGGATCTGGAGCTGACCGCCGAAGAGCTGGAAACAAGCTACTACAGCGGAGATTTTATCGATCTGGCGCCTGTAGTGGGCGAACAGATCATTCTGCAGGCGCCGATGAAGGTTCTGTGTGACGAGGGATGCCGGGGGCTGTGTCCGCACTGCGGCACAAACCTCAATGTCGTTTCATGTAACTGCCGCGGTGAAGTGGTCGATGGACGGCTGGCCGCGCTGAAGAATTTTAAAGTAAAAACGTAAGAACTGAAAAGAGGGTAATTAAAATGCCAAATCCAGTAAAAAGACATTCCAGGTCAAGACGAAATATGCGCAGGGCGCATGACTTTTTGAAGCAGCCGCCCATGTCGGTCTGCCCGCAGTGCGGCGAGCCGAAGATACCTCACCGTGTATGTCTCAATTGTGGCACATACAAGGGCAGGGAAGTCATTCCGGCGGAGAAGCTTTCTTAAAAGTGCCGGCCGCAGAGTAAAACAGCGGCCCCGGAGGAGGACCGCTGTGGAGGCGCGGCGGTCTTTGCCGCCCTGGAGGGGGTGGTAAGCGGGGATGTCGGTGTGTGGTTCCCGGAATTCAGGTCCGGATGGTGTGACCTCGCAGAAGCACACTGTTTTGCGGCAAAAAAAGAAGGATATTTTTTGCAAAAACAGGTAATAGGGGCAAAATTTGTAGTTTTTCATATTCAATTTAAACGAGGGGGAGAATACTTATGACGTTGGAAGAGCAAGTCATCAAAGTTGTAGCGGAACAGCTGGATGTGGCTCCGGAAAAATGCAAACTGGAAGCATCATTTGTTGACGATCTGGGCGCCGATTCCCTGGATCTGGTCGAGCTGATCATGGAAATGGAAGAAGCTTTCGGCGTGGAGATCGCCGATGAAGAATTGGAAAAGATCAGAACGATTCAGGATGTCCTCGATTTTCTCCGGAAAAAAGGCATTAGTTAATTAATTTTATCAAGAGGTTGTCCATGAAAAGGCGTATCGTTGTCACAGGTCTCGGCGCTTTGACTCCTCTAGGCAATTCGCTGAAGGAATCATGGGACGGTGCGGTTGCCGGAAAATCTGGTATCGGTCTCATCACGCGTTTCGACGCAAGTCCTTACACTTCCAGAATCGCCGGCGAGCTGAAAGGTTTTGATCCCACCCAGTATGTAGAGAAAAAAGAAATCAGGCGTTATGACAATTTTGCGATTTATGCTCTGGCCACAGGGCAGATGCTCATGCAGGATGCGGCCCTGACTATCACGCCGGAGATTGCTGAGCGTGTCGGCGTGCTTATCGGAACCGGGATGGGGGGGATCAAGACTCTTGAAGATGAGGTCAATGTCCTTCATCAGAGCGGACCGCGCAAGGTGTCGCCTTTTGCCGTTCCGGCCATTATTCCCAATCTTGGCGGAGGCCATGTCTCCATACGCTTCGGAGCCAAAGGACCCATCGACTGCTCGGTTACCGCCTGTGCCTCCGGCACCACCGCTATCGGCAATGCCTATAGAACGATTCTTTACGGAGACGCGGATGCGATGATTACCGGAGGAGTAGAAGCCCCGGTCACGCCGCTGGGTATCGCCGGCTTTTGCGCCATGCGCGCTTTGTCGACCCGCAACGATGAGCCCGAGAAGGCCAGCCGTCCTTTCGACCGGGGCCGCAACGGTTTCGTGCTGGCTGAGGGATGCGGTCTTCTGATGCTCGAAGAGCTGTCTTTCGCCCAGGCACGCGGTGCGAAAATTTACGCGGAAATCATCGGCTACGGTTGCACGTCGGACGCCTTTCATATGGCCCAGCCGCCGGCCGGGCACGAAGGGGCCGGCCGCAGCATGCAGGCCGCCATTCGTGACGCGGATCTGGAAGTCACGGACATAGATTATATCAACGCCCACGGCACCTCCACACCGCTCAATGACCTCTACGAAGCGCAGGCCATCAGAAATCTCTTCGGTGAACATGCAGATAAGCTGATTGTCAGCTCAACCAAGTCGATGACCGGCCACATGCTCGGTGCCACCGGCGCGGTCGAGGCGATTTTTTCCATCAAGGCGCTCCATGAGGGTATTATCCCACCGACTGTCAACCTCGACGATCCGGACGATGGCTGCGACCTCGATTTTGTACCGAATACCGCCCGCCATCAAACGATCAATACCGTGATGTCCAACAGCTTCGGTTTCGGCGGCGTAAACGCGGTGGTTATCTTTAAAAAATATCAGCCCTGATTATATCTGGAGGATCTTTATTCACATGTCATTTTTAGAACAAGTCGACCCGGAAGTAGCCAAAGCCATTGACCTGGAAACAAGACGTCAGGCGGGCAAGCTGGAACTGATTGCCTCGGAGAATTTTGTCAGCGAGGCGGTTTTGGAAGCTCAGGGTTCGGTGATGACCAATAAATATGCGGAAGGCTACCCCGGCCGCCGCTACTACGGCGGTTGCGAGTATGTGGATGTTCCGGAGAGTCTGGCCATTGAACGATGTAAGAAACTTTTCAGCTGTGAAGAGGTAAATGTTCAGCCGCATTCCGGCACGCAGGCCAACATGGCGGTTTATTTCGCGGCCTGCTCGCCCGGCGATACGGTGCTGGGGATGAATCTGTCGCACGGCGGACATCTGTCACATGGTTCGCCCGCTAATTTTTCCGGCAAATATTACAAAATTGTTCCCTATGGTGTTAACCGCGACACGGAGACCATCGATTATGACCAGATGGCGAAAATCGCCCGGGAGTGCAAGCCCAAAATGATCGTGGTCGGCGCGAGCGCCTATCCTCGTACCATCGACTTTAACAGGTTCAGAGCTGTCGCCGACGAGGTCGGAGCGGTGATCATGGCCGACATCGCCCATATCGCCGGCCTTGTGGCGACCGGTCTGCACCCCTCGCCGGTCCCCGTGAGTGAATATGTCACCACGACGACGCACAAAACATTGCGCGGGCCGCGGGGCGGGCTGATCATGTGCAAGGAACCCTATGCCAAAATTCTCAACAGCCGTGTTTTTCCGGGCATGCAGGGCGGCCCGTTGATGCATGTCATCGCCGCCAAGGCAGTTGCGCTCAAAGAGGCGCTGAGTCCGGAATTTGCCGGCTATCAGAGGCAGATTGTGAAAAACGCCCAGGCCATGGCGCAGCAGCTCAAAGATGAAGGGTTTCGCCTTGTGTCGGGTGGCACAGACAATCACCTGATGCTCGTGGATCTGACGGCCAAAGGGGTGACGGGAAGAGATGCGCAGGAGGCGCTCGACCGCGCCTCGATCACCGTCAATAAAAACGGAATTCCCTTCGACACGCAGGGGCCGATGGTCACCAGCGGCATCCGCATCGGTACGCCGGCCCTGACCACACGCGGCATGAAGGAAGCTGAAATGCGCCTCATCGCCTCGCTGATTGCCGATGTGATCAACAACATAAATGATGAGCAAAAAATTCAAGCCGTGGCGGGAAAGGTAAAGGAACTTTGCGCCCGCTTCCCCCTCTACGCGGACAGAATAAAATGATAGGTCTCCGGAGCGGCGCATGCCGGGCGGCTTATCAGAAAGCGTGTAATTTATGACGCAACACAAGCACGCGCCGCCTGGTCATTTGCCGGCACGAACCGACCCGCGCCCTGACTGGGATACATATTTTCTGGATATTGTCGATCTGGTATCACGGCGCAGCACCTGCTTGCGGAGGGCTGTGGGGGCGGCCCTGGTGCGCGACAAAAGGATTCTCGCTACCGGGTATAACGGCGCCCCTTCCAAATTGCAGCACTGCCTCGATATTGGCTGCCTGCGCGATGAGCGGCAGGTGCCCTCCGGCCAGCGTCATGAGCTGTGCCGCGGTCTGCACGCGGAGCAAAACGCGATTATTCAGGCGGCGCTGCATGGTGTCAGCGTGAAGGATGCCACTTTGTATTGCACCAACCACCCGTGTATTATCTGTACTAAAATGATCATCAATGCCGGTGTGTCGCGCATCGTCATCCGCGACGGTTACAGCGACGAGCTGGCCGTGCAGATGCTTCAGGAGGCAGGCATTGGCGTTATACGGCTGGAAAAATGATCAAGGATCGGAAACGGTGAAGACATGAAGTGTCCTTTTTGTGGCAGCGCGGAAAACAAGGTGATTGATTCCCGCATCAGTAAAGACGGTAAGGCCATCAGGCGGCGCCGGGAGTGTCTCGGCTGTCAGAAGCGCTTTACGACTTATGAGTATGTGGAGGATATTCTGCCGATGGTCGTCAAAAAAGACGGCCGGCGCGAACCATTTGACCGCACCAAAATCCGCAACGGCGTGAGGACAGCCTGCGAGAAGCGCCCCATCAGCATGGAAGCCATCGAAAAACTGGTTGACGACGTGGAGGCAGCCTGTCAGGAGATGCAAAGTGAGGAAATCCTCTCGTCGGTCATCGGCGAAAAGGTGATGAATGAACTAAAGGGGCTGGACGGGGTGGCTTATGTCCGCTTTGCCTCGGTTTACCGCCAGTTTCGCGACGTGGCGGATTTTATGTCCGAACTCAACGCTCTTGTAAACAAAGGCGGGGAATAATGTTTACCGGTATCATCGAGGATCTGGGGAAGGTGATGCGTCTCACCATGAAGGGGGCGGATGCGCTTCTGGAGGTGGAAACGGCCATTGATCTGAGCGAAGTGTCTATCGGCGACAGCATCGCGGTAAACGGTGCTTGTCTGACGGTGACGGCCAAAACCGCCAAAACATTCACCGCCGATGTGTCCGCCGAGTCGCTGGCGCGTACGACGCTGGGCAATCTGCAACCGGGCGGGCGGGTCAATCTGGAAAAATCGTTGCGTGTGGGAGGTTTTCTGGGAGGGCATTTTGTCTTGGGGCATGTGGACGCCAAGGGGCGCATTTTGAGCAAAACGCAAAAATCAGGTTCGATGATTTTTACCATCGCCGTTGATGAGCCGGTGGCCCGTTATATTGTCGAGAAAGGGTCGGTAGCCGTCGACGGTATCAGCCTGACGGTCAACAGGGTTGAAAAAGGCCGGTTTTATGTTAATATTATTCCCCACACGGCTGCCAACACGACATTGGTCGGGAAAAAAGAAGCTGACCTGGTGAACATCGAAACGGACATTCTGGGCAAATATGTGGAAAAACTGTTGCAAAGGCCGGGGGGAGTCGATAAGAATTTTCTCGCCGAGCATGGTTTTATTAAATAAGAAGGAAGTTACATGACAGTCAGTAAAATTTCAGAAGCGATCGAGGACATCCGCAACGGGAAAATGGTAATTCTTGTGGATGATGAAGACAGAGAAAATGAAGGCGATCTGTGCATGGCGGCGCAGTTTGTCACACCGGAAGCGATTAATTTTATGGCGAGACTGGGCCGCGGGCTGATCTGCCTGACGATCAATGAGGAAATTGCCGCGCGGTTGAAGCTCTTTCCCATGGTGAAGGATAACCAGTCGCGTTTCGGCACCGCATTCACCGTTTCCATTGAGGCGCGCCACGGCGTGACGACCGGTATTTCGGCGGCGGACCGCGCCACGACGATTCTGGTGGCGGTGAACCCGGCGGGTAAGGCAGACGACATTGTCAGTCCGGGCCATGTCTTTCCGATTATCGCCCGCAAAGGCGGGGTTCTGGTGCGCACCGGCCAGACGGAAGGTTCAGTGGATTTGTGCCGGTTGGCGGGACTCACCCCCGCGGGCGTGATCTGTGAGATTATGAAGGATGACGGCACGATGGCCAGAATGCCGGATCTGGAAATATTTGCGCGGGAACATGGCCTGAAAATCTGTACCATCGCCGAGCTGATCGATTACCGGATGCAAAATGAGTCGCTGATCCGGCGTGTGGCCGAGGCGAAGCTGCCTACTCTCTACGGCGGTGATTTCAAAATCATTGTGTATGAGAACGACGTGGATGAAATGCAGCATATCGCGCTGGTGAAAGGTGAGATCGCCAAAGACGACCGTGTGCTGGTGCGCGTGCATTCAGAGTGCTGCACGGGCGATATTTTCGCCTCCGCCCGTTGTGACTGCGGTGACCAGCTGCACCGCGCGATGGAGATGATCGAGGAGGAAGGCAAGGGCGTGATCGTCTATATGCGGCAGGAGGGGCGCGGCATCGGCCTGGTCAATAAAATAAAGGCCTACGCCCTGCAGGATGAAGGGCACGATACGGTCGAGGCCAACATTGCGCTGGGCTTCAAGCCTGATTTGCGCGACTACGGCATCGGGGCGCAGATTCTGGCGGATCTGGGCGTGCACAAGATGCGGCTTCTGACCAATAACCCCAAAAAGATTGTCGGTCTGGAAGGTTACGGCATCGAAGTGACCGAGCGGGTGTCGATTGAAATTCCCCCCAACGAAAATAACATCCATTACATGACGACTAAAAAGCGGAAGATGGGCCATATATTGGATCTTTAAAACGTGCAGGGGCCTTGCCGCCCCGAAGGAAAACAGACAAGGATGGTGCTCAAATCATGCCGAAAGTTATCGAAGGAAAAATTGTTGCCAGGGGAATGAAGTTTGCGATTGCCGCCAGCCGCTTCAACGATTTCATCAGTGGACGGTTGATTGAAGGAGCCGTGGACACGCTTTGCCGGGCCGGGGCGGATGAAAAGGACATTGTGATCTTCAAGGTACCGGGCGCTTTCGAGCTGCCGCTGGCGGCCAAAAAGCTGGTGCAGACTTCCCGCTACGATGCGGTAATCTGTCTGGGCGCGGTGATCCGCGGCGCCACGCCGCACTTTGAATATGTCAGCGCCGAAGTGTCCAAGGGTATCGCCAGTGTGGGACTGGAGGCGGGTATCCCGGTGGTCTTTGGTGTGCTGACGACCGACACGATCGAGCAGGCCATTGAACGTGCCGGCACCAAGTCCGGTAACAAGGGAGCGGATGCGGCGATGGCGGCCATTGAGATGGTCGATCTGTTCAAAAAAATGAACGTTTAACGAAACAAACACGGCACAGCTATACCTGTCGCCGTGTGGAGCAGGGGCACCGGATGCACGGCAGGAGAAGGGCGCGCGAAGTCGCCCTGCAGGTTCTTTACAGTTTGAACTTTGTGGCTCTCGATGTGGAAAAAGCCCTTGAGCTTTTCTGGGGAAATTTTGTGGCGCCCCGATCGGCCAGGGAATTTGCGGCCACTCTGGTTGAGGGTACCTGGCATCACCGTGCCGAATTAGATGAGCTGATCGCCGGCTGCTCGGACAACTGGTCGCTTTCGAGAATGTCGAAGGTCGATATCAGTATTTTACGGATGGCTTCTTTTGAATTTCTGTACTTGAGCGATATTCCCCCCAAAGTGACCATCAATGAGGCGGTGGATCTGGGTAAAGCCTTCGGATCGGAAAATTCCGGTGCTTTCATCAACGGTATTCTCGATGCCATCAATATAAAAATAAGCGGTAAAAATGAAACTGCGCCTGACCACTCACCCGCCGGACCGGGAAGAACATAACTGCCTGGTACTCGGTTTTTTCAGCGATGAGCGCCCTCCGCGCGGTCCCTGCGGACTTGTCGATTGGCGGCTCAATGGTATGATTTCCAGAGAAATCAGCTGCGCACACATCGGAGGCGATTTTCAGGAAAAGGTGGCGATCCCCAAACCGGCGCGCCTGAACACGCAGTTGATCATTTTGTTCGGCTGCGGATCTGTGGCGAGCCTGTCCTATAATGTGATTTACGATGCGGCCTATGAAATGGCCAATACGGTCGACGCGCTGAAATTCAGCGATTTTTCCTTTGATCTGCCGGGCGAGGGGCGCACAATACTTGCCACGTCGGGAATGTTTGAAGCCATGGTGGCCGGCTTTTTTGATTTTTTCTCCGGCGACGTCAGTAAGCTCGGGGCGATGAATATCTGCCTTGTAACCGCAAAGGAGCGCCTGCCGGAAATTGCGGACGGTATTTCACAATTCAATAAAAATATCCGTCATCACGGTGCGGTGGATTTCAGCCCGATGGAATCAAATTTCGCCCATCTTTCCTAGTAAGTCATTTTGCCTGTGAAAGCCGCGGCGGTTTTGCCACGGATCAGTCCATGTGCTCCAGCGACAACCGCGCCGGTTGCCTGCCCAGAAGAACCATGCCGAAATGCTCATATTTTTCCCCGGTTTTTGCATCCAGATCATGCCAGCGTGCCAGAAATTCACGTTCACGCAGCCAGGTGCGGCGGATTGTCGCCGGGTCCTCGAACAGGAGCACATCCTTGCTAAAGCCGATGACAATGGCGTAGTGGCCGTCGTCCCAGTCGCGGCGCCAATCGTCAAGCGTCATGTAGCGGTCGGCCCAGGCCTGTAAAAGTACGATGACGGGAGTGCCTGCGCCCACAAACTGCTTCACCCGGCTCAGCGGCCACTGTGTGCCGGCCTGTACCTCAAAACCGTATTTTTGCGCAGCGCCGATCATCGCCTGCGGAGGGGTGCCGCTTTCTTCGGTGGTGCCCAGCGTCTCGATGAGTTCCTCGCGGTCCACTTCGGCTCCGTAAAAAGTCATCACGTTCAATAGCGCCTGCACGCCGCAGTCGTAATCGTAGATCTGCTTACCGATGTGCAGATCGATCATGGTGACCTTCTCAGATTCGAGCAAAGACTGCAGTGTTGCGGCGAGCGATTCGGCGAAGGCGCGCCTCAAACGATTGATCCGGTGGACATCGGGTGTTCCGTCTGCATTTCTGAACAGTCGCTCGTTGGTTTCCTGAATGAACGCCGGTGCGCGTGCGCCGGTTCGCTTGAGGGAATTGATACAATGGGCCGCACAGATGTGCCCGTGCACATGAATATATTCAGAGGCATTGATGGAGACCACAACATCCGGCAGACGTCTTCTGAGCTCGTCGGCGTAGGTTTCCACAATCAGATCCGGGCAGTAATAAAGGGGTTTATCGTCGCCCGGCGTTTTTTGAAAATTCATCAGGTCAATTTGATTGTCCGCCACGCCGCGGGCGGTGATGGTGGAATGTCCGTCAAAGATCAGGCCGGCACCGGCAGCGATGTTTTCTTCGATGCTGCGGTGAAAAGGTTTGAGGTATTTGTCCGACCAGGCGCTGCGCATGGAAGTTGATGGCTCGTAGGCCGGATGATAGATCTGGCGGCCGAAAACATCCTTCACCGGTACGCACTCGTCGAGATCCGCCGGGTCGCGGTTGGCGTCGAGTAAAATGCTGCAATAGGGGAAGACAAGCTGGCGGTTGCCCAGAATGTCGCGGAAGTCATAAAGCCATTGTGTGAACCAGTCGACGTTTTTCAGCAGTGTCGTAAAATCTTCCGTCAGGTCCTCAAGGGATATCTCCGGTGGGATGGAAACACCGCTGTGCGGCACCACCACTAAAACGTCAGAGCCGGTCATGTCTATGCTCCTTCCCGCAAGAGAGACAAGCAAGTAATTGAGTTTACCGCCTCGGGCTTTTCCGGAGGGTATTTTATCTTTTTTCCCCGCCGTTGAAAACGAAAAAATAAATAAATTATTTTAACTATTTAATTAACGATTGACTGGTTTTAGTGATTTTTATAGTCTCGCCACAAAAAGAAAGTGTTTGTGCAGATTTATGATTATTTCATCTCATCCGGGATATCATCGTTTTTCAGGATGGCTTGTTTTGGCGGGCGTTATGTTCGCCTACGGCAGTATTTGCGGCAATGTGACATACGCCTTCGGCGTTTTTCTTCCCTCCATCGGCCAAACTTATGGATGGAGCCGTTCGATGCTTTCCGCCCCCTACACATTATTTCTGACCATCGGCGGCATCCTCTCGCCTCTGGTCGGATTCACCGTGGCGCGTTTCGGAGCGAGAAAAAACATCGTTGTGGGAAACATCGTTGCCTCACTGGGGCTGTTGGGCATGTCGCTAATCAGCGAAATCCGGCACATCCATCTCTTTTTTGGGATCATGTGCGGCGTGGGCATGGCCTTTTCCGAATATTTAAGCACGACAACCGTCATCACGAACTGGTTTGTTAAGAAAAGATCCCTGGCGCTGGGGCTTTTATTCGCCTCCGGCGGGGCCAGCGGATTGGTCATGCCGCCCCTAATCAGTTTTTTGATTGCTACGCTCGGCTGGCGTCAGAGCTGGGTCTGTCTGGCGGGATTTCATTTGTTTTTGGGGGTGGTGCTGGCGGGATGGCTGATCCGTAATACTCCCGAAGAGATGGGGCAGACCAGCGACGGGATCGCGGTGACTGCCGCAGTAGGCACCGATCCCGGTGTGGAAAGCCGGGCCAATGCCGCCAAAATGGACTGGTCTGTCCGTGATGCTCTGTTGTCGCCTGTGTTGTGGGTCATCGTCGCGCTGTTCTCTGTGCTGATTTTTGTATATATGATGCTGGTCACGCACCAGGTAGCATATCTTCAGGATCTGGGCTACAAACCAATGGTCTCCGCCTCCGCCCTGGGGCTGATGCTGGGCATGAGCATTCTGGGGAGGCTCATAAGCGGTTTTTTGGGAATGAGAATTGACGGAAGGTATCTGGCGATTGCTTTTCTAGCTATTATGGGAATTGGTGTTGTGTCGTTAATCAACGCGCAGGAGGCTGCCTTTGTTTACGCCTATTCCGCGCTTACCGGTGTGGGGTTTGGCGGCATGCTCGTCATCAGACCGAATCTTATCGGTGCGTACTTCGGCAGGGCTAATTTTCCCCGGATTGTCGGGTGGACGGCACCCGTAGCGACGATTGCCGGTGGCGCCGGTCCTCTTTTTGCCGGTTTTCTTTTCGACCTGACAGGCGGCTATCGCCTGCCTTTGAGCATTGCCGCGGCTCTCTTGTTCGGCGGCTGCGTGCTGTCGTTTTTCCTGAGACCTCCCGCTGTTAAAAAAGACAGTTAGTGTTGCAGTACAGGTGTTGCCGGATTTTGCCGCCCCGTTTAAGTGTGCCGTCATGGTACCTGTTCAGAGATGGAAAGAGCCTCCGCCGCCAGCATTTGATTGATGAAGTTTATATCGATGACTTTATTCACCAGCCTTTTTCTGTCAACAAGGTCAACATAAGATTCGTCAAGGGGGTAGATCTGAGCCATTCCTCCGGTCCAGTTGGTAAATAGCCTGGCCATTTGATCCGAGAGGAACAGGGCCAGCACATACCTGAGGATCTCGGGGTCGAGGCCCGCATGATCAAGATCAGTGTATGACGGTAGGTGATGGTTGTTGACAACCATGATCATCAACTCCGAGAAGTTCCAGCGTTCGAGGGCGCATCCCCCGATGAGCGCGTGGTTGATGCCGAAGAGCTGATCCTCCTCGGTAATCAGAAGGTCTATCGTATATTCGCCCTCGCGCCCTCCCGGCAGATGGCGGGATGTCTCTGCCAGAACCAATTTCCCGATGTCGTGAACGATGCCCAGAGTGAAGAGTGTTCCCCGGTTCAGTCCGGCAAACAGGTCAAAAAAATGCTGCGTGCAAACACTCACCAGATTCGCATGCTTCCACAACGACGCTGCCTTGTCTTTCATGGTGCCCGTCTCAAAAAGCCCGCGCATGCCTTCGCGGTACGCAATGTTTTTAATGTTTTGCATTCCAAGAATCATCAGTGCGTGGCTGATGGAGTCGACTTTTTGTGTCATGCCGAAATAAGACGAATTGACCATTTTGAGGACCTTTGCGGTCATCAGGGGATCGGAGGTGATGCCTTTGGACAGATCCGCCATCTGGACGGTCGGGTCATTCAGATATTTCTCGAGACGCGCCTGCCGGATACGGAATTGATCCATTCCCGCCAGATGCCCGGATACGGTTTCGAGGACCTGTGCGTCAATCTGCTCGAGTGTGCGGGGTATCAGACTCTTATCGGTTGCGGGTGCTTTTTCATCGAAAATCAAACTGACCCCGTTGATTAAATACTGCCGGATTTCTTTGTGGAGAACAGAGGACACTGAAGTGCCGTGTGATGAAACCGTAGTCGTTGTGGCAGCCTGAAGATGTTTTTGTTTGACGGTGGGGACGGATGCTGCCGCCGGCAGCCGCGATTTTTCCCCTTTTACCGCCTTTGCCGCAAATATCAGGACGAAGATACAGGCAAGTGCGGCAAGTATGACAATCAGAAGGACCATAGGCAATTTTTCTTAAGTCATTTTCATGTCAGTGCAGGTATATGTCACGAAAATATGTTTTGAAACTTACCATTGGGGCCCGGTCAAGCAGCAAAGCAGAGATTGACTCCGGTTTGATTGCAATCAAAAGCTGCCTGACAAATGGATGTCACAGGTTGCAACCGTCAATTGATGTTGCTGCCTCCGAACCTTCAATCACATCTTTGCGCATGTGGCGCGTCATTTGTTTTGGGCGACATATTTCAACGGCTTGACCATCTGTTCTTTTAGCATCTTCAGAAATTTTTTGCGAACGGATGGAATTTTGGTCAGTATCATCATCATCATGTTCATGCGGCGCACTTTAAAGTTCTTTTGCGGAAAATCAAGGTAGCCGTGCTTCTTGTAGTAGCGGTAATCGGACTGAAAGACAAAGCGCAGCATGCCGTAGATCTCGTCGCGGAAAATTTTTCTCCCCCCGACTCCCAGGAAGGTCATCGGCTGAATCGGTTTCCCGCCGGGCCCGGCCAGCCGGCGGGCCAGTTCCTCCACAAGTATATCGGTTTCGGTGCAGTCATTCGCCTCATCCGTGACGATGCCCGCCAGGTCCGCCTCCTGAAACTCCGCGTAGGCCTCGAGGATCTGGCGCAAATTGGGAAGCTGTGCCAACGGGCCGGAAATCAGATAGGCAATCTGCTTGCTCGACAGTGTGGGGACATGAGTATTATAGAAAGAGCGGTCGAAAAACATCTTCCAGTGCGACGAGAGGTAGCGGTCGTGAATGGCTCCGGCAAAAACGACAACGTCTGCTTTTTTCACCTTGTCTTCATAGAAATCCACAAAGCCGTCCTTGCCCTGGTAATCGCAGATATTGTCCAGACCACATTTGCAACAGCCCAGGCAGCCTCCTTTGATGTCCAGATCCATGATATTGACCACATCGGCGGCACCGCCCAGGCAGGCGGCCAGCCGGTCGACCATCGCATCGATATTGTCCGCCGGTTGGCGTCCGTCTTTGAGGATCAGGATGCTCTTGTTTTTCGTCGTGATACCGGCTGCGGCAGCTTCCGGAGTGTAGGCGGCAGGCGAGGTGACAAGCGGCGGATACACGCGGGCGAGAGGAGCTCTGCGTTCGATAATGTCAAGAAAGTTACTGAAAAACGCCAGCAAGCGCTTCCTTTCTTTTCCGCGCATCAGATCGTACATGGCTGCGGAGTATGAGCCGGCGAAGTGCATCCCCAGATCGTCGCAGATGGCGTGCATATAGTTGTGTGCCGTATGATCGAAAAAGTGAATTGATGTGGACAGGCATGCGGTGTATTTACCGGCGAATGCAGACTGATGTCTTCTTTCAAAAATAAGCTCTATGAATCTCTTGTACTGCGAACAGACCAAAAAGAAATAAAGCGGAAAGGCCCACACGACGGCGTCGGCGTTTTTAACCGCATCAATGATTTCGCGCAAAGTACTGTCATCCTGCTCGATTTTGCGGATTATCCGGGCGACGGGAAAAGACTGGAAAGAATGCTGGGGAAATTTACGTTCCGAAAAACGTACATACTGGAGGGTGACGCTCAAATCGCCTTTGGGGCTTCCGTTTAAAACGACGATGTTCATGGTTGATTATCCGGTCTCGTTCCTGTTTGTTTTCCGGGTGTTTTTTCATAGATAAAAAAACAGCTCTTCATTATTGAAATCCGGTGCATTCGTGCGCATGTTCTAGAAATATTATTTGTAAATCAAGTATATGGGAGTCATCCGTGAGTGTCAAGCCAATTAACCCGCGCATCAGGCACAATGTTATTGACTGCGGGAAACCTTTTTCATATAATCTCCGGTAATGAGACAGGGACGGCACCAATCACACAGGTTCTGATTATTTAAGAAAGCGGGGGAGAATAATGAAAATATTAGTCGCTTACATGGGAGGAACGGAAATTGCCGGGAAGGTAATGGAAGTGGCAAAACAACATGCCAAAGCTTTTAACGCCTCTCTTATTGTCGCAAGTTCCATTGAACGAGTTTCGGAAAAGGAGCAGGCGGTTCTGGAAAAAGTTGAAAAACAACTGGCTTATGTGAAAGAAAGTATGGCTGCGGAAGGAATTGATTGTGAAACACATATCCTGGTACGCGGACTGACACCCGGCGAAGACATGGTTGATTTTGCGGCAGACCGGAAAGTTGATGAAATTATTATCGGTATCGAAAAGAAGTCGAAGGTCGGCAAACTTCTGTTTGGCTCCAACGCGCAGTACATTATCCTGGAATCATCCTGCCCGGTGGTCTGTGTAAAATAACGGGATGGGGTTGCCGCCCGTCGCGGCCTTTGTAGAATGTAATGAAAAAAACTGCCCGCGCTCTTTAAAGAGGGCGGGCAGTTTGCTTTGTTTCAATGTCCGAAGTTATTTTTTCCTCTTGGCCAGTTCTTCGGCTCTGAGTTCTTTGCGGAGAACTTTGCCCACCGTGGATTTGGGCAGCTCGGAACGGAATTCGATCTCGGAAGGCAGTTTGTAAACCGCGAGTTTGGTTTTACCGTATTCAATGAGCTCTTCCACTGTGGCTTTCTCTCCTTCCTTCAGGACGACGAACAGCTTGATGTTTTCCCCTCTTTTCTGGTCGGGGATGCCGATGGCGCAGGCCTCGAGAACTTTGGGATGTTCGTAGTAGACCTCGTCCACGTCGCGTGGATAGACGTTGAACCCGCCGGTGATGATCATATCTTTTTTACGGTCCACGATATAGAAATATCCGTCTTTATCCATTGTGGCAATGTCGCCTGTGTAGCACCAGCCGTCACGCAGCAGATTTGCGGTTTCTTCAGGATTGTTCAGATAGCCCTTGGTGACCTGCGGACCGCGGATGATCAGTTCGCCCGGTTCGCCGATGGGCATGTCCACCTCTCCCTTGTCCAGATCGACGATCCGGCATTCCGTATCCGAAATGGGCAGACCGATACTGCCGATCTTGCGGACGCCCTCGTAGGGGTTGGTGTGGGTCACCGGCGTTGTTTCCGTCAGACCATATCCTTCGCAGATGACCGATCCGGCGGTTTTTTCAAATTCGTGAATGACTTCCACGGGAAGCGGGGCGCTGCCGGAGAAGAATCCCTTAAAGCTGGTCAAATCTGTTTTCTTCATCTTTTCATGATTGAGCATGCCGATAAACATGGTCGGTACCAGCGCGCCGAAATTCGGTTTGAATTTGTGAATCGCGTCCAAAAGAGGTTCCGGCTGGGGCTTGGGAATAAGGATATCTCCCCATCCCTGATAAACTGAAAAGTTCATCGCACAGGACATGCCGAAAACGTGGAAAAACGGCAGGGCGCCCAGGTTGACGTTATATGTTCCGGTGAATTTTGGGAACCAGGCGTGCAATTGCTGTACCTGCTTACTGATGTTTCCGTGCGTCAGGATAACGCCTTTGGAAACGCCGGTTGTGCCGCCGGTGTACTGATACATCGCGACGTCCTCAAAGGTGAGTTTGGCCTTAGGCGGTGTGGGCTGATTTTTGGCGATGCAGTCTTTCCATTTATAGACATCCGGCGCCTGCTTCATCGGCTGGGAGGGAAGCAGTCCTTTTTTCTTTCCCACCAGCGGGAATAAAAGATTGACTGGAAACGGCAGATAGTCTCCGATAGAAGTAATGACGATCTGTTTTACTTTTGTTTTGGGTCGTAAATCGATCATGCGGTTAGCCAGCAGATCGACCGTGATGAGAACCTTGGAGCCGGAGTCATTGAGCTGATGCTCAAGCTCGCGGTCGGAATAGGTCGGGTTGTTCAGGACAACAATGGCACCGATTCTATGAATAGCGTAATAGGCCGCTACGCAGGGGATCATGTTGGGCAAAATAATGGCTACCGCGTCGCCTTTCTTTATGCCCATACCGGCGAGGCAGGTGGCAAAGCGGTTAACCATATCGTTGAGATCTTTGTAGTTTATGGTGTAGCCCTGGAAATTCAGGGCCATCCGCGTCGGCCGTTCAGTTGCCACCCTGTCCAAAATGTCAGGCATGCAGATTTCTTCGTACTGAATTTTTTCGGGAACACCTTTATCGTAAGACTTCAACCAGGGTTTTGATGCGTAAGTTGCTTCTCCAGCCATTTCCATTTACCTCCTACAGTTAAGTTAAGACGATTTAAGTGACACAAATTCAATAACACTGCTTCTTGACGCTAAGTAAATTAGATATCCCTCCTCTTTGCATGTTTTAGATAAATAACGACATGAATAACGACTGCGCGTCGACTTCATTTTTCCATATTAGCACTTATTTTCCTCAAAAGCTATGGGATATTCAATTTTTTATCGGCGGCTGCCGGGACACTCAAAAGGCTTGACACAACAGCCATATTTAATAATATTTTCGTGCCGGTCCGAAAAGACGAAAAGGAAAGCTGTGCACACGCTTTCTTTAACCGGATGATATTATTAAGCGCTTGCCGCTCATGAGATACGCACAGACGGCCATGGTCACCCCAAGAGTCCATTTCCGGCGGCCGGGCCTGCGCGGCAACGAAACAAAAACTGTTGATTCAGTGAGCGACGCGGGCCATGGCCCGCCGGGACATTTCTCTTTTATCTATGAGCATTTTTGACCTTCATGTGCATACGCGCCGGTATTCAGGTTGTTCTTTTATCCAATATGAGGAACTCATCGATCAGGCGGTTGCGGCCGGTCTGGACGGCCTGGCACTGACGGAACACGGCATGCGCTGGCCGGATGATGAATTTGAAGAATTACGTGAGGAGGCCGCCGGCAAAGGCATTGTTCTGATCAACGGTCAGGAAATTCATGCCAGAGACGCCCAGGGACGCTCTGAAGGTGAATATCTCATTTTTGGTTTGAGGCGAAGCCTGACCAAAACAAAGACGGCGGTCAAACTGATTGAAACCGCTCATGCAGAGGGCGGCGTAGTCATCGCCGCGCATCCCTATAAATTGTCCCGCGGCGGCCGCTCACACTACTATGGTGCCGGTGAGCTGATTTACAGATTAAAACTCGATGGTATCGAGCTTTGTCATCCGGATCACTCCGAAAACGCGATGAATAAGGCGCAAAAAGCAATGGAGCTTTTGAGAATACCGGGAACCGGAGGCAGTGACGCGCATAAAATTCTCAACATCGGTTCGCATGTCACGGTTTTTGAAAATCTCATTTTAAATGAAGATGATTTTTTGTCACAGATCAGGGCAGGCAGATTCCGTGGAGAAAAAGGGACAAAAAAGCAGACCAAGAAATAAAGACAAACATTCATGTCAGATTGAATGCTTGTGAATGAGCATGTACAAAGGTCTCTGCAACAGCCTGAAATAAAACCTGAAACAGTTTAAAATTTCCATCCAATGATCGCCTGCGAAGTGTCTATCGCAGTTTTCCCGATCCCCGGGTTGTGAAAAGCCAAAACTTCATAGCGGTAGCCGGCAACGAATTTTTTAAAGTTGAAACCTATGTCGAGGGTATAGCCGATATCAGGTTTTAAATGACGGCCGTTGTTGCCGATATCAATAGGGAATAGTACGGCTGCTGAGGCAAAAAGCCACTTGAATTTTATAAAAGTGCCTGCCCGGCAATCAATGTAGGTAATTTCGCTCCAGTCATCGTCCATGATTTTGCCTTCCCGCTCCATATAGTTAATACCGGTTCCGACAAAAGGATAAATCAGCAGATCTTTTATCATAAAGTTGTGACGGAATTCCCCGCCGATGCGTCCCCCTTGCAGCGGCATTTCTTTATCTTCGTCCGGGGCCTCTCCCAATCGCCATCCACTGACGGACAAAAAGAACTGTGCTCCCGGCCGCAGGGGTGAGCCTACTTTCAGTTCACCACCGACAAAAAATTTATGTCCTTCTGAATGGCCGTTTTCATAAAATCCCAAGCCGCCCATTTTAAGATATGTTTCCACCTCAAACCTGGGAGCCGCTTCTGCCGCTTCAGTTGTTTCTGATTTTTCAGCATAAACGGTGGCAGTCGAAAAAAGCACCAGTACAGCTACTATCCATTTGATTACTAATACCTTCACTATCTATCTCCTTTTTCAGTATATTCTTTATGCTGTCAGTTACTTATACCGCCCTGTTTCTGAGACAATTTCCCAAGTCACGTATTCATTACACTATAATATAATGAGATGGTAAAAGAGTAGTTCTTGATCGCTCTTCCGGTTGGACAAAATATGTAACAGTTGTTGGCAGGAAGTGGCCATGAAGTGCCAGGCAACATTGTTATGCAATTAAACTTCAGATCATCTATGAAATTATGAGTGATAAGTAAAGCATACCAACTAAAGCGCCGTTATGAGATCACAGCCGGCCTTCTTCATCGCCGGAAGGAACAATAATCCGGTAGTTTGGATATGATAAAGACAAAAGGCAGCGTATAAAAACGCCGCCTTTTTGTTCAAGATAGATTTTTATTCCCCGATGAAATTCGGTTCACGTTTCTCGAGGAATGCGGTCATTCCTTCCATCGCGTCCTTGCTTGCGGTCAGTTTTGCCGTCCAGGCCTCGTCCAGTTTAAGCCCCTCGTCAAAGCCCTTATCCAGGCCGACGCTCATTCCTTCGAGGACCGCAGCCACGGCCAGGGGGGGACGTTTTGTCAGGGGCAGAGCGAAGGCGGTTGCTTCGGCCAGCAAATCCGCCGCCGGGACGACCTTGTCCACCAGGCCGCAGGCGAGGGCTTCGGCCGACGTGAGTCTTTTACTGAAGAGAATCAGTTCAAGCGCCTTGGATTTTCCCAGCACCCGCGGCAGTCTCTGAACGCCGCCCCAGCCGGGGATGATGCCCAGATTGACTTCCGGCAGACCGATGAAGGCTTTTGGGTTGTCCGCCATGATCCGGAAATGGCAGGCCAGAGCTGTTTCGCAGCCGCCGCCCAAGGCATGCCCGTTAATTGCCGCGATGTACGGTTTTTTGGAGCGTGAAATAGCGTTCATAATATCATTGCCGTTGGGTCCCTTGGTGAGATTGGCGATATCGGAAACATCCATCCCTGCGGAAAAGCCCTTTTCTCCCGCACCCGTGATGATTACGGCGCGCGTTTCCCTGCTTTCCTCAATGCTTTGCACCGCCCGAAAGAGTTCCTCCCGGATGTCGAGGTTGATGGAGTTCATCGGCGGTCTGTTGAGAGTGATGATTGTTACGAAATCTTTTGTCGATACGATGATGTTCTGATTTTCCATTATATCCTCCTTAAAGTTTAGTTGTTGAATCCGACACCTTGCAACTTACAATCTATTTGTTCTGGTGCACCAGCCGCTCGCCCGGACAGGGCACTTCAAAGCAGGGGATATTAGTACCGGCAAGGCTTCCGATGAACGCAGTCCGGCGATCTTTTCCGCCGAAGCAAATATTAGACGGGTTTCTTAGCACAAAGCCTTTGGGATCTTCAAGATACATTTCAAGATTGCCCTCGGGATTGATAAAACCGATGGAGTTGGCGGCGGGAAAAGCAACCCAGAGGTTGCCTGCTTCATCAAACGCGATACCGTCGGGGAAGCCCAGTTTGCCCAGGGAGGCAGGACCGTAAACCTCGGCAGGCCCCAGCTGGTTTTCCTGGAGAATACGGTAGCGCAAAATGCGTCGTTGCATCGTTTCCGCCACATAGACGTGCCGGTTGTAAGCGTCGACGGCGATACCGTTGGCAAAACAGATCCCCGTCGCGACAATGCGCGGAGCTTCACCAGGCGCCGAAACGACCAAGCAACCGTCCGGCACAGGTCTCGCCAGCGCGGCGTCGAGGTGTGGATTGTCGGTCGAGTTGGATATCCAGAGCCTTCCGGCGAAATCCTGGAAAGGGAAATTAGGCGTCAGTATCCGCTTGCCATCGGCATGGGTAATTAAAGTTATGTGCGATCCATTGGGGGATAAAGACTGAATCTCGCCATTACCGATGTTGGCGACGATGCAGTTACCGTCCGGGGTGATGCAGATGCCGTTGGGCAGGCCGCCGACGTTACCGAAAAATTCAGTTCGCCCGTCCGGGTGGATGTGTGCGCACCGGCCATAGGCATCCGCCGCGAAAAGGCTGCCGTCGTCAAGCGCCATAACTCCTTCCGGCCGGGTAAGCCCGCTGCCGATGGTGCCAACCTCCTGTAATCTGATTATCATGATAAGAACCCTTTGTTCGGGTAAAAACGCTCAGTTTCGCATGGGAGTGTCGCCGGTTGAGCACAGCGCGGTTTGGGGTAAATTGCCTTCCCGGACCGGGATGATATGGAAACTGCGCCTGTTCTTTACCGGGGATTATGCGGGACACCCCCGCAATTATTGTTCTTAGCTAGTAGGATTGTCCTGGACTGTCAAGTGCATTTATCGAGAGTTTTGATCATATGAAAAAGCTACCTTGCGTAACCGGCAATGTCGTCATACCGGCGAAGGCCGGTATCCAGTGTTATCAAGTGCTTTGGGGATTCCGGGTCAAGCCCGGAATGGCTGGAGGAGGTATTATTCAAAACTCTCTTATCAATTTTATTGACAACAATACTCTTCTTTACTATGACCATATCAATGACCCGCGAGCTACGGGAAAAATAAGGAACCTGATGCAACATGCTCGGCCATTTCGTCAGCGCTTTATTTCTCATTTTTGTCTCAATCACCTCCATCCCCCTGTTTTTGATTGCTCTGATTTTGCGTCTGGTCACCTATCCTTTTGACCGTCGTCTGCGTCTTTTGCATTTGTTCACCTGTTTCTGGGCGTCCATTTATACCTGGATTATGCCGCCGTGGCGGATACGGATTGAGGGACGCGAACATGTCCGGAAGAACGCGACGTATATGGTGGTTTCCAATCATCAATCCCAACTGGACATACTGGTGGCTTTTCGCCTCTTTTTTCACTACAAGTGGGTTTCCAAGGTGGAAATGTTCCGGATACCGCTGATCGGTTGGAATATGATGCTCAATCGTTATATCCGCCTGAAACGCGGCGACAGAAAAAGCGTGGAGCAGATGCTCAGGGCCTGTGAGGTTCATCTGGACGAGGGGAGCTCGGTTTTTATGTTTCCGGAAGGAACGAGGTCGCCCGACGGCGAGGTGAAAGTTTTCAAGCCGGGAGCGTTTCAGCTGGCACTGGAGAAGAAGGTGCCTGTTCTGCCCATTGTCATCAGCGGCACAAATAAGGCCTTGCCCAAGTACAGTATGAAGTTTACCGGTGTGCAGAAAATTTACATCAAAATATTTGAAGAAATTCCCTATGAAGCCTTTAAAAACTTATCCGTGGAAGAAACGGCGGAAATGGTTCGCCGGTTCATCATCGATAAATTAAATGTCATGAACGGCTATACTCTGGACGGGCCGCCGGACCGATCCGGTTAATTTGGCGGCGCCGTTCCCGTTTGGGCCGGCCAATCCCGGCATATCCTTGCGTGAGGCCGTGCAGGTCTTTCAAAGATAGTGCCGATGGACTTGTCAGGCGGGCCTGATGATTTGTTATTTGTGGTTTTTTCGGTGATGCCGAAGCGGAATATTTTTGCCCGTCACTGATTAAACCAGCTCTTCAATAAAAGATATCAATTGGTTGACATTTCTGCAGGCGCGCACTTCATGGCAGTGAGTCGCATAGGTCATCATTTCACTGTCCCCCGTCCCCCACAGATTTTCCGGTTCCGGATTGAGCCAGATGACCCGACGGCAGCGGTCGCGCATCTGTCCCAAAATTGTGTCTTCGGGATTCATGTAGTTGGAGCGGGCATCACCGACGATGATGAGAGTCGTTTTCCTGGTGAGCAGCTCCATATGGTTTTTCTTAAAATTCCGCAAGGTTTCACCATAGTCCGTCGGTGCATGATAGTGGATATTTTCATCTGCCATGACGAGCCTGATGGCCTCACTGATCTCATGTTCTTCGAAAGTTTGTGTAACGTCAGTCAATTGATCAACGAAGACGAAGCTGCTTACTTTGTCAAAGCACTCCTGAAGTGAGTACAGAAGGTTGAGCATGAAGCGCCCGGCTGCCCAGACCGAACCGGAAAGGTCGCAGAGGGTGACCACCCGGCTTTTGCGCAGGGCTTTGCGGTGGAAGTGGATGTCCACCGGGACACCATTGTATTTGGCCGACGCCCTGAGCGTCCTTTTTATGTCAAGATTCCCCCGTTTGCGCGCCGCCCATCTACGGCTGACGATATTTTTCAGTTTGCGCACCAGACGGTCGACTGCGTCACGCATCTCTTCGATTTCTTCGCGGGTGAATGATGAAAAGGGTTTTTCTCCGAAATCTTTCCTGTGCCGGTCACTGGCCTTAACTTTTTTATTGGTGTTGATATTTGCCGGGTCCTGTAACAGTATGCCGCGGGCGATATCCAGCCGGTTGTTAAAATGCGCGGCCATCTCCTCCAGGGTTGCAGGTGATACTTTGAAATAATTGTCCCGAATGAGCGCCAAGACAGCTTCCGCCGCGGCTGTAATCTGCATCAGGACGTTCAGACGGCTCGCCAGCGGCCCGAGGTTGAAGCGTAACTGCGCCGGCTGGTCATCTGATTCCTCGCGGATCCGGCGTATTTCCGCCACCAGCCCCATTGGGCTCCCTGCCAGAAAGTCCACTACCGCGTCATAGACGGGACCGTGATCATGTTCTTCTTTCAAAATCAGCGCGGTCTTTTTAAACATGTCCGACCAGGCTTCAGCTTGGTCAACGTCGTCCAAATTCATGCACATTTCATGAAAAAATAGATGGTAGAGGCGATGGAAGTGGAGTTGGTCGCGGCGGCTTTTGGCAAAATTGGCCGACAAAAGCGTCCTGAATTGTGTCTCATCGGTCGGATCGATCAGTTGGAGCTGTCTGAGGCTGTCGAGTGTCTCCGAGGTGGATATGCGCAGACCGGCCGCACGGCAACAGGAGACGAATTGCTGAACGAGTTTGACCATGGATCACCGGTTAGCGCACAATACGATCCAGATTGTTCCGCACTTTTTCGAGGTCCATCTGGTATTTGCAGATTACGTTGAGGGTTTCGGAGACTACCTCCGGTGTCAGATCGTGGATCTGCAGGGCAATGAGGGATTTTGCCCAGTCGAGTGTTTCTGAAATGCTGGGACTTTTCTTCAGGTCCAGCGTGCGGATTTTGCGAATCGCGTCAACCAGTGCCTGGCATAGTTTTTGTTCGATGTTGGGAATCTTCAGGCGAACGATGGCGATCTCCGCTTCACGGTCCGGATAATCAATATACAGATGCACGCATCGGCGCTTGAGTGCGTCGCTCATGTCCCGGTAATTGTTGGAGGTCAGAAGTACAAAGGGAATCTGAACGGCGCGACGTGTGCCCAGCTCGGGAATGGAGACCTGAAAATCAGACAGCATCTCCAGAAGGAAAGCCTCAAATTCCGGATCCGACTTATCAACTTCGTCGATTAAAAGCACTACGGGGTTTGCCGAAGTTATCGCCTGAAGAAGCGGTCGGGGCAGAATGAACCGGTCTGAAAAAAAAGCGTCTTCCTGCTGGGCAATCTGTTCGACTGCTTCGGTAAGTGTGGCGGTGGCGCAGATGATATCGTTGATGCGATCGCGAACCATCTGTGAGTAGAGAAGCTGTTTGGCATATTCCCATTCGTAGAGAGCCTTTGCTTCATCGAGCCCTTCATAGCACTGAAGACGAATCAGTTCACGGTCCAGGCTGCGGGCCACCGCCTTGGCCAGTTCGGTTTTTCCGGTACCCGCCGGACCTTCGACGAGGATTGGTTTTTGAGTAGCCTGAGCCAGGAAAACCACCGTAGCTATTTCGCGAGAAGGAATATATCCGGCTTTTTCCAGCCGCTTGTGCGCATCCGCCACATTCTTGTAAGCCATATTCTTTTTTCAGCCTTTCCGTTGCGTCCATACAACAATCGGTGATGGCGGTCAAGCCTGTCTCCGCGGGGAAGGCGGATGATATTTGACCCTGAGGTCAGGATTGTTTCTTTTATGACAGCAATATGCTGATTTATTTCAATTTATTGGCACGACGAGGCTTGCCGGGCTTTGCGGGATGCAAACCGTTATGCCGGCTCAATGTCCGCAAAAAGATTGGCCGTGTGCAGGTGCGGCTCTGATCATTCCTTTTTTGACGCCCGTTTCGGCGGGGGCCTCCTACCCTCCAGAAACAGCGACAAGAAAATGTTCTTTGCCCAATCATGATTAGCTGCCGTTTGTTTTCAGGGAAATTTGCGCCTTGAAATCCTGCTTGAATTCTGATTGATTTCCTAAGGAAGGACAATGTGCAATGACGGTAGACTCAAAGCTTTCGGAAAAAAATAATCAGTGGGTCTCTACCGCCCTGAAAGTGAACCTGGAAAGAACGGCGGTCGAGGTGCAGATCCCTCCTGCATACGCGCCTCTTTTGCAGATTGCCGGCGATCATTACGGCTTTCACAAAAAGACGCGTGAGCTGCTTACGGAACTCAATCATCCCTACATCAACTGGGATTTTGTGCTCGATGAACTCAAGTCGATTTCCATTGGTAATTTCTACCTTTACAACAAGCATCCGGACGGTCTCGGCGCCATTGCCATCCTCAAGGCGATTTATTTCGATATTCTGAAATCCTCCGCTTCCGAGGAAGTCAAAGACAGTGCGATTCATTATCTTTTTGATTATGCCGATGCGATTATCCTGCAAAGCAACGAATTTCTCGAGCGGAATCTGTCTGTCCTGTCAGAGCTGGTCGACGACTTACTCGAGCTGGCCCGCGACGAGTCGCCTTTATTTAAAAAATGCTCATCATATCTGAAAAGAATTATCAGATCGGCGGCGGAAAAAGCAGTGCAGATAACGCGGCCTGATACTGAAACACTGCTTTTCAAAATGTTCCGTGCCACCTATTCCTTTTGGCTGAGCCAGCCGGACCCGACACGGTGGCAGGTTGCGGACAACCGGACGGACGCTACGCCTGCCGACAGTATTTACCAGAGCCTGGTCACTAAGTTGGGGCATCAGTATTTTCACGCACTGATGGACAGGCTTGAGAAACTTCGGTCGGCGGGAAGCGGGAAGCCAGGTTCCGTATTTAACGAATACCTGAATCTGCCGGATTTTTTCCAGATCCTTGACGGCTACCTGGTCGTGGCCGATGAGCTTGAGAAAGCTGAAGCCTACCGCGGGCATCACCTGGTGAAACTCGATTTTCTGATCTACATGATGTCCGTGCCCGGGCTCAGGGATATCCATGTGCGTGCGATGCGGGAAATCAACTACGCGCTGAAGCTCGTTTTCCAGGAGGAAAAGAAGGAAGATCTCGATGGCTTTATCCGGAAACTGTTTGTTTTTTTGAAAAAAAACGCCTCGCAGGATCAGTTTCGGGCGGCAAATATAGACTGTATCGTGACGGCCGCCAGAGAAGTATTCGCGCACAACGTGCATTCGCTGGCGGAGACATTTATCGACGAGTTGATCGCCTATGGCTTTGAATACCCTGATATACAGGGGGCGACGACAAATTGGCAGCTGCAGTTTAATCCCGAGCATGTCCGTACGATACGGGCATGGCTCGAAATTATCGCCATGAAACCGCGCTGGACAAAAAAGCTGATCTCCGCCCTCATCATCAATTTGAAAATCGGCGGAGTCTTTATCCGCGATACAGACCTCGTCCAGCGCGACATTTCACACCTGCTCAATGCGGACATCGGTTCGGCCTATAATCTGGTAAAGCAGCTGGTGCGCCTGTTTCCCGTCTATTTCAGCGAAATCGGAGCGGAGGGCGAACTGCGTGATATCACCACCCGCGTTGATGAAATTTTGGCGCGCAACGATTTGCTGATTAATTTTTTCCGAAAACAGTCCCATGTGGAAAGCAACAGTTTACTGGTGGAGTTTGCCGAGGACATTTTCCGTTACTGGTTTTCGGGTGACAAAAATTACCTGTTAAGGCACATACCGGAGGAAGTATTCGACCAGGTGGAAAATACGGGCAGCTATTTCGATGGCATGCACAAAGTTTTTTGCAGCCTGTTTCCAAAGTCCGGCCACAATCCGCATAGATTTCTGGAATGGGACCGGGCAAAAATGAACGAAGAAGTATCTTCTGTCGGGGATGTCAGCGACGTGGATCGCGAACGCGCCACTCTGATGATCAGAGCCTATCAGCTGATTCATAAAAAATATTTTCCCCAGTATTACGATTTGCTAAACGACCTGGAGATGTCCAACACTTTTGCTGCGGCGGATATTGCGTCGCTGCGCCGTTCGCTGGGCGAAAAGAAATACCATCAAAGCCTCACGACGATCATGAAATTTCTGAGCCTCCTGAAGGAGAAGATCATGTCGGGAAAGAAAACCAGAGCGTTTGAAAACATCTATCATAAAAGGCATATCGCAGCAGGTATACCTTCAATGTACGGCACCTACCATGAAGAAAAATTTGACGCGCTGGGCCTCACGCTGCGCCTGGAGATTCTGGGCAGTACACTCCTGGAAGAACTGATCACGTCGATGAATCTGCATTTCATCACCAGGCGGACTCTTATCAGAATTCACGCCTACCTGTGGCACTATGTAAAGGCACTGGAACTTGACGGTATTTCTACCGAAGGGTTGGTGGCCAAGGTGAAATATGTCACCAGCGCGCTGCCGATCAAGCCTTTTTCCATGGACCAGTACCTGGATATCTTCCGTTTTATTTCCAAAGGCATCCAGGACATTATCCGCGAATACTATATTGATGTGCACAGTGTGAATCTGCCCGTCATTATCCGCCAGATTATGCCTTCCTCCGGCGGCGACGTATCCGCAAGTGAAGGTCCTCCCCTGCACGACGAGCTGGTTTATCAGGAGTCGGAAAATTTCCTCCGCTCGATCATCTCTTCGACCTTCGGCCTGCAGGTGCTGGACAACTTCATCCATGCGGTGATCAGGTCGCTCAGCGCCGAGTTGGATAAATTCAAAGACAACAAAAAGATCCTCAATCTGTTGATGGATTATAACCCTGATCTGGCCGTTTCATCCATCTACACGAAAAAAGGCAGGATGGATAATCAGATCCTTTTGGGAAACAAGGGATATTTTTTAAAAAAAATGGTTTCCTTCGGTTTTCCGGTGCCGCCCGGTTTCATCATTACCACCGAAGTTTTCCGGGGCTATGAAGCGGTCAACAGCTACAAATATATTTTCCATGATCTGGTGGCACGCATCAACAGAGAAATAGCGGCGCTGGAAAAAAGAACCGGCCGGAGGTTTGGCGACCCGGACAATCCGTTGCTCTTGTCCGTGCGCAGCGGCGCCACCATCTCGCTTCCGGGCATGATGCGTTCCTTTTTAAATGTCGGCATCAACACGTCAATTGCGGAAAGTCTTGCATCGAAGAAGGAATTCCGCTGGGCGGCCTGGGATTCCTATCGGCGTTTTCTGCAGACCTGGGGTATGTTTCATGGATTGAGCCGTGATTTTTTCGACGCGATTATTGACGATTTCAAGCTCAGATACGGTGTGGAAAGAAAAATTAAATTCCCACCGGAACTGATGAAAGAAATCGCCCTGGCCTATAAGAAAGGAATTCTTGACAGCGGTCTTCCCCTTACAGATGACCCGGCGCGACAGCTCAGGCAGGCCATTTTGCATGTTTTTGAATCGTGGCACTCCGAGCAGGCCAAAATTTACCGCCGCCAGATGCACCTGTCGGATGAGTGGGGCACGGCTGTCATCGTGCAGGCGATGGTTTTCGGCAATTACCACGAACGTTCCGGCTCCGGCGTAATTTTTACGCGCGATCCGAAAAGTTTTTCTTCAGATGTGGCCATATACGGTGATTTTATTTTTGGTGTGCAGGGAGACGACATTGTTTCCGGTCTGGTCGAAACCTATCCGGTTTCCGAAAAACAGCGGGTGGCGGAGCAGCGCGATACAGATATTTCCCTGGAGGCCACGTTCCCGACCATCTATGCCGGTCTGGCCAGAATAGCGGAAATCATGATTTACGAAAAAGGTTTTAACCATCAGGAAATCGAGTTTACTTTTGAAGGGCCGAACAGAGAGCATCTTTATTTGTTGCAGACGCGCGATATGGATCAGGCCAAAGCACAAAAACTGCACCGCTTCAAAGGTTCACCGCAACTGCGAGCCTCCCTCATGGGCACGGGTATCGGCGTAAGCGGAGGAGCGCTTTGCGGGCGCGCCGTGTATTCCGAAGACGATATAAGGCGTTTCCGCGCTGCCGAGCCGCAAACCCCGCTGATCCTGGTTCGCCCGGACACTGTGCCGGATGACGTAGGCGTGCTGCTGCAGGTGGAAGGGTTGCTTACCGCCAAAGGAGGGGCGACATCGCATGCGGCGGTGACTATTCCACAACTGGACAAGGTCGGTGTGGTGGGCTTGGGCAAGCTGAAAGTGTATGAGACAGAAGGTTATTCCCTGCTGGCGGGGCGCACCATCAGGGCCGGCGATTACATCTGCATCGACGGCTGGACCGGCGATCTTTACTGGGGCCGGCATGAGCAGGAACAGGACAGATACTACACCATAAATCTGTGACGGTAAGTCAATAATCATTGTAATGCTCCGGGCTTCCTCTTTTTACATATGAAAAGCTGCCCTGTGTTTTTTTTGGTGCAGGGGCTGAGACGTAAAATAATGGGGAAACCGACGGCATTGCCTCTTAGCGGTTGTCGTTTTTGACGCAAAAGCGCCACAGAGCCTCACGGTCCTTTTTTTCGGCATACCCTATACCGATCCTCGGCGTCCGGGAGACCTCGTGCCGGGCGATTTTTTTATATTCCTCCACCCACAGCTTTTCACCGTTGGTCATGTTCCAGCCGTTGAAAAGTTTGTTGATGCCCAGCGCCTGGCACAATTTGGCCGGCCCGTCAGTCAGGTTCTTGTCCTGTACCGGCCGGCGTGCGCGCATCACGGCAAGCCCTTCAAGAGGTTCGATGGCCCTGATCAGAACGGCGCAGGGGCGTCCTTCCTCTTCAGTTACGATATTAAGCAGGTAATGCATGCCGTAAGTGAAATATACATAAGCAGAGCCCGGCGGGCCGAACATCACGACGTTGCGCTTTGTCATGCCGCGGTGCGCGTGGCAGGCCGTATCCCTTTGTCCGCAGTAGGCTTCTGTTTCAACAATGATTCCGGAAAGCCTGGCCCGCCCTTCCTGCCGTACGAGCTTTTTTCCAAGTAAATCACGGGCAACTTTCAGCGTCGGCCGGTTATAAAATGATTTGTTCAATACCGTCATGAGTGCCTCCGCGCATGTGGGCGATTTTAAATCTTGACACCGTTCCCTGTTCGTTTTACTAAACACAAATTCATGCATTAAAAAGCATGGTAATGTCAACTTCCCCGTGCAATAACATGATTTCCTTTGTGCGAAGAGAACTACGCGCTGTAAAATATAATATGCATGTGAACAATCAGCAAGGAAGCTGGCCGTATGTGTTTTCAACGCGAAATGTATATAATTTCGCAGAATTTTACTGAAGATTAAAGCGGTGTTTGAGTGGCACGGATTGTGCTGTAACGCGGGCAGCCATAACAATTGGCTTTTTTGGTTTTACGGAGGCGAGTATGGGTAGTGTGGGAAGCGTGGCCGTTGTTTTTCCGGGACAAGGGTCGCAAAGGCAAGGTATGGGAAAAGATTTTTATGACCGGATGACTGTTTGCCGCAGTGTTTTTGAGGAGGCGTCCGACGCTCTCGGGCTTGATGTCGCGGCCATCTGTTTCAACGAAGATGAAAGGCTGAATCTGACCGAATATACGCAGCCGTGCATCGTGACGACGGAAATAGCCATGTTCCGTGGACTTCAAAACGAGTATGGATTCAAGGCGGAGAGCTTCGGCGGTCATTCTCTGGGTGAGTTCACGGCGCTTGTCGCTGCCGGCGTGATGCCCTTTGCCGCCGCGGTGCAGATTGTCCGCGAACGCGGCAAGCTGATGCAAGAAGCGGTTCCGGTGGGCGTCGGTTTCATGGCCGCCGTGATTTCAGAGGGGATAGATGTCCCGGCTCTGCGCGACGGGCTTGCCGGACTGCCGGTCGATGTGGCCAATATTAATTCAGCCAATCAGGTGGTTATCAGCGGTGAGGCGTCCGTCCTGCCTGAGGTGGAAGGACGGTGTAAAGAACTCCTCGGAGAGGCCAAAGCCTGCCGCTTTGTCAAACTCAATGTCAGCGCTCCATTTCACAGCCGCTTTATGAAAAAAATTGAAGAGCCGTTCGCGGAGGTGCTGGCCAAGTTCAGCGGCTCGTTTGACGCCGGCAATGCCTCGAGGGTAACGTCCAACTATCAGGGCTCCTTTCACGAGGAATCAGTCGATGCGATCATCGTCAACCTGGTAAGCCAGCTTTCCAATTCCGTGCGCTGGCGCGACAATATGCATGCCCTGGCCGGGCGTGCTCAGAAGATTTATGAAATTGGTCCCGGACGACCGCTGCGTGAATTTTTCAAAACGATCGGCGTGGCCTGTGAGTCCGTTACGAGTCTTTCCGCGGCCGAAAAAGTATTTGCCGCAGGCTAACATTCACCAATTGAATATTTAAGGATGGGATATTATGGATCTGAGCTTCAATGAAAATCAGTTGTTATATGTGGAAGCAGTGCGTAAATTTGTCAAAAATGAAATTTCACCCCGTATTCTGGAGATGGAAAAAGAGCATAAGTTCCCCTGGCCTGTCATCGACAAGTTATGGGAGATGGGGATGATGAACCTGTGTATCCCGGAATCGATCAAAGGCTTTGAAATAGACATTTTCTCTTCGGCTCTGATTATCCAGGAGCTTTCCTATGGTGACACAGGTCTTTCCACCTCGGCGATGTGCAATGATCTGGCCAATGTCGTCATCAGCCAGCGCGGGACTGAAGAACAGAAGGAAAGGTTTTTGCGCCCCTTCGTGGAAAAGCCCCTGCTGGCGTCATTTTGTCTTACCGAACCGGGCGCCGGTTCCGACAATACGATGATGACCAGCTTCATCGCCAAGCAGGATGACGGCACCTATGTGCTCAACGGTTCGAAGTGTTTTATCACCAATGCCTCTTATGCGTCGCAGTTTACAGTGCTTTGCAAGGTCGGGAAGCCGACCAGCAATTTCATGGCCTGTGTTGTAATTCCGGTCGACGAAGTAACCTCCGCAGAGCTGCCCGACGTGGGCGACGGCACACGGGAAATAACTGTCCCGACAGGAGGGAAAATAATTATCGGCAAGCCGGAGGATAAACTCGGGCAGAGGCTGTCCAATACGGCCAGCGTCACGTTTGAAGACATCATTATCCATCCCGATCAGATCATCGGCGACAGACGATTCGGCTTCAAGTACATCATTGATGTTCTGGATTACGCGCGCCCCATGGTTGCCGCCATCGGCCTGGGTCTGGCACGGCGCGCCCTGGATATCACCATGGAATACACACGCGAGCGTAAGCAGTTCGGTCAGCGCATCTGCGATCTTCCCGTAGCGCGCGACATGATTATCAAGATGTGGAAAAAGGTAGAGCTGGCAGAGCTGTCTCTGATTAAGGCCGGCTGCAAGATTCAGGAAAAAGCAAAAGACGCCGGCATCTATGCGTCGCTGGCGAAAAACACCTGTGCCGAGGCAGCCATTTTCTGCACGACGGAAGGTCTGCATCTGCACGGCGGATACGGTTTTACCACTGATTACGAAATATCCAAGCTGGCGCGTGACGCGCACATTATCGATATTTATGAAGGTGTGCGTGAAGTTCAGGATATGATCATCGGACGGGAGATTGTCTGATCATGCTGTATCTTCATGGCATGGGGCATTTTCACCCCGACAATATTATTTCCAATCAGTTTCTGGTGGATCTGGACATCGGCACCTCGCACGAGTGGATCGAGGAGAGGGTGGGAATACAAAACCGCCGTACAGTTTTGGCCCTGGAATATATCAGGGAAACAAAAAACGCGGATTTCCGCGCCGCATACGAGGCCAGACAGTATAAAAATTCGCAGATGGCGGCGCTGGCCGCCCGGCAGGCGCTTGAACGCGCCGGCCTGAAAACAAAGGACATCGGCATGGTTGTCGCGGGTAGTTCTTCGCCGGATAATATCGCGCCCGCGGAATCATCCGCCGTGGCCGAGGAGCTGGGCATTGAAGTTCCCTGCATAGACATGAATTCCGCGTGCAGTTCATTTGGTATGCAGATCAATTTTCTCTCCAAAATGGCCCCGGAAACTTTGCCTGCATATGTGCTGGTTGTAGACTCGGAGACGCTCACCAAATCTGTGAATTACGCCGACCGGTCGGTGGCCGTACTGTTCGGGGACGGCAGCACTGCGGCGGTGGTTTCGACAAAGGTCCCGTCGCGTGCGGTATTTTGCGACTGTTGCTACGATTCACGCCCCTCCGCCTGGAGCAAGGTGGGTATCAATCACGCATGGCGGTTTTATCAGGACGGTAATGTGGTTCAGGGTTTCGCCATCCGCACGACCACAGAGGGCGTCAGGAAGCTGCAGGGGGAATTTGCCACCGGGGCGCAACGGTTTTTATTCATCGGCCATCAGGCGAATTTAAGCATGCTCATGACAGTTTGCGAACGCACGGGCATCCCGCTGAAAAACTGCTGGTATAACGTGGATCAGCTCGGCAACGTAGGCTGTGTCGGGGCTCCTTCCGTGCTTTCAGCTCACTGGGAGCAATTACGCGAAGGCGACTGCATTGCCATGTCGATTGTCGGCGCCGGTCTGTCCTGGGCGCATATCATGCTGAAAGTTAAGGGAACCGCGTAATGGAGAAGAAGATCGCCATCGTCACCGGCGGGGCAACCGGCATTGGTGCCGCTTGTGTCCGCGCGCTGGCCGCGGATGGTTTTTACGTCGGTATTCACTATCGTTCAAGCGCGGATAAAGCCCGCGCGCTGCTCGGTGAAATACCCGGCGGTTTTTTGCTGCAGGCGGATCTTGCCGCGACAGATGAGATTGACCGGATGGTCGGAGAAATCAAAGAAACGGCGCGCACCGTCGATGTTCTGGTGAACAACGCCGGCCAGTCGGTCAATGCAGACATCATTTCCATGAAATTAGAGCAATTCGACGCACAGCGTGTGTTGGCCCGCGGCGCGTGGTACCTGACCAAACGAATTTTACGCCAGTTTATGATGCGCGCCTCGCGGGGAAGGATTATCAATATCTCCAGCGTGGCGGGACACACCGGTAACCCCGGACAGATCGCCTACACGATGGAAAAGGCGGCACTGGACGCATTTACAAAATCTTTGTCCCAGGAAATGGCGGGCCGCAATATTTTAGTGAACTCTGTGGCGCCGGGGTTTATCGAAACGGATATGACCGATTCCCTGCCGGAGGAGGTCAAAGATCGCATCATGGCCAATGTCCCGCTGGGGCGCATCGGAAAGCCGGAGGAAGTAGCGGAAGTTGTTTCCTTCCTGGCGACAAAAGGCAGCTACGTGAACGGCACGGTCATTCATGTCAACGGAGGGCTCTATGGCGGCTGATGAAAGTATTGTCGCCGAAGTGCTCGCGCTTGTTCCACAGCACAGGCCATTTCGTTTTATCGATGAGATTCTCTCTCTGAGCGAGGAGGAAATTTGCGGCGCCTACCGTTTTCGCGAAGATGAAGTGTTTTATCCGGGGCATTTCCCCGGCAGGCCGGTGACGCCGGGCGTGATTCTTGTTGAATGTATGGCGCAGATCGGCGTGGTGGCTTACGGCATCTATCTGCTGGCCTGCCAGAAGAAAGTCCGGCCTGCCGAAATGAAAAGTCCGCTGGCTCTTTTTTCGCTGGCCGACGGCGTCGAATTCAGAGGCATCGTGCTGCCGGGCGAGAGGGTGATTGTCAGGGGCAGGAAAATTTATATGCGCAAGGGGGCGCTGAAAGTGGATGTGCAGATGGAAAGGGAAAATTCGGAGGTGGTCTGCGTGGGACAATTAGCGGGAATGGGTGTGGATATATGAGGAAAAGAGTTGTCGTCACGGGAATGGGGGTTGCCGCGCCGAACGCGCACGGCCTGGATGATTTTGAGCAGGCGCTCAGAGAGGGGAGATCCGGCATCCGCCATATACCGCAACTTGAAGAGCTGAAGTTCAGCTGTCAGATTGCCGGAATTCCGGAAAACTTCGATGAAATCCGCAAAAGTTACTTTGACCGGGAAAAGCTGCTGTCCTTCAACGACAATATCGGCTACGCGTCCGTTTCGGCCGTTGATGCCTGGCGAGATGCGGGCTTTGAGTTGCCCGACGGCAATGACGAGACGGTGGACTGGGACACGGGCGTGATTGCCGGTTCCGGGATCGGCGGGATGGATACCATCGCTCTGAGCGTCGTTCCGATGATCAATGAAGGGCGCGTTCGCCGCCTGGGCAGCCGTGTCGTCGAACAAGTGATGAACAGTGGCACGAGCGCACGCATCGGCGGGCTCATCGGCGCCGGCAATAAGGTGACCTCTAATTCATCGGCCTGCAGTACGGGAAATGAAGCTGTAATCGACGCATTATGGCGTATTCGTGAGGGGCTGGCCAAGCGCATGGTCGCCGGAGGTTCCGAGGGGGCCTCGCCCTATATTTGGGGCGGGTTCGACGCAATGCGGGTGATCGCACGTAAGTTCAACGACAACCCTGCAGCAGGTTCCCGGCCGATGTCGGCCAGCGCCTGTGGGTTTGTGCCCGGTTCCGGCGGTGCGATGCTGCTCCTGGAGGAACTGGAAACGGCCCTGGTCCGCGGCGCAAGGATTTACGCCGAAATTGTCGGAGGATTCGTGAACTGCGGAGGCCAGCGGATGGGCGGTTCCATGACCGCACCCAACCCTGTCGGTGTGCAAAAGTGCATCAGGGGAGCGGTTGCCGATGCGGGTATCAGACTGTCGGAAATCGACGCCATCAACGGACACCTCACCGCGACTTATGCCGATCCGCACGAGGTGAAAAACTGGGCGGCGGCGCTGGAGCGCACACCGGAGAGTTTTCCCTATATCAACTCGACAAAGTCCATGATCGGGCATTGCCTCGGCGCAGCCGGGGCTGTGGAGTGTGTGGCGTCCGTGCTGCAGGTTTACCGGGGTTTTTTGCACCCGTCGATCAACAGCGAGGATGTGCATCCGGAGATTGCCGATTTCGCGCCGAAAATTGTGCAAAAATGTATGGAATTCCCTGATCTGAAATACCTGGCCAAAGCCGGTTTCGGTTTCGGGGACGTCAACAGCTGCATTATATTCAGGAAGTGGGAAGATAAATAATCAATAAGGGGAAAGAAAATGGATGAAAAAATAATTTTTGAAGAGATGGTAAATATTTTAAAGGCCTATACAAAAGACCTTGTACTGCTGGAGACGGCGACGCCCGACACGCATATTCTCAATGATCTTAAGGTAAATTCTGCGCGTCTGGTTGATGTCATTATCAAATGCGAGGATGTTTTCGGCATCAGCGTCGATGACGACGAGGCGGACAAGATCCGGACCATCGGCGACGCTGTGGCAATAATCAAAAAGAAGCTGGGGGAATGAATATGGATAGACGAGCTATCTTTATGCTGCGGCTGCAGAATTTTTTGGGGCGTCTGGCCATTGCCTTTGTCGCGCCTTTCTATTTTCTGATCGCACACGCTTTGCATTACCGGATCAGAAACCTGCATGAGCTGCGCCGCGAGTGTAAAGAGGCGCTGGACGGACACAAAGGGCCCTGGCTGATCTGTGCCAACCATTTGACGATGATCGACTCATTCATTTTGAGCTATGTTGCCTTCAGCTTCATCCGGCATTTTACAAGTTATAAAAAATTGCCCTGGAATCTTCCGGAAAGAAGAAATTTTCAGAGCAATCCGTTTCTGGCGGTCTTATGCTATTTGTCCAAGTGCATTCCTGTCGATCGCGGCGGCTCGCGCGAGAAGATGAGGAAAGTGCTTGATTCCTGCTCGTATCTGCTCAGGCACGGCCATACGATCATGATTTTTCCGGAGGGCGGAAGGTCGCGCACCGGACGCGTGGAGCGAGAGAACTTCTCCTACGGGGTAGGTCGGTTTATCGAGGAAGTGGATGACTGCAAGGTAATGTGTTTATACCTGCGTGGTGACAAGCAGCATCGCTACGGCATGATACCGGCCTGGGGTGACAGGTTTTATGCGAGCATGGAAGTGCTTACGCCGGTAAAGGCAAACCGCAGCGGGCTGCGCGCCCAACGGGATTACGCCCGGCAGATTATCGACCGGATCGCCTGCATGGAGGAGAAGTATTTTGCCGCTTACGGGAAACGACATCGTAGATTTAAAACATCCGATGAACGTGCGCAAAAGCACGGATTTGCGCTTTCTGAAGAAAATTCTCACCAATGATGAAATCAATCTGGTGAAGGAATCGGATGTACCGGATGCTGCTTTGTGGTCGATGTGGGCATGCAAGGAGGCAGCCTATAAGGTAGTTCGGAAGATGACCAGCGGCGCGGCGTTTATACCGCGCCGCTGGTCTGTTTTATGGGTTGATGCGTCGCGGGGGTGGCGCAGTGTTGGCACTCCTTCGGCCGGTTTTGCCGAAACGGAAAGACAAAGCGCGACGATGTTCGGGGTCGTGATGATTCCTGATTTTTCAGAAATACCTTTTTGCCTGCACGTGACTCATATGTATGTACACAGCATCGCTTCGGACACTCGCCGGGCGCTGGGCGCGGCCAAGTGGCGGGTAGATACGCTTCCCCCTGAAATGGTGGCGGAAACGTCTGCTCCCTCTTCATTTGTGCGCGAGTGTCTGATCGGTTATCTGGCGGTGATGCTCGGACGAGACAGGCAGGAGATTGAAGTTATAAGGCCGGTGAAAACTGGGCTCCTTGAGCCGCCCCTCGTTTATCTGAACGGCCGTCGCGCCGCCATCGACATCAGTCTCAGCCATGACGGCGATTTTACGGCTTTCTCCTTCATTCCCGGCGATCCGATATCCGCGCTTGTATGAGATTCGGGTTGTTTTGTGATATTTCTTGTGGTACACAAAAAAGAATTTAAAAAATGCCAATGAACAGGGGGAGGAGAATGAACCTTCGGGAAGTCGTGGCTTTGGTTACGGGAGGAGCGTCCGGCTTGGGAGAGGCCACCGTGCTGGCCCTGGCCGGAGCCGGCGCGAAAGTTATGATCGTGGATGCCGACGCGGCGGGCGGCGAACGTGTCGCGGCACAAAACACCGACAGTATTATGTTTGCTAAGGCGGATGTCGCCGATGAAAACGACATCGCCGCCGCGATAAAAAAGACGGTAGATGCTTTTGGAAAAGTCAACGCGGTCGTGAATTGTGCGGGCGTGGCGGATGCGGGGAAAATAAAAAGCAAAAGAGGTCCTCTGTCACTTGAGTCATTCAATAAAGTTATCCGCGTCAATCTGGTGGGGACGCTCAACGTGATTCGTCTGGCAGTGGGGCAGATATCCGGTAACGAGCCCGATGACGACGGGGAAAAAGGCGTGATCATCAACACCGCTTCCATCGCGGCATTTGACGGTCAGATCGGTCAGGCCGCTTACTGTGCTTCCAAGGGAGGTATTGTGGCGATGACGCTGCCTGTTGCCCGGGAATGCGCCGACTACGGCATCAGGGTCGTCACCATCGCGCCGGGTTTATTTGAAACACCTCTGATGTCCGGAATGCCGCCCGAAGTAAAACAGGTCATGGCCGGTAATGTTCCTTTCCCGCGGCGTCTGGGTAAGCCGGAGGAGTTCGCTCGCATGGCCATGCATATAATGGAAAACCGGATGCTCAACGGTTGCTGCATCAGGCTCGACGGAGCCTTGCGTATGCCGCCGAAATGAAACCGCGGCGGGGGATACCGGTTTGCACGGGCATTGAAAATCAGATGTTATGCACTTGGTAAAATACTGACGATTGACGGGTATGTGATCTTTCTATGTTGCCATCAGACGATGCAATGAATACTCAGGGTATTGAGCCACATATGTTCAACCAGGTTTTCGAGATGGTGGATATCGGCCTGGTGATACTCGATAAAGAATTGCGGGTACGCTTCTGGAATCACTGGATGCAGATCCATTCAGGCCTGACGCCGGAAAAGATAATTGGATCGCCTGTGTGTGATGTGTTTCCCAATCTCAGACGTCCACGTTTTCTCAACAGCTGCAAGGCGGTCTTCGCCTTCGGCAATTTCTGCTTTTTTTCCCAGAAGCTGCACCACTACCTGTTTCCCTTCGATCCGGTCAGCGCCTTTGATAGTGATTTTAAACAAATGCAGCAAAGCTGCACAATGGGCCCACTGCGCAATGATCGGGGCGAAATCACCCATTTATTCATTGCCGTGCAGGACGTGACAGAAGCAGTGAAATTCGAACAGAAGCTGATTGATCTGAACATCACCGACTTCCTGACCGGCGTATATAACCGGCGCGGTTTTGATTTGCGGCTCAGAGAGGAGACAGACCGCCACAAAAGATACGGTCACACTCTGAGCCTGATTATCTTCGATATCGACCATTTCAAGAATACCAACGACACCTACGGGCATCAGTGCGGTGATTATGTCCTGCAGACAATTGCCGAACTTATCGGAAAATCAATACGCAGCGGAGATGTTCTGGCACGATATGGGGGCGAGGAGTTCTGCTGTATTCTGCCGGAGACAAATTTGGAGCAAGCCCTGGTAACTGCCGAACGGTTTCGTCAAGCCGTTGCCGATTATTCCTTCCGTTGTATGCAAAACAACATTAAGTTGACGATCAGCCTGGGCGTGTCGTCGATGGGAGACGAAACTTCGACGGCGGAGATGCTTTTAAAAAAGGCGGATGAGGGGCTTTATCTGGCCAAAAGCAAAGGACGAAACCGGACCGAGGCCGTTCGCTGACCGGTGCTGCCGCATGAGAGACAGAAGAAGGTCTGTTCAATATTGCGTCATATAAGCGGGGCGGGTGATGATAAAAAGAATATTGATTGTTGATGATTCTCCTGTATCCATAAAGATCCTCAAAAGTTGCATCCCGAAGGATCGGGGATACGAATTTTTCGACGCGGCCGACGGACGACATGGTGTCGAGGCCTTCAGACGGATCAGGCCGGAGCTGACTTTCATGGATTTAACCATGCCGGTGATGAATGGCTTTGATGCGTTGCAGGAAATCATCGGTATCGATGAAGGAGCGATCGTCGTGGTTGCTACTGCCGATGTGCAGGTAAGGGCAATTGCGCGGGCGCACGAGCTGGGCGCTTTTTCCGTTCTGCGTAAGCCGCCGAGAAAAGATAACGTCGCCGCTGTGATCGACCAAGTCGAAGCGGCGCTGAAGGAGCGCGGATAAACCATGCAAACCGATGCCCCAAAAACGATGATCACTGCCGAAGAAACGGATATTTTGCAGGAGATTATGAATATCGCCTTCGGCCGTGCGGCTTCTGATCTTGGCGAATACATCGATATATTCGTTATTCTCAGTGTTCCTTACGTCAGGCTGCTGAAATCGTCCGACCTTCCACCCTACATTAGTGCCGAAATAAAAGATTACGACGATATTTCACTGGTCGAGCAGCGTTTCTGGGGAAAATTCAAAGGCGCCGCCTTCCTGGTGTTTCCCTCGGATGCGGGGAAAAAAATTCTGTCACTTCTGGACGGATCCGAAGAATACCTCGAATCAGACCCGATAAGTGAGCTGGTAAAAGAAACATTCAGAGAGGTCAGCAACATTCTCATCGGAGCGTGTATCGGAAAGATCGCCGAACTGCTCGGTGATGTCATCACTTATTCCCCGCCCCGGGTCGTGATGGACAGATGTCAGCAGAGCTTTATTTCCGAAAATATTTTCGATGATGACAGCCTGGCCATTGTTCTGAGAACCGTTTTCGAGTTCAATGAAAAAAATGTCAACGGTTTCCTTTTTATCGTAACCAGTGAGGAATCCTTCGCCTGGCTGAAGACCGCACTGCATAACTTCCTTGATCAGTACGATCTTTGAGCGTCTAGTCGGGCAGATGTGCGAGCCGTTTCTTGACGGGCCTCGTGTAAAAATGAACAGCCGCTGAGTCGGCCTGCTCCGGATGCATTGCTCAATTATCATGAAAACTATACTCATTTTAAAGAAGACAAGGGCTGTCGCTCCCTATATCGTCGATATAATGGCGGAAACATGGAGGGAGCTTGGTCACAGGGTGATCGAGCATATCGGCGTTGACAATCCGCCCGCGGCGGATGTTCTCTTCCTGCATGTTGACCGGACGGTAGTACCGGATGAGTTTTTGCGCCTGGCGCTGCAATATCCCGTTGCGGTGAACGGCGCGGCACGTGATATTTCCCGACGTCTATACAGCACGGCAATGCTTACCCGTAACGACAGCTATCGCGGGCCGGTAATCGTCAAAACAAATGCCAATTACGGAGGGATTCCGGAAAACGGTTCTGCATCCCGCCTGGTGAAAGTCGCGCGAAAGTTTTTTCCCAAGGAGCATGCCGCGGCCATCTGTCAGGTCGCTTCGTGGCGGAGGCTTACCGTGCTGAATCCACTCTACTATCCGATTTTCGCCGGCATTGACCGTGTCCCGGCCGGTGTCTGGAGGAACGAACGCCTGATCGTGGAAAAATTTTTACCGGAAAAGGAGGGAGGGCGGCACTATGTCCGGTATTGGACATTTTTCGGCGATGTAAATCTGACCGGCCGGCAGGGTTCAGTCTCTCCTATTGTCAAGTTCGGCAACAGTGAGGCCTCCGATGTTTCTGTCGAGGTTCCGCAAAAATTGCATCGTGTGCGGCGGATGCTTGGTCTGGATTACGGCCGGATCGATTTCGTGATGCACGAAGGTGAACCGGTGGTTCTCGATGCGAACAAAACACAGAGCGCCGGAATACTAACTGCGTTGTCCAGACAGCAGTATTCACATTTGTCGAAGGGGATGGATTATTATTTAAAACGGTGATCCAGTCCGGCATTGTGCTGTTTTCTTTTTTAACGATTATCACGACCGGCCGCCCTGGTTTTCTTTCCCTTGAACAGCTTCAATGCAAACGTTCGGGCAGCTTTGCCGGAGTGCGGAGTGTATGCTCCGCCAAGGACCGGATGGAGAACCAGACGTTTCAATAAAGATGAATAATGGCGGCGTGCCCGGCAGGCCAAATATTCATCAACCGTTTAACGTTGTGTCGGCGTCCCGCCAGAGCCGGGCGGATAATCCGGCGGGAGTGCGGCCTCGCTTCCGTCACGCAGTGCCATAACCGCCGGAGACATGATCTCCACGCCCGCTCTATGAAAGATGTCCTGAATATTCGTGTGCAGGTCAGAATATATCGTTCCCATGCCTGACGGAGACTCTATATAGGCATTTATTTCATAGGCGACAGCAAGGTCGTTGAGGGCTTTTTGCTGCACGAATGGGGAAGGCCGGGACAAAATTCCTTTTGTTTTGCCGGCGGCCGCCAAAAGCAGCTCGTGCACTAGCTGCCAGGGGACATTGTAGCCGATGGAGATGCCGGTATGGAGAATAAGGCTGTGCGATGAACTGTAATTGGTAATGTGGCTGGCCATGACCACGGAATTCGGGATGGTGATGTCCACATTTTTGGTCGTGCGCACACGCGTCACCAGCAGGTTTTTTTCAATTACTTCTCCTTCGGTATCGGCAATCCGGATATAATCACCTACACTGAAGCCCCGCATATAAGTAATGATTGTCCCGGCCACCACATTGGCGACGGCCGAAGTCGAGCCCAGCGACAGAAGAACCCCCAGAAAAACGGACACGCCTTTAAAAGCAGGTGAATCCGAGCCGGGCAGGTAAGGAAAGACCATCACCACGGCAAAGGCGATAATCAGAAAACGGATGATCTTATAAGTGGGCATGGCCCAGTCAGGGTAAAAACCGCGCAAAGTGACATTTCGGCGCTCGACTTCGACAAAGAAAAAGCGGGTGAATTTGATGAGATAATAGGTGCAAATGGTGATGACCAAAACGAAAAATATATTGGGGAGATAAGAGCTTACCGCCTGCCAGATGATGATGACCGGTGTTGCGATATACCCGAACAGACGCTCCGAGACTCCCTGCGTCCAGGAAAAGAAACCGAGGACCAGTGATATATACACATATAGAATTATCAGAACCAGAATATTGCGCAACAGACGGGCTACGGTGATCAGGAGGCCGGTCAGTCGTTCCTTGGTGAAAATCTCAATGGATTGAAAGCGCACCGTTCGTATGACGCTTCCCTTTAAAGACGCCACCTTTTTTTCCAGACGGGGGAAAAGCCGCACAAGCAGGAGGAGCATAATAACCATTATGAGTGTCGCGCCCAGCGCCTTGAAAGCACCGATAAGCGCGGAACGCAAGCTGTGACGCTCCCGGTAATCAATGATCGCCTTGATGATCTTTTTTTTGTTTTTCGCGGCGAGTTCTTCGCGCGGCATTTTTGCTGCAGACGCGTCATCGTCCGTCACAGTCATTAAAAGAAGATCGTCAAGCGTGATGGAGCTTTGTGTTTCGCCGTGATGTACGGAAATGCGCTCGGCAGGCAGATTAGAGGTTCGCGCCACGGAGGCGATACGCGCGGAGATGACTTTGGCTCTTTCCGGGACCGAAAAGGAAAAAGCTCCCGCATGAATAGTCAATACCGGCTCATTGTCCAGGACTACCTGGGCGCCGGGTACATTGTCCGCGAGCGCAATGTTTGCCCCCGGCGTTACGGAAAGCGCCAAAGCCATGAGTACAACCGCAGGGATCATTTTCAGGAGTTTCCGCATCGGCACTCCGTTTCTTTTAATCCCGGATGTTCTTAAAACTGCACCCATCAAAATGACGAGACGACGCACACAAACCTGCACCATGGTTGTATCCTTTTTGTCCCGCTTGTAAAAAACTGCCGGGGACACTTTTTTTTCGACGGGAATATAGGGAAGGGCACCGGACGTGTCAAGATGATTTTGACTTTGTCACAGGCCGGGTCATGTCCGGCAAATAATTCTGGATATGCCCGATATTATGATGAGAGTGTTTTTTCCCCCCGTGCCGGCTGTGTGGACAATCACCCCGCAACGGGGAGGTCATGGATTTTACGGCATGTATCATTTGATTTCCGGGGCTGGAATGTCCAGCAAGCACGTCAGTGGGGGCTGCTCGTTCGGTTAAAACGAAATGAGTGGTAGAGGTAAATCGGGTATCTGCCTAATATTCGATTCCCGCGCGGTCTTTGATTCCCGCTGCGTAGTGATGTTTGATTTCTTTCACCTCACTCACCGTGTCGGCCAGTTTGACAAGTGCCCTGGGGGCATAGCGCCCGGTGAGGACCAGGTCGAGCGCCGGCGGCTTGTTTATAATAAAGTCAATCAGGTCTTCCACGGGGATTAATTTGAAATCGACCGCAACATTTATTTCATCGAGGATGAGCATATCGTATTTGCCCGAAGCCGCCGCCTTTTTTACCGACGCAAAGCCGCGGCGGGCAAGTTCGATGTCGACCGGCGCAGGATTGTCACGCATCACGAAGCTGTCGAGCCCTGAGCGGCGGATGGTGATTTGCGGCAGATGCCTGCGGACGACTTTATACTCTCCGTAGTCGCGCCCTTTCATAAACTGCATGATGAATACCTTAAGGCCCTGTCCCGCGGCACGCAGTGCCTGGCCGAAAGCAGAGGTGGTTTTCCCCTTGCCGTTGCCGGTAATAACGATGACAAGACCGCGCGGTGATAATGCCTCGGACCGGGCGGTTTTCTCCGGGTGTTGTTTTTTCCCTTGCTGTTTTTTGGTAAGAGTTTTTTTCGTGGCCGTTTTTGTCATGTTGCCCCTTCCACCTTCAGAAAACGGGAGGCGACGGCTTCCGCTTCCGAGTAGGGATCGGTTTCACGGTTGGCTACGCGGCCGGTCATTACCTTCAATTCGCCGGTGCTCATCAGCCGGGACAGAATCGGCTCGAGGATACTGGCTTTGAGCGCTTCGGTAATTTCCATCATGGCTTTTCTCTCCAGGCGTCCCGGCAGACGGCCGCTGACGATGAGGTGATTGTAATGCTCCATTACTTTTTGTGCCAGCTCCGATGCTTTTTGGGCAAAGCCCGCCGGTTCATATAGATTACCGAGGCTCACGACGGGCGGTATCCAGCCTCCTTCAGGGATAGCCGTAGTACCCAGCAGAGTTGCCAGTTCTGTCTGCAGTTGCCCGGCGCCGGGGCGGTCGGCCTTATTTACGGCAAAAACATCGGCGATTTCCATCACGCCCGCTTTCATGGCCTGAATGTCATCGCCCATTCCGGGCACCAAAACGACGATGACGCTGTGAGCGTGATTGACGATATCTAGCTCCTGTTGTCCGATGCCGACGGTTTCCACGATAATGACATCTTTGCCCATTGCCTCCATGACATGGATGGCGTCGCCCGCAACCTGCGAGAGGCCGCCCAGGGCGCCGCGGGTGGCCAGTGACCGCACGAACACTCCTTCATCTTCGGCATGGCGCAGCATGCGGATGCGGTCGCCCAGGATGGCGCCGCCGGTGAACGGGCTGGTTGGATCGACCGCCAGTACGCCTACTGTTTTAGAGCGGCGCCGAAACTCGTGTACCAGAGCGTCGGCCAGTGTGCTCTTGCCTGCACCGGGTGAGCCGGTGATGCCGATGACGAATGACTTGCCGGTATGAACAAAAAGGTCCTTCAGTTTCCGGCGCGCCCCCGGTATTCTGTCTTCCAGATCGCGGATGAGGCGTGACGCAGTGCGGACGTCGCCTGCGCGTATTTTATTTGTGGTTTCCATAAAGAACTTACCCGGCCTTCCGGTTCAACGACGGCTTTTGATGTGCCGGCGGATCCACTCCACGACGGAATCCAGTGAAGAGCCGGGGGTGAAGATGGCTTTGATGCCCGCGTCGTAGAGCATCTGAAAGTCCTGTTCAGGGATGATACCCCCTCCGATGACGGTTATATCGTCTGCATTTTTTTCGCGCAGCAGTTCCACAACACGCGGGAATAAAACACGGTGTGCGCCGGAGAGGCAGCTCAAACCAACAAGATCCACGTCCTCCTGAATGGCCGCGGCCGCGACCTGTTCCGGGGTCTGGTGGCATCCCGTGTAGATGACTTCAAAGCCGGCATCACGAAAACAGCGCGCCAGCACCCTGGCCCCCCGGTCATGGCCGTCCAGGCCCGGCTTGGCCACCATAACTCTGATTTTTCTTTCTGTCATATTTTTCCCCTAAAATACCTTTGCCTAACGGTCGGGTTATATCGAGCACAGTACCAGAAGTGCGCTTTTTAAGCACAGCCGCATGAGAATCGCCCGGTTTTTCAAAACAGTCCCGGATCCCTGTATTCCCCGTAAACATCACGATAAACGTCGCAGATTTCCTGCACGGTGGCCAGGCTCTTGACCGCCCCGATGCAATAAGGCATGACATTGTCTCCACTTTTGCATGCCGCGCGGAGGTCGGCAAGCGCCTGAGATACGGTACGGTTGTCACGGCGGCGGCGAATATCCCTGAGGCGTCGTATCTGTTCCTCGCCGACACTTTCGTCTATTTCCACAAGCGGCACAGCCTGCTCAGCACTTGTCACGTACATATTGACGCCGACCATGATTTTTTGCTTGTTTTCCAGTTGTCGCTGGAATTTGTAGGCGGCGTCCGCGATTTCCATCTGGGGGAAACCCTTCTCGATGGCCGCTATCATCCCGCCCATCGCATCAATCTTATCAATGTATTCTGTAGCCTTTTGCTCTATTTCATTGGTGAGCGATTCCACATAGTAGGAGCCGGCCAGCGGGTCGATGGTGTTGACGATGCCTGTTTCCTCGGCCAGAATCTGCTGAGTGCGCAGTGCCACTTCCACCGCCAGATCCGACGGCAGACAAAGCACTTCATCGAGTGAATTTGTGTGCAATGACTGTGTTCCGCCTAAAACCGCGGCCAGTGCCTCGACGGCGGTGCGTACAATATTGTTATAAGGCTGCTGTGCGGTGAGTGAGCATCCGGCCGTTTGCGTGTGGAAGCGCATCCACATCGAGCGCGGATTTTTCGCGCCAAAACGATCGCGCATTATTTTTGCCCACATGCGCCGGGCGGCCCGCAGTTTACAGATCTCTTCAAAAAAGTCTATATGTGCGTTGAAGAAGAATGACAGACGCGGCGCGAAATCATCCACATCCATTTTTTTGCGGCGTATCACATCTTCGACATATTCAATACCATCGCGGATGGTAAACGCCAGCTCCTGGACGGCCGTGGCGCCCGCCTCGCGTATATGATAGCCGCTGATGCTGATCGTGTTCCACAGCGGGACATGCCTGGCGCCGAACTCGACCGTGTCGCTGATTAATTTAACCGATGGTTCCGGCGGGCACATGAAAGTTTTTTGCGCGATGAATTCCTTGAGCATATCATTCTGGATTGTGCCGCCGATTTTGGAAAGAGGCACGCCTTTGATGTCGGCTGCCGCGCAATACATCGCCCACATTACCGTGGCGGGCGGGTTTATGGTCATAGACGTGGTGACCTGATCGAGGGGTATGGCGTCGATCAGCGCCAGGAAATCTTCCAGGGTGTCGATGGCTACGCCGCACTTACCTACTTCTCCCAGTGCTTTTGGCGAATCGCTGTCGTAACCCATGAGCGTAGGGAAATCGAAGGCAGTGGAAAGGCCGGTCTGGCCTTCACGCAGCAGCATGCGCCAACGCGCATTAGTATCCTGGGCCGTGCCCATGCCGGAAAACATGCGGAAAGTCCAGTGGCGGCCGCGGTATCCTGTGGGCTGGTTGCCGCGCAGGTAGGGAAACTCGCCGGGAACGCCGATATCACGGGCAAAATCCATGTTATTTATATCTTCTGGTGTATAGAGCCGTTTGATTTCCAGGTCGGAAACAGTGGAAAAGCGCTCTTTCTGGTCGGGGTTGTCCGCGAGCGTTTTTTCTGCGTTGTTCTCCCATTTACCGGTTAGATAAGAAGATGCCTTTATTGTTTTATCCGAAAAATGCAATGTATTTTCTCCTCACTCATGCGGCGGTAAACCCGCCGGTAAATATTGCCGGTGGGGAAGTTAATCCGCCCCCTTTTTGTGGATAAGCGATATTTTCAATGGAGATGCCCTACGCAGGGTTTCCGGCAAAAGTCAACCTTCAGGTAATCCCAATACAATATTTTTGTCAAGAAAATTGAATGTTCTCACGAAACTAACAGAAAACGCCCCGCGGTATTTTCCACGGGGCGTTATTGATGTACAGTGTCCAATCTTAGATGATTCTTACATTTTCCGCTTCCGGGCCTTTTTTGCCCTGGACAACGTCGAAGCTTACCTGCTGCCCTTCGGCCAGCGTCTTGAAGCCGGTGGCCTGAATCGCGCTGAAGTGCACAAAAATGTCACGGCCGCCTTCTTGCTCGATGAAACCGAAGCCTTTGCGTTCGTTGAACCATTTCACTTTACCTTCCGACATGGGTCCAATCCTCCTTTCTCGAATTTCTTAAGTCGAATTATCACCATGGCAGATATTAAAAAGGCCGCCCATTTATAAAGTACCAGGCGGCCTGCCTTGCGCTTTGTCATGACACGATTCAACTTAGTCCTTCGCTTTAATTAATAGTGACAAGCGAAGTTGGCGCTTCTTAAATGATTGGCTTCCAATAGTCAAGCGTTATTTTGCATATTTGTAGGGCTACATTTTTAGCGTAATTCATGTTATGAATATATGATTTAAGGAAAAGACCTCCCGCGACTGCCGACGGCGGCCGGCGGGAGCAAAAACAATATAAGGAGTAAATGAATGAATGTGTCTCAAAATTCCCCTGCAAAATTTGCCGGGGGCACCCGTTATGTTCTGGATGATGAACTGGCCAAAATCGTCAATATCTCCATCGCGCTGGAAATGCCGCTTTTGCTCAAGGGAGAGCCGGGCACCGGTAAAACAATGCTGGCACACGCTATTTCAGAGTCGCTGCGCATGCCCCTGATTATCCTGAACGTGAAATCAAGCATGAAACTTATCGACGCCCTGTACCAGTATGATACTCTTACGCGCTTAAACGACAGCCGCTTTGCCGATTCGGGGAGGGATGTGAGCAATATTGAGGAATACATCAAGATGGGCAAGATCGGTCAGGCCTTTGCGGCCGACAGCCGTGTTGTCTTGCTCATCGACGAAATTGACAAGGCGGATACGGATTTTCAGGATGATATGCTCGATATCCTCGATCAGATGCAGTTCGATATAATGGAGATAGACCGGACGGTGCGCGCCAAGCACCGTCCCGTCATCATTATTACATCAAACGCCAAAAAGGACCTGTCCGATCCTTTTCTGGGGCGCTGCAACTTCCATCATATCGCTTTTCCCGACCGCGACATGATGCGCAAAATAATCAGTGTGCATTTCCCCAACCTCAACAAAGACCTGGCGACAGCCTGCCTCGAGGCGTTTTACCAGCTGCGGGAGGTCCGCGGGGTTGAGAAAAAACCGGCCACACGCGAGCTCATCAACTGGATGCGGGCGCTGCAGGCTGATGCGGACTTCAATATCAAAAGCCTCAAATCCTCCAACATTCCCTATCTGGGCGTGTTGTTTAAAAAGAGCACGGACCTTTTTCTGGCGGCTCACAGATAGAAAGACGAAACTATGTTTGTGGATTTTTTCTACACACTGCGCGACCGCGGCATTCCCGTGACCCCCACCTCGTTTCTGCGGCTGCAGAAGGCACTGGGGATGGGGCTCATTACATCGCTGGATGATTTCTACAGTGTGACACGCTCGCTCCTGGTAAAGAGTGAGAGGTATTTCGATATCTATGACCAGGTGTTCGGTGTGGTGTTTCACGGCATGCCCGATACGGACGTCGGCGACGCCGAGCTCTCCGAGATGGTGAAAGCCATGTTGTCCGAGTGGCTCAGTGACCCGGGCGATGTGGCGCGGGCGCTGGGCATTTCCGAAGAAGAAGTGAAACAGATGACGCCCGATGAGCTGGTCGAGCATTTTCTTAAACGCCTCCGGGAACAGACGGAGGCGCATCATGGTGGCAACAAATGGATTGGAACGCGCGGCACTTCACCAACCGGACACTCCGGCTATCGCCCCGGAGGGATGCGTGTGGGTGGCGAGTCACGAAATAAGTCAGCAATCAAAGTCGCCCTGGAGCGTCGCTACCGTGATTATTCGCAGTCCGGCCCGATTACCGCCTCACAGATGGGCGAGGCGCTCAAAAGGCTCAAGCATCTTCAGCCGGCCGGCCCCAGAGACGTCGTCAATGTAGATAAAACAATTCGTGAGACGATGCGTAATGCAGGTGAGATTGAGATTGTTTTCGACCGGCGCCTGGCCGACCGTCTTAAAGTCAAATTGTTCATCGATAACGGAGGCTGGTCGATGGACCCGTATGTCGATGTCGTGCAGACGCTTTTCCATTATGCGCAATACCAGTTCAAGGAATTGGAAATATATTATTTTCACAACACGATTTATTCCGGTGTCTGGTCTGATCCGCATCGCTACAAAAAGCCGGTTCGGGTGGATGACCTGTTGCGCACCGATCCGGAAACCAGACTGATCATGGTCGGCGATGCCTCGATGGCGCCATATGAACTCAACAATCCGCGAGGCGCAATTTATGTGGGGCAAAATGAGTCCCGCTCTTCGATCGGATATCTGAAATTTCTTGCCAAAACATTTCGTCATGCGGTGTGGCTCAACCCCGTCCCGCGCGACGAGTGGCACTATACGTGGACGATAAAAATCATCGCGGGTGTTTTCCCCATGTTCGAACTGTCTCTCGACGGTCTGGAAAAAGCGGTACATCACTTAATTTCTCGCAATTAGTCGCGGTGCCCGGTACGAAAACAGATGAATGCTGATGATGCATGGCGACAAAAAAGGCGGTAATTTTTGTTGACATGACCATTCAATTGCGCTACGGAATATGACCGGAAGTCATTATGCGGTGGTTGTTCCATAAACGATCTGTGTTTACAATGCCTGCTCGCTCCTGCCCCTCGGAACAAATATTCCGGATGCATTATGACGTGATGTAAGATGGCAGTTGTTTTCATGACGCTTGACCTTGTTAAAACAGGTGGAAGCGTTTTTTTAAGAGGGCTTTCCGGGACTAAACAAAGGAGGAATTGCCTTGAGTCCAGATGAAAGAAGGAAAAAAGACAAGGAAAACCGTAAAAACACGATTCTGAAGGCGGCACGCAAACTCTTTTTCGAACGCGGTTTTAAATCCGTAACCGTCGATCTCATCGCTGCCAAGGCGGAGGTCAGTAAAGGATCAATTTACCTCTATTTTGACAGCAAGGAAGAAATCTACACGCAAATATTGATTTCGGCCAATATTGAGCGCCATAAGGAAATTGAATATTTTACCAAAGCCGAGGGGTCGGCCTCGGAGCTGCTGCATGCCTTCGCCGAAGATTATGTAAACTTCTTTTTGGAAAACAACGAATTATTCCGTATTCTGATGACTTTTATGCTGCATGCGGACAACATGAACCTCACCGAAGAGCAAAATACACAACTTATTCATACCACAAATGAAAACATCCGGGCTTTTTCTGAAATTCTGAAAAAAGGCGTGGAATCAGGCGAGTTTATCGCCGAGACAGACATTCTCCAGCTGCAATACGCCATCTGGGGGTTGCTCAACGGCATAATTTCCCTCTATATTTACACGGGGGCACCGGAAAAAAGGGCCGAAAGGATTCATTCGATTGTGCGTGACGGCATCAATATGCTGATCAAAGGGATTAAAAACTAGAATTTTCTTTTTCCGCCCTGCCGCTCTCAACGGATTAACTTCTGAAAGTCTCTGTTGGCCTCATCGAGGAGCCTTTCAACATCTTTTTCCAGTTTCTCGAAGCGATCGATAATTGCGCTGGCCTGCGCCGTCAGTTTCATCGTTTTTTCCTTTGCATCAACATCGACCAGTTTCATGCCCATTCGTTCTTCAGAGGCCTTCAATCTTCCCCAGGCCGCCCGATAGGACATTTCCAGCTTTTTAGCCGCTGCGTTAAGGCTGTGGTGCTCGGTCACGGCGTTGAGGATATTGTCCCTGCCTCTGCCGAAAACGACTTTCCCGTTTTTCTCAATCCATATTTTGTACTTGATTTCCATGGCGAACGAGTCTCCTCACCCCAAAAAACGATTACCTTTGCCTTTTTATAGAGGGAATATGCTTGAAATGTCAACAGGTTTGACGGGTTTCAAGCCTTTTTTATGTTTTATAAAACATATTGACATTCGTTTGACTTTCAGTCAATGTACTTAACCTGTAACATAGACCAAAAAAGATACAAGGTACTGGGAGGATTTTATGCAAATTACAAGGAGAGGTTTTTTGACTTTGTCCGGTGCCGTCGGAGGCGGGGTTGCCCTGTCGAGTCTGGGGCTCAACCTTAATCCGACACGGGCATACGCGGATGAGCTTGGCAAAATGAACAGGATTAAATCTGCCAGGCAGGTAACAACTATCTGTTGTTATTGCTCCGTCGGTTGCGGTTTGGTCTGCAGCGTCGATAAGGCAACAGGCAAGATTTTCAATATTGAGGGTGACGCCGATCATCCGATCAACGAAGGCTCCTTGTGCGCCAAAGGCGCAGGATTTTTCGACCTGACAGAAGCCAACAAGCACCGCCTGACGAAGGTTCTCTATCGCAAACCTTACGGGACCGAATGGGAAGAAATGAGCTGGGATGAAGCCCTTCCCCGTATGGCCCGTCTCATTAAGGATACACGCGATAAAGACTTTGTGAAAAGAAACAGCAAGGGTGAACTGGTCAATCGCTGTGAATCGATCGGTCACTACGGCAGCTCCAATGTCGACAATGAAGAATGCTGGCTCATCACCGTCAAGTCCCGCGCACTGGGTCTGGTCTATATGGACCATCAGGCCAGGGTCTGACACAGTCCCTCCGTGACGGCTCTGGGAGAGTCGTTTGGCCGCGGTTCCATGACGAACCATTACTGCGATCTGAAAAACGCAGACGTCATCCTGATTATGGGCAGCAATGCCGCCGAGCATCACCCGATCGCATTTAAGTGGATATTGAGGGCCAAAGAAAAAGGCGCCACGCTTATCCACGTCGATCCCCGCTTCACCAGAACATCCGCCCGCTGTGATTTCCATGTGCCGCTGCGTTCGGGAACGGACATCGCCTTCCTGGGCGGGATGATCAACTACATACTGGAAAAGAACAAATACTTTAAAGATTATGTCCTGAACTACACCAATGCGTCGTTCATTGTGAACAGCGGCTTTAATTTTAAAGACGGCCTGTTCTCCGGCTACGATGCCAAAAACAGAAAATACGACAAATCCACTTGGGTATTTGATACAGACGGCAGCGGTATTCCGCAACGGGATATGAGTCTGGCTCACCCCCGCAGCGTCTTCCAGCTTTTAAAAAAGCACTACTCACGCTACACGCTCGGCAAGGTTTCGAGCATCACCGGTATTTCTGAAGAGAATCTGCTCAAGGTGTATGAAATTTATGCCTCGACCGGCGTGCCGGACAAGGCGGGAACAGAATGTTACGCTCTGGGCTGGACGCACCATACGGTCGGCAGCCAGAACATCCGCACCATGTCGATCATTCAGCTTCTCCTGGGCAATATGGGCATTGCGGGCGGCGGTATCAACGCGCTGCGCGGCGAGCCCAACGTTCAGGGTTCCACCGACCACGCGATCCTGTACAATGTCCTGCCCGGCTACCTGAAGACTCCGTCCGGGTCGCTCGGGACACTCGATGGGTATCTGAAAAAATATACGCCCGTGTCGAAGGATCCGCAATCCGCCAACTACTATTCTAATTATCCGAAATTCTTTGTGAGCTTCCTGAAGTCTCTCTGGGACAGCAAGGCCACGAAGGACAATGAATTCGGCTACCACTGGCTTCCCAAAATTGATGACGGGAAGCATTACTCGACCATGCACATGTTCGACAAAATGTATGAGGGTAAAATCAAGGGATTGTTTGTCATCGGTGCGAACACGGCGGTGAGCACCCCTAACTCCAACAAAGTGCGCAAAGCGCTTGAGAATCTCGACTGGATGGTCGGTGAGAATATTTTCAACAACGAAACTTACGAGTTCTGGAGAGCTCCCGGCGTGGACCCGACCAAGATCAAAACTGAGTGCTTCCTCCTGCCCGCGGCTGCTTCGATGGAAAAGGAAGGTTCGCAGAGCAACTCCGGCCGCTGGGTACAGTGGAAATACAAAGCTGCCGAAGCGCCCGGCGACGCGATCCCCGTGGGTGAAATTGAAATCAAAATCATGAAGGCCGTCAAAGAGCTCTACGAAAAGGAAGGCGGCCCCAACGCCGAGGCCATTGTTAACCTCAAATGGGACTATCTCGATGAAAAGGGAAGCTTTGACGTAATGAAAGTGGCCAAGCAGATTAACGGAGTCTTCCTGGAAGATACGGTTATCGAGGACAAGGCCAAAGGAACCTCGACGCTGTTCAAAAAGGGCCAGCTGGTGCCGGGATTCGGCAACCTCCAGGTGGATGGAAAAACAGCCTGCGGCAACTGGGTTATTTCAGGAAGTTACACGGCCGACGGCGTCAACAAGATGCAGTCCCGCGGCAAAGAAGATCCCACCGGGCTGGGACTTTTCCCCAACTGGTCTTATGCCTGGCCGGTCAACCGCCGCATTCTGTACAACCGCGCCTCCTGCGACATCAACGGCAGACCTTACAATCCCAAACGCAATATCCTCGAATGGAAGGGCGACAAGTGGGTAGGCGACATTCCGGACGGCCCCTGGCCGCCCATGGCAAATAAGGCGCAGGGTAAATATCCTTTTATCATGCAGAAAGACGGCTTGGGCGCGCTTTTTGGGCCCGGTATGGCGGAAGGTCCTTTCCCCGAGCATTACGAGCCCCTGGAGAGTCCGCTGGAGAACAACCCTATGTCCTCGCAGCGTATCAACCCGGCTGCCGAGATCTTCAGTGGCGAAATGGACAAGGTCGCCAGTGCAAGCAGCGACTTCCCCTATGTCTGCACGACTTACTCCTGTACGGAGCATTGGTGTTCCGGCGCCCTGACACGCTGGCAGGCCTGGCTCCTGGAGGCCATGCCGGAACTCTACGTGGAGATAGGTGAGCAACTGGCCAAGGAAAAAGGCATCAAAAACGGTCAGCGGGTGAAGGTAGTTTCCGCCCGTGGAGAAGCTCCCTGTGTGGCGATGGTGACCAAGCGTTTCAAGCCTTTCCAGGTGGAAGGTAAAACAGTTCATCAGGTCGGCATGCCCTTCAATTACGGCTGGCTATATCCGAAAGACGGAGGCGACAGCACGAACGTATTAACCCCAACCGTTGGCGACGCGAACACCTTCTGCCCCGAGTACAAGGCGTTCATGGTCAACGTAGTAAAGTTGTAGGAGGGACACGACGATGAGTAAACCTGAACTGGTTAAATTGATTGATACGACCCTGTGCACCGCCTGCCGCGGTTGCCAGGTCGCCTGTAAGCAGTGGAATGAAATGCCCGGGCTGAGGACAAAGCAGTTCGGCAGTTACCAGAACCCGCCGGATCTCCAGTGGAACACCTGGACGCTGATCCGCTTCCAGGAATATGAAGATGCCCAGGGGAATTTCGACTGGATCTTCCGCAAAGACGGCTGCATGCACTGTACAGATGCGGCCTGCGTGAAAGTCTGTCCCAGCGGTTCTTTGTATTATACACCGATGAAGACCGTCGGCCTGGATCATGATAAATGTATCGGCTGCAAGGAATGTGTTGCCGCCTGTCCGTTCCATGTTCCCCGGTATGACGAAAAGACGGACAAAGTGTATAAATGCGATCTGTGCTACACACGCATTCGTGAAAGCCTGGCTCCGGCCTGCGTCAAGTCCTGCCCGACGGGAGCACTGACGATCGGGAATAAAGACGAGATGATTAAAAAAGCTTATGCCCGGGTCGCCCAGCTCGGCGGTGATGCCAATGTGTACGGCGACAAGTTTGTCGGAGGCACTCACGTCATATACGTTCTGAAGCACAAGCCGGAAGTTTATGAGGCGCTGCCGAAAAGCCCGAAAGTGCCACTGTCTGTCATCGTCTGGAAAGACCTGCTCAAACCCCTCAGCCTGGTTGCGGCCGGCGCGGCAGCTGCAGGTGTCTTCCTGCACTATATAACCCATGGGCCGAAGACACCCGGTCCGGAAGGACAAGATAAGAAGGGAGAGGAATAGCCATGAAAAAAGGATTTGTACAGGTAACAGACAGCTATGAGCGGATCATCCACTGGTCCCTGGCGATTTCCTGTTTGCTTTTGTGTTTAACCGGCCTGGGGATGATGTTTCACACCTTTAACTTTGTCAGCTACTTGTTTGGCGGACTGCACAATATGAAGTTTGTGCATAACTTTACGGGCATCGTGTTTTTCATTGCCCTGCTTTTGGCGATCCGTATGTGGTGGAAGGAGGCGGGTGTTTTTGTCTTCCCTGAAGATCTGGATTGGATAAAAGCCGCGGGGGGCTACTTGTGGCACGTGGACAATGTTCCCGAGACGGGGAAATATAACCCAGGCCAGAAGGCGTTTTACCTTGCCGTGGTGATTTTCGGCGTGGTCATGGTGATTACCGGTTTCATCATGTGGTTCCCAGCCAAATTTCCGGTCGGTCTGGTGCGCTGGATGTATCCCCTGCACGCTCTGGGCTTTCTGGTAATTTTCGCCTTTTTCTTCGTCCACCTCTATCTTGGTACGATAGGCAACCCGGGCACCGTTCAGGCAATGTTCTCCGGCTGGATGGACAAGAAGGTGCTGACGATGCTGCATCCGAAGTGGGTCAAAGAGATGGAGCACGAAGGCAAGCTCATTGCGTGGGGTGAAGAGAAGAAAGACGACGCACACGGGCATCACGCATAAACCTGCCCGAATTGTTTGTTTTTTGATTTAAAGCTTAAGGCGGTGTTCATCAGATTGGTGAATGCCGCCTTTTTGTTGCCAAGTAAAAACGTGCTTTTCCGGTAAAACTCTGCTATCTAGTCCCGGATTTGACTTGCCGGAGTTATCTGACCGTGCATGTCTTTCTCAAGTAAAAGAAAGAAGGTGTGTAATTATGACATTGAACGGACCGGACTCAACCGGCATTTCCCAGATAATCGATTACGCGATGGAACAAAGCCCACATGCGGCACAACTGCTTAAGGCCTTCAAACCGGTGATTACAAGACAAAGGCAGTTGGCGGATATGGCGATCCTGGCACCTGCCGACTACTCCAGGGTGGATAAGGAAAAGTTGAAAGCAGGAATTCCGGTTATCCGTCAGGCAGACTTGATGTGCGAAAATGAAGATCTGCAACAAATCACCCTGTCTCTTGCGGAGGCGGTAAAAGAAGGTCTGCCCGCCCTGGCCGAGGGACTTGATCGGTTTTGTGCTCTTGCCCGGGAAGGAAAAATCAGTCTGACGGACTATTTTAAAACACCGGCAAAAGGCGAGGCCGCCGCCATTGACAGATGGGGTGCCGATTTGAAAGTATCTCCATCGAACGCGCCTTTTCTAATGAGCCTGGCAGGTCGCGTGATTCTGGAGCAGCGCAGAAATGAAGCGACGGCAGTGCTCGGCGCGTTTGAATGGGAGAAGGGCTACTGTCCGGTTTGCGGCGATTTCCCCTCCATCGCGCTGATTGAGGAAGAGGGTGGAAAGCGCTTTTTGCATTGCAGTTCATGCGGGCAGGACTGGCGTTTCACACGGGTGGCCTGCCCCTACTGTGAAAAAGACAGCCGTCAGGGGATGGATTATTTTTATGTTGAGGGACGGACGCAGGAATCAGCTTTCATCTGTGATGGTTGCAAAAAGTATTTAGTGACCCTGTACCGGGTCGGGCATGTTTTGCCGCGTGACATGGATGTGTCTGCCATTACGTTGGTGCATCTGGATATGATCATGCAGGATAAAGGCTATGAACCGATGGTCATCTGTGCCTGGAACGTTCTGAGTTGAGTGCATTCTGCATTTTATAGATTTCCTCGTAAGGGAAGGGGAAGACTATTCTCGGCAAGCCGGCTTTTCTCCGGTGGTGCCTGCTTTTCATGCGGTGCATTTCTGTCGGATCAACGTTGCACCAGATTCACTGCGCTGGCGCGGCTTCAATCTGCCACTTACTTGTGCCCTCCGGAGTGTTCATTTACCTTTTTTGGCTTTTGTTTTCCGTGCCGATGCCGGAAAAATAACAGTCTTTTACACCGATGACGGCTGTTTTGCATAATATATTGAATATATTGGATTATCTTTTCAGAGAAGACACTCGGGGAGGGGGAATGTTTGCAGCTTTGCACCTCTGGAATTTCCCTTTTGCTGCCCAATAGTTTCATTCGTTTTAACCTTATACCCCCCAAAAACCCGCCAAGGTCTTCTCTTGAAAATTTAGATAACAATATTAAATAGTTATACCTTAAAAGAACTTTTAATTTCCTGTTGACAGACTCATGGTCATTATTGTATGACTGTCAGGACATGTGACACAAGTGCCACATGCCATCTATGACTTTCAAGGCGGTGAAATTATGAGTGAAACCTTTGTCTTAAACGGTAAAGAGACGCCTTACCAACCAGGTCAGACGATTCTGGAGGCGGCAAAAAACGGCGGTGTTGTGATTCCTTCACTTTGCTATTTAAAAGGCTCTACGCCGACAGGAGCCTGCCGGATCTGTTGCGTGGAGGTTAAAGGCGCCAGATCTCTGATGGCTGCCTGTTCCACGCCCGTAACGCCGGGGATGGAGGTAATGACCGACACTGAACTGGTACATAAGGCCAGGAAAATGAACGTTGAATTTCTCCTGGCAAGCGGACGACACAATTGTCTGACTTGTGAGGCCAACGGCAACTGTCGTTTGCAGGATCTTGCCTATTTCTATAAAATTACCGAGCTTCAGTTTCCGGAAAAGCCGGATGAGGATATTTATCCCACCGAGGATATCAATCCGTTCATCGTGCGTGACTTCAGCCGCTGCATACTGTGCGGCCGATGTGTCCAGGCATGTAATGAAGTGGTGGTGAACAGAGCGATTTCACAGGGCTACCGTGGGGCGTCCAGCAAAATCGTCACCGGTGGCGACCTGCCCTATCATGAAAGCGAATGCGTTTTCTGTGGTCAGTGCGTGGAGGTTTGTCCGACCGGAGCGCTCACTGAAAAGAAAGCCCAGGGCCTGGGGCGCTTCTGGGAAACTGAAAAAATTCGTACGACCTGCCCTTACTGCGGTGTGGGTTGTCAGCAGTGGCTCCATGTCAAGGATGGAAAAATCGTCAAAGTGACGGCAGTGGAAGATGCACAGCCCAATCAGGGGCGGCTTTGCGTGAAAGGCCGCTTTGCCTATGAATTTATTTACTCCGAGGACAGGCTCAAAACGCCGCTCATCCGCGAGAAAGACGGCTTCCGTGAAGCCTCCTGGGATGAGGCGCTTGATCTGGTTGCCTCAAAGTTCAAAGAAATTATTAAAAAAGACGGGCCGGACGCCATTGCCGGTGTCAGCTGTGCCCGCAGTATCAATGAAGATTCATACCAGATGCAGAAACTGTTCCGCGCAGTGATCGGTACCAACAATATCGATCATTGCGCGCGTACGTGACACGCCCCCACGGTCGCGGGTCTCGCGACCTCTTTCGGTTCGGGCGCAATGACCAACTCTTTTGCCGATTTCAAGAAGGCGAAGATGATCATGATGGTCGGCACCAATATGAGCGAGGCTCATCCGGTGGCTGCCACCTTTGTTAAAGATGCGGTGTTGGCCGGTGCACAACTCATAATTGTTGATCCGCGTCGCACGGAAATGGTGGATTTTGCCCATCTGCATGTGCAACTCAAGGTCGGCTCCGACGTGGCGCTAATCAACGGTATCATGAACGTGCTGATCAATGAAAACCTCTACGACAAGGAATATGTCGAGACATGCACGATGGGTTTTGAAGAGCTCAAGGCCAAGGTCATGGAATATCCGCCTGAACGGGCGGCTGAAATTTCCGGAGTGCCGGCCGACACGATCCGGGATCTGGCCAGAAGGCTGGCTTCAACAAAGCCGGCAATGCTCATGTATACTCTTGGTATCACCGAGCACGTTTGTGCTGTCAACAACGTGATGAGTTGTGCCAACCTCCAGATGCTTTTGGGAAATGTCGGGTTCGAATGTGGTGGTGTGAATCCATTGCGCGGCCAGAACAACGTTCAGGGAGCGTGCGACATGGGCGCTCTTCCCAATGTGTTTCCGGGCTATCAGCGTGTCGACAATGCCGATGCGCGGGCGAAATTTGCCAAGGCCTGGAATGTAGAGAATCTGCCCGACAAGCCAGGGATGATGATGCCGACGATGCTGGAAAACCTTCCCACCGGCAAAGTGAAAGCACTCTACGTTTTCGGCGAGAATCTGGCCAATACCGAGCCGGATATCCGCCATGTCGAGCATTGTCTGGAGTCGGCGGAATTTCTTGTGTGTCAGGACATTTTCCCGACGGAAACGACGCGTTTTGCCGATGTTATTCTTCCGTCGGCGGCCTGGAGCGAAAATGACGGAACCTTCTCCAATTCCGAGCGCCGCGTAAACCGTGTCCGCACGGCAAGCCAGGCGCCGGGAGAGGCCAAACCGAACTGGTGGATTTTCAAGGAAATTGCCAGAAGAATGGGTCACGAGTGGACCTCCAACAGCGCCCAGGAGATTTGGGATAATGAAGTCTCGGTGCTAGCGCCGGCGCTCGCCGGCATAAAATACCGGCGGTTGGAAAACGACGGTATTCAGTGGCCGGCACCTACTGAAGACCATTGCGGAACGCCGACATTACATAAAGACGGCAAGTTTACCTGTGGTCTGGGAGTGCTCAAAGCCATCGACTGGATACCACCTGCGGAAGTACCAGACAAAGAATACCCGATGGTGCTCTCCACCGGACGGCGCCTGTATCACTACCACACCAGGACGCAAACCGGCCGGTGTGAAGGTATCGATGTTCTACTCGGCGAGGAAACGGCCGATATTTCCGCGGCTGATGCTCAGAAAAAAGGCATTCTGGACGGCGAGTTCATCAAAGTAAAGTCACGTCGCGGCGAAGTCACGGTCAGAGCCCGTGTGACCCAAGAGGTTCCCGAAGGTCTGGTATGGATGGCTTTCCATTTCCGTGAGGGGAATGCCAACTGGCTGACAAATCCGGCATATGACCCGATCACGCAGACGGCGGAATACAAGGCCTGCGCGGTGGCGATTGAAAAAGTATCATAAAGTATCATAAACGAAAAACATCCCGCACTGAACGCGGGATGTTTTTTACCGGATTGTATGCTATTTATAACACAGAGAGGATGCTGCCGGAGAGAGATGTTGACCATGAAAAGAACTGTGCCGATTCTTGTGATTTTATTTTGTGTTGTGTTGCTTTGGAGACCCGCTTTGGGCGGCGATAAAATAACTGTTGCGGTCGCGGCCAATTTCATTCCCGCTTTCCAGGAGATTGCTCAGGATTTTGAATCCAGGACAGGGGTAAAAGTAGAGGCGACTTTTTCTTCCACCGGCCGCTTTTACGCGCAGATTAAAAACGGCGCTCCCTATGATGTTTTTCTTTCCGCCGATGAAGAACGTCCCGATCTTTTGCAGAAGGAAGGGTGGACGGAAGGGACCTTCATATACGCACGGGGCAGGACCGTACTTTGGTCGGCAGACAAGAGTTTTTGTAAAGGCGGGGCCTGGCCGGACGTTTTAAAAAATGAAAAGATAAAGAAGATCGCTCTGCCCAACCCTCAGATTGCTCCTTATGGGGCCTCGGCGAAAGCAGCTCTTGAAGCGGCCGGTCTCTGGGAGGCGCTGCAGGAAAAGCTGGTCTTTGCCGAAACTATCGCCCAGTCCTTCCAGTATGCAAGCACCGGAGCGGTTGACGCCGGCTTTTGCGCTCTTTCAGCGACGGTTCATCCCCGGGCGGCTGAAGGCTGCTTTTATCATCTGACGGAAGCACCGGATATCGTTCAGGCCGGATGCGTGAACAAAAATGCGAAAAATAAAAAGTGTGCCGAGTTGTTTGCGGCATTTATGCTCAGTGATCACGCAGCGCAGATCAAAAGGAAATACGGATACCGATAAGTGGATTACCTCGCTTTTTTTGTGACACTCAAGCTTGCGTTGGTCACGACCGTCGTTTTGATGGTTCTGGCCGCGCCGGTCGCCTACTTTCTGGCGTTTTACCGTTTCCCGGGCAAATCGCTTGCCGAGGCGCTCATCTATCTGCCGCTGGCGCTGCCGCCGACGGTCATCGGTTTTTATCTGATCATTCTTATGGGGCCCAGAGGATGGGTGGGCGGTTTGTGGGCGAAGCTCACCGGAGGGTCGCTTCTGTTCACTTTTGCGGGGATCGTCATCGCATCGGTAATTTATTCCGTTCCTTTTGCCGTACAGCCGATGAAAGCGGCTTTCGCCAAAATCGACCGGCGCCTCCTGGAAAACGCTTATATCCTCGGTCTGTCCAGGCGCGCTGCCTTTTTACGCGTGGTGATACCCAATTCTCTGGCAGGTATAACCGCTGCCGCCGTGCTGGTTTTTCTTCATTCGATCGGCGCATTCGGTGTCTTGCTGATGGTTGGGGGCAGCATTCCCGGGGAAACCAAAGTGGCATCGATTGCTATTTACGAGGCGGTGGAAATGATGGATTACCGCCAGGCGGGTCTTATCGCCCTTAGTTTTATCCCTGTCAGTTACGCTTTTCTGCTTTTGATTAACAAGCTGAATCGGGAGGTGGATTCGTGATTCTTTCTGCCTTTTTTAAAAAGAGATTGAAGTATTATGACCTGGAACTGTCATTTTCCTGTCCGTCCGGTAAGACGATGGTGATGATTGGTCCCTCAGGCGGCGGCAAGACAACCGTTATCCGCATGCTGGCCGGGCTGGAAACTCCCGACGATGGTCTGTTGCGCTTCGGGGAAGAAATCTGGTTTGATTCTGAACGGCGGGTGAATCTCAAACCGCAGAAGCGCCGCCTGGGTTATGTGTTTCAGGATTACAATCTTTTTCCACACCTCGACTTGTATGACAACGCCGCTTTTGCCGCCGTGGATAAAAAGGAGGTCGATTCCCTATTTGAGATGTTCGGCATCAGTCATCTTAAAAAGCGAAAGCCGCATATGGTCTCCGGGGGAGAACGCCAGCGCTGCGCCATATGTCAGGCACTCGCCCGCCACCCGCGCGTGCTTTTGCTCGATGAGCCTTTTTCCGCGCTGGATGTAGTGACGCGACGGGGGTTACGCGAAGAAATCAAAAAATTAAAAGGCAGATTGTCCTGTCCCATGATTTATGTGACTCACGATATCAATGAGGCTCTGTTTCTGGCTGATGAGATTGTGCCGCTGGTGGAGGGAAAGATTGACGAAGGCTGGATGCAGCGGACCATTTCGCGTGAACCTGGTCAGGGGGTTGCCGCCCGCGGAGCGCGTGAACCGCGTTTGTCACTGGTTTATTAAATAATCCCCGGCGGTTGTTTGCCGCAGTTCGGGGCGCAACAAAGGAGTAATAAATTTATGAACATCTGTACCTACTCTTATGAAGAATATGTTCACCTGGTTCAGTCTTTTCACGGTACACTGGCGCCTGGGCTTTTGATCGGCGGATTCATGGTCGATCTGGCCATGAAAAACCTGCCGGCCGGCGAGTTTTTTGATGCGATATGTGAAACGCCGGTTTGTCTGCCGGATGCCGTGCAGATTCTGACGCCCTGCACGGTCGGCAATGGCTGGCTTTCTGTGGTTCCTTTCGGAAAATTTGCCGTCACTCTTTATGAAAAATACAACGGGAGCGGCGTGCGTGTCTATCTTGATACCAAAAAACTCGATTCATGGCCGGAAATCAGGGACTGGTATCTGAAGAAGAAGAAAAAACAGGACCAGGATTCCGAAAAACTTTTTTCACAAATAAAAGAAGCGGGGCACAATCTTTTTGGACTTCAGCGTGTACAGGTCACCCCGGAAAAAGTAAGGCGAAAAAAAATGGGGCCGGTGGCTGTCTGTCCGGACTGTGGCGAGGCATATCCGCTACGGGACGGTGACAGATGCCTGGCCTGCCAGGGACAGTCACCTTTCACGGACGTTTCGCCTGTCGGGTCTATCACGACTGAGTATCCTGAGTGATAAGGCAGGTCTGATATGAAAACAGGGGTCGTTCTAGGTCGATTGTACGACCTTTTGAAGACAGCGGCTGAGTCACGATCGATTCGGGATTTGCGCGTGGGGCTCAGTTACGTAGGTTTGCTTTTGGATGACCGCCGTGCAGGCCTGGCCGCCGTGCTGCCGGATACCGCGCCGCGTGGTTGTACGGTCCTGAAAAAAGCAGGTACCTATGCCGGCGCTTGCGCCGCTGAGTTGTTGAAATATCTGGTCGCGGCATCGGGCCCGCTTGAGCGTTCCATCGGCCTGGCCACAGCCAACGCACTTATCTGTTCGGGGGATGATTACACCGACGACCGGGAGGCTACCACTTTTTTTGACCTTCAGCCGGATGAAAAAGTGGCGATGGTCGGGCTCTTCTCACCGTTGGTGGGTCGTATCCGCGCCACTGGGGCTGTTTTGACCGTGATAGAAAAAAATCCCAAGCGTCTGGATTTGCTAACGCCGGAAGAGAAACGTCGTGCGTTGAAAGAATGTGATGTGGCTATTATTACGGCGACCACTCTGATCAACGGAACTTTTGAAGAAACAATAGGACTTTTAGGATCGCCACGTGAAGTCGCTGTGATGGGGCCTTCGACGCCGCTGGAGCAGAAAATATTCAGCGAAACCTGTGTCACGCATTTAGGCGGCTCCATCGTAGAAGATGCGGGGCGTGCACTTCAGATCATTTCCGAGGGCGGCGGCACTCCCGCCCTCCGGCCGTATCTGAAATTTGTCAATGTAGTGTTCGATAAAGACTGAGATGCCCTTCAGGCCGGGGATGGCGAGATGTGTCTGTTTAACCTTAGGGGCAGCAAACCGGCCAGCGATGAATTATGGTCCTGTATGGCGGATGCTCGTCAGCTTGTTAATATAGGACAGGCACTCGTCCGCCGCTTTGGTATGAAGAATCCATATCGCCCGCTCTTGTTCGACTTTGATATTCTGCACGGGGAGAAAGTAAAAAGGGTAGATCATTAAAGGTATGGTCCCTTGATCGTATAAAACGGCGAGATTATTTACTGCAGCGGCAAGCATCGCCCACGACAGGATGTCCGGCTCAATGATGATGGCGGTGATCCCGTTTAGCAGTTCATCGAGTTTTACACTGATGTCCGATCGGTTTACAATGAAAAAAGCAAGTTGTTTATTTTGACAGCAAAGGCAGTAGGTGCGATACTCTCTTCTAAAACCGGCAGCGGCAAATGATTTTTTCAGAGCTTCTGCCGGCGCATTCACGCCCATAGCTTCAATCAGCAGTCCGCCCGCGGCAGCCTCATAAAACTCTTTCAGTTTGAACAGATCGTCAAGTGTACATTCCCTGAGCACCCAGCCTTCGGGGAGTTTTTTGGCAATTTTTTTCCTGAAGTGCATTGCGGCGAATGAATCCACGGAGCACTTTTTGCCGTTATTGGCATGTCGGGCAAAATAGTTGAAAAATTTCGCTGCACCGTCCCTCTCGGGTGTATAATACGCCATGAAGTAATCAGCCATGGCCGTTTGTTGCCGATGATAAGGGGCGAGGTAATTAATAACGTCTTTCAAAAATGATGAAAACGGAGATCTTTCATTTCGCCCATCCGCCGCATAGTGATGGATCAGCCAGGCAGGCTCATAGGCGCGAAGCATGGCGATGTGGCCGTTAATCTTTCCGTTGGTCTTATAGATTATCTGCCGGGCGATATCCTGATGGGATCCGTATAGTCTGAGGTATGATTCTTTGAAAAAATCCGGCTTTACCCCGTTATTGCCGTATTGCTCCTGATCGAAGTAGCCTGCCTCAAACATGAACTCCCATAGGGCATCCATTTCCGCCTCTGAAGCGATGCCGATGCGGGCACCCGACGAAGCCCAGATGATGCGGCTAAGACGGGTATAGGTCTCAAGGTCCATCCCGCTCATGGCCAGACCATATTTCACTTTGCCCGTCTCTTCATCTGCCAGGCGATAGGTGACCTTTGCTTTACACTTCATTTTCACATAGCCGGCATAAACAATCGCCAACTCAGGTATCCACATGCCCGGTAGCAGGAGGTCTTCCTCCGGCTCATTGCAGATGGAAAAGCCGGTCAAGGAAATATCGCAAATATCTCTTTCCACATATGTGTTGGAAAAAGGATGATGAAAACTGGCACAAAAAGCATTTCCGGCCTGCTGCTTGTCATGTGGGAGTTCTTTGCTCGGGTACAGTGCGTCTTGCTGGATGAGGGGGGTAAACACTAGCCTGCGGTCGAAATTATTCAAGCGGTTCCGAAGACAGCGCCCCATGCCCGAGTATAATTCCAGGCCTTCGCGGTCCACAATAAGAAAGGCGGGTTTATCGTCATTGAAGTCGGTGGTATCGGTGTTTGGGGTGATATTGATTCCCAAAGCTTGGGTGGTGAAGTCGATTATCGTTCCGGAAAGGATAAAATCCCCCTGAATTATTTTGCAGTGGGTGTTTTTACACAGGTGCCGCTTCGCTCTACGCCTGGTCTGGACTTTGCTGTTCGCGGGCAGCGTAAGCCTGAGAAAAAAACCGTCGAGACTGACGGGACTAACGTTTGAAATAATGACGGAAAGCCCGTCATCGATCATCAGGTGTCTGAGCTCATAGTTTTTAAGATCGACGGCAGCATCTGCCGGTTCCAGTCTGCACAGAAGCTCTGCCTGAGAACAGATTTGCGGATAGGCTTTAATCAGAAACTGTGTTGCTGTGGTTCGTTGCTCGAGATGAAGGAAAACAAACTCTTTTTTTAAAATCGCACGATTTATTTTTTTAACCAGTTCATCTGCCGGAATCGATTCACTCGGGTCATTGCCGGACAATATTTTGTGATTTTGGAAAAGCCATGGGCTGGAATAATGTGGTGTCGTGTGCAATCGGGAGGACCTGTTGCCATCGGGGATAGCTTGAACGCTCATTTTTAAACTCGCAATGCCGGTTTAGGCTTTATTTGTTGTCAGTATGATTGCCGATAGAAAACACCACGATTAACATAAATGGAAACAGGGTAAAATGACCATCATTGGTTAGGTTAATAATATCAGATGCCTGCGGCATCCTTCTTGCGTCGGGAACGAAAGACGCACTCACTCGCTTCATATGGCACAGCAAAATCAGTGCCATTGTCCCAAGTGTCACATATTACACGGATTTTCCATAATTCATTTTTTAACTAAACGCTATTTGTAAAGTAATTGTAAAAAAACCTGACATGTTTGCTTTGGTTTTGCTCAAAAAAAGAAATTCGGGCGGTGAAATGATATCAAAATAAACGTATTACAATGTATTAGTCATTTTGTAAAAATTGCCGACGGTATCTAAGAACACCTCGGGTTGGAGGTTTGCTTTGGGGCTGACTTGCTGATCCAAGGGTGATATGGAAGTTGGTCGGAAGAGGATTCTAATAGGAAATGATTTTCATAATCTCGTTACAATACGTTTTCGTGGCGCCTTTTGCGTGGTCAAGGGCGTCTCTGGCCATTTCCGCCTTTGGACGGTAGAGCTCCGGGTGAGAAATGATGGATACTGCCTCACGGGCGAGCTCGGATTCGTCTCTGACCGTGATGGTGAATTCCCCCACAACCTCCATTGCCCAGAGAAAATTATCCATGTGCGGACCATGCAGTGTCGGCACACTCCAGGCGATCGGTTCGAGAGGATTTTGTCCGCCTGACTTGACAAGGCTTCCTCCGACAAACGCAACTGTCGAAAGGCCGTAGAAATCAAAAAGCTCACCCGTGGTGTCCAGAATTAAAATGTCCGCGTCGGCGGCTCCTTCGCTTCTTAAAGACCAGGTCATACCCCGGTCGGTTGCCGCGCAGGTGACGAATGATATTCGGTCATGGTGGCGGGGTGCCACAATGCAGAAAACCTCGGGGATGTTTTTTCGTATTTCTTCGATAGATGCCACGACGAGAGCCTCTTCACCGGAGCGGATGCTTCCGGCGATAAAAACCGGTCTGTTGCCGATAGCCAGTTCTTTTTTGAGGGTGTCGGCACGTTCGCCTTTCAATTTTGTGACGGCGTCGAACTTGATATTGCCCGCCTGGGACACATTGTCCGCCCCCAGTGCCTTGAAGCGGAGGTAATCTCTGCTTCCCATGGCCAGTATACGGGTGTATGCCAGGAGGTGACGGATGAGGGGCTTCACATACAAATAGCGCTTGAAAGCTTTAGTTGAAAGACGTGCGTTGATAATAATCACGGGCACATGGCTTGCCCCGGCTGCCATAATCATATTGGGCCATATTTCGGTCTCGGCAATGACCAGTGCTTTGGGGGCCAGATGGCACATATATCGTTTCATAATCCGGCGAACATCAAATGGCTGGGGCATGACGATGTCCACTCCTTTGATATCCATGGCTGCCTGCCTGCCGGTTGCGGTCATGGCGCTCAGACAGATTAGAGTTTGTGGCATCTGTTGTTTAAGGGTTTCAATCAGGCCGGCCAGTGCTTTTATCTCTCCCAGCGAAGCGCCATGAAACCAGATCAGATCACCCGCGGGCCGAGGCGGCATCGTGAGGGCCAGCCTTTGACTGATTGTGTTTTTGAAATTGGGATGGTTGCGCACCGCCAGGCTCAGCGGCCAGACGATGAGGGAAGTTAAAAGACGGTAGATGAGAATAATGAGCTCAGACATGACAAACTGCCTTTCACTGAGGCCGCCCGAAGTTTCCAGACGGGTAGAGGCCGAATCGACAAGACTATAGGGAGACGAAAATCAGGTGTCAAGGAAAGATTGGTGTATGCAACAGGCGAAGGCTTAAAAACCGGCCATGAAAATGTTTGACAAAATCCTCTGTTGATAATAAAGTTTCTCAGTTTTCATTAAATACAGCGCGCGTTGCGCTTTTTTTGTGGTTTGCCGGTGCCGCAGAGGGTGTGTGATAAATGACGGGGAAACACTCCAGACATAAAGAGTTGGCGATTATCGCCGATTTTGCGAACTCCGGAGTGCTGGTTGTCGGAGATGTTATGATGGACCACTTTATCTGGGGACGAGTCTCGCGAATTTCCCCGGAGGCTCCGGTGCCCGTTGTCGACATTCAGAATGACTCCATGATGCTCGGCGGCTGTGCCAACGTCCTCAATACGATTTATACGATGGGCGGCAGGGTTTATATGGCGGGGGTAATCGGCGCCGACGATGTGGGCCGTGAGCTGCTCAGGCAGTTGAAGATTCGCCGGATCGATAAGTCGGGTATCATCATTGAAAAGGAAAGGCCGACAACGCTGAAAACAAGAATCGTCGCTCACGGCCAGCAGGTTGTCCGGTTTGACAGGGAAAGCCGGCGGGCGATTGCTAAAAAGAGCACAGAGAAAATACTTCGTTATGTGAAGTCACTGACAGGCCGTGTCGGAGCCATTGTCGTTTCCGACTATAACAAGGGAGTTGTTACGGGAAAACTGATGGAGGGGATCAGAAACATTGCGGCGGATGCCGGCATTTTTTTGTGCGTCGACCCCAAGCAAAGCGATTTTTCCATTTATGCCGGCGCGGATATGATTACTCCCAATCATCTGGAAGCGCAACGGGCCGCCGGCATGGAAGCACAAGGAGCGGAGGAACTGATTGCTTTGGGGGAGACACTGCTGAACAAGTATCGGTTCCGGGCATTACTTATTACCAGGGGAGAAGAAGGGATGAGTCTGTTTGAAAACGGCCCTCCCGTAACCCATACTCATTTTCTTGCCCGCGCCAAAGAAGTGTACGATGTCACCGGAGCAGGTGACACGGTTGTCGGGGTCCTGGCGCTGGCTCTGGCGGCACGGGCAAATTTGAAGGAGGCGACCTCTCTGGCCAATCATGCCGCGGGGATTGTGGTGGGCAAAGTGGGCACGTCTACCGTATCCAGGGAAGAACTCATCGGCGCGCTATGAGTAAACCAACCGACGCCGAGCCGGTCAAACTCATTTTCAGTGTTTTTGCCCCGGCTTTGGAAAACATCAACGATGCCGTCGAGAAATTGTCGGCCCTGTACGGCCGGCCTGATTTCATAAGTGCCTGGATGCCGTTTGATTACACCGATTATTACCAGGCGGAAATGGGGCGTGGACTCGGCAGGCGCTTCTTGTCAATGGAGGAGCTGATCAGGCCGGAGACGCTCCCGGACATCAAACTGGCGGTAAATGACCTGGAAAATGAAGCGTCAAAAGAAGGACGACGGTCGGTTAACATTGATCCCGGCTATTTGTCGGCGGCCCACCTGATCCTGGCGACAGGCAAAGGTTACACTCACAGGCCTTACCTGCGTGACGGGATTTATGCCGATCTGACATTGATATATCAGGAGAAAAAATTTTTATCTTTGCCCTGGACTTATCCTGATTACGCCGACGCCGGACAACTGGCCATGTTCGGAGCGATCCGTGCCAGGTATTTATTGCAGTTGAAGATGCTCAAGGCATCAGAAAAGACAGGCAAATAATCAGAGGATGCAAATATGATAAAAAGTATGACCGGTTACGGACGGGTGGAGACAATGTACGGCGGCCGCAATGTTGTTGTCGAGGCGAAGTCCGTAAACCACAGGTTTCTGGAGATTTCCCTGAAAATGCCATCCATCCTTTTTCCACTGGAGCCGGAGTATAAAAAGAAGATAGCAGAAAGATTCAAGCGCGGCCGGATTGATGTTTCGATACGACTGGAGGGCGAGGATGCCGAATTGTCCGGTATCAATCTTAATATCGATACAGCGCGCGGCTATTTCAATGTCCTGATGCGCCTCAAAGAAGAATTTGGCATTCAAGAGCCGGTTACCATCAGGGATATGATTTCCTTCAGGGATATTTTTGCACCTTCTGCTGACAAAGAACTCGACGCGCCTTTTTTGGGGCAGGTGGAAAAAACACTTCAGGAAGCCCTGTCGATATTGGTTGGCATGAGGCAGGATGAAGGTGTTTCGCTGTTTTCCGATATGCAGATGAGGTTACAGGGCATCCGGGAAATGGTGGAGACGATGCGAGGCCGGTCACCGCAGGTGGTAATGGATTATCAGAAACGGCTGTCCGTCAGGATCAAAGACCTGGCCGCCGGATTCGAGCTGGACGATGCACGCCTGGCCCAGGAAGTGGCCATCATGGCGGAGCGCTGCGATATTACCGAAGAGCTCGTCCGTATGGGGAGCCATATTTCTCAGTTTGAGGGGCTGCTCAAAAGCGATGAGGCCGAGGGCAGAAAAATCGATTTTCTCCTGCAGGAAATGAATCGGGAAATTAACACCATCGGTTCAAAATGCAATGATCTGGAGATCGCCCGCCAGGTCATTGAGGCAAAAAGTGAACTGGGCAAGTTGCGCGAGCAGGCGCAGAATATCGAGTAGCATGGATAAAGGTTTGATCATCGTGCTTTCCGCCCCCTCCGGGACCGGGAAAAGCAGTATTTGCCGGCATCTGTTGAAGGCACACCCGGAAATCGGGTTTTCAGTTTCTTATACCTCGCGAAAACCCCGCCCCGACGAAACAGAAGGGAAAGACTATCACTTTATTTCCCGTCAGGATTTCCATGAGCGCATTGGGCAGGGAGAGTTTGTCGAGTGGGTGGAAAATTACGGTAACTTCTACGGAACATCCGCCAACGCCATTGAATGTGCCCTAAAAGATGGCAAAGATCTGCTTTTGGACATCGAGCCCCGCGGTGCGCAGGCCATCAAAAACAGATTCCCGGACGCGGTATTTGTTTTTGTCCTGCCTCCCTCGCTGGAGGAGCTTCTCCGGCGCCTGGAAAAGCGGGGACATGAGACCCAGGAGGCGATTAAAAAAAGATTCGCGCAGGCAGAAAGTGAATTAAAGGAAGTTTTGTGGTATGATTACGTAATTTTTAACGAAGATCTGGAAACAGCCATTGATCAGATGATGGCCATTTACACAGCGGAGAAATGCAAAACCAGTCGTCTGCGCGGCAGGATAGACTGTTTATTAAATTCAGCCGGAAAAGTTTAGGGAGGTTTTAGTTGTATGGCGAGAATCACAGTTGAAGATTCATTGAGAATGGCCAAGACAAGGTTCGGTCTTGTGTCTCTGGCTTCATTGCGGGCACGTCAGCTGCTCAAGGGGTCAAAGCCGATTTTGGAGAGTAAAAACAGGGAAATTGTCCTGGCACTCAGAGAGATCGCCGCAGGAAAGGTTAACTACGCTCATCCGGAATACCTGCAGGGCTCTAAAGAAGATTTCAAACCGATTCCGGACAGCACGGAATTCATAGGCGATGAAGAATATCTCGAATAGCGACGCGACCGGAAAGCTGATTTTTGCTCTGGATGCAGCCGGCCTTAGGGAGGCTATGCCTTGGATTACCCTTCTTTCCGGGCATGTCGGTATGTTTAAAGTGGGTAAAGAGCTCTTTACCGCAGCCGGTCCGGGAATAATCGAGAGCATCAAGCAAAACGGCGGTCGTGTCTTTCTGGATCTGAAATTTCATGATATTCCCAATACGGTTGCCCGGGCCGCCGAAGCGGCAGTAAAAATGAACGTGGATATGTTCAACATCCATGCGGCGGGAGGCGGCAAAATGATGAGAGAAGCGATTCATGCTGCAGTGGCCACTGCCGAAAAACAGGGCACAACACCTCCGGTCGTTCTGGCTGTGACCGTTTTGACCAGCCTCAACGACGCGGATCTGGCCGAAATCGGCTATGACAGGACAACAGATGACCTGGTGTTGCATTTTGCCCGGTTGGCCAAAAAGTCGGGAGCGTCAGGTGTTGTAGCGTCTCCACAGGATATCGCGGCATTGCGCAGTGAACTGGGCCCAGATTTTGTTATCGTTACCCCCGGCATTCGGGATGCGTCCCAGCCGCCGGCAGACGATCAGAAAAGAACGCTTGGCGCCTTTGACGCGATAGCGGCGGGGGCCGATTATATTGTTGTCGGCAGACCCATCAGACAGGCGGCGGATCCGCTGGAGGCATGTCGCCGCATTACGGAAGAAATTGCCCGTGGACTAGCTGCCGGGAAGCACCAGTAATGCTTTTTACCCGTGCACGGAAGGTGACCAGATGGAGGCGGTTTACGGCATCAACGCGGTCAGGATTTTGCTTGCCGGGGTCCATACTCCCCTGAAAAAAATCATTATTGCCAACGGACGCGGCGGCGCATCCGTCAGAGAAATTATCGATGAGGCCAGAAGCAAGAATATTCCCCTCGAATGGAAGGAACGAGCTTATCTGGACAGGCTCGCCGGCGGGACGGATCATCAGGGGGTGGCGGCCCTCCGTGAGCCGTTCAGGTACGCCGGTCTCGACGATGTGCTGAAAAACCGCAGCCCCGGTTTTTCAACCGACTTTATTGTTATTCTTGACAGTATCCTCGACCCGCATAATCTTGGTTCAATCATCCGCACCTCTCACTGCCTGGGGGCCAACGGGATTATCCTGCCTGCCGACCGTGCGGCACAGGTTACCTCTGCGGTCATCAAGGTTTCAGCGGGCAGTGCCGCTCAGTTGCCGATCGCCTGTGTGACGAATCTGGCGCGTGTGATCGATGAACTTAAAGAAAAAGGTTTCTGGGTTTTCGGGGCGGATGCCCATGAAGGCGGCAGTATAAGACAGCATGATTTCCACACTTCCACAGCCCTGATTCTGGGCGGAGAAGCAAAGGGAATGAGGCGGCTCGTCAGAAAAAAATGTGATTTTCTGGTTACCATTCCCATGACGGGAGGATTCGACTCTCTCAATGTAGCGGTTGCCGCCGGTATCATTCAATATGAGATTCTTCTACAGAGAATTGCCAAAAACGACGATAATTAATTATAAAAGCATATCGGATTTAATTATTTAAATTTAACTTGTTGAAATTACATAGAAGGTGTTTTAATATACAAAGACGTGTCAGAACACTATCATCCACAAAGAAAGGATTTTGACTATGCCGATTTTCCTTTGGGAAGGGACGACAAAAAGAGATGAAGTGAAAAAAGGCGAAATAGAGGCAGCCGACGAAGCGGCGGTACGAATGATTTTAAGGCGGCAGGGATTTAAAACACTCGATGTGCGCCAAAAACCGAAAGACCTTCTGGAGTATCTTCCTTTCCTGGCCGGAAGAGTAAAGGAAAAGGAAGTGGTAGTTTTCTGTCGTGTCTTTTCCACCATGATCAATGCCGGTCTCCCCCTGATCCAATGCCTTGATCTTCTGGCCGAGCAGGAAGAAAATAAGGCCTTCGCCAAGGTCATCCGCACCGTGAAGGAAGATATCGAGGGGGGCAGCAGCCTGACGGACGCGCTGAAAAAACACCCGAAGGTTTTTGATGAACTGTTTGTGAACCTGATTGCCGCCGGTGAGGCGGGCGGTATTCTCGATGTTGTTTTAGGACGGCTTTCCAATTATCTGGAAAAGGCGCTGAAGCTCAAGAGAAAAGTCAAAAGCGCGATGACTTATCCGGCGGCCGTACTGGTTATTTCATTTCTGGTCGTCGCGTTGCTTTTGATTAAAGTCATACCCGTCTTTCAGAAAATGTTTGAAGGTTCGGGCAGTGAACTTCCCGGGCCGACGGCCATGGTTATCGCCATGAGTGAGTTCGCGCAGAACTACTGGTGGATCATTCTCGGAATTATTTTTGTTTGCATCTTCGCTCTTCGACAGTTCTACAAGACGGAAAGGGGACGCTGGATGATTGATTCCGCCCTTTTGCGTGTGCCGGTTTTCGGTCCCGTGCTCAGGAAGGTTGCCGTGGCCAAATTTTCGCGTACCATGGCCACCATGATGAGTTCCGGCGTGCCGATTCTGGAAGGTTTGGTCATTGTCAGCAAAACGGCGGGAAACGTCATTGTCGAGAACGCGCTTTTGAAAACACGCATGGCGATCAGCGAGGGGCAGCCGATTGCCGAGCCTTTGGCCGCTTCGGCTATTTTCCCGCCAATGGTTGTTCAGATGATCGCCGTGGGCGAGGCCACCGGCGCCCTGGATGTCATGCTCAACAAAATCGCAGACTTTTATGATGATGAAGTGGACGCTGCAGTGGAAGCGATGACATCGCTTCTTGAACCGGTGATGATGGTTTTCCTGGGAGGCATTGTTGGCAGCATGATCGTGGCCATGTATCTGCCGATCTTCAAGCTGGCATCCGTTGTCGGATAAAGAAATGGTCGGGATGGCGCGATTTGAACGCGCGACTCCTGCGTCCCGAACGCAGTGCCCTACCAGGCTGGGCCACATCCCGACACGGCCGGGACGTTATAAAATTTATTATGAAATGTCCATATGTTTTTTGAAGACTTTATTTAAAATTTATCACTGAAAGAGCAGTATCCGTGATTATTTATGATATCAAATGTGAAAACGGTCATAAGTTCGAGGGCTGGTTTAAAGACCGCGAGGCCTGGCTGGAGCAAAGCGCGCAAAAACTTGTCTGCTGCCCGGTCTGTCACAGTGCCAACGTCGAAATAGCACCGTCATCGATTGCCATTATGGGCAAAGGGGGAAAAAAGAAGGATGAAAGCAATAGAACAAAGACCGGCTTTGTCCCCTCTTTGCAGTCCCTGCATCAGTATATCGCCGAGAATTTCGAGGATGTCGGCAGTAAATTTTCCGAAGTGGCGCTGAAAATTCACTTTGGCGAAGAAGAAAAACGAAACATCAGGGGGACAACAACCCCTGAGGAAGAAGTAACCCTCAAAGAAGAAGGTGTTTCGTTTATAAAAATCCCACTGCCGAAAATGGACAGCTGATCAATTTTTAATTCAGGATGACTTCTTAAAGCTGCCGGAAAGACACTGACGCGAAAGAATGTCTCATATAGAACAAAGGCCGCATTGTATGTTGAGTTCTTATAAAAGTATTATAAATCAGATCGGCAACACCCCGCTGGTGGAGATCACCAGGCTCAATCCCAACAAAAATGTTCGGATTTTGGCCAAGCTCGAGTCGGCAAATCCCGGCGGTTCTATAAAGGATCGTACAGCACTGTTTATGATTGAGAACGCCGAAAAAAGGGGTGAACTTGATCGCAGCAAGACGATCCTTGAGGCGACCAGCGGCAATACGGGCATTGGTCTGGCCATGATTGCCGCGGCCAAAGGTTACAGACTGTGTCTGACTATGTCTGAGGCGGCCAGTGAAGAGCGGAAAAAAATCCTGCGTGCGTTCGGCGCCGAGCTTTATTTTACCCCGGCAGCGCTCGGCACGGACGGTGCCATCGAAGTGGCCTACCGGATGCTACGTGAAAACCCGGACAAGTATTTCGGCACGGATCAGTTCAATAATGAAGACAATATTGCCGCTCATTATTACGGCACGGCCCGTGAAATATGGGAGCAGACCGCCGGCCAGGTCAACATGGTTGTCGCTACGCTCGGGACCACCGGGACGGCCATGGGTATCTCCAAAAGACTCAAGGAGCTAAGCGGGCAGATCCGCATCATCGGTGTTGAGCCTTATCTGCAGCACAGGATTCAGGGGCTGAAAAATATGCGTGAATCCTACCGCCCGGGGATCTTTGACAAAAACCGTCTCGATGAAAAGGTGAATATCCTCGACGAGGACGCTTTCGAGACGGCCCGCCGGCTGGCACGCGAAGAAGGCATTCTGGCGGGGATGAGTTCCGGCGCGGCCATGTTTGTTGCCGCGGCAAAAGCCCGCGAGATGGAAGAAGGGCTGATCGTGGTTATTTTCCCGGATAGCGGCGAGCGATACTTGAGTACTCCCCTGTTTGCTGTAAAAGAGGACCTTGCGGCGCTTGCTGTCTATAATGTTCTCAAACGTAAGAAAATACCGTTCAAGCCGCTGCACGCGGCACAAGTGTCCCTGCGCACCTGCGGGCCGACCGTGCACGATGCGCCGCACCTGGGGAATTACCGGCGGTTGGTCGTGTCGGATATTTTAAGCCGCTACCTGTCGGCGAAAGGCTACCAGGTCAAGCATGTAATTGACGTTGTAGATTTTTCCGACAAGTCTGTGCGCGGTTCGGAAAAGGCGGGAATGGACCTGGCCGATTATACCGACAAATACCTGCGTGTTTTTTTGGACGATGTCCTGTTTTTGAATATTCGTGAGGATAATATTTATGTTAAGGCCTCTGAAAACATCGACTTCATGCTCAGGATCGTCGAAAAGCTCGTTGACCGTGGTTATGCATACGAAAAGCTTCGTTCTGTGTATTTCGATATTTCCAAGCTGGCCGACTATGGCGCGGTCTCCAATGTAGATTTGAAAAAGACGCGGCGGGGGAAATCCGTCGATCTGGACGATTACGAAAAAGACAGTCCGGCTGATTTCGCCCTGTTGAAAAGGATCGGTTTGGGCGAGCTCAAAAGGGGCATTTATTATAAAACAAAATGGGGCAATGTCAGGCCGGGCTGGCATCTGGAATGTGCGGCGATTTCTCAAAAGCATCTGGGGACGGCCTATGATATTCACATCAGCGGGGCGGATGAAATCTTCCCCCATTGCGAGAACATGGTCGCGATGAACAGGGCATCTTTCGGTCACAGCGGCGCCTCATACTGGATGAGCGCGGAGCTGATTATGGTGGAAGGGCGCAAAATGTCCCGTTCTCTCAATAATGCGGTGACGATCGAGGATCTGAAAAAAAACGGTTACAGCGGCCGGGATATCCGCTTTTTCCTGCTTGGGGTTAACTACCGTAAACCGATAACCTACTCGCCGGAAGCACTTAAGGCGGCAAAAAACACTTTGAGAAAAATTGACACGTTTATCTGTCGGCTTGGTGCGTTGACCGAAGGAGGGCAGGGGTTCCCCGATACGGACCAGCTTATTTATAATCTCCATCACGATTTTGAAAACGCACTGGATGACGACCTGAACATGTCCGGTGCCCTGGCCGCCCTGTTTGAGTTTATCGGCCACCTCAATGTGCCTTTGACGGAAAACAAAATCAGCCGGACGGATGCCGTAAAGATTACCAAAGCGCTGGAGAAAATAAACAATATCCTTGCTGTAATGAGCTTTGAAACCAAAAGCCTCCATCAGGAGATTGCCGAGCTGGTTGAAAGAAGACAACAGGCGAGAGCGGCACGCCTCTGGGACGAGGCCGACAGAATCAGACAGCAGCTGTCTTTGTCGGGAGTCGAAGTGTTTGATAGTCCGCAGGGGACCCTATGGCGTTTTAAATAGGAATGGCCAAATGAGAAAAATAAGAAAGTCAGTTATCGCCGGCTCCTGGTATCCGGGGAATCCTTCCGTTCTGAGAGACGACATCGGCCTGTATCTGCAAAGAGTTCCGGACAGACACATCCCCGGCGAGGTCATCGGCCTGATTGTGCCTCATGCCGGGTACATGTATTCCGGGCAGGTGGCGGCCTATGCCTATAAACTTGTGCATGACAATAAATACGATGTTGTAATACTCATCGGACCGAGTCACAGGGTTGCTTTTCGCGGTGTTTCCGTATATAGTCAGGGAGGATACGAAACCCCATTGGGCGTCGTTCCTGTTGATGAGCTTCTGGCCTCTGAAATGATGAATGCAACCGATATTATTGTGGATTATCCTCCTGCACATCAACAGGAGCATTCTTTGGAAATTCAGCTTCCCTTCCTGCAAGTGGTGTTGGGCGAGTTTAGTTTCATCCCGCTGGTGATGGGAGAGCAAAGCAGGGCAGTATGTCGCAAACTTGCTTCGGCAATACATCAGGTGTCCCGGGACAGACGCGTGCTGCTTGTGGCCAGCACAGATCTGTCGCATTTCTACGAAGATAAACGAGCCAGACTGATTGATGCCGTCGTACTCGACAGTATTCGAAAAAATGACGCAGACGGACTGATGAAGAGCCTCGATGAGGAAAAAGCCGAAGCCTGCGGAGGAGGACCGATGGTCGCGATGATGCTGGCCGCCAATTTATTGGGCGCCGGCCATTCCGAGCTTCTCCAATATGCCAATTCCGGTGATATTACAGGAGATAAGAGTTCAGTTGTCGGTTATGCATCCGCAGTAATATACAGGGTATGAAAATTTAAAAGCAAAGAGGGAAAATGGAACTTACACAATCGGATAAGAAAGCACTTTTGGAAATTGCCAAAAAAGCAATTATGGCCAAGGCGGGCATCAGGGAGATTGCCAAACCGGCAATGGATCTGCCTGTTCTCAAAGAAAAGAGAGGCGTTTTTGTCACGCTGAAAAAACGGGGACATTTGCGTGGATGCATCGGTTACATCAAGGCCGTCAAACCTCTGGCAGATACGGTTCAGGAAATGGCTATCGCCGCCGCTTTTCATGACCCCCGGTTCCCCTCGCTCAAAAATGAAGAAATAAAAGATTTGAGTCTTGAAATATCCGTCCTGAGTCCACTTACCAGAGTTTCTGATGTCAGCGAAATTGAGATTGGCCGGCACGGCCTGTTTATTGTGCGCGGGCATAATTCAGGTCTGCTTCTGCCTCAGGTGGCTATCGAATACGGTTGGGACAAAGAAACATTTCTGAAAGAAACATGCCACAAAGCGGGGCTTCCTTCACGGGCGTGGAAAGAAAAGGGAACGGAGATATATGTTTTTTCTGCGGATTATTTCAGCGACAAAGAGTAGTCCTCATTTTTGTGCCATCGTTTAATATTTTTTGAAGTAAATATAAAAATTTACTTGACAAAAGCGCCTTTAAAATTTAAAGACTGCAATTCGCACGAATCAGTGCCGCAGCTTTTTTGCGCTTAAATTAAAACTGATGAGCTGCGATTTTGTTGAAAATAAGAGTTTTGCTGGCGTAGCTCAATCGGCAGAGCAGCTGATTTGTAATCAGCAGGTTGCGGGTTCAAGTCCCATCGCCAGCTCCAGATGAGTATGACAACGGAGGGGTTCCCGAGCGGCCAAAGGGAGCAGACTGTAAATCTGCCGGCGGAGCCTACGGAGGTTCGAATCCTCCCCCCTCCACCATATGCTTTTTATAGACGGATAAGCGGGAGTAGCTCAGGGGCTAGAGCGTCAGCCTTCCAAGCTGAGGGTCGCGGGTTCGAATCCCGTTTCCCGCTCCAGTTTATTACTTTCGGGCCCGGACCTGTATTTTTTTGTTTTGTGCCCACGTAGCTCAGTCGGTAGAGCACATCCTTGGTAAGGATGAGGTCACCAGTTCAATCCTGGTCGTGGGCTCCAGTTAAGGAGAATTATGAGAAACAATATTATTTTAGCCTGTACGGAATGTAAACAGCGTAATTACACAACGACCAAAAACAAGCGCACGATGCAAAACCGCCTGGAAATAAAGAAATATTGCAAGTTTTGCCGCGGGCACAAGCTGCACAGGGAGACAAAGTAGCCAAAAGTGATGTAAAGGCCAGTAGCTCTAATGGATAGAGCGCCGGACTCCAAATCCGGATGCTGGGGGTTCGAGTCCCTCCTGGCCTGCCATCTTATCAGTGTAAAGAGCCGATGATATGGAAAAAATAAAGCAAATTGTAAACAGAGCCCTGCAGTTTCTTACACAGGCCAGGGCAGAGCTGAAAAAGGTGACCTGGCCGACGCGCAAGCAAACACTGGCCTCAACGGCCGTGGTGATGGTGGTTGTTTTAATTGTCGCTGTCTATCTGGGAGTTGTTGATTTTATACTGGCGAAAGCAGTCAAGGCAATTCTGGGTTAAATCATGGCTTTTAAATGGTACGTCGTACATACTTATTCCGGGTTTGAAAACAGGGTCAAGGCAAGCCTGCTGGAGAGAATCGAGCTGGCCGGGGCTGAGCAGTATTTCTCCGATATTCTCATTCCGGAGGAGGACGTGGTAGAGCTGGTATCCGGAGAAAAGAAAACATCCAAGCGCAAGTTTTTTCCCGGATACATTCTTGTGCGGATGGAAATGAATGACGACAATTGGCATATAGTTAAAAACACTCCGAAAGTTACCGGTTTCATCGGCAGCAAAGAAAAACCGTCGCCGATTCCGGACAATGATGTTGAAAACCTCAAAATCAGGATCGATGAAGGGACGCTCAAGCCCAAACCGAAATTTAAATTCGACGTCGGCGATCACGTGAAAATTATCGACGGCCCCTTCACTAATTTCGATGGCGTAATTGATGAAGTGCGGCCGGAAAAAAGCAAACTTCGGGTTATTGTGAGTATTTTCGGTCGGCCGACACCTGTGGAGCTGGATTTTATTCAGGTTACCCAGGGGTAGTAAAGATTAATGTTTTCAAGGCGTGCGATTCGGCCTAAAAAATTTTTAGAGCAGGTGATTTCATATGGCAAAGAAAGTTATCGCGAATATTAAATTACAAATCAAGGCGGGCAAGGCGACTCCTTCGCCTCCGATCGGGCCGGCACTCGGCCAGCACGGAGTCAATATCATGGAGTTTTGCAAAGCGTATAACGCGATGACGCAAAATCAGGAAGGCATGGTCGTGCCGGTCGTGATTACAGTCTATGCCGACCGTTCCTTCACGTTTATTACCAAAACGCCGCCCGCGTCCGTTTTGCTCAAACAAGCGGCCAAGATTGCCAAAGGTGCTGCAGACCCGAAGAGGGATAAGGTGGGTTCAGTCACAGCCAGGCAGATTAAGGACATTGCGCAATTGAAATTCAACGATCTCAATGCCGTCGACATTGAAGGCGCCATCCGGATTGTTGCCGGTACGGCAAAGTCCATGGGGATAGAAATAACAGGTTAATAAAACGAGGTCTTATCATGTTAAGAAGAGGTAAACGCATTAGGGCGGCAAGGACAAAAGTAGAGCCGACGAAACGCTACACGCTCAAGGAAGCTACAGAAATGGTTGTGGCAATGCCGGGAGCCAAGTTCGACGAGACGGTGGATGCTGCTGTGCGTCTGGGCGTTAATCCGGCTCATGCCGATCAGATGGTCCGCGGCAGTGTGGTGCTCCCGAACGGTTTAGGCAAGACGGTGCGCGTGCTTGTTTTTGCCAAGGGCGAAAAAGAAAAAGAGGCGCTAGACGCCGGGGCGGATTTAGTCGGCAACGATGACGTCATTGAAAGAATTAAAGAGGGTTGGCTGGAATTCGATCGGGTAATCGCCACTCCGGACATGATGGGAGCGGTCGGCAAGATCGCGAAAATTCTCGGCCCCCGCGGACTGATGCCCAATCCCAAAGTGGGAACAGTGACCTTTGATGTTGCCGGGGCCGTAAAGGAACTTAAAGCAGGTAAAGTGGAATTCCGGGTGGAAAAAACCGGCATCGTGCATTCGCCGGTGGGGAAAGTTTCTTTCGGGTCGGAAAAATTGAGAGAAAATATACATGCTCTTCTGGATGTGATTGTCAAGCTTAAACCCGCCTCCAGTAAGGGAACCTATATCAGGAGCATATCCATTTCCAGCACGATGGGTGCCGGGGTCAAGGTAGACCCCCTGGACATCAAGAGTGCCGGGTGATGATAGAGGATAATGGCGCGGGGAAAGGCCGGATGGACCTTCATGGCGCCCAAAAGGTAATTACATAGGTCGGAGACAGCAGGTACGGAAGTTTAAACGCCATATGGCCTGCCGAGACTCGTTAAGTAAAACAGTTACTTAAACCAGGTAATCTTTTTTCCGGAAACGGGTAGCGGTATCAGGCGGATTAACCGTTTTCTTTTCCGTATGCGGCTGGATTTCAGGCCTCAGGTAAAATAACTAGGAAAGGAGGCTGACAGTTTGGATCGAAAAACAAAAGAACAGATTGTGTCCGGGCTTCAGGAGAAGCTCAAACAGGCAAATCTGGGCGTTTTGACCAGCTTCAACGCGATGAAAGTTGAAAAAATGGAAGCCCTCAGAAATGCTCTGCGTAAAAACGACGCCGAATTGAAAGTGGTGAAAAATACACTTTTGAATATTGCCGCCAAAGAAACAGATTTTCAGATTCTTGCCGAGCATTTCAAATGGCCTGTTGCCGTTGTTTTAAGCTACAAAGATCCGGTGGCACCGACCAAGGCACTAATTGACTTTGCCAAAAAAAATCCGGAACTGGAGATCAAAGTCGGTATTATTGACGGCAAGGTGCTTTCGAAGGCCGATATTGAGGCCCTGGCGGAATTGCCCAGCCGCGAAGTGCTCCTGGGTAAACTTGTTTCCGTCATGGCGGCTGTACCCACTTCATTTGTTTCAGTGCTCAGCGGCGTTCAGAGAAGCTTTGTTCAGGTGCTTGGTGCATACTGTGACAAGAAAAACACATTAAACTAAATCAAATCACACCAAAGAGGAATGGAAAAATGGCAGAAATAACAAAAGATGATGTTGTGAAATTTATTGAGAATATGACAGTGCTGGAGCTTTCCGCTCTGGTGAAGGAACTTGAAGAAAAATTCGGTGTTTCCGCCGCCGCTCCCGTTGTGGCAGCTGTCGCGGCACCGGGTGCGGCCGCGGGCGCTGCAGCCGCCGCTGAAGAAAAGACCGAGTTTGACGTCATTCTGACCGGTTTCGGGGCGGAAAAGATTCAGGTGATCAAAGTAGTGCGCGCCATCACCGGGCTGGGCCTGAAGGAGGCCAAGGATCTGGTGGAAGGAGTGCCCAAACCCATCAAAGAAGCGGCTTCCAAGGATGAAGCGGCCGATATCAAAAAGAAAATTGAGGAAGTGGGCGGCACCGTCGAGATTAAGTAAAGTAATCTCTTATTTTTTGAGCATGATAAGGAAAATATGGGCGAATTTAGAAAAAATTTTGGCAGCGTCAGGCAGATACAGGATATCCCCAACTTAATAGAAATACAGACCAGCTCCTATGGGAAATTCCTGCAGGCCGATGTGCCTGTGGCAGGCAGGCGCAACTACGGCCTGCAGGGGGCTTTTAACAGTGTATTTCCGATCTCTGATTTCAGCGGTAAATGTTCTCTGGAGTTTGTCAGCTACAAGATCGGTGATGTCCGGTACGATGTGAGAGAGTGTATACAAAAAGGAATGACCTATGCCGCTCCGCTGAAGATTGTCGCCCGGCTGGTGGTTTTCGATACGGAAAGATCAGCCGACGGTAAAATTATCCGGGAGCCTTCCGAAACCAAGCCGATTCGCGACATCAAGGAGCAGGAAATTTATTTCGGCGAAATTCCACTTATGACCGAAAACGGCACGTTTATCATCAACGGGTCGGAGCGGGTCATTGTCAGCCAGCTGCACCGCTCGCCCGGCATATTTTTCGACCATGACAAGGGGAAGACCGTTGCCTCCGGCAAGCTGATCTACTCGGCCCGTATAATCCCCATCAGGGGATCCTGGCTGGATCTGGAATTCGATTCCAAAGATCTGCTTTATGTCCGGATTGACCGTCGCAGGAAAATGCCCGTTACGACCCTGCTCAAAGCGATGGGGAATTCGACGGAATTTATCCTGAACTATTTTTACAACATTGACAAAATTTCGCTGGAAGGGGAGAAAACCTTTTTTTCGGTTGATGATTCTCTTTCCGGCCAGAAAGCTCCCGAAGATATCAAGGATCCCAAAACAGACGAGGTGATCGTAAAGCGCGGTCGCAAGTTCACCAAACCTCTGCTCAGGAAAGTCATGGAAGCGGGGATAGAACGAGTGGCCCTCAAGGAGGCGGAGATTGCCGGAAGAGTCCTTGCTCATGACGTCATTGATCCGGCCACCGGGGAAGTTCTTTTCCACTGCAATGAAGAGTTGCCCCCAGACGGGCTGGAGACAGCCCGCCAGAAGGGAGTGAAAGAATTGCATTTCATCCAGATTGATGAAGATCTGGACAACGCCTCTATCCGCGACACATTACTGACGGATCGCCTCGAGAGCACCGAAGACGCCATCATGGAGATCTACCGGCGGCTGCGGCCGAGTAACCCGCCGACGCCGGAGACAGCGGCAAAGTTTTTCAAAAGCCTGTTTTTTGAGCCGGAAACATACGACTTGTCGGATGTCGGCCGGGCAAAAATGAACTATAAGCTCGGATTGAACGTGCCGACTGACCTGACCGTGCTCAGAAACGAAGACATTCTGGCCTCCGTCAAATATTTGATTGACCTGAAAAACGGCGTGACCGATTGCAGTGTCGACGATATTGACCACCTGGGGAACCGCCGCGTCCGTTCCGTGGGCGAGCTCATTGAGAATCAGTACCGGATCGGGCTTGTACGTATGGAGCGGGCGATCAAGGAAAAGATGAGCCTGCAGGACATTGAAACAATGATGCCGCACGACCTGATCAATGCCAAGCCCGTTTCGGCGGTGGTCAACGAGTTTTTTGGGTCAAGTCAGTTGTCCCAGTTCATGGATCAGACGAATCCGCTGTCCGAAATTACGCACAAGCGTCGCCTTTCCGCCCTGGGGCCGGGCGGCCTGACGCGTGAACGGGCCGGCTTCGAAGTACGTGACGTTCATCCTACGCATTACGGGCGCATCTGTCCGGTGGAAACGCCGGAAGGTCCGAATATCGGACTGATTGTGTCTCTTTCCACCTACGCGCGAGTCAACGAATTCGGCTTCATCGAAACTCCCTATCGCCTTGTCGAAAAAGGTCATGTGCTCGATGATGTAAAATTCATGACGGCCATCGAGGAGGAGAATCGGATTATTGCTCCGGCGGACGTGCCGCTTGATAAAAAAGGTAGATTCGAAGAAGGGCTGATTTCCGCCAGAAAGGGAGAAGATTTTCTGGCGGTGCTGCCCGAAGAAATTCAGATGATGGACGTGGCCCCCAACCAGCTCGTTTCCGTGGCGGCGGCGCTGATTCCGTTTTTGGAACACGACGACGCCAACCGTGCGCTTATGGGGTCGAACATGCAACGCCAGGCGGTGCCGCTTTTGTCTCCTGAAGTACCGGTGGTGGGCACCGGGATGGAGTCTGTCGTTGCCCGGGACTCAGGGGCCGTTGTTGTGGCCAGGCGCGCCGGCGTGGTCGAAAGCGTGGATGCCTCACGCATTGTGGTGCGCGCCGGAAGACCGGAAGAAGACGGTCTAGACACAGGGGTGGATATTTACACTCTGTCCAAGTATCAGCGCTCCAACCAGGACACTTGTTTCAATCAGAAACCAATTGTTGCGGTCGGCGACCGGGTTCAGAAAAGAGATATTCTGGCCGACGGTCCCGCTACGGATAACGGCGAGCTGGCGCTGGGGCGCAATGTTACGGTCGCTTTCATGTCCTGGGGAGGCTACAACTATGAAGACTCCATTTTGGTCAGTGAAAGGATCGTGAAGGAGGACATCTACACCTCCATCCACATCGAAGAATTTGAAACCATGGCCCGTGACACCAAGCTGGGCAAAGAAGAAATAACCCGGGACATTCCGAACGTGGGCGAAGAAGCGCTGCGCAACCTCGATGAAAGCGGGATTGTCCGCATCGGCGTGTTTGTAAACCAGGGCGATATCCTGGTAGGAAAGATCACGCCCAAGGGAGAAACCCAGCTGTCCGCCGAAGAAAAATTGCTCCGAGCCATCTTCGGTGAGAAGGCAAGCGATGTGCGCGATACGTCGCTCAGAGTGCCGCCCGGCGTGGAAGGCACGGTCATCGATGCCAAAATATTTACGCGCAAGGGCGCCGACAAGGATCTGCGCTCTCAGGCCATTGAAGAAGACGCAATAGCGCAGCTGGAAAAAGACCGGGATGATGAAATACGCATTCTCGCGGAGACGGTCAAAAAAGATATCGCCAGGCTGGTGATCGGGAAAACCGCCGCCGGCAGAGTCACAGACGGGAAGAAAAAAACCATCCTCAAAAAAGGCGATAAGATCACCAAAGAAATATGGGCGGAGATCCCCTTTCACAGCTGGAAGGAAATCACCATCGTTGAAAATGACGGTTCAGAGGAAAAACTGGCCAATTTGCTGTCCGTGATGGAAAGAAAAATAGACTTTGTCAAAGCTCATTTCGAAGAAAAGCTCGAAAAAGTCAAAGCAAGCGACGAGTTGCCGCCCGGTGTGATCAAGATGGTTAAAGTCTATGTCGCCATAAAAAGAAAGCTGTCCGTTGGTGATAAAATGGCCGGCCGTCACGGAAACAAGGGCGTGCTCTCCAGAATACTCCCGGAAGAGGACATGCCGTATTTTGCCGACGGCACGGCAGTGGACATCATCCTTAACCCCCTGGGTGTTCCTTCACGTATGAACGTCGGACAGATACTGGAAACCCATCTGGGATGGGCGGCCAAATCCATCGGCGAAGGTCTCAATCAGCTTTTGGAGAAAAATAATAATCTTGACGCCGTGAAAAGCGAGCTGAAAAAAACATATTCCACACCCGACTTTGACGAATTTCTGGAAAAGGCGTCGGCGGGGGAAATCAGACGGTTTGTCGCCAGGTTGAAAAAAGGCATGCTGGTTACCAGTCCCGTGTTTGACGGTTGTACCGAGCCGCAGATACGCAAGCTCATGGACGCGGCCAGCTTGCCCCAGACCGGTCAGTCGATTTTATTTGACGGACGTACCGGGGAGCCTTTCGAGCAGGAAGTGACGGTCGGCGTGATTTATATGCTCAAGCTGCACCATCTGGTCGACAATAAAATCCATGCCCGTTCCATCGGCCCCTATTCGCTGGTCACCCAGCAGCCGCTGGGGGGCAAGGCCCAGTTTGGTGGTCAGCGCCTGGGCGAGATGGAAGTCTGGGCTATGGAAGCCTACGGTGCCTCCTACACGTTGCAGGAATTTTTAACCGTGAAGTCGGATGACGTGGCGGGAAGAACGAGAATTTACGAATCCATCGTCAAAGGTGAGCATACATTTGAGCCGGGACTTCCGGAATCTTTCAACGTTTTGGTTAAAGAACTCCAGAGCCTCGGATTGGACGTGGAATTGATGGAAGAGGAATAATCTCTTCCCATATTGACAACAGTATTTTGTAAAAGCAGGAGAAAATCTGTGGAAGACGTTTTCAGTTACTTTGAAAAGCCAAAAAATCCGATCAGATTCAGCGCAATGAAAATTTCGATCGCCTCGCCGGAAAAAATCCTTTCCTGGTCAAACGGAGAAGTGAAAAAACCCGAGACGATCAACTACCGCACCTTCAAGCCGGAGCGGGACGGCCTTTTTTGCGCAAAAATATTCGGGCCGGTGAAGGATTACGAATGTCTTTGTGGACGCTACAAGCGAATGAAGCATCGTGGCGTGACATGCGAGAAATGCGGCGTGGAAGTCATCCAGTCCAAGGTACGCCGTGAAAGAATGGGTCACATCACTCTGGCCACGCCGGTTGCGCATATCTGGTTTTTAAAGAGCCTGCCCAGCCGCATCGGCAATGTGATGGATCTGACACTCAAAGAACTGGAAAAAGTCCTCTACTTCGAGTCCTGGATTGTGCTCGACCCCAAGGAGACGCCTCTGAAGAAAAAAGAGCTCCTTACCGACGAAGAATATATTGAGGCGATGGAGCTCTATGGCGAAAAGGGGTTTGTCGCCGGGATCGGCGCGGAGGCGGTTCGCCAGCTTCTTGAGGAAATTGATCTGGAAAAACTCTACGACGAACTGCGCTCCGAAATGGAAACATCACTTTCCGAAACGAAGAAGAAAAAAATCATTAAAAGATTAAAAGTTGTCGAAGCGCTTCGCAAGTCCGGCAATAAGCCGGAGTGGATGATCCTTACGGTTTTGCCAGTGATTCCCCCAGACCTGCGCCCCCTGGTTCCGTTGGACGGAGGGCGCTTTGCCACCTCCGATCTCAACGATCTTTATCGCCGCGTGATCAACAGGAACAACCGGCTCAAGAGGCTGCAGGAACTCAACGCGCCGGAGATTATCATCCGTAATGAAAAACGCATGCTGCAGGAAGCGGTGGACGTTTTGTTTGATAACGGACGCCGCGGTCGTGCGATTACCGGCACCAACAAGCGACCGCTCAGGTCTCTGTCCGATATGCTCAAAGGCAAGCAGGGACGATTCCGGCAGAACCTGCTAGGCAAGCGCGTCGATTATTCGGGACGCTCCGTTATTACTGTGGGGCCGGATTTAAGGCTCCATCAATGCGGTCTGCCCAAGAAGATGGCACTGGAGCTGTTCAAACCATTTGTTTACAATCGCCTGCTCGAAAAAGGTTTTGTGACCACGGTCAAGAGCGCAAAAAAAATGGTCGAACAGGAAAAATCGGAAGTATGGGATGCGCTGGATGAAGTGGTGCGCGAATATCCGGTCATTCTCAATCGTGCCCCGACGCTGCACCGCCTGGGCATGCAGGCATTTGAACCTGTTTTGATCGAGGGCAAGGCGATTCGCCTTCATCCGCTGGTTTGCACGGCGTTTAACGCTGACTTTGACGGAGACCAGATGGCTGTGCATGTTCCTCTGTCCGTAGAGGCGCAAACGGAAGCCAGGGTTCTGATGATGTCCACCAACAATATCCTGTCACCGGCGAATGGCAAGCCGATTATCATCCCCAGTCAGGACATCGTGTTGGGTATTTACTATCTGACCAGGTCCAAAAAGGACGTCAAGGGCGAGGACATGATATTTTCAGGGCCGGAGGAGGTTCGTTACGCTATTGACGCGGGCGCGATTGAGCTTCACGCCCGCATCAAAGTTCGCATCGACGGCGAATTGAAAGAAACGACCGCGGGGCGGATTGTTCTGTACGAGATTATTCCCGAAGAAATCAACTTCGATGTCATCAATAAGTTAATGAACAAAAAGGAACTGGCCAACCTTATTGACCATTGTTACCGTTTGTGCGGCGACAAAGCCACGGTCATTTTGGCCGACCGCCTCAAGGATTTGGGCTTCAAATACGCCACCCATTCAGGCCTGTCTTTTGCCGTGGACAACATGATTATTCCGGAAAATAAAAAGAATATCGTCGGCCAGGCCGATAAAGACGTGCTGAAAATTCAAAAGCAGTACATGGACGGTTTGATTACCGATGGTGAACGCTACAATAAAGTTATCGATATCTGGGCTCATGCCACAGAGCGCATTGCCTCTGAAATGCTGGCCGGGATCAGCATGGAAGAAGTGACCGGCGCCGATGGAAAAAAACGCACTGTGGAGAGTTTCAACCCCATCTACATGATGGCCGATTCCGGAGCGCGCGGCTCAGGCCAGCAGCTCAGGCAGCTTGCCGGCATGCGCGGGCTCATGGCCAAGCCGTCAGGTGAAATCATTGAAACACCGATTACGGCGAACTTCCGAGAGGGGTTGACTGTACTGCAGTACTTTATTTCCACGCACGGCGCCCGCAAGGGACTGGCGGATACTGCCCTCAAGACGGCCAATTCTGGTTATCTGACGCGTCGTCTGGTGGATGTGGCCCAGGACTGCATCATCACAGAGCGTGATTGTGAAACAATGGACGGCCTGTATGTGTCGGCGCTCATGGAGGGCGGCGAAATAATTGAAACAGCCGGTGAGCGTGTGCTGGGACGCGTGGCCCTTGAAGATATCCGTGACCCTTTCACGGACGAGGTGATTGTCAAAGCCAACGAAGAGATTGATGAGACATTGGCGGAAAAGATTGACCGCGCCGGGATCGAGAGGGTGAATATCCGTTCCGTTCTGACCTGCCGCGCCAAACATGGGGTGTGTTCCATGTGTTACGGCCGCGATCTGGCCCATGGCCATCTGGTCAATATCGGTGAAGCGGTCGGCATTGTCGCCGCTCAATCCATCGGCGAGCCTGGCACTCAGTTGACCATGAGGACTTTCCATATCGGCGGGACGGCGAAATTCGACGAACACTCCACACTGGAGGCGCGTCACGATGGCGTGGTTAAATTTGTCAATCTCAATACGGTAAAAACCAGAGAAAATGATCTGGTCGTCATGAACCGCCACGGCGAGGTTCATGTTTTGGATGAGCAAAACCGCAGCCGCGGTAAATACACTGTTCCCTACGGGGCGCACCTGAAGGTCAGCGACCAAAGTCAGGTAAAGCACGGTCAATTGATTGCCGAGTGGGATCCCTTCTCGATTCCCATTCTTGCCGAAGTTGACGGTACCATCAAGTACGGCGACATCATCGAAGGCAAAACAATGAAAGAAGAAGTTGATGAGGTCACCGGGTTGTCGCGTAAAGTAATTACAGAATTCAAAGGTGGCGACCTCAGGCCGAGGGTTTCCATCAAAGACAGCAAGGGCAGGACGGCAAAGATCCCCGGCACCAATTCTGTAGCCCGTCACCTCCTTTCCGTCGGAGTGAATATTGTGGTTTCAGAAGGTGAAGAAGTACGCTCCGGCGACATTCTGGCGAAAATACCCCGTGAAACGACGAAAACGAAGGATATTACAGGCGGCTTGCCACGGGTTGCCGAGCTGTTCGAGGCACGTAAACCGAAGGATTTTGCCGTTATCAGCGAAATTGACGGCACGGTCACTTTCGGCAAAGACGCCAAGGGCAAACGAAAAATTATCGTTACCCCGGAAATAGGCGAAGAAAAAGAGTATCTGATCGCTAAGGGGAAGCATATCAGTGTTCAGGAAGGCGACCGGGTTACCCCAGGTGATGCGCTGATGGACGGAGTCAACAATCCCCATGATCTTCTGGCGATCAAAGGGGAAAAAGAACTGGCTAGGTATCTGGTTGATGAGGTGCAGGAAGTCTACCGGTTGCAGGGCGTCAAAATTAATGATAAACATATGGAGGTTATTGTCCGCCAGATGTTGCGCCGTGTGCGGGTAACCGACCCCGGTGATACTTCTTTTATCTCTGATGAACAGGTCGAACGTTACCGTTTCCAGGAAGAAAATGACCGTATCATTGCTCAGGGCGGACAGCCTGCGACGGGCGATCCACTGCTTTTGGGGATAACCAAAGCTTCGCTTTCCACGCAGAGTTTTATTTCCGCAGCCTCTTTCCAGGAGACCACCCGTGTCCTGACGGAAGCCTCTCTGTCGGGTAAGACTGATTACCTGCGCGGTCTCAAGGAAAACGTCATTATGGGCCGTCTTATTCCCGCAGGCACGGGGCTGGTGATGTATCGCAAGCTGGGTATTAAAACTGAAAACGATGAACTGGAAGAGATGACAGAAGCAACATAAAAAAGTAACAATTTGCTTGACAGAAACCGCATGAATTGCTAGTTACCGTCGATTTGTTGCTGTTTGCAAAATTACAGCGGATAGTTCGGGAGGAGATATGCCGACAATCAGTCAACTGGTTCGCAATGGAAGAACCAAAATTAAAAGAAAAACGGACGCTCCGGCCCTGGCCGGCTCGCCTCAGCGCCGCGGGGTTTGCGTAAGGGTTTATACCACAACGCCCAAAAAGCCCAACTCCGCCCTGCGGAAGGTCGCCCGCGTACGCCTGACCAGCGGATACGAAGTATCCTCCTATATTCCGGGGGTAGGTCATAATTTACAGGAGCACTCGGTGGTGCTGGTACGTGGCGGCCGTGTAAAGGATTTGCCAGGTGTGAGATATCATATTGTTAGAGGCACATTAGATGCCGTGGGTGTGGCCGACCGTAAACAGGGACGCTCCAAATACGGTTCGAAGAAGCCAAGTTAAACGAAGGACAGAAAAATGCCGAGAAGACGAGAGATCGAAAAAAGGGAAATTCTGCCTGATCCCAAATATAACAGCAAGCTGGTGGCAAAATTTGTGAACTCATTGCTCAAGGAAGGCAAGAAGAGTGTTGCGGAGAGCATTTTATACGGAGCTTTTGATATTATCGAAAAAAGAGTAAAGGAACAGCCGCTGGAGTTTTTTGAAAAGGCGGTGAACAACGTCAAGCCGCTCATCGAGGTTAAGTCCAGACGTGTCGGCGGTTCGACCTACCAGGTGCCGACGGAAGTGGTACCCGCCCGGCGTACGGCGCTGGCTATCCGCTGGCTTATTTCCAACGCTCAGGAGAGAACAGAAAAGACAATGCGAGAAAAACTGGCGGCGGAACTGATCGATGCCGCCAATAACCGCGGTGGAGCCGTCAAAAAGCGCGAAGCAGTCCACAAAATGGCCGAGGCCAATAAGGCGTTCGCCCATTACAGATTTTAAGTAATTATTTTAACGACAAGGAAATCAACCATTCAAAGTTAAAGTTAAGGAGGAAAGGTGACATGGCAAAGAAAAAATTTGAAAGGACCAAGCCGCATTTGAATATAGGAACTGTCGGACACGTCGACCACGGCAAGACAACATTGACTGCCGCTATCACCAAGTACCTGGCCAAAAAAGGACAGGCCGAATTCCGTGCCTTTGATTCGATTGACAATGCTCCGGAAGAAAAAGAACGTGGCGTGACCATCAATATCTCCCATGTGGAATACGAGACGGATAAAAGGCATTACGCTCATGTGGATTGCCCGGGGCATGCCGACTATATCAAAAACATGATTTCCGGCGCCGCCCACATGGACGGAGCAATCCTGGTTGTCGCCGCCTCCGACGGTCCGATGCCGCAGACACGTGAACATATCCTCCTTGCCCGCCAGGTGCAGGTTCCCTATATTGTCGTTTTTCTGAATAAAGTCGATCTGGTTGATGATCCCGAACTTCTGGATCTGGTCGAACTGGAGCTGCGCGAACTCCTGACCCAATACGAATTCCCCGGGGACAAAATCCCCATCATCCGCGGCTCTGCGCTCAAAGCCCTGGAATCCGAGGATGTTAATTCACCGGAAGCCAAGTGCATCGGCGAGCTGATGGAGGCAGTCGACAGCTATATTCCGGAGCCGAAACGTGAAACAGACAAACCTTTCCTGATGCCTGTCGGTGATGTTTTCACCATTTCCGGCCGTGGCACCGTCGTGACGGGGAGAGTTGATCGCGGCATCGTCAAGGTCGGCGAGGAAGTTGAAATAATCGGCATCCGCCCGACGATCAAAACTGTCGTGACGGGTGTGGAAATGTTCCGTAAAACCCTTGATGAAGGGCGTGCCGGTGATGACGTTGGTTTGTTGATCCGCGGTATCAAGCGTGAGGAAGTGGAAAGAGGCCAGGTCGTCGCCAAACCTGGTTCCATTACTCCTCATACAAAATTCGAGGCCGCCGTTTACATTCTGACCAAGGAAGAAGGTGGCCGTCATACGCCGTTTTTCTCCGGCTACCGTCCCCAGTTTTATTTCCGGACGACCGACGTGACGGGTGTGGGCACCTTGCCCGAAGGCGTCGAGATGGTGATGCCCGGTGACAACGTGAAGATGACGGTCGAGCTCATTATGCCGATCGCCATGGAAGAACAGCTGCGCTTCGCCATTCGTGAAGGTGGCAGGACAGTGGGTGCCGGTGTCGTAAGCAAAGTTATTGCATAAAGAACAGTAGGTTACTTGACCAATGAAAGAACAGAAGATAAGAATTCGCCTCAAAGCTTACGATTACAAACTGCTGGATCGTTCTGTAGAGGAAATAGTGGACACGGCAAAGAGGACCGGCGCACGTGTCGCCGGTCCCATTCCCCTTCCCACGGAAATCAACAAATATTGTGTCAACCGATCCCCGCACGTGGATAAAAAATCACGTGAGCAGTTCGAGATTCGCACACACAAAAGACTGATTGATATTGTAGAGCCGACGCAGGCCACGGTGGATGCGCTGATGAAGCTGGATCTCTCCGCGGGCGTGGACGTGGAAATCAAAGCGTAGGTGTTGAATATTTAAGGTGAAAGATGGCTTATGGCCGGCCATCTTTTATACATTAGCCGGCCTTATTTGTCTGAAAAGTTGAGTGACAATGAGTAAGGGAATTATAGGAAAAAAATTGGGTATGACCCGTGTGTTTTCCCACGACGGAGAAGCCGTCGGTGTAACGGCCGTCGAGGTTGAACCATCGGTCGTCGTGCAGGTAAAGACCAGGGAAAAAGACGGCTACGACGCCATCCAGATCGGCTATGGCCGTGTCAAACAAAAAAATGTCACCAAGCCTCGCCAGGGTCATTTAAGTAAGGCGGGAAAAGGTTTCTTTCGTGTATTGAAGGAGCTTCCTGCCGAAGCGGGGACTTACCAGCCGGGACAGGAAATTACCCCTGATATTTTTAAGAGCGGCGATTTTGTCGACGTTGTCGGTACCTCCAAGGGCAAGGGGTTCCAGGGTGTGATGAAAAGGCATGGCTTCGGCGGCGGCCGGGGGTCACACGGCTCGATGTTTCATCGCGCACCCGGTTCCATCGGGGCGAGTGCCAATCCGGCCCGGGTCTTCAAGGGGACTAAAATGCCCGGTCAGATGGGCAATGTTCGTAAAACCGTGCAGAATCTGCAGGTCTGGCAGGTGCGGCCGGAGCTGAACCTGATGTTACTCAAAGGCTCGATACCCGGCTCGAAAAACGGCTATGTTCTGATCAGGCAAGCCAGGAAAAAAAGCGTATAAAGCGGCGGAGTAATTAACATGGCACGTGCGGATGTTTTTGATATCGAAAAGAATAAGGTCTCTGAAATTGAACTCAGCGACGATGTGTTCGGCGCGGAAGTAAATGAAGCGACGATCTATGATGTGGTGAAGATGCAGTTGGCCTCACGTCGCTCCGGGACTGCTCAGACAAAAGAGCGCTGTGATGTTCAGGGTGGCGGGAAAAAACCCTGGCGCCAAAAGGGTACAGGACGCGCCCGCGCTGGCACCTCCCGTTCACCGGTCTGGCGGGGCGGAGGCACCGTTTTTGGTCCGCATCCGCGCGACTACGGCTACAGCCTGCCGAAAAAAGTACGCCGCAGAGCGTTGATTTCCGCTTTAAGCATGAAGTTCAAGGATGAAAAGATGATGATTCTGCGCGATTTTCCCATGGAGCAGATAAGCACGAAAAACTTTCAGAACACTGTAGACCGCCTTGGACTGAAAAAGGCGCTTTTTGTGATTGATGAAGAAAACACCATTTTGCTCAAATCGTCCAGAAATATCAGGAATATTAAAATGATCCGGTCGGAAGGCATCAATGTTTACGACATCTTGAAGTACGAGCATCTGATCCTCCTTGAACCCTCAGTGAAAAAAATCGAGGGGGCACTGTTGACGTAATGGAACTGCATCTGATTATTAAAAAAATATTAATTACGGAAAAGAGCAACCTCGATCGCGAGGTCGCCAACAAGTATCACTTTCAGGTTGATCCGCGAGCCAACAAAGTTCAGATTACTCAGGCCGTGGAAAAGCTCTTCAAAGTGAAAGTAACCGACGTCCGTGTAGCGACTGTTCTGGGTAAAAAGAAGAGACTCGGAAGAATTGTCGGTCAGAAGAGTAACTGGAAAAAAGCAATTGTAACATTAGCGGAAGGCAATCATATCGACGTTGCCGAAGGCGTATAAATTGTTTAAGGATTGAGCAGATGGGAATTATCAAATACAAACCGACATCACCTGGACGCAGATTTCAGAGCGCTTCCGATTTTGCCGAGATTACATCCGACAAGCCGCTGAAAAGTCTGCTTGGGCCGATCAAGAAAACCGGCGGGCGTAACGTGCACGGGCGGATTACGGCGCGTTTCATCGGCGGCGGACATAAAAGAAAATACCGTATCATCGATTTCCGCCGCAACAAGGAAGATATTCCGGCCAAAGTTGCTTCCATAGAATATGACCCGAACCGCTCGGCGCGCATTGCGTTACTCAACTACCGCGACGGCGAAAAGAGATATATGGTTGCCCCTCAGCAGATCAAGGTAGGCGACGTTGTAGTCAGCGGCGAAAAAGTAGATATAAAGCCGGGTAATGCCCTGCCCCTGAAAAACATACCGTTGGGCTCGTTGATACATAATGTTGAATTGAAAGTCGGTCGCGGCGGCCAACTGATCCGGTCCGCAGGAGCGTTTGGGCAGCTCATGGCCAAGGAAGGTAACTATGCCCAGGTCAGACTTCCGTCCGGCGAGGTGCGCAAGATCTTCAGCGAGTGCATGGCCACTATCGGTCAGGTCGGAAACATCGAACATGAGAATGTAAGCATCGGCAAAGCAGGCCGCACCCGCTGGCTGGGGAAACGTCCCCATAACCGCGGCGTGGTCATGAATCCGGTTGACCATCCGATGGGTGGCGGCGAAGGCAAGTCCTCGGGTGGACGTCATCCGTGTACGCCGTGGGGAGTGCCGACAAAAGGACACAAAACCAGAAAGAATAAAAGAACAGATAAATATATTCTAAAGAGAAGAGGAAAATAAAACGTGGCTCGTTCGATCAAAAAAGGCCCTTATATTGACGAAAGCCTGCTGGCCAAGGTCAGAAAGATGGAAGCTGAAAGCAGCAAAAATGTCATCAAAACTTGGTCGCGCCGTTCGACCATTACGCCGGAGCTGATCGGTCTGACATTTGCCGTACACAACGGGAAAAAATTCATTCCGGTTTATGTAACAGAAAATATGGTGGGGCATAAGCTCGGTGAGTTTGCGCCCACAAGAACTTTTTATTCGCATGCGGGAGACCGTAAAACAAAGGTGAAAAAATAATTTTGGCCCAGTAGTATTTGTCGGGAGTTATAAGGTATGGAAGCGAAAGCAGTTGCAAAATATATCAGGATGTCGCCTCAGAAAGTGCGGCTGGTTGTCGATCTGGTGCGCGGCAAAAAGGTCCAGGATGCACGTAATACGCTGATGTTTACCAGAAAGTATGCGGCCGGCGTTGTGGCCAAGGTGCTCAAATCGGCCGTCGCCAACGCGGCGCAGAATCCAAATATCGACGAGAATACGCTCTACGTTAAAGAAATATTTGTTGACCAGGGGCCGTCCCTGAAAAGATGGAGACCCAGAGCTCAGGGCAGGGCGGCGAGCATTAAGAAGAGAACATCACATATCACCGTTGTTGTAGCTGAAAGGTAAGGAGGAACGGTATTGGGCCAGAAGGTTAACCCGGTAGGATTACGCTTAGGCTATATTAAAAAATGGCAATCCATATGGTTTGCCGAGAAAAATTATAGCGGCATGTTGCTTGAGGATCTTAAAATCCGTAATCACCTCAAGAAAAAGCTCTACAGTGCAGGGATTTCGCACATTGAGATGGAGAGGGCGGCCAACAAAGCAAAGGTTAATATTTATGCGGCACGTCCGGGTGTGATTATCGGCAAAAAAGGTTCTGAAATAGAGAAGCTCAAAACGGAGATTGAAAAATTTTCCAGCTCCGAGATTATCATCAATATTTTAGAAGTGCGGAAGCCGGAAACAGATGCGCAGCTGGTTGCCGAGAATGTCGCCCAACAGTTGGAAAGACGAGTGGCATTCCGTCGTGCGATGAAAAAATGTGTCGGTTACGCCCTTAAGTTTGGAGCAAAAGGTATCAAAATAACCTGTTCCGGAAGGCTGGGGGGCGCGGAAATTGCCCGCTCCGAATGGTATCGCGAAGGTCGTGTCCCGCTGCACACTTTGCGGGCCGATATCGATTACGGATTTATCGAAGCCAATACCGCCTACGGGCTTGTCGGTGTAAAAGTTTTGATTTTTCACGGAGAGGTTCTTCCGGGTAAAAGTGAAAAACAGCCGTGATGGCGTCGGGATTATGCCCAAAGACCAGTCCGCGGATCAGGGAAACTTGGAGTTATAAGTTATGTTAATGCCAAAACGTGTTAAATTCAGAAAATTACAGAAGGGTCGTATGGGTGGTAAGGCGACCAGGGGATCCTCCGTTGCCTTTGGCGATTACGGTCTGCAGGCAGCCGAGTGCGGGTGGGTGACCGCCCGTCAGATTGAAGCCGCCCGTGTTGCCATGACCCGCTACGTGAAGCGCGGCGGCAAAATTTGGATTCGTGTATTTCCGCATAAATCCATTACGAAGAAACCCGCTGAAACGCGTATGGGTAAGGGAAAAGGAGCTCCGGAAGCATGGGTGGCCGTAGTAAGGCCAGGCTCGGTATTATACGAGATGGAAGGTGTGACCAGGGAAACAGCAAAAGAGGCGTTTCGTTTGGCATCCCATAAACTGTCGATAGCCACCAAGTTTATCTCAAGGGAGATGTCTGATGAAAATTAGCGAGATCAGAGAACTCGGCATAAGCGAGCTTCACCATAAAAGTAATGAGCTCAAAGAAGAGCTGTTTCGGTTAAAAATCCGCCATTCTTCAGGGCAGCTGGAATCAACCGCGAACCTGGGCAAAATCAGAAAGGACATCGCCCGCATCGCAACTGTGCTCAAAGAAAAGGAGGCCGCAGGTTAATATGGCTGAAAAAAGTAACAAACGCACGTTAAAGGGTGTCGTTGTCAGCAATAAGATGGATAAGACCATTGTGGTCAGAACCCAAAGACTGGTCAAGCATCCGGTTTTCCATAAATACGTAAGAAGACACGACAAATATAAGGCTCACGACGAGCGTAACGAATGCGCCGTAGGCGACACGGTAGTGATCATGGAGGCGCGTCCCATCAGCCGCGACAAACGCTGGCGGATGCTCCAAATTTTGGAGAAGGCGAAGTAAAGACCGGCCCGGAGCGGCAGGTATCCTGGTATAATGGGGTTTAATTTATGATTCAGATGCAGACAGTTCTAAATGTGGCCGACAATTCCGGCGCCAAGCGGGTCGCCTGCATTAAAGTACTCGGCGGTTCGAAGCGGCGCTTTGCCAGCCTGGGCGATGTGATCGTGGTGTCGGTGAAAGAGGCGATCCCGAATTCCAAGGTCAAAAAAGGCGATGTGATGAGGGCGGTCATTGTACGTACAGCCAAAGAGGTGAGCAGACCGGACGGCTCTTATCTTAAATTCGACGATAACTCGGCTGTGCTGATTAATAATCAGATGGAGCCGATCGGAACCAGAATCTTCGGGCCCGTGGCGCGCGAACTCCGGGCAAAGCAGTTCATGAAAATTATATCTCTGGCTCCGGAAGTTTTATAGACGGTTGGATGAGGATGGAAATGAGTTTAGGCAGACTGAAAAAGGGAGACATGGTAAAGGTTATTTCCGGTAAAGATAAGGGAAAAACCGGGAAAATTATAAAGACCATTCCTGAAAAGAATAAAGTGGTCGTTGAGAAGATAAACATCATCAAGAAACACAAACGGCCGGATCAGAAAAGCAAGGGCGGGATTGTGGAAATGGAATCGGCGATTGACGCGTCCAAAGTAAGCGTTCTTTGCGGCAAGTGTAAGCAGGCCGCCAGAATCAGGAACCGTATCCTCGATGACGGTAAAAAAGTCCGAATATGCAGCAAGTGCAATGATGCAATCGATGTGGGTTAAAATAAAATGGCAAGATTAAAAGACTATTATAAAGAGAAAGTGGTGCCGGCGCTTGTCAGGGAATTTTCTTACGAAAACCCCATGCAGGTACCGAAAATTGTGAAGATCGTCGTGAATATGGGGCTGGGCGAGGCGATTTCGAACGTGAAAATGCTCGACACCGCTGCCGCGGAAATAGCGATGATCACAGGCCAGAAGCCGGTCATTACCAGGGCGAAGAAATCAATAGCGACCTTTAAGCTGCGCCAGGGGATGCCCATCGGCTGTTCGGTAACCTTAAGAAAAGAGATCATGTATGAATTTTTTGACCGGCTGGTCAATGTTGCCCTGCCGAAAGTCAGGGATTTCCGGGGCATCTCTTCTACCGCTTTTGACGGCAGGGGAAATTATTCCCTGGGCCTTCATGAGCAGATTATTTTCCCCGAAATTGATTATGATAAAGTTGAAAAAGTTAAAGGAATGAATATCACCATCGTAACGACAGCCCGGACGGACAAAGAATCCCGGAAGCTGCTTGAGCTGATGGGCGTTCCTTTCAAGAATTAACGAGGAATCTCCGGAGGAATTTCGCGTGGCAAAAAAGTCATTAATTGCAAAGGCAAAAAGAAAACCGAAGTTCGCGGTCAGGGAATATAACCGTTGTCAGATTTGCGGCAGACCGCGCGCTTATTATAGAAAATTTGAGATGTGCAGAATTTGCTTGAGGAAGCTTTCCTTGCAGGGTGAGCTTCCCGGCGTGATAAAGTCAAGCTGGTAATTTTAGTTACAGGAGGAAAAGCATGGGGATGTCCGATCCTATCGCCGATATGCTCACCAGGATTCGTAACGGAAACAAGGCGCGTTTTAAGAGCGTCAATGTTCGTATGTCGCAGATGAACTTAAATATCGCCAAGGTTTTGAAATCATCCGGTTATATAAGTAATTATGACGTGGTAAAAGATGAGAAGGGGCACTCGTTACTGAGGATCGCCCTCAAATACCCGGATACGAAAAAGACGGTTATCAACGAAATTAAGCGGATAAGCAAGCCGGGGCGCAGGGTTTATGTGCCGGCGGACGGCATTCCGAAGGTGCTCGACGGTTTGGGCATTGCAATTCTTTCGACTTCCCGCGGTGTCATTACCGACGCGGAAGCCAGGGAATTGAACGTCGGGGGCGAGGTTCTCTGTAATATTTGGTAATAAACTGAAGTTGTTAAACGGGAGTTGTAGCTCATGTCGCGAATAGGTAAAAAGCCGGTCACTGTGCCAAAAGGTGTGAAAATCACCCAAAGTGAAGGCGTGGTCAAAGTTGAAGGTCCCAAAGGCAAGCTGTCTTCGAAAATGCCGGAAGGAGTTGTGCTCAAGCTTGCCGAGGGCCAGATGAGCATAGAGAGAGTCTCTGATGATCGTCTTGCCCGGTCGTCTCACGGGCTGGCGAGAACTCTGATCAGCAATATGGTCACAGGCGTCGATGCCGGTTTTCAGAAGGCGCTGGAGATTTCCGGTGTGGGGTATCGTGCCGAACTTGCCGGATCGACTCTGAAGCTTGCTTTGGGCTTTTCCGCTCCGGTGGAATACAGTATTCCCAAGGGGGTCACTGTGGCGGTCGATAAGCAGGTTAACCTGGTTGTGTCCGGAATCAACAAGGAATTGGTCGGACGGGTGGCCGCGGAAATCAGAGCGCTGAAAAAACCGGAGCCCTACAAGGGTAAAGGTATCAAATATGTCGGCGAGCGCGTCCGCCGTAAGGCCGGCAAGGCCGCAGGAGCGAAATAGAAAATTTAAACACTAGGTTCAAGAGGTGGAACATTGGCTTCCAAAAAGACACTGAAAGTCAGAGCAAAAAGAGAAAAACGGGTTAGAGGAAAAATTACGGGAACATCTGCGAGGCCTCGCCTTTCGGTTTTCCGATCTGATAAGCACATCTATGCCCAGGTAATCAATGACGCCCAGGGAACAACTGTGGCGGCGGCATCTACACTGAGTAAGGAACTGGCGGGCAAATTAAAAGGGATCAAAAAAGTCGATGTTGCCCGTGAAGTAGGCAAGCTTATCGCCACGCGTTTACAGGCGCAGGGCATCGATAAAGTTGTTTTTGATAGAGGCAGATTCCTCTATCATGGCCGCGTGAAAGCACTGGCGGAGGCCGCGCGGGAAAGTGGTATTAAATTTTAAATATCAGATTGAACGGGACTCATGATCAGAGAAGAAACTATTGAAACCAGAGAACTGAAGGAAGTGGAGCTCCTCGACAGGGTGATTGCCATCAATCGGACGGCAAAAGTCGTTAAGGGAGGAAGGCGGTTTCGTTTCAGCGCGATTGTTGTAGTGGGAGATGGCCAGGGTATGGTCGGTGCGGGATTGGGCAAGGCCCATGAAGTTCCCGAAGCCATACGCAAGGGAATGGAAATGGCCAAAAAAAATATGACCAGGGTCGCGGTAACGGACAGAACAATTCCCCACGAAGTAATCGGCAGATTCGGCGCAGGCAAAGTATTGCTCAAACCAGCGTCTGAAGGAACCGGTTTGATTGCCGGTGGAGCGGTCAGGGCGGTTCTGGAAGTTGCCGGCGTCCATAATGTTTTAACCAAGTGCCTCGGATCGCATAATCCGCACAATCTGGTCAAGGCCACGGTAGAGGGGCTTTGTCAGCTCAAAGAACCGGCGGAAATTGCCGCACGCAGAGGCAGGTAGGAAAAACAGCGAGGGTGTAAATACTGTGGGCAAGATGCTAAAAGTTAAAATGGTAAGAAGCGTTATCGGACGGCCGGAGAAACAAAAAAAAATTGTACGCGGCCTGGGCTTGAAAAAACTCAACAGCACGGTGGAGTTGCTGGATACGCCGGAAATTCGCGGGATGATCGATAAGGTAAGCCACCTGGTTTGCGTGGAAGAGACGAAGGAGTAGATTTATGGATTTGAGTTCCCTTAAGGCGCCTGCCGGTGCGTCCAGAAAAAGAAAGAGATTAGGTCGGGGCAATGCCTCGGGCCACGGTGGCACTTCCGGCAAGGGACACAAAGGGCAAAAATCACGGTCGGGCGGCGGAGTGCGTGACGGCTTTGAGGGTGGGCAGATGCCCATGGCGCGCAGGCTCCCCAAAAGAGGATTCAGAAATCCGTTTCGTCAAAGCTATGTGGCAGTTAATCTCTCCGATCTGTCGCGTGTCTTTACAAAAGATGCTGTTATCGATGAAGCTGCTATTGTGGCCAGCGGCCTGGTGAAGAAAAAAGGTGATGGGATCAAAATCCTTGCCAAAGGTGAAATCAACTTTCCCGTAACCGTGAAAATGGCAAAGATCAGCATGGCGGCCAAAACAAAAATAACCGCCGCCGGCGGAACTGTGGAAGAGGTAATCTGAATTGTTAGAAGGACTCGGTGGCGTTTCAAAAATACCTGAACTGCAAAGAAGAATCCTTTTTACTCTTCTTCTTCTTGCCGTTTACCGAATAGGTGTATTTATACCCACGCCTGGAATTGATAACACGGCTCTTTTGGCCTTTTTTGAACACGCACGCGGATCCATGATGGGCCTTATGGATCTCTTTACGGGCGGAGCTCTGAGCTCTTTTTCTATTTTTGCCCTGGGGATCATGCCGTATATCACTTCGTCGATTATTTTGAGTCTGCTGACGGTGGCCATCCCCCACTTGGAAAAACTATCCAAGGAAGGTGAAAGCGGCCGTCGCAAGATTACTCAATATACCCGTTACGGCACGGTGGGCCTGAGCATCATTCAGGGCTTCGGCATTGCCTGGGGACTCCAGCAGATGGCCAGCCCCACGGGCGCCCCCATTGTTTTACATGCCGGATGGGGTTTCATCATCATGACCATTATCACCCTGACTTCCGGAACGGCGTTTTTGATGTGGCTGGGTGAGACGATGACGGAAAAGGGAATAGGCAACGGGATATCCCTGATTATCTTTGCCGGAATTGTGTGCAGACTGCCTGCAGGAATCAGCAGGACCTGGAGCCTCTACTCCTCTGGCGAAATTCATTTTCTTATGGTTGTCATTTTAGGTATCTTCATGGTGGCGGTAATCGGTGCGATAGTCTATGTCGAGGCCGCCCAGAGGCGGATTCCCGTCCAGTATGCAAAGAGGATTGTCGGACGAAAAATATATGGCGGACAGTCAACTCATCTGCCGCTTAAAATCAATTCCTCCGGTGTTATCCCGCCGATTTTCGCCTCATCGGTGATCATGTTCCCCGCGACGATTGCCAATTTTGCACCTGCGGGATTGATGAAGACCATTTCCGGCTATTTAATGCCGGGAAGGATAGGTTATGAAGTTTTATTTGTCGCCTTGATTTTCTTTTTCTGTTTTTTCTATACGGCAGTAACAATTAAGCCGGATGACATGGCGGACAATATGAAGAAATTCGGCGGCTATGTCCCCGGCATCAGGCCAGGTAAAAAAACTGCAGAGTATATTGAAGAAATACTGGAAAGGCTCACCTTCAGCGGCGCAATCTATGTTTCCATTATCTGTGTTTTGCCCAGCGTGCTGATATCCAAATTCAATGCGCCTTTCTATTTTGGCGGCACGTCACTGCTCATTGTTGTAGGCGTAGCCATGGATACGGCCAGCCAGATTGAATCACATTTACTGACCCGCCAGTACGAGGGGTTTATGAAAAAGGGACACATGGCACGGCGCCGGTAGGAGTGCTGTAACGGCAAAGGTTGACGCTCATGGTCATTTTGAAACAACCGGATGAAATAGCAATAGCCAGGGCGAGTAACCGGATTGTCGCGGAAGTATTGAGTGTTCTGCGGGAAAAAGTTAAGCCGGGCGTGACAACGCTGGAGCTTGACCAAATCGCGGAAAGAACGGCCGAAAAGAGGGGAGCCATGCCGGCTTTTAAAGGGTATCGCGGTTATCCGTATGCTCTTTGCGCTTCGATAAATGAAGAAGTGGTTCACGGTATGCCCTCGAAGCGGGTTTTGATGGAGGGCGATATCATCGGACTCGATTTCGGTGTTTACTATCAGGGGTTCTATGGCGATTCCGCCATAACGCTTCCCGTCGGGCGGGTGAACGCGGGGGCTGCCAGGCTCATGGAAGTGACCGAGAAGAGCCTTTATGAAGCCATCAGGCAGACCTCTGCCGGCAACCGTCTCGGAGACATCTCGGCGGCGGTGCAGACGACAGTGGAGGCGGCCGGGTTTTCGGTTGTCAGGGATTTTGTGGGGCATGGGATTGGCAGACAGATGCACGAAGATCCGCAGATTCCCAATTTCGGCAAAAAGGGCCGCGGGATTGAGCTGAAGGCAGGAATGATTTTCGCAATTGAACCGATGGTGAATGAAGGCGATTACAGGGTGAAAATTTTAGCGGATGGTTGGACTGTAGTTACCGAAGATGGAAGCTTGTCGGCTCATTTCGAGCACTCGGTTGCCATTACGGACAACGGTCCGGAGATTCTCAGCAGATTGAGCTGACTAGCCTGGAGCATGGTATAAATCTGATGGCCAAAGAAGACGCAATAGAAGTTGAAGGTCGGGTGCTGGAGCCGCTCCCGAACGCGATGTTTCGCGTCGAGCTGGAAAACGGGCATCGAGTTCTGGCTCATATTTCCGGGAAAATGCGTATGCATTTCATAAAAATATTGCCGGGTGATAAAGTTACAGTCGAACTTTCCCCGTACGACCTGACCCGGGGCCGGATTACTTACAGAACGAAGTGAGGAGTTGGAAGTGAAAGTAAGATCGTCAGTGAAAAAAATATGCGAGAAATGTAAAATTGTGAAACGCAAGGGCGTTTTGCGCGTCATCTGCGAAAACCCGAAACACAAGCAGCGCCAGGGATAGTTTTATAATTCAGGAGGTTACACGTGGCACGAATTTCAGGTGTTGATTTACCCAAGAATAAAAGAATGGAAGTTGCTTTGACCTACATCTATGGCATTGGAAAAACCAGGGCAAAGCAAATCCTCAAAGAGTCGGGAGTCAGCCCGGATACAAAGACCGACGAACTGGCGGATTCCGAAATATCGGCAATCAGAAGCATTCTCGACCGGGACGGCAAGGTCGAAGGAGATATGCGCCGTGAAGTATCCATGTCTATCAAGCGCCTGATGGACATCGGCGCGTATCGCGGTCTGCGCCATCGCAAGGGCCTGCCGGTACGGGGGCAAAGAACCCACACCAACGGCAGGACGAGAAAAGGCCCCAGAAGAGCTATTGCGGGCAAGAAAAAGTAGCCTAAAGATTATTTTCGACCGGAGGGAAAATGGCCAAAGCAGTAAGAAAGACTGGAAAGAAAAAGGAAAAGAAAAATATTACTGATGGGGTAGCCCATATTCAGTCCACATTCAATAATACCATTATCACGATTACGGACATGGCCGGTAACGTGATTTCCTGGTCATCCTCAGGACTGCAGGGATTTAAAGGGTCGCGAAAAAGCACGCCGTTTGCCGCGCAAATGGCCGCAGAGGATGCGGTGCGCAAGGCAAAGGAGCATGGCATGAGAAGGGTGCAGGTCTATATTAAGGGGCCGGGTGCTGGAAGAGAATCAGCGCTCAGGTCACTGCAGGTGGCCGGGTTGACGATAACCATGATCCGCGATGTGACACCTGTCCCGCACAACGGCTGCAGACCGCCGAAGCGGCGCAGAGTATAAAAAGTATTTTAAATGATTTGAAACTAAAGGGAGGCGTTTTTTGGCAAGGTATACTGATTCTTCATGCAGATTGTGTCGCCGGGAAGGCTTGAAGCTTTTCCTGAAAGGCGATCGTTGTTATTCGGAAAAATGTTCCTTCGAGAGAAGGGGCTATGCTCCCGGTGACCATGGGCAATCCCACAGGAAGCAAAACTCGGATTACGGAATCCAGTTGCGGGAAAAACAGAAGCTCAAAAGAATGTATGGTCTTTTGGAAAAGCAGTTCCACGGCTACTATGTGCGTGCTGACCGCCACAAGGGGATTACCGGAACAAATCTCCTCGTGCTTCTGGAGAGAAGGCTCGACAACATGGTGTTTCGCCTGGGGTTTACCAACTCGAGGGTAGAGGCCAGACAACTGGTGAGCCACAGACACTTTCTGGTGAACGGCAAAACCGTCAATATACCATCCTACCTTGTTAAGGCAGGCGATGAGATAACCGTCAGGGAAGGTTCCCGGAAAATGAACCTGATACTGGAGGCAATGGAAACCGTGGCGAGGCGCGGTATTCCTCATTGGCTGGAACTGGATAAAGACAACTTCAAGGCAACCGTTAAAGCGCTTCCGGCACGCGAAGATTTAACCATACCGGTCCAGGAGCAGCTTGTTGTTGAGCTTTATTCGAAATAAATATTAATTACAGTATCCATTAAACCAGCTTGAAAATGGGGTAAATTATGCAAAGAAACTGGTCGAGTTTGATTCGTCCCAAGCGCGTTGATGTTGATGAAGCGACTCATACACGATTTTACGGAGAATTTACAATTCAGCCTCTGGAAAGGGGTTTTGGGATAACCCTGGGCAACGCACTAAGAAGAGTTCTTTTGTCGTCTATCCAGGGGGCTGCGATTACGTCGGTAAAAATCGACGGTGTGCTGCACGAGTTTTCGACGATTCCCGGAATCAAGGAAGATGTCACCGACATCATTTTAAATCTCAAAGGTATTCGCTTCAAGATTGGTTCGGCAAATACGAAATTTGTAACACTGGACGTCACGAGAACCGGCACGGTAACGGCGGCGGATATCATCACTGATGGGACGGTGGAGGTACTCAATCCCGATCATTACATTGCTACTATATCGGGCGGCGACGGACTGAAGGCGGAAATGGCCGTCAAAACCGGCAAGGGCTACTTACCGGCCAAAAAAGAACTTGATCCTGACCAGCCTGCCGGCACCATCAATACCGACGCGATTTTTTCGCCTATTAAAAAAGTGAATTATGTCGTTTCCCATGCCCGCGTCGGGCAGATCACGGATTATGACAAGCTGGTCATGGAGATCTGGACCGACGGCAGTATTGCGCCGGCCGATGCCATGGCTTATGCGGCAAAAATACTCAAGCAGCAGCTTGATGTTTTCATTAACTTTGAAGAAGATGATGATGAAGAAGTTTTGCCGGTGCAGGAAGATGAACCAGGAAATCTCGCAGAAATTCTGATGCGTTCTGTGGAGGACCTTGAACTGTCCGTGCGTTCCGCCAACTGCCTTAAAAATGCGGGGATCAATACCATAGGAGAACTGGTTCAGCGCACGGAAGCCGACATGCTCAAGACGAAGAATTTCGGTCGTAAGTCTCTGTCTGAGCTCAAAGACATTCTCAGCGAATACGGGCTGGTTTTCGGTATGAAACTGGAAGAAGAATCCTGAACAGCGGTGCAACAATATTAAAATTATTATTGATCATAAGATTTGACAGCCAGGAAAGGAAAGTTTCAAAATGCATCACGGTAAGGCGGGAAGAAAACTGGGACGTACGTCCAGTCACCGGGAAGCCATGTTCCGGAATATGGTAACATCCATAATAAAGCACGAAAGCATCCGCACTACGGATACCATCGCCAAGGAGCTGCGAAAGCTGGCGGACAATATGATCACTCTCGGCAAGAGAGGAGATCTGCACGCCAGGCGCCAGGCGGCGGCGATTGTGCGCGACAGAAAAGCGCTGGAAAAACTTTTTGGTGAGCTTGCCGGGCGCTTTCGCGACCGTGCCGGCGGATATACACGCATTGTGAAAATCGGTTACCGTTTTGGCGATAACGCACCTGTTTCCATTATTGAGTATCTGCCGGGGGATGAGAAAAAAGAGAAGGCTAAACCGAAAAAAAAGGAAAAGAAAGAACAGTAGAGACGCTTTCTTCAGACAATTAATAAAGGCAGGATGATCATCCTGCCTTTTTTAATGGTTGTTTTTTCTAATTAAAAAATGTAATGATTTCGCCGTCAGGTGAGGCGGACTGGTTTCCGCCACGAAGGTATCAGCAGCTGAAAACCCCTTAGCGAATCGAACTGTTTGAAGTGGAGGGATTGATCATGGCCGAAAAAAAAATAGGTGAAGTGGTCAAATTTTTCGCCAAACCGTCCGTTGCCGCCGTGCACATCACCGACGGCGATTTACAGGTTGGCGACACTGTGAAGTTTTCCGGTCATACGACGGAATTTACCGAGGTGATCCAGTCGATGGAGGTTGATAACAAGCAGGTGCAAAAAGCGGTCGCCGGCCAGTCCATCGGCATGAAGGTTTCCGACCGTGTGCGTCCGGGCGACGAGGTGTTTAAAGTCACAACCGATTGATATCAGGGCTGGTCTCACAGAAAACGCTGCTCGCAGCGATGTTTAAACTTGTTTTTGTGCCATTTTGGGAGTTCTTCTGTTAATTTGCCCGGCATTGGTGAAGATGTATACCCTGCCGCCGGCAAAGCTGCGGTGCCATCGGTCAAAATAATCATGTCAGAAAAGGAAGCATAAATGGAGAGCCAGATTGCCCGGGCGCTTTGTCTGAAGTACGAGCCAGTCGCCCTTTTGTGGGCCGACGAGAAGCCCGAAGGGGCTGTTCAGTTTGCCGAAGGAAAATGGGGATGCGTAATGTGGCTGCTGGCCGCGGCCGCCAAAGGGAAAATTGCGGCGGCAGACGCCAGGACTTTCGGATGTTTCGGCGGAGGTGTGGGGTTGGGCTTCGGCAACCAGTATAAGAATTTCCCCGGCGGTGAAGAGGGCTTTTGCCATTTTCTTTCATCGGGCAATGCCTCCCGTCCGGGTGGAGCCGAGACTGCCGAGCAGCTCCGGGCTTTCATGACGAAAGAAAGCCACGAAAATTTTCTCAACGGCGAGCGCTACATCAACACCCCTGAAAATGTCCGGAAATTCATCGCGGCACTGCCAATTACCGAGATACCGGCCAAATACGTCATTTTCAAGCAGTTATCATCTGTTTGTCTGTCTCGGGAAAAACCGCAGTCGATCATTTTTTTGGCTGATCCGGACCAGTTTTCCGCTTTGACGGTACTGGCAAATTACGGCCGGGGTGACAATGAAAATGTGATTATCCCCTATGCTGCCGGCTGCCAGACCATCGGCATCTATACCTATCGTGAAGCACATCAAGCCCGTCCCCGCGCGGTGGCCGGACTGACAGACCTTTCCGCGCGTCTGTATATCCGTAAGCAACTGGGGGAGGCTGATTTATTGACTTTTGCCGTTGCGTTCGCTCTTTTTGAGGAAATGGAAAAAAATGTTTCCGGATCTTTTCTGGAACGTCATACCTGGCAGGAACTGCTCAGGTCGAAGTGATTACCGTTTTGTGCCCGGCCCATTGAAAAATTTCAGCGGTCGTTTTTGATGATTTTACCCTCGCTGACCGCTTATATTTTTGGCTGCCCCTAAAAAACACGTCTTTATCCTTGTGAGACACAGTGGCTATGCAGCATACGTTGCATACTGTGCATCATGAGCACTAAACGTTAAGAGCATAGGGCAGTTGTGCTTGTTTTCCGGAGAGCGGAGACGAGCGCCGGTACAAAACCATTGCCAGCGGGGAGAAGTTGTGATATTTGCAAACGCAACTTTTATCATAATGTAGCGGGCGCGGGGGCTCTGCATGAAAATACGCGTGTTGGGGTGCCACGGTTCACAACTTCCGAATTTTAACACCACCAGTTTTCTGATCGAAAAAAATATTCTCCTGGATGCAGGAACTGTGACTACGGTGCTTACGCCCAAAGAGCAAATGCTCATTGATTACATCTTCGTTACGCACGCGCACCTTGACCATGTGCGCGACATTATGTTTCTTGCCGACAACCTTTATTACGCGAACAGAAAAAAACCTTTGACCGTTGTCAGCAGCAGGGGGATTATCGAGAATCTCCGCCGACATCTGTTCAATAATGTGATCTGGCCGGATTTTTCAAAGATTCCTGCAACAGCAGCGCCGATGTTGAAATTTCACGCTGTAAGTCCGGGGAGGAAAAAACAGTTCGGCGAATTTCAGGTGAGGGCCCTTAAGCTGAACCACACGGTGGAAAGCCTGGGCTTCCTCATGGAGACCAAAAGCAAAGCGGTTCTTTTTCTTGGCGATACAGGGCCTACGGATAATGTCTGGAAGACAGCCGCCTCTGTTGCGGACTTGAAGGCGATCTTTCTGGAGACTTCCCTGCCGGTTGGCATGCAGGAGGCTGCGGACAAGACAGGTCATCTCACGCCGGCGACACTTGCCGCCGAATTAAAAAAAATAAAGGGGAGCAAACCGGACATATATATCCATCACATGAAGCCTCAGTACGCCCGTGCGATCCGTCGTGAAATTACTGCGCTCCGCGACAGAAAAATTCACATCGTCAAAGACGCCCAGGTCATTCATTTATAGCTATTCACTCCACGCGTTTGGAGCTTTGCCGGGGAGTAACTTGCCGATTCTGAGATAATCGTGAAGTTACTGAAAAAGTGTCAAGCAATTTAGCCACCCGGGAAAATGTGGTGAAGTTACTCAGAAATAATCCGGATCTCTGATGAATAAATTCGACCCAGATGCCTATCTTGCCGGCCTCAACATCAATGCGATGTGCTTTGGTCTTGATTCTGTAACCGCCCTTCTCGGGCGTTTCGGCAATCCGCAAAATGCACTCAGAACGATTCTTGTGGGAGGGACCAACGGCAAGGGCTCCACGGCGGCTCTGCTCGCTTCCGTGCTGAAAGAAGAAGGCTACAGGGTGGGGCTGTACACCTCTCCTCATCTGATTGATGTACGTGAAAGGATTGTTGTTGACGGGGAGAAAATTCCTTTAAATCAGTTCATCAATATTTTGTCACAGATCAAAGAGTCGGCGCCACTGCCGGTGACCTACTTCGAGGTTTTGACCGCGGCGGCATTTATTTATTTTCAGCGTGAGCGGGTTGATATCGCTGTGATGGAAGTTGGTCTGGGCGGCAGGCTCGACGCCACAAATGTTTGCCGGCCGGAACTTTCCATTATTACAAATATCGGCATGGAGCACACGGACTATCTGGGGAAAACCCTTGCGGCAATAGCTGCGGAAAAGGCGGGGATAGTTTGTCCTGCGGGGGTATGCGTTACCGGGGTCAGACAGAAGAAGGCCGCCGGGGCGATTGCAACGATTTGCCGCCAAAGAGGTGCCAGGCTTTATCGTCTGGGGCATGACTTCAGAATCATCAGACGCAGTGGGCACACCGCGGATTATCTGGGTATCAGACGCCGCATGAAAGGGCTTGAGCTTTCCCTCAGGGGAGCGCACCAGTGGTCAAATGCCGCACTGGCGCTGGCTGCGCTTGATCTTATTGATGGAAACGGATTCACGGTCACAGACAGGGCCCTCATTGCCGGACTGGAAAATACGCGCTGGGAAGCACGCCTGGAGATTCTGTGCGAGCGTCCCCTGTTCCTTCTTGACGGGGCTCATAATCCGTCGGGTATTGCCGCTTTGTGCCATTCGCTTGTGCATGATTTCCCCCGGCGTAGGATGATCCTGATTTTTGCCGCGCTGGCGGACAAGGATTACCGCAGGATGCTGCAAAAGATTGTGCCTTTGGCATCCGTCACCATTTTGCCGCCGCTGCAATCTGAGCGCGCCGTGGCCACAGGTGAGCTTGATGGTATTGTAAAAGGCCTGGGAGGGGAAGTCAAAGTGGCGCCGGGCGTTGCCGGTGCCGTCGGTATGGCCTTGTCGCAGGCCCGCGAAGATGATCTCATCTGTGCCGCGGGCTCGCTTTATCTGGCCGGAGAGATAAAACAGGCATTTTCACAAGCATCTTCTTGTGATAAGCCTTAGCACAATGATTAAAAAAAGGTGGATCTGGTTTGCTCAACAAATTTGAACGTCTTTGCATCCGGCTCGTTTGGGTAAGTTTTTTCCTCTTTTGCTGTCTTTCAGCCTGGGCCGGGGATTTGAAACTGCCGTCTGAGGCGCCCGTGAAAATCGAGGCGGACAATCTCTCTTACGATAACGAGCGGGATGTGTACGCGGCGACGGGAAACGTGATTATCAACTATGGTGACGGCACGCTGACGGCCGATCACGTGGAGTATGACCGCAAAAACAATCTGGCGACGGCTGAAGGCCGGGCTTTTTTGAAAATGGAAGAAGACACGCTGGCTGGTGAAAAAATCGTCGTCAATCTGGCTGATAAAACAGGCGTAGCCTACTACTCCAAAATCTTTTACGCACGGAATCATTTTTATATATCAGGAGAACGAATCGAAAAAACAGGAGAGAATACCTACAGGATCGAGCAGCCGGTCGCGACGACCTGTGACGGAGATGATCCGGACTGGAAAATTGCCGGCAGTTCCATGAGCGTCACACTGGAAGGATACGGGTGGATGAAGCATGCGCGTCTCGAGACCAAAAGCGTGCCGGTCCTGTATACTCCTTTGGTCGCTTTTCCTGCCAAGACCAGGCGTCAAACGGGACTGCTCCTTCCCTACCTTTCGCATTCAAAGAACAAGGGCGGACTCGATATTGAAATTCCCTTTTTCTGGGCGATCTCTCCGCAGATGGACGCTACTTTTTATCCCCGCTTCATTGAAAAGAGAGGTTTTCAGGGGGGGATGGAATTTCGCTACTTTGCCGGTTCGTCCTCCCGGGGCACACTGTACGGCGACTTCATGGCGGACAGGAAGGATGTCTATGAAGCGGGCCCCGGTGGTCTTCCTAGGGACTGGCAGGGGACACATAAGCGCTGGTCATATTATCTTAACCATTATTCGGAATTGGATTCGCAGTTTTATTTGCGGACAGATCTGCGCCGTGTTTCCGATCCCTGGTATTTTCGCGATTTTGATTCCCACAATTACTATCTGAGCAATTACTCGGCCACGGAAGAGGATCCATTCAGAAAAGTTTCTTTTCAGGGGAATTCCTCATTGCCGTATCTGGAATCTACGGCACGCGTGTTCAAGGGCTGGGACAATTTCAACCTGATGGGTCGGGTCGGTTACCGCGATGATTTTTCCACCCTGTCCAACAGCCGTACCATTCAGCAATACCCGGAAATAATTTTCACCGGTATCAGACAACCTCTTTTTTCCACCCCTGTTTATATTGAGCTTAGCGGCGCCTATGATTATTTCTACCGCGGCGAAGGTAGGAAAGGGCACTATATGGATATCGCCCCTTCCGTGTCTGTACCTTTAAAAGTCTATGACTATTTGACCATAACGCCCCGGCTCACAGTACATGAGCTTCTGTGGTACTCAAGCCGCGAAAAAAGCGGATACGACACAGGCCGGCGCGGTGATGCCAGGACGGTCATCAACGCAGGTTTTAATGCTTCGAGCCGGTTGTTACGTGTCTATGACGTCAATGTTTTAGGATGGGACAAAATGCGTCATGAAATCAGGCCGGAGATGGTTTATTCCTATATCCCCCGCGTACGTCAGGACCAAATACTGCAATGGGACGAAACAAGCTCAAGCTGGATATGGATGGATGCCGTGCCTGATTATCTCCCCCGCCTCAGCTCGCTTATCGACCCTTTCACGGCTTTGGACTCAGATGATGCCGAGGCCATCAGAGAACAAAACGCGGTGGGGTGGGCGCTTACTAACACCATAACGACGAGAGCCGCAAGTGATAAAGGAGCGCTGACCTATAATGAAATGCTGCGCTTGAAGCTGTTCCAGCTTTATGATATCAATGAAGCGAGACGAAACACAAACTGGCTGACACCCAAAAGGCGGCCTTTTTCCGATATCGGGATAGAGCTTGATTTCAGGCCGCATCATTACGTATCTTTTGCCGTCCGTAACAGATACAGTCCCTACACCGGCTGGAAGGAGATGAATTACGATCTGGGCCTGTATGACTGGCGCGGTGATAGTCTTATTTTGGGATACCGCTACACCCAGGACAGGGTTGAGACGATCAATGCCGACCTGAAAGCCATGCTGACCGAACGCTTGAGCGGCAGACTGCTGTTGAGTTATGACCGCCTCCATCATCGCAATATCGAAAGTACGGTGGGCCTGATGTATAACCATCAGTGCTGGGGGCTGGGCGTAGACTACACCAAGACGCATGACGACCAGAGGGTGATGATTAAGGTATCTCTGGCCGGTCTCGGCATGCTTCGGATATGATTGAATATATTTTGTAAAACAGCGGCGGGGGCGGGCCTGTCCGGGCGGCCCCCGCGGGCTTGCCGGGGAAATATTTTCCTTGACAAAATCATGCAAGTTGCATATGTTTCACTTTTAATTTTAAGGGAAGTGACGGTTTGATATGAAGACGTTTTCACCAAAGGAAAAGGAAGTTAAAAAGGACTGGTTTGTGGTCGACGCGTCCGGTAAAGCGCTCGGCAGACTCGCCAGTGAGATTGCCGCTCGTCTGCGCGGCAAGCACAAAGCTATTTACGCGCCCCATGTTGATACCGGTGATTTCATTGTAGTGGTAAACGCGGAGAAGGTCACGCTAAGCGGCAAGAAATTGACCGACAAAATTTACTATTCTCATTCCGGTTATCCGGGTGGCCTGAAAGAAAAGACCGCCGGCAAAATACTGGCGGACAAACCCGAGTATTTAATCCACACCGCCGTGGCCGGCATGCTGCCTAAAAACAGTCTTGGCCGTAAAATGCTCAGGAAGCTCAAAGTGTACAGTGGAAACGCTCATCCGCATGAAGCCCAGTGCCCGCAGGCATGGGCAATGTGATTACCGGAAAAAAATTATTTTTTAAATTTGGAGACCCCATGACAGTAGAACGTTTTTATGCGACAGGTAAAAGAAAAAGAGCCATTGCCCGCGTCTATATGAAACCGGGCAGCGGTAACATCGTAGTCAATAAAAGAAGCTTTGAAGAATATTTTCCCCGTCCCAGCCTGAAAATGATCATCCGCCAGCCGCTGGAAATTACCGGCAAGAACAATCAGTTCGACTTCTACATCAATGTTGCCGGTGGCGGAGTTGCAGGGCAGGCAGGTGCGGTCAAGCATGGTATATCCAAGGCGCTTCTTGCGGCAGACGCGGATTTGCGCCCTGTTTTGAAAAAAGCCGGTTTTCTGACACGGGATGCGCGCGTGGTCGAAAGGAAGAAATACGGGCAGCCGGGCGCGCGAAAGAGATTCCAGTTTTCCAAACGTTAATGATCAGGGGGGCTTTCAGCCCCCTTTTTTTTGGGGAGGGAATTTTTTTATGAAGATTAAAGCAGCTGTATTCGGTGCCAGTGGTTATACCGGTCAGGAGCTGATCAGGATTTTATCGGGTCATCCGGAGGCCGAACTGACGGCCGTGACTTCCCGGCGCTATGCGGGAGTGGCGGTGGCAAAGGTTTTCCCGTCACTTGCCGGTTTTACATCGCTTGTATATCAGGATGCCGCGCCGCAGGAGATTGCCCGGATGTGTGACGTCGTTTTTCTTGCCCTGCCGCACGGCGTGTCCATGGGGGTGGCGCCGGCATTTGTGGAGGCCGGCCGAAAGGTGATCGACCTTTCCGCCGACTATCGTCTGCGCGATTTAACCGTGTATGAAAAGTGGTATGCCGCCCACAAAAGCGCCGGTCTCGTCCCGGAGGCGGCTTACGGACTTCCCGAGCTGTACCGCAGTAAGATAAGTGAGGCGCGTCTGGTTGCCAATCCCGGTTGTTATCCGACCAGCGTTATTTTGGCTTTGGCTCCTCTTTTGAAGAACAGCCTCATTGAGGTTAACTCCATCATCGCGGATAGCGCCTCCGGCGTGAGCGGCGCCGGGCGTGACCCGGTCGTCGGATCATTGTTTTGTGAAGTGGACGGGGGCTATAAGGCATACAAGGTAGGCAAGCACCGCCACACGCCGGAAATTGAGCAGGAGCTTGGCGAGCTGGCGGGCGAGCAGTTTCCGGTTACCTTCACGCCGCACTTGCTGCCGGTTAAAAGAGGTATTTTAAGCACAATTTATGCAAACCTTAAGCGGGATATCTCCACGGTCGGGCTGCGGGATATCTGTGCCTCCTTTTACGAAAAGGAAAAATTCGTGCGCGTCCTGCCGGCGGGTGACATTCCCAACATCTCGTCGGTTTGCGGGTCAAACTACTGCGACATCGGGGTAGTCTGCGACACAAGAACCAACCGTGTCATTGTTCTTTGCGCTATCGATAATCTGGTCAAGGGGGCGGCCGGACAGGCGGTGCAGAATATGAATATTGTTTTCGGAATGCCGGAGGAAAGCGGTCTGGCGGCGGCACCCGTTTACCCATGATGAAGGATTACAGATGAGTCAAAAAGTATATAATACGAAAACAAGGCGCAAGGAAGTCCTGCATCCACTGCGGGAAGGCGCGATAGGGATGTATGTGTGCGGGATTACCGCCTACGATGTCTGCCACATCGGGCATGCACGTGCCGCGGTTGTTTTTGACGTTATATACCGTCACCTCCGGGCGCGTGGCTACCAGGTGACGTATGTGAAAAACTTCACAGACATTGACGACAAGATTATTGAGCGGGCCAACCGCGAGGGTGTCACCACGCAGCAGTTGAGTGAGCGCTACATAAGCCTGCATGACGAAGATATGGCCGCTTTGAATGTTTTGACGCCTACGGTCACGCCTAAAGCCACCGAGCACATGGAGGAGATGATTTCGATGATCAGGATACTCCAGGACAAGGGTATCGCCTACGAGGTGGACGGTGACGTGTTTTTCGGCGTCGGCAGGTATCCGGCATACGGCGGATTGTCGGGCCGCAAACTGGATGAGATGGTGGCCGGAGCGCGCGTGGACATCAACGATAAAAAAAGGAATCCGCTGGACTTCGTGTTGTGGAAAAAGAGCAAGGAAGGCGAGCCATCCTGGGAGAGTCCCTGGGGGAAGGGCAGGCCAGGCTGGCACATCGAGTGTTCGGCGATGAGCCGCCACTATCTGGGAGATACATTCGATATTCACGGCGGCGGCGAGGATCTGGTTTTCCCGCATCACGAAAATGAAGTTGCACAGTCGGAAGCGGCAACCGGTAAACCTTTTGCCCGCTACTGGCTGCATAACGGCTTTGTTAAAATAAATGCTGAAAAAATGTCCAAGTCCCTGGGAAATACTTTTCCCATCCGTGACCTGGTTACAAGCTATCATCCGGAGGTGTTGCGGCTGTTCATGCTCCAGAGCCATTACCGCAGCCCGGTCGATTTTTCCGAGGGGTCGCTCAAGGAGGCCAGGGCCGCGCTGATTCGTGGCTATACCGCGCTGCAGACGCTCAAGGAAGCAAAAGCGATGTACAAACCTGAAGCAATTGAGGCCAGTGGTGACAAAAAGACGGGCCAGACAGCCAGGTGGGATGAATTCATCAGTAAGTTTGACGCGGCTATGGATGACGACTTCAATACGGCTCAGGCCCTCGGACATGTTTTTGATGCGGCACGCCAGATAAATCAGATTGCCACGGCAGGCAAAAAGGCATCCACACCGTCAGGCGGGGCGGCACTTGATGCCGCCGCACGCGCATTTACCCACTTCGCCGATGTGCTGGGTGTTTTTCAATCCGACCCTGATGAGTTTTTCCGTACCGACCGCTCCATAGAAGTGAACAAAAGTGGTCTGGATGCATCCTGGGTGGAGATGATGATTGCCAAAAGGCAAAAGGCACGTGACGACAAAGACTGGAAGCTGGCCGACGATATCCGCGGCGAACTCGCCAAAAAAAATATTTTACTCAAAGATTCGGCAGATCGTACTGTGTGGTCGGTCGGCTGAGCTGTTCGCGACAGGATTTGTGCAGGCCTGCCACCAACCGGCTCCGGACGGCGGCAGAGCCACCGCCATTTCGGATAATGCACTCCGGTGCCGAAATGTATGGAAAAAAGCGCAAACAGTAGTATATTGTTTCAAAGTTACAGTTTATCGCTGAAAAAAATAACTTCCAAAGTGAGGCGGTCATGAAAAATAAACGGGGCAAACTGGCGGTTTTTGTGGTTGTTTTCATCATACTTTTTGCCGCCTTCGGCGCCTATACCGCAAGCAGAGAGGCTCAGCCGGAGAAAAGCATTTATAAAAATCTCAAAACGTTTAATGAAGTTCTGGATATCGTGCAGAAGAACTATGTGGATGAAGTTGATCTGAACTCTTTGATGCAGGGTGCGGTCAACGGCATGATCAAAACGCTTGATCCTCACAGCAATTACATGACGGCCGAGCTCTATAAGGAGCTTGAAGTGGAAACTCAGGGGCAGTTCGGCGGTATCGGCATTGAGATTACCATTTTGCGTGATGTCCTGACGGTTGTTTCCCCCATTGAGGACACGCCGGCTTTCCGTGCGGGTGTGCTCTCCGGCGACCAGATCCTCAAAATCGACGGGCAATCGACGAAAGACATTACCATCATGGAGGCTGTGAAGAAACTGCGTGGCCCCAAAGGGTCTCAGGTCACGATTACCATCATGCGGGAAAAGGCGCTCCAGCCGAGGGATATCACACTGACGCGGGCGATGATCCAGATCAAAAGCGTCAAGGCAAAAGTATTTGAAGATCATATCGGCTATATTCGCATCGCCTCGTTTCACGAAAGGACGGCCGCCGATTTACGCAAAGCGATCGCCGAAATATCCGCAAAGACAAAGCCGATGCAGGGGTTGGTACTGGATTTGCGCAATGATCCCGGCGGGCTGCTCAGCCAGGCTATCGAAGTTTCCGATATGTTCCTGAAATCGGGCGTTATCGTGTCCACACGCGGCAGAACTAAAGTAATGGAAACAAAATCCAGCGCTCACGATGACGGTGACAAGGATGTTACCGTTCCTATGGTGGTGCTGGTCAACGAAGGCACGGCCAGCGCCGCCGAGATTGTCGCCGGTGCTCTGCAGGACAACGGCCGTGCACTGATTGTGGGTACACAGACATTCGGCAAGGCCTCCGTGCAAACAGTGATTCCCCTGGAGGACGGCTCCGCCCTGAAGCTGACCACGGCCCGCTACTATACCCCCAGCGGCAAGTCCATTCAGGCCGAAGGGATAAAACCGGATATCACCGTTAAGTTGTTGGCTCCAGAGGGCGAAAAAGAGACCGCACAGGGCGAGATGCTTCGCGAAAAAGACCTCAAAGGGCATATTATGCCGGCCGGAGAAGATGCCCCGAAGCCTGACGAAGGCAATTTGGAAGGAACCAGGGAAGAGCTGGACATTGCCCGTGACAATCAGCTTAAAACGGCGATCGATATTCTCAAAAGCTGGCAGATTATGCGAAACAATCTCAGCCGGTGATGGACATGACCAGACAAAAATACACAAATTGACATGAAAAAGAAAAACAGGAAAAAAATTATACCGGCGATTCTGTCCGTTTTGATCGTCGTGGCCGTTGCCGCCATTATCTATGTTGTTCAATTCGCCGAGAAAGAACCTCAATGGGCAGAAAAAAAAGTTACGTCGGGAAGTGAAAAAACAAAGTCCCTTCCCGGGACGGAAAAAGCCGGCGCAAAAGCTTCGTCCGACTCCGGAAAGCAGGCTGCTTCCCCGGTGAAAAGGCAGGCGGACAAAGCGTCCCGGGAGAATGCGGTCGGGACGGCCAAAGGTAAAACCACCATCGCCAAAATTGTCCCTGCCGGTGTGCCCCGGAAGCAGATCGCCATTATCATCGACGATATCGGACATGATATGAAGCCGCTAAGGGATCTTTTGAGCATAGACGAGGAGATTACCTTTGCCATTTTACCGTTTGTGGCTCACTCCCGTGAGGCGGCGGTAACACTTCATCAGGCGGGGCGTGAAACGTTGCTTCATTTACCCATGGAACCCCTTTCCTACCCGAAGGAAAAGCCGGGTGAAGGGGCCCTGTTTACGGATATGAGCCATGAAGAGCTGATTATCGAACTTGACAAAAACTTCGACTGCGTGCCTTACGTCTCCGGTGTCAACAACCATATGGGTTCGCGGTTTATGGCCGACGAAGAAAAACTTACGGTAATTTTCAATCGGTTGAAGAAGAGGAATTTATTTTTCATTGACTCACGCACGACGGGAAAATCCCGGGCTGATGCTGCATCTGCGAAAGCCGGGCTGCAAATCGCTTCACGCAGGGTATTTTTGGACAATGACCGTGATTACGCAAAAATTTATCAAATCCTGATGAGCGCGGCCGAGGAAGAAACGGGACGCTCACCGATGATTATTATCGGCCACCCCTACCCGGAAACGATCCGGGCGATCAGAGACGCCAGCAGCGTTTTGCGTCAAAGGGGTGTCGATATAGTACCCGTATCGAAACTGCTGCGGCCGGCTGTTTCCTAGTCAGGGTTTTTTCAGGAGATTAAACGCCTCATGGACAGACAAGGAAAATTAAAGACGAGAAGAGTTATCTGTACCGTTATCGGTGCCTTGCTTCTGTGGGTGGCCCTTGCCGGGTGCGCATCGCTTTCATCACACGAGTCTGCGGATAGCCGGGCCGCAGCCGAAAACTTTTCCTCCGGAGCCGCCTATCATTATTCGTTGTCAGTCCTGCTCAGGCGCGGCGGAGATTTGGCCGGCGCCATCGGAGAACTCAAACAGGCGCTCGAGCATGATCCCGACTCACCCTATCTGATCACGGAACTTGTCTCGCTTTACGTGGAAAACAACGACACGGAAAAGGCTTTGGCGCTGGGGGAAGAAGCGCTGGCCCGGGACCCGGCCAATATTGAGCTGCGCTCCATTATGGGCGGTCTGTATTTTTCCACACGCGCCTATGATAAGGCGGCCCGTGAATATGAGACGATCATTGCCGGCGATCCGAAGAATCTGGTTGCTTACCTTTATCTGGCGACGATTCATGCACAGGAAAAAAAATACGATTTGGCGGAGAGCGCCTATCAGAAGCTATTGGCGATCGATCCGGATAACATTATCGGGATGTATTATTATGCCAAAACACTGATGCAGATGCAACGCTGGGCCGACGCGGAGGAACTTCTACAAAAGACGATAGCTCAAAGACCGGCCTTCGAGGCGGCCTGGCAGGGGCTGGGAGTTCTCTACGAAACGACGAAGCGATATGACGACGCCATCGGCCTGTATCGGAGCTATTTGGACAGAAATCCGGCCAAGATCAATTATCGCGTTAAGATTCCTGAACTGCTCAAGAGAGTCGGCCGGATGGACGAAGCAAAAAAGGATCTTGAGGAGATACTGACAATTACGCCCGACAGCCGTGAGGTGCGGGCGGCGCTGGGGCTTTTATATTACGACATGCGTAATTTTGCCGGGGCGGCCCAGGAGTTTTCCCGTCTTCTGGAAGGGACGCCGGGCGACGACAAGCTGCGTTACATGCTGGCCAGCTCACTGGAACAAAAAGGCGATCATGATGCAGCCTGCCGTAATTTTCAGCTGATATCACCGTCGTTCGAACTATTTGCCAACGCACAGATCCAGGCGGCGATGATTCTCGGGAAACAGCAACGGCATGACGAAGCTATTTCGGTCATGGTGCGGGCACTGGAGCAGAAAAACGACCAGGCCGTGCTTTATCTGTATTTATCTTCCCTGTATGAGGACAGCAAGGATCTGACCGCGGCGGAAAAAACAATCGTGTCGGGTATCGAGCGAGTCCCCGGAAACACAGATCTGCATTATATGCTGGGGGTGATTCTGGACAAGACAAACCGGTTTGAAGAAAGCATCAGGCAGATGGAAAAAGTGCTGGAGATCGATCCCCAAAATGCGGATGCGCTGAATTTTATCGGCTACACCTATGCTGAACGGGGGGTGAACCTCGACGAGGCGGAGAAATTGATTTTGCAGGCGATGGATCTCAAGCCGGATAACGGGTATATCATCGATTCCCTGGGCTGGGTTCACTTCAGGCAGAACAAACTCGCCAGTGCGCTCAAACATCTGAAAAGGGCGCTGGAGCTTATGCCGGAAGACCCCAATATCCTGGAGCACCTGGGCGATGTCTATCTGAAAACCGGGCAGGCGGGAGAGGCTCTTGATTTTTACCGCAGGGCCATAAAGATATCCCCCGACAGCCTTATTCTCAAAAAGAAAATCGATGAACTGGACAAGACTCCCCGATAGCACCGGTATGGTGATGCCGGCGGAGCGGAAAGTGTGTCCGATATGTTTGCGCATGTGACGTTACTCGGCCGTTGCCTGATATGCACACTCATTTTCATTTTTATCGTCACCCCCGGGTGTGCCTGGCGGCTGCCCGCTGGCGGGCAGCCGCCAAAGGATGTGTCAGCAAGCGCCGTTCATGATGGGCGGCTTGTCGCCGTCGCGCAAATTAACCTGGCCACCAGCCGGGGAAACTATCCGCTGCGGGCCGCGATTATAGCGCAGCGTCCCGCCTGGCTGCGTCTGGAGCTCTTGCCGTTTATCGGGCCTCCCGATTTGTACCTTACGGCATCGCCTGAGCGTATGAGTGTTTATCTTCCAGCGCAGGCGGAGTTTTACATCGGAGCGCCGACCGCCGCAAATATGGCGCGTTTCCTTCCCTGGGCGGTAAGTGTCGAAGAAATGGTGGCTATTTTGTGGGGCACCTGTTTTGCGCCTGAAAAGGGCTATGTTTCCTGTCGCTACTTCGGGGAGGAAAATCCGGCGGCCGGCGCACCGACAGGCATGCTCAAGACCATGATACGCTATGACGAGGACAATAAAAAAATATACCACGTCTCATTTGACGATTATCAGGCACAGGCCGCCTGCCCCGGCAGGATTGTCTTTGACCTTGCCGACGGATCTGTTCGGGTTACCATGCGCTACACCGACCTGAAGGTGGAAAAGCAGGCGGACAAGAGTGTTTTTGAGATTGACGCGCCCGGCGATGCCAGGATCATTGACCTCGATTGTTCATGAAAAGAACGGCATGGGCGGCGCGAAAAAGCCACCCTCAAGGAGCCTTGCCACTTTGAGACGAGACCTTTGAAAAATACCTCCTCCAGTCATTCCGGGCTCGACCCGGAATCCAGTAAGCATTTGATAACACTGGATACCGGCCTTCGCCGGTATGACGACATTGCCGTTACTTAGTGCTGTGCAAAGCTCTCGAGACAAAGGTGACGGCCGGCAACGTTTTGCCCTTTGCCTGTAAGTATGCAAGGTGCTGATATTTATGAAGAAGTAAGTACAGCGCCGCTGTTTCAGGTCACTGGGGGCAGATCATCGTTTCATCGGAAAATAAAATATTTCTTGATTTTCGTTCGTTATCTGCTAAGCAAAGCGCCGAATCTCCGGTGTTTCCCTGCACGGATGCAGCGCCGGCTTTGCCGTTTTTTGCATACCCGGCGTTATCATCATGAAACCAGTGATGGGCAGTTTTGAAACATCGTCAATCAGGATTCCCTGGCTGCACTTGTCGCCGCACCAATTCCGCAGCGCGGCGGGCAGCTGACATTATAGCGGGTTTTTCGTACCGGCAGACGAAAACTAAAAAGAGTTCGGGTAAATTAAGGAGTGTCATTATCGTACCGGGCACTCAGCAAATCTGTCTGCCGGTCCGTTATTGAGAAAAAAATATTTCAGGAGGAAAGTATGTCGTTAAATCCGTTAATTGATTCACGTGATGTCCGCTTTACACTATTTGAGATGCTGGAGATTGAGAAGCTCAACCGGTTTGATGCATTTAAAGATTATGACCGCACCGTCTATGAGGATACGCTTGATCTGGCCGAAAAAATTGCCATCGAGCAGTTTTACCCGTGCAATGCCGACGGTGATAAAACCGGCCTTCAATTCGATCCGAAGACGGCCCAAGTCAAAGTTCCCGAATCATTCAAAAAAGGATTCAATGCCTATATCGAGTCCGGTTTTCATTCCCTGTCCCTTTCCCAGGAAATTGGGGGGATGGGTTTCCCCTCCAGCATTGCGATGGCCTGTGCCGAGTATTTCAATGCTGGCAACACCGCTCTGACCATGTATGGCGGCTCCATCACCGGGGCGCTGGCCATCATTGCTCCTTTTGCCGATAAAGAATTATACGACATGGTCGTTCCCGGTTTACTGGAAGGGAAGTGGGGCGGCACGATGTGCCTCACGGAACCGGGCGCCGGCACCGATGTGGGCTCGCTGAAAACAAAAGCGGTCAAACAGCCCGACGGCACCTACCTGATCACCGGCTCAAAGATTTTCATCTCCAACGGCGAGCACGACATGACCGAAAACATCATCCATCCGGTTCTGGCCAGAATTGAAGGTGATCCGGAAGGGACCAAGGGAATTTCGATTTTCGTAGTTCCCAAATTCCTTATCAACAAAGACGGCTCGCTCGGTGAAAGAAACGACGTTTACTGCACCGGCGTTGAACACAAAATGGGCCTCAAGGGCAATGCCACCTCGTCGCTGAGCTTCGGCGAAAACGGCAAATGTGTCGGCTATCTGCTGGGCAAGGAGCGTCAGGGAATGAAAATCATGTTTCATCTGATGAACGCGGCGCGTATCCACACAGGTGTACAGGCTCTCGGTTGCTCCAGCGCCGCTTACCTGCATGCCGTGACCTATGCCCGCAACCGGGTGCAGAGCGCGCTTATCACAAATCCCAAAGGCGGTCCCGTGACCATCATCAACCATCCGGATGTAAAGCGGACGCTCCTTTACATGAAAAGCCAGGTAGAGGGAATGAGCATGCTGTGTTTGTTCCTCGCTATGCACGAGGATATCATGCATGGTTCAAAGGATCCCGAAGAAGTGAAAAGGGCGACCGGCATCGTCGATATTCTGACCCCTGTCGTCAAGGCCGGTATCTCCGACGCATCCTGGCTGGTGACCTCAGAGGCCATGCAGGTTTACGGCGGATACGGTTACTGCCAGGAATACCCGATTGAACAGTATGCCCGCGACACCAAAGTGTTTGCAATCTACGAGGGGACCAACGCCATTCAGTCACTCGACCTGATGATGCGCAAGATTTTGATGAATCCTGAGATGTATAACTACGCGCAGCTCAGGGAATGGATGAACAACACAATTGTCAAGGCCAAAGGCGTCGTCGATGACAAGTATGTCAAACCAGTGGAAGAAGGGGTAGCCAAGCTCGACGAAGTCATCGAAATGATGAAAAAACAGATGGGTGAGATGAAGATTCTCCTCTTGCTCAACAATGCCACCTCTTTCCAGCGGACCGTGTATCCGCTGGTTCTGGCCTGGCTGCATCTGTGGAGTCTTATCATCACCACGCCGAAGGCCAAAGCGCTTTTGGGCGATGCCAAAGGGGAAGAGCGCGCGAAGATCATTGCCAATGACCCGGAAGCAGCCTACTACAGCGGCCGTGTGCTCTCATCGCAGTTTTTCATCGGCGCAGAGTTGCCGAAATTCTTCGGCATGATGGCCGCCATCACCGGTAACGAGGCTGCGGCACTGAAGATGGAATCGGATAATTTCACAGGCGCGTTGAAAGAATAGTACGCACGCTCCAGAGTGCAGACCCGACCAACAGGGATCGCTCCGGCCGGAGCGATCCCTGATTTCCAGCCTCCCCCGGATCCTTGATGAAAACAAAGCGGGTACGTCCCGATTGCCGGATAAATGAAGTGCAATAATAATTTTGGCAGTTTACCATCTTCACCGTAATATCTATAACTCCACACAAACAGACATAACATGGATGCCTTGCCGGATGCAGGCACCTGCCGGGGCGACATCAGGCTCATTATAAAGCTGATTGTCATTGCTGCGAATATGATATAGTGAATTGAAAAAAGCCTGCACGCCATATTTTGTGTACAGGAGTTGCAGACCAGGAGGCATTTTGAAAAAGCTTCCGCCCCAAACAGCATGGACGCCGGTAATGGCCGGTGGAAAAGTGGAACAACCAAACCATGATTACTTAAGGAGGCTCCCTACGATGAACAAATCCTGGCATCTATTTTCTCCCTATAACGTTTTGCAGCCGATTCCCTGCCCGCAGTTAATTGTTTTGTGTCCGGCCGCGCGTTATCCGGGGGCGAATGACAATCCCCTTTATGCTCCCACCCTGCTTGAGCTTATCATCGAAAAACCGACATGCAGGGCGAGGCGACCTTCGACCCCGTCGGAAAAACGTCTTGCCGATGTCTTTTATCATGAATGACAACAATTTAATCAGGAGGTTCATTATGAAAGCAGGAGATGTAAAGACGATTGCCATGATCGGCGCCGGAGACATGGGACATGGAATTGCCGCCATCTGTCTGATGGGGGGCTATAAAGTCATTCTCCGGGACATTGAACAGAAATTTGTGGATAAGGGTGTTGCGGGTATTAAAAGCAGCTTTGACCGTTTCAGAGAAAAAGGCAAAATGACCAAGGAGGCTTATGATGACGCCTTCAGGAGGCTGGTTCCCGTGGTCGATTTACAGGAAGCGGTGAAAGGCGCGGATTTCATCATCGAGGCGGTGCCGGAAAAAGTCGAGCTGAAAAAAAGCGTTTTTGCCGAGCTCGACAAGTTTTCTCCTAAACATGCGATTCTGGCCTCCAATACATCCAATATCAGTATCAGTGAGATTGCCACAGCGACCCAGAGGCCAGAAAAGGTCATCGGTTACCATTTTTTCAACCCGGCCATCCTGATGAAACTCGTCGAGGTGATTAAAGGCAACAAGACCAGCGATGAATCGATTGCCGTGGGCTATGACATCGCTAAAAAAATCAACAAAGTCCCCGTCATCGTCAAGAAGGACTCGCCCGGCTTTATCTTCAACCGCGTCAATGAGCCCACGCTGGTGCTCTTGTCCAAGATCGTGGAGGCGGGGAAACCCACGCCGGAGGAATTTGACGCGGCGGTCAAACCGTTTATGCCCATGGCGCCTTTTGAACTTCTGGACTATGTAGGCATTGACGTGGCCGTAAACGGCCTGGAATATTTTGCCAGCGTCCTTTCAAAAGATTACACTCCATCCGACGCGATCATGGAATATCTGAAATCAGGCAATCTGGGCAAGAAGACAGGCAAGGGGTTTTATGACTGGTCCGGCGGGCGGCCCGGTATCGACCTGTCGAAGGCGACCAAAGAATACGACCTCAACCATCTGATTGCCCTGCAGGTGAATGAAGCGACCAAGCTGCTGGAAGAGGGAGTGGCCGACGACCCCAAAGAAATAGATCTGGCCATGGCCAACGGCGGTGGCTCGCCCTTCGGTCCCTTCGCGCTGGCCAAGGGTATAGGCTATCCTGTACTGCTGGCCAAACTCGAAGAGCTCTACAACAAATTCCCGCTGGATATTTTCAAGGCCACCAAAACCATGAAAGAGGGGAATATTCAGGTGTAGCGTCCGGCTGCCGGCGTGGCTTTTTTTCACCCAACCGGCGGCATGTGCCGCCGGCTGCCGCCGGACGAGAAATGTCCATAACAATTTGCTGATGAAATGGAGAAGTTCGCCAAAAAATAAATCATGTGTGGCCGATTCATACTGATCACTGACCTGTCGGAAATCGCGCGGGAATTCAATATCACGCACGTACCGTTCACTTTTATGCCTGACCGGAATATTGCGCCGGGCCGCCGGATACCGGCGCTGATCGCGGCAGGAGGTGTCCATGAGCTAACATCGTTTTTATGGGGCCTGATTCCCTTCTGGGCAAAAGATCCTTCCATCGGTGCCGGATTAATCAATGCCCGCGCAGAAACTGTCCTGCAGAAACCGAGCTTCAAACACGCCTTCCTGCACAGGCGCTGTCTCATTCCCGCGGACGGCTTTTATGAATGGAAAAAAGAAGGCCGCAAAAAGATACCCTTCTGTTTTGGCCTGAAATCCGGCTCGCCCATGTACTTTGCCGGCCTTTACGAAAGATGGACGGGGTCGGACAAAAAGCAGATTGCCTCCTGCACGATCATCACGACAGCGGCCAACAGCCTTGTTGCCCCTGTCCATGACCGCATGCCGGTGATTGTGCCTGAAGCTGACCGACTTGGCTGGCTTGACGCGCGTGTGCAGGACCGGACGCGGCTTTTGACTTTGCTCAAGCCATATCCCGCACAGGAAATGTCTGCCGTGCCGGCTCAATTGTGAGGCACGGTCGTCAACTCATATTTTCCTTCCCGCTATTGGCCAACGGCCCGCGGCTCTGCCGGGGCGTAAATTAATCTTGCAAAAAAATAAATGAAACTGTTAAGGAGCGTCATGAAAAATCTGGTGAAAGGATTCTTTCCGGTAATGTTTTTCAAGGGCATTATCACGGTAATACGCGTTCCTTTTTTACTCCTGGCACTGATTCTGGGGATTTTGGGGGCGGCCGTCGCCTGGTATGAAGCCAGACTTTGGGGATCACCTTTTCATTTGGGATACGCTCTTTTGGCCACCTTTGGCCTGCTGGTGGCACATGCCGCCGTCAACATCTTCAATGACTATTTTGATGCACGCAGCGGTCTGGACTATAAAACCAGACGCACTCCCTTCAGCGGCGGCAGCGGGGCCGCGCCCGAGGGCTTACTCACCGTCGGCCAGGTGCTGTGGCTGGGGATCGGATGTATCGTGATCCTTGTGCCCATTGCCGTTTTTTTTGTCGTCAAATCGGGTGCGATGCTTTTGCCGCTTTTGGTGATCGCCCTTTTGCTGATCATCTTATACACCCCCGTGATTTTGAAAACGCCCTGGCCGGAGTGGTCGCCGGGCCTGGGGCTGGGGATTCTACCGGTCCTGGGAGCTTACTTTGTGCATACCGGCAGCTACTCGGCTAACGCCTGGGTCGCTTCGATGCCTTCCTTTTTCCTGGTGCACAACCTCCTTTTGCTAAATGAATTTCCGGACGCTGAGGCCGATGTTACCGTTGGCAGGCGGACACTGCCTGTCATCGTGGGGAAGAAAAGGGCCGCCTGCTTCTTTTCGTTTGTCACTGTCGTGGTTTACCTGTGGCTTGCCGGTGCCGTTTATTTGGGTTTCATGCCTGCCTGCACACTGGTCGGGTTTTTGACCCTGCCGCTTGCGCTCAAAGTCATCAGAGGATCATTTCACTATGACAACCGCGAGATATTCCTCAAAGTCATGGGGCAAAATGTCCTTCTGATCCTTGCCACGCAGGCGCTGATCGCAGCTGGATATATCGCCGCCGGAATCTTTGTGAAATAGCGGCACTCTTTATTCCCCGGATGGATTGCGGTACAAAGTTTTTTCAGCCGCACACTCTGGTGCACCTCTGGAGAGCACAAACAAAAAAGATACCTCCTTGTGTGAATTTGAAACCGGTTTTGCGCCAGCAGGCATCAACCGGCCATACGACTGATGTCCATGCCCAACCGGAAATGTCGTCATACCGGCACGTGCAAAATCGGGGGGGCCGGTATCCAGTGTTATCAAGTGCTTTGGGGATTCTTGGTCAAGCCCGGAATGACCGGAGGAGGTATATTAAAACTCCTTATAACATCAGGGACGGACGGCGATAAATTAATCGTGGAAATCAAGTTGGATTTCGTATAGTCATAAAGATGAAAAAAATAACAGATGCCATAATGGGAAGCACCGGTGCGGTCCCGGATAATTTCCCCAAAACACCGCTTTGGTTATGACGACAGTGGTGCCCGCAGGAAAATGGCATCGCGGCAATGACAGTGTAATTGAAGTGACGCGTTGATTTAATTTATAACAGAAAAATGGATGGGTACTCATGAGCCGATTCTGGAGCCGGACAGTTAAAAATATCACGCCTTATGTGCCGGGGGAACAGCCTAGGGACCGCAAATACATCAAACTCAACACCAACGAAAATCCCTACCCGCCTTCCCCCAAAGCGATAGAGGCGATTATCGCGGCGGCAAATGATTCCCTGCGCCTTTATCCGGACCCCTCGTGCGGTGCACTCAGCGACACAATCGCCAAAGCCTTCAACCTCCAAAGTGACAACGTCTTTGCCGGCAACGGCTCCGATGAGCTTCTGGCCTTTTGTTTTCCCGCTTTTTTCGAGCCGGCCGGCCGGCCGATTCTTTTTGCCGATGTCACCTACAGCTTTTATCCGGTTTATGCCGAATTCTTTCACACACCATACAAATTGATCGAAGTGGATGAATGTTTAAATGTACCGCCTGACGGCTATCTTCAGGAAAACGGCGGCATCATCATCGCCAACCCCAACGCGCCGACCGGCAGGGGATTTTCTATCACCGACATTGAAAAAATTCTCAGCCACAACGATGAAAGCGTGGTGATTCTTGACGAAGCGTACATCGATTTCGGGGGAACCTCCGCTGTTGGTCTGATCGGTACCTACCCGAATCTGCTGATCATCCGCACACTGTCCAAATCTCATTCGCTGGCGGGACTGCGCGTGGGCTTTGCCCTGGGCAATCCGGAACTGATTGAGGGAATCGTCCGCGTCAAAGATTCGATAAACTCCTATACGGTGGATCGCCTCGCGCAGGCGGGCGCATGCGCGGCCATCAAGGATGAGGCCTACTTTCGGGAGACCAGCGCCAAAATCATGAAAACGCGCCGAAGTGTGGCGCGGGAGCTGGAAAGCCTGGGATTTACCGTACTCCCCTCTGAGGCCAATTTTGTTTTTATCACCAACCCCGAATATCCGGCCCGTGAGCTGTTTTCTTGCCTGAGAGAAGAGGGGATTCTGGTGCGCTATTTCGACAAACCGAAAATCGATAACTACCTGCGGGTGACGATTGGTACGGACGACGAGATGGACTGTTTTCTGCAGGGGCTGAAAAAGATCTGCAAAAAACGTAATGGATAGAGACCTTTTACTAATACCTCCCCAGTCATTCCGGGCTTGACCCGGAATCCCCCAAGCACTTGATAACACTGGATAGCGGCCTTCACCGCTATGACGACATTGCCGGTCAGGCAGGGTTTTGTACAGCTCTCGGATATTTACGGTCGCCGCCCTGTGCCCCCAATGGTCGTCCACGGGCGCGGATGGTCGAGCGGCACACATTCAGACCTCAAATGTAAGCGGCCGATGCCGGTAATACACCCCTCATCAGCAGCAGGTCTGTATCCAGGAGCGTGACAAGCTTGATGCGGACGCTTTATCATGCCGGCGGTTGTTCAGACGATGAGGCACGGCCGGTTCACCAGCCCAAATACCTATGTGTGGTGGACGGCGACGGAAAAGGAATTCGAAGCAGTGAGGAAACTCACCACAATAAACCCTGCTCGGATGATGTGGAAAAAAGACAACTAAAATCATTCCGGCGCGGCCCGTGGAAGAGCCGCGCCGGAAGCACAAATTTTCATTTCATCCACGTGCGCATTGGTAAATCAGTTCTTAGCCCTTCAACTTCCGGCAAGCATCCCCTTTACCGGTCGGCCAGTGACCAAAAAGTAAAGACGTACAGCCGGACATCTTTGTTTTTACTCTAAAATTTTCCTTGACAATATCTCTTCACAGCAATATTTGTCACGTCCATGTATCTGAAGATGTATTTGACACAGTGAGCGTTAAGATAGTGCCATACAGAATTCGTTTTGCCCGGCCGGAAGATATTCCCTCCATCATCGAGCTGATGCGTCCCTACAACATGCATCACATTCCTTCTCCGGAAATGGGCGCTCTAGACTACAAGTACTTTATCGTTGCCGAACAAAATGGCCGGCTGGCGGGTGCTGCCGGATACACTTTTGTATCGGCGGATGTCGGAAAAACGACCCTCATGGCCGTGAACCCCGAATACGTCGGGCATGGCTTGGGCATGGAGCTCCAGACCAGGCGCATGCAAATACTGCGCAGTCTGGGCTGCTCCAAAATTATCACCAACGCGGACCGGCCGCACACCATCGCCTGGTATAAACGTCATTTCGGCTACCGGGAGATCGGGCGACTGCCCAAGATTCATTCGTTCGGCCTTGACGATGTTCACGAATGGACGACGCTGGAAGCGGATCTGACAGGCGTGCCGCTTGCGCCTCCCAAACGTGATAAATTGCTCATCAATGCCGCTCTGACCGGTATGAAACACAAAAAAAGCGACAATCCTCATCTTCCGGTCACGCCGGACGAGATTGTCCGGGCGGCCCTGGAAGCGGCGGAACTCGGCGCGGCGATCGTTCATCTGCACGCCAGGGATGCCCGCGGAGAACCAACCCCCGATCCGCCAATTTACGCGGACATCATCGGCCGTATCCGGGAGAAAAATACATCATTGATCATCTGTGTAACTTCCAGCGGCCGCAACTGGCAGGAGCTGGAAAAAAGATCAGCCGTTCTGGGGCTGCCGGATGATTTAAAACCGGATATGGTTTCTCTGACCCTGGGTTCCATGAATTTTCCGACGCAGGCGAGCGTCAATCCGCCTGAGGTGATTCAGGCCCTGGCCCGGGGCATGCTGGAGAGAAAGATCAAACCGGAGCTGGAGGTGTTTGAAGCGGGCATGATCGATTATGCCAAATACCTCATCAGGAAAGGATGGCTGGTGCAGCCGGCATACTTCAATTTGATACTTGGGTCGCTTGGCACGATGAACGCGTCCGGGAGTCATCTTGACTATCTCGTTTCGCAACTTCCCGCTTTTTCCACCTGGGCTGCTTCCGGCGTGGGCCGCTCACATGGTTTGGTGCGTGAGCTGGCCGCCGGTATGGGTGGTGGAATCAGAACGGGTCTGGAAGATTGTCTGTACCTGGACATGGAAAAACAAACACCGGCGAGCAATCGTGATCTGATCAGACAGGCTCTGGAGACGGCGGTAAGCAAAGGGCGGGAAATTGCCACACCCGCCGAAGTGAGGCAATGGCTGGAGCTGGAAAACCGGTGAAACACCACATTGCCATACTGTTTCATGAGGCCGACCGTGACCGTGTTCACCATTATGCAGTTTCCGAACTGGCGGCAATGTGGCGAAGTGACGGGCATGACGTCACATACATTTTCGGCGTTAAAAAATTTATTCCCGCCGATTTAATTCTCGTTCACGTGGATTTGTCGGTTGTGCCGCTCCATTACATCCGCTTTGCGCGGAAGTACCCGATTGTTTTAAATGACAAGCCCACGGATATTCGAAAATCACGCTTCAGCCGTCATCTTCTTGCCCCCGGGGACAGCTACGCGGGGCCGGTGATCATCAAGTCCGATCTGAACTATGCCGGACTCCCGGAGGCCGTGCGCCGGAGGAGCTTCCCGCTGCCGGGCTGGTTTGGACGCTTGACCCATCGCGGTGCTTTTCGGTCTCCGGCGGACTATCAGGTGCTGGGGAGCATCAGGGAAGTCCCTCCTCACTGGTTTAAAAGAAAAGATGTGGTTGTGCAGCGCTTTTGCCCCGAGTTTGAAGAAGGGCTCTATCATATCCGCCTTTATCAATTCCTGGGCGACCGACATACCTGCACACGCTTGTCCTCACCCGAGCCGATTGTCAACGACGGCACCGGTGTGCGTTCAGTAAGCATCGAAGTTCATCCCGAAATAGAAAAAATGCGCCGTGAACTAGGCTTTGACTACGGTAAATTCGACTACGTAATACATGACGGTCAGCCCCTGCTTCTGGACATCAACAAGACGACCGGCGCGGCCGCAAAAACAACCCCGGAAATACAGGCCGCGCGAAGACACCGCGCCGGAGGCATTTACAGCTATTTTCAGAACCGATAATCACGTCCGTACCCAATAGACAAAACTACATCCGGTATGGACCATGCCGTCGCCGGAACATTGCCGGACGCTTTTCATCTTTGTGCCCCGGCGATACTGCGAGAGCTTTATCTTAGGAAGTAAAACAGCCTCCAGTCATCCCGGGCTTGACCCGGAATCCCCAAAGCACTTGATAACACTGGATACCGGCCCCCCCCGATTTCGCGCGGGCAGGCCTTCGCCTGTATGACGATGTTGTCCCACGCGCGCGCGGTGGACATTAGTGGTTGCGCTTCGCGTTTTATTGCCCGTTCGTGGTGAGCCTGTCGAACCATGAACGGGCAACTTTTCTGATAACCTGCGGCTCATCCCCCCCCCACCCCCTTCGACAGGCTCAGGACGAGCGGAGTTTTAAATACGTTGCCGTTGAGCCACGGGCTATCAGCTACGAGCCGTGAGCCATGTGCTATTTGCTCCTTATGTTCTGGATACCGGCCCCCCCCGATTTCGCGCGGGCAGGCCTTCGCCGGTATGACGACGTTGCCGGTCACGCAGGGCTTGGCAAAACTCTTACTGCATTACCAGTATTTCGTTGACATCGACCGGCATTGTTCCTATAAGTCACCCATTGACCTGATCGAGGAAAAGGCCGCACCGGTGCCCCGGCCCCGAAAACCGGAATTCACACCGCAAAAAGCCACCTTGAAACAAATAACCCCGAAGGAATGAAGCGATGCCTATTACAGACTATCTCACACAAAATGCCGCCCTGTACGGCGAAGAAATCAGCCTGATTGAAGTCAACCCCGAAATCGAGGAAAAGAAAGCCAGTTGGAAAGATTATGAACTGGTGGAAACAGACCCGGAAAAAAGATACCGTCGCGAGCTGACCTGGCGCGAATTTGACGACAAGGCCAATCGGTTGGCGAATTTTCTTCTGGACAGAGGCCTCGAGCGAGGCCAAAAAGTCGGCATACTGCTAATGAACTGCCTCGAGTGGCTGCCCATCTATTTTGGCATATTGAAAACCGGGGCGCTTGCCGTGCCGCTCAATTACCGCTACACCGAAGAAGAAATCAAACACTGCCTGGAGCTTGCCGAATGTGACGTTTTGATATTCGGGCCGGAATTCATCGGACGGATCGACGCCATCCGTGAACTCATCCCGAGGGTAAAAATCCTCCTGTTTGTGGGGCAGGACCCGCCCGCCTTTGCCGAGAGCTATTATGCCCTTACCGCCTGTTGCTCGTCCGTCGCGCCCCGGATCACCCTGACCGATGACGATGACGCGGCCATCTACTTCTCATCCGGCACCACCGGCTTTCCCAAGGCCATATTGCACCGCCACGCCGCACTCATGCACGCAGCTGAGTGTGAAATGAACCACCACGGCCAGACCAGAGAGGACAACTTCCTGTGTATCCCCCCCCTGTACCATACAGGCGCGAAAATGCACTGGTTCGGAAGCCTGCTCGCGGGGAGCCGCGCTGTCTTGTTAAGAGGCGTCAAGCCGGAATGGATACTGAAAGCCGTTTCGCAGGAGCGAGTGACCATTGTCTGGCTTCTGGTTCCGTGGGCGCAGGACATCCTCGACGCCATCGAATACGGCCAGGTAAAACCGGATGATTTTCACCTCGAACAGTGGCGGCTCATGCACATCGGTGCACAGCCGGTGCCGCCAAGCCTCATCAACCGATGGAAGCAACATTTTCCCCGTCACGACTACGACACCAACTACGGCCTTTCGGAATCCACCGGGCCCGGCTGCGTCCACCTGGGAGTCGAAAACATTCACAAAGTCGGAGCAATCGGAAAAGCCGGCTACAAGTGGGAGATACAAATCGTCGATGAGAGCGGCGCCAGCGTAACGCCCGGTTCAGTGGGAGAGCTTTGCGTGAAGGGAGCAGGTGTCATGAAATGCTACTTCAACAATCCGGAGGCCACCGCGGAATCACTTAAAAACGGCTGGCTCTACACGGGCGACATGGCCCGCACGGATGAAGACGGCTTTGTCTATCTGGTGGACAGAAAAAAAGACCTCATCATCACCGGCGGCGAAAACATCTATCCGGTGCAGATCGAGGACTTCCTGCGCGCTCACGAGGCAATCAAGGACGCGGCCGTTATCGGCCTGCCGGACCATCGCCTGGGTGAGATCGTTGCGGCGATTATTGAGCTGAAGCCCGGCGTAACTCTCACCGAGGCCAACCTCGCAAAATACTGTGAGGCCCTTCCGCGCTACAAACGCCCGCGCCGTGTCATCTTCGACAAGGTGCCACGAAATCCCACCGGCAAAATAGAAAAACCGCGTCTGCGCGAAAAATACTGCGGCGACGAAAGCCTCGTCGAAGCCCAGACCGGACATTAGGAGAGAGCACCGGCCCAACGCGAGGAACGACATTTTCCATGCTTATTGTCTGATGGATAATCATTACCATCTTTTGATAGAGACGCCGGACGGGAATTTGTCCGGTGGCATGCGTCAACTCAACGGGGTTTACACGCAGAAACATAATTGGCTGCATCAAAAGTCGGCCCATGTATTTCAGGGCCGGTTCATGATGGGTGCCCCGGTCTTTGATCCTTTGCTCAGATCCTAATCTTTGCCCCTGGTCTTTTTTATAATAAAGCGTATAAAATCCAATGAACATCGAATCCCATGTCATAAAGGAGGAAATGATGGATATTAAAAATGAACCGAAGGTCAAAAATAAGTTCATTCGGGCGATACGGGAATTGCTCGAACACAGGGCCCTGTGGCTGTATCTTCTGGTTGATGAAGCCGAGAAGCGAGGTGTGAGCACAGAGGATTTTGCATCGTCGGCGATTATGAGATGCGGCTGCTTTCAAGGCAATGAATTAACAGCCAAAGCCGGCACGAAAAGCTTAAAGGGACTGAAGAAAACGCTTTTCACTTTGCCGGCCAGAATGGTTTTTGAAATGAAGATACTAAAGTGCACCGATGACCGGTTGGATATAGACTTTCATTATTGTCCGCTGGTTCGGGCATGGCAGAAACAGGGTGCCTCCAACGAACAGATCGACAGGCTTTGCGATATTGCCATGCAGGGGGACAGGGGCATTGCCGATTCCTTCGGCTGCGAGCTGGAGCTGGGTGAAACAATCGCCAAAGGATTCGACAAGTGCGAAATCAGATTCAAGAGAAAAGCATGAAGGCTAAAAACCGACTAGCGCATGATGCAGTTTGTGATTCAGTTCGGCTTGCAACAGGGGAAGTGCTTTAAATTGGTGATAGCAAGTAGTTGATGGTGGATAGCGAATAGCTAATAGCTCGTAGCTCGTGGTTTCCCGTTCATGCTTCGACAGGCTCAGCACGAACGGGTATTATAATTTGCCACGAACTGTCATTAGAAATTGCCGCGAACGGTCACAATAAAGTTCACCTCAAACGGTCAATAAAACGTAAAGCGCACCCACTGATGTCTCCCGTTCACACTGAGCTTGTCGAAGCCTGCCCTGAGCTTGTCGAAGGGGGGGGCCGGCGGAGGTGGAGAGTTATAGGATTAGATGATTAGAAGGTTGGAGGATTAGAGGAATGGTGGGTGGCTTGTAGCGTTCCGCTCCACGAGGTAGAGGTTTGTTGGCGACTAACTTGCTGATTCTGAGATTATGCTGAAGTCAGTTAGAAGCTCATGGCGCGTAGCTCATAGTTGACGGTGGATGGTGGATAGCGATTAGCTCGTAGCTCTTGGCACAATGTTTCATTGTTACCGTGCCGGTGTGGTCATGGCCATAATAAATAATGGTATTTCGCGGCGAATTTTTCTATATTCGCAAAAAGACCATATGGAAGCAGGCCGGCGGACACAACCCAGATGAAAAAAAATATCCGCAAAAGAATATTGACAGGTATTGCTGCTTTGCTCGTGGTGCTGGCGATTTTGTTTGCCGGGGCGTGGTGGTTTGCCTCCAGGCAGCTGGCCGGACTGGATGCTCATAAGGATACCATCCTGAAAATCATGCGCGAGGCACTCGACAGAGAAGTTACTTATGAAACGGGACAGGCGTCTCTCACTGTCAGGCATGGTCTTTCCATTGATTTCACACATTTGACCGTCTGGGAAAATGACGGCTCATCGGAGCTTTTTCAAATAGAGTCAGCCGCATTCCGGGTCGATTTATTACCGCTTCTCGTCAGGCGTGTGGTGTTACGAAAAACGGTTCTGAATAATCCCCGCCTTTTTTTGCGGCGCGCACCGGACGGGCTTTTGAATATTGCTGATTTGCTCACAAGTGAAACAAAATACGAGATGTCGCTGGGGCTGAAAAATGTGGTTATTGAAAACGGCGAGGTTTCCTTTACCGATTATACGCGCGGCGAAAAAGGGCTGAAGACTTCGCTTGACGGTCTGCAGTGCCGGATTGTTCCGAGACGTTTCCGCTCCGGGTCGCGCTTCAAAATTTCGGCGCTCATTCATGAAAACGAGAGCAGCGGCAGTCTCCTGGCCGCGGGAACTTTTTCCCCCGCATCCTCAGGGAAGTCGCTTATGGATAGCAAGCTGGAGGCGTTTGTGCGGCTGACAGGTCTGGATCTGCGCCATTATGTGTCCTATCTGGGCGACTATGTTTCTATTGCCGGACTGGCGGGCCGCCTGGATGGAGAGATAAAAATGTCGGGGACGGCGTCCAGGTTCAACGCAGAGGGTAAAATTGCCTTGAAAGACGCAATGCTGGATTATCCGGACGTTTTTGAAAAAACGCTGCGCCCCGAGTTGGTACAGCTTCAGTATCAGATCAGGCGTAACGGAGGGGAGCTTCAACTGGAGGTTCCCAATATGACGGTAGATCGTGTGTCGCTGGCCGGCCGGTTTTCCGTAAGCGGCATGGGCGAGGATGATCCTTTCTTGTCCGCTTCGGCAAATTCGTCATTTTTTTCTCTGACGGAGATGCGCTCCTACATTCCCTGGAAGATTATTCATGAACCAGTAGGTGATTTTATAAAGGAGCATGTCACAGGGGGTAATTTCAGCCTTGCCGAAGGAAAGCTTGCAGGCAGGCTCAGTCAGATTACGGGCATGATGGAAGAGGAAAATGCCGGCGTGCTGAGAGTTCGCGCTCATGTTCAGGAAGGGGTATTTACCATCGGTGCAGCCGGGGTGCCTGATTTTACCAATGTCCGCGGTGTGCTGGAGTTGAAAAACAGGCAGTTTTCCCTGACCGGGATGGAAGGCAGATTCGGTTCATCTGAGTTTCGTCTCGATGGCTCTATTTCTGATTTCGCCGCGCCGGGGCCGGTTGTTTACACGGCGAAGATGTTCCTTGAGCCGGCACGCGACGAGGTGTTTTGGCTCATGGGCAGAGAAAATGTGTCTGGGTTTGCTTTTGACGGTGTGTCGTCGCTGAGTGTTTCGGGAAGTGGCCCGGCCGAAAATTTTCAAATTGACGCAGCGTGGGATCTGACCGGGGTGGCCTATCGTTACGGCGAGGTGCTGGAAAAGCCGGGTGGTCACCATAACCGCCTGGCCGTTTCTCTCATAATAAACGAAGACAAGCTGAAGGTGCCGTCCTTTGAGTTTGATCTCGAGGGACAAAAGCTGGGCGGCAGCGCTGTATATAATTTTTCGGGCAAATCTCCTCTGTCTTTGGTTTTGAAGTCGGAGCATGTCGATATTCACAGGATCGCATCATTTTTACCTGGATTAAAGAAGATCAATCCGGCAGGTAGGGGCATGATTTCTCTTTCCGGCAGGGGCGATCCCGGTACACCGGCGGAGTTTCTCTGGAGGGGCACTGTGTCGTTCGACAATATCTCGTTTAAGCCCGCCGACGGTATGGAGCGTGTCCGCGGCCTGACGGGTGTGGCCACTTTTAAAGACGGAGGAATGCAAACGTCACGTCTGGAAGCGCTGATCGGTCAAAGCACAGTGAAGGGCCTCTGCAGGATGAGGAAGCTCGGCAGTCACGACTTTTTCTGCCGTCTGGAAACGCCGCTGGCGGATACGGCGGATTTCGGTTTGACAGGTGACGACAGAGGCATCAAATTGCGGGATGTCCAGGCGCGTTTTACGGTCGGCGCGGATCGTCTTCGTATCTGGCGTTTTTCGTTTGCCGCGGGAAAGTCCGTTTTTGTTTTTTCCGGTGAGGTTCCCTACCGGGAGAATGCGGCAGTTAAACTTAATCTCAGGTCTGCGTTTATTCATTCCGATGACGCGTTTGCCCTGACAGGTCTGGGGTATGTAAAAGACTCGGGAGGCCAATCTTCCGAAAGGTCTCTTAATCTATCCTTGCAGGTGGACAAGGGAGTTGCCGGCGGGATTGATTTCAGCAAACTGGAGACCCGGATAAACTATGCGGGGGATGTTGTAGACATCGAGAGCCTGGCGGCGGAAGTGCTGGAAGGCCGTCTCCGCGGGACGGGAAGGGTGGATCTGCATTCCGACGGCCCTCATCGGTACCGGTTTGATTTTTCGCTGGAGCAGGCGGAGATGGAAAAACTCTTGGAGCATTTTGATGTAGGCGATCGGCTGGTGACCGGAAAGGTTTCACTCATCGGAGATGTGAGTGCTGCGGGTGCGACCTTTGATGAATTTATCAGGACGGCGGAAGGTTCTTGTCGGCTCCAGGCCGATCGAGGGGTTATAAAGAAGTTTTCCGTTTTGGCGAAAATATTTTCGCTGCTCAACGTTGCACAGTTGTTTAAATTGAAGTTGCCGGATATGGCTGCAGAGGGGATGCCCTATACTGCCGTCACCTCTGTTTTTGAGATCAAAGAAGGGGTGCTCAACGTTCAGGATTTGTTTGTCAGCGGTGAGGCCATGCAGATTTCGCTTGTCGGCAAGACAGATCTCGTGGGCAGGAAGCTCGACGGCATTGTCGGTGTTCATCCGCTCAAAACGCTGGATCTGATCGCGGCGAGAATCCCTGTCGCCGGGTGGGTGCTGACCGATGAAAAGGGCAATCTGGTGACCGTTCATTTTAAAGTTCAGGGTGATTGGGACAACCCCGAGGTCAGGCCGATACCTGTTAAATCCCTGTCCCGCGGCACGATGAATGTTTTCCGCAGGGTTTTCGAGCTTCCCGAAAAGCTCATCACCGATACGGGGGATGTCATTCTGGGGCGTTAGGCAGGCGTGGCGGCGCATCTCCCACAGAGATTTGTCTTGATTAAATGCCTGCCGAATTGTTAAAATCCATTACGTTTCAAGCAGGGAGAAGATTATGATTGCTTATCAGCTTTCCGTTCATGCGGAAAACAAGCCGGGGCAGCTCGCCGGTGTGACGGCGCTTTTGGCCCGGGCGGGAATCAGCATTCGAGCTACCACCATAACAACCTTTGGCGAGACGGGGATCATCAACCTGATTGTCGATGAACCGAAGCGCGCTGAAAAAGTTCTGATACAGGCGGGCAAAACGGTTTATTTGAAAGACGTTTTGGCAGTACTGATCCCCGACAGGCCGGGCGGGCTCGACAGGCTCATGCAGCTTCTTTACCAGGAGGGTATCAACATCAATAACGCCTATGGGTTTGTGCTGGAGTGCGGAGAAAAGGCTGTCTTTGTCGTTGATGTTGACCGGATTGAAAAAACGGAAAAGCTTCTGGAAAAAAACAAATTTGAAACTCTCGATACAGAGGCGCTTTCGGCCGTCGAGCCTTTTCATTACATGAAATACTGATTGCCGCCGGATAAAAAAGTCTGTTGTCCTGTCTGTGGAAGCAACACGGACAATGACAATATTGGGGAAAAAATTGGCTGGAAAAAAACACAAAGACTTCCCCATCTCCGGCCATCATGAGAGAGAGCTTTGATCATATGAAAAAGCTACCTTCCTTCGGGTTCTGTAGTAGAATGAACCCAGGGGAAATAAAAACAAAGGAGGTAGCCACCATGTATTATACAGGAATTGACTTGCATAAG